>Ga0209024_1000005_pt1 | contig 736192 bp, 681 predicted proteins | sample AutmiccommunBRH5_FD_187380 | JGI IMG/M metagenome (GOLD analysis project Ga0209024, IMG submission 187380) | Deep subsurface microbial communities from Mt. Terri, Switzerland - Autotrophic microbial communities BRH/5 (SPAdes) (version 2) | ecosystem: Environmental > Aquatic > Deep subsurface >... | reverse complement strand
GCTGGATCAGGGTTGCCCCCATTGTCCAATATTCCCCACTGCTGCCTCCCGTAGGAGTCTGGGCCGTGTCTCAGTCCCAGTGTGGCTGATCATCCTCTCAGACCAGCTACGGATCGTCGCCTTGGTGAGCCATTACCTCACCAACAAGCTAATCCGACGCAGGCTTTTCCAATAGCGCAAGGTCCGAAGATCCCCTGCTTTCCCCCGTAGGGCGTATGCGGTATTAGCTCGAGTTTCCCCGAGTTGTCCCCCACTACTGGGCAAATTCCTACGCGTTACTCACCCGTCCGCCGCTCTACTCGCCCCCGAAGGAACTTTCGCGCTCGACTTGCATGTGTTAGGCCTGCCGCCAGCGTTCAATCTGAGCCATGATCAAACTCTTCAGTTTAAATCTTTTACCTCTGTCGACTACATAACTGACAAGAGGTGGCGGTTTCGCAGTTACCCGCTTTACCACCAAAAACTCGGCTCAAATACTTTGGCTTACCAATAAGTATATCTATGATGAGTTACTTGCATTTGATGATTCGTTGTCACCTGAATCATTTCAGCAAGCACCCACACGCTTTGCCTGATCAATTTTTAAAGAACGGTGCTCGTATGAGCGGGCTGCGTATTCTACTGATCGTAGCCTGTTAGTCAACCATTTTCGACGGTTTGGAACAAAGATTTTGCGTCGTCGGTTGTCCGCTGAAAGCACCAGGCTGTTCAGCGAGGCGCGCATTCTAGCGTCTCCAGTGTCGCTGTCAACAGACTTTTGCATTTTTGTCTATGGATTCGCGCAACAACCCACCCGCGAACATTAAAATTAGCTATACCCAACGCAACAAATGGAAAATTTTCTTGCCCCGTCGCAAAACATGAAAGCGCCCATGGTAAGCGTCTGTGGCACATAGTAGCTGCGCTTCATCGGCAGCTCTATTCCCATTAACACTGATTGCACCCTCGCGAATAAATTTGCGCGCCTGGCCGAGTGTCACCTCTCCGCGGGGCGTCAGGGCAAGGCCGGTGTCGACCAACACCTCAGCGAGGGGCTTGCCAGGCGCCGCGATTGCGGTGCACGGCATACCATCGAGCGCCAGTTGCTCCATATCCGTTTCGCTAAGGGCGGCCAAAGCACCGGAAAACAGAGCATGGGATATGCGCCGCGCCGCGGCGAGACCGTCCGCGCCATGCACCAGCGTGGTCACCTCGCTGGCAAGAATTTCCTGGGCGGATTTGCGCCCAGCGGTGCGGGCGTCGGCCTCTTCTATGGCGGCAATCTCGTCGAGCCCCAGAAACGTAAAGTAGCGCAAAAACCGGTAGGCATCGTCATCGGCGGTGTTGACCCAGAACTGGTAAAACCCATAAGGGGAAGTTTTCGCCGGGTCGAGCCAAATGGTACCAGTCTCGGTCTTGCCAAACTTGGTGCCGTCCGTCTTGGTCACCAGCGGTAAAGTGAGCCCATAGACGTGGGCGTGATTCAGTCGACGGGTCAAATCGATACCACCGGTAATGTTGCCCCACTGATCCGATCCGCCAATCTGTAATGTGCAGTCATAACGTCGATGCAGTTCGGCAAAATCGTAGGACTGTAGCAACATATAACTGAATTCGGTAAAAGAGATGCCCTCGCCTTCCCGCTCAATGCGTTGCTTCACCGATTCCTTGTTGATCATCGCATTGACCGAAAAATGCTTGCCCACGTCCCGCAGAAAATCTAGGGTGGATATACCCTGCATCCAGTCCAGGTTGTTAGCCAATATGGCCGCATTTTCACCGTCAAAATCGATAAATCGCGATATCTGACGCTGCAGCCGGTCTGCCCAGCCAGCGACCACTTCGGGCGTGTTGAGCTGGCGCTCTTCCGCCTTGTGACTGGGGTCGCCAATCAACCCTGTAGCACCGCCCACCAACGCAATCGGCCGGTGTCCGGCCAGCTGAAAGCGCCGCAGGGCAAGTAGTGGCACCAGACTGCCGATATGCAAACTGTCGGCGGTGGGGTCAAACCCGCAATACAGGGTGCGTCGCTGGTTGAGATGGGTGGGCAGGTCGTCGCGCGCTGCTATCTGGGCAATGATGCCCCGACCATTCAGATCGGCAATCAGCCCGGCTCCCGGCGTAACCGCTATTCCCGGCTTGACCATTGTTGGTGTAGACTCCACAGGGTGAGAAAAAGACGGCAAACCTTACATGATCCAGTAGCAAAAACAAATGTCTATCCGTTCAAACTAATTCGATTAAAGCTATAGGGCTTTAACTTTTTTTGTTATAAACTCGTCGCTTAGAAACTTTAACTCCGGTCAGTTCGAGTACGCATCCATGCAGTCAGGAAAAAACGGAGACAACTTCTGGTCGCACCTGTTTGCGCTGTCGCTGCCCCGCGCCCACCTGATCGCGGCGGGGGCCGTCGCGGCCACCCTGATTTTCAGCCTCGCCCTGTTGCCGTCTGAGAAAGTAGAAGCCAATCGAGTTTCATCGACAGTGAGCCTGTTTCTTCCCGCATCCCTGGAACCTGCGGCAAGTTCACCGCAGGTCGGCGAAAACCCCGCGGAGCACGCCGCCACAGAAAGCCTGCCGACCGCGAGTTCAGGCGCCAGTGAGGATGACCTGTGGCAGGAAGAGCAGGTACGGGCCGGGGACAATCTGACCACGTTGTTCAAACGGTTGTCACTGAATGCACGGGATGTTTACGCTGTCGCCAACGCCCGTGGCGCCTCCAAACCCCTGCGCGACCTGCGTCCCGGCGAGACTGTTGCCATTCAAAGCGACGCAAGCGGGCAACTGGCGAAAGTACGCTATGTCCGCTCACAGCTGGAATCCTACCTGTACGAGCTCGATGATTCCGGTTTTACAGGGGAACAGCACCTGCGCACCCCGGACGTCGTCCCCAGTTTTCGACAGGCTGAGATAAACAATTCGCTGTTCCTCGACGGCGTGCGCGCCGGACTGGAGCAAACCACGATTATGGATCTGGCCAATATTTTCGGCTGGGACATTGATTTCGCGCTGGATATTCGCCGCGGCGACAGTTTTCAGGTGCTGTACGAGGAACTGTTACTCGACGGCGAAAAGATTGGTACCGGCAATATACTAGCCGCCGAATTTATCAACCAGGGCCGCGCCTACCGGGCCGTGCGCTTTGTCGACAAGCAGGGCGATGCTGATTATTTCGCCCCCGATGGAAAGCCTATGCGCAAGGCATTTTTGCGTGCACCCCTCGATTTCACCCGCGTCAGCTCAAACTTTGATATGCGGCGCAAGCACCCGATTCATAAAATGATCAAGGCGCATCGCGGGGTCGATTACGCGGCGCCGAGGGGCACGCCGGTCTATGCCGCTGGCGAAGGCAAGGTGATTGCGTCGGGTTATAGCCGCGCCAATGGGAATTACGTGTTTATTCAGCACGGACAAACTTACACCACCAAATATCTGCACCTGGACAAACGCCTGGTGCGCCGGGGTCAAACCATCAAACAACGCAAGGTGATCGGCACCGTCGGCTCTACTGGGTATGCCACCGGCCCCCACCTGCACTACGAATTTCTGGTCAACGGTGTGCATCACAATCCACGCACCGTAGCCCTGCCCCAGGCAGAACCGATTCCATCCGCGTTGCGGGTGCAGTTCCTTGCGCAAACTACGCCGCTGCTCAACCAGCTCAGCAATTACAGCGCTACCCAGCTGGCCTCAGCCGCCGGCAGCCAATAACGCGACATGCCTGGGCGCACGGAGCGCGAACTGTTTATCGGGTTAATGTCGGGCACCAGCCTCGATGGTATTGATGCGGTTGTGGCAGATTTTAGCGCCCCGCACCCCCTGATTCTCGCCTGTCATACCACGCCATTTCCCCGGCAGATTGAGCGGGATGTCCGCAGTCTGTGTCAGCCCGGCGACGATCGTCTCGATAAACTGGGGGCAACCGATCAACGTTTGGGCGAGCTCTTTGCCGAGGCGGCGTTAGCCGTACTGGCGCAAACCAATTTGAATCCAGACGATGTTGCCGCCATCGGTTGTCACGGGCAGACCGTGCGCCATCGCCCCACGCCCAACGCCACAGGAACTCCTTTTACGCTGCAAATCGGCGACCCTAACCTGGTCGCGGCGCGTACCGGAATCACCACGGTTGCGGATTTTCGACGTCGCGACATGGCGTTTGGAGGTCAGGGCGCACCGCTGGTTCCGGCTTTTCATCAGGCAGTATTCGCGCATTCGACCTTGTGTCGCGCTGTGGTCAATATCGGTGGCATGGCCAACATTACTTTTCTTCCCACAGGCTCCCTGCCGATCCAGGGGTTCGACACCGGACCAGGCAATGTGTTACTCGACGCATGGAGTCAGCGCCACCTGGGCACTGGCTTTGATGCGGGCGGACGTTGGGCGGCAGGCGCGCAAGCGGATAACGCTTTGCTGACGCAATTGCGATCCCATCCCTTTTTTGCGCTTATCCCACCCAAGAGTACCGGGCGCGAAGAATTTAACGCCGCCTGGCTGGACGAACAATTAGCCATGCACGGCACGCGACTTGCCCCTCAGCAAGTGCAGGCGACCTTGCTGGCACTAACGGCGCAGAGCATTACCGACGGCATCGCCCAGTTACCGGTAGTACCCGATGAAGTCTTTGTTTGCGGGGGTGGCGCGCTCAACGACGCCCTGATGGCAGCGCTGCAATACCTGTTGAATCCGATGCCAGTGACCAGCACTACTTTGATCGGCCTCGACCCGCAGTGGGTCGAGGCGCTGGCTTTCGCCTGGCTGGCCCGACAGACCCTGCGCGGGCTACCGGGAAATGTTCCTTCGGTGACGGGTGCGCGGACAGCAACCGTGCTGGGCGCCATCTTTCCAGTGTAAACGTATCCAATATCAATATGCGAACAGCCTCCGCTTTCGGTGAGGCGCTCCTATGCCGCTAGCCGAAGCGGTGGTCAGCACGGAACGGAATCGGGTACTAGAAAAATCCATTAACGAAGTGCTGATATCGCGGATCGAAAATGTGTTGGCTCATCTGGAAAAACGTAATTGTTAAGCCTGAATAGAAAGCAAAACCCAGCGCAAAGGTTGCGCCGGGTTTTGCCCCAACCATACACTACCCTGCCTAAGTTCCTTCCTGATCAAAGTTCCTTCCTGATCAAACGCTCGCAGCGGCATCCTTCATCGTTGTCGCCAACAACGTATACGCCTCGGTCCATGACTGCTTAAGATCATCGGTAAAGGCATCACCCAACCCCTGACCGAGAGTCCACAGCAGCGCGCCACCAACGGTATCGTAATCCTGATCTTTGACGCCGTAGCCTGCATGACGCACGCCTAACTGCTGCACCGCCGGCACGATGGTATCTAGACGCGACAAGCCGCGCACCGCCACACCAATCATGCTCATCAGTTTTTTGCCCTGCTCAACCATATCGCCTTTGAATAATTCCTTAAGCGACGGGTCAGTGCTGAACAATTTGTCATAAAACAAGGCGGCCGCCGTATCAGCGATGCCTTCTACCGCCGTCCAGCTTGCTTGGACCGCTGCAATCTGTTGCGCGTTCATACTAAATCTCCAGCCATGGATGTGGTTAAAGCGGGACGCGAATTACGACGCCGCCCATGACTTCGCCCATCTGGAAATCATTACGAGGGGAATCCTTGTGCGCGTTATGACACGCGATACAGGGCGTCGCCACAGCAACATCCGCATAGACCGCAGTGTAATAAGTCACCCCACCCAACTCCTCTTCGCCGTAGAAATTTTCCCCCGGATTATCGGCGATAAATTTCAGCCCTTCCTGCTCGAGCGGAGTTTTGGGCGCATTTTGCGGATTGATCGGCCACAGGCTTTGCAGCGAATAGGCAAAATCCGTGTTGGCTTCCGCCACCGCTTCAGCACCAAAGCGGAACATCTGCGCTGGCAACGGCGCACCATTCTCAAGATCTTTCCAATACTCATGCGGCTTGATCGCATCCGCGCCCGCAGGGCCCAAACGCTCGATGATCAGCTTAGTGTAGTTGGTTCGATCCGCCTTCATTACTGCAAACAGGGAGTCTGTGTATTTTTGAGGACTAATCCCCACAGCAGTCGGCTTTTCATCACCACAGGCGCTGATCAGCAAACTACTGACAAACACTACCCCGACAAGCCCGACGAGTGCTACTTTCTTCATGGTACCTTCCTCCTTAACAATTATTTGTAAATGCTGTCACGTGCGCCTTCGCGTTGATCACGCTCCGCCGCCATATCTATTGATGGGATATGTATTTCTGGTGCTTTGCTAAAAGTGCTACTTTCTTCATGGTGCCTTCCTCCTTAACAGTTATTTGTAAATGCTGTCACGTGCGCCTTTGCGTTGATTACGTTCTGCCGCCATATCTATTGATGGGACATGTATTTCTGGTGCTTTGCTAAAGTTGTGCTCAATCAGCTCCGTATCAGCTAATGCATCCATTGAAAACGCCAGACCGTGGCAATTCATACATACCGGTCGAATCATTTTCTCGTTAGGACGCAAATTGCCGTTCTGGTTGTGATCGATAAATACCCTGGCGCCATCACGTTTGCTGACTGGCGTTGCCGGCATATGGCAGGTAGCACAACTCACGCCGGAGCCAGTAGGCAGCTCCCCTTTGAGTTCCTTACGCCAAAGCTTGTAGTGGGGCGAGCGTAAATATTCATTACTATGCTCGTCATTGTGACAACCAAGACAACTGTCGACGGCGGCCTTAGCTGTATTGAACTCATGTGCGCCGTGACAGGTATTACAGGTTAATTCGGTATGCACTTTCTCGATATGCAAATTTAAATCGCTCATCTCAGGTGTCATTGGCGTAAGGCCCTGGGCTAGACGCATGCCATGTTTCCCCTGCAAAAACGTGCTGATCTCGCGCTCATGACAAGTACCGCAAACCTTATGGTCTGGCTTGTCCTGCCAGCGATCCTGCTCACCGTGGCAATCCAGACACTGCACCTGAGCCGCCGCATGGGAGCTGTGTTGCCAGTCCGTCGGGAGGCTTTTTCCGGCCGGTACCTCAGTAGTGCTCACTACCTGCTCGACAGTGAGCAACTGTGCGATATCACGATCTCTCAAATAAGCTTCGCGGAAATTGCGCAGCGGTCGTTGCTGCTGCGGCAAGTTCGAAGGCTCATCGACATGGGCCAGCAGAAAATCCTCATATAAGACGCGGTTATCATGGAAATTATGGCAACCGGCAGAGCCGCAACTCTCAAATTCCATACCCTCATGACTGGGTCGATCCTTAGCAATATCCTGATGACAATGCGCGCAGACCCCTATCGGCTGACTCACGCCCATGGTGGTAATCAACTCTGGTCGATGCTCCACATGGCAAGCCACGCATTGGCGGGCATCCAAATGCTCGAGCAATCCGGCGTTGCGCGGATTAGTAAATTTCGAGCGAGGATGCGAGTCCTGCGCATCATCAAGCTCCTCGCCATGGCAATTCATGCAGGCGTTCTGCAGTACCGATGCCGAATTAAAGCCATCGCCATGGCAGACCGTGCATTGCAACTCGATCTGATGATGACCATGAGTGGTCGGCCCTGGCAAAAAATAGGTCTTTTGTTCAGCTGTAAATAACTGCATCGCTAGTACCGTCGCTAGAACACCCGATCCCAATAACCATAATGACCACCACGCCCACCGCTTAATTGCCATAGATCTACTAGGTGATCAGAAAAAATAAGCCGATAACACATGAAAGCCGAGTAACACCGGCACCGGCCAAAATACAAAAATATGTACCCAGCTGGCTTGTCGACGCACCGCCACCGGCCACTGTGCCGCCAGCTTTGCTTCAGCCAACGCCAACAGTGCCGCCAACGCACCCCACCCCAATACCAGCAAAAAGCTAATCATTAACCAACGATTCAAGTTTTCACCGAGTGAAAATCCGGTGTGCCACAACAGTATGCCGACAGTAGCCAAACCGAGAATTGTGTGGGCAATACGCCAGGCTGAAAACGAGCCAAAGGCTAACCAGCTGACGCGTTTGCGTAGAGACAAAAGCATCGCCACAGCCGATCCGCCCAGCAAAACGAAACCTGAAACCTTACGCAACCAACTATCTCGCGACCAACGCTCAAACAGCGATTGCCCGACCACATCGAGAGAAATTCCTGGCATCGGTTGAGACCACGACACCGCTAGCGCGATGAGAGTCAGTAACGCGATGATCGCCAGCGGCGTGGCGCCCGGCACTTTGCGCTGTGCAGACGCCGTGCCGCCGCAGATATTTTCAATCAGTGGCTCACAGCCACCACACACAGTACCGGCGCCAGTCATTTTTTGCAGGGCAACCACGTTGGTATGACCGGCTGCGAACTGCTCACTGAGTTGGCCTCGGGTAAGGCTCTTGCACTGACAGACGATAGTACTCGCCGGCCAGTTACTAACCGGTCCCAAAGCCGCGCTACCCTGCAAATCACCAGTGATCACAAAGCGCAGTAATTGCCACGGCAACACGCGGCGGCTATCGCGTAATAAATTCAGTACCTGCGTACGCTGCGGCCATTCACCAATCGATACCACACCAACGACACGTCCTGCACGCAGCATCAGGCGTCGATAAATACCGCTGTTGCGATTGCGATAGACTAAAGACTGATGGATGTGGAAGCGGTCTTCTTCACGAAATTGCCCTGCGCTGAACACCTCCAGCGCTAGCACTTTTAGCCACGTAGTATCAGCAGAAGGCGCATAAGCCTCGGACTGCCCCGCGATGTGTGCCGCTGCAACACGCGCCTGCTGCAGGCCTGGCGCGACTAATCCGGAAATCCGCTCGCCAAACTGAGCACACTCACCAATCGCATAGATATCACTGGCAGAAGTGCACATATTTTCATCCACGCGAATCCCCTGCGCCGTGCGCAATCCACACGACTCGCCCAACTGACGATTTGGGGCGATACCAGTGGCAAACACCACTGAATCACAGCTGATGTGCTCGCCGCTGTTGAGCAGAACAGACTCGACGCGACCATTACCTGAAATTTCTCTCACTGAAGCTTGTACACGCACACGCACGCCCTCACTTTCCAGTGCATAGCGCACGATGCCAGCTGCTTCCGCGTCTAGCTGACGATTCATTAACCATTCGGAATGCTGTACCAGCGTGACATCAGTATTAAAACGACGGAGCGCACGAGCAGCTTCAATGCCTAGCAGTCCGCCACCAATCACGACGGTATGGCGACTGCGTAATGTACGTGCCATCAACGCATGCGCGTCGGACAGATCACGAAATCTAAATACGCCTGATAACTCAGTGCCCGGTATATTCGGCACATAGGCTCTGCTGCCCAGCGCCAGCACCAGTTTGGAAAAGCAATGACTCTCGCCGGTGCTATCGATAACCTGATGACTATTCGAATCAATGTGAGTGATCGCACGCCCAACATAATGACTGACGTTGTCTTCAACTTCAGGAGGTAAATTGGAGAGCGCATCAAACGAGGTGGTACCGGCAAGAAAGGAGGACAACTTGACCCGGTCATAGGGCGCCCACGCTTCCTTGCCAAAAAGAATAATTGGAGTGCGCACTCCCAGCCGTCGCAGCTGTACCAAACACTGCATGCCGGAAGGCCCATTGCCTACGATGACAATCGGCGTTGCGCTATAGTCGGGCATCCGTTCCGCGACATCTGGCTGCTGCCTGGAAGCAGTGGCAGTCATGCGCGTTACTCCAATAAAAGAATGTCTGAATCAAGGCGCCTCCTTCCAGGCAGGCGCCAGACTCAATTAAAATGCCACTTCAGTCCACGCCCAGAGTTTTCTGGTGTCCTTAGAGAAACCATCCTCAGCGTAGTCCGCATATTTCAGCCCAACCGTGTAAGGGCCAAACGTCTTCGATGCCACCGCGTCAACTTCAGAGCCGTAGTCCGCGCTGCCTTCATCAGCGCTGAACCTGTGATACGCAGCCCCCAGATTGACACCGGCTACGACACCACCAATGAACACATAGGTGTCTTCAAGACCATTGGCCGGCGTAACCAGGAACTTATCCGCCCAGCCATTAAAGGCATGCTTGGTGGCCAGCGGGGTCTGAAATGCTGAAGTGCCGTCATCCGAACCAAGCACTTCCTGTGCCACTTTTACGGTAACACCGGATATCGCGACGCCAGCCTCGATCAGCATGTATTTCGTATCGGTATCGTCTACATCATATGATTGCGTGGCATATTCCAGCGCCAACAACAGGCTCAGTTTGTCGACCGGGAAGCTGCCGCTGTAGCGCACGCCGACGGTATCGCGCGCATCATCAGCATCCTTGGTCTCCAGCATATAGCTGTAACCGGTTAACGTGCCGCCTGGAGCCTTTTTCCAACTGGCATTGATCAGCAGGCTTTCAACGGACGCGTCAAATGCGGGCGTTATGCCGTTCACTTTGGTCAGATAGGCCGCAGAGGCAGCAAACTGATCAGTTGAAAAGTCCAGCTTGGTGCCATCAAAGGTCTGCTCATCCTGACGCCAGCCGACGTTGCCAACAAAACGCGCATTGTCATAAATGATGCGTTGACGACCGAACGCTGCGACTAACCCTTTCAGACTTTCGCTGCCGGTATAGCGAACAAATGCCTGATTCACCTCGGTATCGCGGGGATCTGCAACTGTGGCAAAGCCCGGAGATTCCGGTGCGTAGTCATCAACACCCATCATCACATGGATGTCTTCAAACTCACCATAAGCATCAAAACCGCCCAGTTTTCCGGTCTGATAGCCCAAACGCGTACGCAACGTCAGTGCATCAGCATCTTCATTGATGCCATCATCGACGCCTTCATAACGCAAACGCATGTTTAATTTCGGAGTGCCACCTTTCAGTGCGGTATAAAAGGCGTCATCTTCCCCCAAAGCGACATTGGCGGTACCCAGCAGAACTGGAGACACCACGAGCAACGACAACAAACGTGCTTTCATCATTTGACTTCCCCTCGACTAAGTGAATGTTTAACCTTGCTTACGATTCTCAGCGCTTTTTTTTCCTGACTCTTTAGGAATAGGAATGGGCTGAACCTTGCGCTGTTTGTCGTAAAGGAATTGCAGAACGCGCTGACGGCAGCGGTTGTACTGGACATCATCCGCCAGTGCCAATCGATCACGCGGCCGTGGCAGCGTGACATCGAGCACTTCTCCGATCGTCGCGGAGGGACCATTGGTCATCATGACAATGCGGTCTGATAACAGCACTGCCTCATCGACATCATGCGTAATCATGATGACCGTGCTTCCCAGTTGACGATGGATATCCATCAGCGAGTCCTGTAAGTGGGCGCGGGTCAGCGCATCCAACGCTCCAAACGGCTCATCCATAAGCAATACGCGTGGTTGCATCGCCAGCGCACGAGCAATACCAACACGTTGTTTCATCCCCCCGGATATTTCATCAGGTCGTTTATGCAAAGCGTGACTCATGTGAACAAGACTGAGGTTGTGCTCAATCCAGTCACGCATTTCCGCTTTGCTCTTCTTCCCTTTGAAAACTTGTTTAACCGCTAGCTCGACATTTTCGTAGGCGGTTAGCCATGGCAGTAACGAGTGGTTTTGAAAGACCACTGCTCGCTCCGGCCCTGGTTGATAAACTTCTTTGCCATCCAGAATAGCTCCACCGTTGGTAGCATGTAGCAAGCCAGCCACGATGTTCAGTACCGTTGACTTACCGCATCCTGAATGACCGATCAGAGAGATAAACTCACCCTCCCCAATCTTCAGATCGACATCCTTGAGCGCTTCAAATGATCCACGCGGGGTATCGAAACTGATGCCGACTTTGGTTAGTTCCAGAATCGCTTTCATGAGTGACTCCTGTTAACGCTGCGTAGATGACTTGTCCCACACCAGCCAGCGCTGCAGGCCAAGCATGGTGCGATCTAGCAGGAAACCAATAATTCCGATGGTCAGAACTGCCACCATGATTCGGCCCAGCGACTGCGAACTGCCGTTCTGGAATTCATCCCACACAAACTTTCCGAGGCCAGGGTTCTGAGCAAGCATTTCTGCCGCGATCAGAACCATCCACGCGATACCAAGGGACAAGCGCAAGCCGGTAAAAATCAAGGGCAACGCCGAAGGCAGGACGATTTTTCTAACATGCGCCCACCAACCAAGACGCAAGACGCGAGACACGTTGAGCAGGTCCTGACTAACCGAGGTGACGCCAACGGAGGTGTTGAGCAATGTCGGCCAGAGACTGCACAGGGCCACGGTAATCATCGAGACAACAAATGACTTGGCGACCATGGGGTCATCGCTGACGTACACCGCACTAACCACCATGGTCACCAGCGGCAACCACGCCAGTGGTGAAACTGGCTTGAATATCTGAATCAACGGGTTGCTAGCCGCATGCACGGTACTGCTTAAACCAATGACTATGCCCAGCGGCACGGCAATCAACGACGCCACCAAAAATCCACTCATCACCGTAATCAGACTGGTTATAATCTGATCGAAAAATGTGGGGCTCCCGGTGTAATTGCGTCTCACTGGCTGGTGACTCGGATCACTGGCCAAACGCTCGGCGATACGGTCTTCTTGGCGCACATAGAAGGACAACTCCTTCTGACGCGCTGCGACATGCTCGGCGTATAAATTCTGTGCCTGTTCAATCACCGCCGTAGGGCCCGGGAAAGTTCCCAGAGAGGTATCGATGCGTTGTGCGGCAGCGTGCCAAATCAAAACGAATGTCAGCAACCCCAACAGCGGCAGGCCAATCTGCCGAAGCATCTGCGTAATCTGGTCTCGTGTTGCCTCACCTTTGATCAGGCTGAGGTAGGGTTCGAGCCAACCCGGCATAGTGATTGCTGACATCACAACAACTCCTGAAAATTAAAGTTTGTCTTTCGCCTTGAGACCAATCTTGAATTTCTCAAGGTAGGCATTGGGCTTGGTGCCGTCATAGACCACGCCATCGATAAATTCTTTCTGCGGTGGGCGGAAGCCATCTTCAGTAGCGAAGTCAGGAAAGTCTTCCGCCTTCACCTTGCCTTCAGCGATCAGCTCTTTCGCCGCGATGGCATAGATATCAGGGCGATAAACTTTTTTCGCAATTTCGCTGTACCAGCTGTCCGGCTTGGTGTCGGCGATCTGACCCCAGCGACGCATTTGCGTCAGATACCAGATTGCATCGGAGTAGTACGGATAGGTGGCGTTGTAACGGAAGAACACGTTGAAGTCGGGCACTGCACGCTTGTCACCTTTTTCATATTCGAAGGTGCCGGTCATGCTGTTGGCAATTACTTCAGCATCCGCGCCAACATAGTTCGGCTTGGCCAGAATTTTTACCGCTTCAGGACGGTTGCCATTGTTGTTTGCGTCAAGCCATTGCGCGGCGCGAATCATTGCCTTGACCACGCGAATATGAGTGTTCGGATTTTTATCCGCCCAGTCTTTAGAGACACCAAATACTTTTTCTGGGTTGTCCTTCCAAATTTCATAATCAGTAATGATGGGGACACCAATACCTTTGAACACCGCCTGCTGATTCCAAGGCTCACCAACGCAGTAGCCATAAATGGTGCCAGCTTCAAGTGTGGCGGGCATTTGCGGTGGCGGCGTTACTGACAGCAATACATCGCCTTGCAGCTGACCGCTGGTATCGCCTTTATGCGGCGCGTAGTAACCAGGATGAATGCCACCGGCCGCTAGCCAGTAACGCAATTCATAGTTGTGGGTCGATACCGGAAAAACCATGCCCATATTGAAAGACTTGCCTTCCGCGCGATATTTCTCCACCACTGGCTTCAGATAATCCGCTTTAATCGGGTGCACCGGCTTGCCGTCTTTCATTGGCACATGCTTCTTCATTTCTTCCCAAACCGCATTCGACACGGTGATGCCGTTACCGTTGAGATCCATGCTGAAGGCGGTGATTACGTGTGCCTGGGTACCAAATCCAATGGTCGCTCCTATCGGTTGCCCCGCCAGCATATGGGCGCCATCAAGCTGACCATCAATGACGCGATCGAGCAGAACTTTCCAGTTGGCCTGTGCCTCTAGCGTGACGTACAGACCTTCATCTTCGAAGTAGCCTTTCTCATAGGCAATCGCCAGAGGTGCCATATCCGTCAGTTTGATAAAGCCAAATTTCAGCTCTTCCTTCTCTGCATATCCGACCTCCGCTTGTGCGACGTTCTGCGCGCCAAGCGCAAGCACTGCACTAAAGGCAGCCAATACCTTACGAATCTTTCCCCGTGAACTTTGCATACTTATTTCTCCTGACAAGCCGTAAAAAAACTGTCAATTTCAGAAAATAAAAAAGACGCTCGGAGGGACAGGAATTAACCTGATCTCACGAGCGCCTTTGCCCGATTCAAATTGTTGCGGCCGCCATTGGTCGCTAGAAAATCTAACCGTAACCAGTAGAATGCAAAGCCTGTGCCAGAATTTATAATTCCATTTATTTCAGAGAGTTATGCTTACGGCACCAAATTGGACTCTTTTTTTGCCGCTTTTTCTGCACCATCTATGCACACCACGCATGAAATCGTGCCAAGTAAGATGGCAATTACGGCACAAAAATATTGCCGTCCACCATCAGGTCTGGTCCCATCGATACCGCCTCCGGGTCGCCGGGCATACTCCATTTGTCGGCGTGCAGACCTTCTTGCTTCACATCTTCAATCGGCAAGCTGATGATGCCGCGCATCGCAGAACGGTAAAGATCGGTGCGATAGCACTGCGCCACTATCGGATTTAAATTATCTCCCCGCAGCTGCCCCCAACGTGTCATTTGCCCAAGCAGAAACTGAGCATGGGAGCGCCACGGGAAGTTGGCCCCATAGCGGGAAAAAACATGGAAGTGATGTGCCGGAAAAGGTGCACCGGTAAGTCCGCCGGCAAGGCGGCCATTCAGCGAGACGTTTAACAATTCAGCGGGCAGATCAATATAGTGCCCCTCAGTCAGCATGGTGACCGCTTCATTCAGATTGTCGTCGACAAACTTTCCAGCGCGATACAATGCTCTCAGCAAGCCGCTCATGGTTTGCGGATGTTGCACTACCCAATCCTGACTCATGCCCAGTACTTTTTCCGGCGCGTTCTGCCAGATGTCATAGCCGGAGACGATGCAGTGCCCAACACCAGTCAAAGCCGCCACACTGTTCCAAGGTTCACCGACACAGAAACCATCGATATGCCCCATGCGCAAGTGATCCACCATCTGCGATGGCGGCAGCACGACAATCTTTACGTCCTTATCCGGATCAATGCCACCCACCGCCAACCAGTAACGCAACAGATAAGCATGGCAAGAAAATGGAAATACGATAGCGAGTACCAGCTGCGGTTGCGCATTGCGGCGACGTGATTCAATAACGCGTTTTAACGCCTGCACAGCACCGACCGGTGAATTTTCCTGTGCCAACGCAGCCAGACCGCAGAACAAACTCGGCGAGACCGTTATCGCATTACCGTTCAGTCCCAGCGACCAGGCCGTCACCATCTGTTTGCGAATACCACACAATCCCAGCGACGCAGACAGCAGCATGGGCGCCAGCATTTGTGCGCCATCTAACTGCCCTACCAGCACCCGATCACGTAGCGTTGCCCAAGATGTCTCGCGCTGAAGCTCGACTTCCAACCCTTCGTCGGCGAAATAGCCTAGCTCTCGGGCCACCACTAACGGCAAGCAATCGGTAAGTGGCACAAAGCCGAGACGTACATATTTCTTCTCAGGCATGCGCTAGCCCTCCAGTAAATCGGCAAAGGCCAGTAGATTGCGCGACACTTCGACCAGGCGCTGACCGCGGTCCATCGCCATGCGGCGCAACATCTGATACGCCTGCTCTTCAGACAACTGGCGACGCGCCATCAACACGCCCTTGGCCTTATCAATCAAACGCCGGTCAGCAAGTTGCCCGCGCGTTTTTTCCAGCTCATCCCGCAGGGCCTGATATTCGCGGAATCGGGTAATGGCGACATTGACGATTGCTTTCACACGCGCCGGCTGCATTCCATCCACGACATAAGCGCTGACGCCGGCATGGATCGCGCGCGCCATAATTTCTTGGTCTTCACTACCGGCGAACATCACCACAGGGCGAGGCAAGTCACGCTGCAACAGCGCCATGTTCTCCAGCGTGTCCCGATCGGGGGAATCCATATCGACGATAATCACGTCAGGATTCAGGTGGCCAACCTGCGCCAGCAAACCCGCCGCACTGGGTAGCCGCGCCACCACCATATAGCCGGCGTCGGTAAGTGCACGCTCCAAAATGGCTGCGCGGGCCGGCTGATCGTCCACCAGCATGACCCTGGGTACATGTTGTTCAGGTTGCACGCACTAACTCCGTTGACTTCGATAGCACTGCTAGAGCAAACGCCATGCCATGGCCGTCGGCCCGCAGAAAATGCTCAGGCGCTATTTGTGTGCGGAGAAATCCGCCCACAGGATAATATTTAATTCTTTAAAATCATAACGATAGAGACGGGTCAAGAGGCTGAGACGAGGCGGCGGATAGTTAAGACTGGTAGCAGCCAGATCCGCATGCTGCATTATAGGTCGGTTTTCCGCCAGAAAACGCACCAATATGATGCGACATCCGGCTTTTTGACCATCTGCTTTGGGGCGTTATGGCTCAGACGTGCAGCACGGACAACGGCTAACATTGAGCGAAATGGAGGAAAAGCATTGCAGGCACTCTTTAATGCTCGGCTCTGCTAGTGGTCGGCTCTGCTGCGGGCGCCGTCGGCTCCTCCCGCTTCATGCGGTCGATTGACTTAACCAGCAGAAATACGGCAAACGCGACAATCACCAAACTCACCACAATTGATAAAAGTGCCGTAATTGATCGTATCGGCCCCAATCAATATGCGCATAGCGCCAGAGTCGACCAGGTCACCTGCGGCGCGAGCTAAAAATACACATAGCCTTCGCTTTTGGTGAGGCGCTCCAATTCCGCTGGCCCGAACGGCACCGTACCGACGAAGGGATAAAGGTTATTCTCATTCAGGCCAAGATGTTTGATGCGGGTTTTACACACCTTGATGGCCACGACGCCGAAAGCAGACAAGCGCGCTGCCAGATCGACAACCGCTTTGTAGCGGGGATAATTCTCGCGGAAAAAAATTGCAACTTCCGACCCGTGTAACACTAGCACCAGGGGCGGTAACCGGGTAGTGAAGTCGGCTGCAAGGTAATAGCTCTCGGCGCGGAGTAACGCTGCTTCAACCTGGGTGGGATCGTCGAGACCGATGCGGGCCACGTAACCCGGCGCGGACGGCAACGGCGGAACGGATTCAAAATCTGGGCCGGTTTTGTTGTAGGGAGCGAGTACTGTGCTGCCGCCAAGCGCTGTGTCGCCAGCCACAGCGACCGGCAAAAAGCCGCTCGCGGCCAGTAGCAAACCCAAAGCCAAACGCCCACAGATCGCGGGCGCGGAGGTATCTCTTAGACGGAAAACGACGCGCCGCATCCGCAGGTCGACACCGCGTTGGGGTTGCGCACCACAAACCGGGAACCTTCCAGCCCCTCGACGTAATCCACTTCACCGCCGACCAGATACTGAAAACTCAGAGCGTCCACCAGTACCGTCACGCCATCCTGCTGAACACAGGTATCGTCTTCGGCCACCACCTCATCAAACGAAAAGCCGTACTGAAATCCAGAACAGCCGCCGCCCGAAACAAACACCCGCAACTTGAGATCGGGGTTTCCTTCCTCGGCAACCAGATTAGCCACTTTGGCGACGGCGCTACGCGTCACGCTCAGCAAGGTCGGATTAAATGTTTCGGCACCAGTCATTTTCGCTCCAGCTCCACAGGTTTCACGCGGCTATCTTACTCTCTTACTGTCGTGCATATACGTCTAAGATATGGGGGCAATCCGAATAGTTACCAACCCCATCACCTTTCACCCCCCCCTTCACCCGCCGCGGCCTGGCTCGCCAAGCGCGTCCGCCGGTGCGCTAACAGCGGCAACACCAGCACCGTGGGAGGGGGAAGCACTCACATCACCCTGACGCACGAAGTTGCCGTTAACCTGAGCGCCCTTTTCAATTTCCAGCAACGAGTAATGAATATTTCCTTCGACCACCGCTTTGGCGGCCAGTTCGATATGCTTGTCGGCGTGTATGTCGCCCTCCACGGTGCCGCTTACCAACACCGTTGGCACCCGCAACTCACCGCGCACAAGGCCAGCGTCGAGTACCCGAACCCGGGCTTCAGTACCCGCCTCCGCAAGAATATTGCCGGTAACCTGTCCTTCTATTTCCAGACAGCCCTCAAACTGCACGTCGCCGATAATATGAGTCCCGCGCGCTATCAGGGTGGTGGCGCCGGAAGAAGTCATTTTTAATTTCTTGCGCATGCTTGTGTTCCTTTACACGAGTTCAATTAATGTCCCGACACGGGCGTCGCACCCCGTGCCCGCGAGTCACTCCACCACATCCTTCCACAGAAATTTCTGCGTCGTCCCGAAGGCGTTATCACCCACTTTAGCCACCGAAACTTTCAATTGCAGAGGCTCAAAGTCAGCCGGAAAATGCAGCGTCCCTTCGAGCATTCGAAAATACTTGAACGAGACCAGCAACGGATCATTGTCCTGCATCGGGTCCAGTTGCGCGAGTGTATAGGCAATTTCGGCTCCGTCCAGCTTGCCGCTAACTTCCAGATCAATCCGCACTTTGATGTTTTTTATCAAAGTCACCTTTTGCTTGACCACCAAACGATAGGTTACCGTCGACGGATCGTCGCTGGTTGCAATCCGCAAGCTGTCTATATGCAACCCGGTTTGCAGGCTGTTATCGCGCAGCAGATTGCGATACAGATCCAGCTCTTCCTTCTGTTCGGCCAATGTAGCCTGCAAGCCCACGACACTCTGGCGCACCTCTTCCAGGGACTCCCGATCAATTTCGCGCGCCACCGCACTGTTCGCTACTTCCTGCTCCAGCTCCTTAACGCGGCTCTGGGCCTTTTTGTTAGCCGCAATCACCTGGCGGTTTTCGATCATCTGGCCGGCAAAATAGTCGCTGCCCACCCAGAAACCCGCGAGAAAACTGAGGGCTGCCAGCAGCACACCACCACCCACCAAGGCAGGCAATAGCCAGGGGCGATTGAGTCGCACTACCAACTGTTCAAAACCGGCGGCCACAGAATCGTCCTAAGGGAGCAACGGCGGGGCTTGCAGCCCGCTAGCTTCCGGAAACCCAAACATGATGTTCAGATTTTGCACCGCCTGTCCCGAGGCACCCTTCACCAGGTTGTCGATGACGGACATGACTACCACTTTATTGCCCGCCTGGGGCCGCACGACACTCAGGCGGCACATATTAGAGCCGCGCACGCTACGCGTCTGGGGGTGGCTACCGGCAGGCAGCACATCGACAAACGGTTCGGACCGATAACGGCGTTCGTACAGGCTCTGTAAATCCACGCCGGTATCGAGCAAGGTCGCATACAAGGTGGCGTGGATACCGCGAATAATCGGCAGCAGGTGCGGCACAAATGTTAGGCCTACCGCGCTACCAACCAGATCCGCAAGACCCTGCCTGATTTCCGGTAGGTGGCGATGACCCGCCACACCATAGGCTTTAAAACTGTCGCTGACTTCGGCCAACAAATTGTCGATACTGGCCTGACGCCCTGCGCCGCTCACGCCGGAAGCGGCGTTGGCAATCAGGTCGGCAGTATCGACCAAGCCCTTTTCAAGCAGCGGCAAAAAGCCCAGCAAAACACTGGTCGGGTAGCATCCAGGACAAGCTACCAGTTGCGCGCCACGAATTTTTTCGCGATTGAGTTCCGGCAACCCATATACGGCCTGGGGAAGCAGTTCGGGACTGCCGTGGGGTTGCCGATACCAGCGCTCCCACAGTGCGGCGTCGCGGATGCGAAAATCCGCCGACAGGTCGATCACTCTGGCGCCGCCTTCGAGAATCGCTGGCGCCATGGCCTGCGCCACACCGTGCGGAGTAGCAAAGAATACCGCATCGCAGGCACCCAAACTCGCTGGATCGGGGGTGCAGAATGCCAGGTCCAGATAGCCGCGCAGGTTGGGAAACAAGTCGTCGACGCGCACGCCGTCTTCGCCCCGGGAGGTGATCTGGGCAATTTCAACCTGCGGATGATTTACCAGCAGCCGCAGCAGCTCGGCACCGGTGTAACCGGTCCCTCCTACGATTCCAATTTTGATCACGCCAATATTCCCGTTATTCCCGTTCGCTATCTTCACTCTCACTGAGGGGCTTATAATACCCCAATAAATACCCGGTTACCTGCCGCTATCCGCAATCACGCGTCGGCCACGACACCACTCTGACGTCGACCTGAAGGAACCCGCCCATGCTTCGAGAGTGGCTAGAAGTTCTGCACATCGTCAGCGTTGTGTGTTGGTTCGCGGCGTTGTTCTATCTGCCGCGCCTGTTCGTATACCACGCCGCGGCACAGGACCAGATCGGCATCGAACGCTTTAAAATCATGGAGCGTAAACTGTTTCGCGGCATCGCCACACCGGCGATGGTTGCCAGCCTCGGCTTTGGTGGAGGGCTGTTCAGTTACGCCCCCGACTATTACCTCGCCGCTGGCTGGTTTTACGCGAAACTCGCCATGGTAGTGCTCCTGCTTGGCTACCATTTTTTATGCGGCGTTTACCTACGCCAGTTTCGCGATAATCGCAACACGCACAGTCACGTTTTCTTTCGGTGGTTTAATGAAGTGCCGGTGGTGCTGTTGATCGCTATCGTGGCCATGGTTGTCGTGCGCCCGTTTTGACCTGATGAACACTACCGCCAGACCTTCCCGTAGCAGCGCACGCACTCTGGCCATCACCACTGAATCTATCGGGGCGACCATGGTGCGCCTCACCGCGCCGATGACGGTGGGCATTATTTCACTGATGCTGCTGGGGTTAGTGGATGCGTATTTTGTCGGTCAACTCGGCACCGCGCAGCTGGCGGCGCTGGCGTTCACCCTGCCGGTCACCCACGGCGTCAACAGTATCGGGCTGGGCATTGGCATGGGCCTGTCGGTGCTGGTATCACGCCTCCTGGGGGAGGATAAGTTCCAGCGCGCGGCGCGTCTGGTAACCGATAGTCGGCTGCTGGTAGTCACCACCGGCATCGCCCTGGCGACGGGCCTGTACCTGGGTCTGACCCCGCTATTTCTGGTTATGGGCGCCGATGCACAAACCCTCCCCTATATACTCGACTTTATGGTGCTATGGCTGCCGGTGCTGCCCCTGCTGCTGCTGACTCTCACCGGTAACACCATTTTGCGGGCGGTCGGCAGCCCCACCAAATCGGCCATTTGCCTGGCGGTGGTGGCCATCCTCAATGGTGTCCTGGATCCCCTGTTGATTTTCGGCGTCGGTCCCTTTCCAGGCATGGGTATCGCTGGCGCATCGCTGGCAACCGTCATCGCCTGGATGATCACTTATGGGCTATCCGATTACATGCTCAGCGCCCAGGAAGGATTAATTCTACGCGGCAAATCCCGATGGTCGCACACGATCGCCAACTGGAAGGCCTTGTTGACCATCGGCATACCGGCAATCCTGGCTAATTTCACCACCCCCTTTGCTGCCGCGGTTCTCACCGCCATGGTGGCCAAATTCGGCGCCGAGGCGGTTGCCGGTTTCGGTGTCTGCACCCGCGTTGAAGCGCTCGCGCTGCTGGTGGCATTCGCCCTGTCGTCCACACTACCCATGTTTATCGGCCAGAATATCGGTGCCGGCAAGCACCAACGCGCACAGCGCGCGCTGTTCGGCAGCCTGAAGTTTATCCTCGTGTTCCAGATCGGCGCCTACCTGTTGCTGGTTATGCTGGCCGGCAAAATCGCCACCGCTTTCAGCGACAACCCGGCGGTTACCGAGATTATTCGCGACTATCTGTGGATTGTGCCCCTCACCTATGGTGCCCACGCAGTAGTCATTTTGGCGATGGTCTCGCTGAATGTGCTGCACCGCCCGCAAACCGCCCTGCTCACAACCCTGTTGCGCCTGCTGGTGCTCAATTTGCCCCTGGCCTATATTGGCGGACAGTGGGGCGGACCACCGGGCCTGTTTGTCGGATTTGCCCTCGGCAACCTGATTTCTGGGCTACTCGCGTGGCGGATCATCACTCGAGTCTGGCAGGAAACCCTGAGCGCGACGGCGCCCACGCACCCGTAAACCTGTCGCTCAGCACTTTTCGTACGCCGATCTCCCGGTTTACCACGGTTGCACTTGGCCTCGCCGGTGCAGTTCGCGATAATGGTCCACCCTGGTTCGCCCGCCAACAGTAATGAATCGCTAATGACTCGATCCGAACAATTGTTTAACGCCGCGCAGCAACATATTCCCGGCGGTGTTAACTCACCGGTGCGGGCCTTTCGCGCGGTGGGAGGTACGCCGATTTTTTTTGAGCGTGGGCAGGGCGCCTACCTGTTTGATGCCGACGCTAAACGCTATATCGACTACGTGCAGTCGTGGGGGCCGATGATTCTCGGGCACGGACATCCGGCCGTGCTCACCGCCATTCGTGTCCAACTGGAAAAAGGTCTCTCCTTTGGGGCACCCACCGAACTGGAAACCCGTCTCGCCGACCGGCTCTGCGAGTTGGTGCCCGGCCTCGATATGGTGCGTATGGTCAACTCCGGCACCGAGGCGACCATGAGCGCCATTCGTCTGGCCCGGGGTTATACCGGCCGGGACCGGATCATCAAGTTTGAAGGGTGTTACCACGGTCACTCCGACTCATTGCTGGTGAAGGCCGGGTCCGGCGCGCTGACCCTTGGCGTTCCCAGCTCGCCCGGGGTGCCCTCGGTTCTGGCCGACCTGACCATCACGCTGACCTACAATGACAGCGCCTCCGTCAAAGAAGCGTTTGCACAGCTCGGTGAGCAGGTGGCCTGTGTCATGGTCGAGCCGGTGGCTGGCAATATGAGCTGTATTCCACCAGAGCCGGGATTTCTGGAGACCCTGCGCGAGGAGTGCTCCCGTTACGGCGCCCTGTTGATCGTTGACGAGGTGATGACTGGCTTTCGGGTTGGCCCTCAGGGGGCGCTTGGGCGTTACGGCATTGAAGCGGATCTGATCGCCCTCGGCAAAGTGATTGGCGGCGGCATGCCGGTGGGAGCATTTGGCGGCAAGCGCACCATCATGGAACAACTCGCCCCGCTGGGTCCGGTGTACCAGGCGGGCACCCTGTCGGGGAATCCAGTGGCCATGACTGCCGGACTGGCCACACTGGAAGAAGTTTCCCGGCCGGGTTTTTACCCTGCTATTTTTAAGCGCACCGATGTGCTGCTCAACGGTCTGCGCGAGTGCGCCTCCAGTGCAGGCGTGCCCATGGCGACCAACCATGTGGGATCCATGTTTGGGCTATTTTTCACAGCTGAAACAAAAGTGAGTAATTACCAACAAGTGATGGCGTGCGATACGGAACGTTTCAACCGTTTTTTCCACGGCATGTTGCGCGAAGGGGTCTACCTGGCCCCCGCCTGCTACGAAGCGGGGTTTATGTCCGCCGCCCACAGCGACGATGATATCGAACATACTCTGCGCGCAGCGCAGAAAGTCTTTGGCCAGTTATAACTAAACGTCTAAAACGCCCACACCCGTCCGCACACTGCCAAGGATCAGAACAGGCTGGCAGGCCCGGCACACAACGGTATTCAATATGTTTCTTGTCCCCTATACGAACAGTCACGTCGCGGATGGCCATGTCCCCCGCCGAGGATAAGATGGTGTGCGTATGCCGCAACCTGCGGCGGCGGGAGCTGGTGGACACAATCGGTGCCCGGGGTCTACGCACTTTCGATCAGGTTCGCGATAGCACCGGTGCTGCCAACGCCTGTGGTTTATGCTGGCAGCAAGTTGAGCAGCTCTTGCGGGAAATCGCTGCCGATCCAGGTTCTTAACTCGCCACCCAATCTCTACCGAGCGTCGTTAATGCGCTGGGCAGCCCTAAAGCGCCTGTGGCGCGTCGCGAACGGGGTATTATTTATGCGTGGTGCGCCGAATTTTCGTATGATGACTCATCGACGGACGGGGCTATCCGACGCCCCCTGAGGAACAAACATGAGCTGGCAATTTACCCGTGGCGCCTATCCGACCACCCGCCTGCGGCGCAACCGCAGCGCGGAGTTTTCCCGTCGTCTGGTGCGCGAACACCGGCTGACAACGGACGACCTGATCTATCCGGTGTTTGTCATCGAAGGAATCAAGCAGCGCGAGGCAATTGCGTCCATGCCGGGAATCGACAGAGTGTCCATCGACCTGCTGGTGGAGGACGCCCGCACCTGGGCGGATCTGGGTATTCCCGCAGTGGCGTTGTTCCCAGTAATCGCAGCGGATAAAAAGAGCCTCGAAGCTGAAGAATCCTGGAACCCCGAGGGGCTGGCCCAGCGCGCGGTGCGCGCACTCAAAGCGGCATTGCCGGAGCTGGGGGTCATTACCGATGTAGCCCTCGACCCCTTTACCGTGCACGGGCAGGACGGCATCATCGAAACTACCGGCGATCACAAAGGCTATGTACTGAACGACATCACCATCGCTGCTCTGGTCAAGCAGGCCCTGTCCCACGCCAGAGCCGGTGCGGATATGGTGGCGCCGTCCGACATGATGGACGGCCGTATTGGCGCCATCCGTCGCGCGCTGGAAGACCACGGCCACCCCAACATTAAAATTTTGGCGTATTCCGCCAAGTATGCCTCCAGCTATTACGGCCCGTTTCGCGATGCCGTCGGTTCCGCGAGCAACCTTAAAGGAGGCAACAAATACAGCTATCAGATGGACCCGGCCAACGGCGACGAAGCATTACACGAATGCGCGCTGGATCTGGCGGAAGGCGCGGACATCATTATGGTGAAGCCGGGCATGCCCTATCTGGATGTGGTGCGGCGCGTGAAAGACGAGCTGCGGGCGCCGACCTTCGCGTACCAGGTAAGCGGTGAATACGCCATGCACATGGCTGCCTTCGAGCGCGGCTGGCTGGATAAAGACGCGGTGATACTGGAATCCCTGCTGGCCTTTAAGCGCGCTGGCGCCGATGCCATTCTCACCTACTTTGCGGTGCAGGCGGCACAGCTCTTGCGCGCCACATAAACGCCCGCGCCGGTTTCGATATTGCATCCATGTCCGATCCATTGCGCTTACTCGTGCCACACCTTCAGCCAACCGGGGAGTCTGGTGCGGATGCGTTGTTGGTGGCCGATGAAAATCTAGTGGCCAGTGATTTTGCGGAGGTGCCGACGCAGACGCTGGTAGTCTGCAACCGGGCCGACATTGCCGCTCACGCGGACCGTGCTGGCTTGACGGTCCTGTTCAACGATTTCGATTTCTCGGCACTGCCTGCGGCAAGTTTTGCCTGCGTCGCCTATCGCATTTCCAAAGAAAAAGCGGTTACCCACCACGTTATCAATCAGTCGCGTCGCCTGCTACGCCAGGGCGGCACCCTGTTTCTGAGTGGCGCCAAAGGAGAAGGGTTAAAAACCTATGCCCGCAAGGCCGCCGATTATATGGGGGACGCAATGGGGAACGCGATGGGGGAGGCGGCGCAGATAGACAAGCAGGGCAAGTGGTATCTGGCACGGGTCAGCAAAACTGGCACCAGTGATCAGCCGCCGTTAGCGGACCAAGATTATCCGCGCCTACGCCCAGCGATAAAAGAAGGCGACACGGTTTTTTTCAGCAAACCCGGCATGTACGGCTGGGACAAAATTGACCGCGGCAGTGCGTTACTCGCCGCTGCTCTGGAAAGCTTCCTCGGAGCGCTGCCGTTGTCTTCACTCACGCTACTCGATCTGGGTTGCGGCTACGGCTACCTGTCTGTGCGGGCTGCGCAACTTGGCGTTGCTCGCCTGGTCGCCACCGACAATTGCGCGGCGGCGGTGGCGGCGTGCCAACGCAATTTCACGGAATTCGGTATCGTCGGCGATGTGGTGATCGCCGATTGCGCCGACGCCATCAGCGAAAAATTTGCTGCCGTGGTTTGCAACCCACCTTTTCACCAGGGCTTTGCGACACATCCTCAGCTACTCGATAAGTTTCTCGCCACCACCTGGCGGCTGTTGCGGCCCTCCGGGCGCGCACTGTTTGTAGTGAACGAGTTTGTGCCGCTGGAAAAACGTGCTGAGGCGCTTTTTAAATCTGTTGCAATCATCTCGCGTGCGCACGGCTTTAAAGTCATTATGCTGACCGGTTAAGTGCGCACCGGCGCACAGATGCAAATCAGCCGACCCAACAGGTTCCGGAATTGCCACTGCAACGGCTTCAGTTAATGTTCGGATCAACGCGTGCGCGCTTCGATTTGTCCCAGCACCTGCTGTAGCCTGCTGCGCATACCACTGTCCGACCCGCTAAATGCAATACCCTTGCGCACTAATTGTTCGGCAAGATTAAGCTGCGCCTGGGCGAGATAGCTACTGGCGAGCACCAGATAAACCTCCGGATTGCGGGCATCGAGTCGCTGCGCACGCTCCGCGACCGCAATCGCCGCATCGTAATTATCCCTTTGGTAATGGCCCCAGGCATCGTGCAGCAATCCCGCGACTGCCACCTCCGCCGGATCCGCTATTTTTTGCTGCGGAATGATTTGCACCGGGGGCGGCGGGAGAGGGCGCTCGGTGCGCTCCGAGGGCGGCGTATCGATGGGTGGTGGGGGCACCCGAGTGGGTTCGCCATGGGGCGTTGGAAACGGGGCGCAGGCCGCGACCGTCAATGCCATAGCAGCCACCAACACACCTTTAAAACAGCTGTTCATCATGCTATTACCAATTCAAAACACCTTTTAGCCAGTCTACAACATCGGGTGTCTGACGACGATAACAGGGGCTGTGTAGTTGCGGTTCACTACCCACCACAAACGGCAGATAATGGGCTCCCGCGCAGCCTTCTTCGGTCAGGCTGCCGCTGCCAGGATCAACCCAGTGATAAACCACTCCTTCCGGCCGCGTAAAGGGAAACGGCTGGTTGTCGAGTCGCGCCATCAATTCCGCCCACACTCTCAGTGCACCCGTACCGCCGGTGACAGGCATTTTTTCGTTGTCGTCCCTGCCCATCCAGACCACGCTGAGGTAGTTACCGCTGTAACCAGAGAACCAGCTGTCCCGTTGTCCATTCGAGGTGCCGGTCTTACCCGCCACCACCATGCTCTGCGGCAACCAGCGATACACCCCTTTTCCAGTGCCTTCGCGCACCACCGACTGGAGCGCGTAGTGCAGCAAATGCATGGCTTGTGGGGAGAAGCGTTGCTCGACGTTGTAGGGATAGCGTTTTAAGGGTTGATTATCGACGGTGTAGACCGAGTTTATCGCTCTCAATTGCGTATAGAAACCATCCGCCGCTATGGTGTGATAGATTCCCGCCACATCGAGGGGCGTCATGGTCACGCCGCCGAGGGTCAGCGCAGGCACTTCGGGCAGTGACTGCTCGTAACCCAGGCGCCGAATAACGTCCACCACTGAGGACACGCCCAACTCCATGCCCAACCGCGCCGTAGCCTGGTTATAGGATTGCGCCAGTGCGCGGTATAAGGGCACATCGCCATGGTTGGTGCGATCGTAATTGCGCGGCTCCCAGGGTGCATTACCCGCTATCGGGAACGACACCGGAGCATCGCTGACCAGTGTCGCCAGGGTGTAGCGGCGCGGTTGCTCCAGCGCTGCCAGATAGACCGCCGGCTTTAACGTAGAGCCCACCGAACGCGACGCATCGAGCGCCCGATTAAATCCCGCGAAGCCTGCCTGGCGTCCGCCCGCAAGTGCGAGTACATCGCCGGTACCGACGCGCACCACCACCGCCGCGGTCTCCAGGGTGTTTTTCGCGAGGCGATAATCCCGCTCCACGGCGCCGATCTGTGCAGTGACGCTCTCCTCGAGCTGGCGCTGTACCTGGGGATCAAAATTGGTAAATACCCGCAACCCTTCATTGCGTAAATCCCGGTCCTGATAGTCTTCCCGCAATTGACGCTTAACCAGTTCAAGGTAAGCGGGAAACGGATTGCTGTCGGTCCCCGGGTGGGCGGAAATACCCAACGGTGTCCGCTCGGCGCGGGCAGCCTGTTGCGCGTCGATCAGCTGGCGCTCCGCCATGATATTAATAACCAGATTGCGGCGCTGCAGAGCCCGCTCGCCATTGCGCCACGGATCGTAATAGGACGCGCCCTTGACCATCCCCACCAGCAGGGCCACCTGGTGAATATCCAGCTCCCGCAGCGGCTGACGAAAATAGTGCTGACTGGCAAGTCCAAAACCGTGAATGGCGCGTTTACCGGCCTGACCGAGATACACCTCGTTGATATAGGTTTCGAGAATCTCAGTTTTGCTGTAATGCCATTCCAGCAAAATTGCCATCACCGCCTCGAGGGCCTTGCGCGACAGGGTACGCTGGTTGTTAAGATAGAAATTTTTGACCAGCTGCTGAGTGATGGTGCTGCCGCCCTGGGCCATTTTCCCACTATGCAGGTTACTCAGCATGGCGCGGCTAATGCCTTTTAGCGAAATCCCGTGGTGGCGGTAGAACTCCCGATCTTCGACGGCGATCAGCGCGTCCGCCAGATATGGGGGTAGTTGTTCCATACGCACCGGTATGCGGTCTTCGACCTGTTCGGGATAGATACCACCGATCAGTAACGGCTCCAGCCGCACCAGCGGCAGAGGTTGGCCTTGCTGATTGGTTAATCGTGACAAGGTACCACCGCTAAAAGTCGCGGCTACATAGCGCGCCGTTTCATCTCCGTCCCAAAAACGAAACGCGCGCAGATACAGTTGCACCTGATTGCCGCTAATACGGTACTCGCCCGCACTATTTATGGTGCTGGAGGAGCGATATCCGAGCTGTTGCAGCTCCCATACAAAGCGCTCCTGGCGCAGGGATTGTCCGGGATAGAGGTCCAGCGACCGACTGTAAACGTGGGCGGGTAAGGCCCACTTGCTGCCGGTAAATTTGGCGCGGATCAACAGGTCGAGAAGAACCACCCCAACCGACGCGACAATGATTCCCAGTAGCGTGCCGATGACCAACCAGCGCCACCAGCGCCCCGGAGATTTGCGCCCGCTTTTTGTGCGTTTTCTTTTCCTGCCAGCAGCCAAGTTGGTACTCCACCTGTTTTCGCCTGGATTGTCGAAGCAGCGCGATGCGCATTTTACGCGGGCTGCAAAGACGGGGATAATACCCGTCTTTGCAATCCAGAATAACCAATCCTATGCGTAATTATCATGTGTGCGGCGTCGGCGCTGCACTGGTCGATACCGAAATCGCTGTCAGTGACCGGGAACTGGCGTCGTTCGGCATCGACAAGGGGCTGATGACACTGGTCGATGAAGCTCGCCATCAACAACTGTTAACGCTATTGCAAAATCACCTCACCGTGTCGCGCAAGGCCAGCGGCGGCTCCGCAGCCAACACCGTGATCGCAGTCAGCAACTTCGGCGGGCGCGCATTTTATTCGTGCAAAGTGGCGGACGACGACAACGGCCATTTTTATCTGGCGGATCTCGCGGCTGCCGGCGTCGGTTACCGAGTTAACGGCAATTTGCCCGAGGGCACCACCGGCAAGTGCCTGGTACTGATAACGCCGGATGCGGAGCGCACCATGAACACGTTTCTCGGTATCAGCGAAACTCTGGCGGAGGACGACCTGGCGCCGCCGTCTATCGCCGATGCGGAATATCTGTATATCGAAGGCTATCTGGTAACATCCGAGACCGGGCGTCGCGCCGCTATCGCGGCACGGGAAATCGCCGAAGCCCACGGCACCAAAACGGCGCTGAGCCTGTCTGATCCAGGTATGGTGGCGCATTTTCGCGCCGGTTTAGAGGACATGGTCGGCAACGGCGTCGATCTGTTGTTTTGCAATCGGGAAGAAGCCTTGGGCTGGAGTAACACGCGTTCGCTGGACATGGCTGTGGAAAAGATGTCCGCTTTCGCGACGCAGTTTGCGATCACCCTGGGGGCCGACGGGGCGCTTATTTACGATGGATCGGAGCTTCACACAATCCCGCCTTACATCGTCACCACGGTGGACTCCAACGGTGCGGGCGATATGTTTGCGGGCGCATTGTTGTACGGCATCACCCACGGATTTGATTTCCCCTCCGCGGGAAAACTGGCGAGTGTCGCCGCCGCGACGGTGGTTAGTCAGTACGGTCCGCGCTTACACCCCGAGCAACATCGCGGCATTCTGGAAACGTTTCGCCACCGGCAAGACTTGGTCGGCACCCCATAACCCGTTACGAAAAAATATTTTCCAGAGGTTGCGGCATTGCGACAACGAAACCCTGCGCGCAATCCACGCCCATCTCCTCCAGCATGGATAACTGGATCTGGTTTTCTACGCACTCCGCAATGGTGGAAATACCCATGATATGGGCCAGATGGTTAATGGTGCTGACCATGGAATAGTCCACGTCGTTAAGTTCCATTTTGCGTACAAAGCTGCCGTCAATTTTCAGATAGTCCACCGGCAACTGTTTCAGGTAGCCGAACGATGACAGACCGCTGCCGAAGTCATCCAGCGAAAAGTAACAGCCCTTGGCTTTGAGTCGGCGAATCAGATCCAGTGCGCGATCGAACTGGCGGATGGCGGCGGTCTCGGTGATTTCAAATTGCACGTGGCGGGGATCCACCCCGCTCTCCTCAAACCTCGCGAGCAGATAGTCACAGAACTTTTCGTCGCCGATGGTCGAGCCGGATAAATTCACAGACAGTCGCAACCCCTCACGCTGACCGCGATTAATTTTCTGTAAGGTGTCGAGCACTTTATTGAACACCCAGCGGTCGATATCATCGATCAGGCCGTACTGTTCGGCCGCAGGTACAAACTGCCCCGGAGCGATAATCTGCCCCTTTTTGTCGAGCATCCGCACCAGGACCTCGTAATGCTTGCCATTATCGTTGGTTGCTTTCAACGGTACGATTGGCTGGCAGTACAGGCAGAAGCGATCCTCCTCCAGCGCCTCGGTAATTCTGGGTATCCATTGGGTGATATTTTTGTGTCGCCCTGGCTCTTCTCGGCTGGACGGAAAAACTATACGATTGCGTCCCGACTCACGTGCCCTGGCACAGGACGAAGCGGCCGCCACCAGCACGTCTATTTCGGAACCCGTGTTGCGGCCGATAGCACTCGCACCGATACTGACGCCAATTTTTAGACGCCGCTCCTCCCACGGAAAACTAAACGCCTTAACCTGAAATAAAAGCTGTTCGGCAAAGTCCCGCGCGGCATCCGCGTCGTGATCCCACAGCAAGACTGCAAATTCATCGTTGCCCGTTCTGGCCACGACATCATCCGTCGCCGCTAGTCGGGATAACAGCCGCCCGAACTGACGCAGTAATTCATCCCCCGCAGCCTGACCGCAGGTGTCGTTCACGATCGCGAAATTATAAAGATCGACATACAGTAGATAATGCGTGCGCGCGGCGCTGTGCGCGTCGTTAATCGCTTCCGCGATGTCGCTATCAAGCTGGCGTCTGTTGGCGAGCTGGGTCAGGGGGTCGTGGGAAGCCTGCCAGGTTAAACGGGTCGATACCTGGCGCGCCTCGCTAACCGTTCGAAATACCAGCATACAGCCCGTTAGACTGTTTTTTCCGTCCCGCAACGGAACGGCGGTGACCATCACTTGTACTCCGTCGTCGTCGCCCACCGCGAGGTGAATATCATCGGGGGTGCTGTACACAGCGCCGCGTTGCAGAACCTCCCGGCATGGAGACGGCACTTTCTGACCGCCGCTATCGGTCAAACGCAGCACATCGTCCACGGGTCTGCCGACACCCTGCCCAGGCCTTAATTGCAGCATTTCCATGCCCACGGTATTAATTTGTTCAATCACACCGGTGCGATCGGTCAGAATAATGCCGTCCGCTACATGGCCAAATATCGCGGATAACAATTCCCGCTGGCGCTGTAATGCATCCTGGCCACCAACTGCCCGGGTAGCATCCCGACAGGCCAGCATCAACAAATTGCCCTGCGCAACTACCCGATAGGTAGCTACCACAAATTGCACAGTCAGCCCGTCCGCAGTGACTGCTTCGATCACACCCCCGCGACGCTGACGCTGGCTGGTTGCAATAAACTCCTGGTAATCCTCCCCTTCGTCGATGTCCGCTAAGTCGGGAAATAGAATACGCAGGGGTTTACCGACCAGTTGCTCACGAGCGTATGCAGTCATGCTTGCGGTGCGCGAGTTAACGTCCTGTATTAATCCGTCGCTGTCAATCAACAGAACTGCGAGATCCTCACTTTCCAGATAAACCGGGAAGCGACTGATTGCTATTTCCTGTCGCGCATTGGGGCTCGCCTGATAGTGGCGCCGGGAAACCGTCGGATTAAGGGCCGCCACATAAAATTCCAGCAGGCACCCCGGGCCTTTTTGCTGCAGCGGGATCGACGAAAAGTTAACTTGGCAGAGAGGTTGCTCGCCATCGCCGGGGGTCATGCCGGATTCGACAATATCGAGGCGCTCGGGGTCCACTTCCAGGGACCATTGGGCTTTGCGGTTGTCGTAAATGGCGTTGTCCACGGCAACCAGGAAATCCGTGCTCACCAGATCGGGAAACAGGCCGGCAAAGTTTTTGCCGATGGCGTGGTCCGCACTGATTCCCGACCACGCAGCAACCCAGTTATTCCAGAAAATAACTTCGAGCTGTTTGTTGACAATCACGACGCCTGACGACTGCCGATCGAGAATCGACAGGGCCACATCGGCGGCGTTTTTATCTCCGAATGTGATCGGACTGGCCGAATGTAGACTCAAATTCCTACCTCGATAATTAGGTTGAATCGAGCGTTAATGTATTATCCAAACCCTGAGGCTATCATAGTGACTGGCTTGGCGCAGGGCTAGACCTTGCACGAATGACGACCACATATTTGTTAATTATGTGGGCTGGAACCGCAATTATCCGCGCCAACCACTTGCCAGGATTGATCGGGACCCCATTGTCCTCAATTCCCAATCCACCACTAACCCCACCAGGGCTCCTGCGACGGCACATCCCGCCGGGAAAGTTTGTTAAACAGCACTTAATTCAGCGGCGAAAACTATAGCACGTGGCCTTGCGATAAAGTTCTCGTGACCCTGATTACCATTTGCGTTTTATCGGTTCCCAGGGGTATGGCTGTATGATAAATGCCGTCCACACCCGAAAAAATTCCGTCAGGAACCAGACAAACCGTGTTATTTTCGACTTTCGTGGGGAATTCAGTGTCGAATTGTCGGTGGAACCTACTGGCAGCATTAAATCAGGAGCACTCAGATTGTCCCGTCGTTCACTGCATAAGCTCCGGCTGACCACATGTATCGCCGTTACTACCTTGGTCGCACTTTTCGCGAACAACGGGTTTGCGGCTCAGAACAACGGGTTTGCGGCTCAGGATGCAGCGGTGGTGGCTCAGCTGACGCCCACCAGTTCACCCGTTGGCGCTGACTACAGGGCAACTAATCGCCTGCTGGAAAATAATGACTTTTTGCAGGTAGAGCAAGCCTACAAACTCAGTGCTCGGGTCGACGGTGGTGACCTGCTGCTCGACTGGGATATTTTCCCCGGGTATTACCTGTATCGCCACCAGTTTGCCGTTGAGCTAATCGATGGCAACGGAGAGGCTGTGCCCCTCGAGGCGCACTACCAGACTGGAATCGAGCGCTACGATGAATACTACGAGCGCACGCTGGAAGTCTTCTACCAAAGCACGCGTATTCGCGTCCCGTTATCCGACGCAGCCACGGACAGCTCACAGCCGCTGACGCTTGCGGTGAAATCCCAGGGCTGCGCGGACGCGGGGTTGTGTTATCCGCCGCGCAAACAGCAACTTTTGGTCGACCCGTCAACGGGTACCGTTCGCGAAACTGCGTTGACCCCGTCGCAGTCGGTAACTGCGACCGCCACAGCCAATGCCGCCGCCCCCCTGTACCTCATCGTCTGTTTTGCGCTTCTGGGCGGGGTAATTTTAAACCTTATGCCCTGTGTTTTTCCGGTGCTGTCCATCAAAGTACTGGGCCTCGCGCAGGCCCATCTCAGCGCCCACGGCAAACACGTGCACGGCCTGGCCTATACCGCGGGAATTATCCTCACCTTCATCATTTTCGCCGCGGCACTTATCACCCTGCGCGGTGCCGGAGAAGCCATTGGCTGGGGATTTCAGCTTCAGTCGCCGGTATTTGTGGGCTTTTTAGCCTACCTGTTTTTTATTATCGCGATGAGTTTTTCGGGGCACTTTACTTTTGGCACGAAGCTTATGAATATCGGGCAGGCCACTACCGAAACCAACAGCCTGCGTTCGTCCTTTATGACCGGCGTGTTGGCAACCGTCGTCGCCAGCCCGTGTACCGCGCCGTTTATGGGCACCGCCCTCGGGGTCGCGCTCACGCAAACAGCGCCTGTGGCGATTATCATTTTTGTGGCTCTGGGATTGGGCATGGCGCTACCTTTTCTCGCCCTGACCTGGCTGCCTGGACTCGCGGAAAAGATGCCCAAACCTGGCCCCTGGATGGAAACGTTCCGCCAATGCCTGGCGTTTCCCCTGTACCTCAGCGTGATCTGGTTATTGTGGGTATTGGCGCGCCAAACCAGTGTCGACCACGCCGTGGTGGTGGTTCTCGGGTTATTGCTGTTAACATTTGCGCTATGGCTACTGGACAAATTGCGGCGTCCGGTGCCCAGAATTCTGGCTGTCGCGACCCTTCTGGCCGCACTCGCGGTACCCGCACTCAAACCCATAGACACTCCACAGGACTGGCAACCGTACAGCGCCGCGCGTCTTGAGACGTTGCTCGCCGCAGGCTCCCCGGTATTCATCAACCTGACTGCGGACTGGTGTATCACCTGTCTGGCGAATGAAAAACTCGCGCTGAACTCCGACGCATTTCGCGATGCCCTCAAGCACAAAGGCATTGTCTATCTGAAAGGGGATTGGACCAATTACGATGGGGAGATTACCGCTCTGCTAAATCAGCATGGCCGTAGTGGCGTACCGCTTTACCTTTTGTACCCTGGAAAGGGACGCGAGGCGCTGATCCTTCCGCAATTATTGACCGGCCAAATTATTTTAAACGCTTTTGACACTATCGAGTAAAAAGGCTGCACAATCACGACTGTTATTCTATTTTTTAGAGACTTTCGTCGCGGATAGCCCCAATCGAGCAAGCTTGTCACAAATAATAGTCCGCGGTCCAATGGTTTCTCCGCGGCGGGCATCGTGTGCCCATTGGAGCAGTCTTTATACCGCTAACTTTCGCGAACTTGCGTTTAACGTCGCTCAACTGACGCAATATTGGACAGCCAGATTATTTTCGTGCAGACTTGCGCCCCAGTGAACCCTAACGCGGCGCGACCGCAGCCCTGGACGCACATATCGGAGTGACTGGACAAATGGCCACCATACTGGTGCTACACGGCCCGAATCTGAACCTGCTGGGCGTGCGCGAGCCCGAAGTGTACGGCGCCGCGTCGCTGGACGCCATCAATCAACGCCTGACCGACCTGTGTCTGGCGCAGGGCCATCATTTGCTGGCCCTGCAAAGCAACGCGGAGTACGAGCTGATAGAGCGGCTACACGATGCGCGGCGCGAAGGCATCAACTTTATTTTGTTCAACCCGGCTGCCTTCACCCATACCAGTATTGCCCTGCGCGATGCGTTACTGGCGGTGGACATTCCGTTTATCGAGGTGCACCTGTCCAACGTACACACCCGCGAAGCGTTTCGCCACACCTCCTACTTTTCCGATATCGCCCAGGGCGTGATCGGCGGCTTCGGGGCGCTCAGCTATGAACTCGCGCTGCAGGCGGCGCTGGCGCGGCTCGGCGAGCAGTAAGTTAACCCATCGACTCCACCAGAACCACCATACAACCCTCTGTGAGAACCAAGCATGGACATACGCAAAGTTAAAAAGCTTATCGAGTTACTGGAAGAATCCGATATCGATGAACTGGAGATTAAAGAAGGCGAAGAATCCGTGCGCATCAGTCGCAACAAAGCGCCAATCTATTCGTACGCCCCCTCGCAACCGATGTTCGCACCCGCATCCGCCGGGCCGGTAAGCATCGACACGGCTGCGGGATCAGCTGGGCGGGACGGGCCTGGCGCGGCCGGAAAGGACGCCCCACCGCTGGCAGGGCATGTTGTGAAATCGCCCATGGTTGGCACCTTCTACCGATCACCCGCGCCAGATTCAGCACCCTTTATCGAGGTCGGTCAGAGCGTAGCGGTAGGGGATGTACTATGTATTGTCGAAGCCATGAAAATGATGAACCAGATAGAGGCTGATCGCGCTGGCACCATCGGCGCCATACTGGTTGAAGACGGTGATGCGGTCGAGTACGACCTGCCCATGCTAACCATCATCTGACAGCGGCCACAGGAACTCACTCAATGTTGGAAAAAGTGTTGATCGCCAATCGCGGCGAAATCGCTCTACGCGTGCTGCGCGCCTGCAAGGAAATGGGCATCAAAACGGTTGCGGTGCACTCCAAGGTGGACGCCGATCTCAAACACGTGCGCCTGGCCGACGAATCTGTTTGTATCGGCCCTAACCGCGCTACGGACAGCTATCTGAACATTCCCGCCATTATCAGCGCCATGGAAGTGACCGACGCCGTGGCAGTCCATCCCGGTTACGGGTTCCTGGCGGAAAATGCCGATTTCGCCGAACAGGTGGAACGCAGTGGGTTCGTCTTTATCGGACCAACGCCCGCTGTAATACGCATGATGGGCGATAAAGTGTCGGCCATCGCAGCCATGCGCGCGGCGGGCGTACCCACCGTCCCGGGGTCAAATGGACCGATTACCGAAGATCGGGAACGCTCACTGGAAATCGCACGCAGTATCGGTTACCCCGTGATCGTTAAAGCTGCTGCGGGCGGGGGCGGGCGCGGCATGCGGGCGGTGCACACGGAAGCCCATTTGCTGAACGCCATTGCCATTACCCAGTCGGAAGCCAAGTCAGCGTTTGGTGACGACCGCGTCTACCTGGAAAAATATCTCGAAAACCCCCGCCATATCGAAGTTCAGGTGCTCGCCGACGGGCAGGGTCACGCGATTCACCTGGGAGATCGGGACTGTTCACTGCAACGTCGCCACCAGAAAGTGCTTGAGGAAGCGCCAGCCCCCGGTGTGAGCGACGCAGCGCGCCAGGAGGTGTACGCGGCTTGCATCAAAGCCTGCGTTGATATCGGCTACCGCGGCGCTGGCACTTTTGAATTCCTGTACGAGGACGGACACTTCTACTTTATCGAGATGAACACCCGTGTCCAGGTGGAACACCCGGTTACTGAAATGATCACCGGGGTGGATATCGTCAAGGAACAACTGCTTATCGCCGGCGGGGAAAAGCTGAGTTTTGCCCAGGAAGACATTATTTTTCGCGGCCACGCTATCGAGTGTCGCATCAACGCGGAGGACCCTAAAACCTTCGTCCCCAGCCCCGGCACCGTGACCGCTTACCATGCTCCCGGGGGCAATGGCGTGCGCGTCGATTCCCACCTTTACAGCGGCTACACCGTACCCCCTTATTACGATTCGCTGATTGGCAAGATCATTACCTACGGCAAGGATCGGCCAGCCGCGTTGGCGCGTATGCGCAACGCGCTGGATGAATTGATTATTCAGGGTATTAAAACCAACGCGGAGTTACAGCGCTCCCTGGTCACCGATGCTCAGTTCCTGCGCGGCGGGGTGAATATTCATTATCTGGAGAAAAAGCTGGGCCTGTGATCAGCTAAATGATCCGACCGCGGAGCTAACGCCATGAGCTGGTTGCAACTGCGCCTTACTATTGGGCGCGAAGAGGTCGATGCTTTGCAGGATGCCCTGCTGGAAACTGGCGCTTTGTCAGTCACGCTACAGGATAACGGGGACGACCCAGTGCTGGAACCCGGCGTTGGGGAAACTCCTTTGTGGAATCAGGTGCAAGTTACCGGACTGTTTGCCGCCGATATCGATACCGATAAAACACTGTCGCAACTGGCCACCTGTTACGCAGGAGCTCTTCCGCCTCGTGCGTGGCAAACCCTAGAAGAACAGGTTTGGGAACGCGCCTGGATGGCGGATTACGTGCCCTTACAATGTGGCCGTCGGTTGTGGATATGCCCCAGCTGGTGCCCACCAACGGATCCCGCTGCGGCAAATTTGATTCTCGACCCGGGCCTCGCCTTTGGCTCGGGCACTCACCCTACGACCTTCCTCTGCTTACAGTGGCTGGATAGCCAGCCACTATTGGGCAAATCCGTTATCGATTATGGCTGCGGGTCTGGCATTCTGGGTATCGCCGCCCTGTTGCTGGGTGCCGAGCGGGTGCTCGCAGTAGACAACGATCCGCAGGCACTGCTGGCCACCCGCGACAACGCCGAGCGCAACGGCATTGCGCAGCATCGCATCAGCTGCTGTCTGCCGCAGCATTTGTCAGAAGTGAGTGCACACATTGTGTTGGCCAATATTCTCGCGGCCCCACTTATCGAACTGTCACCCACGCTTACTCGGTGTACCGCAACCACCGGCAGCATCTGTCTTTCGGGAATTTTTGGAACCCAATTCAACGACGTAACCAGCGCTTACAGTCATAATTTTAACTTTGACGAACCGGTTTTTGACGACCAATGGGTGCGCCTGACCGGGATAAAACGGTAACAAACTATGCTGCCAATAAAAGCAGATCGATCGCCCGCCGGAAAACCGAGCAAGGGATGTAAATGTCAGGATGAGTGACCAGGTCACCCGCTGTCCCAACTGCCTGGTCGCGTTCAAGGTTTCCCCGGCGCAACTACAGGCGGCCAACGGCCTGGCCCGCTGCGGCGCCTGCCTGACCATTTTTGATGCGCGCCAACAACTGACGGAACTACCGGAAACACTCGCAAACAAAGAGCCAGTCGCCACGCCCGACACCGCTGCGGAGGATGACTTTTTAATCGACGACAATTTCGACCTAGACAACCTGGACGAAAACGCCGCTCCCTCCCCCGACCGCTCCGCGGCAGATGCGTCGCCGACGCAGAGCAGCCCGGATCGGGAAACCACGCGTGAAGCCGAGGCGCGCCCCGGTACTTTTGCACCTCCTCCGGAAACTCTGCACCTCCCGGTGTGGTTGCAGGACACCCGACAACCAGCAGATACAACTCGGGAAGAATCGCCCGCAACGGACGATTACGACACGCCCGTTAGATCAGATACCTCGCATGGCGACGCGCTTGTATCAAGCTCAGAACCGGACTGGCTCCATCCTTTGCATGCGGATAACACCGACGATGGGGTAGATCATGATCCTTACGCGGATCTGGGCGCCACCGCGAGTGTACAGTTTGACGACGAAGCCGACAGTCGTACGCCAATGAAAGCCAATTCGCGGCTGCCGCCGATCTTACTGAAGACTGGCATTCTGGTGGTTGGCATCGTGGCCCTGCTGGCGCAGTATCTTTATTTCAACATCGATGTGCTGGGTAAACAGGTCACCCAGCGGCCCTGGCTTGAAAAGTTTTGCCGGGTGGCACAATGTGAGCTACCGACCCTGAAGGACAACAGCCTCATTCGCAGTAATAACCTGGTGGTGCGCACTCACCCAAGCGCCACAGGTGCGTTATTGGTCAGCGCTGTACTGGTAAACGACGCGCCATTCCAGCAGCCGTTCCCCATGTTGCAACTGGTATTTCAGGATTTGCAGGGCGCGGTAGTAGCAAAGCGCAGTTTTGCGCCAGGCGAATATGTGCGTGGGGAACTCACTGGAGCGCAACGCATGCCGGTCCGCCAACCGGTTCGACTCGAACTAGAGATACTGGATCCCGGCGCAAGCGCAGTATCATTCGCACTTTATATTCTGTAACCACACAAAATGGTTAGTTAATAGACAACCTGTCTTTCTCCGCTTCCCGAGTGCGGGTATTATGTCGGCCTCCCTCGACAGACAATAGTTCAGCCTGTGGCAACCCATTCCATAAAAATCGGTCCCATTTCGATCCCGGCACCCAGCGTCCTTGCGCCCATGGCAGGGGTCACAGACTTGCCCTTTCGAGCGATTTGCAGGGCATTGGGCGCGGGTCTGACCGCGTCGGAAATGCTGACCGCAAACACCCAGTTGTGGCACACCCACAAGTCTCGCCAACGCCTGCCAGATCTCTCCGAAGCGCAACCGCGCAGCGTGCAGATTGTCGGCTCTGACCCAGCGCAATTGGCGGACGCCGCGCGCCGAGGCGTTGCCCTGGGCGCCCAAATTATCGATATCAATATGGGCTGTCCCGCCAAAAAAGTGTGTAGCCAAGCCGCTGGATCGGCGTTACTAGCGGACGAATCATTGGTAGCGGACATACTGGCTGCGGTGGTGAATGCAGTTGGGGTTCCGGTAACGCTTAAAATTCGTACTGGCACCGATCCGCAGAATCGCAACGGAGTCCGCATTGCCCGTATTGCCGAAGATGCAGGTATTCAGGCGCTGGCCGTTCACGGCCGTACCCGCGCCTGCCGGTTTAATGGTAGCGCCGAATACGACACGATCGCCGCAATAGTTGCCCGTGTGTCCATTCCGGTTTTCGCCAATGGCGACATTAACTGCGTGGAATCCGCGGCGGCTGTGCTGCGCCATACCCGCGCTGCTGGGCTGATGATCGGCCGGGGCGCCCTTGGTAACCCGTGGCTATTCCGGGAAATCAACCACCATCTGCACTACCGGACCAAACGCCCACAACCCGATTTGCAAGACATTGTCGCCGTCCTGCAGACGCACCTGCGCGCCATCCACGATTATTACGGAGAGCACCTCGGCGTGCGTATCGCGCGCAAACACATCGGCTGGTATCTGGTGCGTCTGCCCAGCGGCGAGACACTGCGTCAACAATTTAATACTCTGCTTTGTTGCACGGCACAAAATGATTTTGTTGAATCGCTATCGGAACAAACATTGTTCGAAAAAATAATACGAGAACGACGGGATAAAGCCGCATGAGCACCATGAACACCTTCAGGTTTCACAATGACACTGCTGCCAACGCCGCCGACACCGATAACCTCGGCGAAAGCCAGCACCACTCACTGCAAAAATGCGCGGAAGCCGCTCTAAGCAGATACTTTGCTCACCTGGATGGCGAGGCGGCCACCGACCTTTACCAACTGGTATTGCAGGAGGTCGAAACGCCCCTGCTGGCGGCGGTGATGAAACACACACGCAATAACCAGAGCAAAGCCTCGGCTATGCTCGGCCTTAACCGCGGCACTTTGCGCAAGAAACTGAAACAGTACGACCTGCTGTAAATTTTCGCACCCTGGAAACGACAAACCCATGACAGAACGTATTACCGGCATCCAGCGCGCGTTAATCAGCGTGTCCGACAAAACTGGAATTGTTGACTTTGCGCGCGCCCTGCACAGTATGGGGGTGGAAATTCTCTCCACCGGCGGCACCCATCGCCTGCTTGCGGACAACCAGATACCAGCTATCGAAGTGGCCGCCCACACCGGCTCGCCGGAAATCATGGGCGGCCGCGTAAAGACCCTGCACCCCAAAATTCACGGCGGTATTCTCGGGCGGCGCGGAATCGATGACGAGGTGATGGGCGAACAAGGCATCGCCGCCATCGACATGGTGGTGGTAAACCTGTACCCGTTCGAGGCCACAGTTGCTCATCCGGATTGCGACCTCGCTACGGCTATCGAAAACATTGATATCGGCGGGCCAACCATGGTGCGTGCTGCGGCCAAGAATCACGCGCATGTGGCAATTGTCGTTAACGCCAGTGACTATCACAGTGTTCTGGAAGAAATCCAGCGCAGCGGCGGCCTGTGTTTCGACACGCGCTTTAACCTGGCGGCCAGGGCATTCGAACACACCGCCGCCTACGACGGGGCAATTGCCAATTATCTGGGCATGCGGCTACTGCAAAGCGATCGGGCGGACAACCAGAACGCAATTTTTCCGCGCACGTGGAATACACAATTTATTCGCTCCCAGGTGATGCGCTACGGTGAAAATCCCCACCAGAAGTCTGCTTTTTATCTGGAAAAAAATCCGCCAGAGGCCAGCATCGCCACCGCCCGGCAATTGCAGGGAAAAGAACTGTCCTACAACAATATCGCCGACACCGATGCCGCGCTGGAATGCGTAAAACAATTTGATGACCCCTGCTGTGTGATCGTAAAGCACGCCAATCCCTGTGGCGTCGCCGTGGCTAAAACCATCCGGGAAGCCTACGAACTGGCGTTTGCCACCGACCCGGAATCGGCGTTTGGTGGCATCATTGCGTTTAATCGCGAGCTGGATGCCGCTACCGCACAAGCCATTGTCGAGCGCCAGTTCGTGGAAGTCATTATTGCCCCGGCGGTGTCTGCTGCGGCTGTGGAAATTACCGCCGGCAAGAAAAATGTGCGCCTGCTCAGCTGCGGGCAGTGGCCATCTGCCCGACTCGCAGATTGGGACTACAAGCGCGTCAGCGGCGGATTGCTGGTCCAGGAAAAAGATATCGCCATGGTCGGCGCCGCCGACCTTACTGTCGTCAGTAAGCGCAAGCCTGGCGCACAGGAAATGCGCGACCTGATGTTTGCCTGGCGGGTGGCGAAATTTGTGAAATCCAATGCCATTGTCTACGCCCACGACAACCGCACCATCGGTGTCGGCGCAGGACAGATGAGCCGTATTAACTCGGCGCGCATCGCCGCCATCAAGGCCGAACAGGCCGGGCTGGTGGTCAAGGGGTCGGTGATGGCGTCCGATGCGTTCTTCCCGTTTCGCGATGGCATAGACAACGCTGCCGCCGCAGGAATTATCGCGGTCATTCAGCCGGGTGGATCAGTCCGGGACGAGGAGGTGATTGCGGCGGCCAACGAAAATGATATGGCCATGGTATTTACCGGTATGCGGCATTTTCGGCACTAGTTGCAACTGTTCAACTGGCCTTCAGGCCAGTTGACGCTGCTGGTGGTCGGACACAGTACCATCGGAACTCTCAATCCACGTAAACCGTTTACAGGATGTACCATCGCGCTCCACGGTGTCGAGAAACATCGCAAGGGGGCGAATCCAGATGCCCTGCTCGCCATACAATGCCCGGTAGACCACCTGCTGCTCTTGTGTTTCGCTGTGGGTTCCCACTTCGAGCACCTCGTAGAGGTTACCCTTGAAGTGCCGATAGATTCCTTTTTTTACTGTCATTGCCAACCTTCCATTTTCGACGTTACTGCAACCATGTTAGGCTTAATCTTAACCCGATAATTTGTTTGGCCGATACCGTCTTTGGCGACCACCTACCAAAATTTTTTCGACGCACCCCTGAAGAGCTTGCTGCATGACGAATAGTAATAGTTTATTTGCGCCGTACCACCGGGGCCAGCTGGCGTTGTCCAATCGCATTGTGATGGCGCCAATGACTCGTAATCGCTCACCCGGGAATATTCCCGGACCGGATGTTGCAGCCTACTATCGCCGCCGCGCGCAAGGCGGGGTCGGCCTGATCATCACCGAGGGCACGCACATTAATCATCCATCAGCGAGCGCCTACGTCGACGTGCCTTTTTTCTACGGGGAGCAAGCGCTTGCAGGGTGGCAACAGGTGGTCGACGAGGTGCATGCGGCCGGGGGCAAGATCGCGCCACAATTGTGGCACGTGGGCGCCCTGCGCGGACTCGGGTTACCCGGCACCGCGCTGGAACCTTACCCGGGCGTCCCGGCTTTCACGCCTTCTGGCCTGTTAAAACCCGGCCGACCCAATGGCTACAGCATGAGCCAGAAAGATATCGATGACATCGTCGCAGCGTTCGCCCAGGGGGCTGCCGACGCCCAGCGCCTGGGGTTCGACGCGATCGAACTGCATGGCGCCCACGGCTATCTGATTGACCAGTTTTTCTGGGAAGGCACCAACCAGCGCAACGACAATTACGGCGGTAGTATCGAAAAACGTACGCAATTTGCGGTGGATATTGTCAGTGCCGTGCGCGCTCGCATTGGGCCCGACATGCCGATTATTTTGCGTTTTTCCCAGTGGAAACTGGTGGATTACAATGCCCGCCTGGTGCAATCGCCGCAGGAACTGGAGCGGTTCCTTGCGCCTCTCGTTAATGCCGGGGTCGATGTATTCCATTGCAGCACACGGCGCTTTTGGGAGCCGGAATTTGCCGGTTCCGACCTTAATCTGGCGGGGTGGACCAAGCAATTGACTGGCAAACCTACCATCACCGTCGGCAGTGTGAGCCTCGATCAGGATTTCATCGACGAACGGGAACGCGGTATTTCCACCCACGCCGAACCCGCCTCGCTGCGCAACCTGTTGTCGTTGCTGGAACGCGGGGATTTCGATCTGGTGGCAGTCGGCCGCGCGCTAATTTCCAACCCGGACTGGGCGCTGTTGATCAAGGACGGCCGCGAAGGGGACTTGCTGGCCTACGACAAGGCCAGCCTTGAAAACCTGATTTAGACCCTCGAACCCAGGGATCGGCAAGCGTGTACGGCGAAATAAATCCGTTGTTTTTTGCGGCAGCGAGCCTACGCGGTTACAATTGCCGCCGTATTTTTCCAGTCGATTATATGCCATGAAAGTTCTGATTATAGGTGCCGGCGGTCGCGAACATGCGCTGGCCTGGAAAGCCGCGCAAAGCGCCGACGTCGATAAGGTTTACGTGGCGCCGGGCAATGCCGGAACGGCCCTCGAGCCGACCCTTGAGAACGTTCCCATTGACGTCGATGACTTCGCCGCACTGGCATCCTTCGTCGTGGAAAAGCAGGTGGCGTTGACCATCGTTGGCCCGGAAGTGCCGCTCGTGGCGGGGGTCGTCGATTATTTTCAGGCCCGCGGGTTGCGTATCTTTGGTCCCAGCAAGGGCGCGGCGCAACTGGAGGGCTCCAAGGCCTTTACCAAGGATTTTCTGGCTCGCCATGGCATTCCCACCGGCGACTACCAAACGTTCGCCGACGTGCCGGCCGCCATTCGCTACCTGCACGACAAAGGGGCCCCCATCGTCGTTAAAGCGGATGGTCTCGCGGCGGGAAAAGGCGTGATTGTGGCCATGGATCTGCGCGAGGCGGAAGCGGCCGTGCAGGATATGCTGGCCGGCAATAGCTTCGGGGAGGCCGGGCACCGGGTGGTGATCGAGGAGTTTCTTGAAGGCGAGGAAGCCAGCTTTATCGTGATGGTGGACGGCACCAACGTCCTGCCAATGGCCACCAGCCAGGATCACAAACGGGTGGGGGATGGGGATACCGGCCCCAATACCGGTGGCATGGGCGCCTACTCCCCGGCACCGGTGGTCACAGCGTCCGTGCATCGCAGGATTATGGAGGAAGTGATTCTGCCCACCGTGCGCGGCATGGCCGCCGAAGGTAATGATTACACGGGGTTTTTGTATGCTGGCCTGATGATTTCTCCCGACGGCTCGCCCAAAGTGATTGAGTACAACTGCCGCTTTGGGGATCCGGAAACGCAACCGATCATGCTACGCCTGAAATCGGATCTGGTGGCATTATGCAATGCCGCCCTTGAACAACGGCTCGACGCCGTTGATATTGCGTGGGATGATCGCAAGGCGGTAGGGGTGGTGATGGCTGCGGGAGGTTACCCCAGCACTTACCGCAAGGGGGACATAATCCTTGGCCTGCCAGCGGAAAGTGCGCAGACCAAAGTGTTTCATGCCGGCACGCAACTGCTCGATGGCCAGGTCACCACTCAGGGCGGGCGCGTGCTGTGCGTGACGGCCCTGGGCGATACGGTGTCAGCAGCACAACAAAAGGCCTATGAGATAGCTGAGCAAATTCACTGGGCCGACAGTTTTTATCGCACCGATATCGGCTACCGGGCCATTGCGCGGGAAAAAAATCAGTAAAAAAAGATTTAGACCCGCGCTACCTTACGTTCCAGCGACCACTGCCGCAAGGCATCAATACGTTCCGCCATCACTACCGAAATGGGGCTGGTACTGGCGATTTCCTCAAGTAGCAGCGCATCATTTATCTCACCACCGCTGGCGCGGGCCGAGTACAGGGCAGACACCATAGCCTGTTCGATTTCCGCACCAGAAAATCCGGCGCTGGCGGCCGCCAGTTGCGGCAGGGAAAATTTCGTCGGCTCCAGCTCGCGGACTCGCAGGTGAATCGTAAAAATATCCTGACGCACCTCCTGCTCCGGAATATCCACAAAAAATATTTCGTCAAAACGCCCCCATATCCAGCTTCAGCAGGGGCAATTGCCACAACCCGGCAACCGCCTTGGCCGCGAGACTTTTGCCGCCACCTTGCACCTCCAGCAACAGCACCCCCCTGGGATTGTCCGGGTGGCGCTCGCTAGCCCCGGCAAACGCCGACTTCCGTTTGTCGAGCCAAGCCTTGAAATTCACCATGCCGCCCACGTTGGCAAAACTCTCGGTGCGCTACTCGAAACTCAATAAGCCGTCCATATCCATCAGCCGAAACTTGGCCCGGTTGACCTCGGGAATGTCGGTTTAGGTAATGGCACCGCCGTCGATAATCGCGCCCCGGGCCAGACGCCGCGCCTCGTTGTGGGTTAACCCCTGCAGATTCGACACGAGCTTTTTGTAGCGTATCGCTGTCGGTTTTGACTTTGCCCACATCGTTCTTTTTGGCCCAACGCACTGCCGCTTCCCGCACCAGAGGCAATATCTGCTCGTCGTCGGGAAGGGTCATGGCGAAACGAGCCCTGAGACGCGACAACTCCGGCGGCAAGTCGAGACGATGACTGATCATTACCACTGTCACCAGACCCAGATCGCGAGCGTCCTGCATCAGCGGCCCATGCCCTGCAGCCAGACGGACAGGCCCTGAGCGTTAAGCGCCATATCACCGGCCAACAATTGTCGTGCCGCCGCTACGCCCAGCTCCGGCGCGCAACCCAGTAATCCATCCAGCTCGCGTTGACTAATCGCCGCGCAAATCGCAGCCACCGGCGACTCGCTATTGCGATGAGCCAGGGCAATATCACGATAGGCCACAATCCCCGTCCGCAGTAACTCGGCCATTGTCGAGGGATTTTCCAGCACGCTAAAATGGGTCAAATAGATGCGCTGTGGCTGGTAGCTCATCAATAACTCCAGTGACGCGAGAAATTTATCCGGATCAAACTGTACCGGCGTGGTAGTCGGAATCAGGTAACGGCCTTTGCTACCCGCCATTTCCGGGTAAGACAGCCCAAAGTTATCACCGCTAAACCAGCCTTTGCTGCGCTCATCCCAGATACAGAAATGGTGCTCGGCGTGGCCCGGCGTGTGGCGAATCAGCAACTTGCGACCCGCCAGATCAAGCACTGAGTGGTCCCGTGCCGTTTGCACCCGATCCTCCGCTACGGGCTGTATTTTGCCGTAGAGTGCGTCAAATTTTTCACGCCCGTACACGGCAATCGATCCTGCCACCAGGCGCTCTGGATCGAGCATATGTCGTGCTCCCCGTGGATGTACAACCAACGTGGCGGCGGGCAACACCTGCATCAGCCGACCGACACCCCCGGCATGATCCAGATGGACATGGGTGGGAATCACGTAGCGCACCTGCTCCGGACGCACATTTTTTTGTGCCAGCAAGGTTTCGATACGGGGGACAGTCGCGTTGATTCCGGTCTCAATGATGGCCACCTGATCGCCGTGTTCAACCAGGTAACAACAGGCGCCCCCAGGGCGCACATAGTCAGCGTCGATACAGGTTATACCGCACCCAAGATCCATGTAATGAGACATTCAATGATTTCCCACTTTCCCTTTAGCCGGACATTTTAGCTACAATTAGCCACTGCAGACACCGTGGGCTTTTGCCATGTCCGATCGTTATTTATCACCGCTCGATCGACTGCTGGTCGAAACCGACAAAGTGCTACGCAGCCTGACTGGGGCTGGCGCGGCTGCAACTAAAACATCGCCTGCGGAAAATTGTACTAACGAGTCCCTGGACGCTATACAAAAACGGCACGCCGCGGGACTTATGCGAGTCAACCACAGCGGCGAAATCTGCGCCCAGGCACTGTACCAGGGCCAGGCGCTCACCGCGAAACTGGCCGATACCCGCGCGCAAATGGATCGGGCCGCCGCTGAAGAGCTGGATCATCTCGCCTGGTGCGAGCAACGGTTGCAGGAGCTCGACAGCCGCCCTAGCGTACTCAATCCACTCTGGTACGGACTGTCGTTTGCGATTGGGGCCTCTGCGGGATTGATAAGTGATCGGCTCAGTCTGGGTTTTGTCGCCGCCACCGAGGAGCAAGTGTGCCAACATTTGCAAAGCCACTTGCAGAAATTACCTGCGGGTGATCAAAAAAGCCGCGCCGTAGTGGAACAAATGCTCAGGGATGAATCCGAGCACGCCGAAACGGCGAAACTGGCAGGCGGAGTGACCTTTCCGGGTCCGGTAAAAAAAGCCATGAAGTTAGCGTCGACAGTGATGACCCGCAGTAGCTATATTGTCTAGGCTGGACTGAGCCAGGCCGTTTTGTGCGATACAACCTGGTCGACTTATTTTTTTAACGTTTCCATGCTTACTCCAGGCTCCTCGCCACACGGATGCCCTGAACAATCTCCAGAATCAATTGCTTGACCCAATTGTGTAGCGGCGAGTTGATTGTACGGCGATGCTGCACTAACACCGCCGGGATTACCGGATCGGGATTAAGGATTTCCGGGTAGGGTTTACGTACAATTTCGTAGAATTCGCCCTCGTGCTTTAAATCGTCCATGGTAGCAAGCATCAGACAATCCGTGGAGTGCAGGGTATCAAGGGCCGTCATTAGCTGGTTGGTGATCAGTAATTTTTTTCGGCTGCGCCCTATTTTCGCCAGAGTCTTGTCAAAGCGACTGTCGCTGTGGGGCGACACTTTGTCGGCAATCAGCAAAAAGTACTGAATGAACGGGTACTCCAGCATCAGGTCGAGCGTTAAATCTCCGTTCTCGAGGGGGTGACCGCGGCGCATCCACACTGCCGGGGTAAAATCCCCTAGCGCGGTCACAATAAAGTCCTTCGGTAGCTTGTTCTCCACTTCCAGTGCGAAATCCACATCCCCAGCCTCCAACTCCTGCACGTACTCATCCTGGGTGCTGGACAAGGCAATACACAACCCTGGGGCCTGTTGTTGCAGCAGTTGACTCAATTTTGGAACGACTTGCACCGCCAGAAATTCCGGTGCGACCAGGCGCAGGGAACCCTGAAATGTGTCTGGGCGAAAATTCTGTTGCGCCAGTATCTCGTTAATACCATTGAGAACCTGCGGTAGAAGCCGCTCGATTTCGAGGGCCCGCGGCGTCGGCACCAGGCCGCGGCCACTGCGGGTAAACAACGGATCCGCAAACACACCGCGCAGGCGCAACAGGGTTTTACTCATCGCCGGTTGCGTGACGAACAGGCGCTCGGCGGAGCGGGTCACATTGCGCTCTTCCAGTAATACTTGCAGCGCTACCAGCAAGTTAAGGTCAACGCGGGACAGGGAATCGAGAGCCATAGAATGTCCAACGGTTATTAGTAATTCCAAAATAATACATTATGCTTATGTAAAAGACCCTGGGAAATTGACCCATAAATTCTCGAACAGCACCCATCAGGAATCCAGGCTTGAACAACAACATAGCTGTAAGGAATGATATAAATAGAAAAAGTATATTTGATTCATGTGTTGCCGGTCACTATAGTGACTCCCGTAGTTGGCAAGCGTAGGACCTAGGATCCTTTGCCAACGGTTGTTCTTCCTAACCCCCCTGTATCATACTTTTGGGGAGCTTCGGCTCCCCGTTTTTTTGTCCGCGCCAATGGTTTGTCGCGCCCAGATTAAATTTCTGCGACCTCTTCAATGGTGTAGCTGTGGGCGATGGCCACGCCCGCCTTGCCCAGCATGATGGAGGCGGAACAGTATTTTTCCGCCGAAAGTTCCACTGCGCGTTTGACCTGGCTTGCTTTCAGATCTTTTCCGCCAACCACAAAATGGATATTGATTTCGGTAAACACGGCGGGCACTTCGTCCGCGCGCTGCGCGCGCAGTTCTGCTCGACAGGAGGTTACCGCCTGCCGACTTTTCCGCAAGATACTTACCACGTCAAAACTGGCGCAGCCACCCATTCCCAACAACAACATTTCCATCGGTCGCACACCCATATTTCTGCCACCGTGATCTTCGGGCCCATCCATCACCACCGCGTGTCCACTGCCAGACTCACCGAGAAACATGGCATTCTCAACCCACTTGACCGTCGCTTCCATAACGCCTCCTCTAAATTCGCCGGCAAGACTACCATATAGCGAGTGTCACCGGATGGAACGGTTGCATTTTCACGCATCTGAGGCAAACTACACCACTGGTGGCGAATAAACATAAATAGTTGCCGCGCCACGCAAGAGCACAATGGAGAAGCGCCTTGACCCTATCGCCGATTACACCCCATATCCCGAGCTTTGAGGAATTCCTCGCCCATTGCCATCGGCGCCGTTATCCAGCCAAGAGTACACTGATCTATGCGGGTGATAGCGGGGATACCCTGTACTACATCATCAAGGGTTCGGTGACCGTGTTGATAGAAGACGACGACGGCCGTGAAATGATCGTTGCCTACCTTAATCCCGGTGATTTTTTTGGCGAGATGGGTCTGTTCGAACAGGAAGATCGCAGCGCCTGGATTCGCGCCAAAACTGAGTGCGACGTGGGTGAAATTCATTACACCAAGTTTCTGGAACTGGCCAATAAGCATCCGGAGTTTTTGTACGCGGTCAGTAAACAGATGGCGCAACGTTTGCGGGATACCACACGCAAGGTAGGGGATCTCGCCTTTCTCGACGTCACCGGCCGCGTCGCACGCACACTGCTGGATTTATCCAGAGAGCCCGATGCCATGACCCATCCGGATGGCATGCAGATCAAGATCACCCGTCAGGAAATAGGGCGTATCGTGGGCTGCTCCCGAGAAATGGTAGGCCGCGTACTGAAAATTCTGCAGGAGCAGGGGCTCGTTTCAGTCAAAGGTAAAACCATGGTGGTGTTCGGCACCCGTTAGCTTGCCACCCAGTCACAGGCGTGATTTATTTTTCTGTGTCGATATTTAGATCGCAGTGACGATGTCTTGCGCGGTACTGCGGCACTGCTTTTACTGCGTACCGCCACCGAACCATCAGCGCTCTCAGTTAAACATTTCCATCAAACGGCGGCCCGGATTGGCGGCGCGCATAAATGCTTCGCCAATTAGAAATCCATTTACCCCATGGCCGCGCAACGCCAGTACGTCATCCACGGTGTGAATACCGCTCTCACTGATCACAATGCGATCTTCGGGAATGTCATGCAACAGACTAAACGTGGTCTCCAGCGATGTATGGAAGGTATGCAGATTGCGATTATTGATGCCGATTAAGCGGGTGCTCAGCGTCAACGCCACCACCAGTTCACGCTGATCGTGAACCTCGACAAGTACGTCCAGACCAATGGCTAATGCCAGATCATGCAACGCCATGAGTGTCTGCGAATCAAGCGCGGCGACAATCAATAAAATACAGTCTGCACCGAGGGCGCGCGCTTCGTACACCTGATAGGGATCAATAATAAAATCTTTGCGCAATATCGGCAGGTGCGTGGCGCTTTTCGCCTGTTTCAAAAAATCATCGCTGCCCTGAAAAAAATCCACATCCGTCAGTACCGAGAGGCAGGCAGCGCCGCCTTTTTCGTAACTGCGGGCAATTTTTACTGGATCGAAATCTGCACGAATCAGGCCTTTACTGGGCGATGCTTTTTTTATTTCGGCAATAACTGCTGGTTTGCCACAGGATATTCTGCTGTACAGTGCAGCGGTAAAATCCCGGCGCGGCGCCTGCCCGGCAATACGCTCCTTTAAAACTGCCAGGGGCGTAGTCGCGCTACGTTCTGCCACTTCTTCTGCCTTGCGTGTCAGAATATTTTTCAAAATAGTGGGTGCGGATGACACCGCTGAGATCGTCATAAGTTTTCTACCACTTGGCTAAAGTCACGGTGTCGCGTCCCGAAGGCAATCGGTAAACGCCGCCATTTCGTCCATTTTTTCGCCGGCCAAACCACTGACAATGGCATCCTGCGCCAGCGCCACGCCCTCCTGCAGGTCGCCGGCGAGGCGCGCCGCATAAATGGCCGCGCCGGCGTTAAGCGCAATGATATCAGCCGCTTTAGTGCCGGCCGTAGTGCGTCGCTTGCCGAGGGCATCGCGAATCAGGGCGAGGGATTCTGCGGCGCTAGTGACCGTCAACCCCTCCAGGCTCTGACGCTCTACACCGAATTGTTCGGGGGTGATCTGGTACTCGCGCAGGTTTCCATCTTTCCATTCCGCCACATGGGTTGCCCCGGCGAGACTAATCTCATCGAGGCCGTCCGCACCCGTAACCGCCAGGATACACCTGCCCCCAAGCCGCCCCAGCACTTCCGCAACGGGTCGGCACAGGGCCCGATTAAACACCCCGATCAGGGCGTGCGGCGCCCCAGCCGGGTTGGTCATCGGCCCAAGAATATTGAACAGGGTGCGCACCCCCAGCTCCTTGCGCGGGCCAGCGGCATACTTCATGGCGCTGTGGTGCGCCGGCGCAAACATGAAACCAATGCCCACCTCGCGCACACAGCGCGCTACTTCAGCGGGATTCAAATCGAGTCGAATACCGGCCGCTTCCACCAGATCCGCACTGCCACTGGCGCTACTAACTGCACGGTTGCCATGTTTGACCACCTGGCCACCAGCCACCGCTACCACAAAAGCACTGGCCGTCGAGATATTAAACAGACTGGCGCCATCGCCCCCAGTACCAACAATATCCACCAGGTGCTCGCCTTCTACGCGCACCGGTGTGACCAACTCCCGCATCACCTGTACGGCGGCGCTGATCTCGTCAATGGTCTCGCCCTTCATACGCAACGCCACTATAAATCCGGCAATCTGCGCGGGCGTCGCGCCGCCGGTCATAATCTGGCGCATCACCGCAACCATCTCGTCCTGCAATAGATGCCGGTTCTCAATCACTCTGGCAATCGCTTGTTGAATATCCATGTATCAACTTTCCAGAAAATTGCGCAGCAGATCGTGACCGTGCTGGGTCAGTATGGATTCCGGGTGAAACTGCACGCCTTCCAGGACGTACTCGCGGTGGCGGATACCCATTATTTCGTCCATCTCGCCATTTTCAGTTTCTGTCCAGGCGGTGACTTGCAGGCAGTCCGGCAGGCTCGCTTTCTCAATGACCAGAGAATGGTAGCGAGTCGCCTCAAACGGATTAGTCAAACCCTTAAATACGCCAACACCCTGGTGGTGAATCATGGATGTCTTGCCGTGCATCACCTGCCGCGCCCGTACGATGTTCGCACCGTAAGCCTGACCGATACTCTGGTGACCAAGACAGATTCCCAGCAGGGGTATTCGACCGGCAAAAGTGCTGACGGTGGCGACAGAAATTCCCGCCTCGTTGGGCGTGCAGGGACCCGGTGAAATCACAATTTTTTCGGGCGCCAGTGCCTCGATATCCGCGATCGATACTTCGTCGTTGCGCACCACCTTCACCTCCGCCTTGAGTTCGCACAGGTACTGCACCACGTTGTAGGTGAACGAATCGTAGTTGTCGATCATCAGGATTTTAGGCATTATAACTCCTTGAATTAATTGATTTTATGGGAGATATTGCCATCACGTTATACACTCCATTATACACATTGACTTTAGATTCCCGCAGACAATACCCGGAAACCACCTCGTAGGCAGCCCCGAAGTACAGACGGCGAACTTCACCCTGCAAGCAAAGCACGGTATTGGTAAACCACGATCCAAAGCCAATGGCGGGCACAACCGTCTGATGCAAGCCAGCTACACGCCGCATGCTCTGATAAAGGACAAGTAATGTAAGTGGCACCAGGCAATCTCCTTAGGTCTTGGAGCCGCCGTGCCGGAGAGTCATCTGCTATACCTTGACCGCCGGTTCGGCGGCAAGGCGCGGTCGAAACCGCAACGACGAGCCGCTCCCTATTGGAAGCGCCACCACAAAGCAACTGTAATCGAAGCGGTACGGGTCATGGCAGACCTTAGTCAAGTTAACCGAAAAGCCGAGCGTAGACCTCTGCGCACGAACTCAAAAAAAGCGATCTATTCTAACACGGAGGCCCCATTTGTCGTCTACCAACCGTATACACTACACGGTTGACGCCACAACCATCCAAGTGCCTTATCGAGGATGCTACTGAATCTCGCAACCAGCCATTTCCGAGGAGCTAAGCATGCTCACCCACGCAACCAACTTATCAACCCCCTCCCTGTCCAACTCATAGATCCGCCACTGGGCTTCAATACGCACCTGAACCAACCCCGCTTCGCGCAAAGTTTTCAAATGCTGGGACACTGCTGGGGCCGATATCTGGAACAACCCAGCGATTTCTCCCGACGAAAGCGGGCCCTGCGCCAAAGCTTCCATGATTCTTCGGCGCGTAGGATCGGCAATGGCAGAAAAGCTGTTCATTCTGTGATATTGTTAAAATAGCTTAATTAAGTCAATACTTAACAAGTCAACACAATGACATCACTGGGCGCAACAAGGTAAAGGCGATCCACAGTGGACAACCCGTCGCGGGCTTCAGGCGCATAGAGGACCGCTGTCCACTTGACTGCTTTCACCGCCAGCTGGCGGCGCCAGCTCCAGCCAGGGGAGGAACCGGCATGAAAAGTCGATCCGCCAGGCAGCGTTTAGCGGGTCTGGCCCAAGGATCGCATTATGGTGGCGTTGTACAGGGAGGATGTTTGACATGGAGTTACGCCATCTACGCTATTTCATTGCCGTCGCCGAAGAGCTGCATTTCAGTCGCGCGGCTGAGCGCCTTCATATCGAGCAATCCCCCCTCTCGCGGACCATCAAGAATCTTGAGGCTGAACTTGGCGTACTGCTTCTTGAACGCACATCCCGCGGAGCGCGGCTGACCTGGGCAGGCCAAGTATTCCTTGAAGATGCTCGCCGAGTCCTGCTTTGCCTGGATCAGGCGAAAGCCAATGCCAAAGCAGCGGCCTCCGGCTATCGCGGCAAGCTGCGCATTGCGCTCTCCGATGGCATCGCACGCAGTCGGTTGACCATGCTACTCGCTCGCTGTCGAGAAGAAGAACCCGAAGTCGAGATTCGTTTGTCAGAGATACCCTTCTCCAAGCAACTGTTGGGCCTACGTAATGACCTATATGACGCTGGACTGGCGCTTGCCGATGAAGTCGATGACGGGATTCTCGCCGAGCCCGTTTGGCACGACCCTCTCGTGGTTACCATCCCGACCAGACACCCATTACTGACTCATAAACACGTGCCCCTCCAGGAAGTAATGAGGTACCCCCTGGTTCTGTGTCATCCGGAAAATTGCGAAGGATGCAGCCAACAACTGGATAAAGTGCTTCGGTCGATCAATGCGAGCCCTGTTGTTGCCGAGCGAGTATCTACCCATGATTTGATGCTTACGCTGGTCGCCGCAGGGTATGGAGTAGGCTTTTCCACGACTGCGCACGTTGAGGTGTCACATCACAAAGACGTTGTTACGAGACCACTGGCTGACAACACATTTATGTTGACGACCTACTTGCTGCGGCCAGACAATGAGCCATCAGAGCAACTGAATAACTTTATCCGACGGGTCAATTACGTCAGCGATTAACCTCATTTTCCCCGCATTCATTCTTTTTATGTCTACCCGCAGATACAAAAAGCATCGGCACCCTGACAGGCCTTTCCGGTGGCACCAATTTTCTGTGACGCAGCCTCCAATTCTCGCGTGATTAAGCCGGTCATCAGCCAGATATCTCTGATCTAGAAGATTGCATTTTCCCTTTGAACAACACGGCTGACCTATCAGGTCTTTACAGCCGCCTGATCGCTTCGAAAACTTGTGACCAACGATGGGAAACCGCTCTCTCGGCGGCATACGTTAATTGGCAACAATGAGGCGGTGTAGCAGTCCGTATACACCGTTATCTGTAGCTCTCATTCGCGTCACACTACCCAACGTTGCATCACCGCCCAGCCAATCAGCGCCGGAAATCTGTGGGCAGGTGACCTGTTGAGCTAACGCCAGGAGGCCAGGTGGCTGGGATGAGACATGGGGAAGTCCAACCAAACGCAGCACTCAAAAGTATTCTATCGTCCCATTGAGGCGGCGATCCGATGGAGCGGTCTCGTGCGATTCGAGGCCCGGATACTCAACACCCTGGGTGACAAGATCATTCCGGATGTGAATGACTTCCCCCGCTGGCCGATGCTGAGGTTGAACCTGGAGCGACTGCACGATGCCTTCCGCAACGGTGAGCTACCTTACGGGAAGTCTGGCATCACCTGCGATGATCCAACGCTGCTGACCCAGCCCAACCTCACCGTCAGGCACGTGGATCTGAAAGCCTGGATGACTCATTACTACCCCGATCAAAAGCCAGAATTCTTGTTCGAAGGAATAGAGCGCCACCTGCATTCAGCCATCAACCTGGACAACTTGCAGGCCCTGCTGATCGATCGCGAGGCGCTCAAGCTGCGACTCACGGAATTGGAGCAGTCCTTCAAAGCGCTACACGACCAGCACCGCTTACTCAGCGAAAAAGCGAACTGTGGAGCGGGACAGGACAATGCCCTCTCTCCCCGTGGCGAGTCTACTTACCTGAGCATTGTCGGCGGCCTGCTGACCCTGCTGCTGGGTAAGTCCCCGAGCGGAAAGCGCTACTCCTCCTTCGACACCACCGAATCCATCATCAGCGCCCTGCTGGCCTATTACCCGGGGCGGCCCGGCATCAGTGAACGGACACTCTGGGCGAAGTTCAGTGCCGCCAAACGGCACGTCGGCGACTAGGCCGACTGACTGCAACTGCAGGTGCTAGGACTGCAGTTGCAGTGTAAATCCCGTCCAGCGGGCATTGAATGGGAGGCACATTCTTCACCGCGCTATTGAGCGTACAGGAGTGCTTACCATGTCTACACAGATGACCCAGGCCTTTCGCACTGAACGCCGCATCCTCCGCCGTCCGGAAGTCGAGGCCAAGACCGGCTTCAAGCGCGCGCATATCTACAATCTGATGAAGGCCGGCAAATTCCCGAAGGCGCTTCGCCTCGGCGTCCGCGCCGTTGGCTGGGATGCCGCCGAGATCGACCAGTGGATCGAAGAGCGCCTCAACGATCGTACCTGACCCAGCCTTCTCGAACGCAACCCTGTGAGGAGGACAGTCATGCAGGTCGTTTCCATTATTTCAACCAAGGGTGGGGTGGGCAAAACCACCACGGCCGCCAATCTGGGTGGCATCGCGGCTGATGCGGGACTGCGGGTTCTGTTGCTCGACCTGGATGTCCAGCCAACCCTGTCCAGCTATTTCACCCTACGGTCTCATGCGCCGGGCGGCATTTATGAGCTACTGGCCTTCAATGAACAGGATCGTTCTCGCCTGGTATCACACACCGCTATCGACGGCTTGGACCTGGTACTGTCCAATGACGACAAAGGTCAGCTGAACACGTTGCTGCTGCATGCGCCCGACGGACGGCTGCGCCTGCGCAATCTGCTACCGGTGTTCCGCCCTCATTACGACTTGCTGTTGATTGATACCCAGGGCGCGAGAAGTGTTCTGCTGGAAATGGCGGTACTGGCCTCCGATATTGCCCTCTCGCCGGTCACACCAGAGATTCTTGCGGCACGGGAATTTCGCCGCGGCACCCTGCAGCTGATGCAGGATATCGCCCCGTACCAGCGCCTTGGCATCGAACCGCCCTCCCTGCACCTGCTCATCAACCGGGCTCATCCGGTCTCCAGTAATGCACGGGTGATCCAGCAGGCACTGCGCGACCTGTTTGCCACAGAACCCGGCATAGTCGCGCTCAATACCAGCATCCCGGCCATTGAAGCCTACCCACGCGCTTCGACCCTGGCGCTGCCCGTTCACCGGGTCGAGTACCGCCGACCCAGGGGTCGGATCACGCCCGCCGCCTTCGACACCATGCGCGCGCTGGCCTGCGAGTTGCTGCCCACCTGGCAGCCGGCATTTAGCCGACTGCAAGCCGGAGCCCACCGGAGGACGGTGCGATGACTCGACTCATTTTTTCCGCACGCGGTTACAAACGTCTCAAGCCATTGATCGAACTTGCCCAGGCCGAAGGCTGGCAGGTAGAGCGCACCACCGGTGGCCACTTGAAACTCTCCAAACCCGGACTTCCACCGATCTACACCGGCTCAACCTGTAGAGACCATCGTGCCACTCGCAATGCGCTGGCGCGCCTGCGGCGCGGAAGCCGCTCTGGCGAGGAGCGTGATAACAATGGCTGAGTTCACGCCTCACGACATGGCCAGCAAGTTACTGGCCGATCAGTTCCGACGGGCCGGTCCGGAAGCCGAAGCCTTGAGCGATCCCATCGCCGACACCCCTATGACCGTGACACTGGAGCAACTACTCCCGTACGACCTGAATCCTCGTGTCACGCGTAACCCCCGCTACGACGAGCTCAAGGAGTCAATACGAAAACGCGGTCTCGATACGCCACCGGCCATCACCCGTCGGCCCGGCGAAAGCCATTACATTATCCGCAACGGTGGCAATACTCGTCTGGCAATCCTGAATGAACTGTGGACTGAGACGAAAGACGAGACATTCTTTCGTATCCAGTGCCTGTTCCGCCCCTGGCCGGACCGCGGTGAGATTGTCGCGCTGACCGGGCACTTGGCCGAGAACGAGTTGCACGGCGGGCTGACATTCATCGAGCGTGCACTGGGTGTCGAGAAAGCCCGCGAGCTGTACGAGGCCGAATCGGGCACCACACTGACACAAACCGAACTGGCCCGGCGTTTGAGTGCGGACGGTTATCCCATCACCCAGCCCCACATAAGTCGCATGCAGGATGCCGTGCTTTATCTGCTTCCCGCCATCCCCAGCGTGCTCTACAGCGGCCTGGGGCGGCCACAGATCGAGCGGCTGACGGCCTTGCGCAAGTCCAGCGAAAGGACCTGGGAAGCTCTGAATATGAACCGCGACGTGGAAATGGAATTTGCCAGCCTGTTCCACGATGTGCTCGCAACCTTCGACAGCGACGCGGAGGGCTTCTCGGTCAGGCGCATCCAAGACGAATTGATTGGACAGATGGCCGAACTCCTTCAGGTCGACTACGACACTCTGACCCTGGACATCACGGAATCTGATAGTCGCTACCGCCTGACGTCAGCCGGTACAGCCCTCAAACAACGCCCTGCCGCAGATGATCCTGCCCCTCGCCCCATCGAACAGAGTCCAGGTCAATCACAGCCACAACCCCCGGCGCCGTCGGCAGCCGAACAAGGCTCTGCCACAGCACCTAAACCGGCGAAGGTAAATGAGTCCCCACCTCCAGAACTTGCTGATTCATCGGCCACCGATATCGGCAGTCCTGTATTGGCTGCGCCTGACAACGAGCGACTACAGGCGCATGTGGTCACGCCAGCGACAACCACCGACCGGCTCCAGGAAATTCAGCGGCTGCTGGCCGACCAGACAGGCAACACGCAGCCGGACTTCGAGTCGACCGTTCTGCAGGCCATCCCCGTCCAGGCTGGCGGGCTCTACCCCATCACGGACGTCTGGTACATTGAGCCCGGTCTGGATGCACCGGACAGCCTGCGCGTACACATCGCCCAGTTCGCTACTGAAATTGCCGATGAGGCAGGGCAAGCCCAACACATTCAGCCAACCGATACGGGGATCGGCTTCCACTGCGATATGCAGGCACTTTCCGTTGATGGTCACGTGATACCACTGATTGGCCGCGCAGTCCTTACCCTGCTGCATGCGCTGAGTGCAGGATTTCGCTCATCAGGCCCGCCCACTGGTGGCATCGACAATCTGCGGCTACTGGACTTACTGGGGCCGTTACTGCAGGGGCGTCAGGGCACCCATCACGTCCCAATCTCGCGCCTTAGCGATAACGGTCTGGTCAAGTTGTTCCGCTTGCTCCGCCTGTCACGCCGCCTGGTGGAGCTGGAGTCGGGTACTGGTACAGAACTCACATCCCCCGGGGGTTCATAGCTCTCCAGGAGGCAGCATGTCAGCACCCCATCCACTCAACCAGGCCGTGATTGCCCAGGCACTGCATGACCTGCGAAACGGCCAGCTGCGGCGCTGCAAAGCCATGGGGTTCGGCGAACAGGAACTGGACGCACTGAAGCACCCCGCCCTGGTCAGCGTACTGATCAATGCCTCAGTGCCCTGGTGTTCCGTCACCGTGAACCGCGAAGTGCTGCAGCGCCTGTTGCGCCAGGTAGCAGACGTTGAGAAAGAAATCGCCGCGGTTGATCGCATGCTGCGCCTGGGCGCCAGTACCGAGATGGTGAGCAAGTTCTACGGCCTGACGCATCAGGAGGTCGCCTTGCGCCGTGACATTCTCGGCCTGCCCAAGCGTAAAGGACGCCATCCCGGTTTGAGCGAGGAACAGGACGCCGAACTGTGGCGGCGATGGGACCCCGAGGTCAAACAGCGCGGTATCGCCCTGGATGACCCCATGGCCTTGCTCGACCTTACGTTGGATCTTGCTGAAGATCTCAATTTGCCTGCTTCCGTCCTGTGGTCAACTATCAATGCTTGGATCGACCAGGGCTTGGTGTAACCCATGGCCAGCGAAACGCCCGGCCGCGGAAGTGGCCCCGCTGCGCTGACCACACTTCTGGATGACGCAGCTCAACACTTAGACACGCGCCCGTCCACATTCACCGCGCAAGACGGCTTCCTGTTCAGCGGCAACCGCCATGAAAGCGTGCCCAGAGCATTGTTTCTCGATCGCCGCTTGACCCCCCTGGAGCGCAATGCCTGGCAGGTCTTTCGTCTGCTGCTGAACGACGACGGCGTGACTGCCTTCCCTACCTATGAGCGCCTGCGACCCTACCTGGCATCCATGCCGTGCACAGCCAAAGCCTCTCACGAAACTGTAGCCCGAGCGCTGACCCAATTACGCTTGACCCGTTGGCTCAGCCTGGTCCGGCGACGACGTGACCACAGATCTGGACGCCTGCTGGGCAACCTGTATGTGCTCCATGACGAGCCCCTGTCACCCTTCGAGGCCATGCAACTCGATACCGAGTATCTGGGGCTGGTCAGCCAGGCGCTGACGCATGCCGCCAAGGCTGTTCGGATCGTCGGCGTCAACGCACTCAGAGAAATCACCGAAGACCCATTGATCAGCGGACGGACGCTGCCCTCGCGCCTGCAGGTCATGGCGGAGCGCCTGGCAGTGCAAGATTGGAGCAGCGACGCCACCAAGCAGAGGGCTGTGGATAACGCTAAAACCGAAGAGCGCGCTCAGGCCCTTCTTCGGGATTACGACGAACCCTCTTCGGAATCGGAATCGGGGCGCAAAGGCCCGTCTGACGGCATTCTTCCGATTCCGAAGAACAGTAGTACTGTACGTAAAAGAAGTATTAAAAATATTAATGTACGTACAGTACTGAACGAGTTGGAACATCTGGATCTGCCACCGCGGTTTGATCGTCTCGATGACGAGCAGAAAGCCGGCGCATTGCTCGCGCTGAGGAAGGTCGACAGAGAACTGCAACAGCCCGTGATCGATGAGTGGAACGTTCGCTGCTGCGACAGTTACATCAAAAAACCGGCCAATTACCTGTTTGGCCTGATTCAGAGAGCGATTCGAGGCGAGTTCCATGCCTGGGCAGGCGTAGATCCAATCAAGGAGTTCAAGGCGGAACAATCGGCGCCACACATTGACAGCAAGGCTGTGCGGCCCACCACGCCCTCAGATCCTGAGCAGGTGAAAGCCCATATCGCCCGCTTACAGGCAATCTTCCAAAAGGGCTGATACCGATTATGCCAGTGGCATAAAGGAACACACTGCCTTCCCCAGTCCGACCACAGACACAGCCGCTTCCATCGTTTCAAACGGGCTTTGAGTGGGTACGGTTTCTTTACTGACAGCCTTCCCGCCTTTGTCGATGCTGGCGACTCGATTTTCCACAGCGAGTCGCTCACATGGCCAACGAATCTCTGCAGCTCAACCTCGGATCACTGCGCAGCGCGATGGCACTCACGCTGCATACTCACCACGCCTCCCGCATCTGGCACGGTCGTGCTGCGTCGGACGGCAAGCCAGGCATCATCGGCCTCAACGGCTTTCTGTCCATCATGAACAAGCTCAAGCGCGGAGCCGAGCAGGACGATCCTTACTCGGACTGGTGGATGCTGCGCATCGAGGACAAGATCTATGATACCCGGGAACGCCTGCAGGGCTTGCGCGAACAGGTGGATCAAGCCCTGGCGGATGTGCCGGCAGCCCTCAGCCTTGGCGAAAACCTCAACGTGCAGCCCGTCAAGCTCCCCTTGTTCGTCAATGCCCAGCTCGGCTTCATGGCGGTCTATCTACTGGCCGACTACGACGATCTGGCACGCCGCCTGATCCTGGCACATCACACCGCGTTGATCGACCGCCACACCCTGGAGCGCTGGCTCAACGATGGGGGCCATGCGCTGCGCAGCCTGTTTTCGCTGGCCCAGCAGTACCGCTACTCCGGCGCCTGCCGCGACGATTTCGCCGCCAATAACGCTGCAGCATGGGCGGCCAAGGAAAAGTTTGGAGACCTGCCCCAGGACGTGCTCGAAGGTACACGTCGTTCGCGCTTCGCGCCGCCAATCAATCGCAGATCGTCGCGGGACGCGGCATCCCCGGAGAGAGACGTTGCCGATGAGCCAGCAGATAGGGCAGAAGACGCCTGTGAGGCCAGCGAGGATGTTGCACCAGACGAAGAGGCGCCGGCATGACGACACCCGCCTTTGCCCGTTCACCACGTCGCTTTTCGCCCCTGGAACAGCCGGCCTTCCAGCAGCTGGAACATGCTGCCTACCTAAAAGGCCTTTTAAAACCCTTTAAGGGTAAGGGGAGTCTGGAGGCCTGGGCCAGCCAATGTTTCACGCTGCGTGATGGCCTGATCAGCCTGGCGCAGCGGCAAATACTGTCCCAGGCACGCCGTCCACCATTCAACCGGTTCAGTGTGCAACTGGCCCAGCAGACCACGGGAGCGGGAACCACCTTCCTGCGCTGGCGCAACCTTGACCGCTCCGCCATGGGCGTTGCGCTGTGGGAGGAAATGATCGCAGATCCAGACACCCCGGCCTCACTGATCGATGACCTCTACGCCATGGAGCTGCAGCGGATCATTCTGAACATGCAGATCAGTCTCACTCACAGCATCGGCCGTCAGGCCCTGGACTGTGCCGGCAAAATAAACCAAGCCGAAGCCGCCTATCACCGGCGTATCCAGGAATATGTCACCACCACGGAGTCAAACTCATGAGCACACATTTCTACGGCGAGGGCAATATCGGCTCTGCGCCAGAGTACCGGGCGTTCACCAACGGCAACGACGAGCCACGTCGCCTGCTGAGGTTGAACGTCTACTTTGACAATCCTATTCCCACCAAAGAGGGTTACGAGGACCGCGGTGGATTCTGGGCGCCGGTAGAGCTGTGGCACCGTGATGCCGAACACTGGCAAACGCTGTACCAGAGGGGCATGCGCGTGCTGGTGGAAGGCCGGACAGTGCGCGACGAGTGGGAGGATGCCGAAGAGAACGAGCGCGTGACCTTCAAGATCGAGGCCCGCCGTGTCGGCATCCTGCCGTATCGCGTCGAGCGCGTATTCCTGGTTCCCAAGGAGCCCGCTGCTGACCAGCCAAACGAGGAATGACCCAGCGTGAGCGGCTGCACCAGCCTTCCGCCGCTCATCCTGCGCCAATGCCGATTATGCCAGTGGCATAGAACCATGGACGTCCATCAACCGCCATTCCTCCCATCGCCCTTGCCAAACAGAAAACCCGGGAGTCCGCTGAATCGGGTTGTGTACAGCCAGCTCATTCGCGATTCGCCATCCTGTAGCCAATTGAGTCATCGAGCCAATCCATAACACCCAAGGAGCTGCAGTGTGCGCGTCTATCTGTGCGAGAAACCGTCCCAGGGTAAGGACATCGCTCGCGTGCTGGGCGCCCGGCAGCGCGGTAACGGTTGCTACGCTGGATCAGGCATCACGGTCACCTGGTGCATCGGTCATCTCGTCGAAGCGGCTCCACCCGAGGCCTACGGCGAGCAATACCGGCGCTGGTCAATTGAGCAGCTGCCCATTATTCCGGAGCGCTGGCGCATCGAGGTCAAAGCCTCGACCAAAGCGCAATTCCAGATCGTTAAGCGGATTATCGGCCAGGCCAACGAACTGGTGATCGCCACCGACGCCGATCGCGAGGGCGAAATGATTGCCCGGGAGATCCTCGACCTGTGCGGCTACCGAGGTCCCATCCATCGGCTGTGGCTGTCGGCACTGAACGACGCCTCCATCCGCAAGGCGTTGAGCGCACTCAAACCGGGGACGGAGACCCTGCCGTTGTACCACTCGGCCCTGGCCCGCTCCCGGGCGGACTGGCTGATTGGCATGAACCTGAGCCGGCTGTTCACATTACTCGGCCAGCGGGCGGGCTACAGTGGCGTGTTCTCGGTGGGCCGGGTTCAGACACCCACGCTGAAGTTGGTGGTCCATCGCGATCGGTCAATTGAGCGTTTTGTCGCTGTGCCCTACTGGGCAATCGAGACCACGCTTGCCCAGGGTGGGCATTCATTCAAAGCGAGCTGGTTAGCGCCTGACGACAGCACCGATGAAGCAGGCCGGTGCTTGCAGGAATCCGTGGCACAAGCCACCGCCACTGCTCTGCGCCAGACCCATGAAGCCACCGTGACCCAGATCGAGACGGCACGTGTCCGCGAAGCGCCACCACTGCCGTTTGACCTAGGTACGCTGCAGGAAGTCTGCTCCCGGTCGCTGGGGCTGGACGTGCAGGAGACCCTGGATATCGCCCAGGCACTCTACGAGACACACAAGGCGACGACTTATCCGCGCAGTGATTCGGGCTATTTGCCCGAAAGCATGTTGGTGGAAGTCCCCACCGTTCTTGAGGCCCTGACGATCTCCGATCCAGCCTTGAGTCCCCTGATCAAAAACCTCGATCGAAGCATCCGCTCCCGCGCCTGGAATGACGGGAAGGTAACCGCGCACCACGGCATCATCCCGACGCTGGAGCCGGTCAAGCTCTGTGCCTTGTCGGATAAGGAATTGGCCGTCTACCGACTTATCCGGGCGCATTACCTGGCGCAGTTCCTGCCACACCATGAGTTCGACCGAACCCATGTCCAGCTCACGGCCGCCGGACAATCGCTGCAGGCCGTGGGCAAGCAGGTGATCGAATCCGGCTGGCACCGGGTCATGCCTGGCCAGGCTAGAGAAACGGAGCAGGATGAGACGCAGAGCCAACCATTGCCCGCACTGAAAAAAGACACAGTGTGTACCCTGGATCATATCGAGCTGAAGGCGCTCAAGACCCAGCCACCCCGACCCTACACACAGGGCGAACTGATCAAGGCCATGAAAGGCGTGGCCAGGCTGGTGACCGACCCGCGGCTCAGGCAAAAGCTGAAGGAGACCACCGGCATCGGCACCGAGGCCACCCGCGCCGGCATCATCAACGGCCTGCTGACTCGCGGCTATATTGCCCGGAAAGGCAAGGCGATTCGGGCGACCGAGACGGCTTTCACCTTGATTGACGCCGTGCCCGGAGCGATTGCCGACCCCGGCACCACCGCCGTCTGGGAACAGGCGCTGGATATGATCGAATCAGGCCAGATGACGCTGGAGGGTTTCATCGACAAACAATCCTCCTGGGTGGCTCAGCTGGTGCAGCAGTATCGAGGTGCCCTCCTGACGATCGCTCAGCCAAAAGGACCAGCCTGCCTGCAGTGCGGTGCGGCCACGCACCCACGGCGCGGCAAGAACGGTGCTTTCTGGTCGTGCAGTCACTACCCGGACTGCAAGGGCAGTCTGCCGGTACAGCAGCCCAAGCCCAAGGGGCGTGGACGACGGGTCAAGCGCTCATCCAGACAAGCCCCGTGACCGACGTCATAGCATCACGAGGTATTACTCGAACCCCCTGCACCCCGTGCGGTGCCCCAGCATGCCCAACCTTCTATCCCGGCGTGCGCGATCGGTGAGAGACATCACCGGCGAGAAGGCCTCTGTTCCTTGATCACACCAACCTGGCGGTCATTCCTATCGGTAGGTGCTGTTCTCGCAGGGTTTCCTGACGGCTCCCACTTTGGTGCCGGGGCCTACGAGCCGTCAGGAAACCCTGCGGGGCCAGCGGTATTCGGCACCGGCGCCCACCGGTGAAACAACGGGCTCCCTTTGTGCGCGGATGTGTGCCAGAGGATACCGGCCCCAGCCACGACACGGGCCGGGTGTGCATGCTGACGCAGTGCCAGGTTCCGACGACGACCCGGCCCTGCAAGGCCCACGGGTGGCAACGTCTTCTATGCCGAAGGTTCCGGCCTTCGGCGAATTTTCTCGTTTTCACGCCTTCTCCACTTGCTCACTCTCCAAAACAGGGTGCATCCCATCACGGATTTACCGTCGCCAACAGCCACAGAACATTGGAGCCTTGCCTCATGCGTCGCTGATTCCGGTCAGCACCATGCCCAGGCAGCTTCGGTCCTCAAGGCTGCATCCTGGCGATGCCGGGAAGACCGAACCAGTCCGCCACACATCACCTCGCGGACGATCGCCTGATCAGGGCGACGATGCTTCGACTATCCACGGACTTACCCATGATTCTCAACCATCGGGAGTACTTTCCATGAACACCATGAACAACCAGGCAATGCTGGAACAGATTGCCCGCAATGATCGTCATTTCGCACAAGCGCCCGAAGCCTTCTTCCACGCATGGAAACGGGGCGTGCAGTTGCTCAACCCCGCCTTGTTCGGCATGGGCACCAAGACCCACGCCGACCAGGCAGTGGACAAGTGGGAGCTGTGCCCAAACCTGGAAACCATCGACCATGCCATCGATGTGATGAGTTCCGGCGAGCGAGTTTTTCTGGCCTCCATGGTCAGCTTCTACAACGCCGAGATTGGCGGCGCGCTGCTCAAACGAGTGGGCGTCCATGGCCTATCGGATCTTGGCGTTCTGGATCTGGAGCGGCGCCAGGTCATTGCCAATCTGATCCTCAACTACACCGGCTGGTAACAGCACATTCTCGTCAACCCCTGGGGTCTGTACCCCAGTGGGGGATTGGCCCCACCTTTCCTCTACTGGAGCACATCCATGATCCCCATCAACAATCCCTTTATCAGAGGCTACCAAAACCTAGCCATTCAACGCCTGCTGGCAATCCGTTACGAGGAGGACTGCCCGCTGACCTATCTCCCACTGCATAGCTCACAGGCTCACCTGGCTGATGATCAGGTTCATCGCTTTCCATGCGTCTTCTGTGACGACTTCGCCCTGGTAACCGAAGGGCAGGACGTCAGCAGTGAACTGGACGATCACTGTACCGGCATGGGTGTTGTACAGACCGTGGTCTATGCCATCACGGAAGATGAGTACGGAGTACCACTGCATGTCGGTGATACCTACAGCCACGAGGCAGCGCTGGAAGTTGTCAGGCGACTCGCCTTCGATACCGGCCACTACAGCCGTTGCTGGGAAATCAGTACAGGCCATTTGCCGAGCCACGCACAGGCGCACCTTGAGTACCTGGCGGATGTGGCTACACCTACCGGCTTGCTGTTTGAAGCCTTCCGTATTCCGGGCAGCAATGCTGTTGGTGTGAAGTTGATCGCCACGCCCTGGACCGATACGAATCTGAGGTTTATCGATGGCAGCAGTACAGCGACACTGCATCAGACCCAAAGAGAGGCCGGGGTTCCTCAGCCCCTGGTTGATGTCATGCACCTTGCCGCCTTGGCAGACGTGCGCATCGTGATCTTCGATCCCGATGCGCACGTCCTAGAGGGCTTGCCAACTTTCGACGATTGACCACTGAGCCCCGCAAGGGGCTCCTTTTTTCGAATAATTGGATACATCCGGATTCCTATTGAGCGTGGCTGACCAATCCGATTCAGTGCCACCCTGCCCACATGTCCCGCTGATGCGTCAGCGACATGCCCAGGTAGCCAGGGTCTTCAAGGCTACGGCGCGGTTTCGACCGTGTGACCCAACCAGTTCGCCACCGCATCCCCAGCGCGAACGACCATTCTTCGGGATGGTGGATGCACAGCACTACCAGGATCATCCGATCCATCAACCCGCGCGGGGGTTATGCCTCCCGTCGGGGTGGGTGTGTCTCCGCTTGTTCATTATTTACATCTGGAGATTCACTATGAACCCTTCATCTGACAAGTCCTATTTTGACCTGCACATCACTGGCCTGGGTTATCTCAATCGCATTCGCGAAGTGACGCCCCGTAAAGGTGATGCCTTCCTGGCCTGCGATATAGCAGCGCTGAATGGTCCGAGCGATTCACCGGAATACCGCCGCTTCGATGTGCGCGTTTCCGGGAGCGAAGCCAAGCACCTGATCCGCCGATGCGAACAGGCTGTCGAAGCCGAACGCAAGGTACTGATCGGCTTCCGTCTGGGTGACCTGTGGGCCGACACCTTCACCTACAACAAGGGGAAGCGTGCCGGTGAACAGGGCGTCAGCCTGAAAGCCCGCCTGCTCTTTGTCAGCTGGATCAAGGTTGACGGCCAACTCGTGTACAAGGCTGAACCCAGGGCCACCGACGAGGTGCCCCATGACAGCACGCCGCCTGCGATGACTCCGGCTCCTGTGGACGATGCCCCGGCATCCGACGGAGTAACGACGGATATCGACGCCGAGGACACTGTGCCAGCCGAGTCGTTTTGTTGAGAGCCACAAAGCCCTGACCAGGGCTTTGCTTTCTGATCCCACACTTCAGCACGAGGAACTGAACCATGATCACACTCCCAGGCCAACTGGCCATCAGAACCATCCACGGCAGGAACGGTGACTTCAATGTAGGCCGCCTCGCCACCTCCATCGGCGAATTTGTTATCAAAAACGCCGAGCTGGATCAGTACCGCGAAGGCAAGTACGAGGGCGATTTCGTCATTACCGAAATTCGACCTTCGACTTACAACACGAGCGGTCGCATGGTCATCGAGATTCGCGCCCACCTGGGTGGGATGACCCTGTCCGGCATCGACCCCCTGAGCAGCGATGAAGCCAAACGGCTGAGTCCCCAGGAAGTCGACCCGATCGACGAGGAAGCACAGGCCCCTGCCCCCGCTGCCGCGGTTTCCCCCGAAGCAGAGGATGACAGCCAGGCCAGCAACCCGCTGATCGATACCACACCGTTCGGCAGCTCCATGCCTGACAAGACGGCTACTCAGAACGACGATGTCACGCTCTTCGGTTCGCTTTGGCCGTTGGGCGATATTGTGAAGTTGGATGCCACAGTCGATCGTCGACTGCTGCGCCAGCAACGGGATCGTCTCGGCACTATGGGATACGAGTTCGCTCCCCTGTCCCAGGACTGGCACCGCGTCACCGCCTGATCCACCGTCGCTTACGCGACTTACCACCACCCGCCGGGGTACTGCCCCGATGGACAGGACTCCGGCATTTTTCACAGGAGACCTGCCATGGGCTGGTACTACTCGCGGCAAACCCGCGCTCAACTGATCCAGGAACTGATCCAACCGCAAGAAGGTGAACGTGCCCACTACCAAGTCATTGCCCACGCTCTGCGTGGCAACGTGCTCTGGTCGGTGGTGCGCATCACCGCCAAAGTCGCCGATATCTTCGGTCTCAATGCCGGCGAATCGACAGCCTTCATCCGCTGCGATTTGCTGCAGGGGTCGGGTAACGACTGGGGCCACAAGCCTCTGGAAGAAGCCATGCACCCGTACTACTACTCGTGTCCTTTGCGCTATCTCGACATGGCTCCCGAGCAATGCCGCGACTGGCGCGATGGCGTACGTGCTCATCACGCACGGCGCAACGCCCGAAAGTCAGTGGCAATGACTGGCTGACCGTCATTCACGGATCATCAACCCCCAAGGGGCACTCGCTCGCCCCTACGGGCACGAGTGCCTCCTTTAATCTCGAGGACATCCCAATGCCTACATCTTCATCATCCCCACAACCGCTCTACCACATCGACGAATGCCCCGACCTGATGGCCGATGGCTGTGTCGCTGACGAGAACGGTACGTTGATCTTTCTCTCCCTCTGGGCGCGCGACACCGCCGTTCAGGAGTTTCTGGCCCGCCTGACACTCGGTCGAACAGACCAGGGACTTGATCGATTTCACCTTATAACCGATCAGGGTGCTTCGGTGCCCATCTGCATTGGCAATGTGGATCATCTGGAAAAGCGATCCACACGTGCGTTCCGCCGAACCCTGTTCGGTTCCATGGTGCATCTGTGGCTGTTCGATACCCGCTGCGTCAAGCCTGACAAAGCCACCGCCAGCGCGCTGGCATTGCTGCCAAGCGATGGGCTCGACCATACCGAGCGCCTGTGGGCGCTGGTGCGGGAGACCTGTCCCTTGCCGCTGCTTGATCACTGGCGCGATGCCGTGCTGGCACTGCTGCAATCCCAAGAGATGCTCACCCGCCTGCCATTCGCTCTCGGGCGACTGGAAGGCCATCGGCTGAACCTGGATGTACCGGCGCTGACCACGGCACTGGGCGACCTGATCCGTTGCGGCACCCTGGGTGTTGCACAGGACGAGTCGGAATCTGGCAAACCTCTACGGCGGGTGGCCTGAACCTCACTACGGCCGGGTATGCACAGGCATACCCGAGCCTTTTCCCACTATGCCTATTCCAACTGCCTATAGGAGATACCCATGGCTCTCATGTTTCCGCGGCTTGCCCGCAACTTTATCAAGAACGGCTACTTTCCAACGGACGAGCCCACACTCGAACGAGCACTGTCTGCACTGGCTCCAGCCAACGGGCCAATCTCCATCCTCGATCCCTGCGCCGGCGAAGGCGTGGCCATCGCTGAAGCCGCTCATGCCCTTGGGCGTGAACAGGTGAGGGCGTTTGCCGTTGAGTACGACAGCGAGCGCGCTACCCATGCCCGTCAACTGGTCGACCGGTGCCTGCACGGAGATCTGATGGACTCCCTGATCTCACGACAGTCCTTCGGGCTGTTGTGGCTCAATCCACCCTATGGGGATCTTGAGCGTGGCGTCGATGGCAATATCGGCTACCAGGGTCAAGGACGCGCCCGGCTGGAAAAGCTGTTCTATCAGCGCACCTTGCCGCTGCTGCAGTACGACGGTGTGTTGGTGTTCATCATCCCCGCCTATGTCCTGGATGCCGAACTGATCGGCTGGCTGACCCGTCACTTTGCGGACCTGCGGCTCTACCGTGCGGTAGATACGCAGTTCAAGCAGGTGGTGATCTTCGGTCGCCGTATTCGGCAACGCGAGCAGAACCCAGGCGATGCCAAAGCTGCACGCGAGTTCATGCTGCAAGTCGGTCTTGGTGACATCGAAGCCGAGGAGCTGCCCAACGTATGGCCGTTCCAACCCTACGGTGTTCCAGCATCGCCCACCGAGCCGGAGCACTTTTATCGTGTCACGCTCGAACCGGAGCAATTCGCCGACGAAGTACAGCGCCTGCAGGGGCTGTGGCCGTCGCTCGAAACGCACCTGGGTGCCGCACATCAGGTAACACGGCCCCCGGCGCGCGCCCTGTCCCACTGGCATCTCGCCCTGGCGCTCGCAGCCGGTGCAGTGTCCGGTGTGGTGACCTCCAAAACCGGGAAGGTGTTGGTGGTCAAAGGCGATACTCACAAGGAGAAATCCTTGACCACGGAGTACCAGGAACGGGATGACGGCTCGGTCGCCGAGACCCGCATCCTCACTGATCGCTTCGTACCCGTGATCCGCGCGTGGAACATGACCCCCGGCTCCCCAACACTGGGCCAGGTCCTGACCATCCGTTGATCGACACTCACAGGCGGCTTGCCGCCCATTGATCCAAGCCGTTCATTCACCCACTGGGGTCCAGTCGCCCCGTGGGGTGCCGTGACCCCTCACATAACCTTCAGGAGGTATTCATCATGGCACTTGCAACACTGTCTCACGCTCGTTTCAACCCGGGTCAAGTGGTTATGACCCAAGGCGTCAACGACCTCGTCCAACGGGGTGTCATCAATCCCAGGCAATACCTATTGCGCCATCTGCGTGGCGACTGGGGAGACCTCTGCGAGGAGGATCGCGCTACCAACGAAGCCGCATTGACACACGGCGATCGGCTGATGTCGTCCTATCCGATCACAGCAACCCTGAAACTCTGGATCATCACCGAATGCGACCGCAGTGTTACGACACTGCTGCTCCCTGACGAGTACTGATCCTTTTTTCCCAACCCTGGGGCATGTCATCGCCCCACAGGGGAGGTGCATGCCCCACTGATATCTGGAGCATCATCATGTCCCTCGATACTTGTTCTGAAAACCTCTCTTCCGACACCACTCTGCAGGGTGACCTGCTGGGCCATCCCTTGCTGGACAAGTCCTCATCCCCGCTCGACATCAGTCTGCAGGACTTTGTGTCCGAGTTTGGCGACGAGCTGCTCGACTCCCTCAATCGCGCCAATCCTCCGGTGTATACCGGCCAGGCACGGGCGTACCGCCAGACCATACTGGCCAATCTGAAAAGGCAGTTGTTTCCGGCTCAGGCTGAGGTAGTACATGCCGTCACCGAGCTGTTGGTCGATCGCGGCGAACGCGCCGCCATCGTCAACGGTGAGATGGGCTGCGGCAAAACGACCGTGGGTATCGCTACGGCCGCCGTGCTCGAAGCGGAGGGCTTTTGCCGTACGCTGGTGCTCTCGCCACCCCATCTGGTGTACAAGTGGCGGAGGGAAATCCAGGAGACCGTGGCCGGCGCCAAGGTCTGGGTGCTCAACGGTCCGGATACCCTGGTCAAGCTCATCAAGCTGCGTGAGCAGTTGGGTGTGCCGATTCAGGGTCCTGAGTTCTTCGTGCTCGGTCGCGTGCGTATGCGCATGGGCTTTCACTGGAAGCCGGTATTCGTGCGCAGACGGACCCGGCACGGCGAGGTCGGCAGTTGCCCACACTGTGGGCAGGTCATCACGGACCTCGACGGTGAGCCAGTAAATCCGATCGAACTGGAAGCGGCGGAATCACGTCGCAAATGCAACCGCTGTGCTTCGGCGCTGTGGACGCTGGTTCGTCCCCGTCGGCTCTCAGCCAACGATCAATCCCACGCAGTACTCAGGGCCCTCAAGCGTATTCCCACCATCGGTGAAGTCACCGCCCAGAAGCTGATGAAAAAATTTGGCGAGTCATTCCTGGCCTCCATGCTGGGTGACAACCTGTATGAATTCATCAACCTGATGGACGATAACGGCGAGCTGGTGTTTTCTGACCGTCAGGCCCAGCGTATGGAACGCGCCATGGCCTCGATGGAGTTTGGTTTTGGCGAGGGCGGCTATCAGCCATCCGAGTTCGTCAAGCGCTACCTGCCGCAGGGCACGTTCGACTTGCTCATCGCCGATGAGGCACACGAGTACAAGAACGCGGGATCTGCCCAGGGGCAAGCCATGGGTGTTTTGGCATCCAAGGTGCGCAAAACCTTATTGCTCACCGGTACGTTGATGGGTGGCTATGGTGATGATCTGTTCTACCTGTTGTTCAGAGCACTGCCATCGAGAATGATCGAAGATGGCTATCGTCCCAGCAAGCAGGGCAGTTTGACGCCCGCCGCAATGGCGTTCATGCGTGATCACGGCGTGCTCAAGGACATCTACTCCGAGAGCAACGGCTCAGCCCACAAGACCGCCAAGGGCAGCAAGATCACGGTGCGAACCGTGAAGGCCCCCGGTTTTGGCCCCAAGGGCGTGCTGCGCTGCGTGTTGCCGTTTACGGTGTTCCTCAAACTGAAGGATATCGGCGGCAATGTGCTGCCACTCTACGACGAGGAATTCCGGGAGGTTGCAATGGCTGATGATCAGTCCCAGGCCTACTCACGCCTGGCGGGGCAATTAACCGCCGAGCTGAAGCAGGCCCTGGCCCGACGAGATACCACCCTACTGGGTGTGGTGCTCAACGTGCTCCTGGCCTGGCCGGATACCTGCTTCCGTGCAGAGACGGTCAAACATCCGCGAAGCCGCAACCTGCTGGCGTTTACCCCTTCGCTGTTCTCCGATATGGAGATGATGCCGAAGGAGCGGGAGTTGATCGATATCTGTCGCGAAGAGAAGGCGGCTGGTCGCAAGACTCTGGTTTACAGCGTGTACACCGGGACACGGGATACCACGTCACGGCTGAAAGTGCTGCTTGAGCAGGAAGGCTTCAAGGTGGCGGTACTGCGCGCCAGCGTGGATGCCTCACGCCGGGAAGACTGGATCGCCGAACAGCTGGATCGTGGCATCGACGTCCTCATTACAAACCCCGAGCTGGTAAAAACCGGCCTGGACCTGCTGGAGTTCCCGACCATTGTCTTTATGCAGTCCGGTTACAACGTCTACTCGCTGCAACAGGCCGCCCGCCGCTCCTGGCGGATCGGCCAGAAGCGGCCAGTAAAGGTGATCTACCTGGGCTACGCAGCCACCTCGCAGATGACCTGCCTGGGGTTGATGGCCAAGAAGATCACCGTGTCACAGAGTACGTCGGGAGACGTGCCGGAATCCGGGTTGGACGTCCTGAATCAGGACGGCGACTCGGTGGAAGTGGCGTTGGCACGGCAGTTGGTGAATTGAGTAGTGGATGACCATTTACGGCCCCTTCGGGGGCCATTTTTTCGATAAAGCCTGAATGACCCTCTTACTGCCAATAGCGGACTATCGATAATTTTTACTCTGACCCCGAACTCGACCCCGAACTCCCCGAACTCCTGAGTGGTGATGCCCCCACAAATTGGCGACTGATTTGAGGCCTCGGCGCGAAAGTGTCTGGCCTTCTCATTTTCTGGCCATCCATTGCCCGCACGCAATCAATCTAGGTTATTGTTTTTAATAGAGTCTGGATTCGACACAGCTGTTTTCACGCCATTGACCTTCCTGACATGATATTGAGAATAACTCCCATTCTCGATTTCTCTGACAAACTGCGCCCGAGTCATATCCTCGTTCGTATAGTTGTCATGGAACTTCCGATTGCGCTGTCTGGCGTCCCGATTTCGACTCAACAGTCACCGAAACTCGCTTTCTACAGATGCTCACACCCTTATATCCGCAAGATTAAGGCGAGGGAGCATAGCAACTTGCAAAACTAAATATATTCAGCAATAATTCCGCTTAACTAAATGCGACGAGCCACGCTCATGACAGAAACCTTGAAATCTCGTTTGGTGCGCTATATCACCTCTAGTGTAGATAGGAGCCTATTCCTTTCTATGGATGACTCTATACGCGCAGCTTATTCCAAGGCAAACGCCAGAGCCATGGAAGATTTCAAGAACACCAACCCTGCACGCCCCCGAGCCCAAATGAGACGCTACATGATCGATGATGCTCTCGCAGGGGCATTGGCCGAGGGGAGCCCGTCAGTGTTACAGACCATTCCTAAAGGTGAGCAGTATGTGGTGGTGTGCTCTGGCAACGTCACCCTAAGTCACATCGAGCTACATGAGAACGCGTGGGCGAGGCCAGCGAAGCACAGAAGCTTTCTTGCCCAGAAAAACGCGATTTTGGAACCGGTGACATTCGACCTGTTTGAAGCGGCTCCTCCTAAGCTTGATGACGCACTACATGTCGTAGCTGTGGTCTTGCATCCTCGCCCACAAGCTAAAAATCAGGCCGAGCCGAGCGAGATATTCGTTTCGGTGCCTTATACCAATTGGGCCGGTTATCATTTGGAAATTCCTATTCGAGAACTTCTCCAAGAGTATGAGGTAGAACATGATTCAAGCCTCATTGATGAGGCTTGGCCAACTTTAAGAGACGATTTACAAAAAGAAGAGCGGACGTCCGATAAAGAGTCAGGTTAGAGCTATGAGAACTGGAGTCAGCGGATTCCAGCCTGTGAGATTAATTCAGGCTAGGGAGTCATTAGGTATAACAAGGGTCGCACTAGCGACCCTTGTTGGTGTTTCGCCTGCAACTATCTCAAACTGGGAGAAAGGCAGCCAATCACCAGAGGAAGATAAACTTCGCGCTTTGGGAGAAGCTGTAAAGTTCCCGATGAATTGGTTTTTGAAAAGTTCACCGGAGCACGGTAGCGACCCATATTTTTTCAGATCACTTGCGTCGTCAACCAAAACAGCAAGGGAGATGGCAAGGGTTCGATTAAATTGGGTTGCCGAGATGGCAAGCATTTTGGGGCAATGGGTGAACTGGCCTAAAGTAAACGTTCCCTCCATACCGGAAGAATTATTTCTCAAAATCACAGATGGCGAGATTGAAACCTTGGCCACTGAGTGTAGAAAAACTTGGAAGTTGGGAATGGGACCGATTGCTGATGTTGTTCTAACCTTGGAAAATGCCGGTGTAATATTCGCACGTGACGAAATCGGCCACCTGAAAATGGATGGGGTTTCTCATTGGAGCCAATTGGACGATAGGCCTTATGTTTTTGTCTCAGCAGATAAGGCAAATGGAATCCGAAACAGATTTGACGCTGCCCATGAACTGGGCCACCTGGTTCTTCACAGAAATGTCGATGAACCAACATTCAAGCAACACTATAAGGAAATCGAACGTCAGGCAGACCTTTTTGCAGGGTGCTTTTTATTACCTGCCGAGTCTTTTTCTGCGGAAATAAGCTGGCCAACACTGGAGACTTTACTATCGTTAAAGCCACGCTGGAAGGTCTCAGTAGCAGCAATGATCATGCGATGCTATCAACTTGATATCATAGATGACGATCAGAAGTTGAGATTGTTCAAGGGACGATCCGCGAGAGGCTGGACAAAAGGAGAACCCTATGACAACCAATTTCCATTTGAAGAGCCTAGATTACTAAACAGGGCAGTCAATATGCTTATTGACCAGAACGTTCTCAGTCGATCTGAACTTTCTCACACTCTTGGTCTGTCAGAGTATTTAATAGAGTCCTTGTCCGGATTGCCAAAAGGTTTCTTCTCACCCAAATCAGCCGAGAGTAATTTGGTGGAGTTGAAAGCACTTCTCAAAGAAAGTGTCAGAAAGTCTACAAGTGGAAACGGTGGAAATGTCCTCGACTTCCCCGGGAATAGAACCAAATAAATTTTAACTTTAACTTTAACTTTAGGGTAGCAGTGAACCAAAATAGGGTCAGATGATGATTCCTATTGTTGGCTGATACAGGCCCTTCCACCAGTGATGCTGCTGGAACACAGCCCGTGGAGCATCACATGGAAAATCCCCATAACTCTATCACGATCAGACACCTAACTCTCTATTCATGCCTTCTGTTAGCCATCTTGAGCACTGGCTGTGCCACGTCAACCGGTGCCCCTGCTTCCAATGAGCCGGGTACTGAAACCGCTTCAGCTCCGCTTCCAAACGACTGGATACCAATCGCCCGCTACGGTCGGTACACACTGGTGGAACTGGCACCCCAAGCGGCCCAGCAAAATCTCCTGCTGCAAGTGGTCGATGCGTCCGTACCAGCAACGCCGCAACCAACGGTGGAAGACGGCCTGCGCCATGTACTGCAGCGCTCCGGCTACTCCCTCTGTGACGACGACTCGAACTCGACACCGCTCTACGATTTGCCCCTGCCGGCTGCCCATCTGCGTCTTGGGCCTATCTTGCTCCATGATGCATTGCTGACTCTGGCCGGGCCAGCTTGGGAACTGCAGGTGGATGATCGAGTACGACAGGTGTGCTTCACAACGCGCCTGGAGGCATTGCCGTGACGGTTCGGTCCGGAATGAATCCCTGCCCTGATCAGCTGTTGTAGGATGCTACCGTGAGATCCCTCGTGAATCCCGCTCTGGTAATACTGGCCGCTGCTATGATCCCATCCCTTTCGGTTGCCCAGAGTGCTCTCACCACAGAATCGGTTATCGCATCCAGCCGGGAGCAGACTACCAGTCACACTGAACTCAACGATCGCCTGGCAAAGGACTGGGGGCTCGAACCCGAGGAGTGGACGCGGTATCGGCAACTATTGCAGGGGCCACTGGGCATCTACTCGCCGAACCTGGACCCGCTCACGGCTCTAGGCATCGAGGCACGTACCTCTGATGAACGCCGCCGCTATGCAGAATTGCAGGTACAGGCCGAAGCTCGCCGCGTAGAGAAGCTGCTGATTTACCAGCGCGCCTACGATGCGGCTTGGCAGCGGCTATACCCGAACCTCCAGCGTGTTGACCTGAGCGGCTCAAGTAGCCTTCCTCAAGACACCCTCCAGCCCACCCGGTTGGCAGTGTTCGTAAAGGAAAACTGCCCAGCCTGTGAGCGGCGCGTCCGACAGCTGCAGGCGGAGGGTGCGGAGTTCGATCTGTATCTGGTCGACAGCCGCCAGGAAGATGCCCGTGTACGTCAATGGGCCGAGCGGGTGGGAGTCGACCCGGATAAGGTTCGCGACCGCGCCATCACCTTGAACCATGATAATGGGCGCTGGCTGGCTATCGGTGTGCAGGGTGAATTGCCCGCCGTGGTCCGTGAGGTGAGCGGACAATGGCAACGTCAGTAAGCTCCCCGCATTGGGCGTTCATTTGCCTGGGTTGGCTGGTCGTTTTCCCGAGCACAGCAGATACAGCACTCCCGCCACCGGCTTACCAATTGGCCGCCCACGAGGCCGGAGTGCCTTCGGCAGTGCTCTTTGCCATTGCTCTCCAAGAGAGTGGCACAGACATACGAGACAGGCAGGTTCCTTGGCCATGGACACTGAACATCGCTGGTCAACCTCGGCGGTTCCCCACCCGAGATGGGGCCTGTGCCGATCTCACAACCGCCCTTGAGACAACGCCAGATCGCCGTATCGACGTAGGTCTGGGGCAGATCAATGTCGGATACCACGTCCATCGGGTGACTCACCCCTGTAAGCTCCTCGACCCATATCAGAACCTGGCGATCGCCGCCGCTATATTGCGCGAACAGTACAAACCTGGTGAGGGTTGGCTTAACGCAGTTGGCCGCTATCACCGCCCGGCCGGTGGCGAGCCCGCGGAGCGTTACCGGCGCAGCATCCACCACCGCTTGTCACGCATTCACGGTGGGCCAGCAGCTCTGACCACATCGAAGGAGGGACTGCCTTGAAAGCTCGGTTACATGCCCTGTGCTGGCTGCTGGGAATAATGAGCCTTTCAGCCTCTGCCGATAACACCCCACTCATTGTCGTTCAGGACCGAGGTGGCGTCTCGACGCTGCCGTATTACCAGGCAATGGATTTACCGCCCATAGGCGCACCTTTAGTCCGGCCCGAATACGTTGAGGTGCCAAAGGCCCCAACCCAGCCCATCAGCGAGACGGATATGCTGCCAGTAAGATCGGCGCTGCTGTCGCCGGGCACGGTCGAGCGGCGATCGATTAAGGCTACAGGATTTCGCCCTCTATTCCTGGTGGGCGACGATGAGCGCTCCCGGAACTGGCTGCATCAACGGGCGGCCAGCTTGCGGGCTCTTGGTGCCGTAGGTCTGGTGGTCAATGTCGACACCGCCGAAGGACTGGCCAGCTTGCGAGACCTGGCATCTGTCTTGACCCTGTCACCGGCCTCTGGTGACGACCTGGCCCAGCGCCTTGAGATCCGACACTACCCGGTGCTGATCACCGCCACCGGTATCGAGCAGTGACATGGCCCAGCCCCATGCTGTGGAGGTCATGCTGCGACCCGCCGTCGAACTGTATAGCATCACAGTCAGTTTCGGTGCAGCTCTACTGTGCCTGTTCGCCCCGTGGTCGCTGGCTCTCAGCCCACTGCTGGGACTGGGGGCAACCCTAGGCTTCCTGATCTTTGCTGCCATCCGCTTTCGCGACGCGAGGGTGATCCTGCGCTATCGCCGCAACATCAGGCGTATCCCACGCTACGTAATGGCCAGCCGGAACGTGCCGGTGAGCCAGCAACGGCTGTTTGTTGGCCGAGGTTTCCGCTGGGATCAGCGCCATACCCACCGGTTGATGCAGACCTACCGTCCTGAGTTTCGCCGCTACGTCGAGCCTACACCGGCCTACAGATTCATCCGTCGCATGGAGGAACGACTGGAATTTGCGCCATTTCCATTGCCATGCCTTGGCAGGATGACCGCCTGGGACCACCCACTGAACCCACTCCGCCCCCTGCCACCGGTGGGTGGGTTGCCGCGGCTGCACGGTATCGAGCCCTTGGAGACGGATGTATCCCTCCCAATGGGTGAACGCGTAGGCCACACCCTGGTGCTCGGTACCACCCGTGTCGGCAAAACCCGACTGGCCGAGTTGTGCATCACCCAGGATATTCGCCGCAGGATCAACGGCGAACACGAGGTGGTGATCGTGTTCGACCCCAAGGGCGATGCTGATCTGCTCAAGCGTATGTACGTGGAAGCCCGGCGCGCCGGGCGCGAGGGCGAGTTCTACGTGTTCCATCTCGGCTGGCCGGACATTTCCGCTCGCTACAATGCCGTGGGCCGCTTCGGGCGCATCTCGGAGGTGGCCACGCGCATTGCCGGGCAGCTCTCCGGCGAGGGCAACAGCGCGGCCTTTCGCGAATTCGCCTGGCGCTTCGTCAATATCATCGCCCGCGCCCTGGTGGAGCTGGGAAGACGTCCCGACTATTTGCAGATTCAGCGTCACGTCATCAACATCGACGCGCTGTTCATCGAGTACGCCCAGCACTTCTTCGCCAAAACCGAACCGAAGGCCTGGGAGGTGATCGTGCAACTCGAAGGTCGGCTCAACGACAAGAATATCCCCCGCCACATGGTCGGTCGGGAAAAACGTGTGGTGGCCATTGAGCAGTACCTGTCCCAGGTGCGGGTCTACGATCCCGTGCTCGACGGCCTGCGCTCAGCAGTGCGTTACGACCGCACCTACTTCGACAAAATTGTCGCTTCGCTGCTGCCGCTTCTGGAGAAACTCACCACCGGCAAGATCTCACAACTGCTGGCGCCGGACTATGCGGACCTGCACGATCCGCGGCCGATCTTCGACTGGATGCAGATCATCCGCAAACGGGCGGTGGTCTATGTCGGCTTGGACGCCCTGTCGGATGCTGAGGTCGCGGCAGCGGTGGGCAACTCCATGTTTTCCGATCTGGTGTCGGTGGCCGGGCACATCTACAAGTTTGGCATCGACGACGGCCTCCCCGGGGCAACGACCAGCACCCATGGCAAAGTAGCCATCAACGTCCACGCCGACGAGTTCAATGAGCTGATGGGCGACGAGTTCATCCCCATGGTCAACAAGGGCGGTGGCGCCGGGATTCAGGTGACGGCCTACACCCAGACCCTGAGCGATATCGAAGCGCGGATCGGCAATCGCGCCAAGGCGGGACAGGTAGTGGGCAACTTCAACAATCTTTTCATGTTGCGAGTTCGCGAGACTGCCACTGCCGAACTGCTGACCCGGCAGCTGCCCAAGGTTGAGGTGTACACCACGTCCATCGTCAGCGGGGCAACGGATACCTCCGATCCGCAGGGGCATACGGCCTTCACCTCCAACACCCAGGATCGCATTACCTCTACTAGCGTGCCGCTGATCGAACCGGCCCACGTGGTGAACCTTCCCAAAGGCCAGGCATTCGCACTGCTGGAAGGCGGCAACCTGTGGAAACTGCGCATGCCACTGCCCGCACCCGATCCCGACGAGGCCATGCCGAAGGACCTGCAGGCGCTGGCCGATTACATGCGTCAGAACTATTCGGATGCAGGCGAATGGTGGGAAAGCCAGGGTAGGCCAGAGCTGCAGAATGAGAGCCTACCGGATGACCTGCTGGATGACCTGCTGGATGATTTCAAACAGATGGCCGGCGTCGAGACCGCCGGAACCGACACAACATGAGCGATCCGGCAGCCACTGCGCAGCGACAGCAGACACGGCAGCGTAACCTTGTCAGCACGGTGGTCTCGCTGCCCTTTCGCTTCTTCGGTGTACTCTGTGGCTCGCTATTGCTATGCATCCTGGTGGAATGGGTCGGCATGCACCTGTTCTGGCCGGAACAGGGATGGCGTCATGCTCAGGCCATGCTGCATTACGAACTCGATCAACTCTCGACCCACTTCACCCGCAGTGTTGTGGTACAGGAACCAGGACGCACGGCCCATCGATTGATCGACGGCGCCCATGAGTGGATATTCGTCAAAACCGGACTGATGGACTGGATGCAGGGTGCTGCCAGCCAAGCTCGCGCTGGGGCTGACCATCCGACCCGAGACTTTCGCTACTACCTGGGCATCGTCTACGTGCATCTGGAAAGCTACCTGATCGCCGCAGCCTATACCCTGCTGGTTTTCCTGGTGCGCCTGCTGGTGCTGTGCCTGATGCTCCCCTTATTCTGCATGGCTGCCTTCGTAGGGCTAGTGGACGGTTTGGTGCGCCGGGATATACGTCGGTTCGGGGCTGGCCGGGAATCCGGCTTTGTGTACCACCGTGCCAAAGCGACGCTGATGCCGCTGCTGGTGCTACCTTGGGTAATCTATCTGGCGTTACCAGTCAGCGTTAGCCCCCTGCTGATTCTTTTACCAAGCGCCCTTTTGCTCGGTGTGGCGGTAGATATCACAGCGGGGAGTTTCAAAAAGTATTTGTAAGGCTTGGTTTCCTTGTGATGATGCACTTACAAGATCACCAACCGTCCTACTGCATGAGTTGCTTTGGATTATCAAACATAGGGTTTTCAAAGACTCTGCCCAGATAAGCCACAAGACAGTACCTAGAAAGCTTTTCAGCAGAGGCTCGCTCAATAGACCAATCATTGCCGAAAGCTTTATTCTCACCGTGGATCATCCGATTCCGCCCAGCACTGTAAATCAACTCAACGACATCCTTCACTGTCTTCCCATCTCGGGTGATAACTGTATCATCATCTATCTCGAGATTGGCCTTGAGAAGTTCACGAAGTGCCGGTTGACCTCCCTTTATCTTTTTTCCGTTTCCTGCCTTCCATACAAACCCTCCGGTTAGCACCTCCATAGCCGACGAAAATTTAACAATTGCAATTTGATCAACGGTTTCTCGACAACCTTCATAAAACCAAAGCAAAGAATGAGCAATGGCATTCATCAACACTAACCGCTCACTACTCCCATCCGGATCAAGGTAGGCACTGATCGAATCTCCCGCGATGGCAAAACAATCAGAAAAATCCCTAAGGCTTTCCTCCAACTTATCTCTCTCGACCCAAGGAGCATGCAATCGCTTAGAACCTGATCTACCCCCAAATATTAGACCATCCGGTGTAAACGACATGGTCGTGCCGTATTGGTGTCTGCAGTCGACGAGCAAGCCTATTCCTTTCAATGCCTCTGAAGGCGTTTCCCAGGCTAGGGACACGGCTGCCAGAGCAAGCCGCGTTGAAATCATCGCCTTATGAGCACCTGCCTCACCTCCAAACCCAGGAACATTGACAGAACAGACATACTTGCAATCTTCAACTGTTTCAAGAATAAAACTCTCATCGTGAGCATCACGGGAAGCCTTCCGACTTTTTAACTTTTTCCCTTGCCATGCTTGGATGACTCGGCGACGAGTAACTCCCGAGATCGGTCCATCAGCAACTTTATGGACCAGCGGGGGCATTTGAACGAAAACCTACGGTTTTGAATCCTGTGGCACCCTCGTAACCGTAGGCTTCCGTTTGATAGCCGTTAACCCCTGTAGAAGGTTCGGCCGGTAAAAGCGTTGAATTTAGCCAAAAAACCTATAACGCATTGATAATAATGAAATATTTGACATGTTTGCTTGTTTAGAGGCTGGCAACGACTTCCGCATTTGACAGCCAGACGATCAAAATGCATCCATTAAATTGTTATAGCGAACCTTGAAGCTGTTTAAACTGCCCTTGGATCACTGCTTTTTCCTGAAGAATCACCTTATTCTCGTCGGTCAGAAATGCCACTTTATCCTGGGCGGTTTTCAGTTCGGCTTTGGTGGTCTCCAATGCGTGGGATAACACGGCCACTTGCTTATCGACATCTGCTTTCTGAGTGGTGAGCGCGGCCATGTTTTCCGCCAACTGCTCATTTTTATGCTGGTATTCCCGGCACTTTGTCACGGCTTCCTCACGCTCGTGTTCCAGGTTCTGGATATCTTCTACCATTGCGTTCAAGTCGCTATTTAGCGCCGCATTTGCTTGTTTTAATTCATCGGCATTTCGTTGTAACTGCGCGTTGGCGTCAAATAGCTCGGACGCTCTCAACTCAGCCTGGGCGAGCCGGTGTTGCAGATCCTGAATCTGATCATTCAACCCCTGGTTAACTATACGGAACTGTTCGCGCTCCTGCTGGCGGTCTTCGGCAGTTCGTTGCTGGTAATGTTCGAAATGATCGCGGATATCCCGGTTTTCCTGCTTGAGTTCGGCAACGCTTTCTTTCAAATCAGTGGTCCGTGCAAGAGCTTCATCCCGTTGGGACTCGGCTTTGGCCAGGCCGACACGTGCGCCTTCCAGGGACTTGTCTTGCAGGCTTTTTTCCTCGGTAATTCTTGCTATCTGGTCGTCCAAATCCTGTTTTCGGGCCGTAAGTTGCTCGATGGAGTTGTTGGCGTGGGTCAACTTTTTGCGGAGTTCTTCATTTGACGCTTCAAATTCCCGGCGGGCCTGTTCGATACGATGGTCGGCCATCTGCTGAACCCGTTCGTGGAGCGATTTCACGACCTCCACCAGGTCGTTCGGCAATCCAGTAGTATCGGCTATATCCCCTTTATCGGCACGCCAGCGCTTGAGTAGTGGTGCGATCGTGCTTTTACTACCGGTCCCCAAATGTTCGCGCACCCGATCCACCGTAGGTTCTTGGCCTTTCGTTTTGATTGCTTCAGCGGCTTTGGCAACATCGTGGTAAGTGACTCCGGCGCGTGCCATAGGGATTTCCTCTCAGATTATTTGGTACCGTATTATGTATAACGTATTATTACATTATATTTATGATTTTCAAGACTACTTGAATTTCAAATATTAACTAACGATAATGACCATTATCATCACTTATTATATTTGATCCGAAATTTTCTGCCCGTAATACCAGTACATGGCCGCCTTTCCGAGGTCTTTGCAAGGAACCCTACTTATGAACAATAAAACATCGATCATGGGTGCTGACGTATTGTTACGTAATGAAGAATCAAGCTTGCAGGGCTATCAAGAGTCCGAGTTACTGCGTCACTACCTCCAGGCAGCAATCTCCGATAACACCCGTAAAGCCTATCAATCCGCCATCCGGCAATTTGAGAAATGGGGCGGCCGCCTTCCCTCGGATCGGGATACGGTGGTTCGCTACCTACTGGCTAAAGCCGAATCACTTAACCCTCGCACCCTGGATCTTCACCTCACGGCCATCAGTCAATGGCACCGCTACCAGGGAATCAGTGATCCGGTGCGCGATTCTTTGGTGCGTAAAACCATGGAGGGCATTCGTCGTTCCCATGGCTGCCCCAAAAAGAAGGCCAAGGCGTTACGCCTGGATCATATTGCGCAGATGGTAAATTATTTAAGGAGCCTGCCAGGCAGTAACAAGAAGCGGCGCGATACGGCGTTGGTGCTGACTGGTTTCTTCGGCGCTTTCAGGCGCAGCGAACTGGTTTCAATCCAGGTCAGTGATCTGGTGTGGGAGCCAGAAGGACTCATAATCCGGTTGCCTCGTTCAAAAACCGATCAACAGGCGACAGGGTTAGTGCGCGCTCTACCGTTTGGCGAGCATTCAAGCTGCTGTCCGGCCAGCGCTATCAAAGCGTGGATTGAAAATGCTGACATTGCTAAGGGTCCGCTCTTCAGGCCGGTTAATCGCTGGGATCAGGTGCAATCCAAGCGTCTTAACCCAGGTGCGATAAATAATTTGCTGAAGTCGTTAGGCAAGGCCTGCCAGTTTGATTTTGTACCTGAATTGAGTAGCCACAGTTTTCGTCGCGGCTTGTCGACCTCGGCTGCACGAGAGCGGGTGGACTTTGAACTTATCAAGAAACAAGGTGGATGGCGCAACGATGCCACCGTGTGGGAGTACATCGAGGAAGGCCAGCAGTTTAGTGACAATGCATCACGCATATTAATGGATAGAGTAGCGAGCTTAATGGCTGAGGCGAATTTGAATTCGAACTGCTCGTAGCGTCGGTTACGAATCAGAATAGGAAAAATTATGACAATAGACGTGATATACCAATACATATTTGGGGCAGCTATTCTCGCATTGCTTTGCGTTGTTGCGAGCGTGTTGACTCGGCGCATTGGTGCTCCGATTTTATTGGTGTTTCTGGTTTTGGGAATGCTTGCGGGCGAAGACGGTCCTGGCGGTATTCGGTTTGACGATTTTAGTTTGGCCTTTCTATTTGGCAACGTTGCGCTGGCCATCATCATTTTTGATGGCGGGCTGGGAACCCGCAAAGATACTTTTCGGGTTAGCTTGAAACCAGCTCTCTCCTTGGCCACATTCGGTGTCATCGTTACCGCAGCTATTACTGGGTACGCAGCGCATGTCATTCTGGATCTGCCCTGGCAGGAGGGCTTGCTAATAGGCGCTATCGTAGGCTCTACCGATGCCGCTGCTGTCTTTGGGTTATTAAGAAACGCTGGCCTGGAGTTAAAGGAACGCGCCGGCGCTACGCTTGAAATCGAATCGGGGTCGAATGACCCCATGGCGATTTTTCTAACCATTACGCTGGTACAGATCCTCCAACTCAGTGGCGATGATAATCAAGGCTGGACTATCGTTAGCGAACTCCTTCGCCAGATGGGGCTCGGATTGGCTATCGGTTTCGCCGGTGGTTACCTGCTTGCCCAAATGCTAAGACGACTGTCCCTTCCCTCATCGCTGTATCCTTTGCTGGCTCTGGCGGGCGGTATCAGTTTATTTGGCCTGACAACGCTTTGGGATGGCAGTGGCTTTCTTGCCATCTTCATCGCGGGCGTCATGATTGGAAATACATCACTTCCCTACAGTAATGACATCCACCGCTTCCATGATGGTATTGCCTGGCTAAGCCAGATCGGCATGTTTTTGATGTTGGGTCTGCTCATCACACCAAGCAACCTGATACCCATCATCGTTCCCGCAGTGGCTATTGCATTTGTTCTTATTTTTATTGCAAGACCGCTGGCCGTAGTGGTTTCGTTGTTACCGTTTCATTTTCCATGGCGTGAGCAGATGTTTATTGGTTGGTGTGGACTGCGTGGAGCAGTACCGATCATCCTGGCATTGTTCCCTTCTCTAGCGGGGCTGGAACATACGCAGACGTATTTTGAACTGGTGTTCTTTGTGGTGCTTATCTCACTGGTATTGCAAGGTTGGACCATAGCGCCAATGGCAAGGTGGCTCCAAATAGAATTGCCACCGGCTGCAAAGGAGCCTGAATGTTTACATCTCCCATTCAAACATGACCAAGACAAAGAACTCTTAATTTATCCGGTGTTCGCGGGCAGTCGTGCGGCTGGCTCAACCGTGGATCGCATACCCGCATCGGAGGGTAGCCAGATAGTCGGGGTTATCCGCCGTGGAATCCTGCTTGATGAGATTCACCAACAGAAGCTTATGCATGACGATCAAGTCATGATTTTAGCTACCGGCAGCGCCAGACCCGCATTGGGCCGTGTGTTTGCTCCAGCCGCGCACTCGCCGTTCCTTGAGTCAGATCACTTCTTTGGCGAATTTGTGTTACACCCAGAGGCAAAATTAGTAGACATAGCCCAGGCTTATGGCTTCGAAGTCGAGCCATCCAGTGAATCACTTACCGTAGAGCAGCACCTCGCGAATCAATTTCATGGCAAACCGGTTGTTGGGGATCATGTTAAATTAGGTCTTGTAAAACTGATCGTCAGAGAAACTGAGGGCGATCATATTAAATCGGTTGGGTTGAAATTGAGGTCGCCCAAATAAGGGGTTGGTTATGAAGCAATTGATGCGATATCAGGATGTCATTGCGGGTCTTGCCTGGTTCGCTGCTTTGATCGCTATCAACATAGGAACCCGTGAGCCTACGCAGTTTATTTTGGCTTATGCCGTTCCCGTAGTCATAACCACCTGGAAACGTAGTTTGCAATTGGGATTCTTATTCGCTGCATTAGGCGCATTCTCGGCTGTAGCGAGTGGAGCGATTACCGGTAATGTTGATGCTGGGGTGGGTTTGGCCGAAGAGGGATTATTTTCTTTTGCACAATTGTCGGCTATCGCTGTCGGTGTAGTACTTGGGAAACGATCGCATCGTAAACGAGTTAAATTAGCTGATGAAAATCAACATCACGAATAAGGACAGGAAGTAGAGCATGACTCCGACTGAATTAATTACGCAATCGTCGTTCACAGAAGTTGCTGCGCTGTTGGTGTTGGCGGCAATCATGGGATTTATCGGACTATTGCTGAGACAGCCCCTTATTGTCAGTTTTATTGCAGTTGGCCTGATATCTGGTCCGTCAGTACTGGATATCGTTCAATCCAAAGACCAGATTGAACTCCTCTCCGAACTGGGTATTGCCGTCCTTTTATTTCTCGTCGGTATCAAACTGGACGTAAAGCTTATTCGATCCATCGGTGGTGTATCCGTGATGACCGGTCTTGGTCAGGTGGCGTTCACCTCCATCATTGGCTATTTCATCGGACTGGCAATCGGCCTGGACCATATTACAAGCCTCTATGTTGCAGTCGCGCTTACCTTCTCCTCCACTATTATCATCGTTAAACTCCTCTCCGATAAGCGCGAAATTGATTCGCTGCACGGGCAAATCGCACTGGGCTTTTTGATTGTTCAGGATCTTGTGGTGGTGGTTGCAATGATCGTACTGGCCGCAATTGGTATAGGTTCCGGGCATGGGGGCTCTGAGGATGCTTCGGTATGGCACGTGGCAATCTCCGGAATGGGGTTGCTGCTGTTCGTAATCGTATTTGTACGCTACATCGCCAATCCGCTCACTGCGAAATTGGCAAAAGCGCCGGAGTTATTGGTGATTTATGCGATTGCCCAAGCTGCATTATTCGCAGCAATAGGCGACCTGGTTGGTCTGGGCATGGAAGTCGGTGGTCTTCTGGCGGGCGTCGCATTAGCCTCAACCCCTTTTCGTGAAAGCATCGCTGCGAGATTGGCACCGCTTCGTGATTTCCTTTTGTTGTTTTTCTTTATTGCTTTGGGTGCTACGCTGGATTTGTCGTTATTGGGAGCACACATCACAGGAGCAATCATATTTTCATTGTTTGTATTGATCGGTAATCCACTCATTGTTCTGGTTATCATGGGCATGATGGGATATCGAAAAAGAACCGGGTTTCTAGCCGGTTTGACCGTTGCGCAAATCAGTGAGTTTTCGCTGATTTTCATTGCAATGGGGGTTAGCCTGGGGCATGTGCAACAAGATATACTCGGATTGGTCACACTGGTTGGCATTGTCACTATTGCAGCATCTACCTACATGATCACTTATTCTCACCAGCTTTACGCGCTTTTTGAACCCTTTATTGGTGTGTTTGAGCGTGCGGGTGCGCCACGCGAGCAATCGACAGAACAACATTCCGAAGATACCTATCCGGTGATCATTTTCGGTTTGGGTCGCTTAGGAACCGCAGTCGCCACACGCCTCAAAGAAAAAGGTATTAAGGTGCTTGGGCTTGATTTTAATCCGTCGGCTATTAAACGCTGGAACTATCTGGGGTTGGATACCGAATACGGGGATGTCACGGATGCTGAATTTGTAGCGGATTTACCCCTTAGACATGCGCATTGGGTTGTCTCCACTATACCGCACCACCACACTGGACTCTCGTCTGAAGATACAAGACGAACCATTGCTCAATTAACGCGGTCAAGTGGGTTTACCGGAAAACTAGCGACCGTTTCCCAAAGCAAAGCAGAGACAGAAGAGTTAAAACTACTCGGCGTTGATCTCGTTTTGGAGCCGTTTCAAGATGCCGCAGACAGAGCCTCTGAATTACTACTGGAAGGCCTCGATTGCCAATCAATTAATGATGAATAACAGGAGAATCTCAGCATGAACAGGTTTAAAAATATTCTCTATGTGTTGAACGTTCAAATCGAAGAACCTTCGGCGTCGTTGTTGCGAGCTGTTTCCCTCGCCAAAAACAATCAGGCCGATTTGACTTTATTATATGTACTACCCAAGTTGTCGTTATCTGCCCGTTCAAAAGAGATTGGTATCGATGAGCAGAAAATTCAGAAGAATGTCGTAGAGCACGAAGAAGCCAATTTACATCAACTCGCTGCTTCACTGGATGGAGCGTTTCAAGCAAAGATCGAACTATGGGTGGGGAAAAAGTATATTGAAACTATCCGTGCTGTGAAGGCGAGCAACTTCGATCTGGTTGTCAAGGAAGCAGATGAGTTTAGTTGGCTTGACCGGTTTTTGGGGAGTGATGACATGCACCTGTTGCGTAAATGTCCTTGTCCCGTCTGGCTGATGAAGAAAAATGAGAAGCCGGATTACGACCACATCATGGCTGCGGTGGATTTTGAGACTGGCTATGGTGATTCCAGTAACGAGGAATTAAACACCATGATAATAGACCTTGCCAGTTCGCTTTCCTTATCGGACTTTGCGTCATTGCATGTGGTGAACGTCTACGATGTGCCTGAAGCCGGATTTATCAGTCTGTGGGTAGAGCAGCCGGATAAAGTTGAAAGAGAATTATATGAATCCGAGTATCGCTTGAGGAAGCATAAAATGGACAGTCTTTTGAATGACCTCAAGCACAGACTGGGCGAAGAATCATATAAGTACGTGTCCCCCCGTTCCCATATCGTTCAGGGAATGCCTGGCCGCGAACTTCCAAAAGTAGCAACAGACATCAAAGCGGATCTGGTAGTGATGGGTACAGTCGCTCGCACCGGCATAGCAGGCGTCGTCATCGGTAACACTGCTGAAACCGTGCTCTCTCAGCTCCAATGCTCAGTACTGGCTATTAAACCCAAGGATTTTGTTTCCCCTGTAACATAAGTTTCGATGCTTTTTGAGTACAGTCTGAATCAAGACCAGAGCGCTCCCAGTGGCGCAGCAAAGAGATTGTCACCAAACGCCGTCGTATGATCGCCATCGTAGAGCAGAACACCAATTTTGAAACGCTCACGTGCCACACTTTGAAAGCGTTTTAAGCCGGTAAAATCTTTCGCGCTCAATGTTGCTGCAGCCTTGACTTCAATGGCGAAACAGTCGCCCATGGCATTCTCAATAATCACATCGACTTCGACTTTATCCTTGTCCCGGTAGTGGTAGAAACTCAACGGTTCTTCGATCCACACTGCCTGCTTACGCAATTCGTTGTAGACGAAAGATTCCAGCAGCAAACCGAAATCACCGGGCTGCCTCAGCAGGCGTTCCCGGTTCAGGCCACGAACCGCGCACATCATGCCGGTATCAATGGAGTGTAGTTTGGGGGTTTTCACCAACCGTTTGTACTCGTTGGAATGCCAGGCCGGCAATTGCTCCACCAGAAATAACTGCTCCAGTAACGCCATATATTTTTTGATGGTCAGTCGATCCAGCCCTAATTTGCTGCCCAGCTCGGTTAGGTTGACCAGCTTACCGGCATAGAACGCCGTGAGCTTGAGTAACTTGGCCATTAGCTCCGGATGATCGATGTGGGTTAGATCACGGATATCCCGCTGGATCAATGTACTGACGTACTGTTGATACCAAGCGGTGCTTCGCCGCTCATTGGCACGCTGCATAGGCTCGGGGAAACACCCCGTAATCAACCGTTGCAGTAGATGATCCCGCACACGAGTATCCTGAGCCGAAGGTGCTTCCTGGTTCAGTAGTTTTCTTATAAAGCTGGGGGGGCGTCCCTGGAGCTCACATTCGGAAAGCGTTGTCAGGCGAACCGACTCCATCCGGCCGGCCAGGGAATCCGATAGCCGGGGCAATAACAAGGCATTGGCGGAACCCGTCAGAAGAAAGCGACCTGCCGTGCGTTGCTCATCCACAGTCTGCTTGATGGAGACGAATAGCTCAGGCAGGCGCTGAACCTCGTCGAGCGCAATTCGTTTCGGTGGCAGATTACGGATGAACCCGACGGGATCAGCTTGTGCAATTTCGAATTGGGCCTGATCGTCCAGAGTAATATATTCCCAGTTTTCAGCGCCCATCTCACCAATCAACGCCTTCACCAGAGTGGTTTTGCCGACTTGGCGAGGCCCCATCACAAAGACCACCGGGGTGTCGCTCAGCGCTTCTTTGACATTGTATTCAGAGTAACGTGGGTACATAAAATAAGCGCTCGGCTAATTGATGGTTGAAATTCGTCTAATCATTATTTTAATATCGTCTATTCGTGATTACAATGCCGTCTAATTGTTAGATACTTCAATGGCGACTCACGAATATAAAAACATCAATAAAAACAACGCTATAGGAGTAATTGGCGTGACTGAGCCCAAGTGAGAACCCATGACAGCCAAAGAGCAGTTCTTAACCAACCAGCAGCGATACCAGCCGTTATTGCTGCCACAACGATTTTCCGACGAAGAAATGGTTCGCGATTGGACGCTGAGCCGACGCGATTGCCAGGTGGTCAACAAGTACCGTAAGCAATACCGTCTGGGATTTGCTATCCAACTGTGCGCCATGCGTCTCTATGGCCGGTTTCTTAACCAACTCCATGATCTATCCCCCCGGGTAATCAGCTACCTGAGCAGTCAACTCGACCTCCCGCCCACGCTAACCGTGGACGTGCCCGAACGGGAGGCGACACTATTGGAGCATCGGAACAACATCCTCAAGTATCTGGGCTTTCAACGGTTTGATGACAAAGTGGAAGCCGACCTGGATCGCTGGATAGAGGAACACGCCCGTCAGGGGCTGCTGCCGGATGAACTTTTTCACCGGGCAGAACGTTACCTGTTGTTGAACCGTATTATGTTGCCCGGACCCTCGACCATCGAACGACAGATCATCCGTATTTGTAACCAGGTCCACACTCAGCTTTTTGAGCAGGTGTTTGATCAGATGTCCCCTGAACTGCGCGGTGCCATCGACGATCTGTTGCAAACCACGGACGGTAATCAACGAACCTACTTCAACCAACTCAAAGAGTACCCACCGGCCGCCAAAATCTCATCGCTTAAACGCTATTTGGAGCGCTATGACAATCTGGTGGCCACCGGCATTAATGAATTCGAGGAAAAGGTCATTGATACCGCTTTTCTTCACTACCTGTATCGACTGACCAAGCGCTACAGCGCCAAGGACATGAAACGCTTCAAAGACCACAAGCGCTATGCCCTGATGGTGTGCTTCCTGTTAGAATCCCGCAAGATTCTGCTGGATAACCTGGTCAAAATGCACGATCAGTACATGACGGAACTGTGCCGACAAACCAGAAACAGCCACGACAAAAAGCACAAGGAATTCCGCAAACGCCAGAAGAAAGCCATCGACGCCGTGCTCGATACCACGCATGTTTTGCTGGAATGGCCGGATGAACAGCCGTTGTACAAGAATGACTTATGGCAGCGTATTGACGAGAAACACTTGCTGGCCTCCATTGAGGATCTGCACATTTTTAAACGCCTGGAAGAACGCGGCTATTGCGATTTGTTGCTGACCCGTTACCCCAGTTTACGAAAGTATTTTTCCGACTTTATACGGTTACCGTTTGAAGTGGCGAAAGGTTCTGGGCCACTTATAAAAGCCATCCAGTTCGTCCGGCAGTTGGATGACGGCGATCTGAAAAAACTGCCGGAGAATACACCGACTGCGTTCATTCCCCGCGAGCTGCGTCGCAGCCTTAAAGATCAAACCGGCAACATCAATCGCAATGCTTGGGAAACGGGTCTTGCTCTCGCGATGAAAGATGCGTTGCGTTCCGGCGATTTGTATTTGCCACAGAGCAAACAGCATGTGTCGTTCTGGGATCTGACCTTGAACGAGCCCAACTGGGATGAAACCAAACACACCGTCTATACCGAGCTACAGCAGCCTTTGCCGCACGAAGTGCGTTCCGCCATTTCAACCCAGTTCCACGAAGCGGTGTCAGCAGCGCAAAAGCGTTTTGGACTGGATAATTTTGCCGAGATACACAATGGCCGGCTGAAACTCAAGCGTGACGACAAGCTGGACGTACCGGATAAAGTCAACCAACTGCAAAAGGTGATCGATGCGCATATGCCCAGCATACGCATCGAGCAACTGCTGATGGAGGTGGATCAAATGACGCATTACAGTCGTCACTTTGCCCCTATCCAGCATCACCAGTCACGGCCCAAAAACTTTTACAAAAGCCTGATGGCTGCCATTATTTCACAAGCCACAAACCTGGGCGTTGTGTCCATGAGTAACAGCGTCAATGGCGTTACTGTCGATATGTTAAGGCATATCCTGCAATACTATATTCGCGAAGAAACCCTGATCAACGCCAGTGCTGAAATTGTGAATCAACACCATGAGCTTCCGTTGAGCGCGGTGTATGGCTCCGGTACATTGTCCTCTTCAGATGCGCAACGCTTTAAAATCCGCGCCGACAGCCTGTTGGCTTCATACTATCCCCGCTATTACGGCTACTATGAAAAAGCCATCGGGATCTACACCCACGTATCCGATCAATATTCCGTGTTTAGCACCAAGATCATTTCCTGTAGCCCTCGTGAAGCCCTGTATGTTCTGGACGGCCTGCTGGAAAACAACACGATTCTGAAAATCCGAGAGCACACCACCGATACGCACGGGTACACTGAAATCGTCTTCGCCCTCTGTCATTTGCTCGGTTTCTACTTTATGCCACGTATTCGGGATCTGAAAGATCAGCAGCTATACCGTATCGACAAATCCGTCGATTACGGTGACCTCAACCATTTACTCACGAAAACAGCTGATCTGTCGATTATTGAGGAGCAATGGGAATACATGATGCGGGTGGTCATTTCTCTGAAGCAGAAAACTGCGCCAGCACACGTCATCGTTCAACGGTTGACCAACAGTTCACCCTCCGATCGCCTCACCAAGGCCTTTACCAACCTGGGCCGGATCATCAAGACCGAATACATTCTGCGGTACCTGACTGACAAAGACCTGCGCCAAACCGTCCAGCGGCAACTGAACAAAGGGGAATACCGGCACAAACTGCCGCGCTGGATATTCTTTGCGGACCAGGGGGAATTCACCACTGGAGACTATGAGGAAATCATGAACAAGGCCAGCAGCCTCAGCTTTGTATCCAATACCATTCTGTACTGGAACACGATCAAGATAAATGACGTGGTTGAGCAGCTCCGGCAGCAGGGAGAGGATATAGACGACAAGACCTTATCCCATATTTCGTTATTGCCCTATAAGCATGTGTTGCCCAATGGTACGTACTTTATCGAAGATGAGGGGAAGGGGTAATTATTCGGAAACCTACGGTTACGCGGAGGGCCTGGGAGTCAAAACCGTAGGTTTTCGTTCAAATGCCCCCGCTGGTCCTTTATGAGCGAACCGTTCTATGCGGCCACCTGCACCCACGCATGCCCATCGACCGCCTGAGGACTTGCGATCCAACCAGGCCATCCTAGGCTCAAAACGGACAGGACCAATCTCAAAAGCAGCAATATCATCGTAGCTGAATAACGTGCATCCAAACGTGTACTCCAGATTTCCACTACTCAGTATCCAATCAATATCCCTGGATACTAACTCTTCGACATCGTTCCAGAGCAATGTTACGTTCTGGTCTATATCTTGATCCAAATCAACCTTGATTAAGGCGGGCCCAAAGGCTTTACGGACCAGGCGTGTTAAATCTTTGGCAGAAAAACGTGATTCCACTGAGGAGTTGCGCCTCATCATATAGCGGGCGATATCAGATATCAGTTCGTCTATTCTTCGAGATATATGAATTTGTCGCCCATCACCGGTTCCAATAAATCGTGGCAGCGGGTCGCTTGGATCTCTGACATGCGATGGGCTCTTTTGGTCGTGTATAAACTCGCCAAGAATCTCTTTAACTATCTTATGTACATCAGTCGAGCCAAATTTATAGTTCATGCTTACGCTCCAAGCTTTGGAGAATTCTAATATTTCCGATTACCTCTTGCCTTTAGACTATCTGAAACCGCCAACGGATCGAAAAGTAAAGTTAATCATTTATTCCGTAGACCAAGAATTCATATACAAGGGGGACGACTCCAGACCGGGATTTCATGGCTGAAGAATCCGGTACTCATTCTTTTCCTATTCATTGCGGCAGCGCTTGGCCACATCTCTCAGCATTGCACCATTCATACCCGCAAGGAGTGGCGTGATGTCATACTACAGGAGACGCATCAACACATGGAAACGCTCAATTGCTGCGCCGCTGGCCATCGCTTTTCTGTCCTTCGAACCGGCGCTCGCCGGAGACAACCCCACCGAAAACGCCCAACTGGCCGCAGTTATCCGCCAGCTCGACATGATCGACCGCCTGGCCGAGCACAGCGCCAGCCTGCCGCACCAGGACGGTAGCCGCTACCACTTCGATTACGAGCGCCTGCACAACGACATTGAGCGCGTTCGCCAGGGGGTCCGTGACTACCTGACGCCCATACGTGCTCAGCCACGTGATCCCGTGGCGCTGCTTGGCCATTATCGCCAAACCTCAGAGGCGGACCAGTGAATACCGCCCAGGCGACCGCCTTTCAAGCTAATTCAGGCTTTACGGCAGCTGACGTGTCCGTGGTGCTCGTCAGTCTGGTGTTTGCCGTGCTGCTGCTCTGGGGTGTCTGGGCGCTGCGCACGGCCTATGTCGGCTGGGCCGAAGTACGCATTTCTCAACGTCAGTTCCTGGGTGTCGCTGTGCGGTTCGTGGCGATGTACGTGGTGCTGACTTTCTTCCTGCTGTCTTGACCTCCTGAGGACTTCATCATGTTCAGTGATATGACTTCCCGCTACTGCCGCCTGCCCCAAAGTATCCACCGAATTGGTGCAGCCTTGCTCACCTTCAGCCTGGCTCCGCTGGTTCACGCCCAGGGACTGCCTACCCTGGAAGACCCCTCCCGAGGTGCCGGCAGCGGCATCATGGAAACCTTGCGCAATTACGGTTACGACATTGTGCTGCTGGTGGCGTTGCTGGTGGTGGCCTCAATGTTTGTCGGTATCTGCTACCACGCCTACAGCACCTATTCGGAAATCCACACCGGCCGCAAGACCTGGGGGCAGTTCGGCCTGACCGTGGCAGTTGGCGCGATTTTGTTGGTGGTGGGCATCTGGCTGCTCACTGAAGCCACCGGCATTCTGTAAGGACCGCTCGACATGACGGACCTTGCGGATCGCCGACACGACGACGCGGTGACCTTCCTGCCACACCGGCTCAATCGGCAGCCGGTGGTGGTGCGCGGACTAACGGCGGATGAGCTGTGGATCTGTGTTGGCCTGTGCGGTAGCGCCGGGCTGTTCATCGGCTTGGTTCTGGCCTGGCTGACCGCAACCATAGCGGTGATGCCGACGGTGGTGGTGATCACGGTCGCACTCGGCGTCTTCGTCGGTGGCAATACGCTGCGCCGACACAAGCGTGGAAGACCTGATACCTGGCTGTACCGGCAGCTTCAGTGGCGTCTGGCGCTGCGGCATCAGGGCTTTGGTTCCCTGGTTGGCGGTGCCGATCTGGTCACACGCTCGGGGTACTGGACGACCCGGAGGTCATCGCCATGAGTCGGTTCAAGAATGAGATCACCCATCTTCAGGCTCATATCAAGACCTTGCGACTGGGAGCCGCCGCGCTCTTCGCCCTTGCGCTGGTGTTGGGTCTGGGCTGGTGGAATGCGCCCCGCGACCTCACCATCCATGTGCCACCGGACTTGCGTTCCGGCAGCGTACGCCCCTGGTGGGACGTGCCACCGGAATCGGTCTATGCCTTTGCCTTCTACATCTTTCAGCAGCTCAACCGCTGGCCCACCAACGGCGAGGAAGACTACGTGCGCAATATCCATGCGCTGTCCTCCTATCTGACTCCCGCCTGCGGGCACTTTCTCAAGCTCGACTACGAGCAACGACAGCGTACGGGCGAGCTGCGTCAGCGGGTTCGAGGCATCTATGAGATTCCCGGCCGCGGCTTTGGTGACAATCCCATCCAGCGCGTGCGGGTGGTATCCCACCGGGACTGGGTGGTCACCCTCGACATCGCCGCCGATGAATATCACGGCACGGAGCAGGTCAAACGCGCCCTGGTGCGCTATCCGCTCAAGGTCATGCGCCTGGATATCGACCCAGAGCGCAACCCCTTTGGCCTGGTGCTGGATTGCTACGACAGTACACCGCAGCGCATTGAGACAGAACCCTCTTCAACCCCGGTCGCTCCGGTGACCCGGTAAAGGAGCTGCCATGAACCGTTTAATCGCCAGGTTGTTTTGTTGCGCACTGTCCCTTGGTTGGATGGCCAGTAGCCACGCGGTGGAACTCCTCAAGTGGGAGCGACTGCCGCTCGCCGTGCCTTTGGTCGTCGGTCAGGAGCGGGTGGTGTTCATAGACCGCAACGTGCGCGTGGGTGTACCCGCCTCGATCGGCAACCGTTTGCGGGTGCAAAGCGCCGGTGGAGCCCTCTACCTGTTGGCCAAGGAAACCATCGAACCCACACGCCTGCAGCTCCAGGACGCCGATGACGGTACGCTGATTCTGATTGATATCACGGCGAGTCCCGGTGATGCGCCGCTCGAACCGGTGCGCATTGTTGAACAAGAGACCAACAGCCCCCGTTATGGCGGCATGGCACCACCCAACCTAGATGCGCCGACTGCCGCCACCCCAAATCCCGCGCGGGAGACGCCGGTTCCGGTGATTCTGACGCGCTATGCAGCCCAAAGCCTCTACGCACCGCTGCGTACCGTCGAGCCCGTGAACGGTCTCTCGCGCGGGAACCTTCCTCGCAATATGGATATGGACACCCTGCTGCCCACATTGCCGGTCAGTGCCAGGGCACTGGCCGCCTGGCGTCTGGAGGATCACTGGGTCACCGCCGTCGGTCTGACCAATACCGCCACCCGGTGGATTGCACTCGACCCGAGGGCCCTGCAGGGTGATTTTGTCGCCGCGACCTTCCAGCACCCCAACCTGGGGCCTGCCGGGGATTCACGGGACACCACGGTGGTGTACTTGGTCACCCGTGGCCATGGCCTGGCGCAAGCGCTGCTGCCGGCCATCAGCCCCATTGATGCCACGATCAATCTACCCGCATCGGCTGCCTCTGGTGATGCGGAGGGAGCGGGCCATGCACAGTAACGGTCTGCTCAAGTGGCTGATGCTGCCGGTGTTGGCGCTGCTGGTGTTCGCTGGTATCCGGCTGTTTTCCGGTGACCCAGGTACCAGTGGCATGCCCCCGGATGCGAGCCTGGCACTCACTCCGGAGGAGAAGCGAGCCCTCGGCATCGAGGGCGATACCCCACACGACACGGTGGCTACCCTGGTCGCCCAGGTACGGCAGTTACGTAATGAGCTGCAATCGTCCCTGTCGGACAACCGCACTCAGCGGGCGGAGAACGATCGTTTGCGCCAGCGCGAGCGATCCATTGAGCAGCGCATCCAAACAGCATTGGATACCGAGCGAGCCCAACTCCGTCAGGATCGAGAGCAAGTCGCCAGTGAACGCCAACAGGCTCAGAGTCTATTACAGGATCTGCAGCGCCAGTTCCAGTCGATGACAGGTCAGGGTGACCATGCAGATCTGCCCGTCGGTTTGGGGCTTGAACCCGGTGACGGCGAGGGCTTCGGCGCTGGGGTACGCTGGATTGAGCCGGACGACGCCCAGCCCGCAGAGGGTCGCAGTAACCAGCGCGGCACTTTCGCCTTTCCCAATGCCTTTGGACCTGCCCGGGGTGCGATCGACTCGGCCAACGAGACACTGGGGCGGGCCACCGACGGCCAGGTGGGCGTGTCTCCGCTGACAGCCGTCTACACCGTGCCTGCCAACGCCACCTTGATGGGTTCGGTGGCCATGACGGCCCTTATTGGCCGGGTGCCCGTGGATGGTACGGTCAACGACCCCTACCCGTTCAAGGTGGTGATCGGCCCCGATAACCTCACCGCCAATGGCATCGACATCCCGGATGTCGCCGGTGCTGTGGTCAGCGGCACCGCCTCGGGGGATTGGACGCTGTCCTGTGTGCGCGGCCAGATTCGCTCGATCACCTTTGTGTTTCAGGACGGCACCATCCGCACGTTGCCGGAAGAGGATGGGCGGAACAGCAGCAGCCGCAGCAGTAACGACATCCTGGGCGGACTTGGCTGGATCAGCGACCCCCACGGCATTCCCTGTGTCACCGGTGAACGGCGCAGCAACGCCCAGCAATATCTGGGCACCCAGGCCCTGATTACCGCTGCAGGCGCCGGCGCGGCCTCACTGATCGATTCCGACAGCGGACGGATGTCCTACATCGGCAGCGATGGCTCGCTGGGCACCGTCGGAATATCCGCTAACGAAGCCATGGGGCGCATCCTCGCTGGTGGCGTTCAGGACATGTCCCAATGGGTCAACAAGCTCTACGGCCAGGCCTTCGCGGCGGTCTATGTCCAGCCGGGTGCTCAGGTGGCCGTGCACATCGAGCAGTCCCTAACCATCGACCACGACGCTCAGGGGCGCCGGGTTGATCACCGACTCGGAGGCTCCCATGGTTCGGATCTCGATTAGCGCCCTCAGCATAAAGGGCACAGCGTTCATTCTGAGCGCACTGCTGTTGACCGGTTGCGCCACCACCAAGGACGAACTGCTGACCCACGACGGCCAGACCATGCTCGACATCTGGAGCAGTGAAGCAGGCAGTGCTGGCAATAGTAGCCGCGCTGCCCAGGAGATCCTGGATGCACGGCAGTCCTTGCGCCGCCCGTTGACCGCAGAAGAGATACACAGGGCTCCAGCTGACCAGGCCCACTACACCCGCACGGCGCAAAACGAGATCTACAGTCAGTTCAAACGCCTGCCCAATCCCGACTTGGTCATGTATGTGTATCCACACTTGGCGGGCACCGATCCGGTGCCGGTGCCAGGCTACAGCACCGTGTTTCCGCTGTACCAACGCGTGCAGTATGCCCTGCCGGGTGAGCGGGTGGAGGAGTACTGATGGCCAAGTCACTGCCCTGGCCCTGGCGCGGCCGCCAGCGGGGGGATCGCAAGGCAATCCCTGATGAGCCCCCTAACACCTGGGAGCGCCACACGGCTAATTTACAGGCGCACGGCATTCCCGTCCTGGACAAGCCGCGTTACCCCGAGCACACGCCTGCCACGCGATTCGACGAACAGCGTCTCTACGACGTCAAGCCGTCGTTTGTCGATCTACTTCCCTGGGTGGAATACCTGCCGGATAGCCAAAGTCTGCTGCTGGACGACGGCGAGTCGGTCGCAGCGTTCTTCGAGTTGACGCCTATCGGTACCGAGGGACGGGAAGCCGACTGGCTGATTCAAGCCCGCGACACACTGGAAAACGCCCTGCAGGACAGCTTCGATGAGCTGGACGACCAGCCCTGGGTGGTGCAGCTCTACGTTCAGGATGAAACCGACTGGTCCGACTACCTGAACACTCTGCGCGACTACATCCAGCCCCGCGCCCATAGCAGTGCCTTCAGCGAGTATTACCAGCGCTTTTTGGCCCACCACCTGCGCGCCATCGCCAAGCCGGGTGGCATGTTCGAAGACAGCACCGTCACCCGCCTGCCGTGGCGCGGTCAATCCCGACGGGTGCGGCTGGTGATCTATCGCCGTGCTCCCGGTGTTTCCCGGCGTCGGGGACATCCCCCGGAACATGCCCTGTCCGCAGTCTGTGACCGGTTGCTGGGCGGGCTGGCCAATGCAGGGGTCAAGGCCCGTCGCCTACAGGCCGCAGATATTCACGCCTGGCTGTTGCGCTGGTTCAACCCGAACCCCACCTTACTCGGGACAACGGCTGCGGACCGGGAGCACTTCTACCACCTAACCGCCTACCCCGATGAGTTGGAGCCAGGGGAGGTCGAACTGGCCAGTGGTACGGATTTCTCGCAACGTCTGTTCTTCGGCGAGCCTCGCTCCGATGTCCAGCAGGGGGTATGGTATTTCGATGGCATGCCACACCGGGTCATGATGCTTGATCGACTGCGCACACCACCCACCACCGGCCATATCACCGGGGAGACCCGCAAGGGTGGAGATGCGTTCAACGCACTGTTCGATCAGATGCCCGATGACACGGTGATGTGCCTGACCCTGGTGGCCACGCCCCAGGATGTACTCGAAGCGCACTTGAACTACCTGGGCCGCAAAGCCCTTGGCGACACGCTGGCCTCCGAGCAGACGCGACAGGATGCGCAGGAGGCCCGTTCGCTGATCGGCAGTGCCCACAAACTCTATCGCGGCGCCCTGGCTTTTTATATCCGCGGACGGAACCTGTCCGAACTGGATGCCCGCGGCTTGCAACTGGCCAATGTGATGCTCAACGCCGGCCTGCAGCCGGTGCGCGAGGAGGATGAGGTCGCGCCCCTCAATAGCTATCTGCGCTGGCTGCCCTGCGTGTTTGATCCGGCCAAAGACCGGCGCCAGTGGTTTACGCAGATGATGTTCGCCCAGCATGCGGCCAACCTCTCGCCCCTGTGGGGCCGCAACCAGGGCACTGGCCACCCGGGCATCACCTTCTTCAATCGTGGCGGCGGCACCATCACCTTCGACCCGCTCAACCGCAAAGACCGACAGATGAATGCCCACCTGTTTCTGTTCGGGCCGACCGGCTCCGGCAAGTCCGCCACGCTGAACTACATTCTCAATCAGGTGGTGGCCATCTACCGGCCGCGGCTGTTTATCGTCGAGGCCGGCAACTCCTTCGGCCTGTTCGGGGATTTTGCCAAGCGACTGGGGCTCACCGTCCATCGGGTCAAGCTCGCTCCCGGTGCCAACGTCAGTCTGGCTCCGTTCAGCGATGCCTGGCGTCTGGTCAGCGCCCCCGGTGAAGTGTACACCCTGGATGCCGACGCGCTGGACGATGAGAGTCCTCTGGAAACCAGCCCGGAAGACCTGGAGCAACGCGACATCCTGGGCGAACTGGAAATCACCGCCCGGTTAATGATCACCGGCGGCGAGGACAAGGAAGAGGCGCGAATGACCCGCGCCGATCGCAGCCTGATTCGGCAATGTATCCTCGATGCGGCCCGTTGTTGTGTACGAGACGAGCGCACCGTGTTGACCGAGGACGTGCGCGACGCCCTGCGCGGGCGCAGCAGCGATACGACGCTGCCCGAGGTCAGACGTGCCCGGCTACTGGAAATGGCCGATGCCATGGATATGTTCTGCCAGGGTCTGGACGGTCAGATGTTCAATCGCCCCGGCACCCCCTGGCCAGAGGCCGACATCACCATCGTCGATCTGGCCACCTTTGCCCGCGAGGGCTACAACGCCCAGCTGTCCATCGCCTATATTTCCCTGATCAACACAGTCAACAACATCGCCGAGCGCGACCAGTTCCTGGGGCGGCCCATCATCAACGTCACCGACGAGGGGCACATCATCACCAAGAACCCCTTGCTCGCCCCTTACGTGGTCAAGATCACCAAGATGTGGCGCAAGCTGGGGGCCTGGTTCTGGTTGGCGACACAAAATCTGGACGACCTGCCCAAGGCCGCCGAGCCCATGCTGTCGATGATTGAGTGGTGGATCTGCCTGTCCATGCCCCCGGACGAGGTGGAGAAGGTAGCGCGCTTTCGTGAGCTCAATCCCGCCCAGAAAGCGCTGATGCGTTCGGCACGCAAGGAATCCGGCAAGTTCAGCGAAGGCGTGATCTTGTCCAAGTCAATGGAAGTGCTGTTCCGTGCCGTACCGCCGAGCCTTTATCTCGCCATGGCAATGACCGAACCCGAGGAGAAAGCCGAACGCCACCAGCTGATGCGCGAGCATGGCATTAGCGAGCTGGATGCCGCCTTCAAAGTGGCGGAGAAAATTGACCGGGCGCGTGGTATCGAACCCTTGTCACTGGACTGAAAGAGCACCCCCATGACGTGGCGTCGGGCGAGATGCAGGCAAACCATCCCGGGAGGGCATAAACAATCCAGGCATTTACCTGGCATTTACCTGTTGTCTTAAACCCATATAAATGACAAAATTAACGCACTTTTCAGTTGCCGACAACGAGAATGACTGCCGTCACTGCCATCCAGTTTACTCAAGATCAGATGCGCACGCTGACAGGCGTGTCCGCTGAAAGAATCCGACATTGGCGTAAGGCAATCCCCTATCTGGCGTCGAAGACGGGGAAGGCTGCCCGCTTCAGTTTCCCCGACCTGCTGGGATTGGCTGTGACCCATCAGCTGGTCAGCGTACTAGGGGTGCACATCGCCACGGTGAGCGCTGGCGTTGATGCACTCTTTCGATTGCTGGCTAATGACAATGCGATAACGCTGAATGGTGCTGTCGTGCTCGTGACACCAGTCACGGCGTGCTTGTGTGATACAACACTCAACAGTATCGAGCCGCTGCCGACGGAACCAACCCTGGTCATCCCTCTCGATCCGCTGATTGTGCAGCTTCAGCAGCAGATGCTGCCCGTTATGCCACCCCCTCCTCAAAAGGCATTGCCGTTCCCCCCTGAAGTCGTTCGGAGCCGGGCGTGAACACTGTAACGTTGGAACAGGTGCTCGCAGCCACCGGCTACCTGCCGGACGGGCAACCGGCGGCTGGTCTTCGACTCGGAACTGATGCTCAGTCATCCCGTCGCGGCCGGCTCTTCTCTCCTGACGCGCTCTGGCGGAGTGCCTCGGCGTTAACTGTCTACTTCAAGTTCGAGCAAACGGAGCCCACAAACGATCAGGTTAGCCAGTGGCGACGAGAGATATGGAACGAAGGTTTCGCTCCGTTGCTGTGGGTGATCTCGCCACAGCGCATCGATCTGTACAACGGCTTCGGTATGCCCGTGAAAGAAGGTGATGCCGGGAAACACCTGATCAGAAGCTTTGAGAATGTCGAAGCTTCATTACATCAGTTAGACGAACTTGCTGGGCGGCTAGCAATCGAGACAGGCCAGTTCTGGGCACAAGTGCCGGCCGTCGACCGCAAGACCAGTGTCGATCAGAAGCTTCTCTCTGACTTGGCACTTCTTGAGCGTGATCTGGTTGCGGGCAATTTGGAACGCAATGCGGCCCAAGCTCTGATCGGTCGCGTGATCTTTACCCAGTTCCTGATCGACCGCGAAATTGTCAGCGCCAACCGGCTAAAAAGGGTATGCGGTCATACGACGTTGACAGCGATCCTGCGAGATAGGTCGGCAACTACCAAGCTATTTACTTGGCTTGCCCAGACGTTCAATGGCGACATGTTTCCGCCTTCGTCGGTTAAAAAAACGCCTGCCGGACTTCACTTGAATCGGGTGGCCGAATTTCTGGAAGCCGTTGACCCTGAGAGTGGCCAGCTCAACTTCTTCCCCTACCAGTTCGACGTAATCCCAGTCGAACTCATCAGTTCGATCTATGAGCAGTTCGCCCACGCCGAGCCTCGCACGGAAGGAAGGCGATCTAATGAGTCATTGCGTAATGGTGTCCACTACACGCGGTTGTCTGCGGTGTCGCTGGTTCTTGATGAAGTGATGGACGGCCTCACGGGAAAGGAGTCCGTGCTCGATTTGACATGCGGCTCAGGTGTCTTCTTGGTCGAATCGTTGAGACGCTTGGTACATCTTCGTGCTCAAGAAGAACCTCTCACTCGGGAAGTGATCCGCTCGACGCTTTATGGGCAAGTCTATGGCGTCGACATCAGCGAACCAGCGATCCGTGTAGCCGCATTCAGCCTGTATCTTGCAGCGCTTGAACTAGACCCCGATCCACAGCCACCTCACTCGCTGAAATTCCAGCCACTGATCGGCAAGACCTTATTCGTCGGCGACGCTCGTACAGTTGAGTGTGAAGGAGATGGCAGAGAGGCGCTCACTACTCCGAAGGGGCTGAAGCAGTTCGATCTAATCGTCGGTAACCCCCCGTGGAGCTTTAGGGGCCAGATAGGCACCGAAGCGCGGCGCAAGGCCAGAACTGCCGGCATTCCTGCGCAACCTCGTGGCGAAGGCTTGGATTTCGTGTTGCGAGCGGCGGAGTTCTCACATGAGAAGACTCGCTTCGGCATCATTCTTAGCGCGATGCCGTTCTTCAGCCGCAGCGGCACCGGCATGGCAGCAGCTCAGCATGTGATGCAAGCCCTAGCTCCGATTACCTTGGTCAATCTGTCCAATTTGTGCAGTTGGCTCTTCGCGACTGCATCTATGCCTGCAGTGGTTCTCTTTGCCCGTCATCGGCCAAAACAGCGGGCGGACCAGATTACGGTCGTACAAATCCCTTGGACACCCAGCGGCGCTAGAACCCATTCGTTTGAAGTGGCACCAAGCGATGTGATAACACTGGGTATCGACGAAATCAAAAAACAGCCATTGATGCTCAAGGCTGCAGCCGTTGGCCGACGTCGTGACCTTCTATTACTGGATGAATTGATTTCGACCCACAGAAATTTGGGCGAACAGCTCTCACTACTTCATACCACCTTCCAAGTAGGGCTGATTCGAGGGGCCTTAGTGAATCAGACGCGCGATTCGCGGGCATTGAAGGGACTGGAGGTATTGCAAGTTAAAGACATGAAGCACTTCTGCATCCCCGACGACTTGCCGATCTTCAAGCAGTCTAAGGCACAATGGCCAAGATCACGGGAAACATACCAAGCTCCGCTTCTCATCGTGAAGGAAATGCTTCTTGGAAGCCCGCGCATCTTGGCAGCCGTCGCTGAACGGGATCTCGTCTTCACAAACTCATTCTTCGCCGTGTCCCTTCCGCGAGAGCACACGCAGACGGCACACTTACTTGCGACCGTATTGAGTTCTGCTTTTGCGACTTGGTTCTTCTACCTGACTGCTTCGGAATTTGGAATCTATAAGAGGAAGCTACTGGCACGAGACCTTGGTTTTCTGCCAACACCTGATTTAACTAATGCTGTGAAATCTGAAGTGGGCCAGCACTTGCTGCGGATCGAGAAGAATTTGCGTACCCACGGCACCGACGAGGAAGGATGGGCGGATCTAGATGAAGCCGTCTTCGATCTGTACGAACTGAATGACGCCGACCGAGTTGTTATTCGGGACGGGCTTTTGCGAGCTGGCTGGCAATGGGAAAGTGGGCGCGAGTCCTCCGTTGCTTCCGCTGACAGTCAGCTTGAGGTCGTGTCGTATGCCAAAACCTTCCTGTCGGTAATCGAAAGCTGGCTTTCTGTTCGCAAGAAGCGGCACATGCGCGCTGAAGTCATCGACCTGCCAAAGGGCTCGCCGTTACGTGTCGTCCGCTTCGTCCTAGAGGACGGTCCAGGGGATGCCAGCGTGAGTGTCGTAGCCCCGAATGGAGAGTTGGACGACGTCCTGGAGCGTATTGGCAAGCGTATGAAGGTAAAAATCGCCTCAGCGCTCAGTGTTGAGCGGGAGCTGCGGATACATAGCCGTAGCGAAGTGGTGATCATCAAGCCCGCGGCACGACGCTACTGGATGGGCGTCGCTGCACTGGAAGATGCCGATGCAGTGCTTGCGGAAAGCTTTTCGGGGGGTAGTGTTTGAGGATTCCCTATGAGACGTTCCCTTCGCTCGGCAGAGAGTTCATTGAACTAACCCCCGACGTCGTGGCGGTCATTTTGCTGACGCTGGCTTCTGGCTGGCAGCATGCGCGATTGGCCAGCGACGTGCATGCTGGTGCTGGCGAGGTTCTCATCACGGAACGTTTGCGCGATGGAATGCGCAACACACTGAAAACTTTGCCATGGAATCTAATCGTGCTACCAGGTACCGAGTCGCGATCCAACCCAAGCGTCGTGCTGCCGGACGGGCGGACTGATATTCCACTGATGCTTATTGAAGTCTTCCTGCGCACGGGGGAGCACGACCCGCACGCAATCATTGAATGCAAGCGCGTCGCGGGAAGAGATACCCATCTGTGCCGCGAGTACGTGGTCGAAGGTATTGATCGCTTCATTCAGGAGAAATACGGACAAAATCACGCCATCGGTTTCATGGTTGGCTACGTTCTCTCCGGCACACCATCGGAGTCTGCTGATGGAGTCAACGCATATTTAAAACGTGCCTCTCGCTCTGCGGACTCCCTTGCTCCGAGCGACATCAGCGATGAGCCTACTTGGCAAAGCCAACACTCACGCCTTAAATCCTCGACACCAATTCGGCTACAGCACGCTTTCCTAGGATTCGCGGACGCCGCTGTCTAGCAAACCCATCCAAGAAGAATTATATGGCCTGAGCGGTCTCCGCAACGCCTCCGCACGAAATCGGAGCATGCCGGTTTCGGTTTCTTTGTCGCACCTCAAGCCGCTTCTGTATTCGACTACAGCCTACGACCCCAGAGAGACACGACATGCCGACTCTCGACTTCTTTCGCCTGTATGGTGATCTATCGTTGCCTTGCTGTGCCTAGTCGGAATTAGCTCGATGGCTGGCGCTTACCGCTGACGTCCTGGCAATCACCGACAGCCGTCATCTGGTGCAGACTGTGGCGGGCATTCAGGCGATCGAACTGGATCAGCCAAGCCTGTCTCCCCGCCGCTTCCGTGCGGGCAGCCACGCTAGTGGAGCCATAGAGGACCCCCCATTGATGTTGGCCATCAATCTGCTGACATCATCGGGCAATAAGCCAGCGATGGCGAAAGGCCTGACCGAGAGACCCGAAATGCCTGCCGACGTTGTCGGCGACATGCCCAGGTAGCCACGATCTTCAAGGCTACGGTGTGGTTTCGACCGCGCTGATCGATCTGTTCGCTCCGCATCCCTCGCGCGAACATCCATCACCCGTGATGGCGGATGCCTCATCAAGCCGGCCCGCTTTGGGCCTTTTGTCCCCAGGGGGCCTTGCCCCACGGGACAGGTGCCTCCGATTTTACCCAGGAGGTTCCCATGAGTCTTTCCGAAGCCGTCACCGACGGCACCCACTGCACCCTCGTTGACTATGCGAGTATCCAAGACGATCCTCTGATCCGCCAGGCCATCGGCGTGCTGGAAGAGCGGATTTTCAAACGCGGTGACGCACTGACCAGCCCGGCCGCAGTACGTGAGTATCTACGGCTCAAGCTCGCTGGCGAAGCTATGGAGGTCTTCTCCGTCGTATTCCTTGATACACGACATCGCGTCATTGCCTACGAGCCCATGTTCAAAGGCACCATTGACGGTGCAACCGTGTATCCACGCGTATTGGTCAAGCGCGCAATTGAATACAACTGCTCTGCCGTCATTCTCGCCCACAACCACCCCTCGGGTGTGACCGATCCCAGTCAGGCCGATCAGGCTATCACCACCCGCCTGAAATCGGCGCTCGAACTCATCGACGTGCGAGTACTGGATCATTTCATCATTGGCGAAGGCGTTCCCTTCTCGTTTGCCGAAGCTGGACTGCTGTAACCCTTGAGGCGCCTTCGGGCGCCTCGTCTTTCACGCCACCAGCAAATAAAACGGTTACGGGCCTGTGCGCTTTTGTGATGGCCGCACCGACCGCTGCGTTCGATGATCAGAGCTTGTCGATTCATGCCGGAATTCGCCGTGCCGTCACTCACCCTCGCCAAAGCACTACCCCCGGTTCAGGCTTGCCTAACGACCGTCACTGCTGTGCTGACCACCGTCATGCTGGCTACGCCTGTACATGCCCTGAATGCGGATGTTGTGGTATTCACTGATCGCCATCACCCCGTGGTGGCGCCCACCGGCGCGCGCGTCATTCACCTGGATGCCGCAGATCATTTGAAAGCACGGTTGAGCGCTGACCTGCCCAAGGATCCTGACCAAGCCGCCACCGTAGCTCGACAACGTCTTGAAGATGGCGGTGCCGATCTCCAACAGCGGCTGGCAAGCGCCTACCAGGGCCTCATTGATGCCTGGAGCCTGGGCATCACCAAAGTTCCGGCCGTTGTCGTCGACGGCCAGTATGTCGTCTACGGCGATCCCGATGTGTCACGCGCCCTGATCGACATCGCAACTTTCCGGAGAGCGCGGCAATGAGACCGTCTCGGAAACTGTTGCATGCCAGCATCGTCGCCTTCCTGTTTGGCGTAGCTACCCCCGCGTTTCCCCTCGATACCGCCACCATCGCCAGCTCGACCCTGTCACCGGACTGCATCAGTTACCGGGTACGCGGCATCTGCTACTGGCTGTTCTGCACACTGACCGGCTGCTCGGTGGAAACCTCGGTCAAGGTCGAACATTACGTGCCCGATGCCGTGGTCTCCAGCTACTCGAACACGGGTGAGAATCCCTGGGTGGAGGTGCGCGCCATGAGCCTGCCGAACCCGACCGCCCAGGGCGGTGGTGACGGCACCACCAATGAGGAGCACGAGAACAACCTGGCCAAGTTCAAGAACGCCGATGTCATCGGCCATCCCGGTGCGACCCTCTTCAGCCAGTTCGTCAGCCAATGGGGATACTCGTGCGCGGGTGCCGGTACGGCGTTCATGCCCTACCTGCTGAGCACACTCGATACCGTCGCCTGGCGCTACAACATCCCCGAAGCCCTGTATCCGGAAGCGCTGATACCCGGCATACGCGAGATCGGCACCCGCTGGGCACTGAACCTGTGGGGCAATGTCTACCCTCGTGGCGGATTCCTACATCAGGTCGATGACCACAAGGCCGCTGCGGTGGTCGCCCAACGCGCCGGCGACATCGTCACCCGCCGTGGACAGCCTCATGTGTATCAACCGTTGCTGGCCAGCGCCCGCGCCGGTTACCGGCCTGCGGGCGCATTGATGGAAACCGACGCCTCTACCGGCAAATGGCAGGAGCTCACCCCGACGCTCAGCAACAGCTGTGCAGTGTTCCCCCACGGCGGACCCAAGGTCCAGGCGCAACGTGGGGACTACGCCTGGGCACTCTGGCGGCCCTATGCCTGCTGTCAACGGCAGGGTCAGGTGTTTCTGGGCAGTGTGGATTTCAACTGAGGGTTGATGGATGCGACCACCAATCATGAAAATACTACTGACCGCAGGTATCGTGCTGACTCTGTGCAGCACCGCCGTTTCAGCTCAGACCACGATCAACGACTACGGCTTCCATCATCGCGGCAGCGTCATCGGTGACGATGTGCTCTACACCATCGGTGGGGGCCGGGCGGTATCCATGGGACCGGTCGGGCCGATGCAAACCCTGGGCGTCGGTGTTGGCTGGAACAGCAACCTGATCTGCGGCGACATGAGCATCACCACCACTTTGCAGAATCAGCTCAACGGCATCACCAACGGCTTCCAGACGATCATGAGCAACGTGATCCAGAACGCCACGGCGGCGGTGGCCTCTCTGCCGGCGCTCATCATTCAACGCGCCGACCCGGGCCTGTACAACCTGCTGACCAACGGCATCCTGCAGGCCCGGCTGGATTTCGATCGCTCGAAGCTCACCTGCCGCGCCATCGCCGAACGCATGGCGGATACGGCGGGCGGACAACTGGGCTGGGATCAACTGGCGGAAGGCATGGTGCTTAAGCAGGCGGTAGGCAGCACCGACGCGGTATCGGCCATCGAACAGGCGGAATCCAGCCGTGGCAATGACGGCGTGCCCTGGGTCGGTGGGGGTAATGCGGGCGGCTCCGGACAGCCGCCCATTCGCGTGGTGGGGGATGTCACCCGCGCCGGTTACAACCTGCTGAATGGGCGCTCGGCAACCGACACCTCGCCCATCGACAGCCTGACCTGTGGCCACCAGCTGAGCTGTCAAACCTGGTCATCGCCAGAAGAGGCGGCCACCTGGGCGACACGGGTGCTTGGCGAGCAGGAGCAGCGCACCTGTGACAGTTGCACGAAGACCCGCACTACACCCGGCGTGGGACTGACCCCGCTGATCCAGGAGGAGTTCGAGGACAGGGTTGAGGCCTTGCGGGATCTGCTGGCCGGCACCACGCCCACCACCTTCGAGAATCTCGAACAGGCGGGCAGCGCCTCCCTGCCCATTACCCGCGGCGTGATTGAGGCGCTGCGGGACGAACCGGATCAGGACATCCTGGCCCGACGCCTGGCCTCCGAGATCGCCCTGTCCAGCGTGCTGGAGAAGGCGCTACTGTTACAGCGCACCCTGCTGGCCGGGCGCAAGGAACCCAACGTGGCGGCCAATCAACTCGCCCGGGATGCGGTGGCCCGGGAAAGCGATTTGTTGGTTCAGGAGATCGACAACCTCAAAACCGAACTGGAACTGCGCCGAGAACTGGCCGCCAACTCGCCCATGGCCATTATCCAGCGCCACAGCACCCGCAGTGATGTTTCGCTGGGTATCTACCAGGGCGACACAGAACGAAACCGCCTGGATGCCATTCAGCAGGCGCCGAACCAAGGTAACCCACCATGAGCCGGGCAAGTGGACTGTTGCGTCATCCACTGGCAAGGGTTCTGCTGTGGATCATGCTCGTTATGGGAATCGCCATGGGCGTCAATCTGGCTGGCATTACCCTGTTGGGTAATCTCTCCGGCTGGAGCCTATGGCTGGACGCACACGCCACCCACTTCCTGATCTGGCGACTGTGTCTGTACAGCTTGACGATTTACGGATGGCTTATGATGCGTCGTCGGCTATGCCAAAATGCCGAAAACCGGGCGACTCGACAGCGGCTGGTTCGTGCAGAGATCGGTGCCGTGGCAGCCATCACTCTGCTCGAAACCAGCGTCCTGCTGACTTGATTCCGATAGCCGGAGCCTGCCATGACGCTCTACACCTCCGACTACCTCGAGTACTACCTGACCCTGGTGGGCTGGATCATCCACAACGGCATTTGGGATGCCCTGGTGGCCAGCGGCATCTTCGCATTGCCATTTTTGGCCATCGTCGTGCAGGAATGGCTGAAAGCCCGCGCAGAAGGTGCCGACGAAGGCAACAAGGGCGTACTCTCCTCGATGCGTATCGAAAACCGCGTCTGGGTGGCCATCGTGGTCATATTGTTCACAGGCATCCCGTTCATTCCCGTCGATCTGAGCACCATCCAGTTCGACCGTACCCGCTCCGAGCAGTGCCAAGTCAACGTGCCGGAGCCGTCTGAGACCACCTGGTCGACCTCGTTCACCACCATCAACGACCAGAGCGCCCTGGTGCCCGTCTGGTGGTTTTTTATGCACAGCCTGTCCAGGGCCGTTACTGGCGCCGTGGTGGCCGCCATACCCTGTGGCACCGACCTACGACAGATGCGTATGGACATCGACAGCACCCGCATCGCCGATCCCTTGCTGGCTCAGGAAGTCGCCGATTTCACCCGCGACTGTTATGGTCAGGCGCGTGCCAGGCTGTTCATGAGCCGCCCGCCCCTGAGCGAGGAAGAAGCCAACGACGTCACCTGGATCGGCTCACGCTACTTCCTGGACACCACGGGCTTCTACGACACCTACCGCTCACAAGCTCCCCGGGATGCCTGGCCCTACAGCGACAGCCGGGATGCTGGCCTGGCTGAAGTCGCCAACGGTGGCGGCTACCCAAGCTGCAGAGACTGGTGGCTGGACGGTAGTGCAGGGCTCCGTGAACGTTTGCTCACCCAAGTTGATCCCAATTTGCTGACCCGGTTTGGGCAATGGGCGGGCTTCCTGAGTCAGGCTCAGGTCGATGATTCGGTGATCCGTGCCATTGCCTCCCCCCAGCACCAGGTTATGAACCAGGGCCAAGTCTACACGGACTACGGCGGTCAGATTGGTATGACACTGCCCAACGCTGTCACCCGAGGGGCATCAGACCTGGGGTTAACGGTGGGGTCGCTCGGCTTCTTCCCGGCCATGGACGTGGTGCGCCAGGCCTTGCCAATGGTGCTTTCGTTCCTGAAGATGGCGATGGTCATCTGCATACCGCTGCTGCTGATCTTCGGTACCTACGACCTGAAGACCGTGGTCACGATTACCGCAGTTCAGTTTGCCCTGTTCTTCGTGGATTTCTGGTTCCAGCTCGCCCGCTGGGTGGACTCCACCATCCTCAACGCACTTTACGGATGGCATTCGCCACACAGCAACTTCAACCCACTGCTGGGGCTAAACAATGCGTTTGGGGATATGTTGCTAAATTTTGTGATGGCCGCGATGTTCATCGTTCTACCTGGGTTCTGGGTGATGGCCCTCAGCTGGGCCGGCATCAGGGCCGGCAACATTCTGAGTGGATTTGTTATCGGTACGTCTGACGCTAAATCGGCAGGGGGCAGCGGCTCGCGGATGGCTATGGGGGCAGCCAGCAAGGGGGCAGCCAAGTGATTGGTAAGTGCCGCATCCCAGCCCTGTCATTGCTGAGCTTTACTTGCGAATTGACTCATTCCAGATCTGGAGAATGTAGATCAGCCAAGAATCTGTCTTGAGCAAAATCGCCCTGAGCTGTTCATCAGTGAGCTTTGTCTCCAGTTCATGGACCCGGTTGAAAAGCTCAATCAGCTTCACCAGCGCACGCGTGTCATGTATCAAAAAATCCGCGAGCGGGTCGCTGTCGAGCTCTCTGCATACATAAAGCACTCTTGCACGACGAGTGGGTTTGCCCTCATGGAGCAGATCCTTTTGATGGGGCACGTCCGGAACCCATGCCATTACAAGAGCATCGGGGGCCAACCGTCTGAGCAGATGATTCCACAGCTCCCTGAGTGAGCTAAGAATATGCCTTGCCCGGTCGGCGTTTTTACTTTGCAGTGCATCCCGGGCGCCGATATACGACCGAGCGAGTCCTGGGTCGACCTTCTGCAAAAGAGCAATGCATCCCGATGTTTCCAGCTCCACTTCGGCGACAAACTGAACGTCCGTTTCAGCTTCCTCCTCATCCCGCTCTTCACAAGGACGAAGGGTCTCGAGTGCGAAGTTAGTAGTGTAGATTTCACGGGTAGCACCAGGCAGCACAAAGTCAGGCAGCCGAGTGATATCTGAGAGGTTCCGCAGAGAGTCCGCCAAACTCCCATACGAACCAGTCATGTGTGCAATTGACCTATCCACCCCCGCAATTAATGACACCTCAAGGTGAAAGCGTCCCAACAACGCCTCGTAATCAAGACCTTCGATGAGCCGTTCGGTAGCCGTAAGACGAAGGGACGTATCGCACAGAGCCAGCTTGGCGGAGGCTTGAAGTTGTGAAATGTTCGGGAAATCGTGTTGGGTGTAACCGAGACGCTCAAGCCAGGATTGATGAACTGCAATGTGATCGGCAATACCGTTTAGCGCATCCGATTGCCCTATCAAATCCTGCCAATGGTGATTGGCATCGATGACTTCCTGCATCCGGGCCGCTGCCCCGGACATTTCTAGAATGCGACTGACTTCCAAATGTTGACGACGGATGGGTTCCAGTACGCGCTCCATCTGTTCAGTCACACCAAGGTAGGATGGACTGGCAAGCCGGTTGAGGGCTTCCATCTCCTGATGGACCTTGGCTATAGCTGATGTCGCTTTTTCGAAATCGTCTGACATATTTACCTCAACCTGGTTCTGCTGAACGTACTGCTGTATTCACGACGCTGCAGCCAGGTCCAGATATCTGGCTCCTACCCCCAGTTTGAGGCGTTACCTGGATCTGAGTACTGATCCTTTCCTTCAAAGCAGCCACATGCGAAATCACGCCGATCAACTTACCCTCTTGTTGCAACCCCGCGAGAGTTTCCAGGGCAGTATCGAGAGCCTCCTCGTCCAGAGTACCGAAGCCTTCATCAAGGAACAGCGAATCCACCCGGACATTCTTGCTGGCCATATGGGACAAACCCAGAGCCAGAGACAGGCTGACGATAAAACTCTCGCCGCCGGAAAGGTTCTTCGTTGAGCGAATCTCTCCAGCCTGATAGTTGTCGACCACGTTGAGTTCCAGGGGTTGAGCGTCGTCCCGGGCCAGCAAATAGCGGTCGGTCATTTTTTGCAGTTGCCTGTTGGCGTGACCAATCATCATTTCGAAGGTCAGACCCTGGGCAAAATTGCGGTACTTCTTACCATCTGCGGAACCGATCAGTTCGTGCAGGTTTTCCCACCTGCGGCACTCTTTTTTCTGGGCCTCAATAGCTGTCTGTTTTTCCTTTATCCGCTCTTTTGCAGCCGTATTCTCACGTAGCTTGTGCTTGAGACCGGCAATGATGTCCCGCAACTCTTTCAGGGCTTCCTCGTGCTCTTTGAATTGTGGCTCGAGCTCTTCCAGCGACTTGTCGGTGAGCTTCCGGGCCATTTCCGTAGCTAAGCGCGCTTCCCGATCCTTCTGTCTGGCTTTCAGATCTGCTTGACGCTCATCCAGAGCCTTGGCTGTAGCCGCCAGCTCAGCCTTCCGTTCAGAGGGAAGCCTGGCCGCCAAAAATTGTTCTTCATTTGAAAAACTAACGGGCGTGAGCGCTGTGGAGAATTCGGTTTCAAGGCCTCTCAGTTCCGGCTCTCGTAGATTGATTCGTGTCTTCAGAGATTCGACATGAGCCTTCGCGGTATTCCATTTTTGCTGGAGCTCATTGTGACGTTCTCTGGCCTGCTTTTCGGCACCTTCGGCAACAGAAATTGCCTTGTGTAAATGGCGCTCCTCATCGTCCGGATTCTTGTCGCCGTACAGTGCATTACGCTCAACATTTCCGGCCGAGAGTTCTCTTTTCAAGGCCTCCAAGCGTTCAAGCTTTTCGGCTAGGGCAGTGCTTTGAGTTTCGATAACCGCATCTAGCCGCTTCACCTCACTGTCGATATTGGCAATCTGTTTCTCGATGTCCGCTTTATTCTTGACTTGGTTCTGCCATGCCATCAGCCGAGCTCTGAGGTTGTCGATCAGTGATGAAATGTCCGCATCAGGGATGCCCGCAATACCAAGCGGCAGGAGCTTACTAGAGACAGCCTGCCTGTGTTCTGCAAAATCAGCACGGATTTTCACCAGACCGTCCTTCACCTCGGCAAGGGCTTTCTCGGCGGCCTTCTTGTCATTATCCGCTGCCGACTCCAGCTTTTCAGCCTCCGTCAGGTTCTTACGGGCGAGGCTTTCTGCTTCTTCGAGTTTCTTAATGGCAGCTTCCTGATCCTCGGCTTTGCTAATCAGCCTGGTCAGGGCATCGATCTTCTGTTCGGTTTCATCGGGGACAGGGACATTTCCTTCTGCGAAGGGATGTTCGGTTGCGCCGCAAAGAGGACAGGGCTTGCCCTCTTCCAGTTTTCCCCGGTGATCTTCAAGCTCCGCAATTTTGGCCAGGAAGGCCATTTCACGCAGCAGGGTTTCCTTCTCCGTACGGTATTCCCGCAATAAACGACCTTCCAGCAGCTGACTCAATGCATCTTTGCCCTGCTGAAGCTGTTTTGAGGCGTCTTCCAGTTCCTGCTTCCGAATATCTGATTGCTGCTTACGGTCATCGAGGGACTTTGCCGCCAGTTCCAGAGCCGTCGTGGCCGTTTCTTGAGCGGCCTCCTTTTCAACGATTTCATTTTGCTTGGAGAGCAGGCCGCCGATCTGTTCTTCAACGCCAGCCAGACCACCGATCAGCCATTCATCTTGTGCATTCTCCTTGAGGTAGCAGTCCACAAAATCCAGCCTCTCATTAGCCTTGGATCGCTTTTCCTGCTCACCAAGCCGGGCTTTTCTGTCTGCATCAATCTTTGCCGCATCTTTCTTGGCGCCCTCATCACCCTCCGAAACTGCCTTTTTCTGATCGGCAAGTTTCTGATCCAGGGATCGAACCTTCTGCAATATAGGCCCAGCCGCTTTAAGGTCTTCTTTGGCCCGAGCGGTTTGTTGCTCAGCCGATTTCAGCACTTCGGCCAGTTCCTTGGCGGAGGATTCCAGTCCAGGAAGAGCCTCTTCCTCAGCTTTCAAGCCTGCTCTGTCATCCGCCTGCTGTTTGCGGGTGGCGGCGAGCGTTGCGTATGCACCGTCCAGTGAGGCGGCACTCAAAGCTCGGCCCAGCATTTCACGATCCGGCTTGAACGCCTCGATATCGATTTGCAGCTTGCTCGCTTCGTCAGCCTGATTGGCGATTTCCTTCTTCAGCCCATCGATGGTGGTGAGCCAAGTAATGGCCTTCCCTGTGTCAGCCCATCTGGCGGCAAGGTCTGTCTCATCCTTCTGTTTTGTCTCGAGTACCCGCCCAATCTCTTGTTCCTGCTCAGGATCAAGAATCACAATACCAGCCGTTTCAGCCTGGAGCAGGTTCAGTTTTTCCCTCTCCTCGCGGTTGCGTCCATGGACACGGATGGATATCTGGCTGTAGATCTCTGTGCCCGTTATCTGCTCCAGGATCGGAGCCCGATCATCGGCGGCTGCCTGAAGGAACGCGGCGAAGCCTCCCTGGGCCAGCAACATGGAACGGGTGAAACGATCAAAGTCCATGCCGGTAGCCGACTCGATCTGGTCGGCTACACCTCTGATCTTGGATTGGAAGATCTCGCCGGAATCGGCATTGGCAATTTCGTGTTTCGGGGCCTGGAGTTCACCATCCGGCTTCTTGCGTGCCCGGTGCTGACTCCAGTGACAGAGGTACCGCCCAGACTGGGTTTCGAAGGTCACCTCGGCAAAGCATTCGCCGGTTTGGCGGGACATGATTTCGTTCCCGCTCTTTGTGACCTTGTTCAGGCGCGGCGTCCGCCCATAAAGGGCGAGACAAATCGCATCGAGAATGGTGGTCTTCCCCGCGCCGGTGGGGCCGGTGATGGCGAAGATACCGTCAGAGGCAAAGGCCGGGTGCATCAGGTCGATTTGCCACTCGCCAACCAGTGAGTTCAGATTCTTGAAGCGTACCTGTAGTATTCTCATCGACAGTCTCTCTATTCCGCCTGAGCATCGTCTTCATAGAGAGACGAGACCGTTTCCTGATAGGCCCGAAGCAGTTCAGACCGCTGGTCTTCAGGCACTTCATGAGAGACGAGGCATCGTTCGAATACGTCGTCCACGTCCAGGTCGTCGAGTGTTTCCTCTTCATGGATTTGCCCCAGAACGCGGTCGATGATGCGGTTGTTCTTTATCCGAAGAATTTCCATATGGGTGCCGGATATCGCTGCCTCCAGGCGCTCACGCAGGTCGCCAATGACCTCATCACCGTCATAGATGACTTCGAGCCAGGCACTTGATAGTTTTGAGTCATCCGTTGCCGACAATTCAAGGATGCGGCTTGAGATGCCTTTCCAGTCACCCTTGACGCGCTCAAGCTTTTGAAACACCGGCACATGAACCAGTTGTACGGATGCAGCCGTACTGTGGAATTCAACCTGACAAACACTCTTCTGCTGTTTTGCCTCTCCAAACCCCATGGGCAGAGGAGAGCCGCTGTACCGTATGGTTTCGGAGCCGTTCACCTTTTGCGGGACGTGGAGGTGGCCAAGCGCCAGATAGTTGAAGCAGACAGGAAAAATCCCGGCCGTCACATGAGCCAGGGAGCCGACATAGAGTTCGCGAACGCCATCACCGTCGACGGTGTGTCCGCCAGCGGTAAACAGGTGCCCCATGCCAACGATGGGAATATCGGCCCCGAGTTCCTCGCGCTTCTGTTCGGCCAAGGTGGCCACGGCGGCGTAATGTGTGCGAATGCCGTCAATCAGCTTTCGCTCCTTATCCTCGACGCTCTCACCCGCTTCCGCCACGCGGATATCCCTGTCGCGGAGGTAGGGCACTGCGCAGACGATCAATTCCGGATCGTCCTGCTCATTGCGGAGCACCAGCACTTCGTCTTCCGGGACTTCTGAGGCACTGCCGATCACATGCACATCGAGAGCTTTAAGCAGTTCCTTAGGTGCATTGAGAAACGAGGGTGAATCGTGATTGCCAGAGACAACTACTACGTGACGACAAGATGAAGCTGCCACCCGGCATAGGAAACGATAATAGAGTTCCTGGGCGCGATTGCTCGGAGCGCTGGTGTCAAAGACATCACCTGCCACCAGCAGCGCGTCAATTTCATTCTGCCGAATCGTCTCCGCCAGCCAGGTCAGAAAGGATTCGAACTCCTCGTAGCGTTTTCTGCCATAAAGAGTGCGTCCAATGTGCCAGTCGGATGTGTGGAGGATGTTCATTGAGTCTCTTGCACCTTCAGCGCTGTGTCGAGCTCTTCCAGAGCGGTGACGATTTGATTAACGACTGCCTGTTCAAATTCCGGCAAATCGGTTTCATCATGGGTGCCTTTATTCAAATATGTCCATGGCGGGTGATTTGCATCGGAACCTAGGACGGTAGCAAGCGACTTTGCGATCTTATCTTTATGAGGAATATCTGCTTTTGATTTACTGAACTTCGATTTCAAATTGTCAGCAAGGTACCGAAGATCCCATGGCTGGTTTGGAGATCGTCTCGCAACACTAATCGGCTTATCAGATTTATCACAGTGTTTCCCGTAGTAATACCATGCAGCTTCAGTCAAGTTTTCCAAAGCCCTGCGTGCAGACATAAGAGAGTCGCGATATTCTCTGCTTTCATAGAGTTCACGAGCGGCCAGAACATAGTTTTTAGGCCTATTGAGAGAGTTAACACGGATATGGTGGTCTTGTTTGGCCGAGAAGAGATAGGAGTAAGCAGTTTTTGCTGCTTCTTTCCCGATAATTTGATGTGTTCGGTTGAAAAACTCTTCCCCATGTATAGCAATGATCAGCTGCTTCCCAGCAAAGTAATCATCCACAAACAACGTTTCTCGGATGGCCTGCCGATGTTCATCATCAATCGCATTTACCGGATCATCAAAAATTAGGAGAGGGCAATTTTCCTTGAGATTTTTGGCGGTCAGTATGGCGAGACCAACGCATCGAATGTGGCCTTCACTTAAAATGTGCAATGCGTCAAAATACTTGCTCGGGTTCTTTTTGAACGTAATCTGAAGACGTTGGTTTTGGCTCAACGGAAAGCGAATGTTTGCCAATTGTTCATGCTCAGAGTCATTACGATTGAAGGCGTTGTAGAGTTGAACCACAGTTTCGCCTAAGTCTGCTACCAACTTAGCAGGGAGGCCGTTTATATAGGCATTCAGGTTCTGGACAAAAATAGCATAAGCATTGGCAATGGCTTGGTTTTGAACAACAACCGTTTTCTCTGCTTCTGAATTTGCAATAAGCTGTGCGTTATCCTTATCAAATTGGGCAATTGCCTCTTCCGCTTTTTTCTTTGTCCCGTTTGCCGTTTCCCTGCGCGTTTGAAGTTTTACAGTTTGCTCAGCCAATTTACGAAGCCGGGTAAGCTTGGCCTGTTTCTCGGTTCGTTCAGCTGCAGTTTTATCAATTGCCTTGTCCGCCTCTTCTAGCTGTTTGACCTGGTTCTCTAGATGCAGAATCAGGGTAAGTTCAACGTCGGACTTCTGAAGAAGGGAATGCCACCAATCAGTGGTAATCTCCTTTTCATCTGAAATTTGAATTGCAATGAGCGGATTGTTTTCTGGGTAACGGGAACAGCAGGTGTTAATCATTCCGGACAGTCTGTTCAGAGATGTGGCACTGTCACGCTTCAGCTTCTTCAACTCATCCTGCAAACGGCTTAAATGTTCAAGTTTTTTCAGCTCCGCGTCAGCGTAATCGAAAGGATTCACTTTAACTTGCGAAAGTGGCGTCTGACAGGCAGGGCAGTTTTCAGGGCTACTTTCCTTTAGCCGTGTCACAGCATCATAAAGCTGCTTAAATGAAACCTGCTGACTGGCTTTTGATAGCTCGTCCTGTTTGCCTTCAAGTTCGCTGACATTGGTTTTGATAGACTGCTTCAGGGCATCTAAACTGTGGATGGTTACATTGCTCTTAGAGGGCAGTTGCTTTTGGAGTTCATCCTCAAGTTGTTTGATCAGTCCGACCTGTTCTTCGGTGCCATTGAGCTCAGCAACCATTTGAGGGAATGTGCAGCCTTCACGATACGCCTGCACCAGATCCCTCTCTTCTTTTTCAATATTCTGAATTTCTTCGGGAATCGTGATTTTCAGTTGCTGCTGGTACCCAGCCAGCACCTCCCGCTTTTTTGCCAGCTCCTTTGCCTTCACTCCCTCAAGATCGATGTATCTACCGTCCATCGTATCCGTAAAATTGCGAACAAACTCTGTGAAGATGTCGAGACCAAACAGAGTGGAAATCAACTCTGTCTGCTTGGCCGGTGCTTGGGCAGCAATACGGGAGAAATTATCGATGCGATTCTTCTCGACAAAACAAAAGCGGTACAGTACCTCATTTCGGGTGATCGAAATGTCGTTTCCTTGGCTATCAAGCCCAACAAGTGTTGGCGGCGTGAAACTTTCGGTGTAGGCGTTTTTCAGGTAATCCTGCTGGTTACGAAATCGTTTGCTTTCCGCCTCAGCGACATTTCCAAGTAGGCCATACTCCAAAGCTTCACAAAAACTGGATTTCCCGGTTCCATTGGGACCGTATATCAGCACCAATTTACTATCCAGATCAAAATATTCCTGTTTTGCAAATCCACGAAAGGGCCCAACAGAAATACTTTTCAACTGGATGATTGGACAGGTCTGTTCAGCAACCTGCTCCGATGGAGGATGAATATCTGTACTGACAGAACTCCAGTTTTCCTGAGCCAACTTCGCTATCTTTTTGATTCGTTGTCCCTGCGCAGTTGAAAGCGGAATCAATGTGCCCAAATGCTGTAATACCAAATTGGCAACTTTCCTTACGTCCGCTGGAACACTCTGGGTATTGAGCGTTTGAAGAAAACGAAAATATTCAGCACGAATCATCCGTTAACTCCTCCATCTCGTGAAACCGTGCTCGCACCGGTTTTAATAAACGTCACCTCAAACGCCTTGCACTGCCGGTATTGCTGCAGGCGATTGGCAAAGGTGAAGGCATCGTTCATCTCGTAGTGTTGAAAGATATCGAGGCCGCGATCCAGGGAGATTTTCCAACCGTGGTCGGTCACGATGTGGCGGGCGTGGATCGTGCCGGTGCCGTCGAACTCCCAAGTGAAGTTCACGCCCACGCTGCTTGCGGACTGCTTCATCTTCTCGAAGTTTTCCTTCTGCTGTTCGCCTTTGAACTCATCCTCCGTCGTCACCAGATGCACAGACACTTCCTCACCCGGCGCCTTGTGTTTGACCACGGTTTCCAAAAACTCCATGAAGTTGCGCATCTGGTAAAACAGCCGGATATACGGATCAGTGACTGTGATCGCGGTCGCGCCCTTGAGATAGGGACCTAGCAGCATATCGAAGGAGAGGCCCTTCTGGTTCTCCTGGAATGTGAGGTGCTTTTCCTTGAGGGCTGGCTCAGCCTGTGCCAATGGTTCGGATGGCCCTTGGGGCGAGCCCGATTGCGCAGCTTCGAGGATTTCCCCGTCTTCACCTTCGGCGATTGTCTTGTGGTAGTAACTGGGGTATTCCTCTTCTTCAAGGGTAGTGACAGTCTTGGCACTCCCCCCAGCATCTCGATAGGAAAAGTTGACCTGGGCGTAAGTGGCATCTACGCGCATCAGTTGATCCTTGACCCGTTTACGCCCTTCTATGGCAAACCGCAGTAGCTCTTCAGTCTCTTCGTCGGTAGCGCCACCCTGCGGAAATAGAATCTTCATCAGACCAGAGAAGGTCTTGTTGATACCGTCTCGGTCGCGGGTGGATATATCCGGAGACAGGGTGTATTTGTCCTGATAGCGATCCGAGAAGTCGTAGCTCCGGAGTGAGCGCAGCACCTCCGCCAGGTAGTCAACAACAAAACCAAAGCCTGTCGAGAACATCTCGTTACGCAGGTTGTCCATCTCCCATCCTGGAAGGAACCAATGCAACCGGTCCAGGATCGCCTGGCCATCGGTGTTTCTGTAGGTTTCAGGCAGGTCCATGAACAGGTGCCCATGTTTGAGCATATAGGGCACGTTATGGGAAGTGTTGCCAATAAACACCATGGATGCCTCAGCACCTTGTGGCCCGGTACCTCGGTTGAAGGACTTGTTGGCCATGTAGTTCTTCAGAGTATCAATCAGCTTGATATCCGGCTTTTTCCCGGCTCCGGCAAACTCGTCCATCGCCACCACATCCCAGTAACCAACCAGCCCGATCTTGCCCGTGGTGTTGTTGATAAAGAGCTTGGCCAGAGTGGCCTCGCCACCTGACACCAGGGTACCATGGGGTGAAAATTCTGAATAAACGTGGGATTTGCCCGTACCCTTCGGACCCAACTCGATGAGGTTGTAGTTCCGCTCGCAAAACGGAATCAAGCGCACAAGCTGGATGAGCTTGCTTCGGCGACCAAATGCCTCGGGGTTGAGCCCAATGCTTTGCATCAGCACATCGATCCACTCATCTGTGGTGAATTGCTTGCGTCCTTCAATATAGGCATCGTAATCAAGGTTGGAGAGCTGGATCGGCTTGAGGGAAGCCATAACCCAGGGCGTTGATTGGCTATCCTCAGTGAAGTCGTATTCGATATCGCAGATACACCACACCCCACCGACCAACAGCTTGGGGTGCTTTTTGATGGTTCCGGAGTCTACCAGGACTTTCTTGATGCCGAGGTTCTCGAACTCCCCCTCATAAACATCACGACTGTCGTTCAGTGATACCGTGACTTTGTCGATAACTTTATGCCGACCTTTTTCCTTTATGTGCGAACGTACCAGTCCCGCTTCGTTACGGTGCACATAGTGCTTGGCCAGAATTTCCTTGACCGTTTCGATACCGGTTTGGATGGTTGGTTCGTCGCTGGTGGCGCAGTATTGTCCCAGCAGATACTCCAGGACGTAGGAGGGAACAATGGCGTTGCCCTTGACCGTCTTGACAAGATCCTTGCGGACAACGAGTCCCGGGAAGTGCGTGTTGATTTTCTGGTCAAGATCGTTCATCGGTCACCTGTCCTAAAAGTCCCTGTATCAGAAATCGAAGTCACTCGTAAATGAACGCCGCATCAGGTAGCGGAGCGACTTGTATTCCTTGTAATGTGAAGTTCCGACGTGCTTTTCCTCTAGCCGCAGAACAACTTCCTGGCCGTTGGCTTCATCAGCCTTGCGAGTCAGCACAAACCGCACCTGCAGCTCCCGATCCCGGGGGTTATCCGAGCTCAGATCAAAGCTCAGGTCGTGACTGTCAGATATCAAGTCGCCAGCCTCGGTATAAATTCCTGCGCGCAACACACGTGGCTGGATTTTGTCCGTCACCGGCCCGGACTGATACAGGGTCACAGCCAGTTGCCCGGAGGTAATCACCGAGCTGGCGCCACGGAGGATATCCACCTCCACGGCGGTGACATCGCTTTGGCGCTTCTTGTTGATCTTGAGCACCGGAATCACCACCTCCTGCAGCGATGCACCACCATGCACAAAGCGACTACCCGATCCTTTCAGCCGCAGCCGGTTGATCGACTTGGGTATCTGAACTTCCACATCACCGCCAAGCCCGAGCTGCTGAGGGGTAAATCTATGCAGGCCGGGTGATTCAACAAGCCCTTTACCGAGCACGAACCTGCGGTCTCGGTACAAAACCACCTCACCTTTAGCCTCGACACTGGCAAAGTCGCTCTCATCCAGTGGCCGATGCTGATAGATGAAGCCATGATCAGCAGTGACCAGAATATTGTTGGCATTGGCCGCCGTCAGTTTCTTCACCAGCCTGACGATATCTCCCAGTGTTTGCTCGGCTGCTTCAAAGGCTTGCCCTTCCGAATGCATTTTGTCGCCGGTGTGGTCAATGCGATTGTGATAGATATAGAGCACATCGTTGCTTTTCAGTAGATCGCGGCTACCATCCCGATCAAGCTGCATGAAACCTTCAACAGTGATGGCTTCACCACGTCCATCCAGAGCAGCTTGCAAAATCTTGGTGCGATTAACCGTGCCCTGAGAGCTTTGGCCATCAACCAGCACGGTCCCCGTTTCGTTATCGGCAATCGCCAGAACCTTGTTGGGCAGAAGCGCCGCCATGCCCAGCTGGGTATAGCTGGGTAGCATCGACAGCGCTGGCTCCAGCTCGGCACTGTAACGGTCCTCCTGGCGAATCAGGCTGAGCAGTTCATCGCCGATCTCGTAGCGCATAGCGTCGGAGATAATCACGCAGACCTTGTTGTCCTTGCGCAGGAACGGCCTCACCCAGTACTCAAAAAATTCCTTCTGCCTGTGCACAGGCAAGGCTTCCCAGCTCAGAGCCCCATCCACAAAGGTCTGGAAGCGGTCACCCAGCTTCAGCAAATAGTTGTTGGAATAGAGGTTTTCGATCTGATCAGACAGGTCGCTCATCAACGAGGCCTGCCCAGACATACGCACGTTGTAAATGAACTTGCGGTAAAGTTGATCGAGCTGATACCAGAACCGGCTGTAGCGCTCCACGCCCTCGGCCATACTGCCCATGTCGAGCTTGGCCTCGCCCAGTGCCTGGGTGAACTGAGCCGCATAATCGACTGCCTCGTATAGATGTCGGTAGTCGCGATACCAGTGACCCTGCCGTCGCTGGCGAACCCAAAGTGACACATCGCCACTGGATACCGTGCGCGACACTACTGCCCGCACCAGGTCGCTGATGATCTTTTGATCCAATAGGCGGAAGTAGTCCAGCTCTATCAGCACGCGGAAATCCCGCTTGGCCAGATCCTGCTCAATCCCGAGCACCTCGGCACATTCTTGCGAGAGTGTCTCGAAGCCAGCTTCAAATTGGCGACTATCCTTCCAGCGTTTGAGAAACACCAGCGCATCACCGCTCAGCTTCACCTGGCCATCGGAGCCACCCTTGCCGACAGTCATGGCATAACATGACTTGAACAACTCGACGGTAAAATCACGGATGCTCGGTTCGTCGGACTTGTAGCCATAGCAACGGGTCATCTGCTCCCACAGGAAGCCATCCAGGCCGCACCGCCCGACCAGCCTGATTTTCTCATCCCGGCCGTCTGCCAGATCCTGCAGCAGGTTTTCCAGCACCGCATCCATGCGCGGCTCGCTGCCGGTGCATACTGCCAGCATCTTCAGGCGAATCTGTCCGGCAGTGTCGTCCGCTTTCAGCAGCTTCTTGAGGGCATCCTTGCGTTTAACCGCCTCAAAGAACGACCCATGGGCCTGCACCACATCGGTGAACTCCAGGCCGAGTTCCAGTTCAGACAACCAGATGGCCACCTGATCGGTGCGGAACTCACCGTGGGCCAGTTGCACATCCAGCAGCCAGTTATCCAGATCGGCGGGCTGAGGCCCTTCGCGGTAGAGCAGGAACTTCTGTTCCGGTTGCTCGCGCAGCAGCCTGTACTTGATGCCGTACTCGTTGTTGGCGAGCGTAAGCTTCTCGACGCCGGGCAGCTGGAGCGCCTCGAAATCGTCGCGCAACTCCTGCTTGGCGTCGTACCAGAAGACGATCCGGTGCCGATCAAAGAGCTTGGTCAGGGCCTGGGCTATGCGGTTTTCCATCAATGGCGCTCCCTAATCCTCTTTCGCATCCAAGCCAACGATCTTCTTCAAGGCCACGCCGAGCTTGGGGTAGTTGACCTTCACGCCGTCGTCGAGGTCGATCTCCACCTGCTCGGTGGCCAGCGGGTAAAGCACTTCGCGTTCGTACTCTTCCATCTCGACGATCATCTTGGTTATCTTCTCGATCTCCTTCAGCGCCTTGGTCTTCTCGCCCTGGCTGCTGCTGGCGCTGATACTGACCGCCTCCAGATGGTTCTTGTGGGAGGTGAGCTTGGTGCGGAACTCACGCAGGTAGTCGTTGAGCACCACGCTGACCGTATCCGGGCGGTAGCGGTGCATGTAGATCAGCGCGTTGAAGCTGCCCTTGGGGCTGGAGAACAGCCAGTAGATGGGGCGCTTCTTGTAGCGCTTCACATGGTCGCTGTAGAAATCCTTGAGGAAGTAATCGCGCATGTCACGGGCCTTGCCATTCTTGCCCAGCGCCTTTTCGACAAACCGGAGGTTGGCCTCGTAGTGCTCCTCGCCAAAGGCCACACGCAAGAACTTGCGGAAGCGCTCGGCAATGTCGTCGGTGAACCAGTCGCCGTCGAGCATGGGGATAACGTTGTCGTCATCGGCCGGGAAGCTCGGATCAGGAACCCGCTTCAGGTAGTCCTCGATGGTCTCGCCCTGGTTGGCCAGGATGAGCCCCGGCTTGTCCAGCGCGTAACGGCCGAACATGCAGCCCACGGCATAGGAGACCAGCTCGCGCATGGTGTCGGCCAAAAGCAGCGCCTCCAGCTCATCCTCGCTCTTGTCGTTACCGTAACGGTAGTGCGGGTTGCAGGTCAGGGTGATTTCGCTTAGCGGCACCTCGGGTGTTAGCTCATCCTGCAGACCGTAAGCGTCGATAAAGATGCGATTGTTCTCTTGCTCCAGCCGTTGCATCTCCAGCGTCATCTCCCGCCAGTGGGCGCGAAGCTTCTGGTAGGTGGCCTTCAGGGTAGGCTGACGGTAGCCATGGTCCAGCAAAGGCAGGCTGGTGAAGTCCCAGGAGGTTTCGAAGAAATTCCAGTCCGAGCTGGTCATTTTTATGAGTTCGGCAACAAGGCTCTTAATCTTTAGCAGTTCTAATTTTCCCCTTTGAGGATAAGGGAATAGCTCCAAACTCCCAGCTGTAGTATTCAAGGTTGGGCAAATGATCTTCATCACTGAAAAGCCAATTGAAGAGTTCAAAAAGCCTATCATGAGAAACAAATCTTCTGGTTCATCAGCAAAAAGTGAGTCTCCAGCTTGATCAAAAATAAAGCCTTCAGGTAGATACCGTATAGCGAAAAGGGCAGAACTTATTCGATTCCATGTTGCTCCTTCTCTGAAATAGTACTGTGAATTACGAATGACTGAGCTTTTGTGTTCCCTAATAGACTGCCCATCATTTTCCCAATTGATACATGATATGAAATTCCCATACCATTTCCGCACATCCCCGCCATCATTGAGAGCAAACCATTTACTTCCTCTTTTGTGACCTGAGACTTCATACCAACAGCGAATGAATAACTTATTATCGCCAGTTTGAAGACCGGTAGCTGGATTGACACCGTAGTCTCGTAATGTCTTCTCGGCATCAAAAAGACTCAAGACCTTAGGTGTTGCCCAATAGGCAATTGGGCTGCCAGGGATTTTTTTGAAATCAGCCACTGAGGCACGAAAGAACCAGCCGCAGTCGGGATTCTTGATGGCCACACGGATCGCTGTCTCTTTTTCTGCTTCTGAATTGCCGTCAACTAAACGCAAATATTCCCCAATGTATTCAGGACAACTTTGATTCCATAAAACAAAAGCAGTAGTTGAAACCACTTCACCACCAATACTATCAAATGCCCTTGATCCAAGATGAGCCAGGGAGAGTATGGCGTTTTGAGCTAAGACTCTGGTGCGCACCAATTCGAAAGATGAGATAAACATCCAACTCTGCATAGTGATCATCGCAATCAAACCTCTGGGGCTTGAAAGCTTGAGATTACGTTCGATAAATATGGCAAAAAGGTCAGATTTACTGTTTGGATACTTGTCTTTTACCCATGTTTTGAGCCTGCCATTCATCCCACCACTTCCCATATAAGGCGGATTAGCAATCACCACATGGTATTTCGGACTCAGGTATTCGGCCTGCCGCAGGGCTTGCAGCACCTTCTGATGGGTCATGCTGATAAACAGCTGCCCGGAGACGTTTTTTGACTCCAGGATCCTGAGCATGCCGTCCACATCCGTGACATCCGGACGGATCAGGGAGCCGAAGTTGTCGGCCTCTTCGAACTGGCGCAGGGTGGTTTGCAATGGCGCGGTGAACAGGTCGCGCCCGACAAAATCCATGTAGCTCTTCAGCTCGCCCTCGTCGAAGTGGACATTCTCCAGCACACAGATGTTCGGCTTGACGCCCTTGTTGAAGAACCGGCGCTGCTTGGCGCGGGCCTTCATAGTCAGGGCGAAGGCAGCCAGCTCCCCGGCGCGTTCGTCGATCTCGATGCCGTAGAGATTGTGTGTGAGAATCTTCTCCGGGATCTCGGCGGGCTCGTAGCCTTCCTCCTCGTAGATGGCATAGAGCAGGTCGAAGGCGTAGGTCAACATGTGGCCGGAGCCGCAGGCCGGGTCGCAGATTTTAATTTCTTCCGGTTTGGTGATGCGCAGGAAGTCAGTCTCGGCCTGTTCGGGCTTGATGTAGTAGCATGGCTCTCCGCTATCCTTCATTTTTTGAAAGATCTTCGAATTTGGTCGGTTGAGCAGCCACAGGCGGCCGAGGGAGTTTTCCACCAGATAGCGGACGATCCAGTGCGGGGTAAAAAGCTGGGTGGCGGCGGGAATGTTCTCGGGCGTTATCTTCTTGTTCTTCTTCAGGCCGTCGAACACCTCGTCCTTTTTCTCGGAGATATAGAACTGGTAGAGCCAGCCGATCACCTCGACATCCTCGCAGGCATCCGGTGTCATCGCCTCGCGGGTATAGGCGAGGATGGAGTTGCCCGAGAGCAGGTCGTCTGGCATGAGCAGCTCGGTGTAATCGTTGATGCGCTGGAACAGGAACGGCATGGCCTTGTTCCAGAAGTTGCAGGCGGCCACCACCAGCAGGCGGTAAGCCTCGCCCTGGGGGTCGCGGCTGGGCGCTTTGCCGTCGAGCAGGGCGAAGATTTTCTGTCGGGTCTTTTCCGACACCACCTCGTCGTCGATATGACCCATTTTTGCCTCGGCCAGGATCTCGGGCTGGAACTGCCCTTCGGCGGGCGATACCACACCGATGCGGGTGTAGCGATTCACGTCCATAAAGCGCAGGGCGCAGAAGCGGTTGAACCAAATGTAAGCCACCCGCTCGACGACCTGTTCCTTGCTGTGGCCCCTGATGGCCTCCTCGAGTTTCTTGACGGCCTCGGCACGTTCACGCCGGGCAGCGCTGTTTTCAGCGAGTACCAGTTTAAGTTTGGCGGAGACCTGCTCTCGCAGACTGCGCCGGGCGAATTGGGCGAATTTTTTGAGTTTTGCGGTTTCCATCTAGTTCAAGCTCCTAAAGCATCAGCAGGGGCAAGGCGTGACACTGGCCACTTCGGAAAATTCTCGTTCCATTTATCCACATTGACGACATGACAGCTGGTAGCGAGTGCATGAACCCAGCGACGTGACTTAATGCCCACCGGTAGCTCCTGCTTTAGGGATTTCTGCATCCGGCTGTTCAAGGCGTTGTCAAAGGTGATCAGGCATACGTAGTGAACCGGCTTTTCTACTTTCTGTTCGGCATGCCGGTAGAGGTAGGAATCCCGGAATTTGTACTTCAGGTAGTTCTTCAGCCACTTGAAACCGTGCTGCCGAGATTTTTTTTCGTCCTCGGTTGAGGCGCCAATGACATCATAAATCGATGCATCGTCGTAGTCCTTCAACTCCACATAAACATAGGCGTCCGCGAACTCAGCGACGATGTCGACGCCTTTCATGGGCGCACCATGGAACGTGCTTTTCGACCTGTCCTTTTCGTCGAAGACAAATGCGTCCAAAGCGCCTTCAAACCGGAATTCGAAACCGTCCGCCTCAACGATCTTCATTTTCCAAGTCCACCCATGTCATTCTCGATCTCCTGGTTGATGAGGAAGCCAAAAGCCTCATCGATAGGGTTCGGCGAAATATCGAGGTACTCATCAGTAGATGAGATTGTGATGTCTCGGGATGGTGAATCACGGTACAAGCTATGAAAACGGACGTGATCGTCCTTGCCTTTGTCCATCAGGAGATCGAACCACTTAAGCAGTACGTAATCGTGGGTTGCCACAACAACCTGCTGCCCGTTGCGTGCCAGTTCAAGCAGAAGCTCAACCACTAGCCGCATCAATTTCGGATTCAGGTTTGCTTCTGGTTCATCCCACAGCAAAACACCACTGCGGCCAGGGTCCAGTTCATGATTTTCCAACAACAACTGTAATGTGCCCAGCTTTCGCAGTCCCTCAGCTGTCATATCAGCGGAGTCGCGCCGGGAGGACCTGAAAGTCATTTGACGAAAATTGTCGCTTTCGGGATCTTTTACTCGCTCATAGCTCCCAGAGTTAAAGCTGACATTGACGCTATTTTGAATTTTTAATACGCCAAACTTCCCGCCCAACAATTCAACCAATTTCAGATAGATTTCGGCGAATCTTGGATCTTGATCAATTCGTTCACCTGCCTTTACTGCCCCTTTCGTGGCCATTTTTTCTGCGATATCTAAATAGCTCTGATCGAAAAGTGTCCGTAGTGTCTCGGCATCGCTATTCCCTGAAAGAATACCTGTCATCAGTGACAAAACTTCCTTTACCGGGATAAAGTTTGGTTCTCCAACAACAGGTGTGCTGACAAATTTTTCCTTTGCCAGATGCTTTGAGTTGGCGGAAAAGTTGATCTGGCAGACTTGGCCATGTGCCAAGTGACAAATGAGCTCTGCTCTTGACTTCCCATCGTTCCCAACCAGTCCTTTTAGGGCGTTGCTCATAGGGCGGTAGAGTCGCATCAGCTCTTCGGAAGATGTGTCCTGACACGACAGTGCCTTATTCCCAAAGTACAGCGCTTTCAGAAGCTGAGTTTTTCCGGTCCCGTTTTCGCCGATGATCACGTTGATCTTGGGAGACAGATCCAGTGTCAGATCAGAAAAAACCGTGAAGTTTTTGAGCTGAAGACGTTCAATCATATCCGAATCCGTTTCCCTTTCTGTATATCGGCTATCAGTGCTTTACGCATGGACTCAAGAAAACGATCCACATCATTTTCATTGGCCAACCATGCCTTGTCGTAGGAAATGGAAACCTGACGGTAGTGGACATACTCGACCTTGGGTTCGCGGACTCCGGCATCATTACCAGGTGTTGGCTCCTCGTCATCCGTGGGTACCTGCGCTGGGGGTGACGACATATCTGTCAACATGGCTAACAGCTTTTGGTAACCTTGGTCTTCGAAGTAGCGCAAGCGATCATTGATAACCGCTATCAGGTGTTGTTGTTCTATATGGCTCATCAAGTCCAGGTATGGCTTGTTTAGCTCTGCCTGCCTGGCATCAGGTAGGTTTTGATATTCATCCATCGCCTGCATTCTTGCTTGCATGGCCGCCAGGGTTTCGACTGCTTGGGTACGCACCTGCATTAGCCTGTCACTGATATTGGCCTTCAACAGATCCAACTGGCCTTTCATTTGCTGGATCTTGTTGCCTTTGTAGCACGCCAGGTCTTTCAGGTTTGCGACCAGGAGCGCTGCCTCTTCACCTTCGATATAGGCAAAATTGGGCTCCTGGCTCTGGACATATGTCCGAGCCTCTTCAAAGATCGCTTTCTGGGGGCCACTCATGAATTTTCTGATCGGGTCGATAGTCTGCTCTTTCAGGTCAAGCAACGTATCCTCCTGCCGACTAAGCTCGGTCAGGTACCAGGCATAGGGCTTGCCGGTCAGTTCTTTGAGTTGTTCAATAACTGGCGTCAATTCGTTCAGAAAAGGATATTGCGGCGCCTGGGCGGCCAACGGAGCCAGTTGATGCAGCAGCTCCTGGAAGGCGGCTGCTGTTTCCTTGCCAAGCGCTTTGGCTTCACCAGAGGCGGGAGGACCATCGAAGAAATCCTCATAAAGCTCTTTGAGGGCACGAATCTGGGAGGCCGTAAATTCAACTTGTGGCTCCAGTACCACATTGCCGTGGCCATGGGTGTTCCTCAAAGCCCGCTCAAGATCACCTTCCTCAAGCAAGTTGCCATCGGACCGAACCTCCACCTTGCCCCGTGCACACAGGTTGGCCAGGGTGCAAAGTATGGCGGCGTAGTACCAGCCATAGGGTTTACGCTCGAATTTTTCCAGCAGGTTTTTCAGTGTAGTCCGTACGCCACTGCGGTTATTACTCTGGATGAAGGCGAGCAGCTCTTGCTCGGACTCCGCCAGCGACGTGACGTCATTGCCAAACAACCCCTCCTGTGATTGCTTGAGACAGTTGGTAATGTCATTTTCGGTGTAGGTAATCCCGCGCAACATGCGCAAATTTGGGTAGGCACGGGCGATCAGTTCATGAAATCCACGCACCAACCGAGCCTGAGGATCTTCAGAACCAATTTCGATATCAGAGCCTGCCACAAACAGCTTGGCCTTGCCGATCAGTCGCTGTACCCGGAGCTGGAGTTCGGCATACCTTTCACGGTTCTGGAAGCCCTTGTCAGTCAGGATACGTTTGACTGCATCCTGCTGTGTGATCGACATGTTCTGACGGATGTACTTGTCGGTGCGCCTGTACATGAGAAGATCGCGAACGAGGCGCTCATCAACCGGCATCAGCACCAGCAGCTCATCCCGCCCCATGCTCTGCATCTGCAGAATGGACTCACTTTCGGCATTTTCGTGAAATGGGCTGATGACATGAATGGCCAGCTCATATTCCCGCCCATGTAACCGGTCGTCGAGCTTTCGTGAGAACGGGTAGTCCTGAGCCTGATCTTTTGATGAATTGGCGTCATAGCGGATCTTTCGATGCTTGATGACGTGATCAAAAACAATCTTTTCAAGGTCGGCAGCTACATCAGACAACTCCACTTCAGTGCTCTTGATCTCCTGCTCAACGTCTTTTTCCTCATCGGTGAGGTATTCGTAGAGTTCACCATTGCGTTGCACGTAGGTTTGCTGTTCAAGAAGACTGAGGGCTTCCTCGACACGCTTTTTCAGTGCTGGAAGATCCTGGTTGAAGCCGTCCAGCATCAAGACGCACAGGTTGCGGATCGTCGGCTTGAACTCCTTGACATACTTGACCAGGAAGAGGGTTTTCAGCAGCCGGATGGCGAAAGGGCCGTCCAGGTGATTTTCCGCCTGAATAATCGCTCGTTGGATGTTGGACTTCAGCGCGGTGCGAATTCCCTCGAACATCAGGTCGAAGGTTGCCAGTTGGCCGATCTCATGATCGCTAATCTGTACTGCTACCTGCTGGAATACACCCAGCATGGAGCGCTCACCGACTGAGCTGTGCTTACCCTCGAAGGCGTTATGCTGCGACAGATTTTGAATGGCGGATTGAAACAGAGAAAACTGGTACGGGATAAACGGATAGCTATGGATGAAGTGCTCTCGGTCCTGAAAGTTGCGGTAGGTTTGCGAGCCGTCAGCAAAGTCGAATAGCGTTTTGAAATTATTGGATTGTGCGTGATAGATGTCCGACAGCAGCTGAGTGCCTTCTTCAGTTTTCATGAGCAGACGCTTCTGAATGACCTCTGCAACATCGGCACTGGTCAGCTTCATGCGATTAGCGAACCGCGCTTGAATCTTAGTAAAGTCGTTGCCTTGCTGCTTGCCCATTTCACCAACGACCGTACCCATATCCTCCTGGGCTGTCACAATGACCCATGCGCGGCCTCGGCATTTGGTGGCCAAGCTTTCAGCGATGGTCTGGAGGTTAGTCATCAGTTTGACGTTTTCGGCGATGTATTGGCCGACCTCGTCAACAAAGAAGTTCAGCCGGAACTCACTATTGCCCGCCTGCGCCGCCTGACGCTCGATATAAGCATTGATCTGCCCGGCAAAGTCTTCGATAGATACGCGATACTGGTTGCGGTATTTGTCGAGAATCCCCATGGCTGAAGATTCGTCACCATCAGTTACCTGGGCATAGGCCTTGGCAATGTTTTTCGCCTCGAGAAGCGCCTGTTCACGACCTTTTTGCCAGGTTTTACCTGCAATGGCTTCATAGGCCGATTTGAACTCGTCATACAGTCCTCGGCTGTCGAGGTCGCGCTCAAACTGGGCTATGTGTCCCTGTTTACCATAGTAGCCGCACATTTCATCAAACACTTTGACGAAGACAGCGAGGAGCGCATCAATCTGGGTCTTGCTGATAACGTCCGCTTTCTGGTCGATGTTGAACAGAATGCTTTTCGACGGAATGGCGACCGCTCGCTTGAGATCGCCACGCAAAATTTCGTTGTCGCCGCATTTGGGCAAAAACAAATCGAGGGCGGCGGCACCATCTATTTGCCGATTCTCGATCAGCAGCGCCAGTATCTTGAGCAGGTGGGATTTGCCTGAGCCAAAGAAGCCGGACACCCAAACGCCGTTGGCCCCTTCGTAGTTGTTGTAGGCATCCAGGAAGGACTCAAGCCGCTTCTCGACCTCGTTGGTCAATACGTATTCTTCAATTTCGAGGCGAAGGCTGGCTTCATCGTCAGCTTTGATGACCCCTTCAATCGGGCGGTCAACCGGCTTTTTAAATATAGTTCTAAGAGTCATTTCGCTTCCCTCGGCTCTTCATTAAATTCAGGCTTCGCAGTGAAAGATGTTGAATGCCCGGTAGTACTTGTCGTCGTGCAGCCTTCCGAACAGGTCTAGCGATGCGCCAGACTCAATGGAGTGGGTGTAGGCGCCCGGGAAAAACATGACAGTCGGCTTCTCTTTCGCCGTACTTTGCAAGTTATTCAAGACGTTGTGAGAGCGGATGTAGGGAAAAACTTCACCAACACCGGACAGAAAAAGTACTTCAAAGTCAGTGCTTGCCAACTTGGCTGCAATGGCTGGCACAAGGTGCGCTTCCGGGTCCAATACACCTTGCAGCAACTCCTTGAGTTGGTCTTTGGAGACAGACGCTTCCATCTCCAGAATCTGATCCCAAATATCACGCTCTCTCAGGATTTCTATCGAAAGGTCGTAAAGATTGATGTCTAGTACTCCAACACCAGCCTGACCAAGTCGATTGATCAGTTGCCGCTGGAGTCTCTCCATCTCAACAGCCTCTTCCGGTTTATAGGGGCAGATGAAGAAAGGAACCTCGTTACCAAGACCCTGCTTGTTGATAAAGCGCTGACCCGAGATCACGGCAAATAGGTGCTGGAATCTGTCTGGCATTGGCATTCTGGCTATGTCTGCTGTCACTGAGTCATCCCCTTCAGGTCGGATTCAAATACAGGGAAATAGGAGATATCCTTGCGACTAACGTGACTGACCACTTTCAGTAATTTCGTGCTCAGCATGGCTGCGTTTATCATGCTGCTGGCCGTTAAGAGATCCGCCTCACGAAGCATCTTGAACAGAACCTGCCTCAATTTGCCTCGCGTAGCCGGAGTAAGCGCATCAAGCTCCGAATGCCACTCGGACTTCCTGTTGAAGAAGGCATCAAAATCATCATGGTTCAAATTCGTCTTCAGTGTGATGTAACGCTCCCTCACCACTTCCACGGCAAATTCAGCGATAAAACTATACCGACGACAGGCCGCAATCCACAGCAGATACGCCTGCTCCTGATGACTGCCTTCAACAAGTAGCTCAATCTCGTCAGGACTAAGCGTTCTGAGCCGAGAGATGACCTCGCTGCAGACGCGCTTGAGTGTATTCACTGTTCTGGTCTGTAATAGGTTTTCTGCGATGGCCTTGTCTCGTACAGAGCTCCAGCTTCCAAGTTCAAGATACAGCGCGGCCAGCCCCACCGACTCACGGTGAAAGAGGCTACCCGTTGTAAATGACATGCTGTATCGAGCGCTATTCATGTTTGCTCAGGATTCCTTCTTGTTATGCTCGGCAGCACCACCGGCTTTCACCCACTCGTCCACTTCATCTTTCTTGAACTTCCAGAACCGTCCCATTCGATGGGCTGGCATTGCATGCTTGTCGATCCATCGATATACCGTGTCATTACTGACACCGAGGTATTTGGCTATCTCATCTACTGATAACCAGCGATCTTCTAAATCTGCCATGTCCAGCTCCTGATGGGCGATTGGCCTCACCCCGTGGGGCCACCGAGTGTTACAGGTGATAATCGGCCAGCTTACATAGCACGTGACTATAACTCGACATTGGTAGGCACTCAACGGGTTTAACCCGTATAAGCCGGCATCGGGCCGCAATCAGTGGCACCCTTTGTGACTGATAAGGAGCAGAATGCAGCGGGAGGTTGGAACAAAGCCTGCTTGTGAAAGGCCCGTTACAAAGCCGCAGTTGCAATAAGGTATTGGCTACGGCTCGTCCGGATCACCCAGGTCGATACGCCAATCATCTGGACCATATAGGCCGACACCGGAATGGCCATCTCGAATCTCTGGCTCTTCATCCGAAGGCACATCAGCCCTCTGAGCAAGCCACCCCGCAGCCAGCATGAAGACGACCAGCAACCCGAGCCAAAACACCAGGTACAACAGCACGCCCACCAGGGCGAGCTTGATACTCCAGAGCATCCAAGAAGCGGCACTGCGTGGTAAACCTTTAGCAACCAACCACTGCCTGGCCTGCAGCTCTCTAAAAGCAACACGACGCCAGCTGTTGCCCAGCCAGCGGCCTATCAACTCTGATTTCGATACCGTCCGTGTCGCGTTCATCGCTTCACCCTGGATCTTCTGTCACTCTCCCGGCATACCCAGGCAAACACAATGGTCTTTGACCTGGAGTCATAACGGAAGAACAGTCGAAAATGCCCGCCAAACCTTTTACTTCGCCAGTGGCGCTGTTTCGGACCTTGAAGCCTGCCCTGGCAGTATTCATCCCGTGCCGGATCAACCGGCACCACCTCAAGGATCACCTGCGCCAATGCCCTGAGTAACTTTACGTTGGCGTGACCTTTGTAACCTGCCGGGTCACTCCGTTGCACCCGCTCAGCAGCGGCATGCAATTGCTGTAGCTGCTCCACGATGCAGTCGTGGAATAGCAAAATCCAGCCATGGCGCTGCATCAGAGTGCGACGTCGCCTTCGACGTCCTCATTGAGATCTACCGGTCGCTCCAGATTCGCGAGCATCACCTGAGCGAGTTCCTCCGGCAGACAGCCAATATGCTTGCCCTGACGAATGTCCTGCTCAATCACCCCCAAGAAAGCTCCGATAGCAGGGTCTTCATGCTCAGCATCGGCACGAGTCACGATAACCTCATCGCCACGCAGCTCGAAAGAAACCTTACTACCGGCCGTCACGCCCAACGCCTGGCGGATCGCCTTAGGTAGGGTAATCTGCCCCTTGGATGTGAGTGTGGCCTGTTCGTGGATGTTGGGCATGGCCGGGCTCCCGCCAAAATTGCTCATAACCAAAGAGTAAGGAATAATCCTTACTCTGTCAATTTGACGCCTCCTGTAATCGCAACCCTGCAAAGTCACAGAACACCGTCAGCATCTGCTCCTGCACCCAGGTTTTGGGTCCTTGCTGTAATACAAGGTCATCAATACTCAGGAGTATGGCGGGAAGGCGATCCGCAGACACTTGCCTCGCAGCCAGCTCTGCCAATATTGCGGTTCGAGCCAGCACAGGTAACGGATCGTCCAGTTCAGTGTCACTGCGGTGCCATTGGCTGAGTGGACCGGCCACATCGCTCAGATAGGGCAAACATGAAGGCAGGTCGGCTGGTTCGTTGGAGGCACTCACGGCCATCTTCAACCAAGGTATTTCCGCGCGGGCATCCCTCCCGCGCCCCCAGGCAATAAACGCCAGCGCGATGGCAGCGACGACCTTCATCTCTGCCCAATCCTCAAAGCTGGCTGCCACATTTGAAGTGAGCGCCATCTGCGCTCGGTGGATCTTCCGATTGCGGAACTTTCGCCGGAGCACCTCCAACCCATAAGGGGTCGCCAGCACCAACCCCCAGAGAAGCTGGAGTAATTGCCACCCCCACTGGGCCAGCGTGAGAGTGACGGCAATCAGCAACTGGAAGAAAGTGGCGACTGCAGTCAGCACCAAGTAGGCCGCCTGAGCATAGGCGGCATTTTTACCCCGCACCTGGACTCCGAACAGTTTGGCGGAAGAGCGATTGGGTTTGACCCAGTTAAAGGTACCCAACTCGTTGCGCGTTGAGACAGTCATGCCGGTCTTGGAAAGATTGAGCTTGGTGGGCCCGCTGCCATAGCGTCCACGCAGCACGAACCGACCGTTCTGCATGGCCATTTGGGTGTTCTTGCCAACAGTCCGAGAGACACGGAATCCGTGGCTGCTGTTGGCCGTCAGATTCAGACCCGCAGCCCTGGTTTGCGCCCGTAGCGAAACACCCCCGGTACGGCTCGCCCGGAGGTATTTGCCCCGGTGCTCAATTCGCGCCTGCTTGCCGTAGTCATCCTTCTTCCCCAGGTTCAAAAAGCTCATATCGTCGCCAACTTTTCCATAAGGCCCCATTCTATACACTGATCCAGCCTGTGCATCCCGCTGCCAGCCATTGATTAGATATTTCACAATTATTAAATCTAGGCGCTATTTCTGACGCCGAAATTACACAAGCTGCTTTCAGATGATTAGATTATGTGCTACTTTTCACCCATGAGCCAAATACCCAGACACCAGATAATCAAGCACCTGCAGGCGGAACTGCCGCGGGGGGCGCCATTCGACCTGGCCATCCTGGCCCGGTTCGGCGTATCGCCACAACTTGCCGCTCAGTATGCGGGGGCTGGCTGGCTTGTGCGTTTGGCGCAGGGGGTTTATGCCTTCCCGAACGACGACTTTGATGTCTACGGTGCCCTGAAGCTCCTCCAGCAACGGGTGCCCGGCCTGCATATCGGCGGCAAGACTGCGCTTGCCCTGCAGGGCGTAAGGCACAACCTGGGCAGTCGCGAGACTTGGGTGCTGTGGGGCGACAAGCGTTATGCATTACCGGCATGGTTCACCGACCGCTTTCCAGCGCGCTATTGCCATGCTCGACTGTTTGACTGGCCGGACACGGCCTTGGCGACCAGAACCCTGACCACACCGCCGGGCATGCCAGACCCTATCGAGATGGCTTGCCCTGAACGAGCCGTGCTGGAACTGCTGTACGAAGTCGGTGTGAAACAAAGCCTGGAAGAAGCGCGCAATCTCTTCGACGGCCTGCGCTCACCTCGCAAGGATGTTGTCGGCGAGCTGTTGTCCTGTTGCACCAGTGTAAAGGCCGTGCGCCTTTTCCTTACCTGGGCGCGTGAGACCAGCCTGGTGGACGTCGATGCCTTATTGTCACAATATCCGGTCCGCACAGGCGGCGCCTCACGCTGGATGAGCCGCCTTGACGACGGCACTCTGCTGAGTCTGCGCCCCCATGGATAGGAGTGATCATGGATAAAAACTCTCATGGATAAAAGTTACGCCGATACCGTTCGACTGTTGCTGGCTATCGCCCCCGACGTGTTTGCCAATGACATTTTTGCCATGAAGGGCGGTACAGCCATCAATCTCTTTGTGCAGGATATGCCACGCCTGTCAGTGGACATCGACGTGGTATACCTACCCTGGCAAACGCCCCGCGACGAGGCGCTGCAAGCCATCAACCAGGAACTGGCCGCCATCGCCTCGCGTATTGCGACACTGGGTGTACAGACACGCCTGATTCCCGCCAGGGATCTTGGAGACACCAAGCTGATCGTCGAGAACGAGACCAGCCAGGTCAAGATCGAGGTCAACGTTGTGTTCCGAGGCAGCGTGCTTGCTGCTGAGCGACGGGCACTGAGCGCCCGCACCAGCGACCTGTTCAGCGTCGAACTCGACCTGCCGACCCTGGCTCCCGATGAGTTGTATGCAAGCAAGCTGGTGGCCGCACTGGACAGGCAGCACCCTCGCGATCTGTTTGACGTGTGGCAACTGTATGAGTCGGACGGCATTAGCGACGGTATGGTCGAGTGCTTTGTGATCTACCTGGCCGGGCACAACCGGCCACCCCATGAAGTGCTATTCAGTAACGACAAGGACATCGCCAACGAATACGAAAGAGCCTTTGTCGGTATGACTGAAGTGGAATGCTCTCTGGAAACACTTCTGGAGGCTCGCGCTCGGTTGCAGCGCGAACTGCCGCAGCGGCTGACCACAACACACCGGCAGTTTCTGAGCGGGCTGGTTCGTGCAGAACCAGACTGGTCACTACTGCAATGCCCCCATGCTGCGGAACTGCCAGCGCTGCGCTGGAAGCTCAGCAACCTTGAAACCTTCCGCAAGCGGCGTCCCGCAGACTTTGTCGCCCAGGCCGATGCGCTTGATGCCGGATTGAACCAAATCTGACCGTCCTGGCATTTATCGGAGCCACCGCATTCCGTATTGCCCATGGATGCCGCTTGGCAATTGCCCTATACCGGAGCCTTGAAACGGCCAAAGGGCTAGGGAAAGGAGCAAGGGAATGGCGCCAAGGGGAAAGGCTCTACCCGAAAAGGCCAAAAGGCTCCCTCTCCAGCCCGACACCTGGGGATAGCCATGCTCTCATTGTTTCAGTACAAAGGGTTTCACCGCAAAAAGCGCCCACCCGCTGCAGACTCTCGCATCAGCTCGGCAGAGCTACTCTTGCCACAACCCGCCTCGATTTTGCTGGCCACGCCCCGCCGGCAGAAACTGCTGGATCATATCTGGGAGCGAACGTCACTCTCGCGAGCTCAGTTCTCTTTGCTTTACCTGGCCCCGTTGGAGAGCTATGCCGAGTTAGTGCAACAGTTTCCTGCATCTGAAAGCCACCACCACGCCTACCCCGGCGGCATGCTGGATCACGGCCTGGAAATTGTTGCCTACGCCCTGAAGCTGCGGCAGTCGCACCTTCTGCCGGTGGGGATGAAACCCGAAGAGCAGGCAGCGCAGGCGGAAGTGTGGACGGCTGGAACAGCCTATGCCGCTCTCCTGCACGACATTGGCAAAATCGCCGTCGACCTCTATGTAGAATATGCCGACGGGTCGCCATGGCATCCCTGGCACGGTGCACTGCAGCAGCCCTATCGGTTTCGCTACTGTGAGAATAGGGAATATCGTCTGCACAGTGCCGCCACCGGGCTCTTGTATAACCAGCTTCTGGATCGGGTAATCCTGGACTGGCTCAGTAAGTATCCCGACCTGTGGGCTGCCCTGCTGTACGTGCTGGCCGGTCAGTATGAACATGCCGGTACTCTGGGCGAACTGGTGATCCGGGCCGATCAAGCCTCTGTGGCCCAGGATCTCGGAGGCGATCCAGGTAAAGCGATCATTGCACCCAGGCATACCTTGCAGCGCAAGCTGCTGGATGGCTTGCGCTATCTGCTCAAAGAAGAATTCAAGCTCAACCAGCCCCAGGCCTCGGACGGCTGGCTGACGCAGGATGCCCTGTGGCTTGTGAGCAAGACCGTTTCCGACAAATTGCGTGCCTATCTGCTGTCACAGGGTATCGACGGTATTCCATCCAACAACACGGCTCTTTTCAATATTCTGCAGGAATACGGCATTGTTCAGCCGACGCCTGACGGGAAGGCCATCTGGAAGGCGACCGTCACCAGTGACACGGGCTGGAAGCACAGCTTCACCTTCCTGAAGCTCTCGCCAGCCGCGATATGGGAGGGGAGCGATCGTCCGGAAGCCTTCGCCGGCACGGTTCAGCCAGGACTCGGCGCAGTGGATACAGCCGATTCTTCACCCGCGATGGAGAGCGCCGTCATTGACGAGACCCTGCCGGCCGAAAGCGCCGTCCACGATCCGGTCGCCTCACAGAAAGATGGAGATGACTTGGGTGGTCTACTCGATTTACTGGAAGAAATTGAAACTCAAGACGATCAAGCGGTCGAGCCCGCGCCAGATACCGCGGTTTCGACTGAGACCGCCGATTCGGTCAGTCCCGCCGAGCCTTCTCACGCTCCGTCAGGTGAACACTTCATGGAGTGGTTACGCACGGGCGTGCGATCTCGAAAACTGATCATCAACGATGCCAAGGCGCTGGTGCATACCGTGAACGGCACTGCGTATCTCATCAGCCCCGGCATATTCCAGCGGTATACCCAGGAACATCCCCAGGTGGCAGCGCTGGCCAAAGCTGAACAGCTCTCAGCATGGCAGTGGACTCAGAAACGCTTCGAGAAGCTGGGTTTGCACCGCAAGCAGGGCAACGGGTTGAATATCTGGACCTGCGAAGTCAAAGGTCCGCGTAAGTCTCGACGGGTGCATGGATACTTGCTCTCAACTCCCCATGAACTGTTCGAAGACCCTCCGGCCGACAACCCGTATCTGCAGTTGCTGTAGCAGTATGAACGATCACTACTGGGCACTCATCGTCCTACCCTCATGCGGGCAAGTTCGTCCACGACCAACTGCATTGGCAACTCCAAGAAGTCGAAAAGCGCATAGAGCGGTGACAGTAGGGGATGCACGATCTCGGGCAGGTTCGGATCGATCGCCTGAGCATCAACGTGGGTTTCCAATGTGATCGCGTCCTGGCGGGCAACACGCCCCTCCCGAATATTGCGACGGCCGTCCATGCTCACCAACGAGCGGCCGGCCAGCCCCTCGTAGGTGGCAACCAGCCTGATCGTTGTCGGTCCCTCGAAGGCGTTGGCGGCGAGGCTGCATGCATGCAGCAGGACTTCGCCGATCCTCCAGACCGGGAGTGTAATGTCGAAGGCCGTTGCGGGGGCCACTGGGGCACGCCCGGGCCGCTGGGCATCCATACCGTCCTCCTGATAGCCACGAAGAAGGAAGGCCAAGCCATCCGGATGGATGCGCCAGAAATCAGAGTGCGCCGCATCCCTACCTTCCGGAGGAGTTTGGGGATCACCCCCCAACCAGCATTCAACAGCACCATCGATTGGATAAGGCTCGATCCCGGCACGCGTTGGATACCAGAAGGGTGGCCAGCCTGTGTGCCGAACCACGCTCGCTCTTAGCACCTCAGGAAATCGTGGGGGAGCGATTTGTCGGCGTTCGCCGACTAATTCATAGGCGACGCGAAAACGCCCATGCGGCAGACGAGGCCCAACCCCTTCGGGGAGTTGTTCGACGAGCCCCCTCCAACGCTCGCAACTGGCCCTTATCCATTCATCGAGCCGATCCGGCTGAAGTGGCATTTCCACCTGCGGAACAGCCCCCGTGATCAAATCCCTAATCTGATCGAACATCTCGTCTCGCCGATTCCGAAGGCATCGGGCCAGCAGGCTGTCCCAGTCCTGCGCGCTTTGGGGCATCTCGCTACGCGGACCCGGCTTGCGAACATAGATCGCGTTGTTCTGGACCGTGTTTTCGTTTGGCCCAGCTCTGCGTGCTCGAATGGGCACCCGATGTCCGCCGGGAATGACCACGATGGGAAAGACTGCACCGACAGGGTTTGCGACGATGTGCACCGCACAGTGAAACGGCGGATCACAGTAGTTTTGCACGATGCCGTTGATCAAGTCTTGGCTGTAACCGTCCAGCGCCGCGGGACGACCCTCAGCTTCTACAATGCCGGCATCAGTTTCAACCAAACCGAGGATGATGAATCCGCCACCATGGTTGGCCAAGGCGAGAACAGCCTTTGCGAAAGTCGCCTTGTCATCGTTCGAGCCTCGCAGATCAAGCCAATTCTTCACCTCGCAATCGAGATCTTCCCGAGGATCAATCAGCAGGTCTGAGAGTCGCTCGCGGGAAACTGTCATATGATCACCTCAAACACAGCGTTTAGGAACGCGACCTGCATTTATCAAATTATTCGGACTCGACGGCATCGATTCATTCGCCCTACTCGCGCTCGGTAACCCTCAGCAAAGCCGTACGCCGCTCGGACAGAGGACCAAAGGCCTCCATCACTTTGTCCATGGAGTCACCGCGGGCCAGGGCATCGAGGATATCCGCCCAGTCCTGCATGATGATCTTACGGGATGAAATGTATTTGGTGTGGTCGTAAGGCGCCCGGGATGAATCCTTTTTCCGCTTGGAGTGCGCCAGCTGGAGGTCAACCCGGTTCTCCGGATAACTCAACAGACCAAGCAAAGTTGTGGCCGTGGAACGGAATCCGTGTGAAGAGAACCGCCCAAGGTAGCCCATACGCTCCAACGCCTTGTTCAGTGTGGTAGCGGACATCACCTGACCAGGCTTGCGGTAGCTCGGGAACAGATAGTCGCCCCCTCCCGTGAGTTTGCGCAACTCATCAAGAGCCGTCATGGCTTGTTTCGAGAGCGGAACGATATGAGGCTGGCGCATCTTCATCCGTTCTGCAGGGATGGTCCATACTGCATTATCCAGGTCGAACTCTGTCCATGTCGCCTTGCGCAGCTCCACTGTGCGCACGAACGTCAGCGCAATCAGGCGCAGCGCCAGTACCGTGGTTCGATAGCCACCGTCAGCATCCAGGCGATTCAGAAAATCCCCCAGCTCATTCCAGGCCAGGGGCGGGTTGTGCCTGACCCTGGGCCGCTTAACTGACCGCTTCAATAACGCCGTAGGATCAGCCTCGCAAAGCCCCTCCGCTGATGCGTAGGCAAAAATCTGTCCGCACCACTGCCTGATCAGAATCGCAACTGTCGGCGCCCCACGATCAACGACTGTCTGCAGAATTGGCCTCAGGTGCGAGGTCTTGATTGCCGCGAAAGGCAGCTTACCTATCTTGGGGAAAACATCCTTCTCGAGGTACCCCCTGACCTGATTGGCGTAGTAGTCGCTCCACTGAACATTGGTATCCATCCAGCGGCGCGCCACGGTTTCAAAGGTATACTCATTCTGGTCGATTTGCTCCGCTACCTTCACCCGCTTCTCCAGCAACGGATCACGCCCCTCACGGACCATGCTGCGAGCCCAGTCCCGCTCCTTTCGAGCAGCCTCCAAGGATACGTTGGGGAAGACGCCAATAGAGAAATTCTGTTGAGACTGGCCAAGCCGATAACGGTACCACCACAGTTTGCTGCCATTGGGCTGGACACGCAGAAACAGACTGCCGCCATCCCGGAGCATGTAGGGCTTGGTTTCAGATTTAGCCGTTTCGATCTTGCGAACGGTGAGGAGATTGCGAGCCATGTGTATAACGCCCTCCGATAGTGCCGTTATACACTTTGTTATACACTTTTGCGGTGGCTTGGTCTAGTGGTCGTTAGACGGTAATGGACTTTACACCTTTATAGATCATGGAGTTACAAATACTCAATGGACAACAATGGAAACCAGTAGACGCTTTTCGTAGTTATCGATCATCAGTATCACAGCACTTCCCCCGATGATAAATTGCCCGGCGCAACCATGGCGGCGGCGCGAAACAGCGCCTGAGCTTTGTTCATGGTTTCCTGCCACTCGAGTTGCGGCACCGAGTCTGCGACCACACCGCCACCTGCCTGCACATGCAATATGCCATCCTTGATCACCCCGGTGCGAATCGCGATGGCGGTATCCATATTGCCATTCCAGGCCAAATAGCCAACCGCCCCGCCATAGATACCGCGTTTGACGGGTTCCACTTCATCGATAATTTCCATCGCGCGAATTTTTGGGGCGCCGCTCAGCGTGCCCGCGGGCAGTGTGGCGCGCAGCACATCGATCGCCGTAGTGCCTGGTTCAACTTCGCCGGTCACATTGGAGGTTATATGCATCACATGGGAAAAGCGCTCGACAATCATTTTTTCCGTCAACTTCACGCTACCGGTGCGCGCCACCCGCCCCACGTCGTTGCGCCCCAAATCGATCAGCATCAGGTGCTCGGCAATTTCCTTGGGGTCGGCCAGTAATTCCTGCTCCAACGCCAGGTCTTCGACGTCATCGTGGCCGCGGCGGCGGGTGCCGGCTATGGGCCGCACCGTCACCTGCCCATCTTCGAGGTGGGCGAGTATTTCCGGCGAGGAACCGACAATCTGAAATTCCCCCAGATCGAGAAAGTACAGATACGGCGAAGGATTCAGGCAGCGCAGGGCACGATACAGGTTGACCGGTTCAGCTTGAAAAGGCGCCGACAGGCGTTGCGATGGCACTACCTGCATCACATCACCGGCAAGCACATACTCTTTAATATGTTCCACCACATCTTCATAACGCTGCTGCCCAAAACTCGACGTAAACGCAGAATCCGGCAACCCAGGAGCATCCAATGAAATCTTGCCCAGCTCGGGTAGCGGTACCCGCAGGCCTGCTTCGAGTTGGTCCAGCCTGGTTTGCGCCTGCTTCCAGGCCGTGGGTTGCGTGGGGTCGGCGTGCACCACAAAAATCAGTTTGCCCAGTAGATTGTCAAACACCAGCACTTCATCGGACACCATCAGCAATATATCCGGCACGCCGAGGGTATCCGGGGGACAGCTCGCGGCCAAGCGCGGCTCCACATAGCGCACGGTGTCGTAGCCAAAATAGCCCACCAGGCCGCCGGTAAATCGAGGCAGCCCCGGTAGTTGCGGCATATGGAAACGGGCGTGAAACTGTTCCACCTCGCCGAGGGGATCGTCGGTTACGCGACTGACCTCCACCCTGCCGTCCCGCTCGATAATCAACTGGTCTCCCTGGATTTTGAGTACGGTGGCACAGGGCAGTCCGATCAGGGAGTACCGCCCCCACTTTTCACCGCCCTGCACTGATTCCAGCAGGTAGGTATAGCGGCCGCGGGCCAACTTGAGGTAGCAGGATAGCGGTGTTTCGAGGTCGGCGAGTACTTCGCGCACCACCGGAATACGGCTGTAGTTCTGTGTGGCCAGGGCGGCAAATTGTTCAGGCGTCATAGCCATTCCTTAATATGAACGCTTAGCTATCGGGGAAAAACTATTGAGGTGTGCCATAGCGGCACAGGGGATTACCCGCGTGGCCATCGCCAGCGGGCAAAGGAAGAAATGTTTTGATCCCGATTGCCGAAAATCACCTGAAACTCCAACTGTGAGGCCCGCATTCTAATCGATTTGCCCAGTTCGGAAAACCACCCTCAGGCAACTGCTAACGCAGCGCGCATGGCCGCGATGGCAGCTGCGTAATCTGGCGCGCCAAAAATTGCCGAGCCAGCGACAAAAGTGTCGGCCCCCGCCGCAGCGATTTGTCCGATATTGGCCGCAGTAACACCGCCGTCCACCTGCAGGCGTATATCGCAGCCACTGTCGTCGATTAACACGCGTGCTTCGCGCAGCTTGGCGAGGGTTTCTGGAATAAATTTTTGGCCACCGAACCCTGGGTTAACGGACATCAGTAACAGGATATCCAGTTTGTCGAGCACGTGGCGCACCGTTTGCAGACCAGTGGCTGGGTTCAGTACCAAACCGGTTTTGCAACCCAGTTCCCGCGCTAGTTGCAGCGAGCGGTCGATATGTCGGGACGCCTCGGGATGAAACGTAATCCAGGAGGCCCCGGCCTCAGCGAACATGCGAATCAGATCATCGACGGGCTCGACCATCAAATGCACATCAATCGGCGCGCTGATCCCGTGTTTGCGCAGCGCCTGGCACACCATCGGGCCAATGGTAAGATTCGGCACGTAGTGATTGTCCATCACATCGAAGTGCACCACATCGGCTCCGGCGGCCAGCACGGCGTCCACCTCTGCCCCGAGGCGCGCAAAATCCGCAGACAGAATCGAAGGGGCGATAAGGTAATCTTGCATACCAAAACTCATTTTTTTTGAGCACACCACTATGCCGAACAAGCCTCAGAGGTGCAACACAAACCCACCGCGCGAAATGTCAAACCGGGGCTTGCGCTGGCGTTACCCTGTTGGTGAATCGGAAGCCGTCTGCGATGATAACGCCTGACGCACAGCGCTCGTTTTTCGCAACAGGCCTGGGCCGCGATACATTCACCGTGGAAATACTTGTTATGGCCCTAACCCCAACACCTGCTGCCGCAACCCACATTAGCGCACAGGCGCTGGACGCCATTGCTGGCCAACTGCCGCAACTTTCATTTGATGCAACCCAGGACCCGGCGGTTACCGCAGCCGCGCGGGAATATTTACGCCACTATAATCTGCCACAAGACAGCAAACCGCTTCAGGACAGCCAACGTCCCGCTGCGCAGAATCCGAACCCGCTAGCCAAAGAGCAACTCGCGCCACCCTGTATTCATCGCTGGGGAACCCTGCACACCGGCAACTATACAATCGCCTGCCACTACTGGCACCCGGTCGCGAGTGCCAGAGGAACGGTATTTCTGGTACATGGGTACTTCGATCACGTAGGCCTGTATGGGCATTTGGTGCGCTATCTACTCGCGCGCGACTATTCTGTGGTGGCTTTTGATTTGCCCGGCCATGGTCTATCCAGCGGCGAGCGCGTCAGCATTGCCAGCTTCGATCACTACGCCGATGTTTTCGACGCGGTGTTACAGCAGGCCGCCACGCACTTGCCACGCCCATGGAACGCGGTCGGTCAAAGCACTGGCGGGGCAATTATTCTTAAATACCTGTTGGAACACCGGGATCACAGGTCGCAATTTACGCAGATTGCCTTACTGGCGCCGTTAATTCATCCCTACCGTTGGGCGTGGAATAAGCTGGTGTATCTGGCGGCGCACCGCTTTATCGGGCGCATTGGTCGAAAATTTGTCGCCAATTCTGGCAATCGCGCATTTCTTCAATTTTTGTCGGGCCAGGATCCCCTGCAGGATCGCTACATACCCCTGGAATGGATCGGTGCGATGAAGCATTGGACCGAAACCTTTCGCCGCCTGCCGACCAATCCGTTTCCGGTGTGCATTGTGCAGGGCGACCAGGACACCACTCTTGACTGGCGCTACAACCTGAAAGCGCTGGCACACAAGTTTCCCAACGCAAAAATTCATATCGTGCCCGGCGCCCGTCACCATCTGGCCAATGAAACACCCGCATTACGGAATCAGGTTTTTGCCGCAATGGGCCTGTGAAACATCCCCACCAAAAACAGTTAAAACAGAACGCGACAGTGTACCGTGCCGTTAATCGCTTTCAATTCCTGTAACGCCCGCTCGCTGTATTCGGCGTCGACATCCACCACCACGTAGCCAATCTGTTCGTTGGTTTGTAAATATTGTCCGCTGATATTAATACCGTTGGCCGAAAATACCTGGTTTATGGCGCTTAGTATGCCCGGCACGTTGCGATGCACGTGCAGCAGGCGGTGGGAACCGGCGTGGGGTGGCAACGCCACCTGGGGAAAATTGACGGCGCTGGTGGTGGTACCGTTATCGCTATACTTGACCAGCTTTTCCGCCACTTCAGCACCGATATTCTCCTGAGCTTCTTCAGTGGAACCGCCGATATGGGGAGTCAGAATAACGTTGTCAAAAGCGCGCAGTGGCGACATAAATTCTTCGCTGTTGGATTTTGGCTCCGCAGGAAATACGTCGAGTGCTGCACCCCCCAGATGGCGATCCGCAAGCGCCTCGCACAGGGCATCGATCTCCACGACCTGGCCCCGCGCTGCGTTAATTAAAATGGCGCCCGGCTTCATCGCCCGCAACTGCTCGGCGCTCATCATATAGCGCGTTGCCGATGTGTCGGGCACATGTAACGACACCACATCACTGTCTCGCAACAGCGCATTAAGGCTGCCCACCTGAGCGGCGTTACCCAGCGGCAGGCGTGTCACCACGTCGTAAAAACGCACCCGCATACCCATTGCTTCGGCGAGCACGCTGACCTGGCTGCCAATATTACCGTAACCGATGATGCCGAGGGTTTTACCCCGCACTTCGTAGGATTGGTCCGCGGACTTTAGCCAGATACCGTTGTGCGCTTTGGCATTTTTTTCGGGTATGCCGCGCAGCAACATAATGGCTTCGGCCACCACCAGCTCGGCCACGCTGCGAGTATTGGAATAGGGTGCGTTAAATACCACCACCCCATGCTCCATAGCCGCCTGTAGATCAACCTGATTGGTACCGATGCAAAAACATCCGACGCCAATCAATTTATCCGCCGCCGCAAACACCTTGCGCGTCAACTGCGTACGGGACCGAATGCCGACAAAATGTACCCCTTTAATCTTTTCCAGCAGCGCCTCTTCCGGCAACGCGGTTTTCAGGTACTCCACTGCACCGTATCCCGCTGCCGCGAACGTGTCGCGGGCGGACGCGCTAACCCCTTCGAGCAGGAGAATGCGAATCTTCGATTTATTAAGGGACAAACTGGCCATGGAATAGAAACTCTCGGCGGACTGAAAAAAAGGGCCATTATGATACCATAGCGGCCTTTAATCCTCGCTGCCGAGACCCCCGCGACGATGAATGAAACTGCTGCGATCCAATTGCACCTGTCCCAATCACAACTGACCCGACTGTGCGGCATCGTCGGCGAGCGGTACGTACTCACCGACCCGGACAGCTTGCAAAAATACGGCGTCGATCGCACCAGCGTGTGGCAACCGACCCCTTGTGCGGTAGTTTTGCCCAACAGTACTGCGCAGGTGCAGGCCGTGGTACAAATGGCAAACCAGGAGCGATTGGCGGTGGTGCCATCCGGCGGGCGCACCGGCCTGAGCGGCGGCGCGGTAGCCTGCAACGGGGAACTGGTGCTGGCCCTGGATCGCATGAACAACATTATGGCGTGTAACCCGGTCGATCAAACCGTGACCTGTCAGGCTGGGGTCATTACCGAGCAATTACAACGCTTTGCGGCAGATCAAAATTTATTTTACCCGGTGGATTTCGCGTCAGCGGGGTCCAGTCAGATCGGTGGCAATATTGCCACTAACGCTGGCGGTATTCGAGTCATCCGCTACGGTATGACCCGCGACTGGGTGCGCGGCCTGACCGTGGTCACGGGCAACGGCGAGTTGCTGACCCTCAATAAAGGACTGATCAAAAACAACACGGGCTACGACTTCCGACATCTTTTTATCGGTTCGGAAGGCACCCTGGGCATTATTTGCGAAGCGACCCTGGCGCTACTGCCCCCGCCAACGGATACCCGCGTGATGGTCCTGGGTATCACCAGCTTCCCCGCGATCATGGAAGTGTTGCGCACCTTTAATCGCGCCGTAACGCTGACCGCTTTTGAATTTTTGTCAGACCTCGCTCTGCAAAAGGTCATGGCTCACCAACAACTGGCGCCCCCTTTTGACAGTCGTGCGCCGTTTTATGCGGTGCTCGAATTTGAGCACGACGATGCAAACGCGCTTGATACGGCGATGGCATCGTTCGAACACTGTGTTGAGCAAAACTGGGCGACAGACGGCGTGGTCAGCCAGAATATGACCCAGGCCAAAAATCTGTGGCGACTGCGGGAAGATATTTCCGAAACCTTGTCATTTTCCAAGCCCTACAAAAATGACATTTCAGTTTGCGTGTCGCGGATGCCGGATTTTTTGCAGGAAGTAGACGCGCTGGCGGCACACAGCTATCCAGATTTCGAAGTGGTCTGGTACGGTCATATCGGCGATGGCAATCTACACCTCAATATTCTAAAACCCGAAGCGCTAACCGTCGAAGAATTTACCGACCGCTGCTCGGGGGTGAGCGAGCAGGTTTTCGCCCTCGTGCAAAAATATGACGGCAGTATTTCCGCGGAACACGGCGTGGGGCTACTGAAAAAACATTACCTGGGGTATACCCGCAGCGCGGCGGAAATTGCGATCATGGTGCAATTGAAGCGCGCCTTTGATCCCAATGGGGTGATGAACCCGGGCAAAATGATCTGAGGTTCTTCCACTCGTTACTTTCTTCCCACTTACCCGGGGCGCGCAACAATGAATTACCAACATCGTTATCTGGACGGCTCTGCCTGTGCACTGCCGGTCGGCAAAGCCGTCTGCGTCGGCCTGAATTATGCGGCTCACGTGGCAGAAATGAATAGCCAACGCAGCCAGGAACCACTGCTGTTCATCAAACCCACCACCGCGCTTTGTCATTTCTCCGACCCCATTGGCATTCCACGGGAGCTCGGCGCCTGTCATTTCGAAACCGAAATGACCGTTCTTATCGGCGACACTCTCCAGCACTGCGACGAACACAGCGCGCGCATTGGGATTGCCGGGATTGGCGTGGCGCTCGATCTGACCCTGCGCGACTTGCAGGACCAATTAAAAAAAGCCGGGCACCCTTGGGAAAAATCCAAGGGCTGGGATGGTGCCTGCCCAACGTCGCCGTTTCTAAAACCAGAATTGGTGCCGGACCTGCAAAGTGTGCGCCTGCAACTGCGACAGAATGGTGAACTCAGACAGGACGGCAATACCGCCCAGATGTTGACCCCGGTGTTGGAGCTAATTTGCTACATCAGTAAATTCTTTACATTACTGCCCGGCGACGTGGTACTCACTGGCACACCGGCAGGCGTCGGGCCGATCCAGCCGGGAGATCATCTGGAAGCGGAGCTGATCAATTTGATCAAGATCCCCGCCGGGCCAGTAATCTCCCGCTGATCAGACACTCTTCCCCAGTGTCTCCCCAGTGTCGCCCAAAACATCCCTGCCGCGCGGCGCTACCGAGCAGCCGGTCCCATACAGGGAACGCGGCGAGCTCATTGATTGCTCTGCCGACCTGCACTAAAAATACGTCAGGGGTCCCGTCGTCGTTATCCGTTATCGGCAAGAAACGATAATGTCAGTTTGTTGAATTTTTCCGCATGCTCCCACTGCGCCCAGTGGCCGCACTTGCTAAATACATGCAAATCCGCGTCGGGAATACCCCACAAAAACTTAAGCCCGTGATCGAGAGGCACAAAACGATCATCCCTGCCCCAAATGACTAATGTACGCGCTTGCACCTCCGACATCCGCGCGCTGAAATCGGTTACGATTTTCGGCGCCTTCGCAATGCTTTTCATAAAATTTTCGAGATGCTCTGGCTTGCGCATCATGTTTTCGTAGCGCCCCTGAATTAACTCGTCGCTCATCAGGGACGGATCGTAAACAAACACCTGAATCATTTTTTTCAGCAATTCAAAAGACGGATTCTGATATAACGCGACCAATAGTTTGATGCCTTCCAGCGGCATAGGGGAGAACAGACTTTGGCCGCCGCCACCGGCACCCATCAGCACCAATTTATCCAGGCGATCCGGATAGGCCAGAGCAAAACTGAGCGCCGTGGCGCCGCCCATGGAATTACCCACCAGGTGCGCTTTTTCAATACCCAACTCATCCATAAGCCCCTTCACGGCTTCCGCGTTCAGCACATCGCGGGGCTTGTCAGCCACCACGGTGTCAGACTTATTAAAGCCGGGACAGTCCAGTAAAATGGTTCGATAGTGCGCCGCAAAAGCGTCCACATTGCGGGAAAAATTGCTCCACCCTGCCGCACCTGGTCCGCCACCGTGCAGCATAATGACGGTCTCTCCGCTGCCCGCTTCGTTGTAGTGTAAATTCAGGCCAATATTCTTGGCGCGAACCGTTTTACTGGTATTCGCTTCGGTGAATGATGCCATTTGAGGTGTCTCCATTTTTAGTTAATAAACTGTGTGGCGCTATATTCTTTATCGACAACCTGTTGCCGCTTTTACTCTTCCGCTTGTGCCGGGGCCGGATTTTTATAATCCATGAGCAGCGTGGACGGGACGGCGACGATAAAATCTTCCACGGTAAACATACCGTCGTTTTCGGTTTTTAGTAGTGCCTTCGCTTCCACTGGCTCCGAGTAAATGGACACGCGTCCTTTTTCGGCGTGAAATATTTGCCCATTGATGTCGCTGGCCGCGTCGGTTCCGAGATAGCAAATAAACGGCGCGATGTATTCTGGCCCCGGCATGGCAATCAGACTTTCATAGCGCGCTTTGGTAATCAGGCCCGCCTCGTAGCGCTTTTTCATACCCTCGATAACGCCCTGATCCAGAGTCATACGGGTAGCGGCCATAGGGCAAATGGCATTTGCGGTGACGCCGTAGCGACCCAGTTCCCGGGCCAGCGCACGGGTAAGACTGACAATGCCGCCCTTTGCCGCGGCGTAATTCGCCTGCCCCACACTGCCGCGCCAGGCGTCCGAAGAGAAATTGATAATCCGGCCGGAGCGCTGACCACGCATCACCTTACTGGCATGGTGACACATATTGTAGTGGCCCTTTAAATGTACGCGAATGACTGTGTCCCAATCGTCTTCGCCGAGGTTCCAGATCATGCGTTCGCGCAACACGCCCGCGCAATTCACCACCATATCGAGACGACCGAAATCGGCGATACACCGGCCGATAATATCGCTGGCTGCCTGGTATTCATCCACCGGCAACATACAGGCACTGGCGGTTCCACCGAACGCCCTGATTTCGTCAACCACCTGTTGTGCAGGGGTTCCTTCAATCTCGTGCCCACCGCGATCGGCGCCGGGGTCGACCACCAACACGCTCGCGCCCTGTTGCGCCAGCGCCAGCGCAACTGCACGACCAATGCCGCGGCCCGCACCGGTAACGACGGCGGCCTTACCCGATAAATTTTGCGGTACTGTCATTAGTTACCCCCTACGGATTTTAACAATGCAGTTGTGCGCGAGATGCCAGCAGCCAGCGGGTCAGCTTTTGAATTTGGCCCCATCAAACCAGGCGATACGCAAATGTTCGCCCTTTTCATTCACACCCATAAAAATTCCCGCGTGTGAAACGCCCCGTCTGCGTGCTTTGGTCAAAATAGCGCTTTCGGTAACCGTAAAAAGCCATTTGCGGATCTGTCCACGCCGCTCACAAATTGTTGGTTCAGGTGTAGTCTCGATGCAATTACCAGATCTGTTCCGATGTGTTTACGACGAACCGCTTCCGCAACAAAGTGTCGATAATAGTACACCACGTTATTCAGTAACCGCGGCACCGCCATTTTCACCGCGGTGCGCACAGCGACGATATCCCCTGTCTTGTTTTCTCGGCAGACCACCAGACCTGCTGGACTCGCCGCGTCGCAGGTTGTGCGCTGGGTAACGCCCGCTCCCTTAGCCAGAAAACAATTACTTCCTCGGCCAGCTCCGGGGTCACGTTCTGCCATACCACGTCTAATCCAAATTCTTTATCGTCCGTACCGGTCATCGCTCAATCCGTAACATTATTTGTACAAATAATTTGTATAAATACCTTGCCGCTAACTTGCGCCTGCCGCCTCTGCGCCAGGATAGCGGTAAATATAACACGCTCACCGATGACCGTAACGACCCCTGGCGCCTGTGTCCTAGCCCTCCAGTACTTTATATGCTGCACACCACTGTGCAGCACACCCGGTCGCCGACATCACCGCCGCCATCGGCATCTCCCTCCTCCACTCGCGCGGGAGGTTGGAAGGGGCACTTAAACATCGAGCGGGCTCACCACCCCGCGCCCGCCCTGGTTCAGCACATGCGTGTAGAGCATCGTTGTCGCCACATTCGAATGCCCGAGCAGTTCCTGAACCGTGCGAATGTCGTAGCCGCCTTCGAGCAAATGCGACCGCTTAAGCGCGTCAATACGGCCTGAACCTTATCGCGCGTCAACACCACGGGCAAGCATTTGAGCGCACGGGCTTTTTCAATATTATCCAGCCGTGGAATATCCAGGGCCAATACTTCACAGAAACAACAATGCGCTCCTGGCCTGATTCTGCGTGCTGGCCGCGACTTTTCCGTGCACTGCCAAATGTGTCAAAAACTGCTGCATCTCCGCGGCGCCCAAATCCCGGGGATGCCGCTTGTCAAAATACAGTACAAAGCGTTTAATCCAATCCACGTAAGCCTGCTCGGTGCGGATACTGTCGTGCTTAAGACGAATTTTCCCGCGCACTTGATCGAGCAATTTGGGAGTGGCAATCGGTAGAGTAATACTCATGGTTTACAGGATTGACTAAAAAATCTTAAGATCATGAAATTATGATAATTTTCTATTCCATAGAAATTATGGTCAACCGTTTGACGCATGGTATTACGTCTAATAGGTTGGCTGCTTTAAGTTAGAGCGCATAAATGCTAAGGCTCGCTGATACCTAGATACGACTCTACCGACGGAAAGATGGGCGTGTATCCATGCGTCTTCGTAGCTACTTAATGGTCAAGACCAATACCACCTTTCGTCTTTCAGCTTATCTCAAGAAATTATCATGCACACTCAAGCTGCCGTCGGGCAAGCCTATTTTATTTGACGAAATTGGGTACGCCGACGAAATCTGGTGTGATTACGAGATCGAAACAACGGTTCATCAGTTTTGGGCTTCAACTGTGACAGACATACCAAGGCTTGAAGATCGCGTTGGCTCTTTCCGTATCGACTACCAAATTAGCTTTACTGGTCACCCTTACGAAGAGCCTGCGTTCTTCGAGGCGGTAGTACCATTGGTTAAGCGGGAGTCATCCTATGCGCTCTAACCCGGCAGTCGAGAGGGACTGCGCAAAAGCGCGCAGCCCCTTACTTTTACGTTAGGTGTTTATACGGTTTACCTCGAAATGGATGACGATCACCACATTGCAAACAAAAAAATGCGCATATAGACACCTCAAAATTTGAGGACGAAATTGTCATTGCGGTCAGCAACAATTCAGGGATTAGCGACCAAACACTTGTCGAGTTAATCTACGATATGGGATTTTCCAAGACCGCAGCCCCTGTGGATCCCCGCGACGACGAACTTATTTTGAGCATTCGCGGAATGGGGGTCCGCACCGCAGTAGTCACTGCTATTAACTTACCCTCAGCGTCTCGGGCTATCACCATCAGTTGCCGGGCGCGATCCTCTACGCCTTGGCCTTTGGGAATGGCATTTTCCTCAACCCAGAACCTGCGTGCTTCCTCTATTAATTCGGGGGTCACTGCCTCCCAGACAAGCTCGAAAGTCACTCCGTTACTCTGTCCCGCTTGCTGTTTAGCCAACATAACTTCGCGCTGTTATTTTATTTAATTTTCTGCGCGAGCTCGCCTTTTGCATAGCGTTGATACATCTTTTCAAGGCTCATCACTTTTATTTTGCTGGCATTTCCTGCCGTGCCAAATGCCTCATAGCGCGCACGGCAAATATCTTTCATGGCGCGGGTGGCTTCGGCAAAGTATTTACGGGGATCAAACTCACCGGGGTTTTGCGCGAGATAGCGGCGAATTGCGCCCGTGGAAGCCAGTCGCAGATCGGTGTCTATATTGACCTTGCGCACACCATGCTTGATGCCCTCCACAATTTCTTCTACCGGTACACCGTAGGTTTCGGGAATTTCTCCACCAAATTCATTGATCACCGCCAGCCATTCCTGAGGCACGGACGATGAGCCGTGCATCACCAAATGGGTGCTCGGTATGCGCGCATGGATGGCTTTGATACGTGCAATATCGAGAATATCACCGGTGGGTGGGCGGCTGAATTTGTAAGCGCCATGGGAGGTGCCAATCGCGATGGCCAGGGCATCGACATCGGTGGCTTTAACGAAATCCGCCGCTTCGTCGGGATCGGTCAGCATTTGCTCGTGGGACAGCACCCCCTCGGCACCGAGGCCGTCTTCCTCTCCAGCCTGGCCAGTTTCCAGGGATCCAAGGCAACCCAATTCACCCTCTACGGAAACTCCGCAGGCATGGGCCATAGCCACCGCGCGCTTGGTGACTTCCACGTTGTAATCGTAGCTGGCGGGGGTTTTGCCGTCCTCCTTAAGGGATCCATCCATCATCACCGACGAAAAGCCCAGTTGAATCGAGCGCTGGCACACATCGGGGCTGGTGCCGTGATCCTGGTGCATAACTACCGGAATATGGGGAAATTCCTCGATTGCAGCAAGGATCAGATGGCGCAAAAACGGTGCGCCGGCGTATTTGCGCGCGCCAGCGGACGCCTGCACGATTACCGGCGCGTCCGCCTCGTCCGCCGCCTCCATAATGGCGCGCATTTGCTCGAGATTGTTGACGTTGTACGCAGGCACCCCGTAGCCATTTTCCGCGGCGTGATCGAGTAACTGGCGAAGACTGATTAAAGCCATGGTGGTATTCCCTTAACGCGATTGCCGACGTTTACGGCCGCCAGCCCGAGCCTGTAGTTGTGTGTAAGCGCCCTGTTAGCAATTAGTTCAGCCCCTGGCCCGCGTCTCCAGCATCGCGACCGCCGGCAAGGTTTTACCTTCCACATATTCGAGGAATGCACCCCCGCCAGTGGAAATATAGGACACCTTATCGGCAATGCCATATTTGTCTATGGCCGCAAGGGTATCACCGCCCCCCGCAATGGAGAAAGCATCGCTTTCGGCAATTGCCGTGGCGAGGGTGCGCGTGCCGCCGCCAAACTGATCGAACTCGAATACGCCGACCGGACCGTTCCAGATAATGGTACCAGCGCCGCGCAGCAGTGCCACCAGTCTGGCACTGGTAGTCGGGCCAATATCCAGAATCATATCGTCGGCGCCGACTTCGTCCACCGACTTCAGGTGGGCCGGTGCGTCGGCGGCAAGCGTTGTCGCGGTCACCACGTCGGTGGGCAGCGGAATATCGCATTTTTCCATCAGGGACCGGGCGATCGGGATCAGCTCCTGTTCACACAGGGATTTGCCCACCGGCTTGCCAGCTGCGGCCAAAAACGTATTGGCGATGCCGCCACCCACAATTAATTGGTCAACTTTTTTTGACAGCGCCTGCAGCACCGTTAGCTTGGTGGACACCTTGGAACCACCAACGATCGCCACCAACGGCCGGGCAGGACTGTGCAGGGCTTTTTTCAGAGCGTCCAGTTCCCGTGCCAATAATGGCCCGGCACAGGCCTGCGGCGCAAAACGCGCCACCCCGTGGGTCGATGCCTCGGCCCGGTGGGCGGTACCGAAGGCATCCATCACAAAAATATCGCACAGCCCCGCATAGGCCCGCGCCAGCGCTTCGTCGTCCTTCTTCTCACCCACGTTAAAGCGCACATTTTCCAGTAGCACAATCGCACCGGACTCTACCTCAACCCCTTTACGCCAGTTGTCGACCAAGGGTACTGGCCGGCCCAGCAACTGGGCGAGGTGGTTTGCCACCGGCAACAGAGACAGTGCAGCGTCGGCCTGACCTTCAACCGGGCGCCCCAGGTGGGACATGACAATCACTTTTGCGCCCGCCTCCAACGCCCGTTGCAAAGAAGGTAGCGCCGCCCGAATCCGCGCATCCGAGGTGACCTTGCCAGAGGTTATGGGTACATTTAAATCTTCTCGAATCAGCACGCGCTTGCCTGCCAGATCGAGTTCGCTCATTAATCTCACGCCCATTTGTGTTCCTTCGTCCGCCTTTATTCCGCGCTTATTCAGTTCGTTGACTTCAGTTCGTTGACGTTTTGGCTATCAGGTCCTGCCAGTAACACATCACATCCAGCATGCGATTGGCGTAACCCCACTCGTTGTCGAACCACACCAGCACCTTTACCAGCCGCTTGCCGCTGACCCGCGTCTGGCTGGCGTCGACAATACCGGAACGGGGGTCGTGGTTAAAATCGCAGGACGCCAGTGGCTCCTCGGTATAGCCGAGGATGCCGGGCATTTCGGCACAGGAGTCCCTGAGTATACGGTTCACTTCGACATCGCTGGTGTCGGTGGCCACCTGTACCGACAGATCTATCACCGAGACGTTTTGGGTCGGCACCCGCATTGCCTGGGCCTCGAATTTTCCCGCCAGCTCCGGCAGCACCCGGTCAATACCCCGGGCCAGACCTGTCTCGACCGGAATAATTGACTGGATAGCGGCGCGGGTCTTACGCAAGTCCGTATGGTGATAGGAGTCCAGTACCGGCTGATCATTCATGGCCGAGTGGATAGTAGTGATCACCCCCGCCTCAATACCCAAAGCTTTGTGCAGCGCACTAATTACCGGCACCACACAATTAGTGGTACAGGACGCAGCTGCGACGATGCGGTGCTCCGGTCGCAGCAAATGATGGTTTACACCGTAGACAATCGTCGCGTCCACGTCGGCCTGAGCTGGCTGCGAAAACAGTACCCGCTGCGCCCCCGCCGTCAGGTGTTGTTCGGCTATTTCCCTTGCACTAAACGTCCCGGTGCATTCGAGCACCAGATCCACCCCGTGGGCCCGCCACGGTAATTCCGCGACAGATTCAACATGGCTAATAGCGATACTATGGTCGTCGAGACGCAATTGCCCCGCGCTGCCAGCCACGACGCCGGGAAAATGTCCGTGGGTGGAATCGTAGCGGGTCAGGTAGACAATAGTGTCCAGGTCCGCCAACTCGTTAATCGCGACCACCGTCAGCCGCTGGCCGAGGCGCCGCTCCCACAGCGCCCGCACCACACTGCGACCGATGCGACCATAACCATTGATAGCAACCCGCAGGGTCATCAGCGCAATACATCCAATGCAGTTTTCACCACATTTTCAACGGTAAAACCAAAATGTGCCATTACCTCCCCGCCGGGACCCGAGGCGCCGAAAGTGTGCATCCCCACGACCGCTCCATCCAGTCCGACATACTTGAACCAAAAGTCTGCGTGCGCCGCCTCGATCGCTACCCGCGCCCGTACCTGTGGCGGCAAAACCGCATCCCGATAGACTTGCTCCTGGGCGTCAAACACATCCGTACTGGGCATGGAAATGACCCGCACCCGACGCCCTAGCTGCGTCAGTTGTTGCGCCGCGCCCACGGCGAGCTGAACTTCCGAGCCGGTGGCAATCAGCAGTAACTCCGGCGTACCATCGCAATCCCGCAGAATATAGGCTCCCCGCGCAATGGCCGCGAGCTGTGTCTCATCCCGTTGTTGATGGGGCAGGCCCTGGCGCGTAAAAATCAAGGCTGAAGGCCCATTGCGCTGTTCAATCGCCGCTTTCCAGCACACTGCCGACTCCACTGCATCGCAGGGTCGCCAGGTAGATAAGTTAGGCGTGGCGCGCAGGTTGGCAAGCTGTTCGACGGGCTGGTGAGTGGGGCCATCCTCGCCGAGGCCGATAGAATCGTGGGTAAACACAAAAATACTTTGCTGCTTCATCAGCGCAGCCATACGCACTGCATTGCGGCAGTATTCCATAAATACCAGGAAGGTAGCGCCGTAGTCGATAAATCCCCCGTGCAGGGTAATACCGTTTTGCATCGCCGCCATGCCAAATTCTCGCACACCGTAGTACAGGTAGTTACCACTGGCATCCTCCGCGGTAATTCCCTGGCAGCCTTTCCAGAAGGTATTGTTGGAGCCCGCGAGATCTGCCGACCCACCCAATAACTCGGGTAATAGTGGGCCGAAAGCGTCGAGGGTGTGTTGCGATGCCTGGCGGGTGGCTGGCGATTCACCCTTGTCCTGGCAGGCCTGAATAAATGCGCTGGCATGGGCCGCAAACCCTGCGGGCAGCTCGCCGCGCAAACGCCGCTCCAGCTGCGCGGCAAGCTCCGGGTGGGCGGCGCGATAACCGTCAAATTGTTTGCGCCATGCGGCCTCAAGCGCCGCGCCCTTTTCGCGCCGGTTCCAGCCCTGGTATATATCCTCGGGCACCTCAAAGGGTGCATGTGGCCAGCCCAGTACCGCTTTGGTGGCAACAATTTCGTCTGCCCCCAGCGGGGCGCCATGGCAGCTCTCTTTGCCCTGTTTGGCCGGGGAGCCAAAGCCAATGATAGTCTTGCAACAGATCAGGGTAGGTTTGTCCGTTTCCAGACGCGCCATTTCGATGGCCGCCTTGATGGCGTTGTGGTCGTGGCCATCCACATTGGGTATCACCTGCCAGCCGTAGGCGGCAAACCGCGCTGGCGTGTCGTCGGTAAACCAGCCCGCTACTTCACCATCGATGGAGATACCGTTGTCGTCGTAAAAAGCGACCAGCTTGCCAAGTCTGTGGGTGCCAGCAAACGAACAGACCTCATGGGAAATACCTTCCATCAAACAGCCATCGCCCATAAATACATAGGTGAAATGGTCGATAACCTCAAAACCGGGGCGATTGCACTGAGCCGCCAGGATTTTCTCCGCCAGGGCCATGCCCACCGCATTGGCCAGGCCCTGACCGAGGGGGCCGGTCGTGGTTTCAATGCCCGGGGCTTCGCCAAACTCGGGATGCCCCGCAGTTTTGGAATGCAGCTGGCGAAAATCTTTCAGATCGTCAATGGTCAGCCCGTAGCCGCTAAGATGCAACAACGAGTACAGCAACATGGAACCGTGCCCATTGGAGAGGACAAAGCGATCCCGGTTGGCCCAGGTTGGATTGGCCGGATTATGTTGCAAATAATCGTTCCACAACACTTCGGCGATATCCGCCATCCCCATGGGCGCGCCAGGGTGGCCACTGTTGGCCTGTTGTACGGCATCCATACTCAGCGCACGTATGGCATTAGCGAGATCGCGGCGAGATGGCATCTGTGACTCCTGCTGTAAATAAAATTATGTACTCACGCAGTGACCAGCGGCGTGCCTGGGTGCACTGTACACTTCATGGGTTCACCGATTTTCCAGCCTGTACACTGCTGTACCGGCGACTTCTGACAACTGCGGTCAGGCGGCAAGTTGTGCACCACATCGACCCAGGAGTGCGATGGCGGGCGGGCAAAAAAGTGCGCGTATTTTCCCGTACTCCAGCCGAGCAGTAAAGAATTGCTGCCCACAACGGGAGGCTTTTTGGCATTTTGTCTTCATTCGCCACAGCTTGACGAAATTTCACCGACTATACCCCCTTATTTATATATCAATATATTTTGATATAGATCGACAAATCATTTAAAGTGCGCCGATGGCAACCCTGACTTCAAGCGCGAGCACACAACGGCGCGCCCCAGCGCTCAGCGCACGCGGCAACCAACTCGACGCAACTGCCCTGGTATGCAAGGCGGCTGGCGACGGGTTGCGCCTGCAGATATTGCAGGTCCTGCAAAACGACGCTTTCGGTGTGCTTGAACTGAGCCGCATATTTGTCATGCCGCAACCTGGGCTAAGCCACCACCTGAAAATACTGGCCAATGCAGGGCTGGTGGCCACCCGTCGCGAGGGAACATGTGTCTTTTACCGCCGCGCACTGGGTGGCAACGAAAATTCCTGCGAGTTGCGCGATGCGTTGTTTGCGCAGCTCGACCGCTGCGCGCTACCACGTTCCATCGCGGCGCGCGTGCAACAGGTGCAACTGGCGAGGGCAGAAAGCTCTCGGGCGTTTTTTCGTCGCCACGCAGACAAATTTCGCGCGCAGCAGGATCTGATTGCCGGCTATGACCAGTACGGGGCGACAGTGGTCGAGTTTATCGACGCCATCTTGCCGAACGGCGGCGGCAACGCACTCGAAGTTGGGCCCGGCGAGGGAGAATTGTTAATCGAACTGGCGCGCCGCTTCAGTACGGTCACCGCGATCGACAACGCGCAGGAAATGTTGAGCCGCTCCCGTCTGCTTACCGAGCAGCATCGGCTGGCTAATATTTCCTTTGTGCACGGCGACGCCACCGCTGCCCGCCAAACAGGTGCCAAATTCAACCTGATTACCCTGAACATGGTGCTGCACCACACTTCCTCACCGTCTTCGGTCATTGCAGGTCTGGCCGCTTTACTGAAGCCGGGGGGCTCGTTGGTGATTACCGACCTATGCGACCACGATCAGGACTGGGCGCGCAGCGCCTGCGGCGATATGTGGCTGGGGTTCGAGCCTGGCCAGCTAACACAATGGGCGCAAATTCACGGCCTCGCGGACGGCGAGAGCTTGCACGTGGCACTACGCAATGGCTTTCGCGTGCAGTTAAGGCAATTTTACAACCCTGCTTCCGGGCAGATCACGTCAGGAGATTCGCTACATGAGTAACTATCGTATTTTTACGTCGGAGTCCGTGTCCGAAGGACATCCCGACAAAATGGCGGATCAGATCTCCGACGCGGTACTGGATGCGATCCTGAGGGATGATCGCAACGCCCGCGTGGCGGTGGAAACCATGGTTAAAACCGGTATGGCCATTATTGCCGGGGAGGTGCGTACATCGACCTACGTGGATCTCGAAGAGGTGGTACGCCAGGTCATTCTCGACATCGGGTACGACAGTTCCGAAGTAGGTTTTGACGGCGCCTCCTGTGCCGTTATCAACGCCATCGGCAAGCAATCCGTCGACATCGCCGTGGGCGTGGATGAAGCCGACAACAAGGAACAGGGTGCGGGCGACCAGGGGCTGATGTTCGGTTACGCCACCAACGAGACTGAAGTGCTTATGCCGGCACCGATCTACTACGCTCATCGTCTCGTGGAACGCCAGGCGCAAGTGCGCAAAAGCGGAGCGCTGCCCTGGTTGCGACCAGACGCAAAAAGTCAGCTCACGTTGCGTTATGAAAACGGCAAACCGGTGGCCATCGATGCGGTAGTACTATCCACTCAACACAGCCCGGCAATTCGCCTGAAGGATCTACAGGAAGCCGTGATGGCGGAAATTATTCTGCCCACCCTGCCGCCTGAATGGTTGCACGCGGGTACCCGCTACCATATCAACCCCACCGGACAATTTATTATCGGCGGACCCATGGGGGACTGTGGATTAACCGGGCGCAAAATTATTGTCGATACCTACGGCGGCATGGCCCATCACGGCGGCGGCGCTTTTTCCGGCAAGGACCCGTCGAAGGTTGACCGCTCCGCCGCGTACGCCGGGCGCTATGTCGCCAAAAATATTGTGGCTGCGGGACTTGCGGAGCGCTGTGAAATTCAGATTTCCTATGCCATCGGGGTGGCGGAACCGACGTCCGTTGCCATCAATACCTTTGGTACCGGCAAACTATCGGATGACACCATCGCACAGCTGGTCAGCGCTCATTTTGACCTGCGCCCCAGGGGCCTGATCGAGATGCTCGATCTGAAGCGGCCCATTTATCGGAGTACCGCCGCCTACGGACACTTCGGTCGTGAAGAGCCGAATTTTACCTGGGAGCGCACCGATAAAGCGGCGCTACTGAGAGCGGCGCTGTAACACCACTTTTTTAACGTAACTTTAACGTAACGTAAACCACGGATTTTTAACATGACCAGCAAAAACGCAAACGCCCAACTGAGCACCACCGACTTTAAAGTCGCCGATATCAACCTCGCTGGTTGGGGACGGCGGGAAATCGACATCGCCGAAACCGAAATGCCCGCACTGATGGCCCTGCGCGAACAATATCGCGCCACGCAACCCCTGCAGGGCGCTAGAATCCTCGGCTGTATCCATATGACCGTGCAGACCGCAGTGTTAATCGAAACATTAAACGCCCTGGGTGCGGAAGTACGCTGGTCGTCCTGTAATATTTTCTCCACCCAGGATCACGCCGCTGCGGCCATTGCCGCAGCGGGCACCGCGGTGTTCGCCTGGAAAGGTGAAACCGAAGAGGAATATCTATGGTGCATCGAACAGACAATTCTCAAGGATGGCAAACCGTGGCACGCCAATATGGTGCTGGACGACGGGGGTGATCTCACCGAAATACTGCACCAGAAATATCCCCAGGTGCTGGACAACACCCACGGCATCACCGAGGAAACCACCACCGGCGTCCACCGCCTGTATGAACGCCTGGCCAGGGGGGAACTCCGGGTTCCAGCCATTAATGTTAACGACTCGGTTACCAAGTCCAAAAACGATAACAAATACGGTTGTCGCCACAGCCTCAACGACGCCATCAAACGCGGTACCGACCATCTGTTGGCAGGTAAAAAAGCGCTGGTTATTGGCTACGGCGACGTGGGCAAGGGGTCGGCTCAGTCCCTGCGCCAGGAAGGCATGATTGTACGCATCGCCGAGATTGATCCCATTTGCGCCATGCAGGCCTGCATGGATGGCTACGAAGTGGTGTCGCCCTATATCGACGGCATTAACACCGCCAGCGCCGCCGGTATCAACCGGCAATTACTGTCCCAGACTGATCTGCTGGTGACCACTACCGGCAATATCCGGGTCTGCGACCGCTTTATTCTGGCCGCGTTGAAGCCCGGCTGCGTAGTGGCCAATATCGGGCATTTTGACAATGAAATCGACACCGACTTTATGCGCAAAAACTGGTACTGGGAAGAAGTGAAGCCCCAGGTACATAAAATTTATCGCGCCGGCGACAAGGTGGCCGCCAATAACGATTATCTGCTCCTGCTGTCGGAGGGACGACTGGTCAATCTCGGCAATGCCACTGGCCATCCCAGCCGTATCATGGACGGCTCGTTCGCCAACCAGGTACTGGCGCAAATCCATTTGTACCAGCAACAGTTTGCCACGCTCGACCCGGCGGCTCAAAAAGCACAGCTGCGTATTGAAGTGCTGCCCAGGCATCTCGATGAAGAGGTTGCCGCCCATATGGTCAGGGGCTTTGGTGGTGTGGTCACGCGCTTAACTCAGGAGCAGGCGGACTATATCAACACGCCACTCGACGGCCCGTTTAAAAGCGAAAATTATCGCTACTGACTCTATTATCGCTACTCAATGAAAGTGTCATTGGCCACCGGGAGAATACCCAGACCATGTCAGCGCATCACCCATTAAGCTTCGAATTTTTCCCGCCGAAAACTCCCCAGGGAGAGGAAAAGCTCGGGCAAACCTGTGCCGCACTAAGCCGCTATCAACCCGATTTTTTCTCGGTCACCTACGGCGCCGGGGGTTCTACCCGGGACAATACCCGGGACACCGTGCTACGCATACAGGCTGCTGGACAACCAGTCGCGCCGCACCTGTCCTTTGGCGGCGCTCACCAGGACGCTATTCTCGACCTGCTCGGCACCTACCAGCAGGTCGGCATCCGCCAGTTGGTCGCACTGCGCGGCGATTTGCCATCGGGGATGGGTGGCGCCACGCACCTGGTTCACGCCAACAAACTGGTCGCTTTTATTCGCAAACATTTTGGCGATTTTTTTTGCATACACGTCGCGGCATATCCGGAAATTCATCCGGAAGCAAAAAGTTACGGGGATGATATTCGCTGGTTGCGGACGAAATTCGAGGCGGGCGCCAATGCCGCCATAACCCAGTATTTTTATAACCCGGATGCCTATTTTTATTTTATCGATCAATGCCAAAAAACTGGTATCGATCAACCGATCGTGCCGGGTGTCATGCCCATTACCAATGTGCAAAATTTACTGCGCTTCTCGGCTAACTGTGGCGCGGAAATTCCCCGATGGTTACAGCAACGCCTGCACGCTAGCAACGACAATCCGGCCGATGTGCTGGCATTTGGTTGTGATGTGGTGACGCGTCTGTGTGAAAAATTACTGGCCGGTGGCGCACCAGGGCTGCATTTTTACACCATGAACCAGTCCCACCCCACCAGCACCATTGTGGATAATCTGAACATTGCTCCCCGGCCAAACACCTGAATATGCGCGCACCGCGACTTTTTACCGACCAGCCCCTGGCGACGGGTATGGAGATTACCCTCGAACCCGGCGCGTCCCGCCATATCGTCACCGTATTGCGCTTCACGCCAGGCAGCAGCATTACTCTGTTTAATGGCGAAGGCGGCGAGTACGCGGCAACCCTGCACGGTGGCTCCGGAAAACAGGCCAGCGTCTCGGTAGGCAGGTTTTCCGATATGGACCGACAGTCACCCCTCGCCATTCATCTGGGTATAGCGCTATCCAAAGGCGATCGTTTTGATTGGGTGGTTCAAAAAGCCACCGAGCTGGGCGTCGCGCAAATTACCCCACTGATCACCGCGCGCACGGAAGTACGACTCAGTGCCGAGCGACAACAAAAAAAATGCCAGCACTGGCGGCAAGTGGCGATCAGCGCCTGCGAGCAAAGCGGTCGCAATCGGTTGCCTTGCATGATTCCACCTGCGCCTTGTCGGGACTGGCTGTCGGTGCAAGCCGATGTAAAACTTGTCCTGCACCCCGCCACCGCCAACTCCCCTCTGTTGCCCAGGGATCTCAGCCCAACTTCCGTGGCATTACTGGTCGGCCCTGAGGGCGGATTCACCGACGACGAAGTGAGCGCTGCGCTGGGCCTGGGGTTCACACCCCTGAGACTGGGTCCGCGCATTCTACGCACTGAAACGGCACCTTTGGCCGGAATCAGCATAGTACAGGCGTTTTGGGGAGATATGTTGTAGACTGGCCGGTCGGATGACACCTGCTTCGCAGGCATTTCGCCCTCAAGCGGCGGCGGTCAACGGAAGACATAATGGGCAAACAGGCGCAGCCCGCATAGAACAACTCACAAAACGCCAGACAGCTATTTGCTGGTTATCGAATGTGCCCCACACGCAACTGCGAAATGACTTCAATACATGGAGTACCGGCGATGGATCACCGCTCTTCGGTCTGTAAACGATGAATCTCAGAGTCCTGGTTCTGACCCGGATTATTCCGGTATTCGTGCTTTCCCTGCTGAGCCTGGGACTCGGCGGTGTGTTTTTGATGAACGATGCCGTCAGCCAAAAACAAATATCTTTGGTAACCGCTATCGCCCGTTCCTTTACTGCACAGCTCGAGCAGTTTCACGACGCCGGGCGAGCGGGTGGCGAGTTGATAGCCCGCTCGCGGGAATTTACCGACTATTCATCGGTAAGGGAACACCAAGTTCGCGCTTCGGCGGAAAATCTCAAGGTGAATACGCCCGGGATCGGCGACCCTGAAAAAGATCTGTCGGCACTTTTTTATCGTGCCCTCGAAAGTTACTCCCACTTTGATCAGATTCAACTTCTCGACCATGCGGGCGACACGCTGCTCACTGCCGACCGCGAATTGTTGCGCTCTCGACAACCCAATCCAGGACCGGCCACTCGCGGCAAATCAAGCCCAGTAAACACAAGTTTTGATCACTCGGGGACACTGCCCGAAACTATCCGTAGCGCCATCACCAACACAAAAAAATCCTTCTTTGTGGAATATGCCCTGCAGGAGGGCGAGCCCACGATGTTTATAATTTTCCGCCGCACCAACCCCGAGCACTGGGAAGGTGAACACTATTATTTTGTATTTTCCTCGAAAATGGCTGTAGTCAAAAACCTCGCCGCACGCCATAGCGAAGTAAACGGCGTGGATTTCGTGTTGTTTAGCGCCAACAACCTGCGTCTTTTATCGACTGGCCAAAATGCAGACCTTGTTGAAAACTTCGCTCAAAAATATGCGTCGTTGCCCGCAGATGGCGATGCGCACGCCATCGATTTTTCGGGAGAATCGTTACTGTACGTGGCAAGTAGCGTGTACGGTAATAAACTAATCACGTTGGCTCTGCAACGGCCACTCAACGACGTAGGTAGCCAGTTCTTCACCCTTGCATTAATTGCCACAGTATTGGCTGTCGCAGTGTGTGTGTTTTTGACCACGTTTTTTATCAATCGCCTGGTAGCTGTGCCGATCAGGCAACTAGCGCGGGATGTCGGGTCCACAGCCGACGGGGACAAGGTTTATCTAAAAAAAGACTACGCGGCGATAGAGATCAACCAATTAGCAGCCACTGTTGAGAAAGTATTAACGGCGGAGCACGAAGCCCGCAGCCAGATTCAAAACATGGCCTATTTCGACGCTTTGACCGGACTGGCAAATCGTCGCCTGTTTGCTACCTATCTGGCGCGTATCGTGGCATCAGCGCAACGCTCCAACGAAAGTCTCGCGGTAATGTTTATCGATCTGGATAACTTCAAGTTTATTAATGACAGCTACGGCCATCATTTCGGCGATCGGGTATTAGTGGAGTTTGCGGAGCGCATAAAAAATACCGTGCGCACCAGCGACCTCGTATCCTTTCTCGGTGAGAGCGACGCCGCGCAAAGTATTGCGCGCCTGGCCGGCGATGAATTTGCCGTGTTATTAACCTCCCTGGAGGACAATTTTTCCGCGGCCGTGGTGGCGGAGCGCCTGCTTGAAAACGCGCGTGAGCCGATCGTGTTCGAAGGACAGGCTGTGCATATTGAAGCCTCTATCGGAATCGCGGTGTTTCCAGATGACGCCAGCGGCCCACAGCAACTCATCCAGCACGCCGATGCAGCGATGTACCACGCCAAGGTCAGCGGCAAAAACACCTACTGTTTTTTTTCCCAGGACATTTCCAACAAACTCGCCAGGCAGCGCGATATTCAACAGGCGTTGCGCCATGCCTTGCTTGAGGATGAGTTCGAATTGCTGTTTCAACCCTACGTCAATCGCACAGAACATCGCATAGTTGGTGCAGAAATTTTGTTGCGCTGGAACAGCAAACTGCTCGGCGCTGTACTTCCACAGGAATTCATTCCCGTCGCGGAATCGACCGGGATCATCAAGGAAATTGATGCGTGGTTGTTAAGCAAGGCACTGGAATTACTGGATCACTGGAAGCAGAAGGGCTACCCGGACATAAATTTGTCGATTAATATTTCGGCAGCTGAAATGCGCAACCTCTCTTTTCCGGGATTCGTCGCTGCCAGCTTGAAGAGTTATACCATTGAACCCCATCGTATTGAATTCGAAATTACCGAAACAAAACTCGTTAACTATGACGACCGCTCTCTCGATATCTTTACGCGACTGAAAGAAACCGGTATCACGCTGATACTTGACGATTTTGGCAAGGGCTTTACCTCGCTTAACCAGCTCAAGGATTTACCGGTGCACAGACTCAAAATAGACCGCGATTATGTTGCCGAGATTGCTGCGAAAAGCGGGCACCTGCAAATAGTGGACGTTATATTGTTGCTCAGTCACTCCTATCAACTCAGTGCAACCGCGGAGGGTGTCGAGCAATTACATCAGGTAGAGTACCTCGAAGAGGCGGGATGCGATTATCTGCAGGGATTTTACTTCAGTGCGCCACTAAAGCTGGCGCAACTCACGGCACTGCTCGACACCAGGCAACTGGTACTGTCGAATGGCGAACAACAAGCATCCATGGAATCTGTGCGGGCATCTAGCTCCGTGTAAGTAAACCAGGCGCACCCAAAGCTTGACCAGCGCACCACTATTCCCAGTAAATTCTTCAACCGCACCGGCGCGCAGACCAACTGACACCAGGTCAGCACCACCAGGTTAAAAAACCGGGAGTTACTTACACATACCCAGCCGTCAACGCTGGCGGCTCGTGTTAGCATATAGCCAACTAGCCCCGTTCAGGTAATCGCTAATGGACTTTGCTTTTTCGCAAGAGCAGCAACAAATTCGCGACAGCATACTAAAATTATGCGCCCGATTTGACGACCAATACTGGTTGGCACGCGACACAGATGGTCAGTTTCCGGAGGACTTTTGTCGCGCTCTCGCCGACCAGGGCTGGCTTGGGATTGCCATGCCGAAGGAGGTGGGCGGCAGCGGTCTCGGTATCAGCGAAGCGGCTGTCATGGTGCAGGCTATTGCGGAATCCGGTGCCGCCAATGGCGGGGTGTCGTCAATTGCTATCCCATTATTCGGAGTCAACCCCATCGCCGTCTTTGGCAACGAACAACAGCAGCAGCGTATGCTGCCACCGGTTATACGCCGCGAACATATTCCCTGTTTCGCTGTAACCGAGCCCAATACCGGGCTGGATACTACACGTCTCACAACCTCCGCGGTGCGCCACGGCGATCATTATATCGTGCACGGCCACAAAACCTGGACCTCCACCGCTCAGGTTGCCAATAAAATTATGCTGATTGCACGCACTCGTCCCGAGCACGAAACCCCGCGGCCGATCGACGGACTGTCGTTGTTTTACACCGATCTCGATCGTAGTTGCGTAGAAATACGCGCGATAGACAAGATGGGGCGTAAATGCGTGGACTCCAACCAGCTGTTTATCGACGGATTAAAAATACCCGTGGAAGATCGTATCGGCGAGGAAGGTAAGGGCTTTCGCTATCTGCTACACGGTTTGAATCCGGAGCGTATTCTAATCGCCGCCGGGCTGGTCGGCCTCGGCCGAGCCGCTCTCAATAAAGCGGTCACCTACGCCAACCAGCGGGTCGTGTTTAACCGACCGATTGGGCAAAACCAGAGCATTCAACATCCCCTGGCGGAAAACTGGATCGAACTGGAAGCCGCCAATCTGATGGTGTTTCGCGCAGCCACCGCCTACGACAACGGCGAGGACTGCGGCGCGTTTGCAAACGCAGCCAAGTATTTCGCCGCCGAAGCCACTTTCAAGGCCTGTACACAAGCGGTAATGACCCTCGGCGGAATGGGCTACGCCAAGGAATATCATGTGGAGCGATATCTCCGGGAATGTCTAATTCACCGGCTGGCACCGATTAGTCCCCAATTGATATTATGCTTTATCGCAGAGAAAGTTCTCGGCCTGCCGAAATCCTATTAGCTGATCGAGCACCTCGCCACGCAGCGCTGCTGCCCAGGTTTGCCGACTACTTTAACGAAGCTCGAAGGGACGCTATCACGGGTTTGGTAGCGGGGCGTAAACCCCGCCACAGGAAAAAAGATTCTGCCGCCTGCTCCACCAACATGCCAAGCCCGTCGACGACGGCGACCGCGCCACGCAGTGTTGCCCAGTTCATAAATACCGTAGGGGCGGCCCCGTACATCATGTCGTAGCAGTGCGCGTTGCGCGCCAGCAGGTGATCCGGCAACGACGGCAAATCTCCCTCCAGGCTGGCGCTGGTGCCGTTGATAACTACTTCAAAGGATTCCATGTCAACCAAATTGACCAAACCCACGGCACTCAACGATCCGAATGCGGCGAAACTTTGCACCAGCTGTTGCGCCTTCTCGACGGTGCGATTGGCAATCACCAACGCCCGCGGATTGTGCGCAAGAATCGGTTGCAAAATGCCGCGCACCGCACCACCGGCCCCGAGTATCAGCACCCTTTTGCCAACCATAGACCAACCGAGGTTAGCGGCAATATCAGCGACCAGCCCCGCCCCGTCCGTGTTGTCGCCCAATACGACGCGTCCGGCCTGCTGGGCAAGCGTATTAACCGCTCCCGCGCGGCTCGCCCGCGCAGTTAAACGGGTCGCGAAGCGGTACGCATCCTGTTTAAACGGCACCGTAACATTCAGCCCCCTGCCACCGCGCTGGAAAAATTCCGTGGCCGCAGCGTCAAATCCCTCGGCCGCCACCAACTGACGCGTGTAGGTCATATCCACGCCGAACTGGGCGGCGAAGGCCGTGTGAATTGCCGGTGAGCGACTGTGCTCAATGGGGTTGCCAAATACCGCATAGCGATCAGTCATAGTGCGCTCGTCGACCCGGCTTATTCTGTAGCGGCACAGTTTAGCGCCTATTTGCTTGAGCGTCAGTGTTGCTTGAGCGTCAGTGCCGGGCGCTGTGGGTTACTGGACTTAACGATGTCAGGACGCAGCGGGTTGCGACGCTAGACCCAGTCTCTGGGTGGCAGAAACTGGTCGTAGAGCTGCGCCTCCGCACTACCCGGCTGGGGCTCCCAGTCGTAATCCCAACGCACCAGCGGCGGCAGCGACATCAGAATGGACTCGGTGCGCCCGCCGGTTTGTAGACCGAACAGGGTGCCCCGATCGTAAACCAGATTGAACTCCACGTAGCGCCCGCGGCGATACAGCTGAAAATTCCTTTGCCGCTCGCCATAGGGCATGTCCTTGCGGCGTTCGATAATCGGGCAATAGGCCTGAGTGTAACTATCGCCAACGGCACGCAGCAGTGCAAAACTGGCGTCGAAACCCGCGCTGTTGTAATCGTCAAAAAAAAGTCCGCCGATCCCGCGCGCCTCGCCGCGGTGCTTTATATAGAAATAATCGTCACACCATTGTTTGAAACGCGGGTAAATGTCGGCGCCATGAGGTGCGCAAGCCTGCTGCGCTACGCTGTGCCAGTGACGGCAATCCTGTTGATTGCCATAGTACGGCGTCAGGTCGTAACCACCACCAAACCACCACACCGGGGCTTCTCCGTCTTTCTCCGCCACGAAGAAACGTACATTGGCATGGGAGGTCGGCACGTAGGGATTAAGGGGATGAATGACCATGGACACGCCCATCGCTTCAAACGAGCGCCCCGCTAACTCCGGGCGACTGGCCGTCGCTGAAGCGGGCAACTGCGCGCCCTGCACACAGGAATAGTTAACGCCACCTTTTTCAATGACTGCGCCGTTGGCGATCACCCGCGAACGGCCGCCACCCCCCTCGGCGCGGGTCCAGTTATCCTCCTGAAACTGAGCTTGCGCTTCGTACTGCTGCAGCGCCGCGCAAATGCGATCCTGAAGTCCTTGCAGGTAATCTTTAACGCTTTGTTTGTCTATTACCAACTTGTCTGTTTTGGGCACGTCCACTCCTGATTTCTGATTCTATGCCTGACCCGCGCCGGGGCGGATAACACGTCCCGATAGCAGATCGCGGATTTCGCTCGGTCGGCCTGAATGACCAACTTTACCCGGCAGGTAATCGTCGAGGTTGGCGCCAAAATATGCTTTGACCTTGATCAACGAAGCAGCCGCTGGAAATCCACCGGGGTTAGCCGAAGTGGACACCAGCGGTCCGCCGAAGGCCTTGCATAGCGCAGCCGCCAGTGGATGGGCGGTCACCCGCACGGCCAGCCGGTCGCTATCACCGGTAATCCAGTTTGCCGCAGCGCCGTTATTGGGGATCAGCCAGGTCACCGCACCGGGCCAGCTGCGGGCCAGCTGCGCACGCTGGGCTGCGTCGATGCCCCTTAAAAAAGGCTCCAGCATACTGATATCAGCTGCTATTAAAATAACGCCTTTACTCACCGGGCGACGCTTGAGCTGCAATATACGCTGTACCGCGTCCGCATTAGCTGGATCACACCCGAGACCCCACACCCCCTCCGTAGGGTACGCCACGACGCCGCCGCCGCGCACGACCTCTGCGGCCCGGCGCACGCGGGGGTTATAACGCCAGTCACGCAAAATTTTTCTCCATCTATGCCGCGTGCGCCGCAGCAACCAGAGGCGCGGACAAACCGCCCACGCGATACTCCAGCATGACGGGGGAAATACCAATGCAGTTGGTGATCATGTTACCCAATCCGGGGAAATCGCGAGGCTACTCCATGGCGGCAGCGGATTCAACGGCCGGGCATGGGCAGGGGCGAATTAACTCACCTATTTTAAGCGGGTAAATATCCCGCCCTGGTTTTCCACCAGACCGCCCAGTTCAAGCTCTACCATAATGCGCGTCAGATGGGCGGGATCGGCGCCGGTACTCTCCACCAGGGCATCGAGCGCCATGGGATCAAAGCCCATCTCGGCAAGTATCATTTCCTGTTCCGGCGAGACCACCGGGCGTATGCCTGACCCGCCAGTGCGGTGCGCAACCTGTAGCTCCTCTATTTTGTAGGCCAGCATACCCTCCAGCTGGGCCACAATATCGTCGGCTGTTTCGACCAGTGTCGCGCCATCGCGCAACAACTGATGACAGCCCCTCGCCATGGGATTGTGAATCGATCCGGGGATCGCAAACACTTCGCGCCCCTGTTCCATTGCGTAGCGAGCAGTGATCAACGAACCACTGCGCAGTGCCGCTTCGACCACCAGCGTCCCTAAACTGAGCCCACTGATAATCCGGTTGCGTTGCGGGAAATGACTCCCTCTGGGTGGCGTGCCGAGGGGAAATTCGGACACAATGGCGCCACCGCTCTCAATAATTTTTGCCTGTAACTCAGCGTGTTGCCGTGGATACACGCGATCTATTCCGGTCGCAACCACCGCAATTGTCACGCCACCCCTGAGCGCGCCACCGTGAGCGGCGCTATCGATGCCCGATGCAAGGCCACTGGTGATTGCAAAACCATGGCCCGCGAGGCCGGCAGCAAACGATGCGGCGGTACGGTCGCCACCGCTTGAGCTTTGCCGACTGCCAACGATGGCAATTTGCGGCAGGGACAACGCGTCGACTCGACCGCGTACGAATAACACCGGTGGCGGGGTGGAAATTTCCCGCAACAACGCGGGATAGGCCGCATCGCCAAGGGTTAGCACGTCCACGTGCTCGGCAGCGCAATAGGAGAGTGTCGCCTCAATCTTGTGCAGCAGCGCTGTAGGATTTTCGCGAAACTCGCCCAGCCCCGCCCGGCAGGCAAGGGGCAATTGCTCGGGCGTCAACGGCACAACCGCTGCAAACGAGCCGTGACGAGCGTGCAGATCGTTGATAATTTTTGTGCTGAAGCCTGGCAGAAATTGTAGCGCCAGCGCCGACTCTTTTTCGGTCAACTTGCTCATCCCTGAGTTTCCTGACTTACCCTGGCGGTGCAGGTCGCCCCTGTCTCCCGAGGGGGTAATCCCCGCTGAGCCGAGTCAGCGGGGCACAAGCATTACGGATTGCGCACCAGATCTTTTACGGAAAGTGGCCGATCCGCATTGAGAACCAGGCCAAAGCTCATTTTTTCAAAGGTGCGAAATATCATCACCAGCCCCGCTCTTTCGGGTGGTAAGGTGATTGTGTCTTCGGCTATGCGATCAGCGACAGTTTCTCCGCGTTTGTAAATTGCCAGCATATTGCCCACCACCAGCCCATCCCGTTCGCCGCGATTGATGGCGACCACGTCCAGATGACCAACGTTATTCACACCGCCTTCCACCGCGATGATAACCCCGTCGATGGTATCGGCCGGAGCACTCGGATAGAAGACCGGATTGATTTTGCGCTCCTCGCCCGGCAGCAGTCGATCGCCGACGCGAATTTCCTGCTCGCTGCGCAACACGCCAGCAGTGCCAACATCGCCGTTAACCGCCTTCAGTTGCACCGCGCCAACATCCTGGGCACGCACCCCGAGCACTTCCTCGGTTTCCGGATCGACATAGGGATCACCCTGGCGATAAACGCCGAAGGTGCCATCGTCACCAGCAAATGTGCCGCGGGCATACAGGTCATCACCGATGCCGGAAATAATGCGCTTTTGCTGACCCGCAACCACGTAAGGTGCCGCCTCCAGTTCGCCCGGCGCAACTACGCGTGTGCGGGAGAGGAAGCTGTTGATCGCCTCCAGTGGCAACGCCGCAATAGCCTCCCCATGGGCCATTTCGCGCACCTGTGGACTTAGCTTGACGTTGCGACCCCGGTTTAAGGTCAAGCGCGGCTGCCCGTCGATGTACACCAGACTGATCACATCGCCCGGATAAATGAGGTGGGGGTTTTTAATCTGGGGATTAACGTGCCAGATTTCAGGCCACAACCAGGGTTCGCGCAGGTAAAACGCGGAAATATCCCACAGGGTATCGCCCTTTTTTACGGTATAGGTATCGGGAACACTGTCCTTGAACGGTGGGTCCGCAGCGAACGCCACCGCCATGCCCAGCCAAATCCCCATCAACGCTAGCGCTGCTTTTTTCATGATGGCCCATCCTGTGTGCTGTATCTCGATAGTGTATACTTTCGTTATCGAGGTCATTATTATCGAAACCTCCTTTCTGGACCTAATGTTAGCAGTGGTTTATGCCAATTTGCTAGAGATTGATCACAAACATTATGACAACTCTGACAATCCTCGAATTCCCCGATCCGCGCTTACGTACTCAGGCCAAACCCGTCCTCGCTGTCGACAGCCGCGTAAAACAGTTGGTCGACGACATGCTGGAGACCATGTACGACGCCGAGGGCATCGGGCTTGCGGCCACCCAGGTGAATGTACACGAACGAGTGGTGGTGATGGATATATCCCCGAATCGGGATACGCCACTGGTGTTTATCAACCCGGAAATTCAACTGCTGGGGGACAGCACCCGCGATTACGAAGAGGGATGCCTGTCAGTACCCGGCTTTTATGAGTCGGTTGCGCGGCCCGACCACATTCGGGTACGAGCACTGGATCGTAAAGGTAATCCCTTTGAACTGGAACCTGATGGCTTGCTGGCGGTATGCGTGCAGCACGAGCTCGACCATCTGGACGGAAAACTGTTTGTCGATTACCTCTCGCCGCTAAAGCGTACGCGCATTCGCGCCAAACTCGAGAAACTCCAGCGCCAACCCGCCTGAACATTCGGAAGCCAGAACCTGCATGCACGATATAACGGCGAGTCTACGGGACCAGCGCATAGTGTTTGCCGGAACCCCGGAATTCGCCGCCCACCATCTCCAAACGCTACTCGACCATCACCTGCAGGTGGTGGCTGTCTATTGCCAGCCCGACCGTCCCGCGGGGCGTGGCAAGAACCTCGTCGCGGGGTCAGTAAAACGGTTGGCACTGGATCACGGACTGACTGTCTATCAACCAGCGAGCCTGAAAACGGCCGCGGCCGAGGCTGAACTCGCCGCTCTCGCGCCTGACATCGTGGTGGTAGTCGCCTACGGGCTGTTGCTGCCACAAAAAATTCTGAATATCCCGCGCCTTGGATGCATCAACGTCCACGCCTCGCTCCTGCCGCATTGGCGCGGCGCCGCACCCATCCAACGGGCTATCCAGGCTGGAGACCCGCAAACCGGCGTTACCATCATGCGCATGGAAGCTGGCCTCGATACCGGGCCGATGCTGCTCCAGACGTCCTGTCCAATTACCGCCACGGACACCGCTGGCACGCTGCACGAGAAACTCGCTGCCGTGGGTGCCTATGGACTGCTCACTGCACTACAGCAGACTGCCGATGGCACCGCAAAGCCGCTACCGCAGGACGACAGCCTGGCCACCTACGCCCACAAAATCAACAAGGACGATGCACGACTGAATTGGCATCAAGATGCTCGCACCCTGGAGCGCTGCGTACGCGCCTTTAATCCTGTGCCGGTCGCCTTTACGATACTTGCAAATGAACCCGTGCGTATCTGGGCAGCAACCGCCAGCGACGAAATAAGCGACCAACCCCCCGGCACGATTCTCGCCGCAGATACCGATGGGATAAAAATTGCCTGTGCACGCGGAGCTCTAATCATTTCCGAGCTACAGCTACCGGGTAAAAAAAGATTACCCGTTGCCGCTGTGCTGAATAGCCGGGCTACGCAATTTCGCCCCGGACTCATATTTCAATCTCAGGTTATCTCAGGTTAATTGAACAATGTTCGAAGTACGGGCGGCAGCAGCAAAAACGATTGCGGCGGTAGCGCAAGGTGGCCAATCCCTGGGGACGGCGTTGGCTACCTACCAGACACAGGTTATCCCGCGCGAGCGTCCGTTATTACAGGAATTGTGCTTCGGTACGCTGCGCAGTTTTCACCGCCAGAAAGCGATCATCAACGCCCTGCTGGACAAGCCTCTCAAAGCAAAAGACACCGATATCCTTGCACTCCTGGCGTGCGCGCTCTACCAGATCACCGACACCCGCATACCCGTTCACGCGGCGGTGAACCAGTCCGTGGCTGCCTGCACCGCTCTGGGCAAGCCCTGGGCAAAACGCGTTGTTAACGCTGTGTTACGGCGCTTCGAACGGGAACGAGCCACTATTGAAATTACGCTTGCGGGCTATCCAGAGTTCCACAGCGCCCATCCGGCGTGGCTATGGCAGGCCCTGCACGCGGCCTGGCCGGTACAGGCCAGCACCATTATCACCGGTAACAACGCCCGCCCACCCATGACGCTGCGCATTAACCTCACCAAAACTACCCGTGCCCGCTATCTCGACGACCTGCACGCAGCTGGCATGACGGCGACCGCGACGGCCCACAGCCCCGCCGGGGTGCAACTGGTACAACCGGTGCCTGTGGAACAGCTGCCAGGATGGACCCAGGGCAAGGTCAGTATCCAGGATGAAGCGGCCCAGTTGAGCTGCGCGTTACTGGATCTGGCAGCGGGGCAACGGGTACTGGATGCCTGTTGCGCACCCGGCGGAAAGACCTGCCATATGCTGGAGCGGGAACCCGGTCTGGCAGAACTGGTGGCGCTGGATGTCGACCCCCGGCGTCTGGGTCGCGTGCGCGAAAATCTGCAACGTCTACAACTAAACGCCACCCTGCTCGCCGCCGACGCGACCCAACCGCAATGGTGGAACGGCACACCGTTTCAACGCATTCTGGTGGATGCGCCCTGCTCGGCGACTGGTGTTATCCGCCGTCATCCGGATATCAAACTGCTGCGCCAACCTGCAGATATTGCCAATCTGGCCACCACGCAACTACTGCTACTGCAACAGTTGTGGCCACTGCTGGCACCGGGTGGAAAATTGCTCTACGCCACCTGCTCCGTTCTGCCGCAGGAAAATGACGACGTGGTTCAGCAATTCCTCGCTACCACGTCCGGCGCCACGCTCCTCACACCGAATGTATCCTGGGGTGTTGCGACGCGGCTGGGACGGCAACTATTGCCGGGAGTCGACGCTTGCGACGGCTTTTATTATGCGCTGTTAACCAAACCATCGGGGATCGACCCGCAACCCTTGCCTACGGTGTGACTCTCTAATATGGTGACTCTCCAATATCGTGATTGTGCGGATTGCTTTCGAAGGGGCTTGGATGTGCATGGCAACCCTGTAATAACTATTCAGCTCTGCGCGGCCACCACTTGTTCGGCTGGCACGCGGGATACCCGCCAGCGTCGCCGGGAACGGGTTTGGTGCCGGAGCAAATTCGACTGATGCACGCGCCCATTATCGCCCGCACACTCGGCCTTCTGCTGATGTTATTCAGCTTCACTCTGATTCCCCCAATTGCAGTCGCACTAATTTATGGGGAACACCTGCAACAGGTGTTTTTCCTCTCATTTGCTGTCAGTTTTTCCCTCGGCCTTATGTTCTGGCTGCCCTTTAGCAACAGTCGACAGGCCTTGCGTATCCGCGACGGCTTCGTGATCACCGTGTTGTTTTGGGGGGCGCTGGGATTGATGGGTGCACTCCCGCTTTTCCTGGTTCCCGCTCTGAACCTGTCTTTTACCGATGCGGTTTTCGAGTCCATGTCCGGTTTGACCACCACCGGTGCCACCGTCATCAGCGGACTCGACCAGTTACCCCGATCAATTCTCTACTATCGCCAACAATTGCACTGGTTAGGGGGTATTGGCGTGGTGGTAATCGCGGTTGCCATCATGCCCCTACTCGGTGTCGGAGGTATGCAGTTGTACCGCGCCGAGACCCCCGGTCCGGTCAAAGACAGCAAGCTCACGCCGCGCATTGCCGGCACGGCGAAAATTCTGTCGTTAATCTACGTAGCACTGACCGCGGCCTGTGCAGCGGCTTACTGGCTGGCGGGGATGAGTTTTTTCGACGCCCTGTGCCATGCATTCTCGACCCTGGCGACCGGCGGGTTTTCCACCCACGATGCCAGTATCGGTTACTTCAACAGCACACCGATTATCATTATTACGATTATTTTTATGGTGCTGGCAGGTATCAATTTCGGCCTCCACTTTCTTGCGTGGCAGCGCTTCTCGCCTCTAACCTACTGGCGAGATCCGGAATCCCGCCTCTATCTCTTGTTACTACTGGCGGGGGCAATTATCACCGTCACCTACCTTTTTTATTCACACACGTTCGCATTGAGCGGCAGCCTGGTGCACGGTGTTTTCACGTTTGTTTCGATTATGACGTCGACCGGTTATATCACTACCGATTTCAGTATCTGGCCAACATTTTTGCCGGTTTTTCTGGTTGTCGCCTCGTTCTTTGGCGGCTGTGGTGGATCGACTAGCGGCGGCGTGAAGATCGGCCGCATGTTAATCCTCGCCAAACAAGGTGTTCGCGAGATGCGGCGATTGGTGCACCCCAGCGCAGTAGTACTCCTTAAAACCGGCAAACGGGTGGTGCCCGACGCCGTTGCCAAAAGCGTCTGGGCATTTTTCGGCGTGTATATCGCCATCTATTATTTAATGGTCATACTTCTTATGGCCTCCGGTGTGGATTTTCTCACCGCCTGGACGGCGGTGGCCGCCTGTATCAATACTATGGGTCCGGCGCTGGGCAAGGTCGCGGCCAACTTTCAGGATCTTGGCGACTTCGCCACCTGGGTACTAACGGTCACCATGCTGCTCGGTCGCCTCGAAATTTTCCCGCTCCTGGTAATAGTTACACCGATGTTCTGGCGACGCTAGTGACGTCCTGGAAACTAATAAATTTTGACACGCATGGCGTCTCGCAGCCGGGGAACAGCGGGCAACGCAAAGCCGAGCAAACTACTGCGCACGCGCGCAGATATTGGTAAGCTGGACGCCGCCCGAATGTCGGCAATTGCCGGTGGCAACTGGCGCTGGTGAGATAGTACTACCCCGCACTGCTCAGGCTGTTCCGCAGTTTGGGTCAGGTGAGCGTCGTGTGAACGCTAAGCGCTGACCGACAGGTTGGCGTTAAACCCTCCTACTGAAGGGCAGGCAAATGAAAATTATCATTATCGGTGCCGGTCAGGTGGGCGGCACCCTGGCGGAAAATCTGGCCAGCGAAGCCAATGACATCACGCTCATTGATCTCGACGGGGCGCGCCTTAGAGAACTGCAGGATCGGCTCGACATACGCACGGTTGTGGGTATGGGCTGCCATCCCGACGTGCTTATCTCGGCGGGGATTGAAGATGCCGATATGCTGGTGGCAGTGACCCGTAGCGATGAAGTAAATATGGTGGCCTGTCAGGTGGCTCACTCTCTGTTTCGCACACCCACCAAAATTGCGCGTGTGCGCGCCAATGATTACGTACACCACGGGATGCGGGAAAAACTGTTTGGCGATAACAATATGCCGGTGGATGTCCTCATTACTCCGGAGCAGGTGGTAACCGATTACATCTATAAATTGATCGAACAGCCCGGCGCGCTGCAGGTGCTCGATTTTGCGGACGGCGTGGTCCAGCTGGTCGCGGTGCGCGCCTACCACGGCGGGCCGTTAGTGGGAAACCACCTCAGTTCACTGCGCGAACATATGCCCAATACAGACGCTCGGGTGGCCGCGATATTTCGACGCGACCGACCCATTGTCCCCGAGGGGGACACGGTTATCGAAGCGGGCGACGAGGTATTTTTTATCGCCGCGCGAGAAAATATACGTAAAGTGATGGGCGAGCTGCGGCGCCTGGAAAAACCTTACCGCCGTTTGATTATTGCGGGCGGCGGCAATATTGGTTTTCGCCTGGCCAAAGCCCTGGAAAATGACTACAACGTTAAAATTATCGAATTCTCTGCCGAGCGCAGTAATTTTTTGTCGGAGCGCCTGCATAAAGCGATCGTGCTTACGGGCATGGCTGGCGATCGCGATCTGCTGGTCGAAGAAAATATCGAAGATACCGACGTATTTCTCGCGGTGACCAATGATGATCGAGTCAACATCATGTCGTCAATGCTCGCGAAAAGACTTGGCGCCCGCAAGGTGATGACGCTGATCAGTAACCCGGTGTACGCCGATTTGATGCAGGGCGGGGAAATTGATATTGCGATTTCACCGCAACAGGCAACCACCAGTTCGCTGCTGACCCATGTGCGCCGTGGCGACACCGCCAATGTGCACTCCCTGCGCCGCGGTGCCGCGGAAGCACTGGAGATCATCGCCCACGGCGATCGCAGAAGCTCCAGAGTGGTGGGACGCAGCATCGAGGACGTCAAGGTACCACCCGGCACCACTATCGGTGCGGTGGTGCGCAACGGCGAAGTTATTATGGCCCACCACGATGTGGTGATCCAAAACAACGACCACGTGATCGTATTTGTGGTGGACAAACGCCACACCCGCGATATCGAAAAATTGTTCCAGGTGGGATTTACTTTCTTCTGATGCACGTACCAATTATTGCCCGCATTCTCGGCCTGTTGCTGATGTTATTCAGCATCTCACTGCTGCCGCCGATTGTGGTGGCATCGCTGTATGGCGAGCAAACCCAGCACACCTTTTTCCTCGCTTTTGCAATTACCTTTTCAATCGGCGTTATGACATGGCTCCCTTATAGCCGCACTCAAATCGAATTGTCCACCCGCGACGGCTTTGTCATCACCGTGCTGTTCTGGGTGGTGCTGAGCCTGGTCGGCGCTGTGCCACTGAGTCTCGTTGACCCCCTCAACCTGTCTTTTACCGATGCGGTTTTTGAATCCATCTCCGGATTGACAACCACTGGTGCTACGGTCATTACCGGACTCGATGAGCTGCCCAAATCTATTCTGTATTATCGTCAGCAACTGCAATGGCTGGGAGGCATCGGCATCGTGGTTATCGCGGTGGCAATTATGCCCATGCTCGGTATCGGTGGTATGCAGCTGTACCGCTCTGAAACCCCTGGGCCAGTTAAAGACAGTAAACTGACGCCGCGTATTACCGAAACCGCAAAAGCGCTATTTATTATTTACGTTACCCTCACCATCGCCTGCATGACAGCCTATTGGCTGGCTGGCATGAATTTGTTTGATGCGCTTGCTCACAGTTTCTCCACTGTCGCTACCGGTGGGTTTTCCACGCACGATGCGAGCATTGGTTACTTTGACAACCCACGCATTATTTTTGTCTCAATATTTTTTATGATTATCTCCGGCTTGAATTTTGCCCTGCTTTTTTTCGCCTGGAATCGCAAAAGCCTGCGCCACTATTTGCGCGATGCAGAAGCCAAAATGTATTTATGTATGTTAGGGGGCGGGGCGGTAATTGTCTGTGCCTATCTTTTTTTCACCCACACCTATGCCCTGCAGGAAAGCCTGGTACACGGCCTGTTTCAACTAGTGTCCATCATGACGACCACCGGATTTGCCACCGATAATTTCAGCCAATGGCCGAGTTTTTTACCTTTCTTTCTGATCTTTTTGTCATTTTTCGGCGCCTGTGCCGGCTCCACTGGGGGCGGGATCAAGGTAGGGCGCATGATGATCATGGCAAAACAGGGTTTGGGGGAAATCTATCGCCTGATTCATCCCAGCGCGGTTTTTCCCATGAAGGTCAACCAACGGATTATTCCGGATCGGGTAGCGGATGCGATCTGGGCCTTTTTCGGTGTTTATCTGGCGGTGTTCTACGCTATTGTGTTACTGCTGCTGGCCTCGGGACTGGATTACGTCACGGCTTGGTCGGCAACGGCCGCCTCACTGAATAATCTCGGCCCCGGTTTAGGTGATGTCGCGCATCATTACGGACAGCTCAACAGTTTTTCAAAGTGGGTATTGTGCGCGGGCATGCTGCTCGGACGACTGGAGATTTTTACGCTGCTGGTCTTGTTTACGCCGATGTTCTGGCGACGCTGATTTTTCCCAGACGATTCGAGAGCGAATGTTACGCGGTTACGTCCAGTGCGAATCTGTGACCTGTTTAACCAGACGAATTTTAAACGAGCGATCTATATCCACAATAATATGCGCGCAGTTGGATACTGCGGGTGGTTCCCACAATTGCTGCAACGACTTGCCATCGAGGTCCGCTAGCACGCTTCTGATCCAGGCGCCGTGGCTGACTATCGCCACCTCCTGACCGATGTGGTCAGTACTGATTTCCCTCAATGCCGCGCGGCTACGCTCCTGCAGTTGCGCAAAGGTTTCGGCACCGGAAACGCTGAATAAATGGGGTGTTTCGCGAAATGCAATGTGTTCGCAGGGATAAAGTGCTGCCACCTGCTTATACAGCAACCCCTCCCAGGGGCCGAGATAAATTTCGCGCAATACGTCGCGGTGTTCAATTTCAGCCACGCAATGTGCAAAAACGATCGCCGCCGTTTGTCGCGCGCGCTGACTGCTACTGCAAAATATTCGCGCAAAGTTTAATGGCTGCAACGCCGCTGCCAACGTTTGTGCCTGCGCCACGCCCTGAGCGGTTAGTACGGACTCGCTCTGCCCCTGCACCCGTCCTTCGGCATTCCAGTCGGTCTCACCGTGGCGAATAAGGTGTATACGGGTTAATTTCAACGTTCAGGCACCCGGCGTGGATTCGTGCACTGGCTCACCAGCGTTCTCCACTGGGTCTAAGATCCAGTTCGAACGTCCACGCCGACGGATGCTGTAGCGAAAGTTGATAAACAGATTCGGCAATTGCCGTCGGTTGCAGGAAAAAATTGTCGGGCTTGTCACCGAGTAGTGCGCGAGTGCGGGGAATATCGATGACGCCGTCTATAATCACCAGCGCCACATGGACTCCCTGTGGGCCGTAAGCGCGGGCCAGGGACTGAGCGAGGCTGCGTTGCGCTGCCTTGGCGGAAGCAAAAGCCGCGAAATTTTCCCCACCGCGCAGGGAAGCCGTCGCACCTGTCACTAACAAATTGCCTTTGCCCGCCGCTACCATATCCGGTACCACGACCTGCGCCAGCGCGAGTAGACCTAGCGCATTCACTTTCCAGGCCAGCGTAAAATCTTCCAGCGCAATATCAAGCGCACGGCCACGCACACCGGAACCCGCGTTGTACACCACCGTCTCCGCTACGCCGAGTTGCTCCCTGATCTTTGCAACCACATCCTCTACCGCTTTGGCATCGGTCAAATCACAGACAAATCCATGCGCGTCAGGTACGGCCGCTACCAACTCGGTCAACGCAGCTTGATTGCGCGCCAACATTGCCACGCGATAACCAGCCGCGGCAAACCGCTGGCTGATGGCAAGGCCATTTCCGGGGCCAACCCCGGCTACGAGACAGACGGGTTTGTTCATATCAACACCTCGCGGTCGTGCGATATCGGCGTTATAAATTGAATCCGTTTTTTGCTGGGCGGTGGTTAAGGGGCTAACCGGGTCACCGTCCAGTCAGGGCCGGACTCATCCAGCAAATAGCGAAAACGGTCGTGCAAACGATTTTCGCCGCCCTGCCAGAACTCGAATTCGCGAGGGGTTACCCGGTAACCGCCCCAAAAATCCGGGGCGGAAACATCAAGCCCCGCGAATTTTTTTTGGATCTCTGCGTACTGCTTTTCCAGCACAGCGCGGGATTCGAGGGTACGACTTTGCTGCGACGCCCACGCCGCCAACTGACTTTCCCGGGGGCGGGTCACAAAATATTCCTCTATTTCGGCGCGGGCGAGCGGTCTGGCAATGCCACCGATCATCACCTGACGATCCAGTTGAAACCACGGGAAAAGCAGGCTGACGCGAGTATTGGCAACAATCTCCAACGCCTTGCGACTTTCCATATTGGTGTAAAACACAAATCCATTATGATCAACGTGTTTCAATAACACCGTGCGTTGCGAGGGCAGACCGGAATCCGCAACAGTCGCCAGCACCATTGCGGTAGGATCCTGAATAGCCGCGTCCGTGGCCTGCTGCAACCACAACCGGAACTGATCGAACGGCGAGGGGCGTAAACTCGCGCGCGTTAAACGACCGTATTGGTATTCGCGTCTTGTATCTTCCAGAGACATAACTTTATCACCACTGATTATGCGCCCATTAACCGGCTGCCAGGCCTCCGTCCAGAGAAATCGCCACGCCATTCATAAAACCATTGTCGTCACAGCACGCCCACAGCATGGCCTGTACGATTTCTTCCGTTTCACCCAGGCGCTGCATGGGATTACCCTGAAGCAAATTTTCCAGCTTCTTGCCGCCCGCTACATTCAAACCTTTTTCCAGCAAGGGTGTTTTAGAAAAGGCCGGGCAGATGGCATTCACGCGAATATTCTTGCGCCCATATTCCAGCGCAGCGGATTTTGTCAGACCGATCACACCGTGTTTCCCGGCGCTGTAGATCCCCAGAAACGGAGCGCCCATGACGCCCGCAGCAGAACTCACGTTGAGGATACTACCACCTGCCTGTTTCAACATCTGGGTCAGTTCAAACTTCATGCATAAAAACACACCTTTCAAGTTTATATCGTTGGTGTGATCCCACATCGCCTCGTCGCAATCGTGAATGCGCAGTTTTTGCTGTGCGACACCGGCATTATTAACCGCCACGTCGAGACGCCCGTACTTCTCCACGCAGGCACCCACAAACGCTTCCACCTGCGCCCCCTGGCTGACATCGCAAGCCATGGATAAAACATCCATACCCTTGCCACGCAAGGCCTCGGCAACAGTCTCCACCGCGGTTTCATTCACATCGCAAATCGCCAACTGCGCGCCAGCTTCCGCAAAACACTGTGCGGCCAATTGGCCGAAACCCGAGCCAGCGCCGGTGATAAGCACCACTTTGTCACTATAATCGTAATGAGTTTTCACGCCGTTTTTTCCTCGATGTGTCCGTTGTCACGCACGGTTGGAGTCCAGGACGACAATCAATATTGTCAGATCTCAAACCCTAAATTGATTTAACCAGATGCCCACCATCGACCGCCAGCGTGGCACCGTTAATAAATGAACCGGCATCACTGGCCAACAGCAGCAGCGGTCCGTTGATTTCGTGCAACTCTCCCAGCCGCCCCGCTGGGGTTGCCTGAATATAGTGTTTGCCAACCTCGCTCTCGAAATATTCGTCATTCATCTCGGTTTTAAAGTACCCCGGGCAAATTGCATTGACGCGAATATTTTTTCCGGCCAGCTCAAGGGCCAGGTGTTTGGTAAGCTGAATAACGCCGGCCTTGGAGGCCGCGTAAACCCCGTGACCCAAGCTGGTGGAAAGACCGAGGATGGAAGCGATGTTGATGATGGAACCGCCGCGACCAGCCGCGAGTAAACGCCGCGCTGCTTCTGAGGCAACCATCCAGGCGCCTTTAAGATTGGTGTCCATCACAAAATCCCAGTCCGCTTCGCGGGTTTTGTGTACGGTTTTTGGAACCGCCACCCCCGCGTTGTTGATCAACAGGTCGACCGTGCCAAATGATTGTTGTGCTGCGTCGAACGCCTGCGCAACACTGGCGCTGTCGGTAACATCGAGGTTCACCGCGCACGCTTCCCGGTTGTCGGCGTGCAACTCCTCCACTAATGTCTGAAGGCGCTCCTGACGCCGCGCCGCAACCACTACCTTAGCACCGGCGCCCGCCAGTACGCGCGCAAAATGCATGCCGAAACCACTCGAAGCACCGGTTACCAGCGCGACTTTTCCGCTGACATCAAAGGATGTGCTAAGTGAATTGTTGGTCACGTTAATCCCCCAAATGACCGGTCGGGCCCTGGGGCCGCAAGACCAGTTTGCCCTTCACATCCCGTCCGGTAATTTTCAAAATCGCCTGAACCCCTTCCGCCAGTGGATAAACGGTATCAATAATCGGTACCACTTTCCCCTCCTGAATCCATTTGAACAGTTCGCGCATATTGGCTGCGTGGTCTTGCGGCTGCTTCTGAGTAAAGGTTCCCCAGAACACGCCAACCAGCGAGTAGCCTTTTACCAGGGTCAGATTGACCGGCAGCGTCGGGATGCGCCCGGAAGCAAAACCAATCACCAGTAAGCGGCCGTTCCAGGCCATTGCCCGGGAGCAGGCATCAAACGCATCGCCGCCCACGGCGTCGTAGACCACATCCGCGCCCTTGCCATCGGTGAGCGCTTTGATACGTTTGTTTAAATCCTCCTCCGTATAATTAATCCCGTCGTCCGCTCCCTGGGATTTGGCAAAAGCCAACTTTTCCGCGCTGGAACACACCGCTATTACCCGCGCGCCAAGAGCCTTACCAATTTGCACCGCAGCAATGCCTGTACCGCCGGCCGCACCCAGTACCACCAGCGTTTCCCCCGGCTGCAGTGCCGCACGCTGGCGCAGCGCGTGGTGCGCAGTGCCAGTTGCACAAATCAGCGCGGCCGCCTGGTCGTAGCCCAATCCTTCCGGGATGGGGAATAAAATGCTGGCATCGACAACCACTTTTTCAGCGTAAGCGCCGAAACCTGGAAACCAGCCGAGCACCGCCTGCCCAGGTTTGACGGTAGTCACCCCCTGGCCCAACTCAAGTACATCCCCGCTAAATTCCCCACCTGGGCTAAAGGGCGGTTCTGGTCGCGACTGGTATTTGCCTTGTACCAGTAATCCGTCGGGGAAATTAACACCAATCGCACGCACCTTGACCAGCACCTGGCCGGGGCCAGGTACAGGGTCTGGCATGTCCCGATAGACCAGATCTTCTATTTCGCCATAGGCTTCGCAAACCAGTGCTTTCATTGTGCAATCAACTCCGTTGTCCAGTGATAACCAAACCGTTGTGTGCGTTTACACGCGCCTACCAAGGTAACGCCAAGGGTACGCGGTTAAGCATAGCGACGCACCAGGGATTTGCCCAGGGACATCATATGTACCTGATCAGGGCCGTCGGCGAAACGTATCTGGCGTGCGTAGTTATAGGCTTCCGCAAGAAAATAGTCTTCCGTGAGACCACCCGCGCCGTGTACCTGTATGGCGCGATCAATCACCCGCGCCGCCATGGACGGCGTAACGACCTTTATGGCCGCGATTAAATCACGCGCTTCTTTAACACCCTCTCGATCGATCTTCTCTGCCGCCATCAAAGTCAACAGGCGCGCCTGTTCGATGTCGCAAAAGGACTGTGCGATATCTTCCCGCACCGACTGGTGTTCGCTGAGCTTACGCCCGAAGGTACTACGGGTTTCCACTCGCTGACACATCAGCTCCAGAGCGCGTTGCGCACAGCCGATCAAACGCATGCAGTGATGAATGCGTCCCGGGCCGAGTCGCCCCTGAGCAATTTCAAAACCGCGGCCTTCACCCAGCAATAAATTTTCCGCGGGCACACGCACGTTGTCGAAGACTATTTCGGCTTCGCCTAACGGCGCGCCGAGATAACCGAGCGTGGTAAGCGGGCGAATAATGTTTAATCCCGGCGTGTCCTTGGGTACCAGAATTTGCGATTGTTGCGCGTGGCGATTGGGATTATCCGGGTCTGTTTTGCCCATGACGATAACGATTTTACAGGCTTCGTGCATAATCCCCGTGATAAACCATTTGCGCCCATTGATCACGTAATCATTGCCATCGCGGACGATCGAACACTGCACATTGGTCGCATCCGAACTTGCCACGTCCGGCTCGGTCATCGCGAAAGACGAACGAATCTCTCCTTCCAGAAGGGGTTTCAACCATTGTTCCTTTTGCGCTGCGGTACCGTACTTGATAAACACTTCCATATTGCCGGTATCCGGCGCGTTGCAATTGAATACCTGCGGCGCCCACAACACACGACCCATAATTTCGGCGAGGGGAGCATAGTCGACATTGCTCAAGCGGTCCTCGCAATCGTGAACAGGCAGGAATAAATTCCACAAGCCCAGTGCCCGCGCCTTCGCTTTTAGAGTCTGCATCAGGGGCGGCGTCGCCCAGGGATTGTCGGTGGTATGCAGATAATGGGCGTATTCTTTTTCCACTGGATAGATTTCTTCATCCATAAATTTTTGCAGTAAGTCGCGCAACGCCACGGCTTTGTCGGATAACTTGCTGTTCATAAGGCTCTACCTTTTTTGCTAAGTCTGTCGGTTCTGTAGACGTATTTGGTTTAACCGGGTCGCAACGCCGAAGGGTCGTTAAACGAGCGTCGACGCGTGGTGCCGATCAGGTGTATCGAGATGGGAAAGCTGATTGAATGCCGCCAGCGTTATGCGCTTCCGATCGCAGTAAAAGCGCGTGACCGAGGTGTTTCTGACCTGTAGCATCAATTCCACCGCGGTTTGATCGGTTAGCCCGAGCACCCGCTTCAGCGCCAGTCCGGTGGGGCCGCCGGACGAGACCACCAGTATGCGCTGCCCCTGGCTAGACTGTTGAATGGCACCGAGTGCGGTACTCACGCGCTGCTCAAACTGCTGCCAGGTTTCGTTGACTGTACCCGCAGCCGCTACCGCCGCATCCAGGCTACCATTCATCCAGGCCTCCAGTGTGGCGCGCAATTGTTGAAAAAACATTTGCGGGTGCACAGAGATTTTGCCGTCGCCACCGCTAAACTGCGCATGAATTTTCATCAACGGTCTAAATCTGAATTCGTTGAACCCGGTGTCTATGCGCGGCTGCCATGCAGCGCCCATAGCCTCGCCAATACCCGCCAGAGTCTCTCGGTGGCGGCGCAGGTCGCCGCTGATGGCCTGATCGAAGTGCAAGCCACGTTCGCCGAAATAGTCGCCGAGCCAACCCGCCTGCTGCCAGCCCAACGGTGACAACTGATCATAATCCACCGCACCCAGCGATGCCTGTCCGTGACGCACAAAGTAGATTTCGGTCATCCGTTCACTCGATTCAGAGGAGGTTTCCACGGCGTAGGGCCACACTGGGCTGTGCGCTGGAGGCGCAGCATAGAACAATGCCCAACATTTATATAATTTATTTTATGAATGTTGTTATATTAACAAAAATGATGGGCAGATGATCGAGTCGGCGCACGTAGACATTTTTCACCGACGCAAATTATTAACCGGTAACCCTTAAACATGCGCTTGAACGATGTAGATCTCAATTTATTTGTGGTGTTTGATGCCATTTACTCGGAGCGCAATCTAACCCGCACCGCTGAGGTTTTGCACGTCACTCAGCCCGCTGTCAGCAATGCTCTACGACGCCTGCGCACCACTTTCAGCGACCCCCTGTTCGTGCGCTCACCACAGGGCATGCTGCCAACACCCATGGCGGAAAACGTCATCGGTCGAGTGCGCGAAGCCCTGCAAATGCTGGACAATAGTTTACTCGAACACGATCGCTTTGCGGCCAGCTCTTCCGAGAAGGTATTCCGAGTGAGTATGGGGGATATGGCCGAGGCGCTGTATTTACCGGCACTGCTGCAACGTCTTGAAGTACAGGCGCCGCAGGTGAGCGTGCAAAGCTTTCCCCTTGCGCGGGAGAATGTACCCCTTGAGCTGGCTAACGGCGGCGCCGATTTCGCGGTCGAGCCGCCCCTGTTGTCCGACCCTCAGCTGTGCAGCTCCCCATTACTCAAAGACGAATATGTCTGCGTACTGCGCCCGGCGCACCCCGCGTGCGCATCCCCCCTGTCGTTAACCGACTATCTGGCATTGCAGCATATCCACATTTCCAGTCGTCGCAGAGGTCTGGGACACGTTGACCTCGCGCTGCAGGCGCTGGGTAAAAAGCGGCAACTGGCGCTGCGCGCTCAACATTATATGGTGGCCACACTGATTGTAGCGCGCACCGATCTGGCATTAAGCATGCCCCGCGGTCTGGCCGCACAGTCCGGTCTGGCGATACGACCGCTGCCATTTGATGTGGAACCGTTATCGCTCAACCTGTACTGGCACAAAAGTGCAGATAACGACCCCGCCAGTTGTTGGTTTCGGGAAACATTTGCCAACACTAGCGTGCCCCCGAGGCAACCGGCGGGCGGGATCGAGAGGCAGGCTAAAAAAATAGCAACCGCGAATCCGCTGGCAATCTAGGGTTCGCCAATTACAATAGACTGAATAATACCGACAAGCGCCTAAGGGGAATTGGCATGGGAGTGCAGCAACAGCTTGCGGCAGGGTTACTGCTGGGGCTTTTGATCAGCGAGGTTTACGCGGCCGGGCCTACCCCGCCAAAGGAGTTTCTCCACGAGGAAGATCTCTTTGGCAATATCCCGTCAGTGAGTGTTGCCACTCGCCTCGAGCAAACGGTAGCCAAAACTCCAGCTAGCGTTACCATTATTGACCGCGACCTGATTCGCAACATCGGCGCACAAAATTTGGTGGATGTTTTCCGGCTGGTGCCCGGGTTTCAGTCCTATATGGTAAACGGCAACCGCTTTGGCGTGTCCGCGCATGGCATCGGCAAGGAGTTCCCCAGCCATCTGGAAGTGATGATCGATGGGCGCTCTGTGTACGAACCCTTGTTGTCCACCGTGAGCTGGGGCTCCCTGGGACTCAATATTGAGGACATCGATCACATTGAAATCGTGCGCGGCTCAAGCGCGCCAACCCATGGCTCCAATGCGTTTCTCGGCGCGGTTAACATTATTACCCGGCAACCAGTGCAGGACTCCGGGACGGCTGTGCGTACGACCGTCGGTTCTCGAGACACGCAAAATATAAGCCTGCGCCACAATGACCGCTTCGGCAAGTTGCATTACCGGTTAAGCCTCGGGTACCTGCACAACGACGGTTTTCCCGGATTTTATGCGCCCGGTGAAAATAGTGGCCCCCTCGAAGACGGCGCCGAAACCTACCAGTTTAATTTTCTCGGCAGTTACACCCCCTCCCTCAGCGATACATTGGATATTAGCCTGGGTTACGCCCACGACCGCATGGGCTTTGGCGATGCCGATCACCCCGATGAATTTATGCCCACCCGGTTTGAAGCACACTATCAGTCGCTAAAATGGGTGCGTCTACTGAATGATGGCGACCAGCTGCAGATCCACGGTTACCACAACGCCCTCAAAGGCAGCGGTAGAGGCGAATTAGGCCTGGGGTCAGATTTTTTTGGTGTAAGTCCGCAAATTTTTGAATTTGTCCTGGGGGTCCCCGACCACCAGCTTTTTTCCGCTCTGGATCTTGCATCCGAGCGCTACGATCTGGAGTTACAGCACCAGGTTAATCTGACCAAAACCCTGCGCGGCGTGTGGGGGCTGGGTGGTCGCTCGGAATATGCAGAAAGTGTGGCGCTGTTGAACCGCAGCGATAGAATCTGGGAACAGGCCTTCCGCGCATTTGGGCACGTGGAATGGCAACCCGTGGAACCACTGTCATTTAATGTGGGCGTCATGGTGGAAAAAACCTTCATCGACACGCTGGTGTCGCCGCGTCTGGCTGCCAACTATCAGCTCAACAGCGATCAGACTCTACGGGCAAGTTTCGGCACGGGGCGGCGCGCGCCGTCTATTCTCGAAGCTCAGGAATACCAGGTATTCCAAATTGCTGGCAAGATTATCGACCCCTCCCGTCAGGTGGCCAGCGATCTTAAAGAAGAACGTCTGACCAGTTATGAACTGGGCTATTCCGGCAATTTCCTGGCGGACCGGTTGAGCGTTGACGTGCGGTTTTATCGCGAGGAAATTCGCGATGGCATGCTCGATGTCCGAGCGCCCTGGGCACCGGAACCGCCGCTGACCTCGCCACCGTTGACGGACACGATTCTTGAACGGGATAACGTGGGCGACTGGACGACATCCGGAGCCGAGCTCCAGCTTCAGTATCGCCCAGGCGCGCGTTCCCTGATAAGACTGCATTACGCAAATCAGGATCTGGATAGTCGCGTGGTCGACCGCTACCTTCCGGTATTGGAAATCGATAATATCGACAATCGCCAGGCACGTCATTCCGGAGGTCTTGCACTCACCCACCGCTTTAACGAGGCCTGGGATGCGGGCCTGTTCACGTACTATCAAAGCGACGTCAAGTGGCACAATGGCAACGGCATTGAAGAATTTACTCGAGTAGACGCCCAGGCCAGCTACACTTTCGCGGTGGGACGGACGAACGGTAACGTGCAGTTTATCGTGCAGAACCTGGGTGGGGATTATGCGGAATATAACCACGAAAATATATTTGAGACCCGGGGTTACATAAAATTCGAACTATTGATTCCGTAACTACCGCCTCTATGTAGTTGGCGATTGACGTGACGCGGAAAGGCAAATCGGCGGAGCCTGACACCGCACTCAGGGCGCCAGAGGACAGGGATGTAATTGTGAAGGATTATTTCAGAAATAGCGGGCGCGCAGCCTGGATTACACCGATAGCGGTGGTAACGCTCGCGGGACTATTGTTTTCTGCAGCCATACTGGTTGCCCCTCTGGCTTCGGCTCGCGCACTCTCGGTCCACGTTTTACTGTCAAACGACGCCGCCTACTACGCGGGGGTTGAGCAGACCCTGCGCGACGTTCTGTCCCGTGAACAGCCAGATATTGTCGTTACCACCCATTTACTTGATCAGGTCCCACAGTCCCCTCCGGCCAACGGCGCCTATATGATCGCCATTGGTACGCCCGCCACCGAATATGCGCTTACCCATTACACGGATACCCCGTTGCTCAGCCTGTTTGTACCCAAATCCGCCTGGGATCAACTGTTAACTGACCGTAAACACGCCGCGCCCGTAGGAGCGGTTGTTATCGACCAACCCGTTAGCCGCAGCCTCGCCCTGGGTGAACTACTGGCACCGTCGGCAAAAAACGTCGCCACGGTACTAGGCAAGGCATCCCGCGAGCAGCTGGGTGAACTTAAAAGAGAAGCCCTGCGTCGGCATCTCAGTTTGCGTTACGCTGAATTAGATGAGGGTGATGATCCACTCTCCATACTGACACCAATTGTCGAATCCGCGGATATATTTATCGCCATTCCCGATCACGGCGTCTTCAACCGAGCGACCGCCAAGTGGGTGCTGTATCTCGGCTTTCGCCAACAAATTCCGGTCATTGGTTTTTCCAGATCCTACAGCGAGGCGGGAGCACTGGCGTCAGTGTTTTCAACGCCGCAAAATATCGGTCAGCAGGGAGGTGAGCTGGTGCTTCGATTAGTCACCGGCGACCATACCGACGTCTGGCAAACACACTATCCGAGGTACTACACACTGCACACAAATAAAGTCGTCGCCCGCGCCCTGGGCATTCCTTTGCCCGACCAGGCCACCCTGTACAGGATGTACGCCGCTGCGCTAGCCCGCCAACCGTGAGCCGTTCGATTGCACGATTTTTTACGCAAACCCTGCACGGGCGCTTGCTGCTTGCGACTGCCGTGCCGCCGCTCCTGATGACGGTGCTGCTCACCGCTAACTCCGTATGGGATCGGCACTCCAGTATTCGCAGTTTGCTCTACGGCACCGGCAACAGCACCGCTACTTACCTGGCCAGTACCGCAGATTTCGCGTTGTACTCGGGTAATAAAGTACTGCTTTCCTCCCTGGCGACATCCACTGCACAAATCCCCACCATCAAGGGCGTCGCCTTCCTGGATAGTGAGTACGATATTGTGACCGCGTCCAGACACTTTCCCCTGCAGGATAATTTGCTCTCTTTTCCGCCGAGCTCATTTCCAGTCGAAATAGCAGGACATCTGTATTTTTTACAGCCCGTGTTAATCTCAGGCGTACAGGTCGATGACTACGACGCCCTGGGCAATCACCCCGCGGAAAAGGAACCGATCGGCTGGGTGATAGTCGCCCTGGATCTTAGCAGCAGCGTCGCCGAGCGCCGCCAGGTGCTGGTCAGCAGCATTGCCATCGCCGCAGTGGTCATGCTGACAGCCTTTATTTTGACCTATGTACTCAGCCGCTCGGTGATCGCGCCCATCAGAAAGCTCACTCAAACCGTCAGCCTTATGGAGCAGGGCGATTTAACGGCCCGGGCCGAGGCGACCACCCGGGACGAACTGGCGAGCCTCGCCCACGGCATTAACCACCTGGCCCGTTCCGTGGGCAGAAGTCAGCAGGAACTCGAACACCGGATTTATCAGGCGACCATACGCTTGCAGGACGCCATGAAAGATCTGCAAACCAAAAACCTGGCGTTGGAAAATGCGACGCGCGAGGCAGAAACCGCCAACCACGCCAAAAGCGATTTTCTCGCCAGAATGAGCCACGAACTGCGCACACCCCTGACCTCCATTCAAGGCTTCGTGCGCCTGCTGGAAAAATCCTCTCTGGTACCGTCTGAAAAATATTACTGTTCGATTATCGACCAGGCCGCCACCCAGTTACTGCATCTTATCGATGATATTCTGGAATTCGCCCGTATCCAGGAAGCGAGCGTGAAGATGGAAAACGGGCCTTTCAATCTCGTCGACTGCGTCGAAAATCCGTTGCAATTACTTGCACCCACCGCCCATGACAAAGGGGTGGAACTGATTCTTGATATTGCCTCGGACGTGCCGGCGCAACTCGTCGGCGACGCCGTACGGATTCGTCAGGTACTGTCGAATCTGGTGGCCAATGCCATCAAGTTTACCGCCGATGGCTTTGTGCACGCGGCCATTTCCGTTGACACCTGGAGCGCGCAGGCCGCCACCGTGAAAATACAGGTTAAAGATACCGGTATTGGCATTCCTCAGGAAAAACAGCAACAGATATTCGAGGCATTTATTCAGGCGGATACGTCCATCTCCCGTAGATTCGGCGGTACTGGCCTGGGTCTCGCCATTGTCAAAACCTATGTGGAGCTAATGGGTGGCACCATTGCCGTTGACAGTACGGAGGAACTCGGCACGAAAATAACCGTCCTGCTACCACTCACCCGACAACAACCTGGCGAACCTCCCTGGCTCCACCCGTGGAACATCGCTGTGTTCGACCCAGACCATCTGTCGCGGCTGGCACTGCAGCATGCTCTGCAACGTTTCGTCAGTCGGGTCGTCGTATTTGGCGCTCTGAATGAACTTGAAAAACACCTGTCCGCTAACCCGTGTCAGGCGGTGGTGGTGGGCAACAACGTGGTGGCGTCCACAGAGGCCAGCCTGGATACCATGACCACCATCAGAGGGTTTACACGCACCCCAATGGTCGTCATATCGTCCCTCGAAAAACTACATCAGATTATTGGACGGGAAGCGGCGGTGAGTTCCCTGCAGCCAGTAACCTTTCTAAGCAAACCCGCCGGGGTAAATGAGCTGCGCAGCGCCCTGATACAGATGGTCAGCAACGGCGGTGTTAGCGACCCGGCGCCAATACTCGACACTTATCAACCGTTAATTGGGGTTGAGGTGCTGGTGGCCGAGGACAACAACTTCAGCAGACTTTTATTAAAAACGTTGCTCGAACGGGTCGGTTGCGACTGCACCATGGTGGCGGATGGCGAAGCTGCGATCCGCGCCACCAGTAACCGCAAATTTGACGCGCTACTGATCGACGTGCATATGCCCGGTATGGACGGTATTGAGGCTGTCCAACGCATTAGAAAAGCCGACAACCCCAACAGCCGAACGCCGATCATTGCGCTCACCGCCGATATTTTGCAGCACGAGGAAGAACGCATGCGTCGGGCCGGCGCCAATGAGTTGTTATTAAAACCAATCGACGAAAACCATTTGATTCAAACCTTGATCAGCCGGATTGGCAAGCCAGCGCGACCGTTGCCCGATTTACGCGGAGTTGGCCAGGCTATTCCGAAAGCGCTGTTCGTTGCAGAAATTGATAGCCTGGTGACGGGTGCCCGGACGGCCTTTCAGCAACAACAGCCGGATGAGTTGCGGGAAATCGTGCACCAACTTCTGGGTATCGCAGGGATATTCAAATTACCCGCGCTGGAAGCGGCGGTGCGCGATCTGCACCGCCACATCGCCAGCCATAACCGGCGCCATATACAGCCGGCGCTGGTGGCCGTGGAAAACCTTGCCAGGGAGTTGCAACGGGAGCTGGACGATTTTCCCGAGGATCCAGCAAATCAGCCGGGTTAGCGTGCCGGAGGCAAGCGCAAACTGTGTAGTGCTGGGTATGGCGTAGCGTTAGAGGACACGTACCCGAATGACGCCCGGCACACTCTGAATCGCCGTCACAATGTCCGCCGCGACGACTTCCTCCACATCAATAATATTGTAGGCAATATCCTCGCGGCTCTTGTTCACCAGGTCGAGGACGTTATTGTTGCTCTCCGCAAGAATCGCCAACACATTACCCAGCACCTTGGGCACATTGGCGTTACTGACCGTAATGCGATGACCGCCATTGCGCGCCATCGCTGTCGGCGGAAAGTTCACCGAGTTTTTGATATTTCCGTTTTCCAGAAAATCCATTAGCTGGTCGGCGGCCATTACCGCACAATTTTCCTCGGCCTCCCGGGTACTGGCGCCGATATGCGGCATCAACAACACGTTTTTTCTACCCAGCAATGACGGTTCCGGGAAATCACTGATATAGCCACCGATGCGGCCTTTATCCAGCGCCGCCAGCAACGCGGGTACATCGACCACCGCTTCGCGCGCGAAGTTAAGCAGTTTGGCATCCGGCCGCATATACCCAAGCGCCTCGGCGTTAATCATATGGCGGGTGGCGTCGATGGCCGGAACGTGCAGGGTCACAAAGTCAGAGCGGGCCAGCAGACTCTGCAGGTTATCCATTTTTTCCACGCGACTGGAAAGACGCCAGGCCGCTTCCACCGAGATGGCCGGATCGAACCCCACTACCTTCATGCCCAGCTCCAGCGCCATGTTGGCGACAATGGCCCCGATGGCGCCAAGGCCGACCACTCCCAGGGTTTTATCGAATAGCTCCGAACCGGCAAAGCGCTTTTTCTCTTTCTCCAGCAACGCCGACATGTCTTGCGCGCTGTCGATATCCGTCAGCGTCTGTACATAATTGATGCCGCCGATAATATCTCGACAACCGAGTAACAGCGCCACCGCCACCAGCTCCTTGACCGCGTTGGCGTTGGCGCCGGGGGTGTTAAATACCACCACCCCCGCCTGGGAACATTTTGCCAGGGGAATATTGTTGGTGCCCGCCCCGGCGCGGCCCAGCGCCACCACGCTGGCGGCGAGGGGTTCGTCGTGCATATTCTGGCTGCGCAATAACACCGCATCGGGGTTGGCAAATTCGCTGGCAATTTCATAGCGATCCCGGGGAAAGCGGTCGAGTCCGCGGCTGGAAATCTGATTGTAGGTACGCACTTTGTACATGGCGGTTTCCAATTGACGAGCGATAGAAAATATGGCGAGCGATAGAAAATAAGCGGCTATTTGACCTGCTGGTAGGCCCAGTCCAGCCACGGCATCAGTATCTCCAGGTCGGCCTGTTCAACACTGGCGCCGCACCAGATGCGCAACCCCGCCGGGGCATCCCGGTAGGCGCCGATATCGTAGGCCACGCCTTCGGTGTCGAGTAATTTGGCCATCTGTTTAACCCGCTCCTCGGGCAGTTCGAGAATCAGACAAACGCTGGTATTGGAGCGCTGGGCTTTATCCGCCGCCAGAAACCGAATCCAGTCGCGGCTCTCGACAAACTGTTCGAGTACCGCCAGATTGCCCCGGGATTTTTCGATGGTGGCTTCTACGCCCCCAAGAGACTTTACCCAGCCCAGAGCATCCAGATAATCGGCGACACACAACATCGACGGCGTATTGATGGTTTCCCCGCGGAACACGCCTTCCAACAACTTGCCATTTTTGGTCATGCGAAAAATTTTGGGTAGCGGCCAGGGCGGCGTATAACTTTCCAGCCGTGCCACCGCTCTCGGGCTCAGTATCAACATACCGTGCGCACCTTCACCGCCGAGCACTTTCTGCCAGCTAAAGGTCACCACATCCAGTTTGTGCCAGGGTAACGCCATGGCAAACACCGCCGAGGTGGCATCGCAGATGGTTAAACCGGCGCGGTCATCGTGAATCCAGTCGCCATCGGGAACCTTCACGCCGGAAGTGGTGCCATTCCAGGTAAACACGATATCGCTGTCGGGGTTCGCTGCGAACAGATCCGGCAGCTGGCCGTAGTCGGCCCGGTGCACCGTCACATTTTCCAGGCGCAACTGTTTGGTGATGTCACTCACCCAGCCATCGCCAAAGGATTCCCAGGCAAACACATCCACCGGCCGCAGGCCCAGCAGCGACCACATGGCCATTTCCATGGCCCCGGTGTCGGACGCGGGCACCACGCCCACCCGATAGCCCTCGGGCAAACCCAGCAGTTCGGCGGTTTCGTCGCAGGCCCTTTGCAAGGCCATTTTACCGATGGCGGAACGGTGCGAACGACCCAATGTGGTGATGTCCAGCGCGCCGAGATCATAGCCGGGGCGCTTGCTGCACGGGCCCGATGAAAAATTCGGATTCGCCGGCCTCAATGTCGGTTTCATGGTTATCCTTGCGGGGGTGTGTAAATGAAGGGTGGCAATTTTACTGGTGTCTCTCCAGCAAATAAAGGGATAGCTCACCGTTATCCAAACCAACGTGTCGTTACCCTTCGGTAGCGTCGATCCCGCGGGTGAGTATAATTGCGCATTGACGCACCAGCGCCCCGTACACCACCACCCAATCCGTTAATTAATCGGTAGCACCTGAACCATGACGTCCAAAACCGGATACCAGTCCGCCTTCCGCCCCAACTTTTTTGCCAAGCAAACCGTGGTTATCACTGGTGGCGGCAGCGGCATCGGCCGTTGCACCGCCCATGAACTGGCATCCCTAGGCGCGTTTGTCGTATTGCTCGGTCGCAGCGTCGACAAGCTGCAAAAAGTGAGCGGCGAGTTGCGCGAAGACGGCTTCGACAGCGCCTACTACGCTCTCGATATTCGCAATGGCGAAGACGTGGCCGGCACCGTCGCCACCATTATCCAGCAACACGGTCGTATCGATGGGCTGGTGAACAACGCTGGCGGACAGTTCCCCGCACCCCTCAAGGATATATCCGACAAGGGCTGGAACGCGGTGATCCGCAACAACCTCAACGGTGGCTTTACCATGATGCGGGAAGTCTACAACCAGTGGATGGCAGAGCACGGCGGCGCCATTGTCAATATCGCCGCCCTGATCGCCTTTGGCATGCCGAACATGGGGCATTCCGGCGCCGCCCGCGCGGGTATGGTCAATCTTACCCAGACCGCCGCCCTGGAATGGGCCCACTGCGGCGTTCGCGTCAACTGCCTGATACCGGGTTCCATTGCCTCCAGTGGCATGGCCACCTATCCGCAGGATTTTCAACAGCGGCTGAAGCAGCGCAAACACGATATTCCCCTCAAGCGGCAGGGACTGGAAGACGAGGTGTCGGCGGGCATTGTGTTTTTACTGTCTCCGGCTGCCGCCTATATTACCGGCACAGTACTCAGCATCGACGGCGGCCTGCCCCTCGCCAAGGCCATCTGGGAGGTTCCCGAGCACAACAACTCCAAACCTTTTGAGGCGTTTCACCGCCGCGAAATTCCCGCTTTCCTGCGCGAGGACAACTAACTACTGACAGCGCGCTACTGACATCGCGCTCCAGCACCGACAGCATTAACACCGACAACATTAATTAACACCGACAGCGTCAACACCACAGGAACAACCGATGGATTTTACCTTTAGCGACGAACAGAACGCCCTGCGCGAGACGGTGCGTAAATTCTGCCAGGCAGAAATCGCACCCCTGGCCCGCGCCGCCGACGAAGCGGAAAAATTCCCCCGGGAAATGTTCCGAAAGTGGGGCGACCTCGGCCTGCTCGGCGTGCGCTACCCCGCAGCCGATGGCGGCTCGGGTTTCGACAAAGTGTCCGACTGTATCGTGCGCGAAGAAATGAGCCGGGTCAGTCAGGGTTTCGCATCCGCCTGGTCAGCCCACAGCCACCTGGGAATTTGGCCGATCTGGCGCGCGGGAACGGCGCAGCAAAAAAAGCGTTTCTTTGAGCCCGCCGTAAAGGGCGAAAAAATTGCCGGGTTTGCCCTCAGCGAACCGGACGGCGGCTCCAACATTCGCGCGTTGAAAACCACCGCCAGGAAAGTCGACGGCGGGTATCTGATCAACGGCAGCAAACTGTATATCACCAACGCCCCCATCGCCCAGTTTCTGACCCTTGCCGCCCGCACCAAACCGGAAACCACCCTGGATGCAATCAGCCTGTTTGTGGTGGAGTTACCCGCCCAGGGCGTGACCATTTCGCGACTCGAAAAGGAGGGTATTCGCGCCTCGGAAACCGGCCTGATCTACATTGAAAATCTGTTTGTGCCCGACGACTGCCTGCTGGGAGGCGAGGAGGGCACCTACCCGATTATTCTCGAGAGCCTGTCGGAAAACCGGGTCGGCGTTGCCGCCAACTGCCTGGGCATGGCCAAGGGCGCACTGGACGCAGCGCAAAAATACGCCCAGGAACGCGTGGTCGGCAAACAAACCATCGGCAAATTCCAGGCCATTGCCCACAAGCTGGCGGATATGTCCGCGCAAATCGAAGCCGCCCAGTGGCTGGTGTATTACGGTGCCTGGCGGGTGGATCAGGGCACCCTCGACAGCCCCACCGCGGCCAAAGTTAAATTAATCGCCAGCGAAACCGCCGTGGCGGTGAGCGAGCAGGCGATTCGCATTCTGGGGGGTGCAGGTATCATGCGCGAGTACCCGGTGGGACGCATTCATCGGGACGCGCTGGTGTATGTGATTGGCGAGGGCACCAGCGAAATTCAGCGCAATATTATTGCCCGCAGTCTCGATCTTTAAAGGACACCCTATGCACTACCCGGAAAAAACCTGTTCCATAGAGCGCCTGGTGCGCCAGCCCCGCCTGGTAGCCGCCGCCCTCGCGGGCCACAAGACCCAGCAACGGCGCGACGGCGTTTACGCCTACCCCGGCGAAACCTTTATGCTGGACGCCACGCCGTTTACGCTCACCGAGCTGAGCCGCCAGCGCCTTGGGGACATGACGGAAAGCGACGCCCTTGCCGAGGGCTACGAGAACCTCGATACTTACAAAAACCTTATTCTGAAGATGCACCCCAATATGGCCTGGAATAACGAGCATTGGGTGTGGGTGCACACCTTTGCGAAATCCGCGATAACACGCCGTTAGCCCATGGCGTGCCGCCAACCCGATTACAACAGTCCCTGGAGAACGGTATGAAAGTAGACAGCGAACTTCCGTTTGGCATCAGCGGTATCCCGGAAAAAATTCGCGAAGTGGAAGCCGCCGGGTTTAGCGGCGCCCTGACCCTGGAAACCGGCCACGACCCCTTTCTACCCCTGGTGCTCGCCGCCGAGCACAGCCAGAAACTGGACCTGCTGACCGGCATCGCCGTCGCCTTTGCCCGCAACCCAGTCAACCTGGCGGCCATCGGCAACGACCTTAACGGTTACTCCAGGGGCCGTTTCATTATGGGTATCGGCTCCCAGATACGGCCCCACATCGAGAACCGTTTTTCCATGCCCTGGTCCAAACCCGCCCCGCGCATGCGGGAACTGATTCAGGCCATGCGCGCCATCTGGGCCAACTGGTACGACGGCGTGCCGCTAAATTTTCGTGGCGAGTTTTATCGTCACACGTTGATGACCCCAGTGTTTACCCCCACCCCGAGCGAATCCGGCCCGCCGCGGGTATTTCTCGCCGCCGTAGGTCCGATGATGACCGAGGTGGCCGCCGACCTGTGTGAAGGAATGCTGGTGCATCCGCTCACCTCCGCCCGTTACCTGCGGGAACACACCTTGCCGGTGATTGAACAGGGCCTGGCGAAGCGCGGCCTGTCGCGCAAAGATTTCGAGCTGTCCTACCCGGTGTTTGTGGTGTCCGGACAAACCCAGGAAGCCTTTGCCGAAAGTAAAAAAGCCATCAAACAACGCATCGCGTTTTACGCGTCCACCCCCGCTTACCGCCGGGTGCTGGAAACCCACGGCTGGGGTGATTTGCAGCCAGAACTGACCATGATGTCCAAGCAGGGCCGCTGGGAGGAAATGGGTGAGCTGATCGACGACGACATCCTCAACACCTTCGCGGTGGTGGGGGAACCGGATACCATCGTGCCGTCCATCAAGGAGCGCTATACCAAACTGGTGGATCGGGTGACCCTGTCGTTTAATTTCGTGACGCCCGAGCAGCGCCCCGCGCTGATAAAACAACTGGCATCCTGAACCCCAACGGCCATCGGCCGCAGGGCGCAAATCGTAGGGCGCAAATATTGAGGTGACTGTATGATCGTTAAACAGATATGGACCGGTAACGACTACCGCAATTTCAATTACCTGATCGTCTGCCCGGAAAACGGCGAGGCCCTCGCCATCGACCCGCTGGCCCACCAAATGTGCCTGGACGTGGCCAGGGAAAACGGCTGGCAGATTACCCAAATCGTCAACACCCACGAGCACTTTGACCACACCGGCGGCAACGACGCCATCGTCAAAGCTACCGGCGCGAAAGTGCTGGCCCACAAAAACGCGGGCGGCAGCATCCCGGGGATGGACCGTGGCCTCGCCGCGGGGGATGTGATCAAGGTGGGCCGCAGCGTGGAATTATTGGCCCTCGATACCCCCGGACACACCATGTGCCATGTGTGCCTGCTGTCGCAAACCGACAATCCGGGGCTGTTCAGCGGCGACACCCTGTTTAATGCGGGGGCAGGCAACTGCCACCACGGCGGTCACCCCGCAGAGCTGTACCAGACCTTCGCCGACCAACTGGCGCAACTGGACGACACAACCCGCGTCTACCCCGGCCACGATTACATCACCAACAACCTCGAATTCACCCTCGACCGGGAGCCGGATAACGCAAACGCCAAGGCGCTGCTGGCTAAAACCCGCGAGCAAGACCCGGCGTCCGCACTGATCTCGACCCTGGCCCTGGAAAAAGACATCAACGCATTTTTCCGTCTGCACAGCCCGACCCTCATCGCGCGCCTGCGGGAAGCGTTTCCCGACCTGCCGGACAAGCCGGATGAGAAAACCGTCTTTTTAAAATTGCGGGAACTGCGCAACAGTTGGTAAGCAGCCACGGCTTGCCGTGCCAGTGTGCCACCGTAGCCCGTGTAACTTGACTCAAAAAGGTATATCTAAAGCGGCGGATTTCGGTGTTTGGCTTATAATCTTCCCGCTTATCTGGAAAAACCCGTATTTGGCAAACTATAACAATAGCTTAGCGGGTTTTTAGAACCCCACTTTTTGGCACCATATAAAGCGCAGGCGGGTAACTGTACAAAAACGCGAGATAATCGCGCACGCGCGGTTAATGTAGGCCTACAATCAAAACTGTTGATTTATTCCTTTGAATCAATACATTAGGGACTAACTCCATCGGTGCCAGGGAATGATAAACCGACCAGGCAGCAAAACACCCCAAATACGGTACATATACAATGGTGATAGCGTAGCACCCCTCTTGCTTGATCCATTAAACTGGCTGACTCAGGTTCAAAGCGAGCCTTTGACTTACGGTTGTTGGTGTAAGGCATTGTTGCATTCCCGCTTTGTGCTTAATGGTACGCTTAACAGGAATTACAGTCCTGCTATAAACCAAAATTAAGGGGAATTTCGATTCCTGTTAATAACAAGTTAGGGTATCAAATGCCATCACTTCCACCATTGGATATAAAAAAGAACATAAACTATGCGCCCCATGTAGTTATTCTTGGTGCGGGCGCAAGTTTAGCCGCGTTACCTGATGGCGATAAATTTGGCAATAAACTACCGCTAATGCGCAATATGGTTGAAATATTAGGATTGGAGCCATTACTTCAATCACATAATGTAACTGAAGGTTATGATGATTTTGAGTCTTTATATGATGATTTATCTGATAGTGGCGAACACAAAGTATTACTCACAGAGTTAGAAGCGACTATTCGAGATTATTTTTCAGCAATGCGCCTGCCTGCTGAGGCCACTATTTACGATTTTCTTTTATTATCGTTAAGAGACAAAGACATTATAGCAACCTTCAATTGGGATCCATTTCTTGCTGAGGCAGTTAAGCGAAATCGCCATATTAAGAATCTACCTCATATTATATTTTTACATGGTAATGTTGATGTGGGTGCATGTATTGAACACAAAACCAAAGGATTCTTAGAGCATAAATGTTCAGTATGTGGAAAACCACTAGAGGCAACACCGCTACTATTTCCCGTAAAGCATAAAGATTACACAAGCAATCCATTTATTAAAAATGAATGGGAAGAGCTACAAATATCATTAAAACATGCATATCTCATAACTATCTTTGGTTACAGCGCCCCAGTAACCGATGTTGAAGCCAGAGATATGCTTTTAACAACTTGGCAGGCCAACAACACGCGCGAACTAGCTGAAATAGAAATTGTAGATATAAGACCAAAAGATGAGTTAGAGGCAACTTGGTCTGACTTTTTTGTACGTCAGCACTACTACATATTTGGTGATATAAATCGATCATTATCCTTTGCGCATGTTCGTCGGAGCTGCGAGGCGTTTGCTATGGCAACACTTCAACAACATCCATGGCCAGAGAACCGTTACCCTGATTCATCTAAGTTAGAGGACATTCATGCTTGGCTAAAACCGCTTCTAGATGAAGAAATCGCTGATTATTTAACAGGCAAGCCGTGTGAATAAACCAAACCCTAACAATCGCATCAACTCTGACCGGTTTTACACGCCGCGCCGCTTCGCTCTGCTCTGTGTAAAACCGTCAGGTTATGCAAAGCGTTATGTGAATTGGCTATGGAGCTAGAACCAGCGTTTAAGGAGTTTTTGGTAAAGCTTGTTGGGGCGATTGATATTGATAAGCTTCCTGATTCTCAATTTTCCAAGGGTAAGAGCGATTATTATCTAGAAGAAAAGAGATCAATCTTTGAAGTAAAAAGTATATCCAGCGATCGCTCTGATGCATTGGAACCTTGGCTTCAGAAGAGAATAGAAAACTCATCTGAAGTCAAAAATGGGATGCCTGTGGTTTTTGGAACTGTATCTTTCAAGCAGTTATACGAAGGCCATTCAAACAAAGAGCTTTTCGAAAAGCAGCTAGATTCATTGGCCGCCCGAACCCTCGAAGACTATATTCGTAGTTCAAAAAAGCAGATTTTTGCGACGAAGAAGGCCCTTAAATGCGAAGATGCATATGGATTTTTAGTAATTCTAAACGAAGGTTTTAAGTTCTATGACACATCGTTTGTATATCGAATTATTCAGGTAATGCTGCAAAAAATAGCAGTTGAAACTCCACACTTAAAAATTGATGGTGTCTGGTACGTTAATGAGTCAGCCAGGGAGATAAAAGAGACTGACGTAGTTTTTATACATGAGTCAGAAGAGCTAGAGAATATTTCGCCCAATGAAATACTTGATCATCTTGCTCGTGAATGGGCCACCTACCGAGGGTATTTATCCACATAATAATCAGCGCAAGCGGGACAAATGTTCCGCCGCCCTACAATTAAAGGGGGCCCTTTAATCAACGGCAGCCCGCTACTCGATAGTGCGTATCGGGCCGCTTTTGGTTGAAGGCAAAAAATTTGCCCTAGAATTGAAAGACCACATTAAGCACAGTTTCGTTGCGGCGATTTCCTGCCACGCCCCACAGGTCGCCAAGATTCCATGGCCCCTGTTCGCTGCCACCAATGCGCCAATAAAGGTACTGTTCCAGTTTGAATACGATGTGCTTGGACCACAGATATTCCATCTGCAACTTGTTATATCCGCCGGTGGAGCGGGGATCGTAGGCCAGAACAAACTGCGGTTTCCACAGTCCCGCGGGGCCGTAACTGGTTGACGCCGCGAAGGTGAACACAAACTCGTCCTGATCAATCCGATTGGTATTGACGCTGACATAGCGATCCGGCACCAGGTCGCCATTAAGGCTGGCGGGTACCACCGCCGAAATTCCCTGGTAGTAGCTGCTGTAATCGAGGTACCTCCGCCAGAAAAACTGAGCGGACAGAAAGAATGTGCGCTGGTCGTTGAGGGCGCGAATCCAGGTGGGGCGATCCACGCCCAGCATCACTACAGATTGGCGCACCGTGTCGAACCCGTCGCCGTTGGCGTCCACACTAGCGGGGGCGTCACCTGCGATTGATACGGGTATGCCTTTGGTCAAGGTTGTTTCCAGGCGAAACACCGACTGAGTGTAACGATCTTCCGAATAGTTGGCGGTCATGCCAAGCACATGGGTGCGCGGATATACCTTGTCCACAAATGCGTTGTAGGTATCGCCGTCGCGGTAAGCAAGATCGTTGCGAATTTTTACGCCGGGGGTGGCAGACAAACCATAAAAATAGTTAAAACTTAGATCGATGTCGTTCCAGATGCCTTTGAAGCGCATGCCGCCCTGGCCATTGCGCAGTTTGCGGTCAGGCAACTGGTCGCGCACGGTCAGATTAAGGTCGAGTAATTCCTGGTCCGGATCGCTCCCTAACACTACGGAATTGGCAACTTCGGGCAGGCCCGCACCGGTGAATGCCCAGGGCCGACGCGGGTCAGTGTCGACCTTGTTGGGCTCAAAATCCCAGGGAATGACAATCAATTCAAAAAAGGATTCCTCGAAGCTGCCCAGTTTACCGATGTCTACGATACCTCGCGCCATCCACAGGGGTATACGAATATCCTCCCACGACTCCCGGCTCCAATGCCAGCTCAGGTCCAGGGGGTTGATAACGTCGAGGGCGCGAAAATTATCGGTTTCCCCCCACACCACCTGCTGTCTGCCGAGGCGAAGGGTAAAAGGTGGCAACACAAAGTCAACAAACGCCTCGCGAATTTTATGTTCGGATTGACCTTTTTTATTCTGGCTATCCCAACTATCGCGCAGATCGAACGCAGAATCGTAGACACTGCGGCCGATAAGTGTGAGGGTGGCTTCTTCCAGCGGGCCGGTGGAAAAACGGCCAAACGCCTCGCCATCCTTAAGAAAATAATACTTGGCCTCTACCTGAGCGGTGTTGCGCTGCATGATCAGTTCGCCGTCGTGTGAACCGGACGCGCGCATAATATTTTGCGCTTTTACAAAACCTTCCAGTTCAATCTCCTCGCCAAGCTTGACGATACCCCAGGAGAGTGACGGCAGCACCAGACAGGTAAATGTCGCCAAAAAAATTGCACAACGTTGTTTATGATTGACCATTTACCGGGCCTCAGGGGTTTGGTGTACATGTTTTTAACGGGAGGCCAGGCCGACCTCCCGAATAACTAGCTTATTGTGTTCGGAACCCTACCGCCGGCCGCTGATCATATTACGCAACGAATAAAACTGCTTGGCCCGCGCCGCCGTAAACTCTCGTTTATTGGTAAAACAATGGGTCATGGTGGCGTGCGGTTTCTTGGCGTTGATATCGGTTTCCCCAAGGTGCAGAAAGACCTTGTGCCCCAAACTTTTGGAAAAATCCTGGGTGATGTACGGAGCCTGGGCGGGCGGCTCTGCGTCATAATCTTCAGAGTATTTAAGGAAATGGTGATTCATGCGCAGTAACTGGTCATCCTGCTTGTCGTAGGCAAACATCCAGTGGGTCCAGAAGGTTTCTGTGTCGATAAACACCACGCGATAACTGTACGGGTGGTTTTCGACCTTGGGCTTCATCATCACCACGTGGGTATCGCGCACTTCCCACCGCGTTTTATGCGGAACCCATAAATGCGGGCCGCCAAACTCGGGGTTGGTAGGCACGTTGATGGTGGTAAGCACTTTCCGCTTACCCAGATAGGTCCAGTCATTTTCGTAGACTTTCCCGCCAAAACCGTTGGAATCTTCGCGGATCATGTCCATACCCATCAACTCGCCGGTACGCTCGGAAGCCAGGGTGCGACGGGGTTTGCGCTGCTCCGGCATGTACAACCAACCGGCGTTCTCCTTGCGATGATCGACATATTCGATAGACATATCTTTCGCCCCTGCCATATCCCGCGGGGAGCGAAATTCCATGATGCGCTTGCTTTTTACTTCTTCGTAGCCAGGCACCAGGCAGTGTTCCCCACGCGCGTAGGTTGCGTTGACCGAGGTGTATTCCATTTCTCGGTCGAGTGCGCCGCCCTCACCCCGCAGCCAGGTCACCATCGGCATATCGTAATCGTTTGCACCCGGCCGCCACAGCATATTCCAAATCACTTTCTGGGCAGCACGGGGATCATCTGCGTTGATGTCGGGGAAGGGGAATCCGCCACCCTCAAACCCGACCAGAGTGCCATCCTGGTCCAACTGCTGGTCTGATGCGGTGTTAGTCCAGTCGTCGGGAGTCTGGTAATGCCGGGTCGCGGCAACTTCCATATCCATTCCGTCAAAAAAATAATATTTCCAGGCGGAATGGGGAATAAGGGATTCGAGCACCGCCTGTTGGTCCTTCGCTGTAAGGTGCTGCCCGGGACTGAGGTTACCGCTGCTATCAGGCTGGTCTATCCAGTGCCGCAACGCCTGGTAGCTCTGATCTTCAGTGGCCTGTGACTGGGCGCCAATACCAGTTAATAAAAATGCAACGAGCAGAGGAAGACCTGAAAAAAAACGGTGCCTGGGACAGAAAGATGTTAAATGAATAGCTGCTGTTGCTTTCATTGTCAGCTAACCTCTGGTGAGGGTGGTACCTTCTGGAGTTTGATTTTGTATACGGACAGGACATGAATGCTACCCATTAGTAACAAATATATCAACTACACAATCATCCCTCACCAGGACGGCTCTGCGTAACCAACTCTTTATGGTAGCCTTCATAACCACCACAAAAAGGTTTACATTTGACGCTTACCAAACGCGCAGCGCGCCACGGGAGAAGTACCATGGATATTAAAACACTCGACCAACAGGTCTCGGTTTCGGAACAAATCGCACTGGGCGATCTTGACGGCCTGGCGGCGGCGGGCGTCAAGGTGCTGGTTTGTAATCGCCCGGATGGCGAAGCCGCCGATCAGCCGACGTTTGCACAAATTTCCGCTGCGGCTGAAAAACTGGGCATGACCGCCGTAAGCATTCCGTTTAAACCGGGCGAGATGACGGCGGCGCAGCGGGACGAATTTGCAGCTCTGTTGAAAACGGACCGGAAAGTTCATGCCTTTTGTCGTACCGGCAATCGGTCGAGCATGTTATGGGCGGCGGCGCGCAAGGCGGCGGGTGCGGCGCCAGACGCTATTTTAAACAAGGCTAAAACCGCAGGATTCGATGTCAGCGCTGCACTGGGTGGATCGAAATAAACCAACGCCCGGCTCACACGCAAACACTGACACAGGCCATCAACACACCAGCCAACTCAACTGGCCAAAACTGGAGGTGAACCGATGATTAGTCAAGCGCAGTACGATGTGGTTGTGGTGGGTGCTGGCACCGGTGGCATTGCGGTAACCGCGAGTTTGTTAAAACGCAAACCTCACTTAAAAATTGCATTACTCGATAGCGCCACGCAGCATTATTACCAGCCCGGATGGACCATGGTGGGTGGCGGCGTATTTGATGCCGCGACAACGCGCCGGGAAACTAAACAGCTGATCCCCCGCGGCGCGACCTGGATTAAGCAGGCGGTAGCGGCATTCGCACCCGCGGACAATAAAGTAATTCTTCAGGATGGTAGCGACCTGCACTACGGGCAGTTGGTCGTTGCCGCCGGGCTGAAACTCGACTGGTCAGCTATCGAAGGGCTTACCGAAACCCTGGGCAAAAACGGCGTAACCTCGAACTATCGCTACGATCTCGCGCCCTACACCTGGGAACTGGTGCAGGGCTTAAAGCAGGGCAAGGCGATCTTTACCCAGCCGCCCATGCCGATCAAATGCGCGGGGGCTCCGCAAAAAGCGCTGTATCTCTCCGCCGATCACTGGCTCAAACAAGGTCGGCTAAAAGATATTGATGTTCACTTTTATCTGGCGGCGGGAGTTTTGTTTGGCGTGGCAGCGTATGTACCTGCACTGATGGAGTATGTAGATAAGTACAACGCGCATTTACATTTTGGCCATTCGCTATACAAAGTGGACGGCACAAACAAACGCGCCTGGTTCAAATCGAAAAACGATGCCGAAGAAGAAATTATCACAGAAACTGATTTCGATATGCTGCATGTATCCCCCCCGCAGTGCGCTCCGGATTTTATGCGTAACAGCGTGTTGGCTGACAGTGCCGGGTGGATGGATGTTAACCAGCACAGCCTGCAACATAAGCGCTTCGAGAATATCTGGGGCCTGGGTGATGTGACCAACACACCCAACGCTAAAACCATGGCGGCGGTACGTAAACAGGCCCCCATTGTTGCGCACAACCTGTGCGATGTATTACAAGGCAAGCCCCCGTCCTGCGGCTACGACGGATACGGTTCCTGCCCGCTGACGGTGGAACGGGGCAAAATTGTACTGGCGGAATTTGGCTACGGCGGAAAACTTTTGCCAACCTTTCCCCGCTGGATCAACGAAGGCACAAAACCCACGAAACGTGCCTGGTTTCTCAAGGCCCGCGTGTTACCGTCAGTCTATTGGCACGCTATGCTAAAGGGACGGGAGTGGCTGGTGGCGCCGCGAACCCTTAAGGAATAAGACGCCAAACGCGTGGGACGGTCGCTCTATCGCGAGTTGATTGGTGCTGGAAAGCGATTCCGCAATAAAAACATATCTTGTTGTTTTAGTAACGCTTCAAACACCGGTGCAGCTATGCTGCATCCGAGTGCTTGGACTTGTTAAAAGCCGATTGCTCTAAGCGCTCCGCAAGCCAGACTTTAATGATTGACTGACGAGTTACCCCTAGACGAGAAGCCTCTTTATCTAAAGACTCAATCATCCAGGTAGGAAAATCAACGTTCACACGTTTTTGTGTCTGATTGGGACGTTTGAGGGTAGGCAAGTCAAGGTCGCCGATTATTTCGGACTTATTGTCATCAAATTTTTTGTCGAAACTCTTAGCTTTCATAAATAGCCACCTCTGTTTCTCTAGATCGCCTGACAGAAATGATCCTTATGCTGTCATCGCGATAGGTTATCACGGCAGACCAGTGTTTTTCGGCGATCCTGCCGACAACCAAATACCGTGTTTCATCGTTTGATTTGGCCTGAATCTCAATAAAATTAGGGTGTTGCCAGATAAACTGAGCTTCATCAAAGTCTATGCCATGCTTGACCTGGTTGGATTGGCTTTTGGTACTGTCGAATTCAAATAAATGTATAGTATAGAAAATATACCGTTATTATATTTCTGGCAAGGCCTATTTATAGGCTTTTAACGCCTTAAGAACCGGCGCAGTTCACTGCGTCCGGTTGCTTGACTTGTTAAATTATTTTTCATAGTGGTAACGGCATGAAATTATAGTTAGCTGGTTATCATCGGCCGCGTAAACCAATCGATTTGTATCGTCGATACGCCTGGACCAAAAACCCGCCAAATTTTCTTTTAAGGGTTCGGGTTTACCGATTCCCTCAAATGGAGACCGTTGCGCATCCTGGATAAGCTTATTAATTCTCTTAAGCGTTTTCTTATCTTGTGTTTGCCAGTACAAATAATCCGACCAGGCCTCTCTAGTCCATGAAAGAATTTCAATCATTAGCTAGCCTATGCTGCTTGGTTTTACCTGCACGGTATTGCTTGATAGATTTCGACAGATGGGCCGCGTTCGCCGGACTCTTTAGTAAATGAACCGTTTCCATAAGGCTATTGAATTGGTCCAAAGACATAACCACAGCATCCTCAGCGTCTCTGCGGGTTATCACGGTGTAGTCAGAATCGCTAACGACTTGATCTAAAACACTTTTTAGCTTGTTTCTGGCGTCTGAAAAACTAATAACTCTCATTTCGGCAACCACCTTAGTTGTACTAAATACTGTGCAAGTATAACCTGTACAATTTATTGTGCAAGTGGCGCGAACTGGTAATTTAACGCTTGAGTTAACCCGACCCGCTCACGCGATGCTTCAGACCAGAGCGATAACGATACGGGTTCGGGTTGAACGAATTGTCAGGCCACGGCCAGCTTGAGCTTGCCAACCCGCTGCAAGTTGACATGCTGACGAGCAATCCAAAGATCATGAGCGTCCTGCATAGCGAGCCAACTCTCGGGAGAGCGGCCAACAGCCTTGGAAAGGCGCAGCGCCATCTCCGGGGTGACCCGACTAGTGCCCTTGAGGATGCGGCTGAGGGTGGAGGCCGCAACATCCAGTTTTTCCGCGAGCTCGCGACCACTGATGCCATTGGGCTCAAGGTAGATGCCGGTGATGAACTCACCAGGGTGGGGAGGGTTGTGCATAGCCATTAGTGATAGTCCTCATAATCCAGGACGTAAGCGTTCCCATCTTGGAACTCGAACGTCAGCCGCCAATTGCCATTGACCGTTATGGACCAGCGCCCGCGCATTTGACCTTTGAGCGGATGCAGCCGGAAGCCGGGGATGTCCATGTCCTCGACGGCCTGTGCAGTGTCCAAGGCAGCTAACTGCATCCGAAGCCGTTTGGTGTGGCTGGCTAGGACGCCCGAGGTGCTGCCGGTCTCAAAGAGCTTGCGCAGGCCTTTATGCCGGAACGACTTGATCATGGGTCGACTGTATCACGTTGCGCATCACGCAACAAGCGGCCTAGCGCCCGTATTCACGCGCCAGCGCAGCTGGTCCCGTGCAATTGATTGTTATAGTCGTCATTCGTAGTGCGTCCATAGTCGCAGCACTTTAATGGCACGCTCTTTCTCCAAAACTTGGTAAACCAGCCGGTGCTGGATATTTATCCGACGCGAGTACGCGCCAGACAAATCGCCGATCAGCTTCTCATAGGGGGGTGGGCTGGCAAATGGGTCCTTCCTCAGAATGTCCAGAAGTTCTTGTGCTTTGGGCTTGAGCCCAGAGGAAGCAAGCTTCCTGGCATCCTTCTGAGCTTGTTTGGTGAAGTAAAGCTCCCACATCACCAATCCAGGGATTTATCAGTATTTCCCAAATCGGTCTCCAGACCTTCGCGAATAGACTCGCGCATGCCTGGTATAGAAACCAGATAAAGGGTTTCACTAATAGCATTCCAATCTTCTTCAGCCAGCAATACCGCGTTACCGCGCTTTCCAGTAATAACGATGGGCTTGTGTGTTTGTTTGGTTTCGTCGATCAGAGCGTAAAGCTTTGATCTCGCTTCGGTAGCATTTAATGTAGACATAGCAAACCTCCATTTCGCTATAGCGTACGTCTATCCGTACGTAATGTCAAAGGCTATAACGCCGCGCATCAGGCGTGCGCGTCAGCGCCGACGTCGCCTGGACCCGGGGATTAGAGCGCAGACTCATTAAGAAGTGGCTGTACATAGCGATACCATTCGGTAGTGTTCAGAATTCTGTGTCATTTCATTAAACTTATAATAAAAGGAATGATACATGAAAGACAAAATACAATTCGATATGGACGCAGCCCTTGCCGGGTTGCGTGAAGGCAAAGGGCTCAGCGGAAAAGATGGCATTCTCACTGCGCTCATCAAACAGCTCACTGAGGCCGCTATGCATAGACAAGACGGCGGCCTTTCGGCTCTGGAATTGGGTCTCCAAATTCGCGAGCCGTATCAAGCCAAAGTTGCATGGCCTCTTGAGCATTCACCAACGCCTCATCTGGAGATGTACCATGTGCCATACAACCAGGCAATTCTGGCACATCGGCAATGAACGATTGATCTTCTTCGCTCCAATAAATAATAGTTTCGTACTTATGCATAGCTATTCACCTGCTAAATGATATTTCAGTAGTATTTCGCGAATCTGTCTTACTTGATATGGCTTGGCTTTGTTTCCTGCCCGCTGCACGTTTATCTTTTCCTCAACCCCTTCCCTTCGATAAAGGTGATGACTACCGCGAATTCGTTCATCGAAACCAAGATGGAGCAGCATGCCGCGTACATCATCAAATGCGATATTCCCATCTGATGTACCGCGGAGGACTTTTGCTATCAGTTTATCGTGCTTTCCCATGCCACACCCTTCTGTTTTCCAGGCGTCGAACGCCGCGGCCGGAGCGAAGCAGAGGCCGTCCGGTGCCGACGGGCACGTATTGATTTGCCTTGTTAGGCATGCCTGTTATTTCCTTTGCCAAGGACTGCCTCAAGTCTCGTTTGTAGTCTCTGTGCGAGTTCGTCTGACGTACTCCAATCAATACAATTAAATTGGCGGATATCAAAATGTAGGTTAGGCAAATCATCTTTTCGGCATGTCCAGAATACTGGGATGTTTTTTCCTAAGGCATAACCCGCTTCAAAATAAACCCCGCCTCTATGCCCAGTAAAGTCAGCAACTACAAATTGCGAAGTATTTATTTGATTAATTATTTCATCATCAATTCGATTAATGTGCTCTAAACTATCTACTCGAATAGGCAAGTAGCCTGCCTCAATTATTCCGACTTGAAAACCTTTTGAATAAGTTTCAGCCAAAGAATCATGGAAGCTCATTGCGACAAACCCTTTATTGGATGCAGTGAACGGCCGCCTTAGCTCATCAAGCCTAATATAGCCTGCAGGTAAAATTTCACTGCCCCCACTCATAGTTGTTGTTTCGGCGTACCCCATTTGTTTGAGCATTTTCATTAGAAACAACACATCTTGAAGGGAGTAGGAGTATGTTGCAGCCATAAAGCGAGGTTCATTAATATTGAACGTATCGCCTAATGTCTCTAACCCTACCTCTGCTTCTTGTAGTAAGTTAACGGCTCTTTCCGATGTTGGAGGGATTGGGTTGTGAAGAATGCTTTTAATGTTCTCTGAGTTCAGCATTGGCACAGAAGATGATCGATTTTGAGATCGTATCCACCCGGAAATTTTCGCTCTTTTCTCTTTCCCTAGCCCTTGCCTGAGGAGTGCACACGCTGTTCCAGATGCCTGAAATTCTCCACATCTTGGACAAACTTGGTGAACACCATCAAAATTTACAGGCAAGGATTTAGCTTGTTCCGATGTACATACTTCACAAGGATCTGTTTCGTCCATACTCACAGTTTCCTATGGCTGCCTAACGCCAAGCTGTGGGGCGCGAGCCGCAACGCGGCGAAGCGTCCCACACGAGCGCCTTGTTGGGCATATACCTTCTCATTAACGTGCCAATGCTCCAACCCAAGCTGCGACAGCACTAATGACTGATGCGATAGCGGAAATCAGAGCTATGAGCCATAGTTTATGTTCCCTGATATGACGCTCTGCCTCAAGGACTCTACGTTGTATCTCATACTCAGGTGCAGGAGTTGCATTTGTCCCTTGCCCGGGAGTAGTGACCATATAATCAGAATCTACGCACACGCCAAGTTCTTGTGCTCTTTTCATGAGTGCATCACCTTCGAGTACGCGTTTCCCCATTTGGATTACCTCGATATCTTTATGCCCAACTATTAGTAAACCGACCAGTCGGATTATGTTCGGAACACGAGACGGGTCGGCATATGTACCGGATTTGGGGTGTTATGCAGAATGGTCGGCTTATCATTCCCTGGCACCGCTTTGTTTTATGCCCCCAATATATTGATTTCAGGGCATAAAGCAATAGCGCCGATGTTTGCACTAAATGAACGCCTGCGTCGCAGTTATGTTGGCTTTTGGCACATAACCCCGACCGACAAGCCGGTTTATGTTGCCAACATTATCGCTTTGGGTTGACCGGTAACTTAATGAATTAACAGACAATAAGTCGATTTGTCCACATAACAGTCCGGATCACAAGCGAAAGCCAAGATTGGATATATTCAAATAAATGGTTGTGTTTGTGTTAAATCGCCAGCCAGATTAGTCGACATCCCCTTTGACGTAACTTAGCCCTTTGACGCAACTTAGCCCTTCGACGCAACTTAGATAGAACCGGTGTAGTACCTCGGCTATCGAGAGCCCGTACTGGCTGTCTTTTTTTATGTAATTGGTGCCGGAAAGAGGATTTGAACCTCCGACCAACGCATTACGAATGCGCTGCTCTACCGAGCTGAGCTATTCCGGCAGGTAAAACCTTATCGTAGTTGTGTAGCGTTGTGCCGACTTCTGTCGTAACAACTGTTGCGGTGGCAGTTTAGCGGCGGTACTTTCATGTGTCACCTGTGTAGACTTCAAACCGGTCGCACTGAACCCAAAACGCCTCCGGTGCTCCGCGGCCATGCTACTTAAGGCGCTTTGGCCTGACGTTCGACGCCAATCAGGTACTCCGCCACTTTTAACATGCCTTCGTGACCACCGGCCATTTCGGCGGCCACCCGGTATTTACCATTGACGATCATTTCCGGGGTGCCTTTGATTTGATAACCCCGTTGTCGGGCGTCCGCCTGTTTAAGCGCACTGTTAACCCCAAACGAATTAAACGTTTTCGTAAATTTTTCGCGGGCTACACCGTTGGCGACAAACACCTCAGCGATTTCTTCTTCGGAAGCCAGTTTCGCTTTTTTGAGATTCATGGCTTCGAAAATAGCTTTATGCAGAACTTCCGTATTACCGATCGCTTTAGCCGTGTAGTACGCCCGTGCGTGTAATTCCATGGTGGGGTGCCAGATGGCCGGGCTGCGCTGATACACAACGTCCGCGGCCAGGGTCTGCGACCAGGCATTAACCAGTGGTTCGAAGGTAAAACAATGACCGCATCCGTACCAGAATACTTCCGTCACTTCGATTTTGGCCGGGTCGCTGGTGCGTACCGGCACGGGCAGCAGTTGGTAATGGGTGTCGGCCACATAAGCAGTGGTTGCGGCAGGCGCTGGCGTCGGCGCTGCGGGTGGCGCGGTCGGCGCCTGTTGGGTAACCACCTGTGGCGGGGCCGGGGCTGCTGATTGAGTCGTATTGGTGTCCGCTTCGCAGCCGATCACCGGTACTAGCAGGCCGATCAGTAACAATTTATTGAGTAACTGGCGCATGGTTTCTCCCTGTTGGACGATGGCGTCCCGCACTGTTCGGCCATCGCGTACAATCACTTACGTTTTATACAACCCTTTTAACATAAAACTTTAGATGTAACTTATTGGCCCCATCATGTGCGGCACTAAAACAAGGCAAAGGCCACCTATTATTCAGTTTCCGGGCGGACTCGCAAGCCCTGGAAGTCTCAATATGCCCCATTGACTGCTTACCACACATTAAAAAGGCGGCCGCAGCCGCCTTTTTTCACCACCTATCCTGAAAGCTTATTTTTACGACTTGGCTCAACGCAATCCGGCGATGAAATCCGCCAGCGCGTTAATTTCCTGATCGTTCAGATGGGCAGCGACTCCGCGCATGATCTGGGACTCGTCATTTACCCGTGCCGCCGGATCGTCGAGCGCATGAGCGCCGGTACGAAACGCCCGCAATTGCTTGGCAATGTAGGCGGCGTGTTGCCCACCCAATGCGGGATAACCCGCCGGAGCGTTGCCGTTGGCGCTTGGCGAGTGGCAACCCGTACAGGCGGCAACACCGGTTTCCAGATTACCCGCCCGGAATATTTTTTCACCCAACGCGAGGGTTTTGGCATCGCCCTGGGCGCCGGAGAGTTGGCGTTGCTGACCATCGTAATAAGCTGCGATGTCTTGCAGATCCTGATCGCTCAGCCCGGCAAGCATGCCCGTCATTTCGGGTACGGCGCGCCCGTTTTTCGCCGGATCGCCAGCGCGAATATCGCGCATTTGCTTAAGTAGGTACTTTTCCCCCAAACCCGCGAGTTTCGGGAACGCGCCGGAGGGGCTGTTGCCATCGGCACCATGACAGGCCGCGCACACCGCTGTTTTACCTTTACCCGCCGCAGCGTCGCCGCTGGCAAGCGCGCTGACGGTCAGTAGCCCGCCGACGGTGACAATCAATACCTGGGCCAAGCCCTTGAAAATTGTGTTCATGAGTTAATGCGCTCTCCTGATTGTCCTGCCTGATTGTAGCGTTCAGTCGCTAATTGCTGTTGTCGGCTTTGGTTCAAGACTCTGCGCCCGTAGGTAGCGACAATATCGCCAACGGTATTGCAAGATCGGCGCCCCGCGGAAACATCAGCCAACCATAACCCAACCATAAAAAGTAGTCCGGTTTGCTTTACCGCATCGCCCACAGGTTGCCTGACAAGAAGGCGTAGCCAAAAACGACGGAGATTATATACCAATCGCATATATAGCTTAAGCGTTATACTTGCGGGATGAATGTCCCCCTGCCCTTCGCGCAAACCCACTTTCTGCTCAGCGCGGCGACCCTGCAACAGTGTCCCCAGGACAGCGGCGCCGAAGTTGCGTTTGCCGGTCGCTCCAATGCGGGCAAATCCAGCGCAATCAATGCTCTGACCCGACAGAATAAGCTGGCCCGCACCAGTAAAACACCCGGGCGCACACAACTTCTGAATTTTTTTGGCCTGACCCCCGGCACTCGTCTGGTGGATTTACCGGGATATGGCTACGCCAAAGTCCCCAAAGCGGTGAAAAGTCAGTGGGATAAACAGCTCGAACAGTACCTGCAAAACCGCGAGTCATTGCGTGGGCTGGTGCTGGTGATGGATGTGCGCCACCCGTTGCAGGAGTACGACTGGCATATGATTGAGTGGTCGGTGAACAGCCAGCTGCCCGTGCATTTGCTGATGACCAAGGCCGACAAACTCAACCAGGGTCCAGCAAAAAATGCGCTGTTGGCAGTGCGCCGCACCCTGGACAGGGGGGGGCTGGAAGGGCTGGTGACTGTGCAGCTTTTTTCGGCGTTAAAGAAATCCGGTCTGCAGGAACTGGAAAGCACGCTGGCACGCTGGCTGGTGGATAGCGAGGCTTAGCCACCCACATTCGGGCCTTGTCCCCAATCCTGCTGAAAAATAGCAGGCAAAAAAAACCGGCACACGAGGTGCCGGCAAGGTGTTCGGCCGGGATTAAACCTAGAGGGGGAGGTGCTCCCGGCCACGCTCACAACACTAAGAGATAGCGACTCATAGACCGGGCTGTTTTGGCAAAGTTCAAAAATTGGCAAAATTAATTTCAGGGTGATCCCTATGTGTTTCGCGCGGTCCTTCCCCCGACCCAGGGCGCGTCATATTGTTGCGCCAGATAAAAAAAACCCTGACCAAAGTGGCCAGGGTTTGCTTTACTGTTGCTTGGAGAACAAGCCGCATAACATTTAGGGGAAAAAGTAGCAATCATGGATTGCACGATATTAGACGGCTTAAACGACAAAAGTTCCGAGACCGGACGAAAAAAAGCAATAAATTAGTCAACTATTTATAACTCGTTGTTTATAAAATATTTTTTAATGGGCTTCATCCCAGTTTTTGCCGACACCTATGTCCACCAGCAGGGGTACATCCAGCTCCGCGGCGGCTGACATTCGCACTCGCAAGCCATCACAAATGAGCTTTATCTCCTGATCGGGTACTTCCAGCACCAGCTCATCGTGCACTTGCATGATGATGCGCGCCCCGGATTCGGTCTCTATTAACCAGGCATCCACGGTCAGCATGGCGTGCTTAATGATATCCGCGGCCGTGCCCTGCATGGGGGCGTTGATCGCGGTGCGCTCCGCCGCCTGTCGGAGCGAACCATTGCGCGCTTTTATATCCGGTAGATATAAGCGCCGACCGAACAGGGTCTCGATATAGCCCTGCGCCGCCGCCTTCTCGCGGGTAGTATCCATGTACTGCTTCACCCCGGGGTAGCGACTGAAATACAGGTCGATATACTCCTGGGCCTGGTGGCGTCCGATATTCAACTGGCGCGCAAGACCAAAGGCGGACATGCCATAAATCAGTCCAAAATTAATGGCCTTGGCGCTGCGTCGTTGCTCGCCGGTGACCTTTTCCAGGGGTTCGCCAAACACTTCCGCTGCCGTCGCCTGGTGGATATCGAGACCTTGCGCGAACGCTTTCAACAAACTTTTATCGCCCGACAGATGAGCCATGATCCGGAGCTCGATCTGCGAATAATCCGCCGCCACGATGCTATTGCCCGATTCGGCGATAAAGGCCTGGCGAATGCGCCGCCCCTCGGCTGTGCGCACCGGAATGTTCTGCAAATTTGGGTCTGACGACGACAACCGACCAGTGGCGGTGACCGCCTGATGATAGGAGGTGTGAACACGCCGGGTGTCCGGGTCGATCATCAGTGGCAGTTTATCGGTGTAGGTGGATTTGAGCTTGCTCAGGCTGCGGTGTTCCAGCAGTAGCCTCGGCAACGGGTAATCAAGCGCTAATTCCTGCAACACGTCTTCCGCGGTGGACGGCGCGCCCTTGGGCGTTTTCTTGATAACCGGCAGTTGCAGCAGGGTAAACAGAATCTCACCCAGTTGTTTTGGGGACGCCAGATTAAACGGCTGCCCGGCCAGGTTATGGGCTTCTTGCTCGAGGGTGTTGAGCCGCTCACCCAGTTCCGCGCTTTGCCGTGCCAGCAGTTTGGCGTCGACCAATGCCCCATTGCGTTCGATACGGGACAGTACGGGCACCAGGGGTATTTCGATGGCCTCAAACACCGCTTGCAGGCCTTTTTGCTCTGCCAGCTTTGGCCACAGGCACTGGTGCAGGCGCAGGGTGATGTCGGCATCTTCCGCTGCGTAGGGTGCCGCTTCTTCCAAACGAATTTGATTAAACGTCAGTTGATTTGCGCCCTTGCCAGCTATGTCCTTAAAAAGAATGGTTTTTTCCCCAAGATATTTACTCGCCAGGGTATCCATATCGTGGCGACTACCGGTCGCGTCGAGCACGTAGGATTCGAGCATGGTGTCGAACTGGATGCCGCGCAGGTTGATCCCCGCCCGCGCCAGAACACTCATATCGTATTTGAGGTTCTGCCCCAGTTTGGCCTTGTCGGGGTTTTCCAGCAGCGGTTTGAGCTTGTCCAGAACCAGCGCCCGATCCAGCTGCCGAGGCGCGCCAAGATAGTCGTGGCCAAAGGGTACATAGGCGGCCGCAAACGGGGTGACGGCAAAGGACACCCCCACCAGATCCGCCTGCATATAGTCGAGTCCGGTGGTTTCGGTATCGAAGGCGAACACGTCCGCCGCGTCCAGTCGGTCCAGCCACTCATCCAGATCGGCGACTGTCAGTACGCAGTCGTAGTGCTTGTCCGCACTCCGCGCAGTGGGTGTTTCAGGGACATCCGCGTTGGCGGCGCCGAGTTCCTCACTCCAGCCCCTGAATTCCAGCTCCGTAAATAACGCAAGCAACTGCTGCGGGTCCGGTGTGCCACCATGCAACTCGTCCACAGAAATTTGCAGGGGCACATCCCGTTTGATGGTGGCCAGCAATCGAGACATTAATGCCTGTTGGCGATGTTCGGTGAATTTCTCCGGCAGGGTTTTGGCCCCCCGCACGCTCAGGTCCCGTAGTTTTTCCAGATTGGCATACACCGCATCGATATCGCCGAGCCCCTGCAAAACCGCCAGTGCCGTTTTTTCGCCAATGCCGGGAACGCCGGGAATATTGTCACTTTTGTCGCCCATCAGGGCGAGAAAATCGACGATTAGTTCAGGCGGTACACCAAACTTCTCCTCTACGCCTGCGGCATTCAAAACCGTATCGGTCATGGTATTAACCAGAGTGATATGGCCGTTCACCAGCTGCGCCATATCCTTGTCCCCGGTGGAAATCACCACGGGCTGGCCCGCGGTGGCGGCCTGTTCGGCGAGAGTCCCGATAACATCATCGGCTTCGACGCCTTCCTCGATCAATAGCGGCAGGCCCATGGCGCGCACAATGGCGTGAATCGGCTCGATCTGCAGCCGTAAATCATCCGGCATGGGCGGGCGATGGGATTTGTATTGCTCGAAGATATCATCGCGAAACGTGCGGCCTTTTGCATCGAATACCACCACAACTGTGCTTTCCGGGTAGTCTTTCTGCAATCGGCGCAGCATTGAAATAACGCCCTTTACGGCACCGGTTGGCCGTCCTTTCGAGTTGGTCAGCGGCGGCAGGGCATGAAATGCCCGATACAGGTAGGAAGAGCCGTCGACAAGGACGATCGGGGGTAAGCTGGAGGGCGCGTGCATGGCAAATAACCGACGGAGAAGACGCTAGGATACACCATGTCCCGTGGTGGTTTAACTTCTGTAGATTCGAGAGTAGTCTCGGCGGTTCCTCGCTCGGACAATGATGCTCACTATGGCCGTTTATACTCCCCTGACCGCCACCGAAATAAGGACGCTGCTCGATAAATTTGCTATCGGCGAGCTGCTGAACTTTGCACCTATTGATGCGGGCGTACAAAACTCCTCCTTTTTTGTCACCACAACAAGCGCGGACGATCTGCGCCGTGACTGGGTGTTATCGGTACTCGAGGAAGGCGATAAACGGCAAATCGCATTCACCGTCGACCTGACCACCCTTCTGCACAACGCTGGCCTGCCGGTGCCCTGCCCGATAGCAGACAAAACGGGCGAACCACTGCAAGTTATTGCCGGTAAACCCGCACTGCTGTTCCCCAAAGCTGTCGGTAGTCACCCCCTGGTACCGGACATTCCACAATGCGCGGCGATTGGCGATTTTCTGGGGCGCATGCACGGGGTCTCAGCCAGGCTCACCGGGCACGACCAGGCGGCAACCGCTACGCCAAATTTGCTCGCGACACTGCCCCTGGCACTGCAACATGCCGGGTGGTGTAACAGCCTGTCGGCGGCTGACAATGCCCTGCTAGAAACACAGATTGACCGCGGGGAACATCTTTCTGCTGCGAGCGACGACGTCCCGAGCGGAGCTATTCACGCTGATTTATTTCGCGATAACACCTTTTTTGAGGGCTCGAAGCTGACGGCGGTAATAGATTTTCATAGCGCCCGTACAGACTGGTTACTGTGGGACGTTGCGATCGCGGTGAATGACTGGTGTAGTGACGAGCGCGGCATTATTGATATCGAGCGCTGCGCGGCCCTGTTACAGGGCTATGTCCGGCAACGCCCTTTTGTCCCAGCGGAGTACCTGATCTGGTCCGATGTGCTTAGTTATAGCGCCTGCCTGTTCTGGGTGTCGCGCCTGTTAGCGCAACTGCGCCCCGCCGACAACACTGTACTCGCCCGGCAAAAAGATCCCAAGGAATACCGCCTTAAGCTGCTGCAACGTATAGCCTTTGCGCCATCGTTACCGCAGCCCACCTAATCTTCGGCAGGTTTGAGACAGTCAGCGAGTTGGGCACCGATAGCACGCATAAACTCTGCATAACGTCCCGTTGTGCTTTCTGGGAGACTCTTGTCGGACGCGACAATACCCAAGGGGTCGATCACCACGACCTTCGCCCCGAGCTGTTGTGCCACTCGCCGCACCCGATCCGAACGATGTCGAGGCTCCGCCACCACACAGCGCACATTTTCCAGTGCGAGCAAGTGCTTCAGTTCGCGGGCCCCGGCGGGCAGGCCATTGGCGCCGCGCATCGCCCCAGCCTGATGCAGGCCGAAATAGTCTACAAAATGGCCAAAAGCGTCGTGATCTACCAATAACGCGTTAGCAGTTAGGTCCTTTAGTTCGGCGCGAATATCATCGGCGGCGGCGTGCTGCGCGGCTTCAAAGACGCGCAAATTGTCGTTTATTTGCGCCGCACCCTCAGGTACTCGCACACTTAGCCATGCACTGATGGCCCGTGCGATTGCCACGGCATTATCTGGATTTAACCACAGGTGATAATCCCCCCGTTGGGTGTCCGTGGACGGCCACACGATGGTGGGTAATAGCGCTGCGGTAATAACCGTGTCCGGTTCGCGGGTAAGCAGACTGCTGGCCAGAAAATGTTCCAGTCCGGGGCCAACCCACACCACCAGGTCCGCCTGGTCCAGCAGTTGGCGATCGGAAACTCTCAGGGAGTAATGGTGCTCGGTCTCGGTATCGGGAAGCATCTGGCGAACATTCGCGACGCTCCCTGCTATCTCTTCGGCAATCAGGGTCAACGGCCGAATCGTGGTCACGACAAGCGGTTTCGCCCATGCCGGAGCCGAAACCATCAATAACAACAATACTACTACTGCACGCATACGCGAGATCCACCTTTCTATCAAGCAAGCGCACAAGATTTGCGCCTGATCATTTGTTATCCTACCTTGATCATTCGTCGTCCAATAATGTTATGTTATAACATTATTGTTTTATAGATGCCATCACTCCTTCTGCCTTCGCTGGCATCGCCGTGCTACTGCTTGGAGCCATAGCTTGGAGCCATAGAAAAATTGTTATATTATCACACCGATCTTCTACCGGTCGCCGACAAGTGATTACCAACTCCAAAGTCGCATACCACGATCACGATCACGCGCGCTGCGAGCACGCTGCCATGAGCCAGGCCCGCAATGTCTGTCGCGCCCGCGGCGCACGACTAACCCCCTCGCGCGAGGCGGTGTTGCAGCTGATCTGGCAAAACCACAAACCGATCGGCGCCTACGCCCTGATCGAACAGCTCGCCAAACTCAACGGCAAACGGGTGTTGCCGCCAACGGTCTATCGGGCGATTGATTTTCTGTTGGGGCTGGGACTGATTCATCGCATTGCCTCACTTAACAGTTTTATCGGTTGTCCGTTTCCCGACAGCGCCCACAGCGACCTCTTTCTGGTGTGCCGGGCCTGCGGCAGCGCGGCAGAATGCAGTGCCGAAGGGATCAATAGCGCCATTGCCACCACCGCCGCGCGCGCGGGATTTACCGCCGAATCCCAGTCAGTTGAAATTCTGGGTCTGTGCCCGCAATGCAGCCTCCAATCTACGGAACCCGCCGAATGACACCTCAATCCAGGCCGCTGTTGACGTTGCGTGGTATTGAAAAGGGCTATCGCAACAAGACGGTCCTGCGCCACGTCGATCTGACGCTGGTCGCCGGGCAGATTCTGACGCTAATTGGACCCAACGGTGCTGGCAAGACCACGTTGGTTAAAATTGTGCTTGGTTTGTTGGCTCCGGACACCGGCACGGTGTCGCGTGCGGCGGGGCTACGTATCGGCTATATGCCACAAAAACTGGCCCTCGACGCGACTCTTCCCCTGAACGTGGGCCGCTTTCTGCAACTGGCCGAACCGGATATCAATTTATGCCGCGCGTCCCTGGACGAAACCGGCATATTGCATCTGATCGACCACCCGGTGCAGGGCTTATCTGGCGGCGAAACCCAACGTATGCTGCTGGCGCGCGCCCTGCTGCGCAAACCCGACCTGCTGGTACTGGACGAGCCAGTACAGGGCGTGGATGTTGCCGGGCAGGAAGCCCTGTACCTGTTAATTAACCGTATTCGCCATCGTTTGAATTGCGCCATTCTCATGGTTTCCCACGATCTTCATCTGGTAATGGCCGCCACCGACGAGGTGATTTGCCTGAACGGCCACATCTGCTGCCACGGCAGCCCCGAGCACGTATCCAACGACCCGGCATTTGTTGAACTATTTGGTAGCCGCACCGCGTTGTACACCCACCATCACGACCATCATCACGATCTGGATGCCACGATTGTCGAAGAGCACAACCCTGTTGTGGAGCGCACCGATGCCTGAATTTTTAGTCCTGGCGCTACTCGCCGGGCTCGGCGTGTCAGTAGTAACCGGGCCGCTGGGCGCCTTCGTGGTATGGCGTCGCATGGCCTATTTTGGCGACACTCTCGCACACGGGGCGCTGTTGGGTGTGGCGCTAAGTATGTGGTTTGCCATAGATCCGACCCTCGCTGTGGCCCTGGTGTGTATTGCACTCGCGCTATTGCTGACGGCCTTGCAGAAGCAACGGCTACTATCCACCGATACGACCCTTGGCATATTGGCGCACAGCGCCCTGGCCCTCGGCCTGGTCGCGATTACGCTGATCCCCGGCGCACGAGCGGATATGGAAGGTCTGTTGTTCGGGGATATTCTTGCGGTAACCCCCACTGAAGTTATTACCATCTGGCTAACGGCATGCGTAGTTGCGGCCCTGTTATGGAAATTATGGCGGCCACTGCTGGCAATAACCGTACATCTGGACCTGGCTCAAGTGGAAGGTGTGGCGGTGTCCCGAGTGACGCTGGCGCTCAAACTCATGTTGGCGCTGGTAGTCGCGGTGGCTATAAAAGTGGTGGGGGTGTTGTTAATTACTGCGCTGCTGATTATTCCCGCGGCGGCGGCTCGTAGCATGGCTCGCAATCCGGAAAGCATGGTAGTAATGGCCAGCGCCATCGGCGCCGGAGCGGTCACCGCCGGGCTCGCGGCTGCCTGGTTCTGGAACATGCCAGCCGGTCCAGCCATTGTATTGTCGGCGACCCTGATCTTTGTGCTATCACTGCTGCCATCTTCCGCACGCCAGCAGTCCTGATTGGGTAACAAACCAAATTGCTGGCGCGCTGGTTCCAACTAGCTATCCACCTGGCGATCAACTGACGCCCATCGACACCCAACTAAGTGTTGTATACACCGCGCGATCTCGTCGGCTCGGTCACCATCTGCGGCCACCGTGCGCTCAGGGGCCGTGCGCTCAGGGATAGGCGGCTCGTAATGAGCGCCAGGCGACGCGTAGATTGCCATGTTCGAACGGCGGCCGGAAATAGCCGTGCAGTTCACCTTCCGGATTAATTAATACCAGATCCCCGCTGTGTGGTATCTGATAATCCTCATCCGCAGACACGATTGCGTCGTAGGCGATGTTCACCTCAGCCGCGAGCTTGAGTATGGCGTAGGGATTCCCGGTGATGCCGACAAAATCTCTGTGGAACTCCGCCAGATATTCCTGCATGCGTTGAGGTGTATCGCGCTGCGCATCCACAGTTACCAGCACGATCTGTAAGTCGTCCTGGTCCTCTGGCGTGAGCTCACTGTACATTTTCGCCAGTGTCGACAGGGTGGTCGGGCAAGTGTCCGCGCAGTGGGTAAACCCAAAAAACAGGATGCTCCAGCGCCCGGTGAGCCGCTGCTTATCGATCTCGTTGCCGAGCTGATCCACCAGCGCGAAGTCACTGAACGGGCGCGGCGTATCCAGAATCAGCGCCCCGTAATCCCGCAGTTGATATTGATTAAGAATGCGCGGACTCGACAGCTTGTTCACCAGCGCACCGATGGTCAGCGTGCTGAATACCAGCACACCAATCACAGTCAGGCGAATATTGCGCCGCACGTTGTCCCGTTCCAATTTATGTTCCGCCATCAGCGTCCCATCAGGACCGGAGCGGCGATAAAATAATGGTCGACCAGCATTACCACGAACAAAGCCATCAAATACACAATCGAATATTTGAACGTATCCATACCGGCGTCAGGGTTTTTGCCCCTGAGCAAAACAATTGCCCAGTACAGAAATCCGCCGCCGAGCACCAGCGCACCCAGCAGGTACAACCAGCCACTCATACCGGTAAGGTAAGGCAGTACGGTGACGAGAATCATTAATATGGTGTAGAGCAGAATATGCAGACGGGTGTAACGCTCGCCATGGGTGACCGGCAGCATCGGAATATCCGCTTTGGCGTATTCTTCCTTGCGATGCAGTGCCAATGCCCAGAAATGCGGTGGCGTCCAGGCAAAAATAATCAGCACCAGCAACAACGCGTGCGGGTGAATAGTCCCGGTCACTGCGGCCCAGCCGAGCAGGGGAGGGGCGGCGCCTGCCAGACCACCGATAACAATGTTTTGCGGCGTGGCGCGCTTTAGAAACAGGGTGTAGACAACCGCGTACCCCACCAGCGATGCCAGGGTTAGCCAAGCTGTGAGGACGTTGATATACACCAGTAATATGGCCATACCGGCCACGCCGAGGATAAATGCGAACAGCAGCGCCTGCCCAGGCTCGACCCGACCCTTCGCCACCGGGCGATTCAACGTGCGCGCCATCTTCAGATCGACGTGCCGATCAGCGAGGTGATTCACCGCCGCCGCCGAGGCCGCGCACAGGGCGATGCCCAGATTGCCCAACAACAGAATATCCAGCGGCACCATTCCCGGCACCGCCAACAACATGCCGATGACCGAGGTCAGGATCATTAACGCCACGACATTCGGTTTGCACAGCTCCAGATAATCTTTCCAGCGCGCTCTGGCGGCACCAACATTAATTTCCATTGGCTAAATTCTCCTGTCGTGGCGCTTGCGCGGCCCATATTTTTGCGCCAAGCGTCACCAGGGTGAGTAACAGCAACGCAGCGCCAATATTGTGTAGCACCGCCATCGACAGCGGCACCATCCACAAAATATTGCTGATACCCAGCGTAATCTGTAGCCCCAACGCCGCGACAATTACCAGCGCCATGCGTCGCACCCGACGTTCGTTCACCCGCAACAGGGCGCCACAAAACACCAACAGATACAGCGTAGTGATTATAGCGCCAATGCGGTGACCCATATGGATCGCCACGCGCGCCTCGCTCTCCAGCTGTCCACCCAGATAATTAGGGCCGATAGACTGGGCAAAATTAAAGCCCTGCGAGGCGTTCATGGGCGGCCACCATTGCGCGTGGCAACTGGGAAAGTCGGGGCAGGCAAAGGCCGCGTAGTTTGCGCTGGTCCAGCCGCCGAGAGCAATCTGCGTAAAGACGATAATGACGGCACCCACTAACCAGAGCTTCGTATTCTGTAACCGCCGCCAGGACTTGGTGGATACCACCCAACGCGTGTCATCCAGGCGCAGGGTTAGCAGCCAAAGCAGGGACAGGGTCGCCATGCCACCTAACAAATGCAGCGTTACCACTTGCGGCCAAAGTTTCAGGGTTACCGTCCACATGCCGAACAAACCCTGCCACACCACCACGAACAACAGAAAAATGGGCAGCCGAAAGGGATAGCCGTCTTGTTCGCGTTTGCGCCACGCGAGAATGGCAAGGATGCCAATCACCAAACCGAGGGTGCTGGCAAAATAGCGATGCACCATTTCTGGCCAGGTTTTGCTGGCCTCTACCGGCGCATCGGGAAACAGCTCCTGCGCCCGGGTAATTTCGTGTGCCTCGGTCGGCCAGGTCAAATGCCCGTAGCAGCCGGGCCAGTCCGGACAACCAAGGCCGGCGTCCACCAGTCGCGTAAACGCGCCGAGCATCACTACCGCCGTAGCCAGGCAAGTGGCGGCAAGGGCCAGTCGAAACCCAGTTTTGCGCTGGCTTGCGTCGTTAAACAGGCTCATGGCTGGTCAGGGCTCCGGTGAGTATTTGAACAGATGCTTGATATCTTCAAGCATGCCGCCGCCGTCGTGCTCGGCTGTATAAAACATCATGGCGACGCCGTGGGGATCGACCAAAAATGCACGCACTGCCCCCGCTTGCCAGTCGGCATTGGTGCTGGCCAGAAGGTGCTGAAATTCTTTACGATCGACGTACAACGTTTCCAGGTAACGGTGTTCCTCGCTGAGGTACTGTGCAGTTGCAGAATCAAGCACCGTATCAAGGTTCAAATATAAGCGCTGCAGACGCTGACTTTTATTGCCCAGCAGAATGTGCACCTGGCGCGTCACGTAAAGCATTTCACGACACCCATTCACGCACTGCGCACCACCTACGACAACCAGACGCCAGTCAGGCTGCGGCTGCACCCAGGACCAGGTGGCGCCTCCGGCAGTTTTAGCTTCCAGCCCGACGAAGGGTACGACGGGCGTCAGTAGTATGCCGTGATTGCTGGTCCCCAACATGTTCAGCAACCGCTGGCGTTGTTGCTCATTACCGGGAAAGACCAGAAACCCCGCTATCAGCACCAGTGCCACCGAGGCGACCATTACCCAAACCTGTACCGGAGATTTTTTAGTGCTCGCTTCATTCATCGGCCGACCCATCACCTGTTTTCCCAAACCGACCGCGCAACACGGCCCCCAAATTAGAGCTGGCAAACACAGTCAGTATCAGCAGGGTTACCGCCATCGCAAACCACTGTACCGCGTAGCCGATATGCTTGCCTGGCTGTACATTAACAATCGTCCAACCCGTCTGTAGCGCTCCCGGGGCGCGCTGATCAAGGCGCAGCAGGTAGGGGAACAACCTGTCTCCCACCCAAGGCTCCGCTTCTGCGGGCTGCAAAAATTGCACGACCTGCGGCCACTGTTGCTGCTGCCAACCATTTTCACCCAGGCGCAGAGGCGGTGTGGTTTGGCGGTACAGATGTCCGGTTAAGGTTTGCTCGCCAGTCACCTTCGGTACTGACGGCAGCACCCGGCGGTCGAGACCGCCCGCTAGCCAGCCGCGATTAACCAGCAACCACTGATCACTAGCCACAGCCTTAAACAGGGAAACGGCTTCGTAACCCGGCTGCCCGTGGCGCACGCGGTTGTCGAGTAATACCGTGCGCTCATTGTCGAAATGACCCACTACACGCACCGCTAAAAACTGATTGTCTGCGTCCGCAGAAATGCTCGCGAAGGGCTGCGGGCCGTTGGCTTCCCGTTGCTGCTGAAGATCCAGCAACAGGCGTTTTTCGTCAGCACGTTGTAACTGCCAAAAGCCGAGGGCCGCTGTCAGCGGCAGAAATAATCCGGCAAACAACAACAGCTTCCAGTGCCAGTGCCAACGCAACGTTGGGATCGGGGTTTGCTGCCTGTCCAATGCCATTTGTGGTTAAATCACCCTTGGAAAATGCGGAGAAAATACATGTTGCTGAAATTCATCATCGTAGTGTTGTTTATCGGGGTATTAGTCAGCCTTAGCAGCGGGCTCTATTTTCTGATGAAAGATGTTGGCAATCCGCGCAAACGTACACTTTACGCGCTGGGAATTCGCGCTGCGCTGGCAACTGCACTACTCGCGAGCATCATTTACGGCTTCTATTCGGGCAAATTGTCGAGCACCGCCCCGTGGGATCGACAACTACATCCGCAGCAGGTTGCTCCCCCGACATCTCAATAACTACCCATTAACTCCTTTCGCGAACAAAAACGGCCAGGGATCCCCGGCCGTTTGTTACATCCGGCTAAGGCCGTCGCTATCAGCTGAGGACGTACACGAAAATAAACAGTCCGAGCCATACCACGTCGACGAAATGCCAGTACCAGGAAGCGGCCTCAAAACCAAACTGATCGTCGGATTTAAAGTGTCCCTTAAACCCCCTGAGCAACTGAATGAACAGCATAAAGGTACCCATGGTCACGTGAAAACCGTGGAACCCGGTCAACATAAAAAATGTTGTACCGTAAATGCCCGACTCCAGTGTAAGCCCCATCTCGGCGTAGGCGTGGTGGTACTCCATGTATTGCAGCACCAGAAATCCAGCGCCCAGAGCGACGGTAATTCCCAGCCACAAATTAAATTTGGCCCGGTTATTGTTTTTCATTGCGGTATGCGCAACGTGTACAGTCCAGCTCGAGGTCAGCAGCACAACCGTATTCCACAGCGGCAGCCAGGAAAGGAGTGAACCCCATCCCGGAAAACCCATATCATGCTTGGGGCCTACAAATTGCGCCCCGCCCGCTACCTGATCCGGGTTTGTCATCACCGGCCAAGTTGCTTCAAAACCAGGCCACAGCAGGGTATTAGTAAGCACACCTTTGCCTTCGCCACCCAACCACGGCACCACCAAGGTACGGATATAGAGCAACGAACCAAAAAAAACAGCGAAAAACATCACCTCGGAGAAGATAAACCAGCTCATACCCCAGACATAGGAGCGCTTGAGTTGCGCGCCTACCAAACCCTCCATATTCTCTGCGATAACGGTGCTGAACCAAAAATACATAACCACCGCAATGCCCAGTAACCCGGCAAGTAAAAACGCCGCCGTGCCGCCATTCATCAGGGTCCCGGCACCGAGGGCCATCAGCCCCAGGCTGGCCGCCATGGCCACCGGCATTCTGCTTTGTTCCGGTATGTAGTAGTCGCTCTGTGTTGCCATGGTTTTTCTCCGTTCTGTCCGCGCCCGGGGGCAGGGAACCTTTCTATCAATTCTGTCTATTGGCGGCCTGGGTGCCCATTTGTGTGAACGGGATCAGTTCACCTGGGCAACCGAATGCGCCACCCGTTCGGTAATATCAAACAATGTGTAGGAGAGGGTAATGGTGGTCACGCTCTCCGGCAACTCGGGATCAATAAAAAATACCAGCGGCATATTGGCCTCTTCGCCGGCCAGCAACGGTTGCTGGTTAAAGCAAAAGCACTCCGTTTTATGTAGATACTGGGCGGCATTATTGGGCGTAACATTCGGTACAGCCTGCGCCACCATATCCCGCGACGTCGGGTTGCGGGCATAAAATTTAACCGCCCGGGATTCCCCGGGGTGCACCCTTACGCTGTACTCCTGCGGGGCAAACTCCCACGGCATACTGCCATTATTGGTGGCCACAAATTGCACCAATACGCTGCGCTCAGTATCCACGGCCGCAACCGCCTGGTCCTCGTAGCGTCCGGCGGTTTTACCACCGATACCGGTTATTTCGCAAAACACATCGTACAGGGGCGGCATAACAAACACCGCGAAGGCAAACATCACTACACCACCCAGCACCAGCCACAACGATGTTTTGCGTACCGGACTGCCCGCCATATTCGCGTCTCCCAGAACCTCGAACCGTCTACTTCACTTCCGGCGGCGTGCTAAAGGTGTGGTAGGGCGCCGGTGTGGGCAATGTCCACTCCAGCCCGTCCGCGCCTTCCCAGGTTTTCGGCTCGCTCACCGCACGACCATTACGTATGGCTTGCACCACGATAAACAGGAACAACAGTTGCGAAGAGCCATAAATAAACGCGCCAATACTCGACACCATATTCCAGTCGGCAAATTGCAACGCGTAATCCGCATAACGACGCGGCATCCCCGCAAGGCCGAGAAAATGCTGCGGAAAGAACGTGATGTTAAAGCCGACAAACGAGATCCAGAACTGGGTTTTGCCCAGGGTCTCGTTGTACATCCGGCCGCACCACTTGGGCAGCCAGTAGTACACCGCACCGGTCGCAGCAAACACCGCACCGGCCACCATTACGTAGTGAAAGTGGGCGACCACAAAGTAGCTGTCGTGGTACTGAATATCCGCCGGGGCGATAGCCAGCATCAACCCGGTAAATCCACCCAGGGTGAACAGCACCACCACCGCCAACGCGAACAACATCGGCGTTTCAAAGGTGAGCGAGCCCCGGAACATGGTGGTGATCCAGTTGAACACTTTCACGCCGGTGGGCACGGCAATCAGCAGCGTGGCATACATAAAGTACAGCTCACCCGCCAGTGGCATACCCACGGTAAACATGTGGTGCGCCCACACGATGAACGACAGGAAGGCGATGGCTGCCGTGGCGTACACCATGGACGAGTAGCCGAATAAAGGCTTGCGGCTAAAGGTTGGTATAATCTGCGAGATTACGCCAAATGCCGGCAGAATAATGATGTATACCTCCGGGTGTCCGAAGAACCAGAAGACGTGCTGGAACAGAACCGGATCGCCACCACCAGCGGCATCAAAAAAGCTGGTGCCAAAATTGATATCCATCAACATCATGGTGACCGCGCCAGCCAGTACCGGCATCACCGCAACCAGTAGGAATGCGGTGATCAGCCAGGTCCACACGAACAGCGGCATTTTCATCATGGTCATGCCGGGGGCGCGCAGATTCAGCACCGTGGCAATAATATTAATCGATCCCATAATTGATGACGCGCCGAGAATGTGTACCGCGAAGATAAAATAATTAACCGACGCGGGCGCATACGTGGTGGATAACGGTGCGTAGAATGTCCAGCCGAAATTAGGTCCACCGCCTTCCATAAAGAGGGTGGAAGCCATTAGCGTAAACGCGAACGGTAAAATCCAGAAACTGAGGTTATTCATGCGCGGCAACGCCATATCCGGCGCGCCGATCATCATCGGAATCTGCCAGTTGGCGAGACCAACGAACACCGGCATGATCGCCCCAAACACCATCACCAGGCCGTGCATGGTGGTCATCTGGTTAAAAAATTCCGGTTTAACGATTTGCATGCCAGGCTCAAACAACTCCGCCCGAATGACCATCGCAAAAAAACCGCCGAGCAGGAACATGGCGAAACTGAACCACAGGTACAGGGTGCCAATGTCCTTGTGGTTAGTGGTGTACAACCAACGGGTAATGCCTTTTGCGGGACCGTGTGCCATAACTTACTTCTCCCGGCCTTGTTTGAATTTCAGAACATCCACCGGCTGCACTACGTCCCCGGTATTGTTACCCCAGGCGTTGCGCTCATAGGTGATGATCGCCGCCAGATCTACTTCGGAAAGCTGGCCACCAAATGCTTGCATCGCAGTACCAGACTTTCCGTTCACAACTACGTCGAGATGATCGACAATCGCACCCAACGCAATGGGGCTATCTTTCATCGCGGGGAATACCCCCGGAATACCCTCGCCGTTGCCCATATGGCAAGCAGCGCAGGAGCGGTTGTAAGCCTCTTCACCCTTGACCATCAACTCGTCGAGGCCGAATTGTTTGCTGGCCAACTCCCGCTCCGTAGCCATGGCTGCCTTTTTCTCTGCCAACCAGGCGTTGTACTCTTCTTCGGGAACCGCGTTAACCACAATCGGCATAAAGGCGTGACCCTTGCCGCACAGCTCCGCGCACTCGCCGCGGTAGACCCCCGGCTCATCGATGCGCGTCCAGGTTTCGTTGACGAATCCCGGCACCGCGTCGCGCTTAACGGCGAAAGCAGGAACCCACCAGGCGTGAATCACATCCTTGGCGGTAATTAAAAAACGAATTTTCTTGCCCACCGGTAACACCAGCGGCTCGCTGACTTCCTGCAGGTAGAATTCGCTCTTTGGCGTGCTGTTATAAATCGCGGTTTCCGGCGTGGACAGCTCGCTCATAAAGCTGACGCCCTCGCCCATGTATTCGTATTGCCACTTCCATTGGTAACCGGTTACCTTGATGTCCATATCCGCTTCGGAGGTGTCGTACAGATCGAGCAGGGCCGTGGTGGCGGGAAACGCCATGACCAGCAGGATCAGGGTCGGGACTACCGTCCACGCAATTTCTACGGTCGTACTCTCGTGAAAATTCGAGGCCTTGGCGCCTCTGGATTTGCGGTGGGCGTACATGCTGTAAAACATTACGCCGAAAACGACGACGCCAATCACCACGCAGATCCAAAAAACGGCCATGTGCAAGTCGTAGACCTGGCGACTCACGGACGTTACGCCGCGGGGCATATTCAGCCCATCCCAGAGTGAACCTTCTTCTGCGCAAACAATGCTGGCCAGCGGCAGCAATAGCACAGTGCCAAGCAATCGCATAACAAGCGGCTTTGCTCTCGATAACATTGCCAGATTATCTCCGTGTTGCGTTCTAGATTTGAAAAACCGGTGGCAGTGAATCGCCCAGCAGGTTTTACGACGAATATCCGCCCCTGGCGGATGTGGCGGCGCATTGTAGCAGAAGCCCGAAGGCTGCGTCACTGCCCTATAATGCCCTATTTCAACCCGGTTTGGTTGATGCATATCAACACCGCCATGCATCGTCGCGTACTGCGTATCGCACTGCCCATGGTTGCCGCCGCCATTAGCGCGCCGTTACCTGGCATCGTCGACACCGCGCTACTGGGGCACCTGGAAGACGTGCGCTACCTGAGCGCGGTCGCGGCGGGGACCACCGCCCTGGGGCTGCTGATCTGGACATTCTCCTTTTTGCGCATGGGCACCACTTCAGTCACCGCCCAGGCGCTGGGCGCGCAGGACGATCCGCGCAATCGCCTGGTGCTGGCCCAGTCGCTGGTACTGGCTACGGCCATTGGGTTGTTATTGGTGGTACTACAAACTCCGGCGCTAACGCTGATTCTCGCCGCCATCGCGCCACCGCCGGAGTCTGCGGCGTTGGCGCTCAGTTACTGCAGCATTCGGATACTGGGTGCTCCCGCAACACTAGGTACGTTTTGTTTAATCGGCTGGTTGATAGGCAACCAGAAAGCACGCCTTACCCTGGCCTTGATGCTGGTCACCAATGCCACCAATATTGTGCTCGATTTAATCTTTATTCTCGGGCTGGATTTGCACAGCGATGGTGCCGCCTGGGCGTCACTGATAGCCGAGTATTTGGGTTTTGCGCTTGGCCTGTGGTTGGCTTTTGGTCTGCAGGCTAGACTCGCGGGTAGTTTGCAGCCGACCCAGCTACGGCAACTGCACCGCTACCGCAGCCTGTTTACCGTCAATGGTCATTTGCTGATTCGCACTGCCTGCCTGGTGTTTGCATTTGCGTTCTTTACCGCCAACGGCGCGCGACAGGGGGCGGAAGTGTTGGCCGCCAACGCCATTTTAATGGAACTGTTTTTTCTTCTGGCGTTCGCATTGGACGGCTTCGCTCACGCCGCCGAGGCGCTCACCGGGCATGCGGTGGGCGCCCGCGATAGCGACACATTTTACGCGGTGTGCCGCACCACCTGTCTGTGGGGCGTCGCCATCGCCGGTGCAGTTACGGCCCTCTACCTGGTCTTTAGCGCTTCCATCATCGGCCTGTTTACCGATATTCCGGACGTAGCTACCACGGCCGCGCGGTTTTTCCCCTGGCTGGCGACGATTCCACTGGTCGCTGTGGGTGGTTTTATGTTCGACGGTATTTTTCTGGGCGCTGGTCGCACGCGACCCATGCTCTACATTATGTTAGTCGCGGTGTTACTGGTTTTTATTCCGGTCTGGTACGCCACCCGCACCCTGGGCAATCACGGCCTGTGGCTGGCATTCGTAATATTTATGGCCAGCCGCACATTAATGATGGGTGCCGCATTCGCCTGGATAAGCCGTCGTGGCTGGACCCGCGATTCCGCCGAGGTCTGACGCCTGGACCCAGCGTTAACGGCCCCCTGTATAAAAAACCGGGCTGCTATGGAAACATAATCTTTGCGTTTTTGCGGATTTCTACTAGCTTAATAGTATGGATACGGTCACTATTCGACAGGCGATTGCCCGCGCCAAACTACGGGAACGGCAAACCGGTTACCTTGCCGCCATGCTTCACCAACGAGCACAAACCCTGCATAAGGCCATTCAGTTGCCGGCGCAAAACACGGTGCCTACGCTGTTACACTTCATTATCCGCTATGTCGAACACGTACCCGAATATCTCGATGCATTGATTGGTATTGGCGCCAGTCTTGGTATTGAAGATATTACCGATCCCGTGTTGGCGATTAGCAACGAATTTTTTGTGCAACCACCGTCGCTGCTAAATGGGCACGAAGGATTGCAGGCTCTGATGGACGAGGCCTATCTCGCCCATCGCTTGATCGAAGCAGTTAACGACCGCTGCTGCAGCGAGCGCGATGCATTGATTCCCATGGACATGACCCGTTCCAATCTGATTATTCACCATTTGATCGGCGAGCCGTTTGCCAACCAGCTCGATGAGGCGGTGGAGTTGATTGTCGACAACCTTGAACAACGGGACTATTTTTTTGTGCCACTATCCGTGGCGCGCATTCCCGACGGCGCGGCGAAAGTTTACTGGGAAAAGGAGCTCGAACGCTGGCCCTGCCTGACGGATACACTGGTGGTGGATCTACTGCTTGGCGAGAGTAACCGTTCCCAATTTGTTCATTGACCAGAGCGCGGGGTCGGATCAACAAATTTCACGGGCGCAATTGTCGCTTCGATCGACGGCGAAGAGTCATCAACACGAGTTGCTAACCGCGTGGGTGATTGCGCCATTATTTCATCCGCAAACCCGCAGCTGACGCACTCCCGGAAAGCGCGCTCCCCTTTGCGAAACATCACCAGCTTATCGAGCTCGCCGCAGCGCGGGCAGATAGCCCCGGCGATAAAGCGTTTTGGCTTGGTGGTCATGCGCAGGAAAGTCCTTACGGGCGAGGCAGGTGATGCGCCATAATAGCGGATCGTAAAAATGTGAACCAGACCATGTCAGCGGGTAACTTGCGTAGCTTTAACGGTGATTCCCCCGTCCTCGGTGAGCGGGTGCTGGTCGATCCAGCTGCCGTGGTTATCGGCGCGGTCACCCTCGGCGACGATGTGTCGGTATGGCCGGGGGCTGTGATTCGCGGCGACATGCACCATATCGACATTGGCGCGCGCACCAGCATTCAGGATGGCAGCGTGCTGCATATCACCCATGCCAGCAGCTACAACCCCGCTGGCTGGCCGTTACTTATCGGCGACGACGTGACGGTCGGCCACAATGTGACGCTGCACGGGTGCACCCTTGGCAATCGCATTCTGGTGGGCATTGGCGCCATCGTTATGGACGGCGCGGTGGTGGAAGACGATGTAATGATTGGCGCCGGAACCCTGGTACCGCCGGGCAAGCGCCTGGCGAGTGGCTTTTTATATGTCGGCAGCCCCTGCAAACAAGCGCGACCCCTGTCGCACAGTGAAAAAACATTTTTGCCCTACGCTGCCGGTAATTATGTCAAATTGAAAGACCAATACCTGGCGGCGGCCGCAACCAAAAAATAACTCAACACATGTCCCCGTAAGGGTTTTCAGGCGTTAACGGCACCGCCTGTCGGTAACCGGGGACGCTAATACTGCGATCAGAGATCAGCACATCGTTATCTTCGATTACCCCTTCGCCAAAGCGGTAGATCGGCGTCAACTCTCCCCGATCCGCTTTGACCTGGTAATCCGCGGCCTGTTCGCGGGTGCACTCCCGCGTGCGGCAGTACTGATCCCACACCGCGCGATGGCGTCTGGCCAGCATGCTCTGCGCCGTTTGCGCCGAGAGCACCACGCCGGTGGCATTGTTGCCCCCGAAACCCTTGGAGTTGATAAATGCTACATCGAGATTTTCTACCTCGAGATCCCGCAAAGGAAAATTCAACCGCTGGCGGTGCACATCTTCGGCCACGGCGTCGATGGTTTTGATGCCGGGGATACGGCGGTGGGCCATAGCGCCCAATGCCGCCACGATTTGATCACCGCTGGCCGGCGCGAGGGAATGGCCTACATACGCTTTGACCGCACAAATTGGCCAGTTGGAAATACCAAAGGCTTCCGCCAGACGATCAAAAATAATCGACTCCGTCACGCGATTTTGTGGGGTGCTGGACCCATGCGCCAACATAAAGCTGCGGGTGCGGACGGTTTCTTCACCGAGAATGCTGCGCGCCGCCGCCAGTGCCTTGCCGACGGTCAGATAGTTACCGGGGCCAGGACCGGAAATGGATTTTTTAATTCCGTCCGCGTCGATAAACACGTCCGTTACAGCGCCATAAATGTCCGCGCCCAACTCGATAGCCAGGGCATCATCCATCAGCACCACATACTGTGCCGATTCCCCCATCACAAAGCCCGCGTTGTTGCCGAAGGGGCGGCTATAGCGTCGCGGATTTGATCCGTCCCGGGCGTCGACACGCAGCAGGCCTTCGTCGGTCGCCAGTGCGCCCATATTGCCAAACCCCTCCATCACTTCGGGGGTGATAGGCGCTTCGCTGCCACCGACAAACGCCACGCGCCGCGCACCGCTGTGGATGTCTCGCACGGCGGCGCGCAAATTGTAAAGGAAGCTGGCGCAGGCACCGGTAACAGCCTCCGTGTGACCCAGGCTGCCGAGCACGTAGGCGTTGACAAAATCGGCGGGCATGCTGTTCAGCCCCATGGGAATTTGTTTGGACGTCGGTCGCCCACCCATTTGCCGCGCGCGGATCATGCCGCCAAAGCCTTCCTCGCTCAGTTGGCCCAGTCCGCTCGAGGCGTAGGTGCCAACCTGATCGGGACGCACCGCATCGCAGATCCGGGCCCATGGAATACCGATGGAGCGCAGTGCGTCGGTGGCGGCAAACACCGCCATTTGCAGGCCCCGGGGTTGAAAGCGCGAGTGGTAGAGCGCCCCCGGATCGAACCCCTCGGGCAATTGTCCCGCGGCTTTTATCGGCGTCGGCCGAGTGCTGGCCAGCAACCAGTGTTGCGTGCCCCGCACACTGACATCGGCAATCCCATCGCTATCCACATCGATGTCCCAGCCCGGCCCCAGGGGATGGGGTAAATCCCGGGCGGACGCTCGAAAGCACAGGCTGCCATCGCGCGGGGCCAGCGCCACGTTCCTTTGCCAGGGTGTCGCATCGACGTCGTAATAGGCCGGGGCAATACGGCGTATCAGGGTTCCGTCGCGCACTGCACCCGTGTACTGCGCGACCACCTCGCCAGCGCTGAGTCGTTGCCCCTGATGATCGGTATAGTCACTGCCGTTCCAGGTGACCAGGCGCATCATGGTAGCCAGACCCGCCACGGTTTGTGCCTGCTGTTGCTGAGGCAAGCTTTCCAGCACCATGCGCCGGTAGGATTGCTCGAACGAGCTTCTGCCAGCGGCATTGGCGCCACCATAGCCCACGATTACTGGAAATACTGCCATAACTGCCCGAGTTCCTTGATCTGTTGTCGTAGAAGGGTGTTGCGTCGCCGAGCAGTTTAGGAGTCCTGGCTGCCTTGCGTAATGGGCATTTTGGTCAGATAATAAGTCAAATCAGCCATATTGGAAAGCAACATGCCGCAATCTCCCCATCGGGTCGCCATTTTGCTGAGCGACAATGTGCTCGCCACCAGCGCCACCCTTCCCGTCGAAATTCTGCGTACCGCGGAAGGTTCCGCCATCGCTCATCAGCGCACTGCCCGGCCCATCGACGTACAAATACTTTCCGTGGACGGTCAATCGGTAAACTCATCGTCGGGTTTTGCCCTGTCCCCGACCGGCTCTCTCAACGAAGAGGATAACTACGACCTGGTGCATATCCCGGGACTGTGGCGCAACCCGCGGCCGATACTGGCCAAGTTCAAGGAATGGCTGCCGTGGCTGCGACGCCAGCACGATCAGGGCGCAATGATTTCAGCGGTAGGCACTGGCAGCTGCTTCCTGGCGGCGGCCGGATTGCTCGACAACCGGCCCGCCACGACTCACTGGCATTACTTCGACCAGTTTCAACGGGACTACCCCCAGGTGCAGTTGCAACGCCAGTACTTTATAACCCGCTCGGAAAATCTGTATTGCGCGGCCAGCGTCAACTCCCTGGCAGAGCTGATGGTGCATATCATCTACCGCTGGTACGGCCGCAGTGTCGCCAATTTGGTACAGCGCAACTTCTTTCACGAAATTCGCAACTCCTACGAGCTGTCCAATTGCTACGGCGAGGAATCCGATTATCTGGCGGACGAAAGTATTCTGCAGGCGTTGATCTGGATGAAGGACAATTTTTACCGCGCCGTGTCCATTCACGGCCTGGCGCAGCAATTCAATATGAGTGTGCGCACTTTTAATCGACGTTTTAAAAACGCGCTGGGCAAGGCACCGCTGGACTATTTACAGGTGCTGCGATTAAACAACATCAAGGAACTGCTGCAGCACACCAATTTGACCCTGGCTGAAATTGCCAACCGCTGCGGCTACCAGGACGTCGCCCATCTCACCAAACTATTCCGCCGCCACTTCAACACCACCCCCGGGCAGTATCGGGGCACGGTGCGCGCCAAGCTGTTCACCACCCAATAAAAGCCCGATCGACCGCGTCTCTATGTAGCTCTCAAACAACACCTTTTTTGCGCAACGACCACAGCGTGCGATACCCTGCTCTGGTTAATTTCGTTGCCCGAATGCTATCATCGCGCCCGGCAACGGCTCCTGGTTGCCAAAGATAGGACACCGCCGCTTTTAACCGCGTTTTTTGCCTGCGTTTTCAACGGCCCGCGCGCCGTATAAAGCTGCGCCTTACTTATTCCAACGCCACTCACCCGCGAGCCTGTGCATATGACCGAAACATTAACCTGGAACACGCCGATGATGGTCTCCGCGATCATTATGGCCCTGACCTTTATTGGCATATTTACCGAGGGCGTACACGGTTTTCACCGCACTAAATTTGCCATGCTGGGGGCAGGGGCGATGATTATCGCGGGTCAGATATTCGGGTTTTACAACCCCGAGCTGGCTCTCAAGGCCATCGACTGGAACGTAGTCTTTCTGCTCGGCGCGATGATGACCATTATCGCCATCATGATCCCCACGGGTGGCTTTCAATTTATTGCCTACTGGATTGCCCGGGTCAGTGGCGGCAACCTGTTTTTGCTGATGGTACTGATGGGGACAGTGGTCACGGTTATTTCCCTGTTGCTCGATAACGTCACTACCGTCGTCATTTTCGGACCGCTGATTATTCTTATCTGTCAGGCATTGAAAGTGAACCCCATTCCGTTCTTGTTAACCGCGGCCCTGCTGTCCGACACCGGCGGCGTGGCGACGCTGGTGGGGGACCCGCCCAATCTGATGATCGGCTCCGCCGCAGACATCAGTTTTAACGCCTTTTTCCAGCATATGGGCGGGCTGGTGCTCGTTGCCTGGCTGGCCACCGTGTTTGGGCTGAAGTTGTTATTCAAAAAGGAACTGGCAACCCAGGCTGCACAACCGGATTTTTCGGAGCAGGAGAACATTACCGACAAGCGCACCTGGTATCTCGCCATTGGCGTTCTGGCTCTGATGGTGGTGTTGTTTATTTTGCACCACAGTATTGGTTGGGATGCGTGGATGGTCGCCGCCCTCGGTTTGACCACGCTGCTGTTTCTGGCGCCGCGCGCCGATATGGACGGCGCGTTCGAACAACTGGAACTCTCCTTGCTGATATTTTTTATCTCGCTTTTTGTCCTGGTCGGCGGGGTGGAACACAGCCACTTTCTGGAATACCTCGGGCACTATATCGAACCCTTTGTTACCCGGGATTTGTTGACCGCGTCGCTGTTATTGATGTGGATCGCCGCCATTCTGTCGGCGATGATCGACAACATTCCCTTCACCGCCGCCATGGTGCCCATTATTCTCGGGCTGGAGGCCCAGGGCATTAACGTCACCCCTCTGTGGTGGAGCCTGGCGATTGGCGTTGGCATGGGCGGTAATGGCACCCATCTCGGGTCCACCGCCAACGTTTTTATTGTCACCCTGTCCGAACGCATGGCAAAACAGCAAAACGACCCCTCCCTCGCGATTACCCCCGGCCTGTGGTTTCGCAAGGGCACGCCGGTGATGCTGCTGACGCTGGTGGTGTCATCGGTGCTGATGTGGGCCTTCTTTGATTTTTTTGCGGCGCCCCTGGTTCGCTGAAGCGGTTGCTGGGCCCCATTCCCGCCGGTCGTGCACAGAGCCATGCACAGACACAGGGCCGGGCACAGAACAGTTACCACCCCAGCATACGCCGGGGTAGTAACGTCAACGGCTGCGATGGGTGTGCCTCGGGCGGGAAAACACAGCGCCCGGCGGTTATTCCAGGGCGCGCGCCTCGTAGTACGCTTCTTCAGAAATTTTGTGGTAAGCGCCGACCTGTTTCTGAAAGGCTTTTTGCGAGTCGTACACCTGCTTCGCCAACGGATCCTGGGCGGCAATTTCCTGCAGAACCTGATCACTGATTTTGTGCAACGCAGCCAATACATCGTCCGGCAGGCGTCGCAATTGCACACCGTGTTTATCCACGATTTCAACCAGCGCCGCGTTGTTGCGCGCGGTGTATTCGTCCAGCATGTCCTGATTGGCGGCGCGGGCGGCGGCTTCGACAATGGCCTGCAGATCGTCCGGCAGGGAATCCCACGCGGTTTTGTTAATAATCAACTCGAGGGTGGAGCCGGGCTCTTGCCAGCCGGGGTAATAGTAGTATTTGGCCACCTGGTGAAAGCCGAAGGCGAGGTCGTTGTAGGGCCCAACCCATTCGGTCGCGTCGACCACGCCGGTTTGCATCGCGGTATACAACTCATTGCCTGGAATAGTGACCGCCTCGCCCCCCGCCCGGGTAATCACTTCGCCGCCGATTCCGGGAATGCGCATCTTCAATCCCTTGAGATCATTGACACTATTAATTTCTCGATTAAACCAGCCCGCCATCTGCACGCCGGAATTGCCCCCCGCCAGGGGTACCAGGTTGAACGGCTGGTAGACTTTGCGCCACAGCGCCATCCCACCGCCGTAGAACAACCAGCTGTTCATTTCCTGGGCATTCAGGCCAAACGGTACGGACGTGAAAAATACCGACGCCGGGGCTTTGCCTTTCCAGTAGTAAGCAGCGCCATGCCCCATTTCCGCGGTGCCCTGCGAAACCGCGTCGAACACTTCAAGGGCCGGAACCAGTTGCCCCGCGCCGTACACCTTGACCGTCAGACGCCCGTTGCTCATGCGGTCCACCATGCGCGCGAAATACTCCGGCGCGGTGCCCAGGCCAGGGTAATTTTTCGGCCAGGTGGTGACCATCTTCCAGCGATAGGTGGCTTGTGGCGGGTTCGCGCTGTCCGCACCTGGGGTGGTGGTCGATGGGTCGCCACAGGCGGTTAACCACAGCAGGGCCGACAGCGCGAGCCATCGTGACGGCAAGCGTCTGCCCGCTGCCATATTTCTGATTATCATGTGCGCTCTGTCCCCATAGTTCTGGTGGTATTTTTTCCGTGTTGGTCAAACCTGCGCGTGGCCCGTGACTACAGCGGTTGTAGATTGGCGTACTGGAGCACCAGCCATTTCGAGCCCGCCTTGTGAAAATTTACCTGTACTCGTGCATGCGCCCCATTGCCTTCGAAATTGAGCACCACGCCCTCACCAAACACTTTGTGTTGCACCTGTTGTCCCAGACCCAAACCGGTGTCAGCGCCGCTGTCGCTATTCCCCTTGCCACGCATTCCTTTTCGCGGTGCGTTTTTGGCATAGGTGGTGGGACGGGTAACGCTTCCGGACAGGCGCACTTCCTGCACCAGCTGCGCTGGAATATCCCGCACAAAGCGCGATACCGGATTGTAGTTCTCGCCGCCGTATAACCGGCGCACCTCGGCAAAGGTCATATACAGCTTCTGCATAGCGCGGGTAATGCCCACATAGCACAGACGCCGCTCCTCCTCGAGACGACCGGGCTCCTCACTGGACAGTTTGTGGGGAAACAGGTTTTCCTCCATGCCCACCATAAATACCAGCGGAAACTCCAGGCCCTTGGCGGAATGCAGGGTCATCAACTGTACCGCGTCTTCGTCGCGCTCGGCCTGGCGATCTCCGGCATCGAGCGCCGCTTCATCGAGAAATTGTGGCAGGGGCGGCTGAGTGATGTCCTGCACCTCGAAACCCTGACACGCCGTGATCAGTTCACCGAGGTTTTCGACCCGAGTCTGGCCGCGCTCGCCTTTTTCCAGGCGATGGAACTCCAACAGCCCGGTGCGCTGTAACATATGCTCAGCGATTTCTCCCAACGTCAGATCGACCGTTTCATCCCGCAGACTGGTCACCAGCTGTTGAAAGCCGTCCACTGCGTTGGCGGCGCGCCCGGCTAATTGCGGCAGCGTATGCTCCGCTGCTTGCCACAGGGAAACCCTGCGCTGCCGGGCCTGCTCGCGAATTTGTTGCAGGGTCTTGTCGCCTATGCCACGGGTCGGTGTGTTGATCACGCGCTCAAAGGCGGCATCATCGTTGGGGTTGACCAGCAACCGCAGGTAAGCGAGGGCATTTCTGATTTCGAGACGTTCGTAGAAACGGTGCCCGCCGTGAATATGGTAGGGAATTTGCGCCCGCAGGAGCGCTTCCTCAAGTACTCGCGATTGCGCGTTGGAGCGATACAGGATTGCGGCGCTGTGCCGACTGTTGCCCTGTGTGGTCCAATCCTCGATGCGTTCAGCAACAAAGCGCGCCTCGTCCTGTTCGTTAAAACCCGCGTACAGGGAGATGGGCTCCCCGTCCTGACCGGCGGTCCACAGGGTTTTGCCCATGCGCCCCACGTTGCGCGCAATCATGGCGTTGGCGGCATTCAAAATAGTGGCGGTGGAGCGGTAATTCTGTTCGAGGCGGACGGTTTGCACGTCGCCGAAATCCCGCACAAAGTTCTGAATATTTTCGATGCGCGCTCCGCGCCAACCGTAAATCGACTGATCGTCGTCCCCGACTGCGGTGACCGTCGCGCCGCCCCCGGCGAGCAACCGCAACCAGGCGTACTGTATGGCATTGGTATCCTGAAATTCATCCACCAGAATATGGGCAAAGCGTTGCTGGTAGTGATGCAACAGGTCCGGCTTGTTCAGCCACAACTCGTGGGCGCGCAACAACAGCTCGCCAAAATCCACCACGCCGCCCCGTTGGCAAGCCTCTTCGTAGCCGCGATAAACCTGCAACATCGCACTGGTGAATGGATCGCTGGTGGGCTGAATGTGGCCCGCCCGCAAGCCTTCATCCTTCTGACTATTGATGTACCACTGCGCCTGCCGATGGGGCCACCGTTCGGGATCGATCCCCAAGGTCGTGTAAACGCGCTTGATCAACCGCAACTGATCGTCCGCATCGAGTATCTGGAAGTTTTCCGAGAGGCCAGCGTCCTGCCAATGGGCTTTTAACAAGCGGTGGGCCAGGCCGTGGAAAGTGCCTATCCACATACCCTGCGGCGAGACACCGAGTAAATGCTGGATGCGCTCGCGCATTTCCCGCGACGCCTTGTTGGTAAAGGTCACCGCCAGCAGTGCGTGGGGCGAAATACGCTGCGCGCGGACCAGCCAGGCAATGCGATGTACCAGCACGCGGGTCTTACCGCTACCCGCACCGGCAAGCACCAGCAAGTGCTGGTCGGTGCTGCTCACCGCCTGCCGTTGGGCCGGGTTTAGTTCGTCAATTATTTGCGAGACATCCATGGGGGTTGGATTCTACCAGATCAAACACCGCGTTCGGCGCGAAGGGAGGCAATGTTCCCGCCCACTCGCCAATTAAATGGGACGCCCCGGTCTTTTTCCGGTAAATTATTTACAATTATTCAGTCCGTTCCTGCGCGCTATACGGAGTTTGTCCATTGACACCAGCCAAGCTGCCATCAGGCCCCCGTGAAACCTGCTGAACTGACGCAGGCCATCAGCGACCAGCTGCCGCGCCTGCGTAAATCCGAGCGCAAGGTGGCGGACTATATTCTCGCCAATCCACACGCTGCGATCCGCATGCGTATCGTCGATCTGGCCGCGCAGGCCGACGTCAGCGAACCGACCGTTATACGTTTCTGCCGCGCGGTGGGTTGTAACGGCTTTCAGGATTTTAAACTGGCCCTCGCGCAGCAGCTGGCCGCCAGCCCCAGTTTTGGGCAGATCGCGGTTACCGATACGGATTCCGTCGCCGAATATACCTTCAAGGTCTTTGATTCCACGGTGGATACCCTGTTAAAAGTTCGCGATCATCTGGATCTGGGGCTGCTGGACCTGGCGGTTAAAGCACTGTGCGCCGCTAAGCGGGTTGAGTTTTACGGGTTTGGCGCCTCGGCAGCCGTGGCGTTTGACGCCCAGCACAAATTCTTTCGCCTGCAACTGGTAACCGCAGCCTATTCCGACCCGCACCTACAGAACATGTCGGCCACGTCGCTGGAGCCCGGCGACGTGGTGGTCGCCATCTCCCAGTCGGGTCGCACCCGAGCGTTGCTCGATTCCATGGAGCTGGTCAAGCGCCGCGGTGCGCAGGTGATTGCCCTTGCGCCCAGCGCTACGCCGGTGGCGCGGGCCGCATCGATACCGATCACCATCGATGTAAAAGAAGATATTCAGCTCTACACCCCCCTGTCGTCGCGTATCGCACATCTGGCCGTCATCGACGTACTCGCCATCGGCGTGGCTCAACATAAGGGTGCCGCGCTGGCCGATCACCTGTTGCAATTGCAGGCCGGTTTGCAGGTGTTGCGGGTAGCGGAGGGAGAAGGGTAAGCATAGCCGCCCCGGCGCTTCACTCCACGGTGACGGACTTGGCCAGATTGCGCGGCTGATCCACATCCGTACCTTTCAGCACCGCCACGTGATAGGACAACAACTGCAGGGGCAGGGTATAGATTATCGCTTCCAGGCTCTCTGGAACATGGGGCATATTGAGCACGGTCAGCCCGGGCAGGGTATCGAATCCGGCATTGATATCGGCAAACACAAACAGCTCGCCGCCCCGCGCCTGCACCGAATGTAAATTGGATTTGAGTTTTTCCAGTAACTCGTTGTTCGGTGCTACGGCGACCACCGGCATATCCGCATCCACCAGCGCGAGGGGGCCGTGTTTTAATTCTCCAGCCGGGTAGGCCTCGGCGTGGATATAGGATATTTCCTTAAGTTTTAACGCCCCTTCAAGGGCGATGGGGTACTGCACGCCGCGGCCCAGAAACAGCGCATGGTGCTTATCCGCAAAGCGCTCGAAAACCCGCTCGATTTCGCCGTCCATAGCCAATACATCTGCGCACAGTGCTGGCAACTGGTGTAACGCGGTGACCAGCTGTTGTTCCCGCTCCGCGGACAGTGCATGGCAACGACCCAGTGCGATGCACAACAGCTGCAATGCCACCAACTGCGTGGTAAATGCTTTAGTGGATGCAACGCCAATCTCGGGCCCCGCGCGGGTCAAAATGGCGAGTTCGGACTCCCGCACCAGAGCGCTGTTGGGCACGTTGCACACCGCCAGCGTTCCCAGGTAACCAGCGGTTTGCGCTTCGCGCAGCGCCGCCAACGTGTCAGCCGTCTCCCCGGACTGTGAAATCGTCACAAACAGGCTGTTGGTCGGCACCACCACACGGCGATAGCGGTACTCGCTGGCTACCTCCACCTGGCAAGGGATGCCGGCCCAAGCCTCCAGCCAATAGCGAGCTACCAAGCCAGCGTGGTAACTGGTGCCGCACGCAACGATATGGATATGTTGCACCTTAGGAAACAGCGCTGTCCCCCGTTCGCCAAACGCTTCTGGAAGCACACGCTGATTATCTATGCGGCCCTGCAAGGTGGCGGCCAGAACAGCGGGCTGCTCAAAGATTTCCTTGAGCATATAGTGGCGATATTTGCCCTTGTCGGACTGTTCATCGGCTTCCGCCAGGGTGACCAACCGTCGCTCCACCCGGTGCCCATGGGCGTCGACGATATGGAATTCATTACCGCAGACTTCGGCAATGTCGCCCTCTTCCAGATACACAAAACGGTCCGTCACCTGGCCCAACGCGAGCGGGTCGGAGGCGATAAAATTCTCTTCTATACCCACGCCCAGCACCAACGGACTGCCACTGCGCGCCGCTACGAGAGTCCCGGGGGCTGTCGTGGAAATAACTCCCAGCGCATAAGCGCCCTCCAGTTGCACAACGGTTTTTTGTACAGCCTCGAGGAGCGATCCGGCGCTTTTGGTATTTTGCTCCACCAGGTGAGCAACCACTTCGGTATCCGTATCACTAACAAACCGATAGCCAGCAGCAATCAGTTGCGCGCGCAATTCCTGGTGGTTTTCAATAATGCCGTTGTGCACAACGGCAACCGGCCCGGAACAATGTGGGTGAGCATTTACTTCGTTGGGAACGCCGTGTGTTGCCCATCGCGTATGCGCGATCCCCAGCCCACCGCGAACCGGTTTAGCCGTCAGTTCGGCATCCAGATTGGCTACTTTTCCGGCTTGCTTGAGGCACTGGAGCTGACCTTGCTGATCAATGAGCGCGATACCGGCGGAGTCGTAACCGCGATATTCCAGGCGCTTAAGTCCCTCGAGCAAAATGCCCGTGACATTACGTTGCGCCACTGCACCGACAATACCGCACATGCCGCTACTCCCCGTCCTTACGCCGGGGGCGCGACCAATTATCCACCGTGCGCTGCTTGCCACGGGCGACCGCCAGGCTCCCCTCAGACACGTCATGGGTGATCGTCGATCCGGCGCCCACCGTCGCACCACCCCCCACCACAACGGGTGCCACCAGGGAAGTGTTCGAGCCGATAAACGCGCCGTCGCCAATAACGGTTTTGTGCTTATTGACCCCGTCGTAATTACAGGTAATGGTGCCGGCGCCGATATTGACGCCCGCGCCGAGCTCAGCATCCCCCACATAGCTGAGATGGTTAATCTTGCTGCCCGGCCCCACGTGGGCCTGTTTGGTTTCTACAAAATTACCGATCTTTGCGCCCTCGCCCAGGTGTGTACCCTGACGCAAGCGCGCAAACGGCCCCACTTCTGCGCCATCTTCAATGCGCACCGGGCCCTCGATAACGGAATGGGCTTTGATCACCACACCGTTGCCAATATCCGCGTCGCGAATAACTGCGTTCGGGCCAATACGCACGTTATCACCGAGGGTTACCTGGCCCTCGAACACGCAATTCACATCGATTTGCACATCGCGCCCGGCGCTCAGCTGGCCGCGACAGTCGAAACGATCAGGGTCGGCCAGACTGACTCCAGCATCCATAAGTTGTGCTGCCAGGCGGCGCTGATAATAACGCTCCAGGACCGCTAACTGGGCGCGGGTGTTGACCCCCTGGACTTCTTCCGCGGCCATGGGTTGCAACGTCTTAATGTTGTGGCCCTGTTGTCTGGCCAGGGCAATAATGTCCGTCAGGTAGTACTCGCGCTGGCGATTGTCATTGCCGATAGCCGGTAGGCAGCGGCGTAAGCAATCGCCGCCCAGCGCCAGTACACCGGTGTTGACTTCGGTAATCGCCAGCTGCTCCACAGTCGCATCTTTTTGTTCGACGATGCCAACCACTTCGCCTGCGGCGTCGCGCACGATACGACCGTACCCCGTCGGTTCGCCGAGCTCTACCGTTAACAGCGCGATAGTTTTCGCGTTCACTTGCGCCACCAGCGCCTTCAGGGTGGCACTGGCGATCAGCGGCACGTCGCCGTACAGAATTAACACGACGCTGTCAGCAGAGAGCGCCGGCAGGGCCTGCAGAACCGCATGGCCCGTACCCAACTGTTCAGTTTGTTCCACCCAGTGAATGTGGGGGTTGGCCAGGCGCTTGCGCACCGTTTCGCCGCCCGCGCCAGTCACCACAATCAAATTCGCATCGGGGAGCGTTCTTGCGGTGGTCAGAACATGGCCTAGCAGCGGACGGCCCGCCAACGGGTGCAGAACCTTGGGCAGGGAGGAACCCATACGGGTGCCCTGTCCCGCGGCAAGGACAATGATATCGACTGCCATAACGACCGTATCTCCAGTTCGGTTCCAGCCAGTTTAGGGGTTTGGCTGGCGAATGAGAAACGCTGTTTGCACGGCGTTGGTGATGCCCGCCACCGATTATCGCCACCGACAAAAAAGGCAGCCGTGGCTGCCCTTTTTTTCCGTAGCGGCTAACGTCCCGACGCCCTGCGACGCAGTTCCTCCACGGTGCGAAGACGCGCCGTCGCTTCGACGAGTCGGGCCGCCGCGCGGGAGTAGTCCACTTCGCTGCTCTGGTTTTTCATGTCGATCTCGGCCTGCTTGCGCGCTTCCTCGGCTGCGGCCTCATCGATGTCGTGGGCCCGTTGGGCCGTATCCGCGAGGATGGTGATGGTATTCGGTTGCACTTCGAGATAGCCGCCGGACAGGTAAAACACCTCCTCTTCACCGTGCTGCTTGATCAGCCGCACCGGCCCCGGTTTGAGCGCGGTCAACAATGGCGTGTGGCCATAGGTAATACCGAGCTCCCCCAGCTGGCCAGTAGCAACAACCATTTCCACCACACCGGAAAACAACGCTTCCTCGGCACTTACAATGTCGCAATGAACTGTCATTGCCATAATCCTGGTCTCTTACGTAGCGGTCTGTAACTACTGTTTCAGCGTTTTCGCCCGCTCAACGGCTTCTTCAATAGAGCCGACCATGTAGAACGCCTGTTCCGGCAGATGATCGTACTCGCCGTCGAGAATCCCTTTAAAGCTGTTGATGGTATCTTTCATGGGCACGTATTTACCGGGACTGCCGGTAAAGACTTCCGCCACGAAGAATGGCTGCGACAGGAAGCGTTGAATTTTCCGGGCACGGGCGACGATCAGCTTGTCGTCTTCCGACAGTTCGTCCATACCCAGAATGGCGATAATGTCCCGCAGCTCTTTGTAGCGCTGCAACACCGACTGTACGCCACGCGCCACGTTGTAGTGATCGTGGCCGATCACCAGAGGGTCGAGCAGACGGGACGTGGAATCCAATGGATCCACCGCCGGGTAAATACCGAGCTCGGCAATCTGGCGCGACAGTACCAGCGTCGCGTCGAGGTGAGCAAAGGTGGTGGCGGGGGACGGGTCGGTCAAGTCATCCGCCGGTACATAGACCGCCTGGAAGGACGTAATCGAACCGGTTTTAGTGGAGGTAATCCGTTCCTGCAACACACCCATTTCTTCCGCCAGGGTCGGCTGGTAACCCACCGCCGAGGGCATACGGCCAAGCAATGCAGATACTTCCGTCCCTGCCAGGGTGTAGCGGTAGATATTGTCGACGAACATCAACACATCGCGACCTTCGTCGCGAAAATGTTCCGCCATGGTCAGGCCGGTGAGAGCGACCCGCAGACGGTTGCCCGGAGGTTCATTCATCTGACCGTACACCAGCGCCACTTTGTCCAGTACGCTGGACTCTTTCATCTCGTGGTAAAAGTCATTCCCTTCCCGGGTGCGCTCGCCAACCCCGGCGAACACGGAAAACCCGGAGTGCTCCATGGCGATGTTGCGAATCAATTCCATCAGGGTAACGGTTTTGCCCACACCCGCACCGCCGAACAAACCGATTTTGCCGCCCTTGGCGATCGGCATAATCAGATCGATAACCTTGATCCCGGTTTCCAGCAGCTCGATGGCCGATGATTGATCGGCATAGGCGGGCGCTTTGCGGTGAATCGGCATATATTTTTCGGCATCGATGGGACCCGCCTCATCAATCGGCTTGCCCAGCACATCCATAATGCGACCCAGGGTGCCCTGCCCAACCGGAACGGAAATGGCGCCGCCGGTGTTGGCCACACTCAGTCCACGGCTCATTCCTTCAGACGAGCCCATGGCGATGGTGCGCACCACGCCATCCCCCAACTGTTGTTGCACTTCCAGAGTAAGGCCCTTGCCGTCAACCACCAGTGCATCATAAATGTTAGGGACCTGATCCCGTGGAAATTCCACGTCGATCACGGCGCCGATGATTTGCACGATACGTCCGCTACTCATTTCCAATTCCTCTCAACATAAGCCTGTTAATCTGTTTAATCTGTTTAATCTGTTTGCACCGCCGGCACCAGCTTCTTATACAGCCGCCGCGCCGCTAACAATTTCCGACAACTCCTGAGTAATTGCCGCCTGGCGTGCTTTGTTGTACAGCAACTCCAGTTCGTCAATTAATTCACCAGCATTCTCCGTGGCATTCTTCATTGCCACCATACGCGCCGCCTGTTCACAAGCCTTGTTTTCGATCACGCTCTGATACACCTGCGACTCGACGTAGCGCATCAGCAAACCGTCGAGCAGATCTCTGGCATCGGGCTCGTAGAGATAGTCCCAGTAGTGTTTCATGGCTTTGTCGGCGGCGGCTTCGAGGGGCAACAATTGGGCCACCTCGGCCCGCTGTGTCATGGTATTCACAAACTCGTTGCCTACCACAAACAGGCGATCTATTGTGCCTTGATTGAAATGCTCCAGCATCACTCGCACACCGCCGATCAGGTCTTCCGCAGCAGGCTGATCGCCCATGTCGCGAACCCTGGCCACCACATTGCCACCCACCGCCGCAAAAAATGCCGCGGCCTTGCCACCGATGGTACAAATCTCGGTTTCGGCGCCCTGTTCGCGCCACGCCTTCATTTCCTTGATCACCGCTTTGAACAGGTTGATGTTCAAACCGCCGCACAGACCCCTATCGGTGGATACGATAATGAAGCCGACGCGCTTCACTTCCCGACTCTCGAAATACTGGTGCCGGTATTCGGGATTGGCATTGGCGATGTGGCTGATCACCGCGCGGATGCGCTGCGCATAGGGTTTACCGAGCGCCATACGATCCTGAGCGCGGCGCATTTTACTGGCCGCCACCATTTCCATGGCGCTGGTGATCTTCTGCGTACTTTTTACGCTGTGGATCTTGGTTTTAACTTCTTTTCCGACTGCCATAAGCTGTGTGCCTGCTGCTCTTGTTGAGCGCTGCCGTTACCAAGTTTGCGTGGCGACAAATTTATCGAGGGCGGCCTTGAAGCTCGCTTCGATATCATTGTTCCAGTCGCCGCTTTTATCGACCTGGGCCAACAGATCCGCATGTTCGGATTTCATATAGGAGATGAGCGCCGCTTCGAAATCGCCGATCTTGTTGACTTCGATGCTTTTTAAATAGCCGCTGGTGGCCGCATATAACACCACACCCATTTCCGCGACACTCATCGGCGAGTACTGCGCCTGTTTCATCAGCTCGGTGACCCGCTGGCCGTGCTCAAGCTGTCCGCGGGTGGCTTCGTCAAGATCCGAGGCGAACTGGGAAAACGCGGCCAGCTCGCGGTACTGAGCCAGTGCCAGACGAATACCACCGCCCAGCTTCTTGATGATTTTGGTCTGTGCCGAGCCACCTACCCGAGATACGGAAAGACCAGCGTTCATCGCCGGGCGAATCCCGGAATTAAACAGGTCGGTCTCCACAAAGATCTGTCCATCGGTGATGGAGATTACATTGGTGGGAACAAACGCCGAGACATCACCGGCCTGGGTTTCAATAATTGGTAGCGCGGTTAACGAACCCGTTTGGCCTTTAACTGCGCCCTTGGTAAATTTTTCCACGTACTCCGCATTGACGCGGGACGAACGTTCCAGCAAGCGGGAGTGCAGATAGAATACGTCGCCGGGATAGGCCTCGCGACCCGGGGGACGACGCAATAACAGAGAGATCTGGCGATAAGCCCAGGCCTGCTTGGTCAGATCGTCATAAACAATCAACGCGTCCTGACCACGGTCCCGATAATATTCGCCCATGGTGCAACCGGTGTAGGGCGCGAGAAATTGCATCGCCGCCGGATCAGCCGCGGTGGCGGCAACCACAATGGTATGCTCCATGGCACCGTGTTCTTCGAGTTTGCGCACGATATTGGCAACGGTAGAACTTTTTTGCCCGATCGCCACATACACACACTTAATGCCCGTGCCTTTTTGATTGATGATGGCGTCGATAGCGATGGCGGTTTTACCGATCTGGCGATCGCCGATAATCAACTCGCGCTGACCGCGACCCACCGGCACCATGGCATCAATGGCCTTGAGGCCGGTCTGCACCGGCTGATCGACGGATTTACGTTCGATCACCCCCGGCGCTACTTTTTCGATAGCATCACTCAGTTTGGCGCCAATCGGCCCCTTGCCGTCGATGGGGTTACCGAGTGCATCCACCACGCGGCCTTCCAGCTCCGGACCAATGGGTACTTCGAGAATGCGGCCCGTGCAGCGCGCCTTCTTGCCCTCCGCCAGACCCTGGTAATCCCCCAGCACCACCGCGCCGACTGAGTCGCGTTCGAGGTTGAGGGCCATACCGTACAGGCCGCCGTCAAACTCGATCATCTCGCCGTACATGACTTCGGCGAGGCCGTGGATACGGACAATGCCGTCTGACACAGAAACGATGGTGCCTTCGTTTTTTGCCTCAGTGGCAACATCAAGGCTATCTATGCGTTGCTTGATGATGTCGCTGATCTCGGATGGATTCAGTTGTTGCATTCTCGATTCCTCGAACCTACGTATTTAATGCCTGTGAATTTATTACTACGAACTTAATGCCTCGGCGAGCTTCGCGAGGCGCCCGCGCACGGAACCGTCAATGGTGGTGTCGCCGGCGCGAATAATTGCGCCGCCGCGTAGCGCCGGGTCAACCGCCACGGTAATCGCTACCTTTCTCTGCAAGCGTTTCGTGAGGGCTGCGATCAACTTTTCCTGCTGCCCCGCATCGAGTTCGCTGGTGGCGATAACGTCGACTTCCAGCGTCTTCTCGAGATCGGCCTTGAGTGCTTCGAACTGCTCGGCAATATGTGGCAGCAGCGGCAGGCGGCGGTTTTCCGCCAGCGTGTGCACAAAATTTATGCCCTTGGCATCCAGCACATCACCGGCTGTCGCCACGATTTTTTCCGCTTTGGCCGCGGGGGTCAGGCCAGGGGAGGCCAGCAAACCGGCCACGGTAGCGTTTTGCGTAAGCGCGGTCAGCAGGTTCAGCATTGCCGACCACTGCGGCAAGGCATCGGCCGCCACTGCAAACTCAAACGCTGCTTTTGCGTAGGGTCGCGCCAGAGTGCTCAATTCAGCCATTGCGTCCTCGCTTACAGTTGCGCTGCAAGTTGATCAATCAGATCGCGATTGGCGTCCCGATCGATTGCACGCTCGAGAATTTTTTCGGCACCAGCTACCACCAGCGCTGCCAACTGCCCGCGCAATTCTTCGCGGGCGCGATTCAGCTCCTGGTCTATATCGGCCTGAGCGGCGGCCTTCAGACGTTCGCCTTCTTCACGGGCCTTGTCTTTGGACTCTTCGATAATCTGGGTAGAGCGCTTCTTGGCTTCTTCGATAAGCGCCGCGGCCTGCAATTTGGCCTCTTTTAGCTGATCCGTCGCCTTATCCTGCGCAAGCTCCAAATCGCGCATGGCGCGATCCGCGGCGTCCAGTCCGTCAGCGATCTTTTTCTGACGCTCTTCCATGGCCGCGATCAATGCCGGCCAGACAAATTTCATGCAGAACCATACAAAAATGGCAAATGAAATAACCTGGCCCAGTATCGTTAAATTGATGTTCACACCAATACCCCTTGAGTTAACCGCCTACGGTCTCGTGTTAGCACTGACCTGAAGCCTGTTAGCCGCCAGTTTTGGCAAAGATCAGGAACAGACCAATACCCACGCCGATCATCGGCACCGCATCCACCAGACCCATCACAATAAAGAACTGAGTGCGCAGCATGGGGATCAGTTCCGGCTGGCGCGCACCGCCTTCCAGGAACTTACCGCCGAGAATGCCCACACCGATGGCTGCGCCAACCGCACCCAGGCCCATCAGGATCGCACCAGCCAGATAAATTAATGAGGTTTCCATTTTTGCTCCCGTCGTATCGTCGAACGTTGGTTAAATAAAAGCGTTGTGTTAACTGCTTAAATGCCGCACTTACTCGTGGTGATCATAGGCCATTGCCAGATACACAATGGTCAACACCATAAAGATAAACGCCTGCAGCACAATAATCAGAATATGGAAGATTGCCCAGGGGACCGACAGCGCCCATTGTGCCCAAAACGGCAACAGGGCAATCAGGATAAAAATCATCTCGCCGGCGTACAGGTTGCCAAACAACCGCAAACCCAGGGACACCGGCTTGGCGATCAAGTTGACTACCTCCAGGAACAGATTGACGGGCAAACCCCACTTGCCAAACGGCTGCAGGGACAGCTCGGCGGCAAAACCCTTAAGCCCTTTTTGCTTAACGCTGTAATAAAGCACCAGCAAAAACACACTGAGGGCCAAACCCATGGTGATGTTTACATCCGTGGAGGGCACGATTTTCAGATACGGCACGCCCAGCAGGCTGGCCGCATGGGGAATAAAGTCGATGGGCACCAGATCCATGATGTTCATCATCAACACCCACACAAAAATCGTCAGGGCAAGTGGGGCAATCATGCGGTTGCGATGGTGGAACATGCCCTTGACGTTGTCATCCACGAACTCGACGACCATTTCCACCATATTTTGCAGGCCCGCGGGTACACCAACCGTGGGGTTTTTCGCGACTTTGTAAAATAGCCAGGAAAATAGTACGCCCAGCGCGAGCGAAACCCCGAAGGTGTCCACGTTGAGCGCCCAGAAACCCATTTGCGCGGCTTCCGCGCCGTCGTGGGCAAAACCCCAGCTGCCATCCGGGTGCCGACCATAGGTCAAATTGGTCAGGTGGTGGGCAATATATTCCCCGGAAGTCATTTTTTCACTGGCCATCTATATGTAATTCCTGCCTATGGTTTGTGATTTCTTTACACCTGGTAGCACTGTGGCATCTACTGCGACTGCGCTTTTTCCCTGTGCGCAACCTTGAATCTATCAGCCTTTAATCTATCAGCGCGACCCGTGATTCGCGGTTCGCTCCAGCGCCGGCGCCACCCAGTACACGCTCTGTACAACAATAAAGGCCGCGAACAACACCAACGCGTTGCGCGTGTCAGCAAGTGTGTCCAGGACGCTGAACGCCACCGCCAAACTTACTACTACCACTAGAAACTTTCCCGCAGTGCCGATATAAAAATTCCGCACCACCTCTGCTGCGGGAGCAGCGATGGCCGGTTTAAGGGCCATCCACATATAAACGCTGTTGGCTACGGCATTGCTCAGGCCGCCGACCGCCGCTGCAATCGCTGCCGCGGTGTCATACAGGGCCGCGATACCAACCAGCAGTGCACCCAGGACAAACTGCAGCGCAATCAGTCGATAAGCCAGCATCCGGTCGCGCCGTAGTGCAATACTCACAACAGCGCACCGCAGTGGAGCCTGACTAACCCGTTGCGCGCGGGATTCAATCTAGCTCGACAGGGAAAACTCCCTTGAAATTCAATGCGCTGGTTAGTCCCAACCAGAGCGCGGCGCATTATAGTAAGGTCGTCGCGACGAATCAATAGAATCTCCCGGCCGAGGCGCTTAAGTTGCCATGGCAAACGATGCGCCCTGGCGCTAAACCCTATTTTATGTGGCTAAGGAGTCCGTCGAGCTCATCCAGACTGTTGTAGCTAAATATTAACCTGCCCCGCCCGGAGACCTGATGCTGTATGCGTACCGGCAACCCTACCTGTTCGGCCAGTTTTTCCTCCAGAGCACTGACGTCGTGCGTACCCGGTTTATGTGGTGCGCGTTCCTGTTGCTTTGTTTGTCGCTTTAAAAAACTACGCACCAACTCCTCGGTTTGGCGGACCGACAATCCTTTCTGCACCACTTTGTGCGCCGCATCGATTTGCTCTCGTCCGGACAGGGCGAGCAACGCACGGCCGTGACCCATATCCAGATCACCATGTTCGAGCATGCGATAGACATCCCCCGACAGGGTGGACAGACGCATCAGGTTGGCTACTGTCGCGCGGGATTTACCCACGGCGTCGGCCACCTGCTGCTGAGTAAGGCCAAACTCGTCCTGCAGGCGCAGCAACGCGCGGGATTCTTCGACCGGGTTAAGGTCCTCCCGCTGAATGTTCTCAATCAGCGCCATGGCTATAGCGGCCTGATCGGGCACATCCCTTATGATCACTGGTATGGTCGCCAACCCGGCCAACTGAGCCGCACGCCAGCGCCGTTCGCCGGCAATAATTTCGTATTTGTCCACACCGACAGGCCGCACCACCACCGGTTGAATGACCCCCTGTCTGCGTATGGATTCCGCCAGCTCTTCGAGGGAATCCTGGCGCATATCGCGACGGGGCTGGTATTGGCCGCGGCACAATAACTCCACCGGCATTTCCCTGGTGGACTGTTGCGCGGCGCTCGCCAGCGCGGCATCCGCATCGGGGGCGTCGCCCCCCAGACCCAACAGTGCATCCAGCCCTTTGCCCAACCCTTTGCGCTTCACGCTCATTTAATCCACAGTTCCAAAATTGGTGTTAATCCCGTCGTTAAACATAACCGCTTTCGCGATTGATCCGGGGGTTTTGTTTGACCGTTTTTCCCGGTTTTTCTAGTCGTCCGCCGCCACGGACAGGGCAGCGGTCCTGATCACCGTTTTGTGGCGCCGCAATATCTCACCCGCCAGCCCGAGGTACGCAACGGAGCCTTTGGAATGTCGGTCGTAGGTCAACACCGTTTGACCAAAGCTCGGCGCCTCCGCCAGACGCACGTTGCGTGGGATGACCGTTCGGTAAACTCGTTCGCCAAAATAACTGTGCAGCTGCTTGGAAACTTCGTCGGTCAGGCCGTTGCGGGAATCATACATGGTGCGCAAAATCCCCTCGACCCGCAATTTCGGGTTAAGGCGTTTGGCAATCCCCGCGATGGTGTTGATCAGCTCTGACAAACCCTCCAGGGCGTAATATTCGCATTGCATGGGCACGATAACACTGTCGCTTGCCACCAGCGCATTCACCGTCAGCATGCTCAGGGAGGGGGGGCAATCAATAATGGTGATGTCGTAGCGCCCGGCGACGTCGGCCAGGGCTTTTTGCAACCGCCTCTCTCGATTATCCAGACTGAGCAACTCCACTTCGGCCGCCGTAAGATCTCTGTTCGCCGGCAGCAGATCGTAACCCGCCTCGAGGCATGGGCGGATTGCTTCCGCGGTTGGCGCACGACCGGTCAGCACGTCGTAAGTGGTGGTGTCGAGATCGTTTTTATCGACACCACTGCCGGTAGTGGCATTGCCCTGGGGATCCAGGTCAATCAAAAGTATGCGTTTGCCGTACGTGGCAAGCGCCGCCGCCAGATTAACGCTGGTGGTGGTCTTGCCAACGCCGCCTTTCTGGTTGGCTATGGCGAAAATATGACTCAAGGTTTTTCCCGTTTCCGTGAAACGTTACACCAGCGCTTTGGTTGGCGCGGGCAGGGCGTCACTAATAACAATCAGGTGTCGCGCGCCAACCACCCCCGGCACCTGCAAGGTATGGCAGGCGACGACCTTATAGGGTTTTGGCAGCGCCCTCAACTCCTCTTCGGGTTGGCGCCCCTTCATGGCATACAGGCTTCCCCGAGCCGTTTTCAGGTGCGCGCAGGCACTTACCATCTCGCCCGCCGCGGCGAACGCGCGACTGATAACCCCGTCGTATTGTCGGGGCGGCTGATAACTTTCCACCCGGTGTTGAACGACGTCCACATTTTTCAGCTGCAGCGTGTTTTTAGCGTGCACCAGAAACCGGGTTTTCTTGCCGTTGCTGTCCAGCAATGTAAACCGGGCCCGGGGGTTTGCTACCGCCAGCGGCAGCCCCGGTAGCCCGGCACCGGTGCCTACGTCTATAAACTCGCGACCTTCCAGGTGGGCCGCGATGCTAAGGCTGTCGAGTATATGGCGGGCGACAATCTCGTGCGGATCGGTGATCGCCGTCAGGTTATAGATCCGATTCCAGCGTTCCAACAGCGTGACAAAGTCGAGCAACCCCTGTATCTGGGTATTGTCCAGGCTGAGTTGCAGTGCGGTCAGACCCGTTGTTAGTTGGGCATGTAATGCGCGTTGTTGATCTTCCGCTAATGCCGGCATATTTTTTGGCCCTGTTTGACCTGATTAATCAGGCGGTTTTTTTTATCAAGGCCGTCTTTTTTTTCAGGAAAATCAGGAGCAGGGAAACAGCGGCGGGGGTCACACCGGGAATTCGGGCCGCGCGTGCCAGGGTGTCCGGGCGCGCTGTTTCGAGCTTCTGCTTCACCTCGTTGGACAACCCCGCTATCGACCGGTAATCGAAATCGGCCGGAATCTGCGTATTTTCCTGGCGGCGCAGACGCTCGATATCCTGCTGCTGGCGATCTATGTAACCCGCGTATTTGGCCGCAATCTGGATCTGCTGGGCAACGGTTTGATCGACCACTGGCCCGCCCGCCAGAGCGGCCACTGTCGCGTAATCGAGTTCGGGTCGCTTAAGCAATTCATACAAACTGTATTCTCGGCTGACAGGGTTATCGCTCAAGCTGTTGATCTTTTGCGCGGCGGCACTACCCGGTTGTACCCAGGTAGAACGCAAGCGCTGACATTCCGCCTCGATAGCGTCACGCTTGATGTTGAACGCCCGCCAGCGCGCATCGTCGACCAGACCCAGCTCCCGGCCTTTTTCGGTCAGCCGCAAATCCGCATTGTCTTCGCGCAGCAGTAGTCGATATTCCGCGCGACTGGTGAACATACGATAGGGCTCGTTGGTGCCCATCGTAATCAGGTCGTCCACCAGCACCCCCAGGTACGCCTCGTCCCGGCGTGGACACCAGGCGGGTTTTTGTTGTGCCTGCAGCGCCGCGTTGGTGCCGGCCAGCAATCCCTGCACGGCTGCCTCTTCATAACCGGTCGTGCCGTTTATCTGACCAGCGAAATACAGACCATTTATAAACCGTGTTTCCAGGGAGTATTTAAGGTCCTGGGGGTTAAAAAAGTCGTATTCGATCGCGTAGCCCGGGCGCGTAATATGGGCGCGCTCGAAACCCTGCATGGATTGCACCACGGCCAGCTGCACATCGAACGGCAGGCTGGTGGAAATACCGTTGGGGTACAACTCTCGTGTAGATAAGCCTTCTGGCTCGATAAACACCTGGTGGCTGCTTTTTTCCGCAAACCGCACCACCTTGTCTTCGATGGAGGGGCAGTAACGGGGACCAACACCATCAATCACTCCCGTGTACAGCGGCGAGCGGTCCAGCCCGGCCCGAATGATATCGTGGGTGCGCGCATTAGTATGCGTGATCCAGCAACAGGTCTGGCGAGGGTGTTGTGCAACATCTCCCAGATAGGACATCACCGGCTCGGGTTGATCGCCCCACTGCTCCCGCAGACCATCAAATGCTACTGACCTGGCGTCTATGCGCGGCGGCGTACCCGTCTTCAGGCGGTCGACACGAAACGGCATTTCCCGCAACCGCTGCGCCAGTTTTATCGACGGTGGGTCACCCGCGCGGCCACCGGCATGATGTTCGAGGCCAATATGGATTTTGCCTCCCAGAAACGTCCCTGCGGTCAGCACAATCGCCGGCGCATGAAAGCGCAGGCCCGACTGCGTTACAACCCCAAGTACCCGTTCTCCTTCGACAATCAGATCATCCACCGCCTGTTGAAAAATGCTCAGATTTGGCTGGCTTTCCAGCGCGTGGCGAATGGCCGCCTTGTACAACGCCCGATCCGCCTGAGCGCGGGTGGCCCGCACGGCTGGACCCTTGCGAGCATTAAGAACACGAAATTGTATGCCGCCCAAATCGGTGGCAGCCGCCATAGCGCCACCCAGCGCATCGATCTCCTTGACCAGATGGCTCTTGCCGATACCGCCGATCGCCGGATTACAGGACATCTGGCCCAGCGTTTCGACGTTATGTGTCAGCAGCAGCGTATTGCAACCCATGCGGGCAGCGGCCAAAGCCGCCTCGGTCCCGGCGTGGCCGCCACCGATAACGAGGACATCGAAACTGACGGGGTGGCGCATACAGATCATTCACAGATGAGAAATCAGGCTGGGCATTATAGCTGGTGTTGTCGGTAAGGCACAGGAGGCAGGAAAAGCTTTATAAAGATAAAGCGGAGAGAACAGATAACAACCATATTAAATTAGTTACCTAGTTAATTATTACTGTTATTAGCCAATATTTTTCTGTGGGTAACAGACCTATGTCTTTGATAGTGTGTTTCTTTTTCAGTTTATTTTCGGTTGGTAACCACCGCCAAACCAATGGGCAGCCTGTGCCCGTCTTATGGGTAAACCGCCTTGTCTGCCGCCAGCGTCCGGTCCGTTTCTCTGGAAACAGCCACTTACTCAGGTTTCACACACAGATTAAGACCCTGAACATACAGAGCTTACCCACAACACGAAAGGCCATTATTGATCTCCGGCAGGACCTTGCGGATTGTATTCGTTGATCGCTGGGGGGTTTTTCATTAGAATGGCCGCCCTTTTAAATGAATGCTTGGCGCTCACTGCCTAATTATGGATTTCCGGTCATGAAAAGAACATTTCAACCCAGCGTTATAAAACGTAAGCGCGCCCACGGATTTCGTGCTCGGATGGCCACCAAAAATGGCAGGCTGGTTATTGGCCGTAGACGCGCGAAAGGACGCAAGCGTCTGGCAGCCTAAAGCGGCGGCACTAACCACCCGATACTGTGGCAGGAGCAGCGTTCGGCAGAGACAAGCGCCTGTTAACCGCGAGGGACTACGCGGCGGTATTTAAAAACCCGCCTTTCCGAGTTTCCGATCGACACATGCTGCTGCTGGCTCGCCCCAACGGACTGGGTTACTCCCGCCTCGGTTGTGTGGTCGCCAAAAAAAATGTTCGTCGGGCGGTGGGCCGCAACCGGATAAAACGGGTGGTAAGAGACACGTTTCGACGGCAGCAGCAATTGTTGATGCCCATGGATATAGTTTTTATTGCACACAAAGGTCTGGATCTGTTGGTCCCCCAGGCGCAAACCCAATGCCTTCAAAAGAACTGGCAGCGGCTGGCGCGGCGCGCAGAGCAGACGGGGGAGCAAAAATGATCGGCAAACTAATGGGCGCGTTCATTAGAGGTTATCAGTACCTGATCAGCCCCCTGCTCGGCCCCAACTGTCGTTTTTATCCAACATGTTCAGCCTATGGCCTGGAAGCGCTCGAAAAACACGGTGCCGCCAAAGGGGGGTATTTGACGCTGTGCAGACTTGCCAAGTGTCATCCGTTTCATCCCGGTGGCTGTGACCCAGTTCCGGACCCGGGCCAGCTGGCTCCGCATCAAAGCGAGTGAATTAGGGTATGGATTGGCAACGCAGTCTTTTGATCGGCGCTATGGTCCTGGTGTTTGGGGTTCTGTTTATACGTTGGAACGACTTCCAGGAAACCCGGCAACCACTGCCTGCTAGCGTCGAAGAGGCGGTGGTCGTTCCCAGTCTGGGCGCAGGTGCAGGTGCAGTGCAGCCCGGCAGCGATTCTGCGATTCCCTTGCTAACGCCAGCACACTCGACAGCGGAAACCACCCCCCAAAAAGATGCGGCGCGATTGGTTACGGTTAGCACAGATGTGCTCGAGGTAGTGATCGACACCTACGGCGGAGATATCGTGCGCGTAGCGTTACCTGAACATCGCGTCGCGGTGGAAAACAGCGCAGAGCCAATCGTAATGCTGAATCGCACAGCGACGCGCACTTATATTGCACAAAGTGGATTGATTGGCCAGAACGGTACGGATACAGGGGGCTCGCGGCCGCTGTTCAGCGTTGCGCGGGACAGTTACACACTTGCAGCAGATGCCGACTCCCTGACCGTGTCATTGCACTTGCAGCAGGGCGCGGTACTGATTGAGAAGCAGTTTGTATTTCGCCGCGGCGACTATTTGCTGGACGTGGTGTATCAGGTAAAAAATCAGGGCGCCACACCCTGGCAGGCCCATCTTTTCGGACAAATTCAACGGGATTCTTCCAACCCGAACGCAAGTAGTGGCGCGATGGCGCCCAGCCCTTTTCTGGGGGCGGCGTTAACCTCTGAAGAACATAACTACATTAAAAATGACTTTGACAATATTGCCGAAGGGCCAATTAAAACCGTCAAGGTCGGCGGCTGGGTGGCCATGGTGCAGCATTACTTTATCAGCGCCTGGGTACCAGACCAACAACTGAAGAATGAATTTCTATTGCGCAAACTGGGCGATCGCGACCTGTACACCATGGGCTTTACATCGCCTGCGCAGACCGTTCCTGCTGGCGAAGAAGGTCGCTTTGGCGCCGCATTTTATGTGGGCCCCAAGGACCAGGATACCCTCGAAAAAATATCACCCTATCTGGATTTAACGGTTGATTACGGCTGGTTGTGGTGGGTCGCCAAACCACTTTTTTACGGGCTGACGTTCTTTTATAGCGTGGTGGCCAACTGGGGTTGGTCGATCGTATTGCTAACGATACTCATTAAAGGGATTTTTTATCCCCTGTCTGCAACCAGCTACCGTTCCATGGCGCGCATGCGCAAATTGCAGCCGGAAATGAAGCGCCTCAAGGATTTGTATGGCGATGACCGGCAGAAAATGTCCCAGGAGACCATGAACCTGTACAAGCGGGAAAAGGTCAATCCGCTGGGCGGGTGTCTGCCAATGTTAATTCAGATGCCGGTGTTTATCGCCCTGTACTGGGTATTGAACGAGAGTGTCGAGTTGCGCCACGCGCCATGGATTTTCTGGATAGTAGATTTGTCAGTGAAGGATCCGTTTTATGTGTTGCCGATCCTTAACGGCCTGAGTATGTTTTTCCTGCAGACCCTGCAACCCGCGCCGCCCGACCCCACCCAGGCCAAGGTCATGAAAATAATGCCGGTGGCCTTCAGCTTCTTTTTCATGTTCTTTCCTGCGGGTCTGGTGTTGTACTGGACGGTGAACAGCGTCTTGTCAATTGCCCAACAGTGGGCAATTACCCGCAAAATAGAAGCAGCCGACTAGGCTTGTTTGGTTACCAGGCCAAGCCGGTGGCGACAGCCCCATGGGATATGACACAGATGTAATAGCTGCGATCGCCACCGCGCCCGGGCGCGGGGGTATCGGTATCGTGCGCGTGTCGGGCCCAAATCTTGTTCCTTTGCTGGAACAGCTGGTGGGAACGACCATTCCACCCCGCCAGGCTTATTACAGCGCATTCCGCGATGGGCTGGGGGGGGTGGTCGATCAGGGGCTGACTCTTTTTTTTCCAGCCCCAAAATCCTTTACCGGCGAAGACGTGGTTGAACTGCACGGTCACGGCGGCCCGGTGGTGATGGATGCACTGTTGGCGCGCGTCATAGAGCTGGGCGCCCGGGTTGCTCGGCCGGGAGAGTTTTCCGAGCGAGCGTTTTTGAACGGCAAACTGGATCTGGCTCAGGCGGAAGGAATTGCGGATTTAATCGCGGCGGATTCTACCCTGGCGGCGCGCAACGCACTACGTACCCTACAAGGCGCTTTTTCGCAGCGCATTCACGTCTTTATCGAAGCCCTGGTGCGCCTGCGCGTGTATGTGGAGGCGGCCATCGATTTTCCCGAAGAAGATATCGATTTTCTATCCGAGGGGCGCGTCGGTGAGAGCCTCGATGACCTTATTCAGACGCTTGACAGCCTGGTGGCAGATGCTGGCCAGGGTGTCTTGCTTCAGGAAGGCATGACAGTGGTCATTGCCGGCAAGCCAAATGCCGGAAAATCCAGTTTGCTAAACAAGTTGTCGGGGCGCGACAGTGCAATCGTGACCAGCATACCGGGCACCACCCGCGACCTGCTGCGTGAGCGCATTGATATTGATGGGATGCCGCTGCATATAGTTGACACAGCTGGTCTCAGGGACAGCGCTGACGAAGTTGAGCAGGAGGGTATGCGCCGCGCCTGGGAGGAAATCGAACGGGCAGATCGGGTGCTGTTTGTGGTCGACAGCAGCGAGTCCCGCAGCGTTGTCCCCGAGCAGATCTGGCCGGCGTTTTTCGCGCGCTTACCCGGGCGCCACAACCTGACGTTCCTGCTAAACAAAATTGATCTATCCAGCTTGTCGGCAGGTCAGGATTCAACCCCGGGTTCGGCTACGGCGGGTAGCGAAACCTACCCGGTGCTGCGCCTGTCTGCGACCACCGGCGCTGGGCTTGATCACCTGCGGCAACACCTTAAGGCGTGTATGGGCTATCGGGGCACAACGGAGGGGTTGTTCACCGCCCGCCGCCGCCACCTCGAGGCGCTCATAAGCACACAGAGGCTGTTGCGCGACGCTGCCCGGCAACTACGCGCTGCGCAACAGGGCGAACTGTTGGCTGCGGATTTGTTGCAAGCCCAGCGGTTGGTTGGGCAAATTACCGGAGAGTTCACCAGCGATGATTTGCTGGGGGAGATATTCTCGACGTTTTGTGTCGGGAAATAATGACAAAGATAGCGATCTTGGTCACGAAGATTTTCTGCTCAGCGTTTACTCTTTCCCGGTTCGCGGAGATCGGGGCCAAAACACAGAAAGCGCACGGGAAACCCAAAAGAAGTTAACAGGTTATCCACAATTGGTGATCAAAAAATAAGCACTTTTCTTTGCGTGCCTGTGCAAAAAAACAGTGTTTTATTATTATCTAACCTGCTGATAGTAAACAATATTAGTGTTTTATAAAAAACGCCGCATTTTAAATAAAGATGTGGATAACAGAACTGATACCTCTTAGACTAACGATCTTTCACGAACACCGCTTTGCGAAGAATAAATAGCCACAATTAATTACCTATAAAATGGAGACAGTCTTGGTGCACAGGGCGTGGGAACAATGTTTGGGTCAACTCCGGGAAGAAATGCCCGCGCAACAATTCAACACCTGGATTCAGCCATTGCAGGTGGATTCCGACCTGATGGCCGACGGCGTGCGATTGATAGCGCCCAATCGGTTTGTTCAGGATTGGGTGAACGACAAGTTTATTGATCGTATCCGCGAGTTGTATCTGGGGGTGTGTGGCAATACTTTGGGTGCGGCGCAAGTTCTGGTCACGGCGCGGGAGTCGGCGCCGGGGTTTGTGGAGACGTCACCAGCAGAACCGCTCGCTTATCCAGCAGAGGCTGTGGCCATGGACGGAGCACTACGGGCGCCAGGTGCGGCGTCTGGTCGGACAGTCAACGGACTCAACGGCACCTCTGGTCTGGAGCGCGCGAATGGTGCTCCTCGACAATCCTCGAATTCTCGAGCCAGCCGCCCGCAGCAGGAACACGACCCGCGAGACTATTTGAATAAAGCCTTTGTCTTCGATTCATTTATTGAGGGCAAGTCCAATCAACTGGCGCTGGCCGCATCCAAGCAGGTTGCCGAAAACCCCGGCGGGTCTTACAACCCCCTGTTTATTTACGGTGGCGTCGGTCTTGGAAAAACCCATTTGATGCACGCGGTGGGCAATGCGCTGCGGATCGCAAAACCGGATGCTAAAATCGTTTATCTGCACTCCGAGCGCTTTGTAGCGGATATGGTCAAGGCCTTGCAGTTAAACGCTATCAATGACTTTAAGCGTTTTTATCGTTCGGTAGATGCGCTGTTGATTGACGACATACAGTTTTTTGCCAAGAAGGAACGCTCCCAGGAAGAGTTTTTTCATACATTTAATGCGTTGCTTGAAGGCGGTCAGCAAATGATTCTGACCAGCGACCGCTACCCAAAGGAAATAGATGGCGTTGAAGAGCGACTTAAATCCCGGTTCGGCTGGGGTTTGACGGTCGCCGTCGAACCGCCGGAGCTGGAGACCCGGGTAGCCATTTTAATTAAGAAGGCACAGCAGGCGAAAATCGAGTTACCCCACGAGGCGGCTTTTTTTATCGCGCAGCGCATTCGCTCCAATGTTCGCGAACTGGAGGGGGCGCTAAAGCGTGTTATAGCGAGCGCGCATTTTACCGGTCGACCCATCGACATCGAATTAATCCGCGACTCACTCAAGGATTTGTTGGCCCTGCAGGACAAGCTGGTTACTATAGACAATATTCAGCGCACGGTGGCGGAGTACTACAAGATCAAACTGTCGGATTTGTTATCCAAGCGCCGCAGCCGTTCAATCGCCAGGCCAAGACAGGTGGCCATGGCTCTGGCAAGGGATCTGACCAATCGCAGCTTGCCGGAAATTGGCGAGGCGTTTGGCGGCCGGGATCACACCACGGTGTTGCACGCCTGCCGCAAGGTAAAAGAACTGAAGGATACCTCCAGGGACATCGGTGAAGACATGAAGCTGCTTTTGAGGTTGTTGACAACCTGAAAGCGAGCGCTTACTAACGAAAGCCAGATAACTAATTATTTCGCAGAAGAGATGCCACAATGAAGTTTAGTATTTCCCGGGAAGCGTTTCTTAAACCCTTGCAGCTCGTTGCCGGCGTTGTAGAGCGCCGTCAAACCCTACCGATTCTCGCCAACGTTCTGGTGGTGCTTGACGGTGACCAGTTGGCGCTCACGGGTACGGACCTGGAAGTTGAAATCGTTGGTCGCGCCACCCTAGGTGAAGTCGGCGAAAGTGGTGAAGTGACAGTACCCGCACGCAAGCTGGTAGATATTTGCCGCTCCTTGCCCGACGGCTCAACCATCAAGTTTGTTAGCGACTCCAGTGGCCGGATAGTGCTGACTAGCGGGCGCAGCCGGTTTACTCTGGCTACGTTGCCCGCCAATGAATTTCCCAGCGTCGACGATAGTCCAGGCCAGCTGGAATTTGCCACCACCCGGGCGAGCCTCAAGGGTTTACTGGACAGCACGGCGTTTGCCATGGCCCACCAGGATGTTCGCTACTACCTTAACGGTATGTTGTGGGAAGCGAGCGCTGGGCAGTTGCGGGTTGTAGCCACGGATGGACATCGGCTGGCTATGAGTACACTGCCCGTTAATGGGTTGGAGGTCAGCGAAAAAGTCGGTGCCATCGTGCCACGCAAAGGTGTGGTGGAGCTGTCCCGCCTGTTAAACGAGGACGGGGATCTCAAGGTGGTGATTGGCAATAACCACATCCGGGTAAGTAGCGATGATTTTCTGTTTACATCAAAGCTTGTGGATGGTGCCTACCCGGACTATAACCGGGTGCTGCCAAAAGGCGGGACGCGCCTTCTGGAAGGGGGTCGGAATGAATTGCGTAGCGCTTTTAGCCGAACGGCTATTTTATCTAATGAGAAATACCGGGGTGTTCGCTTGTTGCTGAGCGACGGCATGCTAAAGATGGTGGCAAACAATCCTGAGCAGGAGGAAGCAGAAGAAGAAGTCTCGGTCAGTTACAGTAGTGAGGATCTGGAAATAGGTTTCAACGTCAGTTACATTATTGACGTATTAAACGTGCTCGGTGGCGAACAGGTACGATTTACGTTTTCTGACGCCAATAGTAGTGCGCTAATGGAGGATCCAAAACAGGAACAGGCCATCTACGTTATCATGCCCATGCGGTTGTAAAAGTAAGATCGTTTTTTCTCCCCTATGTACCTAAGGCAGCTCGACGTCCACGGGTTGCGTAATCTTCAGTCGGTTAAGTTATCGCCCGGCCCGCGCATCAACACTATCTGCGGACCCAACGGTAGTGGCAAAACCAGTCTGCTGGAGGCCATCTATCTGCTCGGTCGCGGCCGCTCCTTCCGTACCCGAACGCTCAAATCGATAATTAATACGCAAACAGATGCCTGCACGGTATTTGGCCTGGTGTGCCGGGAAGAAACCCTTTCGGGAGGTGACGGTGCCCTGCGGCGCGACGTGCCCGTAGGGGTCAGTCGTACCCGCTCTGGCGGGTTTCACTTCAAGCTGGATGGAGAGCGGGTTTATGCTTCGTCGGTGCTTGCCCAGGCTTTACCGCTGCTACTGTTAAACAACGACAGTTTTCAGTTGCTGGAAGGGGGCCCGCAGGGTCGCCGACAGTTTTTGGATTGGGGCGTGTTCCACGTGGAACACGATTTTAAGGAGATCTGGCGGCGGTTGACCCGCTGTCTACAACACCGCAATTCATTGCTTCGTCATGATAGAATAGACCCCGCAGAAATCGCCCTGTGGGACGCCCAGTTTATTGAGCTTTCTGAACGCGTAACCGTCGAACGAAAACGCTACCTTGACGCGCTTGCGCCACGTATTAGCCAGGTTTTACAGCGTCTTTCCCCGGTCAAAGACCTGCATTTTCGATTTCAATGCGGCTGGGATGAGAGATTGTCGCTTGCAGAAGTGCTGGTCAAAGACCGGCAGCGGGATCGGCAGGGCCGAGTCACTCACCATGGCCCTCATCGTGCGGATCTCAAAATATTATGCGGGAATCAGGCGGCGGCAGAAGTGCTGTCGCGGGGGCAATCGAAAGCGCTGGTCACGGCGATGTTGCTGGCTCAGGGGCAGTTATATTTTGAGGCCACGGGCCGTACTTGTGTTTACTTGCTCGACGACCTGCCAGCAGAGTTAGATCGGGGACACCGCCAGGCGGTGGCAGTGTTTCTCGGCGAGATGCAGGCCCAGGCGTTTATTACGGGGACGGACGAAGCGGAGCTGCTATCCCTGTGGCCGGGGCCTGAGATAGGAGACGGAAATATTGGCCAAACAGTGTTCCACGTGGAACAGGGGGTGGTTTGTGGTGTTTAGTTTTTGTGTCAAACGAATAAAGGATAGCGCATGAGCGAGGAAAAGAACTACGATTCGTCGAGTATCAAAGTCCTGAAAGGTCTTGATGCGGTACGCAAGCGCCCCGGAATGTATATTGGCGACACCGACGACGGCACTGGTCTTCATCATATGGTGTTTGAGCTGGTGGATAACGCTATCGACGAAGCGCTCGCCGGTCACTGCACCGAAGTAAAGGTGATAATTCACCCGGACGAGTCGGTAACGGTAACGGACAACGGTCGTGGGATCCCGGTCGATGAGCACGAGGAGGGCGTCTCCGCCGCCGAGGTGATCATGACGGTACTGCATGCGGGAGGCAAGTTTGACGACAATAGCTACAAAGTGTCTGGCGGGCTGCACGGCGTAGGAGTTTCTGTCGTGAATGCGTTGTCTGAGACCCTGAAGCTGGTGATTCGCAGGGACGGCAAGGTTTACGAGCAAGTTTATCACCACGGGGTACCCGAGGCACCGTTAGCTGCGGTCGGTGAAACCCAGGGAAAAGGAACGGATGTGACATTTTGGCCATCCACCGGCACCTTTACACATATCAGCTTCCATTTCGATATTCTCGCCAAGCGATTAAGGGAGTTGTCGTTTCTTAATTCCGGAGTGCGGATCTTGCTCCAGGATGAGCGCACCGGCAAAGAAGAGCTCTATGAATACGAGGGTGGTCTGAGGGCCTTCGTCGAATTTCTTAATCAGAACAAAACTGGGGTCAATCGCATTTTTTACTTCACCACGCAGCGCGACGATGGGGTAGGTGTAGAGGCCGCATTACAGTGGAATGATGGGTTTCAGGAAAATATTTTTTGTTACACCAACAATATTCCCCAACGAGATGGCGGAACGCACCTGGCCGGGTTTCGTTCGGCGCTGACGCGAAGCCTGAATACCTACATTGAGAAAGAGGGCATTGCCGCTAAAACCAAGGTTGCCACCACCGGTGACGATGCCCGGGAAGGGCTGACCGCCGTTATTTCCGTAAAAGTCCCGGATCCCAAATTCTCGTCGCAAACCAAGGACAAACTGGTTAGCTCCGAAGTTAAAACGGCGGTGGAACAGGAGGTCGGCAATAAATTTAACGAGTATTTACTGGAAAATCCGCAGGAAGCCAAAACCATTGTTATGAAGATGGTCGAGGCAGCTCGTGCCCGTGAAGCCGCTCGTAAGGCGCGGGATATGACGCGCCGTAAAGGCGCGCTGGATATCGCCGGTCTGCCCGGTAAGCTTGCGGATTGCAGGGAAAAAGATCCGGCATTGTCCGAGCTTTATTTGGTGGAGGGCGATTCCGCGGGTGGATCAGCGAAACAGGGGCGGGATCGCAGCAATCAGGCGATACTGCCCTTGAAAGGAAAAATTCTGAATGTGGAAAAAGCCCGGTTTGACAAAATGCTGTCCAGCGCCGAAGTCGGAACCCTGATAACCGCGCTCGGCTGTGGTATCGGTCCCCAGGAATTTAACGCCGACAAGCTGCGCTACCACACCATTGTCATCATGACCGATGCGGACGTGGATGGCTCCCACATTCGCACCTTGCTGCTCACGTTCTTTTTCCGCCAAATGCGGGAGCTTGTCGACCGTGGCCATATTTATATTGCTCAGCCGCCGCTGTACAAAATTAGCAAGGGTAAGCAGGAACAGTACCTGAAGGATGACGTTGCTTTAACGGAATTTTTGACCCAGTCTGCATTGGCGACCGCAGCCCTGCATGTCAATGCAGAGGCGCCAGCCCTGAGTGGAGAAGCGCTCGAAGCGCTGGTCAAGCATTATCGTCGGGTCATGGCGATCATCGAGCGTATGTCCCGCGTCTACCCGCAGGAAATACTTGACCAAATGGTATACATACCAAAAATTGATGCCGCCCAGTTGGCTGATCGAAGCGCCGTCGAACAGTGGTGTCAACATTTGCAAACAGCCTTTTACAGCGGTACCAATTCTCGTAGCCACCACTACGAGTTCTCCGTGCACGAGGATGTCGAGCGCCACCTGTTTTTACCTGTGGCGGCGGTGGTTGCTCACGGAGCACGTATAACCTACGAATTTAAAAGAGATTTTTTCCTTTCCGGGGAATATCGAGCCATCGTTGCACTGGGTGAAGAATTACAGGGTCTGCTCGAAGAGGGCGCTTATGTTCAACGTGGCGATAAGAAAAATACCGTCGAAAGTTTTCCAGAGGCTTTAGATTGGCTAATGGATGAGTCCCGTCGCGGGTTCACCATTCAGCGCTACAAAGGGCTGGGTGAAATGAACCCGGAGCAGTTGTGGGACACCACCATGAACCCCGAAACGAGACGTATGTTGCGGGTCACTGTAGAAGACGCGATAGGCGCCGATCAAATGTTTAATACATTGATGGGTGATCAGGTAGAGCCGCGTAGAAACTTCATTGAAACCAATGCGTTATCCGTGGCTAACCTGGATATTTAAGGCGGTTGATACAGCGGTCTACGCAATGGACTGCGCTTGGAACACGCTCCAATCACGATACTCGCGGTGCAAAATCCAGGGTTTCGGAGCAGGTGGCTAGGTGTTCCGGGTGTCGGTTTTTCGACGCCCAGGATCCGCGCGTCGATCCTCGTGATAAAGATCCATCCGCGTTTCCTGACGGCGCTCGGCGAGAGTTCTGCGCAAGCCGCGCCGACGTTCCTGCCCCCGGTAGCTGGATTTCGTTATTTGCATAGTTTGGTGCAGAACCTGCGATCAATACAGCGCAAAAGTGATTACAAATTTCACTGCAATTAACGTCCTTCGTCAAGGTGCAAATAGCCATCGAGGGCCGTTTCTATCCAGGCCTGCACCACCTCCGTGAGCGCTTTGCTGTCCTGATTAGCGGTCACAATTGGCGCGCCGATGACCACAGTAATAGTGCCTGGATACTTGATAAAGCGATGGGCTGGCCAACAATTTCCGGCATTGTGCGCCACCGGTACAATAGGCACCTGTGCAGCAATGGCGATGGCTGCGCCGCTGCGCCCATAGTTACCCACCTGCCCTGGTTTGATGCGGGTACCTTCTGGATAGATAACCAGGTTATTTCCTTCCGCGAGCCTTTGTTTTCCGAGGGCCAGGACCTGCTTTAGCGCCACACGCGGATTGCTGCGGTCGATGGCGATTGGTCGGGTCATGGCCAGCCCCCAGCCGAAAAAAGGAATGTACAACAACTCTTTTTTTAGCAGCGTACTGGCCGGGCGAAACAGGCGTTGCAGATAGTACGTCTCCCAGCTGGATTGATGTTTGCTGAGCGCCACGAAGGGTGTTCGTGGAATATTTTCACGCCCGATAACCCGCAGCCGAACGCCGCAGGTGATGCGGAGCCAGAGGATAATTAAACCGTTAGCGGATGTAATCAACGTCTGGCGGGGTCGGAAGGGCAGAAACCACCCCACGGTAAAGGCCAGCACGGAAAAAACGAAAACCACCGGAATGTAGCCGATGTAGAATAGCAGCGACCGGGCACCGGAGCATAACCGCTTCAATGGGAGCGCTCGTCAATAGCACCGTTAGCCGCAAAAGACGCGCCAAGCAATGCATCGACAGCCGCTGCCAGATCATCGTACACCGGCGCAGCGCGCAGTGCGGGGTCCGCCTGCTCACGCAATGCCCGCTCACTGTCGGTACCTTTACCGGTGCGCACCAAAATTGGCGCACAGTCCCTTTGAATAGCCGCCTGCAGGTCGCGCAAGCTGTCGCCGATAACGGCAACACCGGCCAGGCAGCAGTCCAGTTCCCGCGCTATGGCGTCGAGCATGCCGGGGGCCGGTTTGCGACAGGTGCAGTGTTCATCGGGAAGGTGCGGACAATAAAAAATGGCACTGATTAAACCGCCAGCGTCTTCCACCTGGGTACACATTTTATGGTGAATGGCCTCAAGTTCATCCAGGCCAAACAGGCCGCGACTTAATCCCGATTGGTTGGTCGCCACAGCGACGCGATACCCAGCAGCTGTCAGTCTGGCAATGGCGTCCAATGCCCCGGGAATAGGTACCCATTCGTCTGGGCTCTTAATAAAGTTTTCAGAGTCTGCGTTAATGACGCCGTCCCGATCCAGAATAACCAGTTTCATTGCTTAAGCCGCGCCTTTATCCACAACCAGCAACGAGATGTCCGCGATGTTTAGAAATAAATTTTGCAGTGTTTGTAGCAGTGCGAGACGATTGTTGCGCACCTCGGAATTTTCCGCCATCACCATCACCTGGTCGAAAAACTGGTCGACAGGTTTGCGCAACGATGCCAGTTCCGTCAATGCCTGGGTATAACGTCGCTGTTCCAGTAACGGATTGACGACCCTGTGGCAGGACGCCACTGCCTGTGCCAGAGCAAGTTCAGCCGGATCCTGAAGCAGGGCCTGGTCGATGGCGACTGAAGACCCGGACGTTGTAGCGCTGTCAGATTTGGCAAGAATATTAGCGACCCTTTTATTGGCGCTGGCCAGCGCCGCCGCGTCGGGGATCTGGTTAAAGGCATTAACCGCCTGCACGCGGAAATGGATATCCAGCGGGTTAGTTACGGGGCGCGCGGTGACAGCGAGAAACACTTCGGCTGGAATGCTCTGCTCTTCGTACCAGGCCCGCAGGCGCTCGAGAACGTACTTTAAAACCCGGTCGACCAGCGCGGTATCTTGTGCAAAAGCGGGATATTGCTCCGCGGCAACAGTGAGCGCGGCGCGCAAATCCAGATCGATTTGTCCCTCAATTAAAATGCGTAGCACGCCGAGACTTGCACGGCGCAGGGCAAAAGGGTCCCGGGATCCCGACGGCACCTGACCAATCGCGAAAATTCCCGTTAGCGTGTCGAGTCGGTCGGCGGTGGCGAGGGTTGCGCCCAGCGGCGACGGGGGTAACTTATCACCGGCAAAACGCGGCATATACTGCTCTTCAAGGGCTGCGGCGACGCCAGCGTCTTCGCCATCGTGCAGGGCGTAGTGGTGACCCATGACGCCCTGTAGATCGGCAAACTCCTGCACCATGGCGCTAACCAGATCGGACTTACTTAATTCCGCGGCGCGGCGAGCGGCATTTTCGGGTGCGCCAAAACTGGGGGCGAGGTATGTGGCGAGCGTCGCCACTCGCTCAGTTTTATCAAACAACGATCCCAGTTTTTGTTGAAACACAATATCCCGGAGCTTGTCGCGTTGCGTGGCCAGACTAGTTTGTTTGTCCACACCAAAGAAAAAGGCGGCATCGCTGAGACGAGGGCGAATGACCCGCTCGTTGCCGGCAATGACTTTGGCGGGGTCACGACTATGGATGTTTGCCACCGTGATAAAACGCGGCATCAGGGCGCCGTTACTGTCAACCATGTGGAAATATTTTTGATGCGTTTTCATGGACGACACCAGCGCCTGGGCGGGGACTTCCAGGAAACGCGATTCGAAATTACCCATCAAGGGTACCGGCCACTCATTGAGCGCGGTAACTTCATCCAGCAACGCTGAGTCGATAACGGCGCGCCCGCCTACCCCTTGCGCGAGGGTCTCGACGCCGTTGCGGATAAGCGTGCGCCGTTCATTGAAGTCCACGAGCACATGTGCAGCGCGTAGCAAATCAACATAATTTGCGGGGGCGGTGATCGGAATGGGCTGGTTGCAGTGGAAGCGGTGCCCGCGACTGTGTCGCCCGGCAGTGATGCCCAAAATTTCGGCCGCGATGACGTCCTCCCCAAACAGCATGACGACCCAGTGCACGGGGCGCACAAACTCTTCGCGTCCGCTACCCCAGCGCATACGCCGCGGTACAGGTAGTGCTTTGAGGGCCGCGTTTACCATGGCGGGGAGTAGCGCAACTGTCGGCTGGCCGGGCAGGACGCTGCGGTACGCCAGGCGCGGACCTTTGTCGCTCTCCACATGCGCCAGTTGTTGTACCTCGACGCCGCAACTGCGGGCAAATCCCAGGGCGGCGGCTGACGGTTCGCCAGCGGCGTTAAATGCGGCGCTCACAGCGGGGCCAAGACGTTCCTGGGTACTATCCGGCTGGTGTTCGGGCAGAGCCGTTATGTGTAGTGCCAGCCGCCGCGGGGTGGCAAAACCCCGTATACCGCCCTGTTCGAGGGACGCGTTACGCAACGCTTCCGCGACCAGCTCCACCAGGGCGTCCATCAGGGATTTCAGTGCGGTTGGTGGCAACTCTTCCGTACCGATTTCGAGCAGAAAGTCACGGTTCATGGGCGTGCATCCAGTGTGAGTTGCCGCACTTCTTGCGCCAGCGCCGGGGGTGCCAGGGGAAATCCCGCAGCCAGTCGCGAATCGAAATAGGCTTGCGCCACTGCGCGGGACAGCGTCCGCACGCGCAGAATAAAGCGCTGCCGCTCCGTCACGGAGATGGCGTGACGGGCATCCAGCAAGTTAAATGCATGGGACGCCTTCATAACCATTTCGTAGGCAGGAAGGGGCAGGTTGTGTTCGATCAGCCGTTTGCTTTCGCGCTCGTAGACGTCGAAGCTATCGAATAAAAAGGGTACGTCCGCCTGGGCAAAATTGTAGTGGGACATTTCCACTTCGTTTTGATGAAATACATCGCCGTAGGTCACCACGCCGCCCTGCTCGTTGCGCGTCCAGACTAAATCAAAAATGCTGTCAACGCCTTGCAGGTACATGGCGATGCGCTCCAGACCGTAGGTAATTTCCCCGGTTACCGGGTAACATTCGAGGCCACCTACCTGCTGAAAGTAGGTAAATTGAGTAACCTCCATACCGTTGAGCCACACTTCCCACCCCAGTCCCCAGGCACCGAGTGTGGGGGATTCCCAATTGTCCTCGACGAAACGAATATCGTGGATGAGAGGATCAATGTGCAAGGCCCGTAGTGAATCGAGATACATTTCCTGAATATTTTCCGGCGATGGCTTTAACGCCACCTGGAACTGGTAGTAGTGTTGTAGACGATTAGGGTTTTCGCCGTAGCGGCCATCGGTGGGGCGTCGGCAGGGTTGTACGTAAGCGGCATTCCATGTCTCGGGGCCAATGGCGCGCAAAAACGTCGCTGGATGGAATGTTCCCGCACCGACTTCCATATCCAGGGGCTGCAAAATCACGCACCCGCGATTCGCCCAGAATTGTTGCAGCGCCAAAATCAATCCCTGAAAAGTGCCAATATCGGGAGCTGTGGTTGTCACTATCCTTCCTCGCTACTCGTTACGATCGGTTGCGTCCGGTCAGCTACTCACAGCAAAACAGCCGCGTGCACTGCGCAATTATATCGGTTGCGGTAATCAGTGACGAGCAATCAACAGGATTTGTTGCCGCGCAAGTGCAGGGATTTCCCTGTCGCGGCTGCTTGCGCTAAGCTTACGGATTCAACCACGCCAGGCTGGCCGGGTTCGGTACAACGCACGTGTGGGCTGAGCCATCGACTGACAGCGCATTTTTTTTGTAGAGGGGCGTGGAAAAACATGACTGGAGGATTTGCTATGAAAAGGGCGAAGAGATACCTGGCCGGAATTTTTTTACTCGCACTGTCCCATGGGTTGCTGGCCAACGACCATTGGGCCACAGTGGCGATCGAGCCGACCAGCCTGAGTGACACCCTGCATATGTTGGTGGGCGAGGGCGGCAACATCGGTGTGTCGATCGGCGTAGATGGCACATTTTTGATTGACGGCCAGTACGCACCACTGTCGCAGAAAATCATTGCCACAGTAAAGGAACTATCTGGCGACATGCCGATGTATCTGATCAACACACACTGGCATGGCGATCATACCGGGGGCAATGAAAATTTTGGGACAGCTGGTTCCGTTATCGTGGCGCACGAAAATGTGCGCGTAGCGCTGGAGTCCGAGAAAACCATTGCCTTGTTCAATATGCACAAACCGCCGTCACCGGGGGCGGCGTTGCCGGTGATTACGTTTCAGCAGGGTATGACATTCCACCTCAACGGCGATACGGTCGAGTTGGTGCATGTGGCCAACGCACACACAGATGGCGATGCGTTTGTGCATTTTAAAAAGGCCAATGTTATCCATGCCGGGGATACGTTTTTTAACGGGCTTTACCCTTTTATAGATAGCTCTTCGGGAGGCAGCATTGATGGCATGATTGCGGCAGCGGACGTGATTCTCGGCCGCTCCGATGGCGACACAAAAATTATACCCGGACACGGCCCGTTGGCAGACAAGGCCGCGCTGCAGGCGTATCGCGATATGCTGGCAACGGTTAGAGCGACCATCCAGACGATGATCGATGCGGGGAAAACGGAAACGGAAATTATTGCGGCCCAACCGACGGCCGCGTTTGATGCCGAGTGGGGTGGTGGTTTGCTGGCCCCGGATCTGTGGGTAAAAGTGGTCTACAGCAGTATGGGAAATTAGATGGATATCGGCGTGTTTAGCGCATCAGTGTATAGGGTAGCCAGGTGGCGAGTTGTGGCCACAGCGCGAGCACACCCATCAGCAACAATTGAATAGCAACAAATGGTGCCACGCCGCGGTAGATATCGCTGGTTAACACTTCGGGCGGGGCGACTCCGCGCAAATAGAACAGAGCAAAACCGAACGGTGGCGTCAGGAAGGACGTCTGCAGGTTGAGGGCGATCATCACTCCCAACCAGATCGGATCGACACCCAGCGTCAGCAGCACGGGGCCGACAATGGGCACAACGACGAAAGTGATTTCGATAAAATCGAGAATAAACCCCAGCAAAAAAATTACCAGCATCACCACCAGTGTGGCACCGAACACACCGCCGGGCAGTTGTCTAAACAGGGATTCCACCATCTCTTCCCCGCCGAAGCCGCGGAAAACCAGAGAGAAAACCGCCGCGCCGATCAAAATCATAAAGACCATTGCCGTGACTTCAGTGGTGGACAGCACTACCTCGCGCAGGCGCGTCAAGGACAATTGGTTGCGCAGTAACGCCAGGAGGGTTGCCCCCAGCGCGCCGACCCCGGCGGCCTCGGTAGGGGTGGCGATGCCCGCCAGGATAGACCCCAACACCGCAAGGATAAGGGCCATCGGCGGCAGCAAAGAGCGCACCACCTCGCCTACGGCGATGGTTTGACGGTCGCTGCCGATAGGTGCCGCGTCAGGTTTGCAGCGGGCATGAAGCACCAGGTAGGCGCAGTACAACAGCACCAGCACCAGTCCGGGAATAATGGCGCCGAGAAACAAATCGCCGATGGAGACCGTTTTGGGGGTAAAAATACCCATATTTAGCTGCGCCTGGGAATAGGCGCTGGACAGAATATCGCCCAGTAATACGAGGGCGATTGACGGTGGAATAATCTGCCCCAGAGTGCCCGTCGCGCAAATCGTGCCGGTAGCCAGCGCCGGACTGTAACCCTGTTTAAGCATCGAAGGCAGGGACATCAGCCCCATCGTGACCACCGTGGCACCCACGATACCGGTGCTGGCCGCGAGCAACATACCCACCACGACCACCGAGAGCCCTAAACCGCCTCGCACACCGCCGAATACTCGGGACATGCTGTGTAACAGGTCTTCCGCAATCCTGGACTTCTCGAGCATAACGCCCATCAGCACGAAGAGCGGCACCGCCACCAGCGAGTTGTTACCCATCGTCCCATAGATGCGATTGGGCAGGGCGTGCAGAAATGCGGCGTCAAAGTGGCCGGTGGCAAGACCGATTAACGCGAATGCCAAGGAAGTTCCGGCAAGGGAAAAGGCGACGGGATAGCCCAACAGCAGAACCAGGCAAATGGCGACAAACATCAGCAGCGGCAGGTATTCCATACTCAGCCCTGGGCGTCCGTCGAGCTGTTATTCGCTGCCTGGTTGGCGATGATCAAAATATTTTTAATGGTTTCCGCAACACCCTGTAACAGCAGCGTCACCGGCATAATTAGCATCAGGGTTTTTAGCAAATAAACCCAGGAAAGGCCGGAAGACTCGCTGGAAGTCTCTTTGACAGTCCAGCTGTTGATCACGTAATCCCAGTTCAGCCAGAACATCACCACGCACAGCGGCAGTAAAAACAACAGGCCGCCGAGGGTGTCGATCCAGGCCTGTCCTACACGGGACAGCTTGCGGTAGAAAATGTCTACGCGCACGTGACCACCGCGCTGTAATGTATAGGCAATTGCCAGCATAAACACGGACGCGTGCAGGTAGTTAACCGACTCCTGCAGCGCGATTGACCCGGTTTGTAAATAGTAGCGCATGACGACGACGGCACAGGTCAAGCCCATGACGGCGAGGGTCAGCCAGGCGACAATCCGACCACTGTAGCGCGTGAATCGGTCGATCCAGGTTGCGACGGAGTCAAAAATATCGGACACAGGGCAGCACGGCGGAAAGTTCTTCTTTGGCTATCGGTGGATCACAGTATATCGGGTACGGTACGAAAACTGCAGTAGCGACTGTCACAGCGTTGTCACAATTTGTACATACCCTTGTCATGTCCATTTTATACGCTGCTGCTGTTCTATTTAGAAACGACCTATTCATGATCAGGAGACACAGATGAGCAACATCACCATGGGCAAAACGATATTGGGCGCGGCTGGGTTGAGCGCTGCGCTGCTGTTGGCCAGCGCGCCAGTTTTGGCAGCGGGCCGCGACTACATCTCAGTGGTCGGCTCCTCGACCGTATACCCGTTTTCCGCAGTGGTCGCCGAGCGCTTCGGCAAGGCTACCGGCGCGGCCACACCGAAAATAGAGTCCACCGGAACCGGCGGCGGTATGAAGCTGTTCTGTGCCGGAGTTGGAACCAGCTACGCAGACATTACCAACGCCTCGCGGCAGATGAAAAAATCCGAATTTGACGACTGCCAGAATCACGGCGTGAAAGACATCGTCGAGGTGCAAATCGGTTTTGATGGGATTGTGCTGGCCAACTCGGTGAAAACGGCGCAACTGGACCTGTCACGCAAGGACATTTTTCTGGCCCTCGCCAAACAGGTTCCGGACGGCGATTCCGATCGGCTTATTGCCAATCCGTACCAGACCTGGAAGCAGGTGAATGCCGCGTTGCCCGACGTCGCGATCGAAGTGCTGGGTCCACCGCCTACTTCCGGCACACGGGATGCTTTTGCCGAGCTGGCGATGGAAGGGGGGTGCGCACAGATCCCGTCCATAAAAGCCCTGAAAGCGAGCGACGAAGAAAAATATAAGGCTGTTTGCCACAGTGTGCGGGAAGATGGCCGGTTTATTGAAGCGGGCGAAAACGACAATTTGATTGTGCAAAAATTGAACGCTAACCCCAATGCGTTTGGTGTGTTTGGCTTCAGCTTTCTCGACCAGAACAGCGACAAGGTGCAGGGCTCGATTATTGAAGGGGTAGCGCCTGAATTTGACTCGATCGCGGACAAATCCTATCCGGTTTCGCGCCCGTTGTTCTTCTACACCAAGAAAGCACATATTGGCGTCGTGCCGCACATAGAGACATTCCTGGCGGAATTCACCAGCGAGAAAGCCTGGGGTGAGGATGGTTATCTGGCGGAGAAAGGTATGATTCCCATGCCAAAAGCTAAGCGCAACCAGGTAGCAGCCGACGTAAAGGCGCTTAAAACTTTGAGTGCTGAAGGATTGAAATAGACGTCGACAATAATCAGACAACAGGATTCCTGACATCCTTTACACCCCCTTTCAGGATGCATTTTCGCCCGGCGTACGCCGGGCGATTTTTTTGTCGGTATACTGTTCACTGTTTGCCGTAAGCGTAGGTTAAGTAGGTAAGAGGGTATGCAGGCCAGCAATCTACTATTGATTTTAGTCGCCGCCACCGTGATGGCGTACGTGCTTGGGCGCAGTCGCGCGCTGACTCAGGCGCGGCCGCTGGGCGGCATTCGGGCGCTGCATTCGCTCCCTTTCTACTACGGCATGCGCGCGGCTCTGTGGTGCGCGGTGCCGGCGGTTTTACTGCTCGGCATATGGCTGATGGGCGATGCGCAGGTCATCAGCAGCATGATAGTGAGCGAGCTGCCCGATCACCTTGCCCCGCACACTGCGACCGAGCGCAACCTCCTGCTGGGCAGTATCGAAAACCTGGCCAGTGGCGCGCTCGACCAAGAATCTGCTAATCCAGATCTGCTCGCGGCGGCGCGGCGCCTGGATGTGTTGAGTGCGATCAGCCAACAGTTGATGGCAGCACTCGTTCTCGCCCTGGCGGTGTTGGGTGGCTGTTGGGGTTGGTTGAGAATATCGCCCCAGCGCAGGGCCCGACAGGAAGTGGAGCGAGTGTTTAAAGTTGTGCTGCTGTTGAGCGCGTGCATAGCGGTGCTTATTACGTTGGGTATCGTGTTGTCGGTACTGTTCGAATCGCTGCGGTTTTTCCAGTCGGTGCCGGTTCTGGATTTTTTACTCGGCCTGGAGTGGAGTCCGCAAACGGCGATCCGTGACGATCAGGTCGGGGCCTCTGGCCGCTTTGGCATGGTGCCGTTGTTTGTCGGCACCCTGTTGATTTCATTGATTGCAATGATAGTGGCGGTGCCGGTTGGTTTGATGTCTGCGGTATATCTCGCCGAATATGCGAGTCCGAGAGTGCGCAGTTTTGCCAAACCCGCATTGGAAATCCTCGCCGGAATACCCACCGTGGTGTACGGCTTTTTTGCGGCATTGACCGTGGCCCCGTTTATACGGGATACGGGGGACCTTGTCGGGTTGACGGTTTCATCTGAAAGTGCGCTCGCCGCTGGGCTGGTGATGGGCATCATGATCATTCCTTTTATATCGTCCCTGTCGGACGACGTGATAAACGCGGTTCCGCAAACCCTGCGCGACGGCTCTCTGGGGCTGGGGGCGACGCACTCGGAAACGATTCGTCTGGTCATATTCCCAGCGGCATTGCCGGGCATTGTTGGCGGCGTGTTACTGGCCGTGTCCAGGGCTATTGGCGAAACCATGATCGTGGTCATGGCTGCTGGACTCGCTGCGAAGATGACCGCTAACCCCCTCGATACGGTAACTACCATCACGGTGCAGATAGTCACGCTGTTGGTGGGCGATCAGGAATTTGATAGCCCCAAAACCCTGGCGGCTTTTGCACTGGGCCTCGCCCTGTTCGCAGTGACCCTGGTGCTGAACATCATTGCGCTCAACGTTGTAAAAAAATATCGGGAGCGCTATGACTAACCAGGCGGATAAAACGCAGCGTATTCGCGCCAGTTTGGCGCGACGCTACCGGGCCGAACGGCGCTTCCGTAGTTACGGGTTGCTGGCGATCTGTTTTGGATTGCTGTGTGTGGGTGTCTTGTTTGTCGACATTATTGGCAAAGGCCATGGCGCGTTTCAGCAAACCTATATACAGCTCGACGTGACCTACGATAAGCAGATTCTCGGTATAACCGACACAGGTGATGCGCAGCAATGGGCCCTGGCGGATTTTGACGGCATTATAAAACAAGCTCTTTACCAACGTTTTCCCGCTGTGTCCGGCCGCACCGACAAGCGGACGTTGACCCGTTTAACTAGCAGTGCCGCGCCGTACCTGGTGCAAAACCGTTTACAGGGACAACCACATCTACTGGACTCCACGGAAACCCTCTGGCTGTTGGCCGATGACGATATCGACACCTATTATAAAAGTCTGGACGATGCGGCGGGTCCGTTTATCGGCAGGGTCGATCAGCGCCAGCGCTTGTGGATCGATGATTTGCAATCTAGCAAGCAGATCAAACTAAAATGGAATACACAATTTTTTGTGAATGGCGATTCCCGCGAGCCGGAACAGGCCGGAATCGGCGGTGCGGTGGTTGGGTCGCTACTGACGCTGGTGGTGACATTACTGCTCTCCCTGCCGGTTGGCGTCGCCGCCGCGGTCTATCTGGAGGAATTCGCGCCGCGCAATCGCTGGACCGATTTTATCGAAGTGAATATCAACAATCTTGCCGCAGTGCCTTCGATCATTTTTGGACTACTGGGACTGGCGATTTTTATCAATTTTTTCGGCGTGCCGCGCTCCGTTCCTCTAGTAGGTGGATTGGTGTTATCACTGATGACGCTGCCCACTATTATTATCACCAGTCGTGCAGCGATTAAGGCGGTGCCGCCCTCCATTCGGCAGGCGGCGATTGGCATGGGCGCGTCACCCATGCAGGTCACGATGCACCATGTGCTGCCGCTGGCTATGCCCGGCATGCTGACTGGAGGGATCATCGGCATGGCCCAGGCGCTGGGTGAGACCGCGCCGCTGCTGATGATTGGAATGGTGGCGTTTATCGCGGATGTACCCGGCGGGTTTACCGATCCAGCCACGGTTTTGCCAGTACAGATATTTTTGTGGGCAGATAGTCCGGAGCGCGCCTTTATCGAAAAAACGTCCGCCGCGATTATGGTGCTTCTCGCTTTTCTGATTGTGATGAACTCCGCTGCCGTGTGGCTGCGCAAGCGCCTTGAACGCCGATGGTAACCTGCCGAGAGGCCATAACCTCAACAATTCTGGTGATGCATAACAATGGTAATTTCTGAGCAGATAATTGCTGGACAACCGCAGACTACCGTCGGGTTGCCCTTCGTGGACGACCCAAAAATTAGCGTGCGCATGGGTAATATTTTTTACGGTGACAAGCAGGCTATCAGCGATGTCAGCATAGACGTGGGCAAAAATCAGGTGGTGGCCATGATTGGCCCTTCGGGTTGCGGCAAGTCGACATTTCTACGCGCGCTCAATCGCATGAATGATACGATCGATGGCTGCCGGACCAGCGGCGACTACCTGCTGGAAGGCGAAGATATTTACCGGGGTAAAATGGACGTGGTCGCGTTGCGTGCACGGGTTGGTATGGTCTTTCAGAAACCCAACCCCTTTCCCAAGACCATTTACGACAACGTAGCCTACGGACCCAAAATTCACGGCCTCGCCGAGCGCCGGGTAGAAATGGAAGAAATCGTTGAAACCAGTCTACGCAAGGCGGGGTTGTGGGACGAAGTCAAAGATCGCTTACATCAGCCCGGCACGGGGTTGTCGGGTGGGCAGCAGCAGCGGTTGTGTATCGCGCGCGCCATTGCGGTTAGCCCGGAAGTTATTTTGATGGATGAGCCCTGCTCGGCCCTCGACCCCATTGCCACCGCACGTATCGAGGAGCTTATTGCCGAGCTGTCGGAAAATTACACTATCGTCATTGTCACCCACTCCATGCAGCAGGCCGCGCGCGTCTCCCGGCGCACCGCCTATTTCCATCTCGGACAATTGATTGAGGTGAACGACACGCAAACTATATTTACGGCCCCGGAGCACGAATTAACTGAGGCGTATATTACCGGGCGCTTTGGGTAACAGGAGATCATTATGGACAAACTCAATCTCGATCAGCACATCTCCAGACAGTTCAACGAAGATCTGGAAAAAATCAAAAGCGAAATGCTGGCCATGGGCGGCCTGGTGGAAAGTCAGGTGGCGGACGCGGTCAAAGCGGTCGAAGATGCGGACAGCGAGCTGGCCGCGCAGGTAGTCAAAACCGAGAGCCGTATCGACGAAATGGAACGCCGCATCGACGAACAGTGCGCGATGATTATCGCCCGTCGCCAACCGGCTGCCACGGACCTGCGTATGGTGCTGGCGGTAATAAAGAGTATTCGCGATTTGGAGCGCATTGGTGACGAAGCGCAAAAAATTGCAAAAATGGCGATTAAACTCAGCGAGGACGGCGCGGCTCCCCGGGGCTATGTAGAAATTCGCCACATCGCCAACGGCGTGCGTGAGATGCTGAACGAATCACTCGACGCTTTCACGCGCTTTGACAGCCCGGCGGCGTTGGCGACCCTTGCCAAGGATCACCACATAGACCAGGAATACAAAACCGCGCTACGGGAAATGATCACCTATATGATGGAAGATCCACGCAGCATTTCCCGGGTAATGAATGTGTTGTGGGTACTGCGTGCGTTGGAACGCATTGGCGATCACGCCAAGAATATTTGCGAACATATTGTGTATCTGGTCAAGGGCAAGGACATTCGCCATGGACATCTGGACGAGGTGCAATAATCTATACTGCGTAATGGGATGGTGCCGCACTTAATAATATTTTCAGTACAGGATATTGCATGAGAGATCTCTTTGAAAAAAACCGCGCCTGGGCAGCGAACATCAAAACCCGCGACCCGGAGTTTTTTACCAGGCTCTCCATGCAACAGGCGCCCGAATATCTGTGGATAGGTTGCTCGGATAGCCGGGTTCCTGCTAACGAAATCGTCGGACTGTTGCCGGGCCAGCTATTTGTGCACCGCAACGTGGCCAATGTGGTGGTACATACCGATCTCAACTGTCTTTCCGTGATTCAGTTTGCGGTGGATGTGCTCAAGGTCAAACACATTATCGTGTGTGGTCATTACGGCTGCGGAGGTGTCAAGGCGGCCGCCAACAAGCAGCAACTCGGCCTGATCGATAATTGGTTGCGTCATGTGCAGGACGTGCACAACAAACATCAGCGCTGGGTTGGAAAAATAACCAGTGAGCAGGATCGCCTGGCCAGCGTGTGCGAGCTCAATGTTATCGAGCAAGTCGTCAACGTATGTCAGACCACGGTGGTCCAGGATGCCTGGAAACGGGGGCAGTCGCTGGGTGTACACGGCTGGATTTATGATATTGGCGACGGGCTGCTGAATAATCTTTACATGAGCGTGGATGACCCTGAAAAACTACTATCGGTGTATCGTAAAGCGATTGGTGAAAAATCGCGATTTGCCCGCCAACACCTTTCAAATTCCCGGAGTCGGGCGTAAGCATGCGTTCGAACCCCGTGTTCCAACCCACGCTGCTGGCGTTTCTCGAAGAGCTTGCAAACAACAACAATCGCGCCTGGTTTACGGAGAATAAAAGCCGCTACGAAAATGAAGTGCTATTTCCCTGCCTCGATTTTATCGCTGCCATGGGCCCCCGCTTGCAGAAAATTTCGCCCCGTTTTGAAGCGATACCCCGGCGCATGGGCGGCTCTTTGATGCGAGTGTATCGGGATACGCGCTTTGGTCACGATAAAACTCCCTACAAAACCAATGTCGGCATTCAGTTTCGCCACGTGTCAGGTAAAGATGTGCATGCCCCCGGATTCTATTTACACATTCAGCCACGGGAAGTATTTGTCGGCGTGGGTAGCTGGCGTCCCGATCCGGACGCGCTGCGCAAAATCCGCGAGCGCATTATGGCCAAGCCGACGTTGTGGCAACAGGCGGTGGGTGATCGCAAGTTTTCCCGCCATTTTGAATTGAGTGGCGATACGTTAATCAGGCCGCCCAAAAACGTGGATGCCAACCACCCCCTGATTGTGGATCTCAAGCGCAAGGATTTTATTGCACTCAAATATCTCGATCAGCAACGCATCCTGGAACCGGGTTTTATGGGGGAAGTGACGCGGCTGTTTACGGCGGGAGCACCGCTGATAAAGTTTTTGTGTGATGCTCTGGCCATTGATTTTTGATCGGAAAAGTTTGCGGTACCGGCGCTTTGAGAGGGACGCACAGTGGCAAGCCGCTTAAAAATAAGCGCAGCCCATTGACCTTATCCAAACGGTATGGTGTTATTACCGGCCGGTAGGATTTGCTTAACCCGCTCTGCCGACGGCCGAGCTTTGCGCAGTCAAAGAATAATTTTCGAGGTAAAAATATGTCCATGCCCTATGGAATAGACTTTAGAGACAAGGCCGCCATTGTTGGGATTGGCGAGACGGATTATGTGCGCGGTGCAAACAAGCCTTCCGCAGAACAGATGCTCGAAGCGACCCGCATTGCCATTGCCGATGCGGGCCTCAAACCCCAGGACATCGACGGCATCGTGCTGCCTCCGGTCAATATTACCGCCGAGGAAATCGCGGCCAATCTCGGTATCGAAGATATTCGTTATAGCGTTTCGGTAAACATGGGCGGTGCCAGTCCGATCACTGCGCTGCAGAGCGCAGCCATGGCGATAGCTGCCGGGGTGGCCAAAAATGTGGTGGTAACCGTCGGCTGGAATGGCTATTCCGCCATGCGCCCCAAGCCGGGTGTCACCCACCAGGAAACCATTTCCCTGGCGGCCATGGAACGCACTTTAATGAACTACTACATGCCCTACGGCAGCGCCTCCCCCGTGCAGATGTACGCCTGGATCGCCATGCGGCATATGCAAACGTTTGGCATTAGCCACGAAGCCATGGGCGCCGTGGCAGTTGCCAGCCGCAAACACGCACAATTTAACGATAAGGCAATTACTCGGGGTAAAACCCTCAGCATGGAGGAGTATCTGGCATCGCGCTGGATTTCCGAGCCGTTCCGGCTATACGACTGCTGTCTGGAAACCGATGGCGCCTGTACGGTGGTAGTGACCAGCGCCGAGCGGGCCAAAGACTTGCCCCATCGCCCGGTATATATCATGGCCGCGGCTGAAGGGCACCCGTACCCGGCGGACGACATCGCCAACCGCCCCGATATGTTCCACATTGGCCTCAGCAATTCGGCGCCAAAAGCCTTTGCCATGGCGGGGGTGAAACCCACCGACATGGATTTTCTCCAGATCTACGACTGTTTTACCTATGTGGTGCTGCTACAGCTCGAAGCGTTGGGCATGTGTGAGCAGGGCGCGGTAGGTGAGTTTGTCAAAAACGGCCAGATCGAAATTGGCGGTCGCTACCCTATGAATACCCACGGCGGATTGCACTCCCAGGCCCACGTATGGGGCCTTAACCATACCATCGAAGCGACCCGACAGTTGCGCGGTGATGGCGGTGCGGCGCAGGTAAAAGACGCGGAAATTGGCGTGGTGACCGGCTGGGGTGACTTTGGCGATGGCAGCCTGGCAATTTTGAGGAGATAATTCGATGAGCGACATGCAGTTTATTCCCAATCCCCCGCCCATGCCCAACCACTACCTGGATAAAGAGTTCTGGGCGCACTGTGCCAACAATATACTGTGCTTTCAGTGCTGCGTGGACTGCGAGACCTGGCGGCACATACCGCGCTTTATGTGCGCCAGGTGCGGTTCGCCCAACTGGGGCTGGCGGCAATCGTCCGGGCGCGGGAAGATTTACACCTGGACCGTGGCCCATATGCCCATGTCGCCGGAATTTGACACCATTTTCCCCTATGCAGTGCTGGTGGTGGAAATGGAGGAAGGGGTGCGCATCACTGCAGGATTGCGCGACCTGGATTTTAAGGACCTTAAAATTGGTTTGCCGGTGGAAGTGGTATTTGAGCCGCTCAAGGACGGCGCAGTGTTGCCATTTTTCCGGCCGCACAGCGGGTAAGAACAGGTCCGGACAGGCTGCTAATCTCGGTGTGGCACCTTTGTGACTTACGCGGGTTTTTGCGCGGTAACGATCATACTTGCCGAGTCCATAATCACGCCGCGATCAGCAGCGAATTTTTCGAACAACGCCAGCATATCGCGGGCGATCGACGTCCTGGTTGGCTCATCCGGATTGGCCTGTCTGACCGCTCCGCCCGACGGGCTTAGCCGCAGTAAAAATTCCAGCGCCCGTTGCGGATCATCCCCGAGTACAAACGGTTGTCGCAGATTTGCGGTAGTCGTTCCGGTAAAGCCTGCCGCAGAGAGAATAGCGTGCACGCGGTCTTTGTCGCTCAATGAAAATGGGCCGGGTTCCCCGGGCTCGGAGGGTGATGGTAGCGGAATATGTTGCGCGACAACGGACAGTGGACGACGCACCCATTCGTTGTCCTGAGCGGATTGCCAGCAAATAAATGTGAGTCGTCCGCCCGGTTTTAAGGCGCGCCACAAATTAGTGAAAGCCGCGATCGGATCGTCAAAAAACATGACCCCAAAGCGCGAAAAAACCACGTCGTAACGATTCGCCTCAAAGGTGTAAACCTGCGCATCCGCGGCAGTAAACGCTACGTTGTGTACATTCGCAGTCCGAGCATTTGCCGTGGCCCGTTGCAATAATGGGCGCGAAATATCTACGCCGTGCACGGCTCCCCCGGTGCCGACTTGTTGCGCCATGCTAATCGAGGTGCCACCGCAGCCACAGCCCACATCGAGCACCTGATCATCGGTCTGGATTTTCGCGGCGGCAATAGCGCTGTTGCCCAACGGGGATAAACTGGCTTCCAGCCGATCTTCGAAGCTCATCCAGGTGTGACCACCATCTCCGTTCCAGAAGTCGTCCATCGCAGCATTGTTGGCTTCGGTCATATATTCACCTCGGTCGGGGATGAAAAAATGTCCGTTAGGCGCGTCTTCCCTGGCCGCTGGTCATGGGCGCTTACTGGGGTTTAGCTGCAATGACTTTTGCCCGATAGCGGTTTGCGGCGCCGCTGTCATTAAAGGGACCGATGCCGGTGCGAATGGTCACCTGCTGCCCAGCCGCGAGCGTTCGTGGGCCTCTCAACTGGGCGGAGCTGCCCGCCATAAAGGCGTTGAGCATTTCCGTCAACTCCACGGTAATGTCGGCCACCGCCACAGCGCTGTTATTGCGGATCGCTACATACAGATAGCCGTCATTGTTAACAAACACCTGACTGGCAATGTATTTGTGGGGTACGCTGGCCATTTCCAGGGTGGCGAGTTTGCCCTGCGCCTGTTTTCCCATCTCGCCCTTGTCCTGAGCGGCCTGCTGATAGTACTCAATGGCCTGTTGCTTTTGTCCGGAATCGGCGGCTATATCTCCCAGATAGAGACTCGCGATCGGGGTAGGCAGCAGGGTGTAGCTGCGCTCGAGATCGGTGCGCGCACTGGGCTGTTTGTCATTTTCATAGCGCGCGATACCGCGGGCGAGGTGATGGCTAAAATAATCGGGGTTTTTCTGAATGGCCGCGCTGAAGTCGCGATCGGCATTTGTGGTATTTTCCAGCATGCGCCAGGCGTGTCCGCGCAATTCGTAAAATTGACCTTCCCGCGGCTGTAGCTTGATGGCCTTATCGAGGTGGGACAGGGCCGTTTTGGGGTCCTTGCTTTTTAGTGCCTTGAGGGCTTTGTCCTGAGCGTCGTAGGCAGCCTGATCCTTGGTGATACGGGAAATTTTCTGCTGATAGCGATCACGGTTAGTGGCGCCCCCGGGTGGATAGCTCTGCGCTTTCAGTTGGTTGGCGGAAACGCGTTCCTGGGATGGCGGATGGCTGGCGAACAGGCCACTGAAAAAGTCCCGCTGACGACCCTCGGAGAGTTTTACAAAGGTCTGCTGTAATTTGACCGCACCCAGAGGGTCGTAACCAGCACGCACCATATATTCCATGCCGTACGCGTCGGATTCCAGTTCGGCACCACGGCCGTATTGCGCCATCCAGGCGGCAGCACCCATCTGGCCCGCCATGCCGCCGAGTTGTCCAAAACCAGTTTGTTGGGAGGCGATCCCCACCGCAGCTGCGCCCAGGCCGATTAAGGTACCGCGGGACATCTGCGCGGCACTGTGGCGTGCGGCGGCATGCACGATTTCGTGGGCGAGCACAGCGGCCAGTTGGGCTTCGTCGTCGAGGTGCGTCAACAGGCCGCGGTTAATGGCAATTTTACCCCCTGGCAGCGCCCAGGCGTTGGGCACGGAATTGTTGAGGACAACAAATTCGTAGGGCAGCTCTTTGCGGTCGCCAACAGCGGCCAATTTTCGACCGACTTCAGCCACGTAGACCTGAACCTCGGGATCCAGATAATAACGTCCACCCTGGGATTGCTGGGACGGGGCGTAATTCTGGCTGCCAATGGCAACCTCCTGCTCACCAGACACCAGGGAAAATTCCTGTTTGCCCGTCACCGGGTTTACCGCGCAGCCAACGGTGGAGGCCAGTACCGCAGCGATGGTCAGGCAGCGCACAATAATTGACACGGAAAGGGAAGCTCCTTTGGTTCGCAAGCCGGATTTGATCGTTATAATGACACACTACGCCTAAAACGGTTCCACGTGCCGACGGATACCTTCATGTTAGTAGTTATTTCACCTGCGAAAACCCTGGATTACGAGACTCCCCTTGTCACCACAATCCATACGATACCGACGTTTCTCGACGATGCCGAGATACTGATTAATGAACTGCGAGCGCTCTCACCTCTACAGGTATCGGAGCTGATGGGTATTAGCCCGCAATTAGGGGATCTTAATTTCGGGCGCTATCTGAACTGGCAACGCCCATTCGATCTCGACAATGCCCGGCAGGCGGTGCTGGCTTTTAAGGGTGATGTGTATCTGGGTCTGCATGTTCAGGCTCTGAATCAGAAAGACTTGCAGTGGGCGCAGAATCATTTGCGTATTCTGTCAGGCCTGTATGGATTGCTACGTCCGCTGGATCTGATGCAACCGTATCGACTGGAAATGGGCACGCGCTTCGCCAACAGCCGCGGCGCCAACCTGTATAAATTCTGGGGGGATAAAATAACCGAGGGGTTAAACGTTGCGTTGCAACGGCACAGACAGCCGCTGTTAGTGAATCTGGCGTCCAACGAATACTTTCGGGCAGTGCGCGCTGATCGGCTGGCGGCAGAGGTTATTACCCCGGTATTCAAGGACTGGAAGGGCGGCAAGTACAAGGTGGTGAGTTTCTACGCCAAAAAAGCCCGCGGCCTGATGAGTGCGTACATCATTAAAAATCGTCTTGAAAAGGTGGACGCGATCAAGAATTTTGCTGGCGACGGCTATGCGTACAACGCAGCGCTGTCGTCAGCACGCGAATGGGTATTTACACGCAAGCTGGCCAGCGTGTAACCCCTGTGGAAAAACCCTTTTCCCAGGCCTGCGAAAATAATAAGACGCCGATTCTGGCAGTTCTGCAGCGAGTGTTTGCGCCCTGTCGGAATATCCTCGAAATTGGCAGCGGTACGGGTCAGCACGCCGTCTGGTTTGCGCCGCGCCTTGCGCACCTGCACTGGCAAACCAGCGATCTGGCGGTAAATCACCCGGGCATCAACGCCTGGATTGACGAGCAACCGGCCAGCAACCTGGCGCGCCCCATCGTGGTAAATGTGGTGAGTGGCACCTGGCCAGTAGCCATGGACGGTGTATTCAGCGCCAACACCTGCCATATCATGCCGTGGTCCAGCGTGGTCAAAATGTTCGACGGTTTTGGCCGACATCTGGCACGGGACGGCACGGTTGCGATTTACGGGCCTTTTAATTATCGCGGCGAGTTTACGTCGGCTAGCAATGCCCAGTTTGACCAGTGGCTAAGGCAACGGGCACCACACCAGGGTATCCGCGATATCGAGACCATGCGGCGTCTCGCGGGGCGAGCGGGTCTGGAATTGCTGGAAGATAACCCCATGCCGGCAAATAATCGGCTGCTGGTGTGGCGCAAATCTGCCGAGTATCAGTCTAGCGTTTGATCGGGGTTATTTTCGCGCCCTCGAGGGTCAGATTAAACATCAGCCCTTCGTTGGAAAAAATAAACCCCACAATGGGTTGTTTCGCGGTTTCAGTATCAATTTTGTCGCCCGCGCCCAGGGTCGCGATGGCGACGCTGCCGTCGACACCCGCCTGCCAGCCCTTACTGTTGCGAAATGTGGCGAGGGCTGAGTCGGTCATAAACAGGATAATCTGCGATTTGCGCTGCGCGCCGACCTGTAACCCAAAGGAACCGGCGGCGATACTGTAATACCCCTGGGTGTAGCCGTTAATCAGCAATGCGCCCTCGCCGTATTCCCCGCCGATCACAAAACCGGCCTTGTAAACCTTGGGAAATACCAGGATGCCTTTGGCGCTGGCAGCAAGCTTGGCGCCAGCCGGCGTGTGCGCGCGAAACTTGACCAGAGCTTCCTGGACGTAAGCGTCAATTTCATTGCTGGCGGACATGGCAGGTGGTACAAACAAAAACAGCAGTACAACAATCAGAGCCTGGGTACGCATCATGCATCCTCCAAGGTTAGTGATAGTAACTATGAGCAGGCAGTCTAACAGAGTTTTTCACGCGCCTACGTCCGCCTTATGATAGGGCAAGGCGGTGCGGGCGTGAGCAATATAGGCGCTAATGTCGGCTTGCTCGCGCAGTAAAAAGCGTGCGATGGCGGTGCGAAATTCCGGGTGGCGAATCCAGTGCAGGGACAGGGTTTCCACCGGTTCGAAGCCACGCAAAATTTTATGTTCTCCCTGGGCACCAGCGTCAAATCTCTGCAAGCCCTGGCGAATCGCATACTCGATGCCCTGGTAGTAACAAAGCTCGAAATGCAGACAATCGTATTCACGGATGCAACCCCAGTAGCGACCGTACAGGGTGTTATCCCCGCTAAAAAACAGCGCGCAGGCTACCGGGCTGTTTGCATCATAGGCCACGGCCATGGCCACCTGAGGTGCGAAGGTGTTGCCAATCTGCGCAAAAAATTCCCGTGTCAGGTAGCCCCCATTGCCGCTGCGTTTTATATAGGTGCGCTGGTAAAGGGCAAAGAAAAAATCCCATAATTCCGGGCTGATTTGTTCCCCGGGCAGCATCTCAATGCGCAATTTCTGGTCCGCCACTCGTTGTCGCTCGCGGCGCACAGTCTTGCGTTTGCGCGCCACAAAGCGCGCGAGGAAGTCGTCGAAACTGGTGTAGTCGCGATTTAACCAGTGATATTGCGCACCACTGCGTTGCAACAGATCAGGGTGGGCAAACGCGGAGGCGGTAGTCCGGTCGGGAAACAACAGGTGCCAGCTACTTGCGTTTGTTTCTTCCGCCAGCTCTGTGCTGCGCTGCGCCAACTCTCTCGCCACGGATTCCAGTGTGAGGGCTCCCGTAAGTCGAACCCTGGGGCCGGTGGCTGGCGAAAACGGCACCGCCGTGACCAGTTTCGGATAATAGTCGAGACCGTTGCGCTGGTAGGCGTCCGCCCAGCTCCAGTCAAAAACATATTCCCCCCAGGAGTGGGTTTTCAAATACAGGGGCATGAAGGCCTCGCCCGCGGCGGCTTGCAGCGTAATGTGGCGGGGCTCCCAGCCGGTGCCGGGCCCGACGCAGCCACTGTCTTCGAGAGCCGCTAAAAAGGCGGGTTCAAGGAACGGGTAATTGTTCACGGCGAGGACAATAGCAGGTGGTTACGCAGATGCAAATCGACACACAAAACGGCTGCCTTTACCGAGCGTACTGTGAATATCAAGGCTTGCTGAGTGGCGCAGTAATACGTGTTTAACGATGGCCAGGCCGAGGCCGGTGCCTCCGGAGCGGGTGGCGCGACTGCTGTCGGCGCGATAGAAGCGTTCCGTCAGACGCGGTAAATGTTTGGCATCGATACCTACACCATTGTCGCGCACCACCACCTGCACCCCAGCCTGGTCTCGACTACCCTCAATGGTAATCAGGCAACCCTGGGGATTATGTTTCACCGCGTTGTAAACCAGGTTGGCAAACGCGCTGTGCAGCTCCTCGGCGTTGCCGCACACCTGCAGGTCCGGCGGACAGGAGAGTTCTATATTGTGTCGACCGCTGCTGAGCGCCTGTGCGTTGGCAATAATCGGCTGCAACAGGTCGGCCAGCGAGAGGGGTGTGCGCGTTGGCATGGTGGATGCGGACTCCAGTCGCGACAGTAGCAACAGGTCTTCCGCGAGCAGGGTCATGCGACTGTTTTGCTCCGCCATCTGCGCCAGCGGCGTTTGCCAGTGCGCGGGAACGTCTGCGGCGCCGCGCAGGGTTTCGATATAACCGGTCAGCACGGTTAGCGGTGTGCGCAGCTCGTGGGAAATATTGGCGACAAATTCCTTGCGCATCTGTTCGAGGTTGCGCAAGCGAGTGATGTCCTGCACTACCACGGCCAGTTCGTTATCGCCAAAAATATTTGCGGATAAAAGCAGTATGCGCTGGCTGTCGTTGGGGGCGGGTAGTGTCAGGGGAGCATCGAACACGCCAGATTGAATAAAGGCGACAAACTTTGGGTTGCGGATCAAATTGGCGATTGGCAGGTTGCGGTCCTCTGCGTGCAGCCCGAGCAAACGGGTAGCTGCCGGATTCCACCAATCGAGACAGCGCTCCGCGTCGAGAATTATCAGACCCTCGTCGAGTGCGGTAGTCAGTTGGCGAATACGTTGGGCGAGGGCGCGGAAACTGTGCTGGTGGCGTTCATTGCGTTGTTGCAGGCGATACAGCTGATTGGAGATATCGCCCCACACGCCGGTCGCTTCGGGCGGCAAGCCATGTGCGCCATTGTCTAACCAGAGGTAAAGGCGATGAATTCGGCTCAGGGTCCACAGCATGTACAGACCGCCGCCTACAATCAGCGTAGCGAGTAGATAACCGTTCAACCACCCGGCCAGTACCAGAAATACCGCCAACGCGGTGATACGCTGGAGTTCGGTGTGTAGCCCTTGGTGCAATGTTAGCCCTCGACCAGTTGCTCGGAAAAGCGGTAACCCGCGCCCCGGACAGTTTGAACAAGTTGGTCGTGACCAGCAATTGCGAGGGCCTTGCGCAGGCGCCGGATATGCACATCGACGGTGCGCTCGTCCATGTACACATTGCCGCCCCAGACGTGGTCGAGAATCTGGGCGCGGGAGTAGACCCGGTTCTGGTGGTTAAGAAAAAATCCCAAGAGGCGAAACTCGGTGGGTCCCATAGCCACAGTCTGTTGATCAATCGTTACATGATGGGCGATCGGATCGTAGCAGAGCCCGCGAATCTGGACAGGTTTTTCGGTTTCACCGGTCTCGCGGCGGCGCAGCACCGAGCGCATGCGGGCGATCAGCTCGCGGGGGGAGAAGGGTTTGGTGACATAGTCGTCCGCGCCTGCTTCCAGACCCTGGACAAGGTTATCTTCCTGCGCCTTTGCGGTCAGCATAATTACCGGGGTGTTAGCGGTCAGCTCTTCGCGCCGCAGGCGTCGCAGCAATTCCAGACCGCTGGTGTGAGGCATCATCCAGTCGAGCAACACCAGATCGGGTTTACGGTCGATGATTAAACCGTGGCCATCGCGGGCATTGTCGCTTTGCAATACACTGAAGCCAGCCGCCTCCAGCGCCACCTTCACCATATCCCGAATCGCTGGCTCGTCGTCGATGATTAGAACCGTTGCTTCAGCCATTGCAGCATTCCAGAAGAAGTTGTGGCCATTAAATGACAGTGGTATGACGGAAGTATGACAGACACGAGGCGGTTTGGGGTGCGCTCAGTCGGGCCAATGATAATCGAGCAGAATGGCCGTAAAAATAACCATCCCCACGATATTGTTGTGCAAAAAAGCGCGAAAACAGGCGTCTGGCTCCCGGTGGCGAGCGATGGCGAGTTGATATAGAAAAAGGCTGGCCGCGATCGCCAGTCCGGCAAAATACCAGGTGCCGCGAGCAAAGTTCTGGCCGCTAATCACCAGTGCGAGCAGGGTCAGGCCCTGTAGCAGGGCAATCATGATCAGATCCTGTTCGGCAAACAAAATGGCGGTGGATTTAACGCCAATTTTTAGATCGTCACCGCGATCGACCATGGCGTAAAACGTGTCAAAAGCGATGGTCCACAAGACCACCCCTGTGTACAGCGGCCAGACCACGCGCGGCACTTCGCCAGTTTGCGCGGCGAAGGCCATAGGCACGCTCCAGGCCCAGGCGGCACCCAACACCAGCTGTGGGAGGTGAGTGTAACGCTTGGCGAATGGGTAAATTGCGGCAATGGCCACCGCACCCAGGGAGAGGATTACGGTGAGGCGATTGGTCAGTAACACCAGCGCGAATGCTGCCAGGCAAAGTATCGTAAATAGAGCGAGCGCCTCCCCGGGACGGATCCTCCCGTTGGCCAGCGGGCGTTCGCGGGTGCGCGTCACATGCAAATCGATATGGCGGTCAGCATAGTCGTTAATCACACAGCCCGCAGCACGCATCAGGCCCACCCCAAGAACGAAAATAATGAGAATGGGAATATCCGGTAATCCGCCGGCGGCAAACCACAGCGCCCATAATGTTGGCCACAATAACAGTAGCGTGCCGATGGGTCGGTCCACCCGCATCAGGTGTAAAAAGTCTGCGGTTCTGCGCGATACGCGAAGCATGCCAGGCGCTCAGATTTATTCGAGAGGGCTATTGTAGGGGGTAAAGGTCGGCAAGAAAAATTCGCTGATCAACAAGGGTTTGTGGTCCACATAAAATACTGAACGCCGCCCCCACAGCGCGTCGCGCACCGCACTGAATTCTTTGGGCAGGATCGCACTGGCAGGGAACAGGCGGGTAAGTTCCAGCTCGCCACGTCGCAATCCCGGGTTGCGAAACAGGTAGTCGCCGAGGGGCCGGTTGTCAAACTTGCGCAGCCGCCGCAGTCTCCCAGTAAGGCTGGACAGGGGCAACACGCTGCGGGCAAACACCCAGGGTTGATTGTAGCCGTAGAGAATCACTTCGCGAATTAACGCCAGACGGCCGCAGGGCATGTTCAACAGGCGCATTTCCGAAAACTGCGGTCGCGCAATTCGCTGGTGTAAGACGCGTACACGAAAGCGCCCGTCACTGGCGGCGATCAGCCGCTGAGTCAGTGAACCCCGATCCAGCAGCCAGTGGCGTAGCCTGGTCGGTGGCGTCTCCGGGCCATGGCAGCGGGCGTTGCGCCATACGGGTTGGCGAGATGGGGGTTGGTGCAATATTGGGGACATCAGCGCAGGTTCTGATCCGAGTTCAACCGGTGGGCGCGCCATTATAGTCGCACCCGTGATGACGACATTAATTTAATCGTGGCACGGCACCGCGCTTCACCAGGAGTAGGACAGGCTCAGGGATCCATATTGATGATGGTGGGGCTGTTTCTCAAATTCCCGGGTGCGCACCACATAGGCGTAGGACACTTTCCAGTGTCCGGTAAGAAAGCTGACGCCAGCCGAAATATCTGCGACTACGGGCTCCTTATCGACGCTGTGACTGTCGCGAAAGGTATTGCCGTCGAGGAATATGTCGCGCACCACTAGCCGCGTGTCCAGCGCGACAAACCCGTGCAAACCGAAGATCGGAAAATTACCTCGACGTCGACGGGGGTCACCGCGCCCGGGCGCGCTGTTGTCGCCTCCGGGGCGCACGGCCGAGGTCCCGAAATCGTCGGGCAGGTAGCCGATGCGATACTCTCCACCAAAGTTAACATAGGTGGCCACGTTGCCCAGACTGACGCCACCGTGGGCGATAAAATCCTGCTCCATGGTGCTCAGTTTGCCGCTCGCGAATAGCCCCTGGGGGAGCAACATATTCTTAAAAAGCCGCCGTTTGTGCTCGTATACCAGTTGCAGTGCGGGTTCATTCTTAAGCTGGTTGTCCCAGCCCTGGAATTTATCAAAGGCGCGTATTTTGTGGATTAAGTCCTGGGTTTGTTCGCCCTGCGCCTCCGGGCCGACCATGCCGATATTGACCTCGACAGTGTCGAGTTGGCTGTCGCTGCGGGTGAGATAGGCAAAACCCACATACAGATAGCCAGCGTAGGGGCGCTCGTCCTCCAGCAGTTCTTCAGCGTCGATAGTGGACGGGGTGTACATCAATTGTCCTGCGCTGATGACCAGATTGCGGGCCAGGCCCTTGTTGCTGTCGTGAAAAAAATGCAGTTTGTTGTTAACTTCCCGGATCCAGCCAGGCAGACGCGGGTCGGTCTCGTAAGAGCTGATGTCGGGCGATACCCAGGACAGTCGAATGCCATTGGTATAGTTCTGATCGGTCTCGCTAAACAGATCGTTCTCGAAATAAGCGTTCACCGTCCAGGGTTCTTCCCCCGCGTTGACGACCCCGACCACGAGCAGAAGTAACAGTAGGAACGATAACCGGTTCATGGTGCATCCAGGGCAAAAGCGTTAAGTTAAGATGCGGCTTTTGCGGTAAGGGAAAGGAGCTGCGCAGGCGCATTGCATTGCAACAAAAAAATCAACACTATGCCAGTGCCGCGTGAGCCAGCGGCCATAACAGACAATAATACTTAAGGGGAGCGTGGGTGATAATTAGCAACCTGGAAACATTGCCTGGCAAAACCATAGTGCGCCATCTGGGCATGGTGCAGGGTAACACGGTGCGCGCCAAGCACGTCGGCAAGGATTTGATGGCCGGTATTAAAAATGTGTTTGGCGGCGAGTTGCACGGCTACACCGAGCTGTTGACCGAATCCCGCGAGGAGGCTACCGACCGCATGGTGGAGCAGGCCGAGTCGATGGGCGCCAATGCGATTCTGAATGTGCGTTTTTCGACATCTTCGGTGGCCGCCGGCGCAGCCGAACTGTTTGTGTATGGCACCGCTGTAGTGGTCGAGTAAGCCAGCGTGGAACTGATTATTCTTGTGGTGCTGTTGACTCTCGGTTACGCCGTGGGGCGCTGGCAGGAAGCGCGACATTTCGTCTTGATCCGGGGCCGGGAAAAAGAACTGGCCGGGGTGCTGGCATTTAGTACACGACATCTACCGGGCGACCTGCCGTCCGTTGAAACCCGCCTGGTATGCGGTAGTGCGGTGATATCGGTGGATTATTTTAAGCAGTTCTCCGCGGCGTTGCGGGGATTGCTAGGTGGGCGTATCAGCGCTTATGAGTCGTTGGTGGAACGCGCCCGTCGCGAAGCGCTGTTGCGGATGAAAAGCGATGCAGCCAAGCATGGTGCGAGTGCCGTATTCAACGTAAAACTGGAGACGGCGTCGATTACCAAAGGAGCGCGCAATCAAATTGGCTGTGTCGAGGTGCTGGCCTATGGCACGGCGCTCATCGCAACAAAAACTGGCTGATGGAATATCAAAATCCCCCGCCACCGGAAGGCATCAATGTCAGCGCGGCACATCCGCTGGTGGACTTTGTGTGGATGTTGGCTACTGTAGCCGCCGCTGTAGTTGCGTTGGTATTTGCCTTGTCCTTGCTGGCGCAAAAACTCCTGCCCCTGGTACCGTTTTCGGTAGAGCAAGCGATTGCTGAGCGCATAGCAACCCCACTTTGGGAAAGTCAGGTGGTGGCGCCAAAACATGCGCGGATCGAAACCTATTTACAGACCCTTGCCGAGCGATTGGTCAACGCGCAGCCGCTGCCAGAGGGTATCAGCATTGCGGTGCATTACGCCGACAATGACAGGGTTAACGCGTTTGCAACACTCGGTGGCCATATCGTGATTTACCGCAGATTGCTGGAAAAGCTTCCGGATGAAAATGCCCTCGCCATGGTGATGGGACACGAAATCGGCCATGTGCGTTTTCGCCATCCACTGCTGGCCGTCGGCCGAGGGCTGGTGGTGAGTCTCGCCCTGGCAACAGTGGCGGGCGCATCCGACGCCACTTTGAACAATATCGCCCTTAACCTGGGTGGCGACATCGCGCTGCGCAAATATGGGCGCGACCAGGAACGCGCTGCGGACGCCGTTGCACTACGGGGCCTCGTAACCCTGTACGGCCACACCAGTGGCAGCACCAGTTTGTTTCGAGTGCTGCAAGTTCAACAGAGCCGGATTGAGTTACCAGAGTTTTTAAGTACGCACCCCATGACTGCTGAGCGCATCGCCGCTGTGGAGCAAATAGGTCATAGCGAGGGCTGGCAACAAAATGGCCAGAGCACACCCCTGCCCACATTTTAGCAAGAACGCTTTAATGGCCGCTGACCGCCCCCCTAGATATCGCTAGCGTGGCAACTGCGACAAATATTGGCATATACTCAAACGCAACGATTATCGCTTACACACACATTATCCTGAGCGGGAGAAAAGCATGGCCAATTCGGCACCTTCAACGTATCTAACACTGGCCATCGAGCATAAAGATGGCGTCGACTGGGTAACCCTGAATCGGCCTCAACAATTTAATGCTATCGACAAAATAATGACGGCGGAGTTACTCCAGTATTTCGGCGATTTGTACTTTAATCACGCGGTGCGCGTGGTGGTGCTGCGTGGCGCTGGCAAGCATTTTTGTGTGGGTCTGGATTTAAATGATGTCGATCATATTTCCGCCAGCGTCCCCACGGCGTTGCGTGGGCAACGTGCCATTGCCGAAATTATTATGCGTATGCGTCGCTGTCCGCAGCCCATTATTACCCTTATGCACGGCGCTGCCACTGGCGGTGGTCTGGCGTTGGCGCTGGCGTCAGATGTACGCTACGCCGCGCAGGGCGCGAAAATGAATGTCGCCATGGCAAAAATAGGTTTGACTGGTTGCGATATCGGTATCAGTTATTTTCTGCCCCGCGCGGTGGGCGCGTCCAACGCGGCGGAGATGATGATGGGCGGCCGTTTTGTCGATGCCGACAAGGCGCTGCGTATCGGTCTGGTGTGCGACGTTGTATCCCACGAGCAACTCGACGAAACCGGTAAGCAATTAACCGACGAGATGCTGGCCATGTCCCCGATGGGTCTGCGGTTGACCAAAGAAGGCCTCAACATGTCCCTGGACGCGGGGAGCCTGGAGGCGGTAATCGCCATGGAAGACCGCGGCCAGGTGCTGTGCATCGGCCCCTATTTTGACGAAGGCATAGGCGCATTTCTGGAAAAACGCCCCGCCAACTACTCCGACAAGTAGTCACACGGCGCACCACGCGTGGAGCAACATCCACCCCAAAACTCCGAACGCAGTCAGTTTGCATTACTTAAATCCAGACGGTTTTTGCCGTTCTTTCTCACCCAGTTTAGCGGCGCGCTAAACGACAATCTGTTTAAAAACGCATTGCTGGTGCTGCTGGTTAGCGGCGGTCTGGCCGTCGGCCATGTGGATACGAATACGTTGGTCAACCTCGCGGCCGGGCTGTTTATACTGCCGTTTTTCCTGTTTTCGGCGCTGGCCGGCCAATTCGCAGATAAATATGAAAAATCGGCAATTATTCGCAAAGTAAAATTGGCTGAAATTGTAATTATGCTGGTGGCATGCGCCGCCCTGTGGTGGCAGCTGCCATGGCTATTATTGGCGGTATTGTTTGCCATGGGCGCGCAGTCGGCATTTTTTGGGCCGGTGAAATACGCGATTATTCCACAGCACCTTGATGAAACGGAATTAGTGGGCGGCAACGCACAGGTGGAAAGCGGCACGTTTATTGCTATTTTATTGGGTACGATCGGCGGCAGCATGCTGGGCGGACTCACCGACCCGCGTGCGCTGATTGGTGGCACAGTCATCGGCGTGGCGTTGCTCGGCTGGTTATGCAGCAGGGCAATTCCCCGTGCGGAATCCAAAGCGGCACGATTAAAAATTGACTGGAATGTGGCGCGGGAAAGTTGGGCATTGATGAAAATGGCCAGCGAAAGAAAAGACGTGCTGTTGTCGATTCTCGGGATTTCCTGGTTTTGGCTGATCGGAGCCAGTTACTTGACCCAGATACCCAACTTCGTGGTGTCCGTACTGCATGGGGAGTCGCAGCTAATTGCGCTGGTGTTAAGTGCCTTTATCGTCGGCGTAGCGGGTGGTTCTCTATTGTGCGAACGTCTTAGCGGCCACAAGGTGGAATTGGGGTTGGTGCCCTTTGGTTCCCTGGGGCTGAGTATATTCGGCATTGATCTATTTTTTGCGGCGCAGGCCTATCAATTTGTGGCGACCGAGGAATTAGCCGGACCCCTGTCATTTGTGCTGCGTGCCGAGGGCGTGCGTGTGCTTATGGATCTTGCGCTGATCGGTATGTTCGGCAGTTTTTATATCGTGCCGCTGTACGCACTGATCCAGTTGCGCACTGCGCCGCAAAAACGCGCGCGGGTGATTGCCAGTAATAACATTATGAATGCGCTATTTATGGTGCTGGCCAGCGTCTTTGGCATTTTATTTTTGGGTTTGGCGGGTTTCAGTATTCCGGAATTTTATCTCGTTATCGCGGTGATGAATATCGCGGTGGCCGCGTTTATTTACGCTCAGGTGCCGGAATTTGCCGCGCGCTTTCTGGTGTGGTTGCTAACCCATACCCTGTACCGAGTGCGTCACGCTGGCCTGGAACATATTCCGGAAAAAGGCGGTGCACTGATTGTGAGTAATCACGTCAGTTACGTGGATGCTCTGCTGATCGGTGGCGAAGTGCGACGACCGATACGGTTTATTATGTATAAACCAATTTTTGATATTCCGGTGCTAAATTTTATTTTTCGGGTGGGGGGCGCTATTCCTATATGTTCTCGCAGCGAAGATGAACAGGTATACAACGCGGCGATGGACAGCATTGCCGAAAGCCTGGCGCGGGGTGATTTACTGGCAATTTTTCCGGAAGGTCAACTCACGAGGGATGGCGAGATGAGTGAATTTAAGGCTGGCATCGAGCGGATTGTTCAACGCACACCGGTACCCGTAGTGCCGATTGCGCTACGCGGATTGTGGGGCAGTTTTTTTAGTCACTGCCGGCCCGGTGCTTTTAAAAATCCACTGCGGCGGTTTCGCAGCCGAGTAACAGTAGTCGCCGGCGCGCCGATAGAACCGGAAAAGGTCAGCGCTGCACGCCTGTACGATGTGGTGCTGGCGTTGCGCGGCGCGGCGCAGTAGCTGCGCGAATCATTAGCGACGGAGTACAGCATGACACTTTCTACCAAAATTCTACTCGGAATGTTGTTCGGGGTTGTGCTAGGCGCCGCGTTTAATGGTCTGTCGGCGCAATCGACACTGATAGCCCAGCTGTCCGGGTGGTTGGTCAGCAATGTATTTGATGTGGTCGGGCAAATATTTATAGCTTCTCTGAAGTTGCTGGTGGTACCGCTGGTGTTTGTATCTCTGGTCTGCGGTAGCAGCGCCATGGGGGTGAATGCGCGTATGGGCCAGATGGCGGCGAAAACCCTGGGGTTGTATTTGCTGACGACCGCGCTGGCGGTAACCCTGGCGCTGTTATTGGCCAATATCATTAATCCCGGCGAGGGTCTGACCCTCGCCAGTACCAGTAGCTACGAAGCACCGGTCGCGCCCTCTCCTAAACAAGTTTTAATAGATATTTTTCCGACCAATCCTGTGCAGGCGATGGCCGAGGGCAATATGCTGCAGATTATTGTGTTCGCGATTTTAATGGGGCTGGCGATTACTCATAGCGGCGCACCGGGCAGCAAAATTCTGGATTTTTTTCAAAACTTTAACGATGTCATTATGACCATGGTGTCATTTCTGATGCATATGGCGCCCTACGGCGTGTTCTGCCTGCTGGCCAAACTGTTCAGCGAACTGGGTATTAGCGCCATTGCGGATCTTGCAAAATATTTTCTGTCAGTGGTGCTGGTGCTGTTTCTCCACGGCGCGGTTGTGTACGGATTTTTATTTACCGCCCTGGCGCGCCTTAATCCCCTGACTCTCCTTAAAAACATTCGTCCGGCGCTGTTATTTGCATTTAGCACCTCTTCGAGCAGTGCGACCCTGCCGGTAACCCTGAATGTCGCGCGGCAGCGAATCGGTATCGACAATGCAGTCGCCGCGTTTACGCTGCCGTTGGGCGCGACTATTAATATGGACGGTACGGCCATCATGCAGGGCGTCGCTACGGTTTTCATTGCACAGGCGTTTAATGTAGATATTTCCATGGGCGGTTATCTGGCGGTGGTATTGACTGCCACGCTGGCGTCGATCGGAACCGCTGGCGTTCCCGGGGTGGGGCTGATTACCCTGTCCATGGTGTTACAACAGGTGGGTTTGCCGGTGGAGGGCATCGCGTTGATTATCGGTGTCGACCGACTGCTGGATATGCTGCGCACGGCGGTCAACGTCGGCGGCGATTGTATGGTGTCGACGGTGGTGGCAAAGAGTGAAAACCTGTTGGACACTGTGGTATTTAACGAGGTGTCCGACAAGGATGAATACACCAGCTGATCAAAATAGATGTTATTTTTTAGGCGCTAAGTTTCAGGTACTAAGTTTCAGGCACTAAGGGATGAAGGATGGCTACACAAACACCCCCATACATTTTTTTGGCGTACGCCATAGTCATCGGTTGTGCGCTAAAAAGCACTGGTGCGCTGGCGCAACCGGGGTTGTTTGATTTTACCGGTTTGAAATTATCTGCCGACACAGAGAGCTGGGACCCGTCTGCACCCTGGATGGTGCCAGTGGGATTTCAGCAAGCCGTGATCGCCGATGAGGGGGCGCTAAATATTTACGACAACGGCCGCGACGACTGGCACGATATGATCGCCAGCAACGAAATCGGTAAGGACGCCGGGCGCTATGTCTACCGCACCCATGAAGTTTACGACGAACCGGAAGGCGGCGCGGTATCGGTCGTAGATATGCTCACGGGCAGGGCGAGCGTGGTATTACAGAAATCTGACTGGCGGGCGCTCGACGGTATTCGCTGGACACCGTGGCGGACCTTGCTGGTCGGCGAAGAAGTCCAGGGTGGGCGCCTGTTTGAAATCGTGCTCGACCGCGCTGATTTAACCGTTGGCGTGGCGCTGGATCGCCCGGCGCTGGGCCGTATGGCCCACGAAGGTATTGAGGTAGATGAGGCGGGCGCGGTGTATATGGTGGATGAATTTCGCGGTCTGAGCGAGGATTCCGTAGCGCTGGGGAATGCCTGTGATGGCCAGCTGCCCTGTGGGGGCGGCATTTACAAATTTGTTCCGCAACATTTTGGTGACCTTTCTCGCGGGCAGTTATACGTACTGAAAATAGCCTCTGGTGACCGGGTGGAAGGTACGGGTAGCGCAGTGTGGGTGGGCCCCATCGACCCCACCGACGCCCGCCGTTCGGGTACGCGGGCCGGTGGTCAAAGCTATCAGCGCCCGGAAGATCTGGAATTGATCGGCGACGTTCTGTATGTGGCGATTACCGAGGGAACACCAGGTGCTGATGGTGGCGAGCGTTATCACGGCCGGGTTATCGCGCTAGATCTGTCCGCGATGACCGTCACCGATTTTGTCAAGCCGGGCGTCAATGTGCCCAGGGAGCCCCTGAGTGGAGACGGTGTCGTCGGTTGGGCGGGTTTTGATAATCCGGACAACTTGGCGGAATCCCCGGACGGTCGTCTGGTGATTGTCGAGGACAAAGCCCCGTCGGATATCTGGTTTGCAGACCCCGACGCCAACGGCGATGGTTTCGCCGACAGGTTGTTATTGTTCGCTTCCCTGTCCGATCCTGGAGCTGAAGCGTCGGGCATTTATTTTCGGCCAGGGGATCCAGCGCTGTTGGTAAATATTCAACATTCAGCGGCTAACGATGGCGATGGTACCTGGCGGCTCGTGCCGCCCTGAGAGCCGATGGCGAGTCCATCGCGAAGCGTTTGCCCATACCTTGATCACGGTAGTTCGCCGGTGGATAGCCAGCGGGCGCACTCAGCCCCCAGCTCGGACACAGCCATATCTTCGTAGCGTTGGCTTTGCGCGGGACTCAATGTATCGCGCCAACGACCATTGGTACCTTTGTTGATAAACGTCTGCGCGCCTCCTTCCCAGAAGGCACCGCCTACTGGCACCGAGCCGGCGGCGTGATTCTTCATATAGTCAAAACTGCAATGTTCCACAATTGCGTCCCAGTTCAGAGCGGCGCGAGGAATGTCGAGAAATTCCGCAATATGCTCTATTTCTCCAGGCATATCCTTGCGCAGTTGCGCAAAATGTACCAGGTGAACATTGGGCAAATCTCGCACTGCCCACCAGGAACGCAGGTTTTCCCAGAACGGCCAAAATGGATGCCCGTTTTTATCCAGCCACTCGTCGTAGTACTGGGATATGGACTGCGGTGGTTTATCGATGGGCGGTCCGACGCGTCCGGGGGTGTCGTTAAGGGCCTCGTACCAGGCGGCATTGGCATTGGCATGGTGGTTGTACATACTCCACAGGACATCCCGACCATCGCGGGCAATATAGAGATATTTTGCCCGAGGTGAAAAAACCAGTGCGTCTACGGGTAGATGGGTTTTCACAAAGCGACGGTGGCTTTGTGCTTCCAGGGCGGCTAGTTTGATGGCCTTGGGGGGTACGCGCAGATCCACCCAGGGGGACATTTCCGCCACCGGCAAATCTGACTTACCGTTAAATATCAGCTGTGCCACGATTTGTTGCATCCAGGTGGTCCCGGATTTTGCGTAGGTGGCGATCACAATATCATCGTCGCGAAACTGAAAATCGTTCCACACGGTAGAATCAAAGTGGTGGTTGTGAAACTCACGTTGCTTGTGCGGCCAGGGAGTCGTGTCTGCGGTCATGCTACGTGCCTCCGTAAACTATGGGTTTATTAATTGCGCATTGCAGGGTTACAGGTGTGGCGATAAGACGTTGACGTTAATGCCATGCCGGATCAATATTTAGCTAAAAATGGCTTTAAACATGATAAAAAACACTATGGACAGGGCGGCGCCAGCTGGCAACGTAATTAACCACGACATAAAAATGGTGCCCACCACCCGCAAATTGATTGCGGCGATACCGCGCGCAATCCCCACGCCGAGTACCGCACCCACCAGCGTATGGGTAGTGGAAACCGGCAGGCCGATGCCGGAGGCCGCGACCACGGTGGCCGCTGCGCCCAGTTCGGCGGCGAAGCCGCGGCTCGGGGTTAATTCCGTAATTTTTTTCCCGACGGTGGCCATCACCTTGAACCCGTAGGTGGCCAGGCCAATAACGATACCGAGTCCGCCCAGTAAAAGGATCCACGGGGGCATGCTCGACTGATCGGCTACCGCACCCGACTTGACCACGTTAACGATCGCTGCGAGCGGTCCGACCGCATTGGCCACGTCGTTGGAGCCGTGGGCAAACGCCATACTGCAGGCGGTGAATATCATCAAAATGGCAAATACTCGCTCGACGCTGGCAAAGCGGTTGAAGCGGTCCGCGACTTCGTCTTTTCTGACGCGGCTAAGTAGAACACTACCGAGTAATGAAACTGCGGCACCAAATATTGCCGCAAAAAAGGCACATTCGGCGAAGCTCATGGAGATGCCGATATCCTTGAACACGTGCTTAAGGCCTTTCAGCAGGGTGATCATCGCAATTAGAAAGCCAACCCCGAACATGTAAATAGGTACGTAGCGCTTGGCATTGGCAAACGGGTTGGCGCTGTTCAGAATCAATATCTGCACGCTGCGAAACAGGAAGTACGAGATAATGCCTGCCAGCAGCGGCGAAACTACCCAGCTCGCTACGATGGTCCAGATTTTGTCCCAGTTGACGGCAGCGGGGGAAATACCGACCGCAGCGAAACCCACTATTGCGCCGACAATGGAATGGGTAGTGGAGACTGGCCAGCCTTTCATGCTCGCGAAGAACAGCCAGGTCCCCGCCGCCAGCAGTGACGCCAACATGCCAAATACCAGGAGTTCGGGGCTGTCTACTAGTAGAGCGGGATCGATTATGTCATTGCGGATGGTCGAGGTGACTTCGCCGCCTGCGAGATAGGCGCCGAGAAACTCGAACATCATCGCAATGCCAATGGCCTGGCGAATGGTCAGCGCGCGTGACCCCACCGACGTCCCCATGGCGTTGGCAACGTCGTTGGCGCCTACCCCCCAGGCCATAAAAAACCCCAGGACGCAGGCCAGAATAATCAGGGTTTGGCCGAATTCAGCGAATAACGCCATGCTTATTTCCGGTGTGACTGGTTAGCGTGCTAGCAGTAACTGCAGACGGCCACCGACTCGTTCCGCGAGATCGGCCAACTCACCAATACTGTCAATGATTTGATAAAGGAACATCACCTCCACTGGAGCGAGCGCAGTTTCCAGTTTGAACAGCCGGTGCCGAATGTCGCGCTCCAGAATGTCGGTGCGATTTTCCAGTTCGTCAAGCTGCTCGATCAGCTCCTCCACAAAGGTCACTTCGCTGCCGGTAAACCCGGTTTCCAGTAACTCGTCGAGTTCGTTGATAGCCTTGAGCGCCTGTCGGGTCGCAGAGATAGACGCGCCCAGAAATTCTTTCACTGCGTCCTGCAGGATTTCCGGGATACGCATTTGCCGACCCAGCATCAAGCCGGCAATGTCCTTGGCGCGGTTAGCGATATGGTCCTGCACGGACAACAGCTCCAGCAAATCGGTGCGGGACACGGGCATAAACAGTCCGTTGGGCATGTGCAGCCGCAACTGCTTTTTGAGCTCGTCCGCACGCCGTTCGGTAGTATAGATGCGATTGTAAACTTGTTCCGCAGCAGGCCAGTCGTTGGCAATCGAAGCGGCCAGGAAGTCCTGTAACGCTTCCGCGCACTCGACTACCGCTGTCATGTGCTCCTGCAGAGGTTTGATGGGGGATTTGCCAAACAGGTTGTACAGTGGATTACCAATGGCCATTTTTATGTTCCGTTATCCAACCGGGAGTATAGAATTGGTGTCAGTGTTTGTCACATGTTTCTCCCCGCAGCGGCAATTACACCTGGGCATAGCGCGCTACGCCCCTCAGCCAGCGCCTGACGATCGCCGTAGCGATTTGAGGCTGTTCGCGCAACAGGGATTCGGCGGCAATTTTAACGTCAGGCAATAGCTGCCCGTCGCGTAGCAGATCGGCAATGCGCAATTGCATTTCGCCGGTTTGGCGCGTGCCGAGAAATTCGCCGGGGCCGCGCAATTGCAGATCCTTCTCTGCGATAACAAAACCGTCGTTGGTTTCGCGCATAACCCGCAGGCGTTCGCTGGCGTGGCGCGACAGTGGTGAACTGTAGAGCAGCACGCAGTGACTCTCGGCGCTACCGCGCCCTACTCGGCCCCGCAGCTGATGCAATTGAGCGAGACCGAGGCGTTCCGGATTGTCGATAACCATTAAACTGGCATTGGCCACGTCCACTCCCACTTCGATCACTGTGGTGGCCACCAGTAATTGCAACTCACCGGATTTGAACGCGGACATAACGGCGACTTTTTCCCGTGGTTTGAGGCGTCCGTGCACCAGGCCAATACGGAGCTCGGGCAGCGCCAGGCGCAGCTCATCAGCGGTGGCGGACGCGGCCTGAGCACTCAATATTTCCGATTCCTCAATCAAGGTGCACACCCAGTAGGCCTGGCGCCCTTCTCCGCAAGCGGCGCGCACCCGCGCTACCACCTGCGCGCGCCGCTCATCGCCGATCAACACCGTGGTAACCGGACTGCGCCCCGGCGGCAGTTCGTCGATGACCGAGCAGTCGAGATCCGCATAGGCGCTCATGGCGAGGGTACGCGGAATGGGGGTGGCGGTCATGATCAACTGATGAGGCATATGTCTGGCAGTGCTTTTTTCCCGGAGCGCGAGGCGCTGGTGAACGCCGAAGCGGTGTTGCTCGTCGATAATGGACAGACCAAGATTGTGGAACGCGACGCCTTCCTGAAACAGGGCGTGAGTGCCAATCACCAGTTGCGCCTTGCCATTGGCGATGGCGGTCAGCTGTGCGTCGCGGGCTTTGCCGGTTAGTTTTCCGGTTAGCAGCGCGATGCCGATACCGAGGGGCGCCAGCCAGCTCTCGAAATTAGTGCGGTGTTGCTCGGCTACGATTTCGGTGGGCACCATAATCGCCGCCTGATATCCACCGCCAATGGCCTGCAATGCCGCCACGGCAGCAACCAATGTTTTGCCGGAACCGACATCGCCCTGTAGCAGGCGCAGCATGGGTACGGGTTGGGTCAAATCCCCGGCAATTTCTGCAGCCACCCGCCGCTGGGCACCCGTCGGCGCAAAGGGCAAGTTGGCGAGGAAACGTTCCAGCAGTACCCCGCATTTGGGTAATCGGGGAGCCGGCTGGGTTTGTACACTGTGGCGCAGTAATAGCAGGCTCAGGTGATGGGCCAGTAACTCTTCAAAAGCCAGGCGCTGCTGTGCCGGGTGTTGGCCAGTGGCAAGTTGGTCGATGGGGGTGTCGATGGGGGGGCGGTGCAGCAGGGTCAACGCCTCTGCGAGGCTTATTTGCCCTGCGTCTTTGCCGCCGTGGGCGCCTCCTACACTGGCTGATAATTCTGGCAGATTATCGGCCGTCAACAACCGCAACGCCTGGGTGGTCAAGGCGCGCAGACGCTGTTGGGTCACACCTTCCAGCGTGGGGTACACGGGTGTCAGGTGCGCAGCCAGCGGCGCCGGGCGGTGCTGGTCGAGCCGTTCGTATTCCGGGTGGTATAGCTCCAGCCCGGCGCTCCCCAGGCGCACGTCCCCAAAGCAACGTAGCCGCGTACCCACCGCGAGGTTGGCCCGTTGTGCGGCGGTAAAGTGAAAGAAGCGCAGGGTCGCGGTGCCGGTATTGTCCTGAACTTTACACATAAGGCTGCGACGGCGGCCAAAGACTATGTCGCAGCCGCGTATTTGTCCCTCGATCACCACGGAGGTATTAGGTGTCAGGGCGCCGATCGGGGTAATCCGGGTGCGATCCAGGTAACGGCTTGGCAGATGAAACAGGATATCTTGCACCGTGTGTATACCCAGGCGAGCGAGTTTATCGCCGCTATGGCTGCCCACGCCGCGTAGTTGCGTAACCGGGATGTTATCCAGCGTCGGCACGATTATGGCGTCTCGGGGTTGGCATCTCAGCTATGACACTCAGGGGTGCGGAGCAAGTTTAATGGGGCGCAGCAAGGGCTGCCGAGTCGAAAAATTTATTGCCCATCATAGCGATTACCCGCGAGTGGGTAAAATTGGTTGAACTAGCGCGTGGCGTAACCTGTGTTATCTTTCAGGACGGCGCACTCGCGCCGCTACCAGGGGAATGATGTAACGCGGCAGCCGTAGTTAAATGTATTTGTAACCGGAGAGAATAATGTCGGGTATTGGCTTGATTGGTCTTGGCGCGATGGGTCTGCCGATTGCCAGGCGAATACTGGAAAGCAGTTTGCGGGTGCATGCCCACGATGTTAACGCCGCTGCTATGGCAGCCGCACATGAATATGGCGCAATTGCCGCCGACGACATAGCCGCAGTCGCCGCCAACTGCAATCTGGTGTTGGTGTCGATGAGTGCTGAGAAGGCGTTGACGGAGGTAGTTGACGAACTGCTGGCGCACCTGTCCGCGTCGGCCATTATCGTTGACATCGGTACCACAGCGGTGGCGCAAACCCGAGTTCTGGCGGCGCGCGCTGCCGCGTTGGGGATCGGTTACATCGATGCGCCAGTCAGTGGTTCGGTACCCTGGGCCGAACAGGGGCGCTTGACCATGATGGTCGGCGGTGCGCAGGAAGATTACCAGCGCTGTCGGCCGGTTTTCGAAACATTTGCCCGACAGATTTTTTATTTGGGTGGCAGCGGCAGCGGCCAGATTGTGAAGTTATGCCATCAGCTGGTTTTTTTTGCGCTGACCTGTAGCCTGAGTGAAGGGCTGGCCATGGCGACCCAGGAGGGCGTTGCGCGGGACAAAGTGCTGGCTGCGATCGATGCCAGCGTGGCCCCCAACCACGCCATGGAGTTCTTGCTGCCCGCTGTGGCGCAGGGAAATTTTCGCGGCGCGGATATGCAGATCGCGGGCAAGGATATGGCTGCGGTGCTGGCGCTGGCAAAGCATCTCGAGTTTGACGCGCCGCTGGCAACGCAGGTGAGTAAATATTTTCACACGTTTATCGCGCGCAATCAGGTTGACTATAACCTGTTTGGCCTGCTCGATCTGATTGCCGACGAGGGCTTTTCTCGCAACTGTGACACTGAACGGAACGGTCGGGGATTTAGATAACCATAATGCCGTCCATCTCCACCAAGGCACCGCGGGGCAACGCGCTGACGCCGATAGCTGCGCGCGCCGGGTAAGGAGCGAAAAAATATTGCGCCATAATTTCATTGACGGTGGCAAAGTGACTCAAATCGGTGAGAAAAACATTCAACTTTACGATATCCGCGAGGGTTCCTCCTGCAGCCTCGCACACCGCTGCAAGGTTTTTGAACACCTGCTGTATCTGCGCTTCGACACCGCCGTCGACCATAGTCATGGATTCTGGCACAAGCGGAATTTGGCCGGATAAATACACGGTATTGTTGACTTTAATAGCCTGGGAATAGGTACCAATGGCGGTCGGCGCCCTCTGGGTTTCAACAATTGCCTTATTAGTCATGGGTTCCTCAACTTCTGACGCGATTAACTTTTTGTACTTGTTTCAGGCTGCGTACCCGACGCATGATATTGGCCAAATGCACCCGATTGTCTACGTCGAGAACCAGGTTGACGACGCTGGTGTAGGGGTCGCGTTCGTTCACGGTAATTTGCTCGATGGTGGCGTTGTTCTCGGTAATGCGGGTGGCGAGTATGGCAATAATGCCCCGCTCGTTGGTGACCTCGACACGAATTTCCACTGAAAATTCGCCGTGGACTAACGGCGACCACTCCAGGGGGATACACTTTTCCACCTTGTCACGTATTTCCGCGATGTTTTTACAGGAATCCCGATGCACCACCAGGCCGCGCCCTGGACTAATGTGGCCGATAATGGCGTCACCGGGAATGGGGTGACAGCAGCGTGCGTAACTGGTGACCAGGCCATCCGCGCCGTCGACCACTATGGGGGAATCGTTGTTTTGCGCGGTGGTTTTGATGCGCTTGTGTTCTGGCATCAGTACGTTAGCTACCGCAAAGGCCACCCGATTGCCGAGGCCAATCTGTTGCAGCACCGATTCAAAGGTGGGCGCACTGGTCTCCTTGAGGAGATGCCTTATCTGGGATTTACGTAGTTGTTTATAGCTGGACCCGAAACTGTGCAGGGCCCGATCGAGGAGCCGCTTGCCGAGGTCCACGGATTCTTCGTGCTGCTGATGCTTGAGGAAATGCCGTATCGCGCTGCGCGCTTTGGCGGTGCGCACGAAATTGAGCCACGACGGATTAGGTTGTGCTCCGGGGGCGCTGATGATGCGCACCCGCTGCCCGCTTTCGAGGGGCTCGGAAAGGGATGTTAGTTTACCATTTACCTCACAGGCCACGCAGGTGTTGCCCACCTGCGTGTGCACGGTATAGGCAAAATCGACGGCGGTAGCGCCAGTGGGCAGCTCAATAATTTTTCCTTTCGGCGTAAAGACATACACCTCATCGGGGAACAGGTCCGATTTGACGTGCTCAATAAATTCGAGGGAATTGCCCGCCTGTTGTTGAATTTCAAGCAAGCCCTTGACCCAACGGTTGGCGCGCGCGTGATTGCCCTTGGCATTTTCCATACCGGTCTTGTAAAGCCAGTGGGAGGCGATGCCATAGTTGGCCAGGGTATCCATTTCCTCGCTGCGGATCTGTACTTCGATGGCGACCCCGTGTAATCCCAGCAGCACGGTGTGCAGGGACTGGTAGCCATTGGATTTGGGAATGGCGATGTAGTCGGTAAATTCCCCCGGCACTGGTTTGAACAGGTTGTGAATAACTCCGAGGACGCGATAGCAGTTGTCGACGTTTTCGACCACGATGCGAAAGGCGAACACGTCCATAATATCCTTGAACGAACGCTTTTTGGTTTTCATCTTCTGGTAAATACTCCAGAGATGCTTTTCCCGACCGGTTACTCTGGCAGTAATGTTGTCCTTTTGCAGATGCAGTTCAATGGTGCTTTGTATTTCCGTTACCAGTTCGTTGCGGTGTCCCCGGGTGGCTTTTAAGGCCCGTTGAATGCGCTCGTAGCGCAACGGGTAGAGCGCCGCAAAGCCGAGGTCCTCGAACTCAATGCGCATGTCGTTCATCCCCAGACGCTGCGCGATAGGCGCGTAAATATCGAGGGTTTCACGGGCAATGCGACGGCGTTTATTCGGTTCGAGAACGTGCAGGGTGCGCATGTTGTGCAGGCGATCGGCAAGCTTAACCAGCATCACGCGAATATCCCTGGCCATGGCCAGGGTCATTTTCTGGAAGTTTTCGGCCTGTTGCTCGGCGCGGGAGGAAAATTCTATTTCGGTGAGTTTGCTGACGCCGTCCACTAGAGTCGAGACGGTTTTGCCGAAACGCCGACTAAGTTGTCCTTTGGTGGCGGCGGTATCTTCGATCACATCGTGCAGCAGAGCGGCCATCATGCTTTCGTGATCCATGTGCATATCCGCAAGGATATTGGCCACGGCGATGGGGTGCGTAATATAGGCGTCGCCACTCTGGCGCATCTGGCCAGTGTGGCGTTTTTCCGCAAAGTTGTAGGCGCGGCGGATTTTTTTTACGTGGGACGGGTCGAGGTAGGTGGAGAGCTTATTACTTAATGCGTCGATGGCCTGCAAGGTTCGCCTCCGCTGGGCTCCTCACCCTAATCTTCGTCGTCGGAGGGCGTGGTGATTTCCTCGCTGTCGCTCGGGGGTGCGCCCAAATCAGCTTCCAGCATTTCTTCCAGGGAGAGCAGCTCCTCGCTGGCGGGCCGGGCGGTGAGGATGCTGGCGTCAATCAATCCTTCCTCTATTTCCCGTAGCGCAACGACGGTGGGCTTGTCATTTTCCCAAGGAACTAACGGCTCCTTGCCGCCGATGGCCAGTTGGCGAGCACGCTTGGCGCTGACCATAACCAGCTCAAAGCGGTTTGCCATATTCAATAAACAGTCTTCTACAGTGATACGAGCCATTATGCTTTCCCAACTCCGAATGTTAATCGCTGGTAGTTTAAGTTTGAGCGCCTGATGTGGTTGCCCGAAACAGGCAAGGACCCACGCGTTTAGCAATGCCGACCGAGCCGCACAGTCTAGCGAAAAAGTCCGCAGAAAAACAGAGGGTTAAGACAATAGTTCGCGAAATATGGCGCTGTGGCGTTGTTGCTGGGCGTCGAGTCGCAGGCGATGGCTTATGATCACCGCCTGTAGCTCCCGCAGCGCAACGTCGAAGTCAGTATTCAGGATCAGGTAGTCCGCCTCCACATAGTGGGACATTTCTTCCTGAGCCTGAGCAACGCGCTTCGCGATAATCGCTTGATCGTCCTGGCCGCGTCGGGTCAGTCGCTCGCGCAATGCCGCCCGGGAGGGCGGTAGAATAAAAATCCCCCGACTTTCCGGCAGCAGGCGGCGGATTTGCAGGGCGCCCTGCCAGTCTATTTCAAGTATGACGTCCTGGCCGTGACGCAGTGTTTCCTGTACCCAGGTTTTGGACGTTCCGTAATAATTGTCGAAGACTCTGGCGTGTTCGAGGAAGTCGCCATGGTTGACCATGGCGATAAATTGCTCGGTGTCGACAAAGTGATAATTAACGCCGTTTTGTTCGCCTGGCCGTGGACTACGGGTGGTGTAGGAGATGGACGCCACAATGTCTGGACACTGGGCGACCAGCGCATTGACCAAACTGGTTTTGCCGGCCCCCGACGGGGCAGAGATGGTATACAGGGTTCCGGGACTCATCATGGATCGGGTTTTCTCCGGCTATTCGAGATTCTGAATCTGTTCGCGCATCTGTTCAATAAGGACTTTCATTTCCACGGCTGGCTGTGTCGTGCCCCCACCGAGAGATTTCGCCGCCAGTGTATTAGCTTCTCGGTTGAGTTCCTGCAACAAAAAATCCAGTCGTCTGCCCATAGGTTCCTCGCTGTCCAGTACGCGGTGAATTTCTGTAAGGTGGGTGTCGAGCCGATCGAGCTCTTCTGCCACATCGCTGCGTTGCGCGAGATAAACCATCTCCTGTTCGAGCCGACTCTGATCCAGCTCGCCACTCAGTTCCGCCAGGCGCGCCCGTAGTTTGTGGCGCTGGGCCGCCAGCAGGTCGGGCAGCACACGCCGCACGGCTGCCACTTGGGCGCTGATATCAGCGACGCGGCGCTGCAGTATTTCGCCCAGTTTCATGCCTTCGCGTTTGCGACATTCCACCAACTGCTGCAGGACTTTGTCAAACAATTCGACGACAGCCTGTCGCAATTGATCCCTGTCCATCACTGACTCTTGTAGAACGCCTGGCCAGCGCAAAATATCCAGCGGGGAAATCGGTGCCGGATCGGCGATAAGATGCGCCACTGCCTGACCGGCATCGATGTACTGCTGGGCCAGTTCCAGATTGGTTGAGAAGCCGGTGTCGCCACGGGCTTCAAGATTTAAAACGCAATCGACCTTGCCGCGTTGCACAAACCGTTTCAATTGTTCGCGCAGCGGAATTTCAAGCTCCTTCAGGGTCTCCGGCAGGCGCAAATGGGGCTCCAGAAAACGGTGGTTGACGGAACGCAGTTCCCACGTCACAACGCCCCAGTCTAACTGGACCGTGGTCGTCGCGAAGGCGGTCATACTAAGGGGCATGGCGAGGGAGCTTAAGTGTAAAGGCGGTCATGGTACCAGAGCGGGGGCGCGCTACGAAGGGCTTTTGGGTACAATGCAGTGCGCCAGATGGCGCCCAGCCCTACAATTCAAGGATTAGCAGATGAGTCGTCCCAGTGGCCGCCGCCCCGAGCAACTTCGCCCCGTCAAGATTACCCGGCATTACACCAAGCACGCCGAAGGCTCGGTGCTGGTAGCGTTTGGCGACACGCGGGTGCTGTGTAACGCGACCGTTGAGCAGGGGGTGCCCCGCTTTCTACGGGGCAAGGGACAGGGTTGGGTCACCGCCGAGTACGGCATGTTGCCGCGCTCTACAGGCGAGCGCATGGGTCGCGAGGCGGCGCGGGGCAAGCAGGGGGGGAGAACGCAGGAAATTCAGCGGCTGATCGGGCGCTCAATGCGTGCCAGCGTTGACCTGACTCGTCTCGGCGAGCATACGATTACGCTGGATTGCGATGTGTTGCAGGCCGACGGGGGAACCCGTACCGCAGCGATTACTGGCAGTTATGTCGCGCTGGTTGACGCCGTGACCCACATGCTGGCCAAGAAAATGATCAAGGACAGTCCGGTGGCGCATATGGTGGCGTCCGTTTCCGTGGGGATTTACAAGGGGCAGCCGGTTCTGGATCTGGATTATGCGGAAGACAGTTGTGCCGAAACCGACATGAATGTGGTGATGAATAATCAGGGCAAGTTTATCGAGGTGCAGGGTACGGCAGAAGCTGCGGCCTTTGCCGAAAACGAGTTTATGGAAATGCTGGCACTTGCCAAGCGCGGCATCGCCGATCTGGTGCGCGTACAGCAGATGGCCCTCGCACAGCAATAACCCGGTCGGCGGTTGGTTCAGCGCGCGTGGGCCGACAACTCAATTTGACGTTCGGACTGCCCGGGTGAGAACACTAAAAATAAGCGATCACAGGTCGTGCAGATCGTAATCGATAATGACCGGGGTATGGCTGGAAAAGTCCTGTGCTTTGTAGAGTACCGCGTACTCGACGTTGCGCACGAGGTCGCGGGAAATAACTTGCGTATCCACGCGCCAGCCGTCCCGTTCGCCGATAACACCGGACGGCCACCAGCTGAACTCGTCGTCGTCGGTGTTCGCCGCACGGAAAGCGTCGGCATAGCCAATGTCTTTGTACAGTTGCCCAAACCACTGCCTCTCGCGGGGTAAAAACCCGGATTCGGCAAGGTGAGCTCCTGCGTTTTGCACGTCGTTATCGGTGTGTGCCGTATGCCAGTTACCGCACAAAATATATCGGCGGCGCTTACGGGTTACTTTTAGCAAATGGCTCTGTAGCCCATCGAAAAATCGGTCTTTGATCTCCTGCTCTGGTGAGTCAGTTTTCCCCACCGGAGCCAGCAGGGACGCGACGCTGACATTTTCGAAATCCGCCTGGAGGTAGCGGCCATCCATGTCCTCGCCAGAGGGCAGGCCAAAACCAAACATGATCGCCTTTGGCGCGTGACGGGTATAAATAGCAACCCCGTTGCTGTGTGGGTGGGCCGAATCAAAGAAATAACCGAAAAAGCCGTCGAGTTGAAACTCCGGATGGTCTTCGACTTCAGCTGCACGGGCGCGCAAATCCTGCAGGCAAATGACTTCGGCGTCCTGCCCGGCCAGCCATTTAAATAACCCTCGATGGCACGCCTGGTGAATGCCGTCGATGGAAGCACTGATGATGCGCATTCTCGCCCCTTGGTTTTTGAGCGTGTATGATACATGAACATAGCCTTATCAAAAACATAGGGCGAACAGACAAACATTGAATGAGGACGGGCCCGGTGGCGTTAGCGTCGTATCAAACCGCGTTTATTGATCTCGCTATACGCGAACAAGCACTGAAATTCGGTGATTTTACGCTCAAGTCGGGTCGCGTGAGCCCTTATTTCTTCAATGCCGGCAGGTTTGCAACGGGTCGCGCCCTGGCAGCACTGGGGAGGTGTTACGCCGAGGCCATAGTGAATTCTGGCCTGGCATTTGATGTGCTGTTCGGTCCCGCTTACAAAGGCATTCCCCTCGCGGTCACCACGGCAGTCGCCCTGGCCGAACATTTTGATCGCAATGTGCCGTACTGTTTTAATCGCAAGGAGACCAAGGATCATGGCGAGGGTGGCGCGCTGGTGGGAGCGCCGCTGCGTGGACGGGTGTTAATCGTGGACGATGTGATTACCGCTGGCACTGCCATTCGCGAGGTGATGGGCATTCTCGCGGCCTACGGGGCGACTGCGGCGGGTGTAGTGGTAGGACTCGATCGCAAGGAGCGCGGGCGGTCGGCCCGGTCGGCCCTCGAAGAAGTTGCCGTGGAGCACGCCATACCCGTGATTAGCATCATCGAAATCGACCATATAATTAGCTATCTTGAGGCCGATGCGGGTCGCCAGGATGTGCTGGGCGCGATCACGGGGTACCGGGAAAAATATGGCAGCTGATCAGGGTTGTCCCTTGTGGGTGAGGCGTGTGGGTAATGGAGTGATCTATGAGAACCAATAGTCTTGCGGTGCACGGTGTCCTTTGGGCGGCACTGCTGTTGTGTGTTGTCGATGCTGCCGCTGATGAGCTTTACCGCTATCGCAATGCCGAGGGGGTGTTGGTTATCGACTATGCGGTGCCACCGGAATTTGCCGCTGGAGGTTATGAGGTGTTGAACTCTTCCGGCCAGGTTATCGAAGTGGTAGAGGCACGAAAATCCCCAGAGGAAACGGCAGCGGACGGTCAGGTACCGGGATTATCCGCGGAAGAACTGGAGACTCAGGCCCGATTGGATCGATTTTTGAACACCAGTTATAGCGCGCCAGAAGAAATCTCCGCAGCCCGCCAGCGCAAATTGAAACAGCTGGCGCGGGAGATCGAAATCGTGGAAACGAATCTGGGCGATACCAGCCGGCAGCGTGCGCGCGAACTGGAGCGCGCGGCTAATTTGCAACGCGCCGGCCAGGCAATTCCCCAATCAGTTACAGTGTCGTTGAATAAAATAGCTGAGCAAATTGAGCAGGGCCAGCAATTGCTCGCCCAGCGGCGTCTCGAATACGCGGAAACCGAAGCCCTCTACGACGGCTACGACCGCAGATTCCGGGAGCTTAGGGGGTTGCCGGTACCCGTTGCGGCAGAGCAAGGTGCGACAGAGCAAGGCGCGACCGAGTCAGCTGGCGAAGACGCTGCATCAGCCCCGTTGGACTCGCAACCAGTCGCTACCCAAGAGCAGCCCCTCAGCGAGAAGACAACCGCACAACCCAGCCCCTTGTCAACCGCTAGCGAAAAAAGCCCGCCATTAACAGCGACCATTGCTCCTCCCATTGCTCCGTCGGCAAGCGAGTAAAGCCGGAGCGCACGAACTGGCGTATTTTACCCTCGGCCATTGCCAGCATCATCGCTGCGGCCGCCGAGGTGACCAGCACCGTGCGCATGTTTTCCCTCGCCTCCCCTTCGCGCAGTACCTGTTTGAGTTGGGTTTCGAGACGCTCGAGCAACTGATTGACGCGGGTGTGCAGGCGTTCGGTCTCGCCGGTCAGGGCATCGCCGGTGAGGATGCGCGTGATGCCGGGATTGCGCTCCGCGAAGGTTAGCAGCAGCGAGATAATACGATAGCAGCGCTCCTGTGTGGTCTGTGTGTCGTCGAGAATACCGCGCACCCGGCTAAACAGGGTCTCCTCAATAAAGTCGATCAAGCCCTCGAACATGCGGGTTTTACTGGGGAAATGACGATACAGAGCGGCTTCCGATACGCCTACTTCCGTCGCCAGCGCAGCGGTGGTAATGCGTATGCCAGGGGAGGATTCCAGCATGCGAGCGAGCGCCTGCAGGATTTGCTGGCGGCGGGGTATTTTTGGTTTGCCTGTTGCCATAGACCTGCTGTCTCAAGCGTTGCTGGGTCATCTTAGTGGGTGGTTGTCGGCCGCGCCAACACCAAGAACGCTGTTATTAAATTGCCTGGTTAGTGATCAGTGTTCCAACGCCTTCGTTAGTAAAAATCTCCAGCAGCACGGAATGGTTAACTCGGCCATCGATGATGTGCACGCTTTTGACATTGGAGTTCACCGCGTCGAGGGCGCACCGTATCTTGGGCAACATGCCGCCGTGAATGGTGCCATCGGCGATCAGGGCGTCCACCTGTTTGCTGTTGATGCCAGTCAACACCTCGCCGTTTTTATTCAGCAGCCCAGTGACATTGGTCAGCAGCAATAATTTTTCCGCCTGCAGAACGGAGGCAATTTTACCTGCGACCAGATCGGCATTGATATTGTAGGACGCGCCGTCGTCACCCACACCGATAGGTGCAATCACTGGAATGAAATCGCTGGCGGTAAGCATGTCGATCACATCAGTATTAATTTTGGCGACCTCGCCCACATGACCAATATCGATGATTTCCGGGGCTTCCATTTCCGGCGTTTTATGGGACACCGTCATTTTGCGCGCCTTGATCAAGTGGCCATCCTTGCCGGTGAGGCCAATCGCCTTGCCGCCAGCACTGTTGATCAGGCTGACAATTTCTTTGTTGATAGTGGCACCGAGCACCATTTCGACCACGTCCATCGTTTTGGTATCTGTCACGCGCATGCCGTTGACAAACGTGGACTGGATGCCGAGCTCTTTCAGCAGGGTGCCAATTTGCGGACCGCCGCCATGTACCACCACCGGATTGATGCCCACGAGTTTCATCAGCACGATGTCGCGGGCGAAGCTGCGCTTGAGGTGTTCGTCCACCATGGCGTTACCGCCGAATTTAATCACCAGGGTTTTGCCGGTAAAGCGTTGAATGTAGGGCAATGCCTCGGTCAATACTTTAGCGGTATTAATGGCGCCTTCGCGAGACAGGGACATGGGGGCGGCGTACTCCGGGTTTTTGCTGTTAGGTTGTTAAAGGGTCGAAATTCAGGTCTGGGGCGATGGCGGCAAGCTGTTGGTGGAAAACCTGCTTGATCCTCTTCAGCGCGGCTTCCGTCGTCGCTTCGAAACGCAGGGTCAGCGCCGGGGTCGTGTTGGACGCCCGCACCAAACCCCAACCATCGGCAAAATCCACCCGCAAGCCGTCGATGGTAATGAGTTTACCATCTTCAAACTGGCCATGGTCGATGATCTTTTTCACCACCTCGAATTTATCCCCATCGGCGATTTTTAATGTGATTTCCGGTGTGCTTATGGACGACTCCAGGTCCGCTACCAATTCGTCGAGGCTTTGTTCGCGCAGGGTTAGCGTCTCCAGCAGTCGGGCCGCAGCGTAGAGCCCGTCGTCAAATCCAAACCAGCGGTCGTTAAAAAACAGGTGGCCGCTAAATTCACCGCCGATGGGTGCGCCCGATTCGAGAATTTTATTGCGTATGTGAGCGTGGCCTGTGCGCCACATGACCGGGCGACCACCGTACCCAGCTACTAGCGAGTTGAGGCGTCGGGTAGATTTCACGTCGTAGACTACGTCTGCTCCGGGATGTCGTTTGAGAATATCCCGGGCAAAAACCATCAGTAGTTCGTCGGGCCAAACAATCTGACCGGTTGCCGTTACTGCCACAATACGGTCGCCGTCGCCGTCCAGCGCGATACCGAGTGCCGCTTTCTGGTGTTTCACCATGGTGATTAAATCCGCCAGATGAGCGGGCACGGTGGGATCGGGTGCATGATTGGGGAAGTTGCCGTCCACTTCACAATACAGCGGCGAGACCTGACAACCGAGGGCTTCCAGTAGCGGCACTGCGATCGGTCCGGCAACGCCGTTAGCGCAGTCCAGCACCAGGTGCAGATTCGCCACAGGTGTCACATCCTTGAGCACTGCGGCGGTATATTCGGCCACGATAGAATGCTGGCTGAGTTGACCCTTGCCCTGCGCCCACTTACCGTCGAGCATTTGCTGCCGTAGCAGCGTGATGTCGTCGCCACTGATAGCGCGGTTGCCGAGCACGAACTTGAACCCATTGTATTTCCCGGGGTTGTGGCTCGCGGTTACCATCACGCCAGACTTAACGCGGCTGAGTTGATGCAGCGCGAAGTTGAGCAGCGGCGTCGGAATCTGACCCAGATCGATAACATCGCAGCCAGTGCTGAGCAGGCCCTGGATTAGCGCGGCGCTCAGGGCCGGGCTGGAATTGCGGCCATCCGCGCCAACCGCAATTGCGACCTCGCCCTGGCTTAGAACCCGCGAACCCAGTACCTTGCCCAGGTCTTCGGCGAACCGAGGGGTGATTTCCTGGCCAGCCAGTCCGCGAATATCGTAGTTCCTAAAAACGGATTCTGGCCACAGGTTGGGCTCGGAGGCGGATGCTGGTTTCACGATCGGCCGCGGCGCGGCGCTGGGGAGCGACGCGCCTGCAGTAGATTGAGTGCCGTTGTCGCCATGGGTGGGCGGGTCCAGGTCGAAAATATCGTCCTGACCAGCGTTACCTTCTTTTTGTTCATCCGTTTTCGTATCGGCACTTAAAATGGTATCCGCCGCGACTGTTTTATCAGCGACGGACGGGATTGGTTCATCGGGTTCGGCAAGCTGCCGCGAGTAATCCAAAGGGGTCATTTTGTCGCTCCGCAACGCGGCGAAACTCTGGCGCCCGCGACGCAGCCCAACCCGTACAATTAAGATCACCAACAGCACAACAATCACCGTTGCGGTCGCGGTGGCCAGGGCAAAAGGCCCGAGTTCGGTCTGGGCCTGATCGCGCACCTGCGGTGCCGCAGAAAACACCACGTGCCAGGCGGGTAACTGGGTGGCTTTTTTGGCGGTAGCAATGGTTTCCTGGGCTTGGCCAGCGCTGACAAACGGCTGCGGCGCAGCAGCGCGAGCGGATTGGAATACCTGAGTAACACCGACGCGAGCTGCGGGACCGACAGCGAGTGCCGACTGTATATCGCTTACAGGCAGGCCCACCATAATCGCCCCGCTAATCTGGTCGTTGCTACTGACCGCAGTCGCCAGCAACAGGGACCAGGTGCCCGCTACTTTGACGGCCTCGGGTACGGTTGCGTCGCCGTTGAGTGTGCGGCGCAGCAAATCCAGTGCGGCGAAATTATTGCCCTGATCGGGGAGCGCCGCACCGACAGGGATAATCTGTATATCGATGGCACTGGGGAAGCTGCGGCGTAGCTCCGCCTGCCAGTTGTCGAGAGCTGCGGTGTTCTGTGACGCAAGATCGCTGGCGAGGGTATGATTGCTGCCAATTTCCACGAGTTGCTGGGCCAGGTTGCGCGCATAGTGCGATACCGCTGCCGCCTGTTGTTCGGCGTACGTCCTGGTGATTGACTGAACCTCTCCGAGGCGTGGTGCGACCACCATCACCCGATAAAGCTGCCCACAGATGATCGCCAGTATGAACAGCATGCCCACAACACAGCCAATCAGCCACGCATGCTGGCGGAGTGGTTTCAGCAATGGTTGAAGTGATACGGATAGTTTTATTTTTTGCAAAATGATTTCCGAAAATTAGCGAATATGTCTGTAGGTGTACAGGGCCATTTAATAGTGCGCGCGCTCAGCAGGGGACATCCCCTGTGCCTGCCTGTTCGCGCATCTGTGCGGCGATCAGTGAAACCAGCTGACTGGCGAGCGTTGACTTGCTCATTACCGGCAAGGCTAGCGTCCCGTTCGAGCGCACCACCAATACCTGATTTTGATCGCTGTTAAACCCGATACTGGTATCCGAGATGTCGTTTGCAATGACCATATCGAGACCTTTGCGCAGCAGTTTACTGTGGGCGTTAGCTTGCAGGTTCTCGGTTTCCGCAGCGAAACCGACGATGAAAGGTTTTTTTGCCCGCCCTGCGACGGTGGCTACGATATCCGGGTTTTTGGTTAACTCGATGGACAGATTATCCGCGTCTTTTTTGATCTTCTGGGAGGCGGCAGCAACGGGACGGTAGTCGGCTACCGCAGCGCAGGCGATAAAAATATCGGCCCCGTCAATCTGTGCCAAGGTGGCATCCAGCATTTCTGCGGCGCTGGTAACACTAATTACCGTGACCCGATCCGGTGCCGTCAGCGCCACCGGACCACTGATCAAAATCGTTTGCGCGCCAGCTTCCGCAGCGGCTTCCGCTAGCGCATAGCCCATCTTGCCGGAGCTGTGGTTGGAGATGTAGCGCACCGGGTCGATGGCCTCACGCGTCGGCCCAGCGGTTATCACCAGCTTTTTGCCCGCCAGGGTGCCCGTGGCAAAAATACCGCAAACATCTTCAGCCAGGGCGTCGGGGTCGCGCATGCGCCCCGGTCCAATATCGCCACAGGCCTGATACCCTGCGGCGGGGTTAAACAGGTGCATGCCACGCTCGCCAAGGGTCGCGATATTGTCCTGGGTAGAGGCTTTAGCCCACATCGCCTGGTTCATGGCTGGGGCGATGGCAACCGGCCCGAGGCTGGCCAGACAAACAGCGCTGAGCAAGTCACCACCCTCGCCGTGGGTGAGGCGTGCAATAAAATCCGCACTGGCGGGAGCCACCAGTATCAGGTCTGCCCAACGCGCCAGTTGAATGTGGCCCATGGCGGCTTCCGCAGCCGTGTCGAGCAGTTCGAGATGCACGGTATGTCCGGACAACGCCTGGAGCGTTAGTGGGGTAATGAACTCGGTTGCCGCAGGCGTCATCACCACGCGAACATCGGCACCAAGTCGTTGCAGGCAACGAACAAGCTCCGCACTTTTGTAGGCGGCGATACCCCCGGTTACGCCGAGCACGATGCGTTTGTTAGTCAGTGAGCCCATGATGTGTCTACAATAATTGTCGAGTAGCGCTAAGATAACACCGGTACAGGGATTTTCGAAGCGACACAGGAGGTGACGGTGGCCATAAAGAACTGGCCCGAGGGGGAGCGACCTCGGGAAAAGCTACAACGCAGGGGTGCAACGGCCCTGTCGGATGCAGAATTACTCGCCATATTTTTGCGCACCGGGTACGCCGGACAGTCGGCGGTGGATCTCGCGCGAGACTTGCTGGCCCGTTTCGGTGGGCTTGGCCCACTACTGGCGAGTGACACCAAAACGCTGTGTGCCGAAAAGGGCCTGGGGCGAGCCAAGTGCGCGCAATTGCAGGCGGTGGTTGAACTGGCGCAAAGGCATATAAGTGAAAAGCTGGAGCGGGAAGCGGTATTTACCACACCCGGTGCGGTCGCGGCCTATCTGCGCACCAAGCTGCGGGGTCAGTCCCGCGAAGTTTTCTCCGCGCTGTTTCTGGACACCCGCCATCGACTGATCGCGGACGAGGTGCTGTTTCAGGGGACTTTGGATGGTGCTCAGGTGTACCCCAGGGAAGTCGTGAAACGCGCCCTCTACCACAATGCCGCAGCGGTGATCTTTGCGCACAATCATCCTTCGGGAGTTGCCGAACCCAGCGGGGATGATATTCGCATTACTCAGCGGCTGAAAGAGGCCTTGTCGCTGATCGACGTTCGCGTGCTCGACCATCTGGTGGTGGGGGCTGGTGACACCGTCTCGTTGGCCGATCGGGGGCATGTGTAAGGGAATCTGGATTTGATTTCGCGGCCCGGCTCTGGTATAAATCGCGCCTCATTTTCTGCGGGTGGTTTGCATAGTCCGGTGTACAGCCGGGGTTGGTGGTGCGGCAGTCGGTTTACGCCCCCGCCGTGTTTGCGACGATACTGCGTGAGTAAAGACGTCAGCCTGAGTCAAAACCTTAGTCAAGACCTGAGTCAAGACGTAAATTTTTAAGCTGAGCCAGAGGCAAAACCATGTCCAGAGTATGTCAGATCACCGGCAAGCGGCCGATGAGTGGTAACAATGTATCCCACGCCAAGAACAGAACCCGGCGGCGGTTCGAGCCGAACCTGCATACCCATCGGTTCTGGGTGCCCTCTGAGAACCGCTTTGTCAAATTGCGAGTCTCCAACAAGGGTTTGCGCATTATCGACAAGCGCGGTATCGATCAGGTGTTGAGCGATGTTCGGGCGCGCGGCGATAAGATCTAATCGGGAAGAATTTAACAGTTTCACGAGGGTTAACTAATGGCCAAGTCAAATCGCGACAAAATAAAGTTGGTGTCCAGCGCGGGTACGGGACATTACTACACCACCACCAAAAACAAACGCACCATGCCGGAAAAAATGGAGATCAAGAAGTTCGATCCCGTGGTTCGCCAGCACGTTGCTTACAAAGAAGCGAAAATCAAGTAGCTGTGGGTAACCGACAGCACCTGGTTTGTAAAGAGACAGGTTTCGAATAAACAGATTGGTGTGCAAACAAAAAACCCGGCTTCAGCCGGGTTTTTTATGCTGGGTTCAATGTGTTATCGCACACCGGTCGCCAAGGAAATATCCAGAACACCCGCCTCTCGTGCCTGGTCAGAAATTCTGACATAGGTGTCCGTTTTAGATTTCGGGTGGGCCTGAATGACGACCTTGGCCTCGGGGTTTTCCGCGTGCAGCCGTTCCACATTGGCGCGTACGGCCCGCACATCAATACGCCGACTTTCAAGCCAGATATCGTTTGCTTCCGTGACACGAAACACGATATTGCGGTTATCCATATCCGGTGGCTGATCCGTTGTGGGGGGGCGGTTGACATCGATGGCCGTCTCTTTCACAAAGGAGGCTGTGACAATAAAAAAGATCAGCATAATGAACACGACGTCCAGCATGGGCGTCAGATCGATCTGAGACTCATCTTCAGTACGACGTCTACCTAAAGCCATATCACTCTTTCCTTTGGTGTTTGTTTATCGGTGCCGTATATCCCCGCACCACAACCAGCGCGGCTTTCTCGTCGCTTGCCCCGGTGGTGTCACTGCGCAACTTGCCCTAGTATGCCAGAAATTTAATCGGAGGCGAATGCGCGTTTACAATGCCGGAATTGCCTGAAGTAGAAACCACCTTAAGAGGGATTGCCCCGTCAGTTGTGGGTCGGCGCGTGGCGGCCGCCGTGGTGCGCAACCCTGCGCTACGCCAGCCGATCCCAGATTTATTGCCTGAGATCCTGCGCGGCAGGAAAATTCTGGGGTTAAGTCGTCGCGGTAAATATTTGCTGATGGCCTTCAGGCATGGTCATCTACTGCTGCATCTAGGTATGTCAGGCAGCCTACAAATCGTTCCCGTCGGCACAGCGCCCGGGCGGCACGATCATTTGGACATAGCCGTTTCGGGAAATATATTGGTGCGCTTTAACGACCCGCGTCGCTTCGGCCTGGCATTGTGGGTGGAAGGGGATCCGAGTGCGCATCCGTTGCTGCGTAATCTCGGCCCGGAACCTTTGTCCGACGCCTTTGACGGCGATTATCTGTACCGGCGGGCGCGGGGCAGGGCAATCCCGGTAAAAGCATTTTTAATGGACGGCAAGGTGGTGGTTGGTGTGGGCAACATTTACGCTGCGGAAGCCTTGTTTATGGCCGGCGTATCGCCGCTGCGGGCAGCAGGTAAAATCTCCCGCGCCCGTTACGGCGCGCTGGCGGACGCAGCCCGCCTGGTATTGGCTCTGGCTATCGAGCAGGGCGGTACAACACTGCGCAACTTTGTGGGTGGAGATGGCAAGCCAGGATACTTTAAACAGCAGTTGCACGTGTATGGTCGTGGCGGCGAGGCCTGTACCGTCTGCCAGTCGACGCTAAAAAATGTTGTGATCGGACAGCGTAGCAGCGTCTATTGCGCGAGTTGCCAGCGCTGAAATATACGGCGCCGTCTGGAGAACAATCGTCGCGAAGTGGTCAGGACGCGAATTTTTTCGCCAGAGCCGTGGCTACGGCGGGATGCACGAAAGGAGAAATTTTCCCTTGCAGGGAGGCAATTTCCCGCACCAGGGAGGACGAGATATAAGAATGTTTTTCCGCCGGGGTCAGGAACAGGCTTTCCACGTTGGGAGACAGGGCCCGATTCATGTTGGCCAGCTGGAATTCGTACTCGAAATCGGATACGGCACGTAATCCGCGCAATATGGCAACGGCATTGCAATCGTGGACAAAGTTGACCAGCAGGTAATTAAAGCCCGTTATCTGGACGTTAGGAATATGTGCGAGGGCAGTTCGCGCCAGGCCTATACGCTCCTCCAGGTCAAACAGGGGTTTCTTTTTTTCGCTGCTCGCGATGCCTACTACAACCTGGTCAAATAATTTGCAGGCGCGTTCCACCAGATCGACGTGACCATTGGTAATTGGGTCAAAAGTGCCAGGGTAGACAATCGTTTTCATCCAGGGTGTTCCTCAGTGGGACGGCGATGGTAAACAATTTAACCAAACACCTCAAATCCGTTGATACAGGCGATAGTCGACGTCCCCGGCCACTTTTTGTTTGATGGGCTGCCAATTTTCGGGGAATTTGTCGGCGGGGGTGCCGGGTGCACGGTGAGCGGAGCTTTCGATATAAATTAGTGCGTGGACATTCAACCAGCCATTGTTCTCAAGCAGGTGGGCTACCCTGTGCGATAAGTTACTGGCAAAGGGTGGATCGAGAAAGACAATATCAAAGGAGTTTTGGAGTGGGGTCGTCTGTAGCCAGGCGACGGCGTCCGCAGCGGTGATGGTGCAGCGCTGTCCACCCAGAGCCACCAGGTTAGCGCGCAGGGCCTGCACTGCGGCGGAATTAAGTTCCACCGACACCAGCGCCGCCGCGCCGCGGGACAGGGCCTCGAATCCTAAGGCGCCGGAGCCGGCAAACAGGTCGAGGCAATTTGCGTTGGGCAAGTGCGGCTGTAGCCAGTTGAACAGGGTTTCGCGAATCCGATCGCCGGTGGGGCGCAAGTCCGGAGCCGCAGGGAACGTTAACTGTCGACCGCGCCAACGGCCGCCGATAATGCGAATCCGTCCACGGGAGGCAGGGTTTTTGTGGATCTTTGACAACAGTTGGACTCCGGACAGAGGGCAAAAATGGTAGGATACACGGCTTTAACGGGCACTGGGAAAAGTGATTGATGGCGTCTGACAAAAACTCGCAGCCGGACTCGGAACGGGAACCGGCGCCTGCACCGGAAGCGCAGGATAAGCGCTCTTTTCTGGCCCGTTGGCGTAAACCTGAGCGCTCGGCTGACCCCCCTGTCCCGGCGAGCATACCCGCGCGAACCGTCGAGGCAGGTTTGACGCAGCCCGGCGAGGAACCGTCAACCGACCAATCTCACTCAGGCAACGAGTCGATGAGAGGTGGGTTACCCGCCACACAAAGTCTGATCGGACGCGCACTGGCTCGCACCGGAGCGGGAATCGGTGCGCTGTTTTTGGGGCGCAAGGCCATTGATGCCGAGTTATTCGAGGATCTTGAAACGCGCCTGCTACTGGCCGACGTTGGGGTCGAAACCTGTAGCGAGATAATTACCGCGTTGACAGAGCGGGCCAGGCGCGGTGATCTTGCCGACGGCGCGGCACTGCGGCGCGAACTGGGCAAGGTGCTGCTCGATATTCTCCAGCCTTGTGCGCGCCCTCTTGAAATAACCGATGCAAAACCGTTCGTGATTCTGGTGGTTGGGGTGAATGGCGTGGGCAAGACCACCACCATCGGCAAACTGGCGCGCCGGTTGCGGCGCCAGGGGCACACGGTCATGCTCGCGGCGGGTGATACATTCCGTGCCGCTGCCGTAGAACAGTTGCAGGAGTGGGGCGAGCGCAACGCCGTCACCGTGGTCGCGCAACACACCGGCGCCGATAGCGCCTCGGTAATATTTGACGGCGTGCAGTCGGCGCAGGCCAGGTCGGCGGATGTGCTTATAGCGGACACGGCGGGCAGATTGCACACCAAAGACAACCTGATGGAAGAATTGAAAAAGATTAAACGGGTGCTTGCCAAACTCGATAGCCATGCCCCCCAGGAAGTGTTGTTGGTACTCGACGGCGGTACTGGGCAAAACGCGCTGGCGCAGATGCAGCAATTCAACGCGAGCGTCGGTGTGACGGGTATCGTGTTAACCAAGCTTGACGGCACGGCAAAGGGCGGCGTGATATTCGCACTGTGCAGGCGTTTTGGGGTTCCGGTGCGGTACGTGGGCGTGGGTGAGGGGATCGACGACTTACAACCGTTTGATGCCAGAAGCTTTGTCGATGCACTATTGGATAGCGGTGTGCAGTCGTGATTCTGTTTGACGGTGTTAGCAAACGCTACCCACAGGGCCACGAAGCGTTGAATGGGGTGAGCTTTGAGCTCGCCGCTGGCGAACTGGCCTTTTTGACTGGCCACTCTGGAGCCGGCAAAAGCACGTTGCTCAAACTGATCATGTTGATGGAGCGTCCCACGCGGGGCCAGGTGTTAATCAACGGCAAGAACCTCAATCGTTTGCACGCCAGTCAAATCCCCTACTACCGGCGGCGGGTAGGCGTCGTCTTTCAGAACCACCAGCTTTTATTTGATCGCTCGGTGTACGACAACGTCGCGCTGCCGTTACTGGTGTCGGGGTATAACGCGCGGGATATCGGTCGCCGGGTGCGGGCGTCCCTGGACAAAGTAGGCCTGTTAACCAAAGAGAAGCAGAACCCGATTACGCTCTCCGGGGGGGAGCAGCAGCGCGTCGGCATCGCCCGTGCCGTCGTACACAAACCGCGCATTCTCCTCGCGGACGAGCCGACGGGTAATCTTGACCCGGCGTTGTCCGCCGAGATCATGCAACTGTTCAAGGATTTCCATGAGGTTGGGGTTACGGTGTTAATCGCATCCCATGATCTCGATCTTATAGCTCGTATGCGTAAGCGAGTGCTCACTTTGGCGTCCGGAGCGATAACGCAGAGCGAAACCAATGTCCCGTGGTAAGTCTGGGGGTAATCATCAGCGCTCTGACCGAGAGGCCGCGCAGGCGCCGCGACGCGGTGGCGTAAGTGGGCGTAGTGGCGCAAGTGGAAGTAGTGCAATGTGGCGCGACCGCCTGCACAGTTATCTGCAGCACCACGGAGGCAACTGTGCGGAGGCGCTGCGGCGTCTGGCGCGCACCCCGTTGCAGAGTTTGATGACCGCGATGGTAATCGCGATTGCGCTGGCCCTGCCCGCCGTACTCTACGTCGCCGTACTCAATTTGCAGCAGCTAGGTGGCAGCGTGCAGACCAATTCTCAGGTGACTATTTTTCTGCGGGGCGATACGCGGGCGTCGGTGATTGAGCCGTTGCTGACACGCCTGCGGGGGATGCCTGGTGTAGACGCCGTTAGCTACCTGTCGCCCGAGGAGGCTCTGCGGGAATTTCAGGAATTGTCAGGGTTTGGTGACGCCCTGACCTTGCTCGACGAAAACCCGCTGCCGCCCGTGGTGTTGATTACTCCCGCCGAACATTTGCGGGTCGACTTTGTGGCGGCCGAACGTTGGATCCAGGACATTGCTGCTGATCCGCTGGTCGACGACATTCAGCTCGACATGAAATGGTTGCAGCGTTTGCACGGCGTACTCGACATCGGGCGCCGATTGGCGTTCGCGTTGGGGGTAGTGTTGTCGCTTGGTGTACTGTTGGTGGTGGGCAACACCATACGTTTGGCGATTGAAAGTCGTCGCGATGAGATTGTAGTCGTCAAGCTGGTTGGCGGCACGAATGCTTACGTGCGGCGACCGTTTCTTTACACGGGGCTGTGGTACGGGGCTAGCGGTGGCATCCTGGCATGGTTGCTAGTCGCTGGTGGCCTGTGGTGGCTCGCGGCACCAACAGCGCGTCTGGCGGCCCTTTACCAGAGCCAGTTTGTATTGCAGGGACTGGGGGCGAGTGGATTTGCGGCGCTACCGGCCCTCGGGGCCGTGCTGGGACTGGTAGGCGCCTGGCTTGCGGTAAGTCGCCACGCGGCGGGCATCGACGCCGAGTAGACGCGCTAGCTAGATATAGATCAAGTAAAACAATAAAAAACAATGGGTTAATTGAACTTGTTGCGAGATAGACATCTAATGCGAGCATGGTAAACTGTGTTCCCCCAAAAGTGAGGTCCCTATGAGCAAAAGTCTCCAAACTGTGAATTGGCTGGTGCCCGGCGAAAACCTGGGAGCCTATATACAGGGCGTCAGTAGCATACCCGTGCTGTCTGCCGAGGAGGAGAAAGGTCTGGCGGAACGTCTCTTTTTCGAAAATGATCTGGAAGCCGCGCGGCATCTGGTTATGTCCCACTTGCGTTTCGTAGTGTATATCGCGCGGTCCTACAATGGTTATGGCCTGCCCCTGGCGGACTTGGTTCAGGAGGGCAACGTCGGGCTGATGAAGGCGGTAAAGCGCTTCAATCCCGAAAAAGGTGTGCGCCTGGTATCGTTCGCGGTGCACTGGATTAAAGCGGAAATACACGATTACGTATTGCGCAACTGGCGCATTGTCAAAGTGGCGACCACCAAGGCGCAACGTAAACTGTTTTTCAATCTGCGCAAGGCCAAGCGGCGCCTGGCGTGGCTCACCGACGACGAGGCGGCTGCGGTAGCCAGTGATCTGGGGGTGGATGTCACGCAAGTCCGCGAAATGGAACAGCGTCTGTCTGCGCGCGACGCGGCGATCGATACCGCGCCCGACGATGACGAAGACGGTTATCAAACGCCGGTGCACTACCTTGAAGATCACAGTGCTGATCCAGCGTTGATATTGGAGCGCGCTGATTCAGAAACGTCCAATTACGATAACCTGACAGAGGCATTGGGTTGTCTCGATAAACGTAGTCGGGATATTCTGCAGCAACGCTGGTTGACTGAAGACAAAGTGACTTTGCACGATCTGGCGGCGAAATACGGGGTTTCTGCCGAACGCATCAGGCAACTGGAACAAAACGCCATGAAAAAGATGCGGTTTTCTTTGCAGGCCTGAGCTCCCGACGGTTCCGGTTTGATAAATAGCCGCGGTAACGCGGCTTTTTTAATGGCTGCTCGCGGTGCCTGGAGCGGTACACTATGGCGCGACAGACGTATGGTGTCCCGCAATAATCCGTTTTGACGCGCACAAATCACACCCTGGCGATTGAGAAAAGTTATTTATGACGCAAGCCAACATACGCTCCATTTGCGGCTATTGCGGTGCAATTTCCGGATTTTTGGCTATTACATTTGGTGCGTTTGGTGCGCATGCATTGCGCAGCCTCAACGGCCCGGGGCAATGGGAATCTGGTGGCGCCTCCCTGTGGCAAACAGCTGTGCTGTATCAAATGTTTCATGCGCTTGCTCTGCTGGTGCTTGCAGGACTGCCGGCGGAGTTGATTTCGAGGCGGGTTCGCGGGTGGGTGGGTGGCAGCTTTACCGTTGGCACCGTGCTGTTTTGCGGCAGTTTGTACCTGCTGGCGGTGATTAGAGTGCCGCTGTTGGGGATGCTGACACCGGTGGGCGGATTACTGTTGTTAGCTGGCTGGGGTGTGCTCGGCATAGCTTTTTGGCGGACATCCCGTGAGTGAAACTAAGGATTGCGCACCTGACTTACCCAGCGCGCAGCGTAGAACCGTGCGCAGCTACGTGGTGCGGGGCGGTCGCCTGACCCCAGGCCAGCGCCGTGGCCTCGAACAGCATTCCGATTATGTGCTCGACCCAAACGCCGGTAGCGCCGATTGGAGACTAATATTTGGTCGCAACGCGCCGGTAGTTCTGGAAATCGGGTTTGGCATGGGGGATTCGTTGTGTCAGATGATGGCTGCTGAGCCAGAAAAAGATTTTGTGGGAATCGAGGTACATCCCCCGGGCGTGGGCAGGCTGCTGAATAATGCAGCCGCTGCCGAGCTACACAATCTGCGGGTCTATCTGGGGGATGCGGTGACCGTGTTGGACGAATGTATTCCCCCGCAGACTGTATCCCGGGTACAAATTTATTTTCCGGATCCGTGGCACAAGAAAAAACACCACAAACGGCGCCTGGTGCAGTCTACCTTTGTCGCTAAAGTCCGGCGCGCACTGGCGCCTGGTGGCGTCCTGCATATGGCCACAGACTGGCTACCTTATGCCGAGCATATGGCCGAGGTGATGACTACGGCAGAAGGTTTTGAAAATATGGTTAGGGAAGGAGTCTATGGCCCGCGGCCTGAGTTTCGCCCAGTTACCAAGTTTGAAAAGCGTGGGCAGCGGCTTGGGCACGGCGTCTGGGATTTACTGTATCGCCGCATTAGCTGACGCTGGGTTGGCTCGATGCGCAGAGTGTAAAGTGGCTGCGGGTTCGCGATGAGAACAGGGTAGCGCCAAAATGACCGATAACCCGTTCTGGGATTATTCCCTCAACCTGTACCAACGGCCGGGTATAACACAGCTGTGTATCGACCTGCAGGATCGTTACGGCGCCAATGTTAACCTCGTGCTGTTTGCGTGCTGGGTGGGTAATCGAGGCAGGCAATTGGACGGCAGCAATCTGCGCGCAGCCCTTGCGGAAATATCTGACTGGAATACGCGCGTTACCCAACCCCTGCGTACCCGCCGCCGCGCTCTTGATCCCGCCGGAGCGGGCACGGCACAGGAGAAACAGCGCCTGTTGGCAGAGGAGCTGGACGCCGAACAGGAAGAGCAGACTCGGTTGCGCAACTGGTATGACGCACATAGCGTGTCACTACCAGTTTCGCCACGAGAAGAGGCTATCGTCCAAAATTTGATGCGTTATCTGGCAATGCTCGGAGCCGACGGTGAACCACCGCAATTATTAGTGGCGACAGCGCTAGAAGGGTGAATTCTGTCTGTGTTGCGCACTGCGGGAATGGGGTAAGATACCGCCTGGCTTTTCCCTCTATAGGCAAGACACAAGGAACTAGCGATGAACAGAACAGGATACTTGATGCTGGCGAGCGCGCTGACGCTTGCCATTTCCGGCTGCGACAAGATAAGCGACATAGTTAATAAGGATGGCGACAGCGCCACTGAAAAAAGCGAGGCCGTCGCGTCCCTTGGTTCTCAGCAACAAAAAATTAGCTACATTATGGGGATGAATATTGGGTCCCAGTTCAAGACGGACGATTTCACTCTGGATTTGGTAGCGTTTAATCAGGGCATTACGGATGCGTTGAGCGAGGCGGAACCGCGTCTTAGTGACGAGGAAGCGGCGGCGACTATCGAAGCGTTTCAGCAGGAACAAACGGCCAAGCAGGAAGAGGTAAGAAAAAAACAAGATGACAAAAATACTCAGGAAGGCGCGGCTTTCCTGGCTGAAAACGCGAAAAAAGAAGGCGTAACAGTGCTGCCCAGTGGCTTGCAATATCGCGTGATAACCGAAGGCTCCGGACCAACCCCCACCGCAGACAACACCGTGGAAGTTAATTATCGCGGCACGCTGATCGACGGGACGGAATTTGATAGCTCGTACAAGCGGGGCGTGCCCGCCCAGTTTGGCGTCACGCAAGTGATACCGGGCTGGGTAGAAGCTTTGCAGTTGATGAAGGAAGGTTCCAAGTGGGAGCTGGTAGTGCCGCCCGAACTGGCCTACGGTCCCGGTGGAGCTGGTGGTCTGATCGGCCCTAACCAGACATTGATCTTTGAAGTTGAATTGCTGAAGGCAGCGGTTGTGGAGCCCACAGAGTAAATCGTACGCCCGCCAACAAACCGGCAGGATGCTATTTTTAGACAGTAGCCTGGTTTAGCCGCGATTACAGCAACGCGGATAAAAACGGACGAACCATATCGGTTCGTCCGTTTTTTTGTATGCGGTGTCTAAAAAGCGCCGAATGTCCCTGTTAGAAATATCAAAATGGTACACAAACAGGCTGTTATACTGTATCGACAGCCACCGTATTTTTATTCGCAACTAAAATTTTCCTGGAAAATCACTTTTATGCATGACGGCCCCCCGATTGAAGAACCAGAACATAAGTTAAATCTTCGCAATTTGCGTGAGGACGACTACGCAGACATCAAGGAGATTATGGATCGTGTTTACTCGGGTTTTGGTGGCGCCTGGCCGGAGAAAAAATTCCGGGCTCAGTTGACGGTGTTCCCAGAGGGACAGATATGTATAGAGGATCATGGCAAGGTGGTGGCTGCAGCGTTCGCGGTCATTGTCGATTACGATAAATTTGGCGACCAGCACACCTACGGAGAAATCACGGGTGATGCCTATCTAACCACACATGATCCCCTGGGCGATGTACTGTACGGCGTCGATGTGTTTGTATCGCCTGATTATCGAGGGCTGCGTTTAGGCAGGCGTCTTTACGAGGTGCGCAAGGAGTTGTGCCAACGGCTTAATCTGCGTGCGATTGTTGCGGGGGGGCGAATTCCCAATTATAAAAAATATTCTGCTGAGCTGACTCCACAGCAATATATAGAGCAGGTAAAGAGAAAAGAAATTTATGACCCTATTTTAACGTTTCAACTGTCCAACGACTTTGAAGTAAAGCAGGTGCTCACTGCTTATCTACCCGAAGATAAAGAATCCAAGGGCTATGCCACATTGCTACAATGGCACAATCTGTATTACGACCCTAGCAAAACACCGCTGATAGGCGCGCCGCGTACATCGGCCCGTGTGGGTTGTGTGCAGTGGCAAATGCGCACACTTAAATCTGTTGGGGAATTGATTCAGCAGGTGGAGTTTTTTGTCGATGCCCTGTCAGATTACCAGTGTGATTTGGCGCTGTTCCCGGAATTTTTTAACGCGCCTTTGATGGGTATCGAAAATCATAAAACATCCATAGACGCGATCAAGGCGTTGGCAGAATTCACTGATGAAATCGTTGAAGCCATATCCAAGTTGGCGGTCGCATACAATATAAATATTGTCGCCGGTTCTATGCCGGTGATCGAAAACGATGAATTATTTAACGTGGCTTTTTTGTGTCGTCGGGACGGCACGCAGGATGCCCAGTACAAGTTGCATCCCACACCTCACGAAAAGCGCGCCTGGATCATGCAAGGTGGCGATGACCTGAGGGTATTCGATACAGATTTCGGAAAAATAGGCGTATTAATCTGTTACGACGTGGAATTTCCGGAGCTGGCGCGCTTACAGTCAGAGCAGGGAATGCAAATTTTATTTGTTCCATTCTGGACGGATACCAAAAATGGTTATTTGCGCGTGCGCTGCTGCGCTCACGCGCGGGCTATTGAAAACGAATGTTATGTGGCAATTGCCGGGAGTGTCGGCAATCTGCCGAAGGTGGATGGTGCCGATATTCAGTACGCGCAATCCGCAGTGTTTTCACCTTCTGATTTTGCTTTTCCGCACGATGCAATTATGGCTGAGACAACGCCCAATACCGAGATGACACTTATTGTGGATCTCGATCTGGAGAAACTAAAAAAATTGCAGAATGAAGGTTCGGTGCGTAACTACCTGGATCGACGTCGCGACCTGTATAAAATAAATTGGTTGGGAAAAAAATAAACGACGTCAAAATAGGCTTCTGACACCATTAAGCATCCTTTGATGCCCGAACGATTCGCACGGTGTGCGGATGCCTGTTGGTGCGGTGTTGAAGTAGAGTTAACGCTACGGCTGATGGGGAGCAACTGGCAGTAACGGTTCTTCGAGCGGTATACGCTCCGCGTTTCCCATCAGCGTAATACCGGACTCGAGTAGTGCTCGGCCTTTACGAATTTTCGGTTTGCCCACCTGCCCACATTGCATCGGGATCGCCCATTGAGGCCGCTGCGCTGGGTTCATGCCTGTCGGACAGGCGGTTGCAGGCAGGTTACCAACAACAGCGCGAGAATAATGCTAACGATGCTGAAAGGTGATTCCGAGTGCTTCATTGTATTACCCCAAATTAAAAGTGGCTGTGCCAGAACTGCTGCGCCACCTATGCGCAAGGCACAATTGCGAAAGGCAAAATTCACATGCACTGACCAGCATCTTCGCGGAAATTATAGGGGATACCGTGCCAGTCGCTGGCGTACAAACCTGACTGTTTGGCCATCAATTACTTAACTGCATGAAATGCCAGAACATAGACGGCGCTATCTAGAGAAAATATCCTGAATATCTTCGGTGGTCAGTATGCGATAACAACCTTCTTCGACGGTGCCCAGCTTCAGGTTACCAGTCTGAAACCGGTGCAGGGTGACGACATGGTTGCCGACTGCTGCGAACATGCGACGAATTTGATGATAGCGCCCCTCGTTGAGTATCATCACGCCGCTGCGCGCGTTGACAGGTTTCCAGAGTGCCGGCCGTAAAGGTTTATCATCGCCGTGGATAAAAAATTCGCCACTGGAGAAAAGATCGCTTTCATCGCCACGCAGCGCAGCGTGAACCGTTACCTGATAGTGCTTTGGTGAATGGGTTCGCGGTTGAATAATGCGGTGCAGAAGATTTCCGTCATCGGTCAGCAACAGCTGTCCGGTACTGTCTTTGTCGAGCCGCCCCACCGAGGACAGCACTGGTTTGCGGTGGCGCCAGCGATCGGGTAGTAGATCGTAGACCAGTGCTCCAGTGTCCCTGTGGGAACAAACATAGCCGGCTGGTTTATTAAGCATAATCGTCAGGGGCGCCGGAGGGTCAACGATTTCGCCGTTGAAAAGAAGAGACCCTGCGCGTACCTGATCAACTGTAACGGTTTGGTCTGCTTTGCTTAATTCCTGGCCATTAAGAGTGACCGCGCCGGCCCGGCAGGCGAGATTAATTTCCCTGCGGCTACCGTAACCCAGATTTGAGAGCAGGCGATCGATGCGCATTGCGCTTGGTGCTTTTGACATTGTTGTGGCGTTCAGTTGCGAACGAACCGCTGCACATACCAGCAGCTTGCTTCAATCCGCAAATTCTGTTGTTGCGCCCAGGTCAGGCCGGTTTTCACCAAGGTTTCTGCGATGCCCTGGCCGCGCATGGTTTCTGGTACAAAAGTGCGGTGAAAGTTAATGCCGTTATTCGCAAGCAACGTATATTGCAGTAGCGCCTCGCTGTGGCCAGGATTAGCGACGAAACATCGTCGCTCTCTATCGTGGACAATGCTTATCATGGGTAATGTTTATCATGGACAATGTTCCGGCCGCGATTTGCGGGCGCGATATTCATTAACGAGCCATGGCGTAAAATTCATCGTTGGGACGCATGCTCAGCAAATTGGCCATCCGGTTGGACAGGCAAAAAAACGCGCTAATGGCGCCAATATCCCAGATATCTTCCATGTCGAAACCTTGTTCGCGCAGTAACGCATAATCTTCGTCGTTCACCTGGTTGGAATGCTGACTAACCTTCATCGCAAAATCCAGCATTACCCGCTGGCGATGAGTGATATCGGCCTTGCGATAATTAACTGCAACCTGGTCTGCGAGCAGCGAATTTTTGGCAACGATACGCAAAATAGCGCCGTGGGCTACCACACAGTACAGGCAATCATTGCCTCCGCTGACGGCCACTACAATCATTTCCTTTTCCGCTTTGCTCAGGTTGCCGTTGCGCAACATCAAGGCATCGTGCATGGCAAAAAACGCGCGGCATTCGTCGGGTCGATGGGCGAGCGCCAGAAACACATTGGGGACAAACCCAACTTTTTCCTGTACCGCGAGGACCTGCTCCCGTAAATCTGCGGGTAGATCATCGACGGTGGGTATCGGGAAACGGCTGATGGGGATGGTGGTCACCGGGGGCTTCTCCTTTACGCACAATCAGGAAAGTATGGGCATGGTATCGCGATAAAACAAGCGGCCAGCGAACAACCGTGGTTGCGTCAAGACTGACCGATAAAACGCAACGCATTTTGTGTGATCAGCTTTGCTCGTGAGATGTCGGTGCCGCCCTGGACAGAGTTTCCCGCAGGGTAAGTGAGAAAAAAATACGATAACGTAAACAGGCGCGGCGAAGTTAGCGCGCCGCGTGGCTTCAACCACCGCCATTGGTGTGGCCCACAGGGCACCCAGTAAATTAAAATGATTGATTTATTCTTGACATTCAATATATTGACGATACTTATTGAATAATCACCCTGCATTACAGAATACCATCCAGGCCACGCGCCAGGCCACGCGAAAAGTCACGTATCTACCCGGCGCTGGATTGCTGTCAGGGTACGGGAGCGATAATGAATAGCGTTAACCATCCCGTTTTCTATGCCGCAGTCATGCTAACCGCTGGTTTGGGTATTCCGGTAATGGCTTCCCTGAATGCTGGATTGGGCGCCAGGCTGCATAATCCGATGCTGGCGTCGACAATTTTATTTGTCGTTGCCATTATCGTGGCGGTCGGTGGCTTGTTGATTTTTCAGGGGGTGCCAAAAACCGCGGTGCCCAACACTATTCCCATCCATTTTTATCTGGGCGGTTTGTGTGTGGTGTTTTACGTGTTTGCAGTCACCTGGATCGTACCCAAATTTGGGGTTGGCAACGCCATAGCGTTTGTTTTGCTGGGACAGTTAATTTCAATGGCCACTATCGATAATTTCGGCTTGCTGGGCGCACCCCGCTTCCCGGTTTCCTGGCAGCGGCTTGGTGGCTTATTGCTGATGGCAGTGGGCGTCTTTTTTGCGGTTCGTAGAAGCTGATTGCCATGAAACTAACCGGCTTTTAATCTACTCGCTGTAGTCAGGGTCTGTGGCTCGCTTTGCTTTGGACTGGAGGCTCTGATTTCCACATGCCCAAACCTTATCAATCTTTAGGCTGTGCCTTTACACCGCAAGAAACGAAGGGGCGACAAGGCATGGTATCGGTACTGCCGCGATGGCTAGTTTTGTCCGGCGCGGTGGGCCTCATGTAAAACGGCAATTATGCGGTCTTCCGCTTCAAAGCGATTAACCAGTGCTTCGCCCAGGGCGGACAGGTCGGCGGCGAGCGAAGACAGGTCGTCGGGGGTCATGTATTTATCATTAAAGTCGAGAGCCTGTTCGGTTGAGTCGCCAATACGTTCGAGCAGCTTTTTGGCCTCTTTCAGCCCTTCCTTTTCGTCGAACTCGCGCCCCTCGCGCAACAGCTGTTCGTAGACTTCAAAATGCCCTGCTGATACATAATCTACCAGCAGCTCGGAAAATTCCAGGACTCGCTCCCCGTGGTCGGGGTCGTCGTTGAATTCACTGATCGCAGCCAGTTCGCTGTAGACCACGAGCAAGTTCTGTCGACTAAGCAGCCAACGGTCGATCAGTGCACTTACCCCACCCCAGCGCTCCCTTGCATTACGACAATTTTCCAACATGCTGTGCTACCTGATTCGTCACTTGCGGACGGCAAGGATAGGCAACCCGGCGTCGCGACACAAGTGGGCGGTTACTTTAGTTACTGTCCGAGCCACAGTACCACGCTCGGCAGAGTCAACGCGGTAATAGCTCCGGTCAGACCCAGGGCAAGACTGGCGAAGGCGCCACACAGAGGGTCTATTTCAAAAGCCCTGGCAGTGCCAACGCCATGGGCATTGATACCGAGGGTAAAGCCCACCAGGCGGGGATCCCTCAAACCAAGACGGGCTAATATCCAGGGCCCACCCAGTGCGCCGACCACACCGGTAAAAATAACCACACCTGCGGTGAGTTCGCCAACGGCACCAATTTCGGTGGCAATGCCCAACGCAATGGGGGTGGTGACGGATTTGGGGGTAATGGCCAGCAGTGTGTCTGGCTGTGCTCCCAACAGCCAGGCGATGGACAAAGCACACAGGGGCGCAGCGACTACCCCAAACAATAGGGTTAACAGCAGCGGCTGTGCGAGCTGGCGGATACGGTCGAATTGTTGGTGCAGGGGTACAGCGAGGGCTACTGTGCTGGGCCCCAGCAGCCAGTAAAACAGGCGGTTGCCCCGCTGGTAATCGGCGTATTCGATATCTAGAGCCCACAAAAAAATTCCAAGCAGCACACAGGCACTGGACAGGGGGTGTAGTAATACCCATTGGTGGCAGTGGCGAAATAACCACAGGGAGGGTAGATAAATACTGATGGTGAGCACCATAAACAGGGCGTGTTGCAGCAGGTCAGCGGCCATCAACGGTGTCTCTCAGGGTCGTCTAATGGCGACGCAGTTCTTGCGCTCAGTGCTTTCAGTAATAAACCGGTGAGCGTGATGGACAAGAGGGTGCCGAGAATAATGGCACCAAGCAGGGCGGGCCATTGATCGGCAAACCTGTCGGGCAGATAAAATATACCGACACCGGCAGGAATAAAAAACAGTGGCAGCAAAGCAATGAGCCGGCGCGCGGTATCCACTAGCCATCCCGGTGTGTTGCCAGGATACAGGCGCAGGGCGATAAACAGCAGCAACATCCCCAGCACGGATCCGGGAACCGGAGCATCGGTGTAGCTCGCGATGCCCTCCCCCAACCACAGAAAGGCAATGAGCAGCGCCAGCCCTTTACCCGTGGCGATCAGGTTTTGCGCAACAGTTGCCACAGGCTCAACAGGGCGAGGCCAGCAAAGGCCATCAGGGTCCAGGCGGGGATGCTCAGGTTTAATAAAGTCCACTGCACTTGCGCGCAATTACCGTCACCCTTGAGCAACATCGGTAATGCTTCGCTAAGGGAAAATACGTCGAACAGGTAATCGGCGGGCGGCCCACAGGCCGGCACCAGGTCTTCGGGCAAACTTTGCAGCCACAGTTGGCGCAGGGCGAAACCAGCCCCGGTCAGCGCACTAATGCCGGTGGCCGCTGCGTAGCAACGCTGACCGGCGCGACCAGGGTGATGAATAAACGCCAATGTGGCGATAACGCCGGTGGCGATGACCAGCACTCGTTGCACGATACACAGGTAACAGGGTTTCAAATCCAGCACATGTTGTAGAAACAGTGCGGCGGCAATCAAGCACGCACAAGCGAGGGCGATCGCTAGATTGGTGTTGCGCGGCGACGGCATTGCAGGGTTTCCTCGCGTGGCTCTTCTCTTGTTGGTTGGCTCAGGTGCCCAATGGTGCTGGCGTTGAGATTAAGGGTTTCAGTTCGGCAGTGCCAGCGTCAACTGCCGATCGCGCGGCGCTGTGGTCGATTACGTTGCTGGTAGCGCGCAGAAAACACCAGCAATTTTTCCATTGCTGGCTGGAAAGCGGCTACCAACGCGGCCTGATTAGGCTGCACTTCCGCCCACGCCTGCTCGAGGGGTACCGGTCTGCGAAAGCGCCCGCCTACCTGGCGCAACACACCGGGTACCACACCCGGCTCGGCGTAACGCTGCAGCCAACCAATTTGTGGTGCGCGAACACTGAAGGCGTAAGCGCCGTCCGGTAACCACGGCTGACAGGTCTGTAGATGTCGATAAAAATCGGCACAGTAATCGTCGAGGGCCTGGTCGTGGTAATGCCGCCAATTGCGCGCTAAAAGATGGTCGAAACAGACATCGATAACGATGCCCGCATAGCGCCGCCACGGCGCGGGAAAGTGGACAAGAAGCGCGCTGATTTCGGGCAAGTTGTCGGCGTAGTTGTCGAGACTGCGGTGCAGCTGAATGCCACATTCGACCCCGGCCGGGTAGTGCCCGCGCAGCGGCCCCTTCACGAAATCACCCAGCAGTCCGCCCACTTGCATGTCGGGGTCATCCCCTGAGAGCAAAATATGGGCGAGATAGTTCATGTCATGTCGAAATCGTATTGGGCGTAATAATTGGCCAGAAACTGGTCAAAACTCAGGGTATCTGCCGCCTCCAGTGCGCGCTGCTCGGCGAGGGATTCTGCCGCCAGGGCGGCGTACTCCTCGGCAATCGCGGGGTCGAGGGGTGTATCCAGAAAATATTCTCGATGCTGGCTTGCGTGACCGAGGGCGGTCTGAAAGTAGGTGCTCCCGGATTCCGCCATCTGCGCGAGAATGCGGGCGGCCGGGATCAACTCCGGGTTGGTAACCCGCTGTCCTGCGCTTGCCACGGCAGTACCGTAGGCATTGCCGCCGTGGGCCGTATCGAGAAGTGCCGCCACCGGGGCAACCTCGCTTAATAATTTTATAGCCCAGGCGCGCAGGGAAACGTCGTCTTTGCCGTCAATCAATGTCAGCGCGGGATCCCTGCCCCGGTACACGACCCGGCGCTGGTTTTCCAGAATGTTGCGATACTCCTGGGCGGTGGCGGGAGGGCTGTCGCTCAACAGGCAGTGCAGTAAAAAGCTATCCAGAAAATGGATTTGTGCCGCGTCAATCCCGACGGGCAGCAATGGGTTGAGGTCGATGCAGCGTACCTCGACGTACTCGACCCCCCTTTCCCACAGCGCTTTGAGAGGAGTTTCGTTGCCCTGCGTGGTGCGCTTGGGGCGAATCGCGCTGTAAAACTCGTTCTCGATTTGTAGCAAGTTGGTGCTGAGCTGCAGATAATTTCCCGCGCGATCTCGCAGTCCGATTTGCTCGTAGGCTGGATAAGGTTTAGTTAACGCACCGCGTAGATTGTTAACGTAGCTGCGCAGATCGTTGTAGCAGACAATAAGTGAAGCCTGCGCATCACTCTGGTATCCCAGGTCACCCATGCGCAGCGAGGTGCTGTAGGGCATGTGCAGGCTGTGATCATCTCTGCCAAACGGAACCAGGCCGTGGGCACGGCCCGCGACAAACGAACGGCACACGGCCGGCGCGGCGCCGAACAGGTACAACAACAGCCAGAAATGCCGTTTAAAATTGCGAATCAGGGCAAGGTAACGCTCGGTTTTAAAGTCCTTTAACGGGCGGGTGTCCTGTGCATGTTGTTGCAACAGCGCCCAGCACTCGTCCGGCAATGACCAGTTGTAATGAATCCCGGCAATGGTTTGCATCAGGCGACCGTAGCGATGCCCCAGGCCCTCTCGATACAGGGTTTTCATTTTGCCGATATTAGAACTGCCGTAGCGGGCCACGGGAATATCTGCGTCGCGGCCGAGCACGCAGGGCATGCTGTTGACCCACAATAGTTGATCGTCAATATGGCGATAGGTGAAACGATGAATATTATCCAGGGTTTGCAGCACTGCGCTGGCCGAATCCAGAGGCGGCGTAATAAATTCCAGCAACGCCTCTGAATAATCGGTAGTGATGAACGGATTGGTCAGTGTCGAACCCAGCGCGGTTGGGTGCGAGGTATTTGCCAATTGTCCTTCGGGCGTAACCCGCAGGCTTTCCTTTTCAATACCGCGTCGAATACCTTTTAGTAATGCGCTGTGTTCAGGTGAGGTAAACGGCGACAAGGATTTTTTCATAGAGGGTCAGCGCCTGAAGGCGACGGCAGGGCGCTGTTAGTCCGCTGTCGCGGTGAGTTGGGTCAATAGCGGTCGACCTCGGTCATCGACCGCACATGGGGTAACCTGGCCGCGCAGCGAAGTATCTTTGGCGCTGAGTTCGACCAGCTGGTTAACAGCCTGGTCTTTGTGCGGGCTAAAAAACAACACGTCCGCCTCGCTCGGATCAAGCCACGTCAGCTCCTTGCTGAGCAACTGGCCATACTGGTTTTCAATGAGATACAACGCCATTGTCTTCACAGCTCGTTGGTTGCGGTGGCGATAGTGTAACGGATGCTTTGATCAGGGCAACAGGTAGTTGCTCACCAGCTTCGCATCCTGTTGCTCGGCACGCCGAAATAAGCTGGCGCGGCGAGAGTCAGTGGATGAAATGAGGTGCTACCCCGCTCTGGCCAGCATTTTTGCCACCATGCCCCGTTGCTTTTCTATAAGCGGCGCAAAAGGTAGCGCCGCAAAATGCTGGTCGACATAGCGGGCGAGATCCGGCCAGCGGCTGCTGTCCACCGTTTCGCCACCCATGGACGCGTTGATAAACTGGGATACGACGGCAATATCCGCCAGGGTCAGGGTGTCGCCGACCAGATATTGCAGATCGCCAATTTCTGCGTTCAGGTAGTCGAAAAGTGGTGGCGCCCTGGCGGCAATGATGGCGTCGATTTTGGCCGCATCGAATTCCCGGCCGAGGGACCGAAACACGACGCGGTGGCGAAATGCGGTGGCGGAGATAGCTCCGGAAAGTTCGTAGTCAGCGAATTTTTCGAACCAGGCCACGCGACTTTTTAACAGTGGATCCGCGGGAACCAATGGGTGCTCCGGAAAAACATCTTCCAGGTAGCGGCAGATAATGGCGGAATCCTGAATATAGTGACCGGCGTGCAACAACACAGGAATGCGCTTGAGAGGATTAATTTTTTCATAGCCTTGCGGCAGATTGAACGGCGATACCGGATCCATCTCGTACTCCAGACCTTTGAGCACCAACGCGATATGGACTTTGCGTACAAACGGAGAAAGCGGTGCGCCAATAACCTTGATAGCCGTCATTACCTGTCGCCTGTCTGTATGGATTCTGTATGCATCAGAAAATTGCTGGGTTGGGCCATGCTAGCAATTGGTCGCGGGTACAACAAGGCATAGCGTTTGTAGTCGTCACCCGCCCGTGGTAAAACATCGCCAATGAGTTACGCAACCCGCGCGGCCTGTGCGCTGCGCGGCGACAGGATGATCGTTATGGCTACGCTAGAGGGAATCTGTTATCGCACTACATCGCGGGCACCCATGCGCGAATTGCACGGCTGCGCGGTCACTGCGGATGGCGGTGTCGCCGATGATTTTCGTGGTGCGCCGGGTAAGCGACAGGTCACGGTGCTGAGTCTGGAATCCTGGCAGGAGGCCTGCGCGGCAGCCGGTGCTGAATTGCCGTGGACGATGCGACGGGCGAATTTACTGGTCAGCGGATTGCGGTTTGATCGATCCCAGGTGGGCAAAACCCTGAAAATCGGCGATCTGGAGCTGTTGATTACCCGGGAAACCGACCCCTGTCGACGTATGGAAGAATCCCATCCCGGACTACTCGCTGCCTTGCAGCCCGACTGGCGCGGGGGTGTGTGCTGTCGCGTAGTTGCCCCTGGTCCGATCGCGGTGGGCGACGCCGTCACCGTGCTCGACCCTTGATTGGCACGACCCTTGTTTGACACGACCGTTAAACGGATTAAAAATTAATCCCCTATAAACCTAGTTGTGACCACATCTCGTTCACCCGTGCCTTCACCGCGCTATTCATCTCGATGGGGCGCCCCCACTCCCGCTGGGTTTCGGCGGGCCATTTATGGGTGGCATCCAGCCCCATTTTCGCGCCGAGACCAGAGACCGGTGAGGCAAAATCCAGGTAATCAATGGGCGTGTTGTCGATGATCACGGTATCCCGCGCCGGGTCCATGCGCGTGCTCAGTGCCCACACTACATCCTGCCAGTTGCGCGCGTCGATATCGGCATCGGTCACGATCACAAACTTGGTGTACATAAACTGCCGCAGGAAAGACCACACCCCCATCATTACCCGCTTGGCGTGCCCCGGATATTGTTTGTGAATGGTCACTATCGCCACCCGGTAGGAACAGCCTTCCGGTGGGAGGTAAAAGTCGACGATTTCCGGAAATTGTTTTTGCAATAGCGGAATAAAAACCTCGTTCAAAGCCAGTCCCAGTACGGAAGGTTCGTCCGGGGGTCGGCCGGTGTAAGTGCTGTGGTAAATCGGAGCGTCGCGATGGGTTATGCGTTCGATGGTCATTACCGGGAAGCGTTCTACTTCGTTGTAATAACCGGTGTGGTCGCCGAACGGGCCCTCGTCCGCTTCGTCGCCGGGCGCGATGTAACCTTCGAGAATGAATTCGGCGCTGGCAGGCACCTGTAGGTCGTTGCCGATGCAAGCGGTAACCTGGGTTTTTTGCCCCCGCAGCAACCCGGCAAACGCGTATTCCGAGAGGGTGTCGGGCACTGGCGTCACCGCGCCGAGGGTGGTCGCCGGGTCGGCACCGAGCGCCACCGCCAGCGGAAAGTTTGTGCCGGGATGGGCGCGCTGCCAGTCGCGAAAATCCAGTGCTCCGCCGCGGTGGGGCAGCCAGCGCATGATGGCGCGGTTTTTACCGAGGACCTGCATACGGTAAATACCAAGGTTTTGCCGTTTTTTTTGCGGCCCGCGGGTCACCACCAGCGGCCAGGTTATCAGAGGTCCGACATCGTCTGGCCAGCAGGTCTGAATCGGTAGCGCGGCGAGATCGACATCGTCCCCTTCCAGCACGACGGTCTGACAGGGTGCATTTTTAACTTCGTCCACCGGCATGTTCAGCACTTGCTTGAAGGTGTCGCGTTGGGCCCACAGCGCCTTGAAGCTGGCGGGCGGCTCTGGTTCCTTGAGGTACGCCAGCAGTTTGCCCACGTCGCGCAGCTGTTCGATGCTCTCTCGCCCCATGGCGAGGGCCACCCGGGTAGTCGTGCCGAACAGGTTGGCCAGCACCGGTGTGGCGTGGCCCTTCACGTTTTCGAACAACAGGGCGGGACCACCACCTTTCAGAACCCGGTCGCAGATTTCGGTCATTTCCAGGTGGCAATCGACTTCCACGGAAATGCGCTTGAGTTCGCCGCGTTGTTCCAGAAACGTCATAAAGGAGCGCAAATCCGTGTGGTGCATAATTCCGCCGTGGCATTCAGATTGGAAAATGGTACGGTAACCTTACTGGAAAGCAAAATATAGAAGGCGTTGCAACATAACAGCGTTCTAAACCAGTTCTCAAGAATATTGGGCAGCGCGCATAACCGGTCGCTGAAGGCTATCGGGACTGCCCGTAATTCGAGAAGTTTTTACTAACCGGGAGACAAAATATGAAAAAGGTGCAGTTAGGCAGCAGTGATCTGCAGGTGGGCCGCCTGGGCCTGGGGTGCATGGGGATGTCGGAGTTCTACGGCGCCGCGGATGATGCAGAGTCCGTCAAAACCTTGCATCGAGCCGTGGAGCTGGGCGTAAATTTTTTTGACACGGCGGACATGTATGGTTCGGGGCACAACGAAACGTTAATTGGCAAGGCATTTTCCGGACGCTGGCGCGATGTAGTGGTGGCCACCAAGTTCGGGATTCTCAGGGGTGAGGGTGGGGAGTTCACGGGCATTAGTGGTCGCCCCGATTATGTAAAGTCGGCCTGCGAAAAAAGCCTGCGCCGTCTGGGCGTTGAAGCTATTGACCTGTACTACGCCCATCGTATGGATCCCGACGTACCTGTTGAGGACACCGTCGGCGCGATGCGGGATTTGGTCAATGCGGGAAAAGTGCGCTTCCTGGGTCTCAGTGAAGCGACGCCAGAGCAATTGCGTCGTGCTTACAAAGTCCACCCCATTGCCGCCCTGCAAACCGAGTACTCCATGTGGAGCCGCGATGTGGAAGGTGAAATACTGGGAGCCTGCCGCGACCTGGGTATGGCATTTGTCGCCTATAGCCCTCTCGGACGAGGGTTTTTGACAGGCAGCATTCCCTCTCGAGATGCCCTCGCGAGCGACGACTGGCGTTTGTTGAACCCGCGCTTCGGGGAACAGGCTATGGCGCGCAATCAGGCGTTTATCGCGATCGTCAACGACATTGCCGCCGCCAGGGGGGTTACGCCAGCCCAGGTGGCGCTGGGTTGGGTGCTCAGTCAGGGCGATGATATTTTTCCGATACCGGGCACCCGCAAGGTGTCGCGTTTAAAAGAAAACCTTGCTGCGCTGGAGGTGCGGTTCAGTGCCGATGAGCTGAACGCGATACGTGCCAACCTGCCTGTTGCAGAAGGTGATCGCTACTAGTCGGGCACATGCCGCACAGGTTCGTACGGCGGGCTGATTTTTTCGCCTGGGTGGTGGTTTGGGCGGATCTTGTCTGGGCGGCTAAAAGAGAATGTCGTATGATCCGCGCCTTTACCGACAGGACGGCACTATAAATGTTTGCATGGTTGGCGAGCCCGGAAGCGTGGATAGCACTTGGCACCCTCACGGCCCTTGAGATCGTCCTCGGCGTCGACAATATTATCTTTATCTCAGTGCTGGTGGCCCGGCTGCCAGAGCATCAGCGCAACTTCGCCCGACGGGTGGGGCTGGGCCTGGCCATGCTCACCCGCCTCGCCTTACTGTTCTCCATTTCCTGGGTCATGGGTCTTACCGCCCCCTGGTTTACGGTGTTCGGCAATGCCATTTCGGGGCGGGATATTATTTTGATTGGCGGCGGTCTGTTTTTGCTCGCCAAGGCCACTCACGAAATAGGTAACAGTCTGGAAGGCGTCGAAGGTGGCGGCGCAGCGATGGTTGTCACCGGGCTGGGCATGATGCTGGTACAGATTGCGGCGCTCGATATTGTGTTTTCACTGGATTCGGTTATCACCGCCGTCGGTCTGGTCGACGAGGTGTCGATTATGGCGATTGCGATTGTGCTGGCGGTGCTGGTGATGCTGCTGGCGGCTAAATCAATCGGCGATTTTGTCGACGCCCATCCCAGCATTAAAATGCTGGCGTTATCATTCCTGATTCTGGTAGGTGTGACATTGATGATAGAGGGCTTCGATGTCCATGTGCCAAAGGGTTACATCTATTTCGCGATGATGTTTTCCGTGGCGGTGGAAATGTTAAATATCCGCATGCGCAAAAATCGCGCCCAACCAGTGCGATTGCACAAGCAAATTCGCGCAGCGGACGAGAATTCACGGTGATGTCCGTATGGCCGCCGACGCAAAACGGGCACTCGGCGTGATCTATTACCTGGTTAAAATTGTGATCTCCGCCGGGTTGATCGTGGCGATTTCTGAAATCGCCAAACGCAGCACGCTGCTTGGGGGTGTGCTGGCGTCGCTGCCACTGATTTCCGTGCTGGCGATGATCTGGCTTTACCTCGAAACCAGGGATGTAGCGCGGGTAGGCGCGCTTGCCACCAGCGTGTTCTGGCTGGTGCTGCCTTCCCTCGCCTTGTTTGTCGCGCTGCCGTTGTTGCTCCGGCAGGGGTTGAACTTTTACATTAGCCTGGGCCTCGCAGCGGGGATTACGGCGGGCTGCTACGGTTTGATGATGGTCGCGTTGACCCACTACGGCATAAAGCTATAGCCTTGCGCAGACGCCACCCTGGCCTAGCTTTCTCTTCAGGTTCCACAGATCAGTACCCCCTGACGTTGCGCTTAACCTGCCCATTGAAGGGCATACAGGCTTGATGCGCTGCTGCCAGATTGTGTCGTTATTTTATTGCGCATATCGCTTGGTATTTTCTATACCGCCCGGTAACATGGGGCGCGCTGAACATTCGTATACACCTTTCTGGGGGACCTTAACGTGTCTGGAATTTTAAGTTACGGAGCCTATATTCCGTATTACCGCGTTACGCGACAGGCGATGGGCGGCGGCAAGGGAGAGCGGGCGGTTGCCAGCTTTGATGAAGACGCCGTATCCATGGCGGTGGAGGCCGGCCGCGAGGCGCTGAGTGGGTCAGATGTGACGCTAAGTAGTGTTATCTTTGCAACCACCAGTCCGCCTTATGCCGAAAAGCTCAATACCACAGCCATCGCCGTGGCGCTTGATTTGCCGTCGACGGTAGCCAGTATGGAGCTGGGTGGCAACAGCCGCATGGGTCTGGCGGCCCTGATATTGGCGGCGGATCTTGGCAAGGCGGGGCGCACCTCACTGGTGTGTTGTAGCGACGTGGTGGTCGGTGCCCCCGGTGGTGCCCGCGAACGGGACAGTGGTGACGGAGCAGTGGCGTTTGTCATGGGTCCTGATGAAAAGGCTATAGCGAAGGTACGTGGCAGTGCGTCCAATACCACGGAGATACTCGATGTATGGCGTCTGCCCACGGATCGCTTTGCGCGACAATGGGAGGAACGTTTTGGTGTCGAGGTACTGGGCCCGGTCAGTATCGACACGGCAGCGCGTGCACTGACAAATGCGGGAGTGGCGCCGGGTAGTCTGGCAGCGGTGATACTGGACGCAACCAACAAACGTGATGTTGCCGGTATTCCGCGGGCGCTGGGCCTGAAACCAGAACAATTGGCCGATATGCTCGGCGATACCGTCGGCCGCACTGGCGCAGCGCACCCCGGACTGGTACTGGCGCAGGTACTGGATACGGCGGTACCGGGAGATCTTATTCTGGTGTTGTCTACCGCCGATGGTTGCGATGCAGTGGTGCTGGAAGTTACCGACGCTATTCTTCAGGGCCGTCCCAGGCGCGCGGTTGCCCAATGGTTGGCGTCGAAAAGTAATGATCTTCCTTACAACACTTATTTGAAGTGGCGCGGAGTTTTGCCCTTCGAGCCACCTCGCCGTCCGGACCCGCCCCGCCCCGCGGCACCGATTATGAAGCGCCACGAACAGTGGAAATATGCCTTCCACGGATCCCGTTGCGAATGTGGGCAGGGCCATTTACCGCCGCAACGGGTGTGCGTTAAGTGTCGGGCGGTAGATAAAATGACACCGGAATCCTTTGCCGAGGACCCTTGTAGAATCACCACATTTACTCTCGACCACCTGGCCTACAGTTTGCAGCCGCCAGTGGTTTCCATGGTGGTGGATTTTGACAAAGGAGGGCGCCTTGCCTGTGAGCTGACAGACGGCGATCCGCGCACGGTAAAAATTGGCAATCGACTGGAAATGACGTTCCGTCGCTTCTATACCGGGCAGGGCGTGCACAACTATTTCTGGAAAGCGAGACCACAACGCTAGGAGATCGGCGATGGCTAGTAACGGGATTAAAGACAGAGTTGCGATCGTGGGCATGGGCTGTACCCAGTTTGGCGAACACTGGGACCGGGATGCCTCGGACATGTTGATCGAAGCGGCTGGGGAGGCGTATCAGTCCGCCGGTGTAAAACCCGATGAGGTGGACGCCTACTGGCTGGGCACCTTTGCCAGTGGCATTTCCGGCATGATGTTGTCGGAGGCGCTGAAGACGCCCTACAAACCGGTTACCCGTGTCGAAAATATGTGTGCGACAGGCAGCGAAGCCCTGCGCAATGCGGCCTACGCCGTGGCCAGTGGCGCCTACGATCTGGTGATGGCCATCGGCGTTGAAAAACTCAAGGATGGCGGCTATTCCGGGTTGGTGGTACCTACCCCCGACGGGGATGGGACCGAATCGAGTATGACGGCCCCGGCGATGTTTTCCCTGTTGGCGCCAGCCTACTGCAAGAAGTATGGGGTTGAGGAAAGCCAGCTGAAAGATGTGCTGTCGCGCATTGCCTGGAAAAACCACGTTGCCGGGGCAAAAAACCCCAAGGCCCAGTTCCGCAAGGAAGTGCCAATGGAAACCATCTGTAAATCGCCGTCCATCGCTGGCATGTTTGGCGTATTTGACTGTTCCGGCGTGGCGGATGGTTCCGCGGCAGCCATTTTGTGCCGGGCTGAGGATGCCCATAAGTACACGGACAAACCTATTTATCTAAAAGCGTTTTCCATTGCTGCAGGACCGAATGAAGGCTTTATCAGTGAGGATTACGACTTCACCACCTTTCAGGAAGTCTCAGCCTCCGTGGAAGATGCTTACCGGCAGGCGGGCGTGACTGATCCCCGGGAACAGATCAGTATGGCGGAAGTACACGACTGCTTTACTGCTACCGAGCTGGTGTTGATGGAAGATATGGGTTTTTCTGCGCGCGGCGAGGGCTGGAAAGACGTCCTCGCCGGGCGTTTTGACGGCGATGGCGCCCAGCCGGTAAATCCCGACGGGGGGTTGAAAAGTTTTGGTCACCCGATTGGCGCAAGCGGTTTGCGCATGATGTATGAGATGTGGCTACAGTTTCGCGGTGAAGCGGGGGAGCGGCAGATCGCCAATCCAAAGCTCGGGCTCACCCACAATCTGGGTGGTCAGCCCGGGCGCTGCGTGAGTTTCGTGTCCATTGTTGGCCGGGATATTGGCTAGTATTTAGCGCGATGGTTAGTATTTAGCGCGATTTTGGCGTGATAAAAAACCCGGCCATTGCCGGGTTTTTTCACTTTAAAATACCGTTTAATAATTTATGCGCAGCGCTATTTGCGCTTCATGGCCGAGAAAAACTCGTTGTTGTCCTTGAAGCTCTTGAGCTTGTCCACCAGGAATTCGGTGGCGGAGAGATCCTCCATGTCGTGCAGTAATTTGCGCAAAATCCAGACGCGCTGCAACTCCGCCTCGCCCATCAACAAATCCTCGCGACGGGTGCCGGAGCGGCGAATATTGATGGCGGGATAGATGCGTTTTTCGGCAATTTTCCGATCCAGATGCAATTCCATATTACCGGTACCCTTGAACTCTTCGTAGATCACCTCGTCCATTTTCGATCCTGTATCTACCAGCGCCGTGGCGATGATGGTCAGGCTGCCGCCGTGTTCAATATTGCGCGCTGCACCAAAAAAGCGTTTGGGTTTTTCCAGCGCGTGGGCGTCGACACCGCCAGTGAGCACTTTGCCCGAAGATGGAATGACAGTGTTGTAGGCGCGTGCCAGACGGGTGATGGAATCCAGCAGAATGACTACGTCTTTTTTGTGTTCCACCAGACGCTTGGCTCGCTCGATAACCATTTCGGCCACCTGTACATGGCGGGCCGGTGGTTCGTCAAACGTGGAGGCTACCACTTCGCCGCGCACCGTGCGCTGCATCTCGGTCACTTCTTCGGGGCGCTCGTCAATTAACAATACAATGATATAGGCATCCGGGGTGTTGCGAATAATGGCCTGGGCGATGTGCTGCATCATGATGGTTTTACCCGCTTTCGGGGGTGCGACAATCAGTCCGCGTTGACCTTTGCCGATGGGCGCCACCAGGTCGATGATCCGGCCGGTGATGTCCTCCGAGCTGCCATTACCCGCCTCCAGCACCATGCGTTCGTCCGGGAATAGCGGCGTCAGGTTTTCGAACAAAATTTTGTTGCGGGCGTTTTCCGGTTTGTCGAAATTGATCTCGTCTACTTTCAACAGGGCAAAATAGCGTTCACCCTCTTTGGGCGGCCGAATTTTTCCGGCAATGTTGTCGCCAGTGCGCAGATTGAAGCGTCTGATCTGGCTGGGGGAAACATAAATATCATCGGGTCCGGCCAGGTAGGACGCATCGGCTGACCGTAAAAAGCCAAAGCCGTCAGGGAGAATCTCCAGCACGCCTTCGCTGTAAATATCCTCGCCGCTTTTGGCGTGGCGTTTCAGCATGGAAAAAATAATGTCTTGTTTGCGCGAACGGGCGATGTTTTCAAGGCCCATTTCCTCACCGATTTTGATCAATTCATCGATGGGTTTTGTTTTCAGATCAGTAAGATTCATATTTTGTTTGGGTAGGTGATTGAGATGGATTATCGAAACCGCCGGGCCTGGTGCCGGTACGCGCAACATCGAAAGGGTTGTTAACGTTTCCGTATCGTTCTTATGGGTCCGACGGAAGAAATAGGCTGTGGGGTTTCGGTGATTGAACCAGGAAAGGTTCCGAACTGCTGGCCGAAGTATACCTGTCGGGAGCTAATTGGCAAACAATTTTTTAACGGCCCCTCGTGCTGGTTCCCGCACCCAGTTGGCGCGGAAACCGCCCGCTCGATCTACTGGCCGATGCAAATGCTGGCCTGAACGGCGTCTTAGATACCGCTGTCGATAAATTCAGTAAGCTGAGGCTTGGACAAAGCGCCGACTTTTGTTGCCTCCAGAGCCCCATCCTTGAACAACATCAGTGTTGGAATACCGCGTACATTGTACTTGGCGGCAATTTCCCGGTTGGCGTCGACATCGATCTTGCAGATTTTGACTTTGCCGGCGTAGTGATCGGATAACTCCTCAAGAATCGGCGCAATCATCTTGCAAGGGCCGCACCAGCTCGCCCAAAAATCCACCAGCACGGGTGTGTCGGCGGACAGTACGTCAGCTTCGAAGCTGGCGTCAGTGGCGTGAACGATATTGTCGCTCATAAAACATCTCCGAATAGGGCAGTGAACAAAACGAGGGTGGCAAGAGGATGGACGGCATAATAACACCCGTTTCCGCTGACTAACAAATAGCTTGCTTAAATCTGTTCGCGTTTCGCCTACACTGCAGGCCTGCGTTGGCGGCCATGCTCTGACCGACAGCCGGTGTGGAGCGTCGAACCGTCGCCGAACGACAGGTTCACCGGCCTGTCTGGACAGCCAGTGGGTGCGGGGTTGTCGATCATTTTCGTGTTCACCGTTCAGATAATCGGGAGTGGCAAGGTGTTAGAGCAGTCAGGGTGGCCGGGTCTCGCGATGTACGCTGTATTGCTGGCTGTTGCGGTGGGCCTGTTGCTGGCGTTGCGCCGCCGTCGGGGGTTTGGCAGCCATCGCAAACCGCGTCGATTTGATACCAATATGGTGGTAATCGGTGCCGGTAGTGCCGGGTTGGTTACAGCTTACATCGCCAGTGCCGTGCGGGCCAAAGTCACGTTGGTTGAGAAACACCAAATGGGAGGCGATTGCCTCAATACGGGCTGTGTCCCCAGCAAGGCGTTGATTCGTGCCGCGCGGGCGGTCCACGAGGCGCGCGCCGCCGCAGAATTAGGGATCAAAGTGGCTGAGCCGCAGGTCGACTTCGCAAAAGTTATGGCCCGTGTGCAGCGGGTCATCGACCAGGTGGCGCCCCACGACAGCATTGAGCGCTACACCGAACTGGGTGTGGACTGCATGACGGGCGAGGCAACCATTCTTTCCCCCTGGGAGGTACGTGTCGGCCAGCAAGTGCTGACTACCAGAAGTATTGTTATCGCTTCGGGCGCCAGTCCTATTGTGCCGCCGATTCCGGGTATTGACGCAGTGGATTACCTGACGTCCGACAACCTGTGGCAACTTGAAGCGCAACCCCGCACATTGTTGATTCTCGGTGGTGGCCCAATTGGCTGCGAACTTGCCCAGGCGTTTCAACGCCTGGGCACGGCAGTCACCCTCGTCGATATGCTGCCGCGCCTGTTGCCACGGGAAGACGAAGATGTGTCCATCCTGGTTGCCGAACAGTTTGCCGCCGAGGGTGTTCGAGTGCTGACCAGCCATAAAACGATTGCCTTTGAGAAAGACGGCGGGCGCGATGTGGCGGTTCTCGAAGCGGTTGCTGACGCTAAAGGCGTGGCAGGCCCCGGTGGTGCTAACGTGCGCCTGCTGTTCGACAAACTGCTGGTGGCGGTGGGACGACGGGCCAACACTGAAGGTCTGGGCCTGGAGGCGCTGGGCATAGCAACCACCCCCACCGGTACTATCGCTGTGGATAAGTACTTGCGCACGTGCATTCCAACCATCTATGCCTGTGGCGATGTGGCTGGACCCTATCAGTTTACCCACACGGCTGCTCATCAGGCCTGGTATGCCGCGGTGAACGCCCTGTTTGGCACCTTTAAAAAATTTAAGGTGAACTATCGGGTGATTCCCTGGGTAACATTTACCGACCCGGAAGTGGCGCGGGTGGGTTTAAGCGAGAGCGACGCACGGGAAAAAGGCATTGCCTATGAGGTTACACGTTACGACCTGGCCGATCTGGATCGCGCTATTGCCGATAACGCGGCACGCGGTTTCGTAAAAATACTGACCCCACCAGGACGGGATACGGTGCTGGGGGCCACTATCGTGGGCTATCATGCCGGGGAGTTACTGACCGAATTCGTAACCGCCATGCAACATGGGCTGGGTTTGAATCGGATACTGGGTACCATCCACAGTTATCCCACCGTCAGTGAGGCCAACAAATTCGCAGCGGGCACCTGGAAGCGCGCCCACGTTCCCCGCAGGCTATTGCGGGTGGTCGCCCTGTTGCACCGCTGGAAAAGAGGTTAACAAATCCTATGAACGCACCGGAAAACACCTATCTACAGGTCAGCGCTCGCTACGCCCAGGGCGCCGCAGAAAAACAGGCGGCGCTGTGCTGTCCGGTTGATTACGACCCGCGTCTGCTGGAAAAACTGCCCCAGGAAATTATCGACAAGGATTATGGGTGCGGCGATCCTTCGCGCTATGTGCAGGAGGGCGACACGGTACTCGATCTGGGTAGCGGCGGTGGCAAGGTCTGTTATATCGCCGCGCAACTGGTGGGTGAGCAGGGTCGCGTGATCGGCGTGGATATGACCGATGCCATGCTCGCTCTGGCACGTAAATACCAGGCGGAGATGGCGCAAAAAATCGGCAGCGAGCGGGTCGAATTCAAGAAAGGCTATATTCAGGATTTAGCGCTAAACGTGGCTGAACTGGAGCATTATCTGAGCGCCCATCCGGTCACCGACGTGGCGTCACTCGATGCCCTGAAAGCCTGGCAGCATGCGCAACGCCAGGAGCGACCCCTGGTGGCCGACAGCTCTGTAAGCCTGGTAATTTCCAACTGCGTACTTAATCTGGTGGCCGAACGGGATCGCCAACAACTGGTCGCGGAAATCTTTCGCGTGCTCAAGCCGGGTGGCCGCGTGGCGATCTCCGATATCGTGGCCGACGAGCAAGTGCCGCAACATCTGCGCGACGACGCGCAATTGTGGAGCGGCTGCATCTCCGGCGCGTTTCACGAAAAAGAATTTCTCGAGGTGTTCACCGCTGCCGGATTTGTCGCGGCAGCCTACGACAAATGGGACCCTACACCCTGGCAGGTAGTGGAAGGCATAGAGTTTCGTGCAGTGACGCTGACTGCGGTCAAACCCTCCAGGGAAAATCTTTACGATGGCGGTCACGGGGTGTTGTACAAGGGTCCGTATGCCCAGGTGCGGGATGATCTCGGTAATACCTATCCGCGTGGAGAGCGCATAGCCATTTCCCGGCGCACCTATGAACTGATTGTCGATGGCCCCTATCGCAACGATTTTATTGGTTTCGCGCCGCCTGTGCCCGTCAACCTCGGTGGCTTCTGTAAACCTTCTGGCACCCTGCGCCCGGTGGCGGAAACCAAGGGCGGGCCGCACCGGGGTGGCGATAGCGGCGCCAGTTGTTGCTAAGCCCCGCACAGGTATGTCTCAGACACACAGGTAACTCTTTGCCGAGAGCTCCGAGAGATAGCGTCACCCGGAGATAGGGCCAGGTCTTTTATCGTCACCTGTCTGTCAGGGCGACAGTCGATGGTGGCGATAGTCGATGTGGCGATGGTCAGGCACTTCGGCGTCCCTTACCGGCGGTGAGTAGCAGGGTAAGCGGGCGTGAACGTTCAACGGAGACGTGATGTGATATTGAAAGGCCTGGCCTCGAATTGTTGGGATGGGCGAAAACGGAATTTTTTGCAACTTGGTTATGCCAACTTGGTTATGCCTCTGTGCAAAGGCTGAGATAAGTGCTTGAGATAAGTGCTCGAGATAAGCGCCTGTGATGAGCACCTGTGACCACATCGTTTTGATGGCTTTGTACAACGAATGGATGAACGCAAAGCTATACGGTGCCGCAAGTAGCCTGTCTGCGCAGGAACTGGCAGCAGACAGAAAGGCGTTTTTTGGTTCGCTTACAGGCACGCTTAACCACATTCTGGTGGCCGATACGATCTGGTTAAAGCGCTTTGCGATGCATCCGTCTGGCCACCCCGCGCTCGATCCGATCCGCAGCCTGGCAGCCCCTGCATCCCTGGATGAACTGCTGTTTACCGATATTGATGCGCTGTGCAGCCATCGAAAAATACTCGATGGGATAATCAGGCAGTGGGCAGCGGCGCTGACCGAGGAAGATCTGTCGCACGTGTTGCGCTATACCAACATGAAGGGCGTTACGGCGCAAAAGCGTTTTGCCAGTCTGGTCATGCACTTTTTTAATCATCAGACCCACCATCGTGGGCAGGCAAGCGCATTGTTGTCCCAGGCTGGCGTGGATGTGGGGGTTACAGATTTGCTTGCGCTTATTCCAGACGAAGCCAGCGGCCGGTGACATCGCTACCAAAATAGTCCGGGCTGTGTCGGGCGCCAATGGATCAGCCGGATTGCGTTCAATAACATCTCAAATCTCAACACCTAATCCGTCCGCGGAGATTTGCTATGTGTACCACCGAACAGAGAAAGTCTTTCTGACTGCCCACAATGCGCCATGCGGTGTATTCGCCGCACCAACGCAAACAGGTGTAGAGGTATAGAGATGAATTATTCAATTCCATTGGCAATTCTGGTTATGGCGCTCGGTCTGAGTGCCTGTGATCGCCCCACTGACACGACGGTGGTTGTTCCATCGGGGGTTCCCGGTCCGGCGGGCCCACAGGGTGCGACTGGCGAGAAGGGAACTACCGGATATACCGGCGCGCAAGGAGCGACTGGAGACAGGGGAACTACCGGATATACCGGCGAGCAGGGCGTGACGGGAGAGACAGGTGAAACCGGTGGCACCATTGTGGTTGTGCCGATTCAGGAGTAATACAGGACGTAGCTGCGGGGCGTTTATGGACGCCCTGCGCTGGGTTTTGGCAAATCCAGGCGGAATATCTCTTTCTGGTAGTTTGAGCGCGCCCTTTTTTTGCGGATTGCGCGGAAAAATCACCGCCTTGGTCGCTGTTGTCCATCCGGCACCGGGTCGCCTCAAGAATTCAAATGGAGCCGCTGAAATTCCGGCGCAAGCCGGTGAGCCCACCAGTGAGTTAAAACTCGGCAAGAACGCTGTCGAGATAGCGCAGGCCCACCGCTGTGGCTTTGAGATTGTCACCAGCGGGTTCCACCAGGCCGTTGGCGCTGAGGTTCAACCAGAGGCTCTCAATATTTTTGAATGAAAGTCCGGTGCGCTCCTTGAAATAATGGGCGGGCACACCGTCGTTCAGGCGCAGGGCATTCATTAAAAATTCCAGTGGTAATTCGTCGCTTTTCAGGACGCGGGTTTGCGCCATAAAGTCGTCCGTGCGCGCCAGATAATCCTGCGGGGCCCGGGTTTTGCGGGTGCGCACGATATGCCGTTGGTCGGCCATCGTAATCTTGCCGTGAGCCCCGGCCCCGATACCCAGATAGTCGCCAAACTGCCAGTAGTTGGTGTTGTGTAGAGATCGTCTGCCCGGCGCGGCGTAGGCGGAGACCTCGTACTGTCGATATCCTGCGGCGGCCAGCAGGGCGTGACCACGGGTTTGGATGGCCTCGAGGATGTCTTCTGCTGGCAACGCCGGCGGGACGTTATAGAAAGCGGTATTGGGCTCGATGGTCAATTGATACCAGGAAATATGTGTGGGTTTTAAATCCAGCGCCTGTTGCAGATCAGCCAGGGCCTGTTCTAGCGATTGTCCGGGCAGGCCGTGCATCAAATCCAGATTGAAATTGTCGAATCCGGCATTGCGGGCGTTGGCGGCGGCGGTCATAGCGTGGGCGCGGTCGTGAATGCGGCCGAGCGTTTGCAGATGCTGGTTGTTAAAACTCTGAATACCGATGGACAGCCGGTTAACTCCGGCGCGGTGATAGTCGCGGAATTTTTCCTGTTCAAAGGAGCCGGGGTTGGCTTCCAGGGTAATTTCAATGTCGTCGGTAAACCCGAATAAGCGACTGGCTTCGTCGAGTATTGCGGCAATGGCGCTGCCCGAAAATAAGCTGGGCGTGCCGCCACCCAAAAAAATTGACGACAGTTTTCTCCCCTGTGCCAAATTTTCGTCGTTGTTCAGATCGCGAATTAGGTTTACTACATAGGCTTTTTCCGGCAGTGGGTGCCCGTTATTATCGGGATCTACGGCGTGGGAATTGAAGTCGCAGTAGGGACATTTACGCACGCACCAGGGAATGTGGATATATAGAGACAGGGGTGGAAGTTTGAGCATCGCCGCTTAACGGGCAGTGAACATGCTGTGAGAGGTGAGCGCGGCCAACAGGCCGGCGAGCGCTTTGCCGCGATGGCTGTGGGTATTTTTTTGCTCCTGCGTTAATTGCGCGGCACTGCAATTGGTTTCCGGAGCGAAAAAAATCGGATCGTAACCGAAGCCATTGTCCCCCTGTGGCGCCGTTAATATGCGCCCCTCCCAGGTGCCCTGACAGATCAACGGCGTGGGGTCTGTGGCGTGGCGCAAAAATACCAGCAGACACTGAAAGCGTGCGGTGCGCGATGCTGGCGGTACGTCCCGCATGAGTGTTAATAATTTATCCATGTTGCGCATGTCGGTGGCCCCGGTTCCGGAAAATCGCGCCGAGCGAATACCGGGCGCGCCGTCGAGAAAATCCACCTCCAAACCGGAGTCGTCCGCGAGGGCCGGTAGTCCACTGTGCTGGCAGGCATGGCGGGCTTTGATAATGGCGTTCTCCACAAAACTGAGGCCCGTTTCCTCGGCGTCCGGGACGGCGACCAGGGATTGAGCAACGACCTCGTACCGGTGTGGCGCCAGCAGTTTTTGCAATTCGCGCAGCTTGCCTGGATTACTGCTGGCCAGTACGACGGTTTGGGACATGGGTGGCGGGCTATTTATCGCGATAAAACTTGCGTTGAAAAGACAGCTCATAGGGCGGCTGCCCGGCCGGGGCCGGATTAATCGCCTGTGTTTCGGTCGCCGGGGTCACCTTGATTTTAAAGGTCAGGGAGTCCTCGTTTTCGAATTTAAAGGGCGCCAGGTAATACACCGCGTTTTCCTCCCGGACCTCGACGAATTCCAGGGTCCGTTGCTGGGCCAGCATATTGGCATAGGTGCCTTCCACTTTGGCCGGCAGGCCGCCGCTGCGGCCCTCTTCAATCAGCGCCACATTGACCAGGCCCCGATCCTTGCCGCGGGTGATGTTATAGGCGCTGGCGATCTCCGGCAGTACAAAGCTGCTGTTGAATGCGCTGTAATGCACGGTGTGATGCGCAAAGGTTTTGTGGTGCTGGGTGTCCGCCGCCATGGCCAGAGCCGCGCAGGCCAGCGTTAAACCCAGTATCGCTAACTTGGTCATGGCATATCTCCCAGTGGTTATCGCCAATGGCGCTCGTCGCTATTTACTCAGATGATAAATGGCGGTCTCACCGAATATATTAGGCCACAATCCCTTTAAATACCTGTCGGGGCGATGTTCGGTTACCACTTTCCGGTCGAGTATGGCGATGCTCTTGTCGCGGCACAGGTTTTCAAAATCCCGAATGGTGCAGAAATGAATGTTGGGGGTGTCGTACCACTGATACGACAACTGTTTGGTAACTGGCATACGGCCGCGAAACATCAGATAGGTACGCGGCCGAATATTGGCAAAGTTGGGGAACGTGACGATGCATTCCTTGCCGACCCGCAACATTTCGTCGATGACTCGATCGGGTCGTCGCAGCACCTGCAGGGAGTAGGTCATCAACACGCTGTCAAAGCTTTTGTCGGCAAAGTTACCCAACCCCTGATTGATATCGGTTTCGATCACGTTGACTCCGCGTTCGATACAGCTGGTGATTTGTTGCGCGTCAATTTCCAGGCCGTAGCCCTCCACATTGCGATTGTCTCGCAAGCTTTGTAGCAAGGTGCCGTCGCCGCAGCCGAGATCGAGCACGCGGCTGTTGGGTGCTATCCACTGCTGCAAAATGTCGAGATCAACCCGCAGCATCGGAATGTCCTCGCGGTTCAATCGTGCTGGCAATGCGCCGCATATAGGCGCCGAACGCTGCTTCGTAGCGTACATTGGGGAGCAAAAAGGAATCGTGGCCCATGGTGGACTCGATTTCCGCGTAGACGACATCCCGGTTCGCGGCAATCAGTGCGTTGACAATTTCCCGCGAGCGAGCAGGCGCAAAGCGCCAGTCGCTGGAAAACGAAACCACCAGAAATTTGCTTTGCGCTTTCCTGAAGGCGGTGATCGGGTCATTGTTACAATCCCGAGCCAGGTCGAAATAGTCGAGAATTTTGGTCATCAGCAAATACGTATTGGCGTCGAATTTATCCGCGAACTGGTCGCCCTGATAACGCAGATAGCTTTCCACCTGGAATTCCATGGGCGCATCGAGCCCGCGCATAAAAGTGCCACTGCTCAGTTCGCGGCCGAAGCGTGCGCCCATGACTTCGTCGGACAGGTAGGTGATGTGGCCGATCATACGTGCCAACGCGAGGCCATTGCGGGGACTTTTGCCCTGTTCGAGAAAATCCCCGTCGCAAAAATCCGGGTCCGAGCGAATGGCACGGCGGGCAATTTCATTAAAAGCGATATTCTGTGCGGTCAGCTTCAGTGCCGAAGCGATGACTACGCAGTGGCGCACCCGGTGTGGTAATTCAACTGCCCAGCGCATGGCGGTCATGCCCCCCAGGCTGCCGCCCACCACCGCGGCCCATTGTTCGATGCCGAGGGCGTCCGCCAGTCGCGCCTGGCTGTGCACCCAGTCGCGATTGCGTAACGGCGGGAAATGTTTACCCCAGGGTTTGCCCGTGTCGGGATTCATGCTGACTGGCCCGGTGCTGCCGTGACAGCCGCCGAGATTGTTAAGGGCCACTACAAAAAAATGGCGGGTATCGATGGGTTTGCCGGGGCCGATGTAATCGTCCCACCAACCGGGCTTTTTGTCGTCGTCGGCATGAAATCCTGCCGCGTGGTGATGGCCGCTCAGGGCGTGGCAAATCAATACGGCATTGCTTTTGTCGGCATTGAGTTCGCCGTAGGTTTCAACCACCAGTTCGTAGCCCTGCAGTGTGCGCCCACAACTGAGCTCGAGGGGTTCCTCAAAGCGAAATAGCTGGGGTGTTACCAACCCCACAGAGTTTTTTGGGAACCCGTCTGGCATCTACAATCTCGAGTGCTGATCGTGAATGGGAAATACAATTCGTGCAAAGCGGTTCGCGAGCAACATGGCGAGTCTAAAGATGCACAGCTTGCGGCGCAAGGCAAAGGAATTTATCGCTGACAGGTTGCACTGCAGATTACAGCGCAGTGCGAATTTTGCGCGCGGCACTTTTAGGCACTATTACCCTCGGACGGTTATATGCCAGGGACAAAGCCAGCTGGAAGCATTGCGGCGCGGGCGAGATTGGCAACAAAAATACGCAGCATATTAATCACGATGAAAATCAGCAGTGGGGACAGGTCAATGCCGCCAAAAGACGGTATAACCCGCCGACAGGGGGCCATTACCGGTTCCATAATTTGCCACACCAGGGACACCAGTGGATGGCGGCTCTGGGGCGCCACCCAACTGATAATAATGGCGGCCAGCAAACCGTAGAAATACAGGTCGAGGGTCAGGGAAATAATGCCCAGCAACCCCCATTCCAGGCAATAGAGGGGGTTGATCATGCCGCCGCCATTGATGGTCACCGTGACCTGTATCACCAACCACTGCAACAACAGCGCGAACACCAGGCTGGCGGTGTTGAATTGTTTGATCGGCGGAATGACGCGACCCAATAGTGCGAGGGGCGCAGCCGTTGCCTTAACGACAAATTGCGATACCGGGTTAAAAAAATCGGCGCGGGACAGTTGCAACAGCAAGCGTACCAGGATAATTCCCAGATACAGACCCGCGACGGCCTGAATAAAATAGGTGCTCATTTGAATCATAGTGCCCATGGGTTACCTTACAGGTTGTTCAATTTTTTGCTTCTTCCGCCATTTCCCGGGCCCGTCGATAGGCGGCGGTGATGGCGTCGGCAAACAGTTTTTCCAGGCCACCATTTTGCAGGTGGGCGATGGCGCGCTCAGTGGTGCCGCCGGGGGAGGTCACCCGGCGCCGCAGTTCAGTGCTGTCGACGTCGCTGGCGAGGGCCATGCGTGCTGACCCAAGCGCGGTTTGCAGGGTCAACTGGCGCGCTACTTCGGGATTTAATCCGAGGTCGATAGCGGCACGGGTCATGGCCTCCATGACCAGGAAAAAATAGGCCGGGCCGCTGCCCGACAGTGCGGTAACCGCATCTATCTCGTCTTCGCTCTGTAGCCAACATACGCAGCCCACGGCGCCTAGAATAGTGTCGGCCAACTGCCTTTGTGGGGCGCTGACCAGGGTAGTGGCGTACAACCCGCTGGCTCCGGTTTGTACCAGAGCCGGCGTATTGGGCATACAGCGCACGATGGGAACCTGCGGTCCGAGCCAGCCTTGCAGAGTCTCGATCCCTATTCCCGCGGCGATGGAAATTACCAGGGGCTTGTGAATCAGGGCCGGTTGCAGTGCGCGGGCGACGGACTGCATGATCTGTGGTTTGACCGCCAACACCACCACCTGGGCCGTTTGTGCCGCGGCGAGATTGTCATCCGTAGCGTGAATGCCAAACCGGGCGTTGAGTTGTTCGCGGGCAGCGGGGACTGGATCGCACACGGTAATGGCGGTGGGTGGATAGCCTTTGTCCAGGAGCCCGCCGATCAGGCTGCTAGCCATGTTGCCGCCGCCAATAAATGTCAATGCCGCTTTACTCAAATCCTGTTCCTGTATCACTTCAGTCGTGGGCCAAAGATGGCGGTACCAATTCGTATCCAGGTGGCGCCCTCCGCGATGGCCGCCTCCATATCGTCGGACATGCCCATGGACAGTGTATCCAAACTTGCGAGCGCAGGCGAAAAACATTGCAGTTGTTTCAACAGGTCCGCTGTTCGGCGGAACGATTGTCGCTGATTCCCGACGGACGGATTGGGTCCGGGAATAACCATCAAGCCACGCAATCTTAGACGTGGCAGCGCTGCGACGGCCAGCGCCAACGCCGGGACCCGCTCCGGTGGAACGCCGGACTTACTGGCCTCGCCGTCGATATTAACCTGCAGACAGATATTCAGTGGCGGTAAGTGCGCTGGGCGCTGGGCGCTCAACCGCTGGGCTATTTTGAGTCGATCCACGCTGTGCACCCAGGCGAACTGCTCGGCAATGGTCCGGGTTTTGTTGGTTTGCATATGGCCAATAAAATGCCATTCGATGTCGAGTGCTGCGGTGGCGGCAATCTTTGCCAGTGCTTCCTGCAGGTAATTTTCGCCAAAATACCGCAGACCTGCGCGCCACGCGGCTTCTACCGCAGCGATGGGCTGCCCTTTACTAACCGCCAGAAGGTTGATGGCATTGGCATTTCTGCCGGCTTTGACCGCGTTTTTTTGCCAGCGGGTGGTGACTTCGTTGATGTTGTGGGTAATATTAGGCATATACTTGTTGGCGCTACCGGCCGCACTTGTCGGAGACCTATCAATAAAAATGGGATCGAGTAATGGATATTACAGAATTACTGGCGTTTAGTGCGAAACAAGGGGCTTCGGATCTACACCTTTCGGCGGGCCTGCCGCCGATGATTCGTATCGACGGCGACGTGCGTCGCGTCAACCTGCCAGCCATGGATCACCGCCAGGTACACGCGTTGATCTATGAAATCATGAACGACAAGCAGCGCCGCGACTTTGAAGAATTTCTGGAAACGGATTTTTCCTTCGAAGTGCCTGGAGTGGCTCGATTTCGGGTTAACGCCTTTAACCAGAACCGCGGCGCGGGAGCGGTGTTTCGTACCATTCCTTCGCGAGTACTGACCCTGGAGGACCTCGGGTTCGGCCAGGTGTTTCGCGATATTTCCATGTTTCCGCGGGGACTGGTGTTGGTGACCGGGCCCACGGGTTCCGGCAAAAGTACCACCCTGGCCGCCATGGTGGATTACGTCAACGACAATCGCTACCACCATATCCTGACCATCGAGGACCCCATTGAGTTTGTCCACGAAAGCAAAAAATGTCTGGTTAATCAACGCGAAGTGCACAAGGATACCCACGGTTTTGCCGAAGCGCTGCGCTCCGCATTGCGGGAGGATCCGGATATTATTCTGGTTGGGGAAATGCGCGACCTGGAAACCATCCGGCTGGCCCTGACCGCAGCCGAAACTGGCCACCTGGTGTTTGGCACCTTGCATACCACGTCGGCGGCCAAGACCATCGACCGCGTGGTGGATGTGTTCCCCGCCACGGAAAAATCCATGGTGCGCGCCATGCTGTCGGAATCATTGCAGGCGGTGATTTCGCAAACGCTGATGAAAAAAATCGGGGGTGGGCGCGCTGCCGCCAACGAGATCATGATCGGTACGCCCGCGATCCGCAATCTGATTCGCGAAGACAAGGTCGCGCAAATGTATTCAGCGATACAGACCGGCGCGGGTCACGGTATGCAAACCATGGATCAGTGCCTGCAGCGTATGGTTCAGCAAAAAATTGTCACGCGCGAAGCGGCGCGCGAGAAAGCCAAAATGCCAGATGATTTCTAACTGGTACAACAGCCGTATTAGCGTTGTTTTATATTTGCGAAATTGTTGCTAAGGAGAACGCACCGTGGAACTTGATACGTTATTAAAGCTGATGGTGGACAAGGAAGCATCCGACCTGTTCATAACCTGCGGCGTGCCGCCCAGTATCAAGATACACGGCAAGGTCATTCCGGTTGGTAAGACGGCACTCTCTGCCGAGCGCGCCCGAGAGCTGGTGGAAGGGGTTATGGACGAAAAACAGCGCGCGGAGTTTAATGCACACAAGGAGCTAAATTTCGCCATTACTTCGCCAGCGGTTCCCAGTGCCCGCTTTCGGGTGAGTGCGTTTTATCAGCGCAACGACGTGGGTATGGTGCTGCGCCGCATCGAAACCGTGATCCCGACCACTGAAGAATTGATGATTCCGGGTATTCTCAACGAGCTGGTGATGAGCAAGCGCGGGATTATTATTTTTGTTGGTGCCACTGGCACCGGTAAATCCACGTCGCTGGCTGCCATGATTGGTTATCGCAATAACAATTCCAAAGGGCATATTATCTCGGTGGAAGATCCGATTGAATTTGTCCACCCCCACGGCGGTTGCATTATCACCCAGCGGGAAGTGGGTATCGATACGGAATCATTTGAGGTGGCCCTGCGCAATACTTTACGCCAGGCTCCAGATGTCATTTTGATTGGCGAGATTCGCTCGCCGGAAACCATGGAGCACGCCATCACCTTTGCGGAAACCGGGCATCTGGTGTTGGCCACGTTGCACGCCAACAACGCCAACCAGGCTCTGGATCGCATTCAGCATTTTTTTCCACCGGAACGGCACGCCCAGCTTTGGATGGACTTATCCCTCAATATGCGGGCAATGATTGCCCAGCAGTTGGTCCCCACGGCGGATGGCAAAGGACGGCGGGCCGCCATCGAAATTCTGATCAACACGCCGTTGGTCGGTGATCTGGTGCGCAAGGGCGAAGTGCATAAACTCAAGGAGCTGATGACGCGCTCTAATGAGCTCGGAATGCAAACGTTTGATCAGGCACTGTATCGCCTCTACGACGAGGGCGTGATCACTTACGAAGATGCGATTGCCCATGCGGATTCGAAAAACGATTTGCGCCTGATGATCAAGCTGAAATCCGAGACGGATGCAAACTATTTGTCTAATGCGGCCGATGATCTGGAAATGGAGGAAGAGGATAGTGGTGATCGTTTCCGCCTGTTCCAACGGGAATAAATCCGACCAGAGAACCGGGTGTCTTAGAGTCTCTGGCTAGGGGCTGCGCTCACAGGAAGGATCTGCCAGCCAGGTCTGTAAAATCAGCGCGGCGGCGATGCCATCCACGGGTTTTTTGCGGTTGTAGGCGTTGCCCATGCCCGCAATCTCTTTTGCTTCTATGGTAGAAAGTCGCTCGTCCACCATTTTAACCGGTAGTCCGAGCCGACCCTGAAGGCGTCGGGCGAACTTGCGTGCCCGTGCGCACAGTTCGCTTTCGGACGCGTCCATATTGAGCGGCAATCCCACTAATAACAAAGTCGGTTGCCAGGTCGCTACCAGTGCGGTCAGTTGGGTCCAGTCCGGTTGACCGTCCCGGGCCTGGAGTACGGCGACCGGTTGCGTATTGCCGGTCAAGGTCTGGCCAGTGGCCACGCCGATCTGCTTGGTGCCGTAATCAAACGCCAGGATGGAAACCGAAGCCATGGAGTGGGTCAGGCGTGGCCAGCAACGTAACTGAGTTGACTCAGGTCCACACCGATACGCGCGGCGGCGAGGCTGGCAATCCGCTCCGCGGGCGTGTCGAACAGCAGTTCCGGATCTGCCGGAACGGTTAGCCAGGCATTTTCCACCAATTCCTGTTCCAGTTGACCGGGACCCCAGCCTGCATAGCCGAGGAAGATAAGCAAACTGACCGGCCCCTGGTTCGCGGCGATATCGACGATAATATCCCGGGATGCGGTGAGATTAATTTCGTTGCCCGTGGTGAGGGTAGACTCCCATGCTTTGGGCCCGGGGCGGTGCAGCACAAAGCCGCGTTCCAGTTGTACCGGTCCGCCAGCGAGCAGTGGTTTGTCCCCGAGCGTGGCGGGGTAGTCGAGATCAAGCTGCTGAAAAATTTTGCTGATGGGGGCGCCAGTGGGGCGGTTGACAGTCAACCCCATCGCCCCTTCCTCGGAATGTTCACAGAGGTAAATGACGGTATGCGCAAAGCGTGGATCCAGCATGCCCGGCATGGCAATCAGCAACTGGTTGCGCAAGCTGGAAAACGACGATTCTTCGGAAAAATGTTGGCTGGCCATGATCTTAGTATTGGGGTGGAGCGCCGCGATTACAAGCGCCGGGCGCTGACTATTTCGTCAGCAGCCGATCCCCCGACACAAAGTGCCAGGTGCGAATAATCTCAAGTTTGTCCCAGGCACGCATTTCCCGCGGGAACGGTGCGAAGGGCGAGGCCAGACGAATAATGCGCACTGCTGCCTGATCTAAAACCCGTTCCCCCGAACTCAGTAATATTTCCACGCCGTCCACGGAGCCGTCCGGCAGAATCGTCACCGCCACGCGCAGGTCGCCGAAGATCTGTTTGCGGCGCGCCTCCTCCGGGTAATTGCGGTTGCCCGCCTCCTCCACCTGATCTACCCAGTAGCGCAAATAGGCTGCCTGGTCGGCAGCCCGCGTGCTGGCGGCAGTCAGTCTCAACACCCGAGGCATGCGACTGTACTCGGCTTTTTTGATGTCGAGTTTAGCGCGCAGGCTGGCGACTTCCCGAACCAGGGCCTGCGGAATTGGGTTCGACTCCGGGGCAAACTCCCGGGGGTTGTCAGCAACCTCCGTAGACGCTTGCGTACGGCTTGTGCTCACCGTGGTGACCAGCGTTGCGGCTGGTTGTGTTGCTGTCTGTTGTGGTATTGGCGGGGCGATGGGTTGCGAATCGTGCATCTGAGACGCGCTAATATCGGGGATGTGGTCGTTGGTCATCTCCTGCTTTTTTTCCGACGCGCCGCTGCCGATTTGATTGCTCTGTGCCAGATAGTCGGCCTGCTTCGGTGCAGTTTCGTTATGGTGCTGGGCCAAGGTTACTTCGAGGGTCGGCGCGCGCAGCGGGGATTTCTGGAACTGGAATCCGATCCCGAAAATCAGCATGGCGTGCACCGCCACCCCAAGGAACAGCCCAAATCCGAGACGGTCGCTGTCTTCGCTATAGGTGCTCCGCGCCATACCCATGGCTGATCAATGGCTCCCGGTCATTCGATACGCTGCGCGATGGCATCCATCAGTCGTTCCCCGATGCGCGTATCCTGTTCCCGGTCTATTTCGCGCACACAGGTTGGACTGGTGACGTTAATTTCGGTGAGATAGTCGCCAATCACGTCGAGTCCCACGAACAGAAAGCCCTTTTCCCTGAGAGTCGGGGCCACTTCGGCAACAATCCATTTATCCCGTTCACTGAGTGGTTGCACAATTCCGCTGCCGCCCGCCGCGAGATTGCCACGCGTTTCCCCGACCGCTGGCACGCGGGCCAGGCAGTACGGTATTGCCTCCCCGTCCACCACCAGTATGCGCTTGTCGCCATCGACAATCTCGGGAATGTAGCGCTGTGCCATGATAGTGCACGTACCGAGTTCGGTCAGGGTTTCGATAATCACGCTGACGTTGGGATCGCCCGGCTGGACCCTGAATATGCCGGTTCCGCCCATACCATCCAGCGGTTTAAATATAACGTCGCCGTGTTCGCGAAAAAAACTTCTCAGCCGCACGGGGTCGCGGCTGACCAGTACCGGGGGCGTGCACTGCGGAAACTGCGTTGCGAAAATTTTCTCATTACAATCTCGCAGGCTCTGGGAGGGGTTTACCACCAATACGCCAGCTCGTTCGGCGACTTCAAGCAAATACGTCGTGTAAACGTACTCGCTATCGAACGGAGGGTCTTTACGCATCAGGATACCGTTGAGGGCGGTCAGCGGCCGGGTAATCGGTTCGCCGAGTTCGAACCAGTGTTCTGTGGAATCGTATACCCGCAGGGGGGTTTGCCGCGCCGAGGCGACGCCATTGGCGAGAAATAGATCCTGCTGCTGCATATACATCAGCGACCAGCCACGTTGTTGGGCAGCCAGTAACAGGGCTAACGTGGTATCTTTTTTAACGTTAATCTGATCGATAGGGTCCATGACGACCCCGAGCGTAATTGGCATAAGTGCAACCCGGGTTAGTGTGTCTCTCACGCACGGTGCGCGCCGTTTCCCAATGAAAGGGTTAGTACGGCAGCCTAAGGTACGGTGAACCGCGCCGCTAGGCAACCATATTGACCAAATTGTATATATACAGAGATGTAATTCTCCATTGAATCCGCCGGTTATGGATAATATCTGGAGATTGTGTTAAAAGTGTGCGGATGCTTTGCAGCGGGCCATTCATAACCTTTGCAGCACGCCATTAATAAACGAAGTTAAGTCAGGAACAGGTGATCATGGGGGACAGCCCGGATACATTAAAAGTCATGGTGATCGACGACAGTAACACCATCCGGCGAACTGCGGAAACGTTGTTGTCCAAAGCTGGTTGCGAGGTCGTGACCGCCGTGGATGGCTTTGATTCCCTGGCGAAGATTGCCGATTTCAAGCCGGATATTATTTTCGTCGATATTATGATGCCGCGGCTCGATGGCTATCAAACCTGCGCGCTGATAAAAAACAATAGCCAGTTCAAAAATACCCCCGTAGTTATGTTGTCCAGCAAGGACGGGCTGTTCGATAAGGCCAAGGGGCGCATTGTTGGTGCCGACGAGTATCTGACCAAGCCCTTTAGCAAAAATGAATTGTTCGAAATGCTTGAAAAGTTTTCGTCCCGGCCGTTGGCGGATAGTCCCGAACCTCCTGTTGTGTAGCAGGTGTTCGCCAAACCATGGAAGCCGCAACAAGGAAATATATGAGAGAGGCGTATGGTAAAAGTATTGATCATTGACGACTCCCAGACGGAGACGCACAAACTGACCGGGCTGTTGGAAAAAAACGGCTTTACCGTTCTCGCCGCGCTGAGCGGTGAAGAGGGTATTCAGGTTGCCAAGGACGAACAGCCGGACGTGGTACTGATGGACATTGTCATGCCTGGACTTAACGGATTTCAGGCCACTCGCCAGTTGACCAAAGCGAAAGAAACCGGGCACATCCCGATCATCATCGTTACCACCAAGAACCAGGAAACGGATCGCGTTTGGGGAACTCGGCAGGGCGCCAAGGCTTACCTGACCAAGCCGGTTACGGAAAGAGATTTGCTGAATACGATCCGGCAGGTCGCGGGATAATAAACGGGGGGGGCGTGGACTGGGAAAATGAAGCTTTCGCCGCATTCCATACCCTTGCCCGACGTTTTGTGCAGGGGGCCCGGCCGCTGCCTGCACAGGTCGATTTCACCCCGGTAAAAACCGTAGTCTGTTTTTCGGTGCTTGGTCACAATCTGGCGGTATCCCTGAACGATTTGTCGGAGTTACTGGAAGTGCCGAGTTGCACTGGTCTGCCCCGAGTCCAGCCATGGGTCAAAGGCGTGGCGAATGTGCGCGGGAAACTTCTACCGGTCATCGATCTCCCCGCTTATCTTGGGGGTCGTCTGGTATCTGCGCCCAAACAGCAGCGCATTTTGGTTATTGATAGTCAGGGGGTTTTTGTCGGTCTACAGGTGGACAACATTCAGGGCATGCGTCACTTTCGGGTCGACCGCTACCGGCAGGCGCCAGGCGGCGTTCCGGAGTCTCTGAGTCGCTATGTCGCTGGCAGTTTCGCCGAAGACAACTCAGCCTGGCTGCTATTCGACCCCCATGCCCTGGTCGGCGATAGTATGTTTATGAATGTTGCGGTGTGAGCGGAGCGTGCGACATAGCAATCGCGCATCGCGTAACGATAAAGTTAAATCAGACGGCGATTAAAGTCGGGAGCTATTCGTAATGAAAACAGGCGCAGGAAAGTCCAGGATCGGTTTGCCCATATTCCTCCTGGTATCGGCATTGACGGTTTTGGTGATTTACCTGGGATACAACTTGTTTACCCTCGTTCGGGATGGTGAAAAAGACCGGGTCGGCGTGCAGCTCGTGTCCGACATGCGCGCCCTGTCCTATCGTCTTTCCGGCCTGGCGCGAGAGGCAAGTAGTGGTCAGGAGTCCGCTTTTGTGGAGCTGGATCAGGTTACGCAACAGATGCAGGCGCACTGGGATCGGTTGCGCAACAACTATGGTGATGAGTTGAGTACTGGCCAGCTGGCCCGCTTCAATACCGCGTGGGACGGCGTTCAGAGTAATGCGCAAACGATCACTGCCGAGCGCGAGGCGGTATTGCGGTTAAACCAGGCGTCCAATTCGCTGGTTGCGTCACTGCCTGAATTGCAAAACGAATACGGACAACTGGTGGAAACCCTGCTGTCGCGACGAGCGCCGGCCGATCAGGTTGCAGTCGCCCAGGCGCAGTCCTGGCGCGCCGAACGCATTGCGCGCAATATCGACAAAATGCTCGGCGGCGGCGGTGATTCCGAGGCAGTAGCCAATCAGTTTAATCGGGACGTGCAGTTGTTTGGCCGAGTCTTGCAGGGCATGAAAAAGGGAGATGCCGGGCTCGGTATCAGCCGGGTGACTGACCGCGATGCGGGCGCCGGACTCACCCGTGTCACCGACCTGTTTATCCCGGTAAAGAATGCTGCAACCGAAATTTTTGCTGCCACTCCAGCGTTATTCCGTGCGCGCAACGCCAGCAGTGCCATTCTGGTTGACGCGCCGCTACTGATCGACGAAGGGAACCGTCTGGCGGACGTGATCAACGGGTTGTCGCGCGGTGAGCCCCGGCGTTTTGCCAATAGCCAGACAGCGATTTGGGCAGGTCTTGGTCTGTTAGCGGTGTTGGCGGCGCTGGCGTTGGTCTTCTTCGTATCAACCCGACAACGGTTGCGTGAAACCGCCGCAACCAACAGCTCCAGTCAGGAAGCCATTTTACGCCTGCTGGATGAAATCGAAGGACTTGGGGAAGGCGATCTAACCGCCGAGGTAACCGTTACGGAAGACTTCACGGGCGCCATCGCCGATGCTATCAACTATGCGATTGTGCAGCTTCGGGAACTGGTGTCGCGGATTGGCGACACGGCGGAAAATGTCCACTCGGCCGCCAACGAAACCCGTGGCATTGCGCTACAACTGTCGGAGTCGTCTGAGCACCAGGCGCAAGAAATCGCGGGAGCTTCGGCGGCCATCAATGAAATGGCCATCACGATTGACCAGGTATCCGCGAACGCGGCTGAGTCCGCCGCAGTTGCGGAGCGCTCGGTATCTATCGCCAAGAAAGGTGCCGACGTGGTGCGTAATACCATTAAAGGCATGGATAACATTCGCGAACAGATTCAGGATACCTCGAAACGGATCAAGCGGCTTGGTGAAAGCTCCCAGGAGATTGGCGATATCGTATCGTTGATTAACGATATTGCCGATCAGACCAACATTCTCGCGTTGAATGCGGCGATTCAGGCGTCCATGGCAGGTGATGCCGGGCGTGGTTTTGCGGTGGTTGCGGACGAGGTGCAGCGCCTGGCGGAGCGCTCGGCCAATGCTACCAAACAGATTGCGGCGTTGGTCAAAACTATTCAGACCGATACCAATGAAGCAGTATCTTCCATGGAGCAGACTACGTCAGAAGTGGTAGCAGGCGCCAGCCTGACCCAGGATGCGGGGGTGGCGCTGGGTGAGATCGAAAGCGTTTCGGCCAGTCTGGCGGAACTGATTCAGGATATTTCCACCGCGGCCCGCCATCAGTCCACCACGGCGGGTCATATCTCTAACACCATGAATGTCATTCAGGACATCACCTCGCAAACCCTGGCCGGCACCAACAACACGGCCACCTCTATTGGTGAGCTGGCAGAAGTTGCGGTGGAGCTGCGCGAATCGGTTTCGGGCTTCAAACTGCCCGACGCTGGCCCCGGCACACTGTTAAAAGTGGCGCCGGTGAAACCCGCTCAGAAAGCGCCACCCATCGGCGTCACTCCGAAGCGCGAAAGAGCGGCACCGGCAGCGGCTGGATCTCTGGCGATGAGGGGTGAAGTCGACGATTTTCAAGCCTACGAAAGCCCGGATGCATCATTGGGGTCGATGGGAGCGCGGCCCACGCCCCAGCAATATGCGTCCACGTTGGCACAAAGCCGCGCCACACTGAATGAAATGGATGATCAGGCAGACGTCGCACTCGCCGAATTTGGGCTTGACGATGTAGCTATCCTTGATCAGGAATTAGCCGCCGAGAGCACGACGCCGGATTACGCGAGTGAACTGGAACATGAGCTGGCGGGCATTGATCTTGACGAATTTGATCTGGATCTGGACGATCAGTCCAGATCCAGCTCGCGACGCGGGTAACCTGGTGCTAATTCATCACTGCATAGCCGATTCGCGTTAGGAGCGCTGGGTGTCCGTGTCTACTTTTCCGAAAACGTCCGTATGGCAACGGCGTGAGTCCGGGCCGGTACTCAGTGACCGGCAGTACCGTCTGTGGAGCGAGATGCTGGAAAATCGTACGGGTGTACGTATTGCGGCGGAGCGGGATGACTATGTGCGCGGACAGATTAGCCGACGTATGGTGGAGTTGGGGCTGAGCGACACCGATACCTATTTCAGGGAGGTGCTCGAAACGATTGCCGGGACCGTGGAATGGGGCCTGTTGCTCGACCGGTTGCTGGTTAAGGAAACTCGCTTTTTCAGACATCGGGCGTCCCACGAGTACGTTCGCGAACGCTTGATCAAACAGCTGAAACGCCAAACGCTGGACGGCCCGTTTAATATGTGGAGTGTGGGGTGCTCGACCGGTGAAGAAACCTATTCGCTGGCAATTACCGCGTTTGAAGGCTTTCGCCAGGCCCGTCGCAAACCGGTATTCGGTGTTATTGGTACCGACATCAGCCGCGGCGCTATCGCGTTTGCGCGCAATGCGACTTTTTTGCAGTCACGCCTGGGCGGCATTAGCGACAATGAATTGCGAACCTATTTTGAGCCGGTCGATAATCGCCAGGTGCGGGTCAAAAATGCGGTGACGCAAAAAGTCTGTTTTATTATCGATAATTTGCTGGACGAGAACGATGCGGCATTTGCGGAAGAAATGGATGTTGTCTTTTGCCAGAACGTGTTGATTTATTTTAAACGTTGGCGGCGTCGGGACATCGTCAACCGTCTGGTTCAAAGGCTGAAACCGAACGGGTGCCTGGTAGTGGGCCCCGGTGAGTTGTCCGACTGGCACCCCAAAAACTTGAAGCGGGACGAATCTCCCGGCGTTCAAGTCTATGTCCGTGTTGATTAGGCGCCCGGGGTGAGCAATGGACAATAACCAGAATTTACGCGGACTCGAGTGGTTGGTCGACGAGGTCGAGGCCAGCCTGACGCAAGCCTATGACGCACTCGAGACCTATCTCAACGATCCCACTGACCAGCCACAGCTCAGATTTTGTCTGGGGCATATTCATCAGGTTTACGGGTCGTTGAAGATCGCCGAGTGTCACGGTGGAGTCTTGCTGGTTGAGGAAATGGAAGGTTTGGTCGACGCCCTGATGAAGGACACGGTGAGTAATGTGGCCGAGGCCTGTGACGTGCTGGTGCAGGCTATTCTCAAAGTGCCCGCCCACCTGAACAACATTATAGCCCGGCGCCACGATGAGCCAGCCACCCTGTTGACGCTACTTAACGACTTGCGTGCAGTACGCGCTGAACCCCTGGTCACGGAGACATCCCTGTTTGCACCCGATATGTCTATATTGGCAGATAAGCCAAATCGGGCGCGGGTGAATATTGCCAACCATCAGGCGTTACTTGATCTGGCCAAGAAATTGCGGCAGATGTTTCAGTACGCGTTGCTGGGAATACTCAAGGGCGTTGACGTCGAAAAAAATGTCGTCAACCTCGATAAAGTGTTTGCGCGGATGAAGGAGTTATGCCGCGGTTCGCGGCGCGAAAAACTGTGGCAGGTTTCCGGCGCTGTTACCGAGGGCATTGCCAGCAAAACGATTGAAGTGAGTATCGCGATACGGGTATTGTTGCGGGAACTGGATAAAGAATTGCGGGCGTTGGCGCAGTCCGGATTGATCGCCCTGGAAGCGCCGTATCCAGAGCGACTGCTCAAAAATCTGCTGTATTACACCTGCGTCGCAACTGCCGAAACCCCTCGTATCAAGATAGTACGGGATGAATTCAAACTGCATCTGGCACTGCCAGAGGGCGCTCTTGAGTACACCAAAGGCGGCTTGATGCCGAGCTACGACCGGGGTGTGGTCGAGGCGATATCTGCGGCGTTATCCGAGGAGATCGGGGCGGCCAAGGATCTGATCGACCGCTATATCGCCGAAGGCGAGGGTGCCGTCGATATTCTGCAGCAGGTCCAGCCGATTCTTAAACGCATCGCCGACACGCTGGCCATGGTGGGGCAATCCAAACTTCGTCAGGGAATAATTGAAACCCAGGAAAAACTTAAGAAGTTTTGTGCCGCGCCCGACCAGGCTGACGATGAAGCCTTGATGCCGGTTGCGTCGCGACTGGTGGATCTCGAGGCATCGTTGTTAGCCTGGGCGCGAGACTATCGCCGTGGCGATTCCACATCCGCGTTGGCGGCCGATGCTGCACAGGCACTGGACGGCGCGCAGCATTCCCTGTTGCGCGAAGTGCGTAACAGCCTGGAAAAAGTAAAAGAAGCCATCGTTGGTTATATTTCTTCCCAGTGGGACAAGAGCTTCCTGCAGGATACGCCTGCGACTATGGGAGAAATATATGGGGCGCTTTCGGTGGTGGGGCTGGATCGTCCGGCCGACGTCGTCAAGGGCTGTGGGGACTATATCCGGTTGGTGTTGCTACCCCAGGAAAAAGCGCCGGAATGGGGCCGCCTGGACGCATTGGCGGACGCCATCACCAGTATCGAATTCTATTTGGAATCCCTGGAAGCGGGTGACACCGAAAAAGAACCCGCGATCTTGACGATCGCGGAAAAGGCGCTGGCGGACCTTGGAGATTTTCAAAAGCTTTCGCCTGTAGCCGAGTTGGAGCTGGTTGCCGGGCGGGATCTCGCGCCCATCTCGGCGGATGCCAGTCTGGATGTTGCTGTCCCGGAGTTACCATCGGAACTGGACTCAGAATCGATCGCGATAGCCGGGCGATCGCTGGCGCAGGATATTTCCGAAACGGAGGTGATTGCAACAGCGGTCAAAATCGTCACTGCGCCCCCACAGGAGGATGGGTCAAACAAAAGTGCTGACGGTCCGGCGAAGGATCAGGTCGAAGAAGACGTCGACCCGGAAATTCGTGAAATATTTATCGAAGAAGCGCGCGAGGTGCTCGCCACTATTGGTCATTGCTATCCGCAATGGGCAGAGGCCAATGCAAAAGCCGCCCTGGTGGAAATTCGTCGTGGGTTTCACACTCTCAAGGGTAGCGGGCGAATGGTCAAAGCCGTGGATATCGGCAATCTCGCCTGGTCCATTGAAAATATGCTGAACCGAGTTCTTGACGAGCGGCTGGAAGCAACCAGCGCGGTATTGCAGACGGTTGCGAAAACCCTGCAAACTCTGCCCGCGATGGTCGACAGCTATGAAAACGCTACGCCCTGGTACGATCCAGACATACTGGCTGAGCTTATCGGCGCTGCAGATGCGTTGGTCGCGGGTCGGGGTAGTGAGCCCATGGAGCAGCCGGGTGTTTCCAGTTCGATTACTCGCGTTGAACAAGGTACCCGCGTTGCACAAGGGTCGATTACAGAGCCTGCGCCAGCCCCGGTCGATATTGCACATGCTAATGAAATAGCCGCAACCGAACTGTCAATAGATTCCATACCTGCCGGTGAGTCGCCCGCAGTGGAGACGTCAGCGGACGAATTGGCGGCGTCCGAAGCGGAGCTGCCTGCACAACCATCGGCAGCGGCGGCTGAGGACAACGGCTCGGCCGAGGACGTTGCTGCTCACAGTCCGTCCGATAGCGCGGACGCTTCTACAGTGAGCGAAACATCGGTGTTCCCTGCCGAGGATAGGGCCGAGGCGGAAAGTACCGAGGCAGGTGCTCAGCTAGCAGATACTCGGATAGAGGCTGAGATAATAAAAGTTGAACCAGAGGGCGGAGCCGCCGCTACCGCGTCTGTTCCCGCTCCGGATTTTTCAATGGACTTTGGCGTCTATGCGGACAGCGTTGAGCATACAGCTACCAGTGCGACGCTGTTCGCAGCCGATACTACGGCGCAAGCCGAAGCCGAAAAAAATGTGGAAGCTGACGCGCTCATAGAAGAAGCGGCAAGCGCGGTCACTGATCACAACGAGAAGGACTGGACAGACGTCCAGGGTGCTATTGAGCAACCAGCTTTCGACGACGAGTTTGCGTTAGCGAATTATGAGGGTGCGGTTACCGATGCCGAAACAGAGTACAGCAACAAGGTTGCTCAACCCGTGCAGGCAGACGCGGGTAGTCTCCCGTTAAAAGATAAAGTGCTCACTGTCGGCGAACCTCCTGTGCCTGAATCAGAAGTGCCCGAGGATTCACTCCATCAGATTTTCGCCAGTGAGGCGGAAGGTTATTTACAGGCAGTTGCCGATTACCTGATCGAAGCTCGCGACGCAGCGCCGATCTATTCACCACCGGCAGCGGTATTGCAGCAGGCACTGCACACGCTCAAGGGCAGCGCGTCGATGGCGGAGATAATCCACATCGGCAAGCTCGTGACCCCTATGGAGCGCCTAACCAGGGATATGTTCAATTTCAAAAGACCCGTGGATAACGAAATTCTGCAATTGTTGGAAGATATGGAGCGTGCGTTGCGTTTGGCAGTTGAAAATCTGCGGGCTGGTGGTGGTGGCAAAATTGTGGGCGTGGAGCGGCTGGTCGGCCGGGTGGAACTACAGCGGGAACGGTTTTTTGGCGGCGGGCCGCAGCCCACAGACTCCGGCAAGCCGAAGGTGGATCCGGGATTGTTAAACGCGTTGATGGCGGACGGTCTGCAAAAAGTAGTCGATGCGGATGTGGCCCTGTCCGGATGGCAGGAATCGCCGTCGCGACGGGACGAATTACTGGCCGGTATGGTGGATGAACTGCTTGAATTGGCGGCGGCGGCGGAGCGTGCGGGTATCGGGCCGTTGGTACGCGTCGGTCGCAGCCTTGCGGCTGCCTACGGCAATATTGTTGCTCGCGAACTGGATCCGGACTCCGAAATTCTCAACGCCCTGAATCAGGGGCAAGATATTTTATTGGATATGATGGATCGTGTTGCAGCCGATCAGGATGTGTTCGATGCCTCCGAAATGCTGCACAGCCGGTTGCAGGCAATCGCAAATATAGCCCCGGCGCGGCCGCCCGTCGAACAGGTGACCGACGCGGCGCTGGCGATGGTAGACGCTACCTCTGATGTCCATCTGGAGCCGGTTAGTGCCGCCAGTTTACTGATGGCCGAGTTTACTGAGCGCGCGGCCGCTCGCGAAGCGCCGAACCAGCGTGGCAGTGATAATCGCGAAACTGTGGAAACAGAAGAAACCGCGGCACCGCAACAGGAGCCGCCGGAAATAGCGGAGGGACAGGGCCGGGACATTACGCAGTTCGAAGAAACCGCCCAGGCAGAATCTCGTGCGCCTGAGCCTGAGCCGCCAGTTGGTACGGCGGAAGTATCTTCAGAGGAGACTTCAGAGGAGACTTCAGAGGAGACTTCAGAGGAGACTTCAGAGGAGACAGAGTCTTCGGCGCCAGTATCGGCGGCACCAGGCGAGCCGGAGGTAGAGATCGAGGCCGACCTGGATAAAGAAATCATCGATATTTTTCTCGAGGAGGCCGACGAGTTACTGGAAGAGATCGATCAGGCCATCCACATCTGGCAGGATAACACGGGTGATCGCGCCCAGGTCGATACCCTGAAGCGGGTACTGCACACGTTTAAAGGTGGCGCGCGCGTCGCTGGGCTGGCGGGCGTTGGCGACATCAGCCACGATTTTGAAACGCGAATAATCGAGGCGGAAAGTAGGCGCGAAGAAAAAAGGCCGGAATTTTTTCACGATCTGTTTGCCCGTCACGATAGATTGCTGCTGGCGATGGATCGAGTGCGCGCGCTGTACGGGGACGATGCAATTGCTGTCGATGCCGTGGTCGCGCCGACACCGCAGGAACCGGCTCCGGATATGACGGCGCTCGCAACAGGAACCCAGGAGCAGCACACACCACTTGAGCCGTCGAATACCCCGCCAGCGCTGCCACCAGGGTGGCCGACTGCGGATGTGCTGCCCTTTACCGGCGGGGTGGTTTCCGTGCCGGACGCACCGTTCAGGGAACGACCTCCCGCCACCGCACGCGGAAATAAACCGCAGCGCCCCGAACCCCAGGAAATGATAAAAATCGCGGCACCGGTGTTGGACGAACTCGTCAATTTGGCGGGGGAAACCAGTATCGCTCGTGGTCGGGTCGAGCAGCAGGTCAGCGAATTCGGGTTCTCGCTTGATGAGATGGAAGGCACCATTCAGCGTCTGCAGGATCAGGTGCGGCGGCTGGGGATAGAAACCGAAGCCCAGGTCGTGTTTCGCCGGGATCAAATCGAAGCGTCGGCCCATATTGCCGACTTTGATCCCCTGGAAATGGATCGTTATTCCCAGCTGCAACAATTGTCCAGGGCGCTACAGGAGTCTGCTTCGGATCTACAGGATTTGAAGGGCACACTGCTCGACAAGTCGCGGGATGCTGAAGCGTTACTATTGCAGCAGTCGCGGATCAACACGAACTTGCAGGAAAGTCTGATGCGCACGCGCATGGTGCCGTTTTCGCGCCTGATACCGAGGTTGCGACGTATCGTGCGCCAGGTAGGGAATGAACTCGACAAACCGGTCCACCTGCAGCTCGACAATGTCGAGGGCGAGATGGACCGCACGGTGCTGGAAAAAATTATTGCGCCTCTGGAGCACATGATTCGCAATGCCATCGATCACGGGATTGAGGCGGTGGAAGATCGCGAGAAAAAAGGTAAGCCGCGCGACGGTAATATCGAGCTGACCTTCGGCCGCGAGGGCGGCGACATTGTGCTGCGCCTGGCCGATGATGGACGCGGGCTGGATATCAAAGCGATACGCGAACAGGCTCTGGCGCGGCAGCTGTTACTGCCCGCAGCGCAGATCAGTGATCAGGAAGTTATGCAGTTTATTTTTCAGCCGGGTTTTTCCACGTCGCGTAAAGTTACTCAGGTGTCGGGGCGCGGTGTGGGAATGGATGTGGTTAGCAGCCAGGTGCGTCAGTTAGGCGGCACTATCAGTATTGACTCACAACCGGATATTGGCACTGAATTCGTTATTCGCCTGCCGTTTACGGTGTCCGTGAACCGGGCATTGATGATCAGGAACAGCGACGATCTCTATGCATTACCCCTGAACACAATTAACGGCGTGGTGAAAATGGACGTGCAGGAGCTGGCGCATTATTACCAGGACCCGAGCGCCCGGTTCAAGTACGCACGCATGGATTACAAAATCTGTTACCTGGGAACGCTCCTTAACAGTCAGGTCAGGCCGCCACTGGATACCATCACCGAATCGGTACCCCTGGTGTTGGTCCACAGCGACAAACAGGCTTACGCGGTGCATGTCGGCAGTCTTGAAGGTAGCCAGGAAATTGTTGTAAAAAGCCTGGGTGTTCAGTTTGGCGATGTGATGGGTCTGTCGGGTGTGACGGTGCTTGGCGACGGTCGCGTGGTCGTTATTCTCGATCTGTTAACTTTGCTGCGCGCGCAGGAGTCGGTACCGGTTCTGACCCAGCGTTACGGCGCGGAGGAACTCGCGGAAACGGTTGACGAGGAACCGTCGCGGTTGCCGGATAGCGCACCGGTTGCGGCGACCGGCTCCGACTCGACTTTTGTTACACCTCCAGCGGAAGCTACTGGAGCGGATGGTCGGATTAAAACCGTTATGGTGGTTGACGATTCGGTCACAGTGCGCAAAGTGACGGGCCGTTTTCTGGAGCGCGAAGGCTTTCACGTGGTTACCGCCAAAGACGGTGTTGACGCCATGCGCCTGTTGCAGGACACGGTGCCTGACCTGATGTTGCTCGATATCGAAATGCCCCGCATGGATGGTTTCGAGGTGGCGCGTCTGGTGCGGTCGTCGTCGCGGCTTAAACAGCTGCCCATCATTATGATTACCTCGCGCACCGGGGAAAAACATCGGGAAAGAGCGTTGGCTACGGGGGTTAACAAGTACCTGGGTAAACCCTATCAGGAAGAGGTGCTGCTCAAAGAGGTCAACGAGTTATTACGTGCTCAACAGGTAGTAGGTTAAACCATGGCGTTGCGAGTTGGCATTATCGCGCCGCAAAGTTCGGCGCAGAGTTATTCCTTGAAAACGGCCATTACCGAACTCGGTCACGAAATCGTGTGTTTCAATCCCCACCTCGAACGGCGCGCCGTTGGTAAAACGCTAGCAGAGGTGGAGGCCTGGGTGGTGGTGGGCGAGGACGAAGAGGTTAATCAACTACCCTTTATCGACCGCAAAAAACACCAGGTATTATGTATCAAGGAGCACGTGCCGACATTGGTAAGCCCCGATTTTGGTCCATGGAAAGAGCGATTGCGTGGACGCTTCGTGGAACTGGTTGGTCAGCATCTGCAGTCGACACAGGTGGTGCGGGCCAAGAAAGTGTGGGTATTAGCGGCGTCCACCGGTGGACTGGAGATGGTCAGCAAATTTCTGTCGCAGGTGCCATTGGCCTACGATACGGGTTTTGTATACGTCCAGCACATAGAGAGCGCGCAGGTTTTGCAATTGGTGCGCATGATCGCCAGAACCAGTCAGTGGCGGGCGCGGCTCGCAGAAAATGGCCATTTTATTCCCGCCGGTTTTGTGACGGTGGTGTCCCCCGCCGAAAAATTACATATCGATAGTCGTGGCATGATGCGCGTGCTCGACGAACGCTGGGGCGGACATTATCGCCCGAGTATTGACCATGTCGCTGGTGACGTTGCGCGTCAATATGGCGTGTTCGGAGGAATGATTGTGTTCACAGGGATGGGCGATGACGGGGTCATTGGTGCGCGTCTACTGCGTCGTCGCGGTGGCCGGGTGTGGGTCCAGGATCCGGAAACTTGTATGGCGCCTTCCATGCCAGAGGCGGTCATCGGCACTCAGGCCAGTCAATTTACCGCTGGCGTGGACGAACTCGCCAAACGCTTTGTCGATACGGCTGGAATTGATATTGCCAGTCAGCCGTTGGGGCAAAGCGCGTGAGTCGTGCATTGCGGGCGCAACCGGTAAAGCCCGTCGCGCTCGTCGACGCGTTGTTGCTGCCGGTGGTCGGATTGCCGTTGCTGGTGCCCATGGCGGCGATTGCCGAAATTATTCCGGCACGGGGGCTTGATGTGACCACGCATCCGGGCAACCCCGCCTGGTTGTACGGCTGGTTTTTCTGGCGCAATCAACATATCCCGCTGATGTCCTACGAAGCGGCGGCGGGCGCGGTGGTCACCGAATTAAGGGACGAACATCGGATCGCCATTTGTAACGCTGTTGCTGGCGCAGCCGAGCGGGGTTTTTACGCCCTTGTTATCCAGGATTTACCCAGCCCAGTGCGGCTCTCTGAAGAAGACCCTTTTGTAGCCGTGGCCGCTACAGCACCAGGAGTTGGCGTGTTGTCAGATGTGAATTTGGATGGTGAGCACGTCCGGGTTCCAGATCTTGACTATCTGGAAAAGATCAGTATGAGCGCGCTGCCTGAATTATCCGGACAATAATACCCTGTGTATTGGTACCTCGACCGGTTAACATCTCCCGGCTTAACGGTATAATCGCTGGCTCAGTCTACCGCTGAGGGGGTGTCGCCCGCTTACCGTATCCAATGTCGCCCTGTTTGAATCGTTGCAAGCAGCGTGGGCGACGCAGATGAGAGTCGAGAGCCACGACATTAAAATATCCAGCTGAAGCGAGTTAGTGCGGGTGTAGTTCAATGGTAGAACGGGAGCTTCCCAAGCTCTTAGTGTGGGTTCGATTCCCATCACCCGCTCCATACTTGTGATGGTCTGGCATATTTTTCTGGCAATGTAAGCCTGGCCGAGAAAGATTTTTTATAACGGCCAAGGTTACAGCGCGTGGATGCCAGACCCTGGGTGGATGCGTTAACCGCGTGTGCAGAGAATATGTTGGTGCCCTTGCGGCGGCAATCAAACGATAAGGGGTAGTAATATGCTTGGCCAAATGATGGACGACCCATTAACCATCACCTCGATTTTAAAATTCGCAGAAAAGGTATTTCCCCACGTTGAGATCGTCTCGGTAACGGCGGACAATCCCCGTCACCGCACGACGTTTGGTGCCGCCTTCACACGTTCGCGTAAGTTCGCTAACGCCCTGACCAAACTCGGGATTAAACAGGGTGATCGGGTGGCGACTATGGCCTGGAATGACTATCGTCATTTTGAGTTGTATTACGGTATCAGCTGCTCGGGTTACGTGTGTCATACGATTAATCCTCGCCTGTTTCCCGAACAAATTGCCTACATTGCCAATCACGCGGAAGATCGCTGGATTTGTACCGATGTCATGTTCGTGCCCCTGCTGGAAAAATTGCAGGATCAGCTACCGAATGTCGAAGGGTTTGTGGTGATGACTGACGCGGCGCATATGCCGAAGACGACCCTGCGCAATGCGCGTTGCTATGAAACCCTGATTGCGGATGAGCCCGAAGAGTTCGAGTGGCCCACGCTGGAAGAAAATTCCGCGTGCAGTCTGTGTTACACCTCCGGCACCACGGGTAACCCCAAGGGCGTGTTGTACTCGCACCGGGCGTTGATTCTCCACTGCCTGGCTGCCAACGGCAAAGATGTTCTCGGCATGTCGAGTGAAGAAACCGTGATGCCGGTGGTGCCCATGTTTCACGTCAATGCCTGGGGTGCCGTTTACAGTGCTGCCATGTCCGGTACCAAACTGGTCATGCCCGGCCCTAAAATGGGTGATGGCGAAACTCTGGCCGCTCTGATTGACGAAGAAAAAGTCACCTATTCCATGGGCGTGCCAACGGTGTGGCTGGCATTGGTCAATTATTTGCAATCCTCCGGCAAGACGGTCGAGTCGCTACAGCGCGTTATTGTGGGCGGCTCCGCCTGTCCTTTGTCGTTGATGAAGGCGATGGAAAAATACGGTGTGTGGATGCACGTCGGGTGGGGCATGACAGAAATGAGCCCGCTGGGTACTTACAACACATTGCTACCCTGGATGCACGATTTACCGGAGGTGGAAAAGGATGTGTATCGTCTCAAGGCCGGTCGCCTGATTTACGGTGTGGATTTGCGTATTGTCGATGAGGCTGGCAGCGAGCTGCCCTGGGACGGAAAGAGCTCCGGGCAATTGCAAGTGCGCGGCCCCTGGGTGTGCAAGGGGTATTACAAACTGGATAAATCAGACGCTCATTTACCTGATGGGTGGTTCGACACCGGTGACGTGGCAACCGTGGATCAGTACGGCTACATGGCAATAACCGATCGTACCAAGGACGTAATTAAATCCGGCGGTGAATGGATCAGTTCCATTGATGTGGAAAACGCGGCCATGGGTCACGCCGATGTTGCGGAAGCCGCTGTTATTGGCGTTCCCCATCCCAAATGGACGGAAAGGCCATTGCTGGTAGTCGTAAAAAAACCGGGGACGAATCCTGGTAAGGACGAACTGCTGCAATTTCTGGATGACAAAATCGCCAAATGGTGGATTCCGGAAGACTGCGTTTTTGTTGAGGAAATTCCTCACACCGCCACCGGCAAGGTCAGCAAGAAAGATTTAAGGGAACAATTTAAGGACTATTCCTACGAGTAACCGGCGGACGGGACGGATGTAATTTATAGTTCGCGGGGTGCAGACGGTTGAGTGCGGCGCTGACCTGTCAGCGCCGCGTGCCGATAATCAGGTTGATAAGCAATTGTTGGGGCGGGTATGGCAGTTCCGTTATTAAATGAGCGCGATTTAAGCTTTCAATTATACGAAGTACTCGACACCGAAGCGCTCTTGAAACGGCCGCGCTATCAGGACCATTCCCGGGAAATATTTGACACCACTCTGGCAACAGCCAGAGGCATCGCCGAAAAATATTTCGCGAATCACTACGCCAAGGGTGATGCGCACGAACCCTGGTTTAAGAACGGTGAAGTGCATGTCATCGAAGAAACTAAACTCGCATGGGATGCGTTTGCTGATGCTGGATTTATGGCGGCACAACCGGACTACGCAGATGGTGGGCTACAGTTTCCCGAAGTAATCGTGCGTGCCGTGGTTGCCTATATCAGTGCGGCGAATATTGGTACTGCCGCCTATCCGTTTGTTGCGATTGGCGTGGCCAATTTACTGCGCGCTTTTGCTTCACAAGCGCAAAAAGATTTATTTTTGCCGCTTATCATGGGCGGTAAAAGTAACGGCACCATGGCGCTTACCGAACCCGATCAGGGGTCGGCCCTGGGAGATATTAAAACCAGTGCGATAGCGCATGCCGACGGTAGTTATAGATTGTTTGGCCAAAAAATGTTTATTTCCTGCGCCGATCACAACATTACTGAAAACGTAATACATATGGTGTTGGCGAAAATTAAGGGCGCTCCGGTTGGTGTTAAGGGGATATCACTGTTTATCGTGCCCAAATATCTGGTTGATGAGCGGGGCAGTCCGACCACCAAAAATGATGTGGTGGTGGCAGGATTAAATCACAAAATGGGTTATCGTAACGCCACCAATACAGTACTAAGTTTTGGTGAAAAAGACGGTGCGGTTGGGTACCTGGTTGGCGAGCCGCACCAGGGCCTGAACTATATGTTTCAAATGATGAACGAGGCGCGTATTGGGATTGGACTCGGTGCGGCGGCGGTCGCTTATCAGGGCTTTAATCATTCGCTCGCATACGCCCGGCAGCGGCCCCAGGGACGGTTGCCCTCCAACAAAGATCCGGCGTCTAAACAAATCATGCTGGTGGAACACGCTGATGTCAGGCGGCTGTTGCTCGCACAAAAAGCCTATGCGGAGGGTGCGTTAGGGTTATGCCTGTTTGCCAGCGCATTGTTTGAAGATCAAAATACTGCGCAAGATACAGTACAACGCGAGCGAGCGGCCTTATTGCTGGATTTACTGACACCGATTGTTAAATCATGGCCGTCAAAATACGGCTGCGTTGCCAACGACATGGCAATTCAGGTGCTGGGCGGGTCGGGTTACATTCGCGAATACCCCGTGGAGCAGTTGTACCGAGATCAGCGTCTCAACCCGATTCACGAAGGGGCTGAAGCGATACATGGCCTCGATTTACTCGGGCGTAAGGTACCGATGAAAAACCGCGCGGGCTACCATGTATTTTTAGAAGAGTTGGAAAAAGATATTGTTGCGGCAGGTGCATATAGCGTGACGCAGGATTTCGTCGCGCCCTTACGTCGAGGAAAGCATTTGCTGGAGGAAACTACCCAGTCTTTGCTGTCGCAAACTGCGCAAGATGTAGATCGGGGTATGACTAACGCGACGCTCTATCTGGATATGTTCGGGCGCGTTGTCGCCGCCTGGATGTGGGTGAAGCAGGCCATAAAGGCCGAACGGGGCCTGCTGCGTGCCGATGTTGAACAGGACAGGGATTTCTATCGGGGCAAACTTCAGGCCGCACGGTACTATATGGAATGGGAGCTACCGGCGATCGACGCTCAAAGCGAACTGCTGAAATCAGGCAACCCAGTTTGTTTTGATATGCGGGATGAGTGGTTTTAATTTTGCTCTGGAAAAATACCAGATAACCCACCGCGCCACCTATCGCTTTGGCAGTTTGACAAGATTGTCGACACCTTTTTTTGTCGAGCTATCGAATTGATAATCGTTCACCAAAAACAAACGTTCGAATTCGTCTTTGGGCAAAGGTTTGCTAATTAAATAACCCTGCATAACATCGCAACCAATATTTTTTAATACCTCGAACTGCTCAGTGTTTTCAACACCTTCGGCTACAGTCGTGAGTCCCAGACTTTTCGCTAAAGCAATTATTCCGCCAACGATGGCGCGATCACTGCCGTGTTTTTCAATCTCGATTACGAAAGATCGGTCTATTTTCAACGCGTTGGCGGGCAATATTTTTAAATAGTTAAGCGAGGAGAAGCCGCTGCCGAAGTCGTCGATGGTTAACGAAAATCCTAATTCCCGAAGCCGCATTAATTCGCTGCGCGCCCGTTGTGGTTCGGTCATGAGCACGCTTTCGGTAATTTCCAGCTCAAGCGCAGAGGCCGGAACCCGGTATTTTGCGATCAAATCAGACAGCGTTGTAGTAAGTTTTCCGTATTCGTGTAGATCCTTACCGGAAAGATTTACTGATATCTTGACGTCGTAGCCTTGCGAGCGCCACCCATGAATGTGTAGCAGCGCCTTATCGAGTACCCAGTCGGTTATCAGGGTAATTAGCCCAATTTTTTCAGCTAGTGGAATAAATTCAAAGGGTGGTACCAGTCCGCGTTTTGGGTGAATCCAGCGTATTAATGCTTCCGCTGAAATTAAACGACCGTCGTTGGCGCTAACTTGCGGCTGAAAGTAAAGGACAAGTTCGTCGTTGTCGATTGCGCTGCGTAACTCATGTTCGAGTTCCAGTCGTGCTGTAACTTCGCGCTCCATACCTTCGGTATAAAAGCAGTAATTGTTCCGCGTGTCCTTGGCGCGAAACATAGCTGAGTCCGCGTGTTTCATGAGTGTGTCTATATCGAGCCCGTGATCCGGAAAAACCGCAATACCAATACTACCGGTAACATAAACATGTTGTTGCAAAAATGAGAACGGTCTAGCCAGGGTTGAGCAAATTTTTGTTGCTATGCTGGATATTGCCGACCGGTCGTCAATTCCTTCCAGAATAAGTGTAAACTCATCGCCTCCAAGGCGAGCGATTAAATCGTTATCGCGCACACAGGTTCTGAGACGCAGTGCTACTTCTTTGAGTAACAAGTCCCCCGTGTTGTGTCCCAGGGAATCGTTGATTACTTTGAAATTATCCAAGTCCAGTAATAATATCGCAATGCTGTTTTTGTCAAGTTCACCCCGGTTCAAAATTATGCGTAATTCCTGCAACAGTTTGGCGCGATTGGGCAGGCCTGTAAGTGTGTCATGATAAGCCAGCTGTTTTACGTGCTGTTCGGTTTTACCTGCTTTAATCAGTCGAAGAATACGTTGCTTTAGCACCGAAAAATGAATCGGCTTGGTAATATAATCCGTTGCGCCGCAATTAAAGGCGTGTGCAATGGCATCGTCATCATCTAATGCCGTCACCATCAGGATGGGTACCTCGGAACCATTTTCAAGCGCACGAATTTGTCGGGTTGCCTCAAAGCCATTAAGTCCCGGCATCATTGCGTCAATGATAATCGCGTCGGGCATAGATATGCGACAGATGGCGACCGCTTTACTGCCGTCTTCGGCCTCGTCAATTTCTATATCTTCTTCAGCAAAAAAACCTTTTAGCGCCAGCCGCATGGAACGGTCGTCATCAATCAGTAATAACTTGTGGGCGTGTTTGGATAGCTCGTTTTGCGTATCAAATAATACGCCACTTTGAATATCAAATTTTAGCAGTGTGTATTCCTTTTCAATCTCATCGATCAGCGCCCGCGCACCTAGAATATCACCTGTTGCGCCGGCCCGTTCGAGACGTTTACCTACGTTGACTACTCTGAATGCGCCAAATATTGCCGCGCTACCGGCTATAGTGTGCGCAATTTCGCGCAAAAGTTTTGCGTCTTTTTGTCCAAACGCTTTTTTTAGCGAATTAATGTAGATTGGCGTGTCCTCGATAAAGGCGTCAATCATCTGATATAAAACTTCGCCGACGTCAACGAAAAGCTGTTTTAAAAAAATCGGGTCGTAACTTTTTTGGTCGGCCGGTTCGGTGAATAAAATATGGTCGGATCGAATGTCTGTTGACAGGCTATGGCGACTCAGCCACTTTGCAAATATTGCTTCCAATTTTTTACGGGTTATCGGTTTTACAACAAAATCGCTCATTCCGGCGGACTTAACTGCGTCAGTGTCGGCATTGCTGTTGGCACTCATACCCACTATTGGCAAATTCGCGTCGGTATATCCGAGCCGGCGAATTTGGCTGGCAGCCTGGTAACCATCCATGCCTGGCATAAAACAATCCATCAAGATAAGTGAGACGCGATTGTCGCGGACAAAGTTGATGGCACTTTGCCCGCTGCTGACCACGCTGAAATTATGGCCAGCACTTTCCATTAGCGCTGTCATAACCTGTCGATTGGAGCGATTGTCATCCACAACCAGGATTAGCGGTTGATCGGCGATCGTAACCTGTGGATTAATCTGCCGAATTGCAGCGTGGTCAGTTTCAGCTGGTATATAAGCCTGGTGAGAAAATAGCGTTGTACATGTTCTGGAAGTGATAGGCTTATGCATTACGGATCTGTCGTCGTAATGAGAACTAGTTACGGAATTCACGATCAGCACTATTTGTTCAGGGTTCGTATTTATATTCTCGGTGGCAAAATGCTGCGCTATATCCGGTCGAGATTGGTATACATGTTCGTCAATTAGCAGATGGCTATATTGATTTCGGTCTGTTATGTCGTGGAAAAACAATTTTTGTTTGATGTCTGAAGGATCCGCCACGCGCGCTTTACCGCCGTGTTTATCAATTTGTGCGGCGAGCGCCGAGCCGACGATGTGCGATGTGGTTACTATCAGCACGCTGACCCGTTGCATGTGTGGTTCAAAATATTGTGGCGTGTTCAGTGTGGCATCGCGTTGTATGGTGTCTGTGACGGGAATCGATATAACAAAGTTCGATCCGCGCTCACTGTTGCTGTCAACGGTTATGCTGCCATCCATTAGCTCGATAATCTGTTTGCAAATGGCAAGACCAAGCCCGGTTCCTCCATATCGTTTGGTGGTCGATGAATCCGCCTGCACAAACGCCTCAAATATTTTGGCCTTATGTTGGACCGATATGCCAATACCGGTGTCCTTCACTTCTATGATGAGGCTGGGGCGCGCTCCCAGCTGCATGGACAAATAAATGCCGACCTCGCCCGTTTCGGTAAATTTGATGGCGTTGCCAACTACATTGATCAGCACCTGTCGCAATTTTTGTGGATCGAAGGTCATGTAGTCGGGCAGGTCAGCTACAAACGTATATCCTAAATCAATATTCTTTTTTAAAGCTTGCGTCGCCAAAAGTTTGACAATATCGTCGAAAAATTCGGGTAGAAAAACTTGCGTGCTGGCGAGGGCAAATTTGCCCGATGTAATTTTCGAAAAATCCAGGATATCGTCAACCAGGCGGAGTAATTCCTCGCTGGAATGCCTCGCTACCGAAATATACTCCCTTTGTTTTTCTGGCATGGACATAGCTTCGAGAATGTCCAGCATCCCAATAACAGAGTTCATAGGGGTTCTAAGCTCATGTGTAACATTAGACGCAAACTCGCTTTTCTCGCGAGCAACTGCAAGCGCCGCGTCCCGCGCTGTGCTAAGTTCGAGCTGCCTTTTTTCGAGTGCCTCCATCATGGCGTTAAACGTTTTTTGAATAGTTGTCAGCTCTTGTGGACCTTCAATACGAGCTCGCACCTCGCTGTCCCCCTGTTGGGCGCGTTGCATGATGCCCGCGAGTCGTTCCATAGGGTTAGTGAGGCGCATTGATACGCCGATAATGGCGGCTAAAATTAGCAGCGATATAATCACAGTCGCAACAACATAATCCCTTAGAATTTGTCCGTGAATCAGGCTGAGGGTGTTTTTGGATAATCCGACGGTTATGTATCCAAGAAGAGTTGGCTCGACAGGCGGTTGACCGTAACTCCCGTCCCACTCCTCATAGGGTTTAGATTCTGTGAAGACGGGCGTAATAAATACCCATGAATTTTCGTATTCAAATGTTTTTAGTACGTCGACAGTGCGTGGTAGTCCAGGGTAAGTATTATTATCAAATAAGGGGTCGCGATACAAAACGGTGGCGTCTGGCCCAGCAATTGCCAACACCGTAGTATCTGGAAACTCTGAAATAGACTGCGCTGTTTCCAGCGCCAGGTCCTTGCTTTGATAGAGGAGCGCTAGCTTACTCTTACTGCTGACGATGTCGGTCAGTTGCAATCCCTGGCTGACGAGGTGTGCTGATATAATGCGATTCGAGACATTGTTAACCGCAAGATACATTCCCGCCGCAAGCAGTGAGAGGGAGAGTGCAAACAAACCTAGCAGATGATGCCTGAATTTGAGCGAGTGAATATTAAATATATGTTTGCGTTTCATGGGCGGTCGTCGTTTTATCTATCTTCACAGTTCAAGGTGTATTTCGCTTCTGATTTTACCTGACAACGGTAATCCCAAATGTCGACTGGTTCTGAGATTTACAGCCAGGAGGAGCTGTTTCACCGGGGTAAAATGAGGCATGAGAATTCCCCCAGCCAATTGCTTATTTACCAATAATCCTAGATCCTGGCCCATCTTTTCATTGTCTGGGTACGCCGCAAACAGTGTGCCTTTGCGAACGTCGTTGGGGTTGGAGGAGAACAATACTATATTTTTATCCCAGGCCGATTGCAGAAGTTGCCCCATTATGGCGTTATCAATACCCGTCTCGCCGGGGAGTATCCAGATGCCATCGTATGCGCCGGCAGTTTTTACCGCCTGCAGGTAAAGAATGGCTGCTGCGTGTATATCAGCAGCTTGATAGACAACCAGCTTTTTTCCAAGGCTGGCCATGTAAATTTTTGCTTTATCCAGGTAACTGCTTCCGCTGTTTAAGGCTGTCACCACGGAAACACTATTGGTGTTTGGGGACAGTAACAGTAACTTTTGAATGACGACCACCGGGTCCGGAAGAATACTGATCCCCGGCAGATTGGCGGGGTTGGCGCTTAGAGCTCCCGCAACTATGGGGGTGCTGACATTCATGTTATTCAACATGGTGACATTGTTTGAGCCTAGTGCAAGGATAATATCCGGACGAGTGTGCGCTAAGCGTTCGCGAACGGATGTAACATCAGAATAAGAACTTGTCTGCAGACGATGAATTGTACCAGTATATTGAGAAGAGACCCCTTTGATAATGTCTTCAAATACTTTTGAGTACGGTGCAGGCGCTTCGGGAAAAACGATTAGCAGTTCACTTGCAAGCACCTCATCGGCTATCGAGCTGTTGACCAGCAGCCAGAAGAGCAAGCAGTTAAATGAATAGTATGCGCGATATCGCCAGCCCAACATGCTTTTCTTTTTTTTCAATTGGGCCGTCCCTGTTGAGTCGTTATCCATAAGGCGGTTAACTTCAAAATTTGTATCTAATTTCACCGAGCAACGATCGCCCAGCCAGAGGAAGGTCGTCGGGAATAAATGGCACCGGCTCACCATTGGGGGTGGGTTCTCGGGCGTCCTTGTCAAAAATATTTCTTGCGAGTAACGCGAGCTCGAAATTGCCGAACAAATTAGTGCGGCGCAGCGTCAGATCAACCAACACGTAATCGTCTATGGCTTTGCGCGGGTCCCGGTAATCCCGGTTTCGGTCCATAACCCAATTGGCCTGAATATTGGCCGAATAGTTCGGTAAAAAGTCCCAGTTTACCCGGGCGTATATTTGTTTCTCCGGCGCATTGGCAGCATCTTTATCCGCCTCTTTGTCAGTGGATTTTTGCCAGGCTAAGTTGCCGACCACATCGACAGTGTCGGTGGCCGACCATTTTGCTTCAAATTCCAGCCCGCTGCCTGTCTGCCGTCCGGCGTTTTGCGCAGTGCTGGTGGCGCCACTATTATCGGGCACAAAATGGATGATGTTGCTCCATTCATAGCGAAACAAGTTAAGGTCGAGCGCCAAATCAAACGTTGGCCTGTAGTTGAACGCGATTTCGTAGCTTTTAAGAGTCTCCGGTTCCAGAGCGGAGTTTCCCAAAAATGATGGGTTTGACTGTACTCTGGTTTCAGCAAAGGAAGGGGCGCGAAATGCTTCCCCGTAAAGAAACTTTGTAGTGAGATTGTGTCTGGTGGACCAGACCAGCGCCAGCCTGGGGTTTACTGTATCGCCAAAATCGGAGTAATGATCAAAGCGTGCGCCGATGGTGAATTCCCAATCGTCTGCAAAATGCCAGGCATCCTGAATGTAAACATAAGTGTTTTCCCGGTTGTCTTCCGGAAGAAAGACAGCATCGGTATCCGATACATCCACCAGAGGTCCCGCTGGATCAATTGGTAGTCCGGTGTACGGGTTAATTCCAAAATTCTTCTCTTCCTCGGTTTTGTACACGTCGCCAAAGTAGTAACCGGCGCCAACCGTAATATCGTGATCCTGTAATCCCCGATAATTACCTGTCACATTTCCACGATAATGCCGCTCAAACACTTCGGGATTACCGATTACGCCGTTTGGGAATATTCCGAACAGGGGTTGCCCAAATTGATCAAAAAATGGGCCGGTAGAGCCGGGAGGGAATAAGATAAGATCTTTGTCAACTTCTTGGCTAGTAAAAAACACGCTAGTTTGCGCCTTGACGCCCCAGTTGTCAGAAAAACTGTCGTTGTCGTAATTAAGATCAGCATTCCAACGTTGCCCTATGAACCTGTTATTTGGGTCTAGCGCTTGTGCTATACCTGCGCCGTTTCCGCTGCCATTTCTTATTTGCGTGCCGACACGCAGGATTACATCCTGGTATGCAAGTTCAATTCTTGCGTCCAAATTATCTCGTTTCATACTAGCCGGCCCATCTGCAATAGATGCTGTCGTGCCTGTGATTGCGTCGAGGAATGTTTGAAAATCACTTGTTATTTTCTCTTCATGACCGTCCGTATGATGCGCTTCGATGACTGCGGCGTAGTGCAAATCTCCTAAATGTCCACCGTGCTGAACCCATCCATCGCCTGTGTTAGACGATCCGGCTCGTACTCCCACCTCCATTCCTTCAATCTCGATGGAAGATTTAGTAATGATATTAATGACGCCGGCAAACGCGTCGGCACCATAGATGGCTGAACCTGGCCCGCGGATAATTTCGACGCGAGATATAGCTTCAATCGGCATTCCCGACCAAACGAGGCCCCTGTCACCGTAGAATAAGTTCGTTATAGGAATATTGTTTATTAAAATAAGAACCTGGGGATTAAAATCCGAATAGATTCCTCTGAAAGCATAGATGGGGTTATAACCTATGTTACTTTTAGCCACATGCAGCCCGGGGATTGTTGTTAAAACATCATCAATATCGAGCGCCCCCATTTTTCTAATATCAGCAGATGTTACGACTGACGCTACTGCGGGTGCTTTAGACACTGGCTGGGAGATGCCAGTAGCGATGCTGACAAATTCCTCATCTCCATATATTGCAGCTAAGCTATCGTCCATTTGATCCTTTGCATTGGCTATCAAACAAAACAACGTTAGGGACAAAATAATAGAACGCTCACAGGTTGCCATTGTTCTTCCCCCATTTATTGATCGAACTTGATCCAATATAATTAATTCTCTCTGTGCGTAAAGGGAAAAAGCATCCTTCAGATTCCTTTGCGTCCAAATAGCAGGGAAACATCCCTGCCGAAAAACAGAGTGTCGCCAGGTGATAAAATTCGTTGGCAGTTAGCCCCTGATCGGCCACAAGCCCACCGGCAACAGCAGCGATGTTTATTTGATATTTCAGTCTCGAGTTCTTGAGGTAATCTTCAATTTCAAACGCAAGTGTTATGTAGCGCCCATCGGCAGCATCAATTGACCGTGCAAATTGCATGAGCGGCTCGACGCGTTCGTCCGCTTTAATAATCGGGCGGCCATAACCATAAACTGATCTATACTGTTTTAGTTCTTCCTGGATTAGTCGGTCGATAGAATGACCAGCACTCTTTTTGGCGTACATGCGGTACAGTAAGTCTGTGGCGCCCTTGATGGGTTTTAAGCCGTAGATTTGCGCTTCTGAAACGCTCGTGGCTGCTGCAATTGCCAGTACCCCTGTAGACCTCGCCGTGCCTGCTAAAGCCGCAATTCTATTGTTCCAAAGTCTGGGGTCTGGATAGCTGGTCGTGATGGACCACAAGGCTTCCATCAAACGGGCTATTTTGGGGGATTCCCTCCCTGTTATCGCATAAACTAAATATTCCATCCACGTATGGTTATTCAGTTCAGTAAAGACGTCTTTGCCGCGCAGCACCACTCGCTCACCGGGGAACCAGGCGCCCATATCGGTAACCCAGTTGTCCTCGTAATGTTTTAGTAGTTCCGGGCCTTTCATTGGTTGGACTCCTTGCGCATAACCGGGCCTGGATCGTTAGTCAGCGTTAGCCCATCGGCAAAAAACGGAAAACGACTCCAGCCGATTTTTTCCTGCTCGAGCGCATGCACCGCCGCACCGGGCAAGCGCAGCATGATAAAGAGTATTTCGGCCTGTTCCGGTGAAAACTTTAGCTCGTGTAAGGTGGCGGCAGCGACACCGGACATGGCGAGTGGCGAATCGGCCAGTGTTTCAAGGGCTTGGCGATTATCTTTTAGCCAGGGCAGGACGTTGCCAGCGCTAGTGGCGGCCAGATACTCCAAAACTTGCTTGACCGGTGTGGGGCAACTGGCTCCATTGGGGTCGAACCCAGGGCTGTGTTCCATTTCCGGCCACACGTCGGCCCGTTCTTCCCTGGGCGGATTTTGAATCATTTCGCGCCACGCCTCGATGTCGGTGCCACACTGCTGCCAGTACTGGATTGTAGTATAGACTTCGCGCCCGCCGCCGAGACTACCGGCACCGACCGCGATCGCCGCCATTAACGCGGATGCCCGGGTCGACCCGCCGACGCCAGCACTCATCGCGGCGTGGACACTGTGGTCCCGTGGGCCGGGATTGGCCAGCGCGACGGCCAGTCCCTCCAGCAGCAGAGTTTCTGTTTTGGTTGGGGGTTCGAGTTTGAATAACAGCCACAGATATTCGACCAGACTGATTTTACCCAGCAGGTCGCCGTAGACATCATAACCGGCGCAATAACAGGCGGATGCCGCAAACGGGTTATCGTGCTCGGGTGTTTCCCGCCAGATTTTGGTGGTTATTGTCTCGTTTTTTTTTCGTTCATATTGCCTGCTTCAGTGTGTTGGTGCGCATGCCGATGGGGGGCGCTTCGTCGGGGTCGATACGTACATCCAGGAGTGTTGGTCCTCGTTGGGCGCAGATATATCGGGTGTCGAGGTGCAGCAAATCCTGTGGCGATTCGATCACATGGGCGGTCACGCCCATGGCCCGCGCAAATGCAGCGAAATCCACCTTGGGCAAAAACGCGCCGATTTGCTCCGCTCGGGTCATTCTCTGACCGTGTTTTACCATGCCGTAAGCGCTGTCGTTAAGGACGACAAAAATAACGGTTAGTTGATGCTCGACCGCAACGGTTATTTCCTGACCGCTCATTAGCATGCTGCCATCGCCGGTAATACAGACAATCGGATCGTCGGGGCGGGCGAATGCCGCGCCGATGGCGCTGCCGATGGCCCACCCCATTGAGGCGAACTCAAGTGTGGCCCGAAACCATCCGCCGCGGTAATCCCGGCGCCCGGAAAAGCGGCGATCGTAGGCGTGCAGGTAGTGGATCGCCCAGGAAAAACTGGCGCCGGTGTCGGCCAGATAGCGGGTGTTGGGGGGAAAGATACGCGGTAGTTCCCGCATCAGGCGCTGCGGTTTGATGGGTGTGGCATTGCTACAGTAATTCTGTTCCTGGTCCAGCGAAAAATTTCGTACCGGGCCATCTTCTCCGGACTTTGCCGCGTGGTGGAGTCGGTCCGGCACAACACGTGGCGATTCCATGGCGTCCCGTTTATAGCGGGACAGTATTTTTTCGAAAATGGTTTCGAGAGTCCCCTTAATATGCATGGCGGCCATGGGGGTACGTCGCAAATTGGCGGCGCTCGATTCGACGTGGATCAGTCGCTGGTTAAACAGAAACGGATCCCAGCCGTTACTGGCCCACTCGCTGAGGTTGGCGCCCACCACAAATATTCGGTCGACTTCGGGGCTGAACAGCACGCGCCGCGCTTCGTCGTGTCCGGAAAATCCCAGTATGCCGCTGAAGGACGGATGGTAGGCGCTGATAAGGCCTTTGCCGTGGGGCGTGGTGACGATCCTGGCGTTAATCATTAGCGCCAATGTGGAAATCAAATCTGCCGCGCCACCCGCTTCTTCTCCGAGCAGGAATACGGGACGTTTGGCGGCTAACAGCTCCCAGTACAGTTGGTTTACGGCGTCTACGTCTAACAAAGCTGGCTTGTGCAGCAGATGAGGCAGGTTGAAGCGCGGTACGGGCAGGAGATAGGGTGCGCGCATGACATCAAGAGGAATGCTCAGGTGCACCGGTCCCATGGCCTCGAATGCTTTCATAATTGCGGATGCAAGCTTGCTCTCAAGTTGGGCGGGATGGGATACCAGGGTGCTGTAGTGGGTGCAATTGTCAAACAGTGCAACGATGTTGATACCCGTGCAGGACGATTCCTGAAAGGCGCCGCGCCCAAAGGTCGACAGCGCTGTTTGGGCGGTGATCACCAGCAGTGGCACTTTGTTTTCGAAGGCCGAAGCCACCCCTGTTAAAAGATTCGTGGCTCCCGGTCCGGTAGTCGCGCAGCACACACCCAGTTTTCCGGTATTGCTGGCATAGCCGTCCGCCATGAACGCGGCACCGGTTTCGTGGCGCGCGGTGATTGAGCGCGGCCCAGCGCGACGTTCGCTGCGGGCGAGGGCATTGTACAGCGGCTCGATCGCACCACCGGGAATGCCAAAAACATACTCGACCCCCAGCTGCTCCAGATAGGCAATAATCAGATCACCGTGTTCCGGAAGCACCTCATTGTGCGCGTCGCCTTCCGTGTCAGGTAACACTTTGAATACTGTATCCATGAGTCGAAACCGCTATAAATATCAGGAGGTTGTGAAAGGTTTATGAATTGGTTCGATATTAACCGCTATAACGCTCTATTGCCAATTCTAAAATGGCTCAAAGAGCAATTGACGGTCATTGTTTGCCGAGTTTGCGAGGTCTATAGCACAATGGGCATCTGATTCTGCAAAACTCACTGGTAAGGCTCACGGCGCGCCAGAAAATTCACGGCAAAACAACAGAGTTATAAGCCATGTCCGACCTTAATCTCGACTACTGGTGGCAGCCGTTCACCAACGTGCGCGGTTTTCGCGCCAATCCTCGTTTGATAGATCGGGCCGAGGGCTGTTTTCTGTACACCCCAGATGGTCGCGATATATTGGATATCACCGCCGGACTGTGGTGCGCCAACCTCGGACATGGTCGTCGAGAAGTAGCGGACGCGGTGCATCGACAACTGATGCATATGGACTTTGCGCCGCCATTCCAGTTTGGCTCGCCGGTTACCTTTCGTTTTGCGGAAAAACTGGTGGAATACGCGCCGCCCGGACTGAATCGTGTGTTCTTTACCAATTCTGGTTCCGAGTCGGTAGAAACTGCCATGAAAATTGCGTTCGCCTACCAACGCGCCCGGGGCAAGGGCAGCAAGACGCGCTTCGTGGCGCGGGAGCGCGGTTATCACGGGGTTAATATCGGCAGTACATCCCTGCAGGGTATTCCCAACAACCGCAAGGGTTTCCCGACGCTGGATACGGTGGATTTTCTGCCGGACATGCTCGACATCACTGCCAGCGCTTTCAGTCGCGGTTCGCCGGAACAGGGTGCGGATAAAGCACGTGCGCTGGAAAAAATTATCGCCAGCCGTGGCGCGGAAAACATTTGTGCGGTCGTGGTGGAGCCGATTGTCGGCGCTGGCGGTATGGTGCCGCCACCGCGGGGCTATCTGCAACTGCTGCGGACGATCTGCGACGCGCACGATATTCTGCTGATTTTCGATGAAGTAGTCACCGGTTTTGGCCGCAGTGGTTCGGCGTTTGCGGCCATAGAGCTCGACGTCACACCGGATATCATGACCACCGCCAAAGCCATTAATGGTGGCACAGTGCCCATGGGCGGCGTTTTCATCAAGCAGGCGATACAGGACACCATTTTTGACGCCGCGCCGCCGGGTGTGCCAGAAATATTTCACGGCAACACCTATGCCGGAGCACCGGTGGCAGCTGCGGCGGGGTTGGCAGCCTTTGATATTTATGAGCGGGAGGGCTTGTTGACTCGAGCATCCGGTCCCATTGGCAAATACTGGGAAAATGCGTTGCACAGCCTGCGGGATATTCCGCACCTTATCGATATTCGTAATTACGGTTTGTTGGGCGCCATCACCTTCGCGCCCAATCCGGAGAAATACCCCACCGGCGTCGGCGTGCCGGTACATAATCGCTGCTTCGAGAATGGATTGCTGTGCCGGGCGGTGGCCGACAATATGGTGATGTCGCCTCCCCTGACGATTTCGGAACCGGAGATCGATTTGTTTATCGAGCGCCTGCGCAAGTCGATTGCGGATGTTTTAGGTTAATCGCGTGCGGCGCCAGCCAGGGCCAGCGCACTGGTTTAAACCAGGCAGTGCGAACAGAGAATAAATGACAAGGAGTAGCGGTTGATGAAAACCCGTGCGGCGGTCGCGGTCAGGGCGGGACAGCCATTGGAAATCCACGAGGTGGATCTCGATGGGCCGCGTTCCGGTGAAGTGTTGATCGAAGTCAAAGCCACGGGTGTATGCCACACCGATGCCTTCACTCTTTCCGGCGATGATCCCGAAGGTGCGTTTCCAGCTATTCTCGGCCACGAGGGCGCGGGAGTGGTGCTGGAAGTGGGTGCGGGCGTCACTAGCGTGCAGCCCGGCGATCATGTGATACCGCTGTATACCCCGGAGTGTCGCCAGTGCGATTATTGTTTGCATCCTAAAACCAACCTGTGTCAGGCCATTCGCACTACCCAGGGTCAGGGGGTGATGCCGGATGGTAGTAGCCGATTTTCGATTGGCGGTAAAAAAATTCTGCACTACATGGGTTGCTCCACCTTTTCAAATTACACGGTGCTGCCGGAAATTGCGCTGGCCAAAATCCGCCAGGATGCGCCGTTTGACAAGGTGTGTTACATCGGCTGCGGCGTTACCACGGGTGTCGGCGCGGTGGTGTATCGGGCGCAGGTAAAACCGGGTAGTCGGGTGGTGGTGTTTGGGCTGGGCGGTATCGGGCTCAACGTGATTCAGGGTGCGCGCATGGTCGGTGCGCGGCAAATTATTGGAGTGGATCTCAACGCGGATAAAGTTGCACTGGCGAAAAAATTTGGCATGACAGATTTTATTAATCCCACCAGCACACCGCAGGTGGTCGAAGCGATACTCGACCTTACCGGCGGCGGTGCGGATTACAGTTTTGAATGCATTGGTAATGTGGAAGTGATGCGCCAGGCGCTGGAATGCTGCCACAAGGGGTGGGGCGAGTCCTATATTATCGGTGTCGCAGGTGCCGGGCAGGAAATTTCTACCCGACCCTTTCAGTTAGTCACCGGGCGGTCCTGGCACGGCGTGGCTTTTGGCGGTGCCCGTGGCCGTACCGATGTGCCCACTATTGTCGACTGGTACATGGAAGGCAAAATTAATATAGACGATCTCATTACCCACACCATGCCCCTCGAACAAATTAATACCGCGTTTGATCTGATGCATTCCGGGGACAGTATTCGTTCGGTGGTAATTTATTAATGTCCCGTTGGCCTGCTTTGTGAACGACCAGTAGCGTTAAATGCCTTCCGCCACGCGATAGTAAAACAGTGCTAAGCTGCACGCTTTAGCCGCCTGATGCTGTAGCGGTGATGATGCTATAGCGGTGATAGTAATGGTAATGCATGGCATGACGTCGCAGCTCCTCCATCCGTTTGACACCCTGACACCGGACTTCCTGATTGACGCGATCGAGAGTCAGGGGCTGCTCTGCGACGGACGCTTTTTCCCGCTCAACAGTTACGAAAACCGGGTGTATCAAATTGGTATCGAAAACAGTGAACCGATTATCGCGAAATTTTATCGCCCGCAACGCTGGACCGATCTACAGATAGAAGAAGAGCATCAATTTTGTTTTGAACTGGTTGCCCACGAATTACCGGTGGTGCCACCCTGGCAAAATAAACGGGATGAAAGTTTATTCCGGTTCGGTGATTTTCGCTTTGCGTTGTTTAAACGTCGTGGTGGTCGTGCGCCGGAGCTGGGCGACCTGGACAGTTTGTTTACGATTGGACGGTTGATGGGACGTATTCACCTGGTGGGTGCTGCCAAACCGTTCTTGCACCGCCCCGTTCTGGATCTCGACAGCTACGGTTACCAGAGTGTGGCAACGATTAGCGAGGGATTTATCCCCCCGTCTTTGCGCGCTTCCTACCAGGCCATTGCTACGGATTTGCTACAGGCGTTACAGGAGAAATTGGCGTCCCTGGCGGATGTGCCGTTGCTGCGTACCCACGGAGATTGTCATATCGGCAACATTTTGTGGCGGGACGACACGCCGCATTTTGTCGATTTTGACGATGCGCGCATGGCACCGGCGATTCAGGATCTGTGGATGTTGCTGTCGGGGGAGCGGGCGGAGCAGGTGGTGCAGCTTTCGGAAATTGTTGCGGGCTACAACGAATTTTCCGAGTTACATCCCCGCGAACTACAGTTGATAGAAGCGCTGCGTACCTTACGGATACTGCACCACACCGCCTGGATTGCGAGGCGCTGGGACGACCCGGCTTTTCCCAAAGCCTTTTCCTGGTTTAATACGGAACGCTTCTGGGGCGAGCACATCATGGAATTGCGTGAACAGTACGCTGCGCTGGCGCAGCCGCCGTTAACGTTACTGTGAGGTCGGCCTGTTCCATTGTCGCGTCGCCGCACCTGGACGGGTCACTCAAAAACGATGGTCTTGTTGCCGTGCACCAACACCCGATCTTCGAGGTGGTAGCGCAAGCCCCGCGCCAGCACCAGTTTTTCCATATCCTTACCCTTGCGCACCATATCGTCCACCGCGTCGTGATGGCTGATGCGGGTGACGTCCTGATCGATAATGGGTCCGGCGTCGAGTTCCTCGGTGACGTAGTGACAGGTCGCGCCGATCAGTTTGACGCCCCGTTCGGCGGCCTGATGATAGGGTTTTGCACCGGCAAAGGCCGGTAAAAAACTGTGGTGGATATTGATGATGCGCGCCGGGTATTGCGCGCAGATGGTGTCGGGCAGCACCTGCATGTAGCGGGCCAGAACAATGGTGTCCGGCTGCAGCTCTGCGAGCAATGCCGCCACCGCATCAAAATGTTGCTGTTTGTTGGCAGGTAGGGCGGGCAGGTGATAGTAGGGTAGCTGGTGCCACTCCACGTAGCTGCGTAGATCGTTGTGATTTGAAATGACGGCGGCAATGTCAAACAACAACTCCTTGCTACGCCAGCGGTACAGTAGATCAGAGAGGCAGTGCGCTTGTTTGCTGGCCATAATCACCACCCGCTTGGGGGTCGCGGTGTCGGTAATTTGCCAGCGCATCTTGAAACGACTGGCAACCGACCCAAAGCGCGCTTTCAGCTCGTCCAGGTCGTAGCGCAGCGAATCGGCGGCGATGACCTGACGGGTATAAAACCAGTTGCTGTTCGGATCCCGATAGTGATTAGCCTCAACGATCAGCCCACCTTCGTCGGCAAAAAAGGAACTCACTGCGGCGACGATGCCGACGCTGTCCGGGCAAGAAAGAATTAAACGAAAATTGTGTTCGGCCATGATCGCTCCCTGGTGGGCTAATTGTGCCTTATTTGCACCTTGTTGGGGTAGTCGCTCCGGGACGGAAGGCTGGATCAAAAGGCCGGGGATTGTTGTGTGGCGGCTGGTTTTGTGGCTTGCTAACGGCGCAGAAACGATCAAGGGATGGACGAGTTATGCGAATATTGACGCTGGTGATGGCGCTCCTCCTGAGTGTCAGTCTGCCCCTGTGTGCCGAGCAGGTGCATCGCTGGGTAGACGCGGATGGCAATGTGCATTTTAGCGACCAATTACCACGGGAAGTGGCGCCTGAAAAAGTTGAGACACAGGTGATTGATAACCGTATAAACACGTTTAGCGGTATTGAAGTTACGGCCTCGGATTTTCTTGGCGCCCGCGAGCAGGCGCGAATCGACAAGGCCAAATCCACAGGCAAGAGTGTCGTTATGTACAGTGTCGTCTGGTGTGGCGTGTGTAAAAAAGCACGGCGCTATTTTATTGATAACGGCATTGCGTTTAGCGAATTTGATGTTGAAACTTCGCAACAGGGGCGGGAGGATTTTGAGCGCCTGGGTGGTCGTGGTGTACCAATTATCCTGGTTGACGACGCGCGCATGAATGGCTTCAATGCAACGCGCTTTGCGCAGCTTTATCGAAACGAGTAATCGATAAATTTTAAAACGTATATTCCCCGTGGCACGATATTGAATGTCTGGCGGGCCCTGGCGTTAACCTGGAGTTGCCGTTTAGTCGTCGAAACCCATAAAGGTTGCAAAATCATCCACTTCGCCGCGCCCGCTTTTTACCTGATTAGCGGGGTGATTGGGATCTATGTGACCGAGCGCCATACCCGAATAAATAATATAGTCGTAGGGAATCTCCAGCACCTCGTGGACGGTGCGATTTACATTTTGCCAGAAGCCCTGGGCGCAGGTATGCAGACCGAATTCCCGCGCCAGTAAAATTACGTTGCCCATAAATATTCCGAGATCGTTGAGCTGTCCCGGCCACAGGGTTTTGTGAATGGTAAACATCAGGCCCACCGGCGCATCAAAAAAATAAAAATTTCTGAGCATTTGTTCGCCGCGTGCAGTCTTGTCGCGCCGGTCGATACCCAGTGCCGAATAGAGCGCTTTGCCAACGTCGAATCTGCGGGTTTTATAGGGTTGAACCCACTTTACCGGATAGCCCAGATACTCTCGCGGTTGCTCGCCATCGGGATTGGCGGTGAACGAAGCGATGGCGCGATCCACCAGTTCCTGGCGTTTTTTACCCGCCACGACGTGTACGTGCCACGGCTGGATATTGCCTCCGGAGGGTGCCAGTCGGGCGAGATCGAGTATCTCCCTGATGGTCTCAAGTGGTACTGCCGTATCGAGAAATGCACGGCAGGAAATACGGCTTTCAATGGCCTCAATGACATTCACGGTGGGTGCTCAGTTGTCCAGTGGGTGGCCGTTTTGACGGATGAATGTGCGGATTAGTTAGTGCGTCGAATGGTTTGTACGCCGTTGTCACCGGCCAGTAATAGCAGGTCCGCTGGACGCAGCGCAAACAGGCCGCAGGTGACTACGCCGACGATGTTATTCAATTTTTCTTCGAGGGCGCGGGGTGCGCCTATGGGGTACAGGTTGTGTACGTCGAGAATCACGTTGCCGTTATCCGTCACCACGCCCTCCCGGTACACCGGTCCGCCGCCCATCTTCAGCAGTTCCCGGGCCACGTAGCTGCGGGCCATGGGAATCACCTCAACAGGTACCGCAAACGTGCCGAGGTGGTCCACCCATTTGCTGTGGTCGGCGATGCACACAAATTCCCGGGCTACCGCTGCTACGATTTTTTCCTGGGTCAGGGCGGCGCCACCGCCTTTGATCATCTCCAGCCTGGGGTCGATTTCATCGGCCCCGTCCACGTAAATTTCAACACTGTCGACCGCATTCAAATCGTAGACCGGAATTTTGTGATCGCGCAAGCGCTGCGCTGACGCGCTCGATGTGGTCACAGTCCCCGCGATACGCCCTTTTTTTTCCGCGAGCAGATCGATGAAATAGTTCGTGGTGGAACCGGTACCGACGCCGACAATACTGTCAAAACCGGTTTTGGCTAAGACATAATCGAGGGCCGCGCGGGCCGCTGCCTGTTTGAGTTGTTCCTGGGTCATCGCAGACTCCCAAGTCTGTCAGGGGGGCAATTATACGAAAGCTGTGGCGCATCACCAGTTTTGTTCGCGGCGCTGGCGTTAAGGCGGGTGACTATTTACCATAACCTTCTGTGGCACTGATAGCTTTCGCCGATGCCTTTCGTCGCTAGCTCCGAGCCAAAACGATCCGCTACTGAGCTGGTTGATCGCTATCAGGGCTGATTGACCGCTATTATGGCCATCGGCACATTGATTTGATAAGGATACCGGGAACCATGCCCAAAAGTTACGTTAAACGGATTCTCGACGCGCGTATCTACGATCTCGCCGTGGAAACGCCGATCGATAACGCCCCGTTGTTGTCCCAGCGCCTGAATAACGAGGTGTTGCTCAAGCGGGAAGACCTGCAGCCGGTGTTTTCCTTCAAATTACGCGGCGCCTACAATAAATTACTTAGTCTCACTGAGGTTGAACGTCGCAAAGGCGTCATCGCGGCCTCTGCGGGCAATCATGCCCAGGGTTTGGCTCTGGCCGCGCGCAAAATGGGCATCAAGGCGACTATCGTGATGCCGCGTATCACGCAACAGATAAAAGTGGATGCGGTGCGCGCCCGTGGCGCCAAAGTGGTGCTACACGGGGACACCTACGACGCCGCATCCACTTTTGCGCAGAAATTGGTGGCTGAGAAAGGCATGGTTTACGTCCATCCTTTCGATGACCCGGAAGTGATTGCCGGCCAGGGTACCATCGGTATGGAAATTTTGCGGCAGCGCCCCGGAGCGCTCGATGCCATATTTGTGCCGGTTGGCGGAGGCGGGCTCTGTGCGGGAATCGCCGCCTACGTAAAGTACGTGCGCCCGGGTGTCAAAATCTATGCCGTTGAGTCCGAGGATGCCGCCTGTCTGGATGCGGCCATGAAAGCGGGCCGTCGAGTGCGTCTTAAAGATGTGGGTCTGTTTGCAGACGGTACCGCCGTCGCGCAGATCGGCAAGGAGACCTTTCGTGTGCTGCGCAAAACGATTGACGGGGTGATAACCGTCTCCACGGATGAAATTTGCGCGGCGATCAAGGATATTTTCGACGATACCCGGTCCATCAGCGAACCTGCCGGGGCGCTGGCTGTGGCCGGGCTGAAGAAGCACGTGGAGCTAACTGGCGGTAGTGGCCAAACCCTGCTGGCGATAGACAGTGGTGCCAATATTAATTTTGATCGGTTGCGCTACATCTCCGAGCGCACTGAAATCGGCGAGAAACGCGAAGCGATTATAGCCGTCACTATTCCCGAAAAGCCCGGCAGTTTCCGCCGTTTCTGCGCGGCTCTCAGTCAGCGCATGGTGACCGAGTTCAATTACCGTTACGCTGACAACCGCGAGGCACATATTTTTGTCGGTGTGCAGGTCGTTTCTGACCAGGATCGGGAGGCTCTGGTCAAGGATCTGGTTCTCAAAGGTTATCGGGTGGTGGATATGACCGACAACGAAATGGCCAAATTACATATTCGCTATATGGTTGGCGGGCGGGCGCCCGAAATCGACAATGAGGTAGTGTACCGTTTCGAGTTTCCGGAACGGCCCGGTGCGCTATCCGGATTTCTGGGGAAGCTGGGTGGGCGCTGGAATATTTCCATGTTCCATTACCGCAACCACGGTGCGGCTTACGGCCGAGTGTTGGTGGGCTTGCAGGTGCCGCACCGGGAGCGGCGGGAAGTTCCGCTGTTTCTCGACTCCATGCACTACCGCTATCGGGAGGAGTCTAACAACGATGCCTACCGGTTTTTCCTGAGTTAGTTGCGCATTACGGCATTCATCACAGGTGTTGTAATTCGCCGAGGTGGCGAATTTGCACGGCGTCGATACCCGGTCCGCTCAGGGTGTCGGAGATCACCACGACTTTATCCGCTTCCGCAAACTCTTTTCTGGCGAGCAAAACCTTGGCGGCCTCGCACAAAATTTGCTCGGGATCGGCGTGGTAGTCAATCAGAAAACTCAATACATTGCGGTTGAGGACCAGCTGACGCTGGGTCTGCGCCGCAAAGGTAAAGGCGCAGATTATTGGCGTTTGCGGGTGGCAGTTGGTCAGGTAGTTGGCCATGCGGCCGGTTTTGGTGGGGACGATGATCGCTTTGGCACCGATGGATTCGGCCAGTTTAACGGCCGCTGCGGAGATTTCCTGTTTGTCCGTGTCGAGTTGCAGATCGTCGGTAAACAGTAATCCGCGACTGTTTTCTATCGAGCGGGCGATGCGGTCGAGGGTCTCTACGCAGCGCACCGGGTATTTGCCGATGGTGGTTTCGGCGGACAGCATAATGGCGTCGGCCTCTTCGTACACGGCATTGGCCACGTCGGTCACTTCCGCACGGGTTGGCGTCGGGTTTTCAATCATTGATTCCAGCATATGCGTTGCCACGATAACCCGTCGACCCTGAATGGCGCACTGCCGAACGATGCGCCGTTGTACTCGCGGCAGGACTTCCAGAGGTATCTCCACGCCGAGGTCACCTCTCGCTACCATAATGCCGTCGGCGGCGTCGATGATGGATTCGAGGTTGGTCAATCCTTCCTGGTCTTCGATTTTGGCAATTATCCTTATTTTGCTGCTATTTGCGGCTAAAATTCCTCTTAATTCGTCGATATCGCTTTTATTGCGAACAAATGAGAGTGCAATAAAATCCACTCCGGAAGCTATAGAAAATTCTATATCTCTTTTGTCTTTTTCCGTAATTGCCGGCAAGTTGACGCGTATTCCTGGCAAGTTCACGTGTCTTTTGCTTTTAAGGATGCCACCGTCGATTACTCTGCATGTCATAACGGGAGGGATTTTTTCCAGCACTTCCAGATTAATCAGACCGTTATCCACAGTGATTTTGTCGCCCACATTTACGTCGTGGATCAGATCCGCGTAATTGATCTGGATGGAGCTGGCTTCAACGTCGCTGGCGCCGCGGGCCACCACCGATACCACGTCCCCGGTGTTGAGATTGAGGTCGTTGGCGCGATCGCCGGTGCGAATTTCTGGCCCCTGGGTGTCCACCAACATGGCGATGGGGTGATTGAGGGTCTTATTCAGCGTCTTGATGGCCGCGATGATAGCCGCATGGGATTCGTGATCGCCATGGGACATATTCAGGCGCGCGATATTCATTCCCGCTTTGGCTAGCTGCCTGAGCGTATCGAGGGAGCTGGTAGCCGGTCCAATGGTGCAGATAATTTTGGTTTTTCTCATAGTGGTTTCGTGTGGTTGACCAGTGAGTTTGACTACGGGGGCCGTTATTTCGTCTGGTTGGCGATAATGAGTTCTGTTTCGGTCGCGACCATATGCACTGGGACATCCCAGGGGGCGCGCGGCAAAACGCTCACTTCCTGACAGCTGTGGGCAAGACCAATCAACAGCGGTTTTTGTGTCTTGCTGGCGGCGACCTGTGCGAGGCTGCGATCATAGTAACCAGCTCCCATGCCGAGCCGGGTGCCGCTGCGATCAAATGCCACCAGCGGCAGGAAAATAATATCCAGTGTCCAGACCGGCGCGATGCGGTTGCGCGTCAGTGGAGGTTCTGCAATGCCAAAGCGGTTTATCACCAACGGCGCATCCGGGTCATAGCGCACAAAGTGCAAGCGATTCTGTCCGATCGGGTGAACAACCGGCAAATAGCAGGATTTGTCCCCGTGCACGCAGTGTTCCAGCAGGGTGGTTGGGTCGATTTCACCGTCGTTGGGTAAATAAAACGCGAGTCTTTTCGCCCGTCGATACTGGGTCAGTCGCGACACAACATCGAGCAGTGCATGGCCAGCGTGTTCCTGCTGAATAGCTGTGAGCTTGCGTCTAAGTGCTCGAAGGTCCCGGCGCAGTTGCAGGTTCATGTGTGACGGGTAACCTGGCTAGAGGGGTTTGCCGTGGAGTCACATCCCGTGGCTCGAAAAAGGCCCCAAAGTGCCGCTGTCAAAGTGGCCCTGAACCCAACGGCTCAAGGTGGGAACTTCCGTGATGCATCAGGCTTTCCGTCGAGCGGATATGCACAACAGCGCCACGGGAAACTCCCGGTTTAGTGTTATCGGCTCAAGAACTTTTTGACTGGCCAACACCCCAGGGTGGTTGGATTATAGCCCAGCACAGCGCCCGACGGGAAACCCCTACTCGGCGCTGGGTCGCTCCAGATCGTTTAACACCTTCGTCAGTTTACGATCCAGACGTTTTAGCTCGCGTTGGCTGCTGTCGTCCGAGCGCGTGCGGGACTCCGCCGTCATCAGGTCGTAGGCAAGATTGAGTGCTGCCATAACGGCGATGCGTTCCAGCCCGATCACGTTGCCGGACTTGCGGATATCGCGCATACGGGTGTCGAGCAGTTGTGCGGACTGGGTCAAGGCACCCTGCTCATCGGGCGGGCAATGTACCTGATACTCCTTGTCGAGTACGCGAATGGTGACGGTATCGGTATTGGTATTGGTATTGGCCACGGCCAGTTACCCTTCCGTGCCGAGGTTTTTCAGCCGCGCGATCATGCTCTCGACGCGCGCCCGCGCCAGGTCATTTTTTTCCAGCAGTCGATTGCGATCCCGCACCAGTACCGTTTCCCGCTGGCGCAGGGCGAGATTCTCCTGTTTCAGGCGCTCGCTAAGAGCGATCAGATGATCGATCTTTTGCTCGAGAGAATTAATGGATTCGTCGCTCATTGTTGTTTTGCTGTTTCCGCCGTGGGGTAACTATATTGTCCCGCGTAAAGGGGGTCAATCATGTTCAGGCAATTTCGAGAAACAATACCTTAGCATAACAATTAAAAAAGATTTTTATGGATTACGCTGGTTGGGATGAAGTTCGCCGTCGGAGGGTGGTAGGATAACCATTTTGCGATACAGAATGTTTCCCGATGAGCTTCGATGCACTCGCCATCAGCCTGCTGCCGACCGGCACACTCACCAATCCAGCGGAACTACACGGCATGCTGTGCGGGCGCCTGTGTGGAGGGCAGCAGCTTACGCCAGCGGGTCTACTGGACGCCGTAAGCGAAACCCTGCAGATCGACAAAACCCTTGCACAACCGTTGATGCACAGCCTGGTGGAGCTAAATGCCCTGATTCTGGGCGAGTTGCGAGAGAGTGAATTCAGTTTTCAACCGCTGTTGCCGGACGACGACGAAACCCTGGACACTCGTACGCGATCCCTTGCTGCCTGGTGTCAGGGCTTTCTGACGGGTTTGGGTCTGTCTGGTCTCGCGGGTGAGACCCAGCTCTCGGCGGACACCAGCGACGCATTGCGGGATCTCGCGGCCATTGCGCAGGCGGATCATAATCCAGACGAGAACGAGGAAAACGAAGCCAGTTTTTTTGAGCTGGCAGAATACGTACGCATGGCAGTATTGCTGGTGTACGCGGACGTGGCACAATCCGCCATTGACCCCCCGCAGATCCACTAGATGTCGAGGCTTTAATGATCACCGCCAAAGAATTTGCGCGCCGCCGCCGGGACCTGATGGCGATGATGGGGCGCGACAGTATTGCGATTATCACCGCCGCACCGGAGCGAACCCGTAGTCGCGATACCCAGTACCCCTATCGTCAGGACAGCGATTTTTATTATCTCAGCGGGTTCCCGGAGCCGGAAGCGGTGCTGGTATTGGTTCCGGATCGTCGGCACGGGCAGTTCGTATTGTTTTGTCGCGAGCGCGATCGCGCGCGGGAAATCTGGGACGGCTACCGAGCGGGCCCTGCAGGTGCCTGCGAGACTTACGCGGCGGATGATGCATTTCCCATCGACGATATTGACGACATTTTGCCGGGCCTGCTGGAAGGCCGCGAGCGGGTGTACTACGCGGTGGGCAAGGATCAGGAATTCGACCGACATCTGATGGGGTGGGTTAACGATATTCGTTCTCGGGCGCGTAGCGGTGCGGTGCCGCCCGGAGAGTTTGTGGATATGGACCATCTGCTTCACGAAATGCGCTTGTTCAAAAGTGCCGCGGAGCTAAAAATCATGGACAGGGCGGGGAAAATTTCTGCCCGCGCCCACCGCCGGGCCATGCAGGCGGTCAGGCCTGGCATGTTTGAATATCAACTGCAGGCCGAAATAGAGCACGAGTTCGCCTCCGCAGGGGCGCGTAGCCCGGCCTACTCGTCGATAGTCGGTGGTGGCGTGAATGGTTGCGTCTTACACTACACAGAAAACAATTCGGTTCTCAACAGCGGCGATCTCGTGTTGATCGACGCGGGCTGTGAACTTGAGCACTACGCGGCGGATATTACCCGTACCTTTCCGATAAGTGGCAAATTTAGCCCCGAGCAAAAAGCCATCTACGACATCGTGCTGGAGGCACAGCTGGAGGCCATCAAAGCCGCGCGCGCCGGGCACCACTGGGATGCCCCGCATCAGGCGACAGTGCGAGTCATCACCGAAGGTCTGGTGGATCTAGGGCTGTTGAAGGGCAAGGTCAAGGATCTTATTGCCTGCGGCGCCTATGCGGAGTTTTACATGCACCGCGCCGGACACTGGCTGGGTATGGATGTTCACGATGTGGGAGATTACAAAGTGGACGGTCACTGGCGCCTGCTGGAGCCGGGCATGGTGATGACGGTGGAGCCGGGTATTTATATTGCTCCGGACAACCGCAAGGTCGCGAAAAAATGGCGGGGCATCGGTATTCGTATTGAAGACGATGTGGTGATTGGCAAGCAGGGCGCGCAGGTTTTGACCGGCGATGTGCCCAAAACCGTTGACGATATCGAAGCGTTGATGGCGGGCTAGGAGTACCAACTGATGTCCGCTTCGAGTATACCCGCCGCAGTGGACATTATGATCGTAGGTGGCGGACCCACCGCAGCGAGTCTCGCCCTGTTGCTGGCGGCACAGCGTCAGGAGTGGCGCATTATGCTGTTGACCCACGCGCCACCCGCCGCCCGGTCTGACGGGAAGCTGCCGATGGATCACCGTGCGACGGCGCTGTCGGTGAGTTCGCAGCGAATATTTTCCAGCATCGGTATCTGGGACGCTATTGCCGCGCAGGCCGCACCGATCGAAGAAATTCATGTCTCCGAGCGCGGATGGTTCGGGGCCGCGCAACTGAAGGCACGCGAAGACCATTTTCCCGCTTACGGCCATGTGGTGGAAAATGCGCGACTGATGGGCGTGTTGATGGATGCTATCGCACAGCAACAGCACATTATCGCCACGCATGTTGGCACCGTGGATATCGAAGCTCAAACCGCGGCGGGGGTGGTTCTCAGGGTTGATGGTCGGCTTGTCACGGCCCGCCTGCTGGTCGCAGCGGATGGCGCGCAATCCAGACTGCGCGGTCAGCTGGGAATTGGGGTGGAGAGTAAGGCCTATGGAAAAAACGCTGTTGCGGCGGTGCTGTCGCTGACGGAGCCACATCGCGGCGTTGCCTATGAACGGTTTACTCCGCAGGGGCCCATCGCATTATTACCGTTGCCTGACAGCGACAATATCCACCGTGCGGCGCTGGTATGGTCTCTCTCGCCACAGCAGGCGGAACATTTGCTGACCCTGCCGGCCGCGCGATTCCTGGCTGACCTGCAGTGCGCTTTTGGCACCCGAGCCGGTCAGTTCAGCGGGGTTGGTGAACGGCAATGTTTTCCCCTCAAGCGCCTGATTGCCGCCGAACAGGTGCGCCGCAACCTGGTATTGATGGGTAACGCGGCGCACAACCTGCATCCGGTGGCGGGACAGGGTTTTAATTTGACCCTGCGGGACTGCGCTGCATTGAGCGCGACGTTGACTGACGGTGTGGGGCACGGCGCCGCACTGGGGGATCTGGAATTGCTCGAAAACTATGTTCACCGGCAGGCCTGGGATCAACGCCGCACCATGTTTTTCAGTGATCGGTTGCCGGCATTGTTTGGCAGCCCCGCACAAGGCCTGGCGCTGGCGCGCAATATGGGCTTGGTCGGGCTCGATCTGTGCCCGACGCTGCGCGGCAAAATCGCCCGCCTCGGGGCAGGGATAGACAGTCGGGAGGCGCAGTCCATTGACAGATAAACCGGCAACCGAACGGCGGGTAAATCCGCGACATTACGATCTGGCTATCGCCGGCGCGGGCCTTACCGGGGCCGCTTGCGCGCTGGCGCTTGCCAAAACGGGTGCGGGGGCGAATCTCAAAATAGCACTACTGGAAGCGAGAGCGGCCAGTCAGCATTTTGTGGCAGATGAATTTGATCCCCGCGTGGTGGCGCTTACCGAAGCGTCCCGCAGTTGGCTGCAAACGTTAGGTGTGTGGCAGGAAGTGACGCGACATCGGGTGTGTCCCTACCGGCGCATGATGGTGCGCGATGGGGAGGGCACCGCTGCGATTGAATTTGACTGCCGCGAAGTGCATCAGCAAGATCTCGGTCATATTGTCGAACATTCCGCGCTATTAAACGCGTTGCTAAAAGCCTTGGCCGAGATGCCAAACGTAGAGTTGTTGTGTCCAGCCAGGATCAGCGAGATCAGGCGTGGCGCGTCCACGGGCGACATTGAGCTGGCACTGGAAAATCACAGTATCAGCGCGCGTCTGCTGGTGGGCGCGGATGGCTCGAACTCCCGGGTGCGGAGCGAGTGCGCATTTCGCGAGCGCACCTGGGACTACGGGCATAGCGCCATCGTTGGCACACTGCGCACTGAACATGAACACCAGTTTGTTGCGCGCCAATGGTTTACCGCGTCCGGTCCCCTGGCGTTTTTGCCGTTGCAAACCCAGTGCGGTGATCGGCACTTTACGTCCATTGTCTGGTCGCAGCAGCATTCGGAGGCGCAGCGCTTGATGGCGTTGTCGAACGAGGAGTTTTGCGCTGCACTGCACCGTGTCAGCGAAGGGACGCTGGGTGACCTGGCGCTGGTGAACGCTGGTGCGGCACCCGCACGGCAGAGTTTTCCTTTACAACAGCGCCACGCGGTGGATTATGTTCAACCCAACGTGGTGTTGATCGGCGATGCGGCGCATACCTTGCACCCACTGGCCGGGCTGGGGGTTAATCTGGGCTTCGCGGACGTACGGGTGCTGGTGGATGAGTTGGCCTGTAGCCTGGGCAAAGGTTTGCCAGTAGACGATCCCGACACGTTGAGCCGCTACCAGCGCCGTCGCAAACCGGAAAACCTGGCGGCCATGGCAACGATGGAAGGTTTTAAGCGGTTGTTTGAAGCACCCTCACCCTGGGTGCGGGTGCTGCGTAATGTGGGTATGTCGCGCCTGAACGAACTTACCGCGGTCAAACGCGACATTATTCGCCAGGCGATGGGCGTCGGGCGCAGTGGCGCCTGACTACTAACTACTCCTAGATGGTGGGCAGATCCACCAGATCGTGAAATCGGGTGTAATCAATCAGGCTACCACCGTTTGGGCCGCTGCTCACAATATCGGCAAAGCGTTTGCCAAATACGAACTCCTCGGTAGCGTAGAGATGACGGGTGTGTACTGTCTGCGCAAGCAAGTCCTCAATACCATCAAGGGAAACAATAATAATCGCGCCGCGCGCCCGCAGGTCGGCGGATTGCAGGCCATATAGTGGACTCTGCTCATCGATCATATGGACGAGGGTCCAGGTCAGCGCGAAGATGGGCGCCTGGGAGCGCTGCAGTTGGACGTCGTAAAAACGGCGTTCAATCACGCTCGACGGGTCGCAGTCCTGCATCAGAATCACGGCGTTGACCTTGGCGTTAACGATGTAGGATTTACGGTCGTTGGCAACGCGAAAAATAAGTGCGGGTTTGTCCTGGTGACGAGAAATCAGTACATTTTTGCTGAATAATACGCTTGCCCGAGGCCGTGCAAAACGCGCAAACACGAGACCGGTGAGCGTGGCGACAAAAATTAGCCCGGAAAAAACATCGAACATCACCACCGTATGGGTGTACCCGGTTTTTGGCAGTAAATAGCCGTAGCCAATGGTGGTACTGGTCTGAAAGCTGAACAGGAAGGCGTCGATATAGGAGTCGGGTCGGGCGTTCAATATGGTATCCCCGCCAAAATAGTAGAGCGATGCAAAGCCGGCATTAACACAGAGATAGATTATCACCGCGCCCGCGAAAAACTTTGGCCAGGTGGTTACCATCACGCTGTAGTACATATCTCCCAGCAAGGAGCGTCGCAGGCCTTTGGTACGCACCTGTAAATCGCGATTATTCACCACTGCGGGGGGTGGCGGATTCGCCGGGGCCGGATCCGGTTTTTCCATGTTTGTTACCTCTTAGCGAGGCGCAATGCGCCGGGGTACACTGTGTTTATTCACTATACTCCACGGCAATCGACGCAGAATAACCGGGGTGGAAATCACCCGTCGGGTAGTCGCGATGGTATACAGGGATTATGGATAGATTTTTTTGCGCCCTGAATTTCTCACCTCGCGCTGGCGATGCTGTGACAAGTTGCGAAGTGCCGCGATTACTCGACCCCCGTGTCGGCCCAGTTTAGAATGCCGTCTTCAGTTTTGAGGGCCAGCCATGGGGAAGCGCACCGCCCTGTACGAGATGCACTGCAAGCTGGGCGCCCGAATGGTCGATTTTCACGGCTGGGACATGCCGTTGCACTATGGGTCGCAACTTGAGGAGCATCTTCTCGTAAGGCGTCACTGTGGCATGTTTGACGTTAGTCACATGACTATTATCGATGTCGAAGGCGTGGAAGCGACAGGTTGCCTGCGCTATCTGCTGGCCAACGATGTTGCCAGGCTGGAACCCGGGCAGGCCCAATACAGTGCCCTGCTTAATGTGCAGGGCGGTGTGATTGACGATCTGATTGTCTATTGTCTGCATACCACAGGGTATCGTTTGATCACCAACAGCGGAACCCGCGAACGGGTAGTGCAATGGTTGCATCGACACACTGGTGGGTTTGACCTGCAACTGACTGAGCGCACGGATTTGGCCATCATTGCAGTGCAGGGCCCCGCCGCGATCAGCGCAGTCCAGTCGGCACTTAACGAGGCGGAATGCCAGGCGATAGCAGGCTTACCTCCATTCGGATGTTGCGCTATAAATGATCGGTTTTTTGCGCGCACTGGCTATACGGGTGAAGATGGGCTGGAAGTTATATTGCCGAACGCGCAGGCTGGCATGCTCTGGCAGGAGCTGGGTACGGTCGGGGTTGCGCCCGTCGGGCTGGCGGCGCGGGATACCCTGCGGCTCGAAGCGGGCATGAATTTATACGGCCACGAAATGGACGAGACCGTATCGCCCCTGATGGCCAACATGGGCTGGATCATTGCCTGGGATGGCGAGCGGGATTTTATCGGTCGCGACGCATTGCAGGCCGAGTTACAGTCTGGCGTGGCGAGCAAGCTGGTGGGCGTGGCGTTGCACAAGGGCGGCGTACTACGCCGCGGCCAGCGGGTAAAATTCACCAACAGCGAGCACTGCGGAGCGATTACCAGTGGCACCTTTTCGCCGACGCTGGGCTACAGTATCGCGCTGGCCAGAGCGCCCCTGGAAGCGGCGCGAGAAGCATGGGTGGAGGTGCGCGGTAAATGGTTGTCGGTGCTGGTCGGCAAGCCGGTTTTTGTGCGCAAAGGCGTGACGGTTTTTGAGTAATTGGGTGGCGGTGTCAGGGCTGGTGAGTCAGTTGTCGGCATTAAAAGTTAATCAGCGTGGAGAGCATCGATGAGCGAAATACCGAACGAGTTAAGGTACAACGAAAGTCACGAATGGGTGCTACATGAAGGCAACGGCATCGTCGCCATCGGCATTACGGATTACGCTCAGGATAGTCTCGGAGATGTGGTTTACGTGGAGCTGCCAGCGGTAGGCGCGGTCCTCAGCGCGGGGGACGAAGCCGGGGTGGTGGAGTCGGTAAAAGCGGCTTCCGACATTTATGCGCCCGTGTCCGGCGAGGTGGTGGAAATCAACGAAGAGCTGGAGGATGCGCCGGAAACCATCAACGACTCGCCCTACGGGGACGGCTGGTTTTTTAAGATGAAATTGTCCGACCCAAGTGAATTGGAAGATTTGCTGGATGCCGCAGGTTATGCTGAGGTGGTTGAAAAAGAGTAAGTATTCACTTGCGTTAATTTCCACTGAAAAGGGCTTTAAGCCATCATGCCAGACACAGTATTACGCCTGAGAAAGGGCGCGGAGCGGCGCCTGCGGGGTGGGCATCTGTGGGTTTACAGCAACGAGGTGGACACCACCGCGACGCCCCTCAAAGGGCTGCTGCCAGGCACCTCGGTGGTGGTCGAAGACGCCCGCGGCAAACCTGTCGGCGCAGCCACGGTCAACCCTGCCAGTCTGATCTGTGCGCGTATCTATAGCGCCGATGCGCAACAGGAACTGGATCGGGAGTTACTGGTCGAGCGGTTGCGTATTGCACTGCATGCGCGCGAGGAATTGTACGGTACGCGTTGCTATCGATGGGTGTACGGCGATGGGGATTTGCTGTCCGGGCTGGTGGTGGATCGTTTTGACGCCTGGCTGTCCGTGCAACTGACCTCGGCCGGTATGGATGCTCGTCGCGATATGGTGCTCGCAGCGTTGCTAGAGGTGCTCCCGGTGCAGGGCATCGTGATGCATAATCAGGGTGCCTTTCGCCAGGTGGAACAATTGCCTGAAGCGGTAGACGTCGCCTGGGGCGAAGTGCCGGAGCTGGTCCCACTCGCGGAAAACGGCGTGCGTTTTGTGGCACCGTTGCTGACCGGCCAGAAGACCGGCTGGTTTTACGATCACCGGGAGAACCGCGCGCTTTTACAGCGCATGGTAGCGGGCAAGTCGGTGTTGGATGTGTTCAGTTATATCGGCGGTTGGGGCGTAGCGGCGGCGGCGGCGGGCGCCGCTACGGTAGAGTGCATTGACGCGTCGGCCGACGCGGTGGCGTTGGTTGCGGAAAACGCGGCCCTGAATGGCGTCGGACATCGCGTTACCACCCGCGCCGGTCGGGCGGCAGATGTAATGAAGGCGCTGATTCAGGAGCGCAGGCGCTACGAAGTAATTGTGCTCGACCCACCGGCGTTTATTCAGCGGCGCAAAGATCAGGCCCAGGGCGAGAAAGCCTATCACCAGATTAATGAGTTGGCCGTGCGGCTGCTGGCGCCCGGAGGTATTCTGGTATCCGCTTCCTGCTCACTGCATTTACCGACGGTGCGGCTAATGGATATTGTGCGCGGTGCGGCGCAGCGCCGTGGTCGGCAGTTGCAGATAATTGCCCAGGGAGGTCAGGCGCCTGACCATCCGGTCCATCCGGCCATTGCGGAAACCAGCTACCTGAAAGCGCTGTTCGCGCGGGACATGGCGCTGACCAGTCCCATTGTGAGCGATTGACGCAGGCCGTGCTGGTGCCGAGCCAGCGGTGTAGTACCCTAAACGGTGTGGCTCGCGCCCATTAGCTGGCCCGTATCTGCAAGATTTTTTGAGAAGCCGCCATGTGTCTGCTTGCGCTAGCCTATAAAGTTCACCCTGACTACCCGTTGATCGTGGTGGCCAACCGGGACGAGTTCTACGCTCGGCCGACGCAGGACGCGCATTTTTGGTCGGCGCATCCGACTGTCCTGGCAGGTCGGGATCTTGAAGCGGGAGGAACCTGGTTTGGTGTCAGCCGTGCGGGCCGCTGGGCGACGGTCACCAATTTCCGTGAGGGCCGGTTGGCACCCGCGCCCCATTCCCGGGGCGAGTTGCCGCTGGGGTTTCTAGCTGGTGACGAATCGCCCGCCGACTACTCGCGGCGGATGCTGACCCACGGTGACGATTTCAATGGATTCAATCTGCTGACTGGAACCCGAGGTGAGCTGGTGTATGCCAGCAATCGTCAGGCGACCCTACGCTCCCTGCCCCCTGGCGTGTATACATTGAGTAACGATTTTCTCGACACCCCCTGGCCCAAGGCGGAACTGGCCAGGCGGGAGTTGTTGCGGGTGCTGCAAGCTGCACCCGCCCTCGACACTGCCGACCTGCTGGGGGTGCTCGCTTCCCGGCACGTATTCCCCGACCATGAATTACCCGCCACCGGTATTGGGCAGGAAATGGAGCGTACCCTCTCGCCGCCATTTATTGTCACCCCGGCCTACGGAACCCGTTGTACCACGGCGCTACTTATGAGTCGTGGTGGCGAAATTGTTTTTGAGGAGCAAAATTATTTGCGCGGAGAGCCCGCCGGCGAATCCTTGCGTTATCGATTTACCATCGATGCCACTTGAGATGGCTTCCAAATATACCGCTATGCGGTTTTGGCGCCGCCGGGCTTGAATAGTCGCACCATGTCCTTGTGGTTCAAGGTCTGTTCGAGATAGCTGCGCACCGCAAACGTATCGGGTAATTCGCTGGCGACGGCGGCAATGGAGCGGATGTCCGCCAGTGGCAGTTGGCGTAGCATGGCTTTGACGCGCAATAAATTCGCTGAACTCATGGATAAAATATCGTAGCCCAGCCCCACCAGTAACACGGCTCCGAGGGGATCGCCAGCCAGTTCGCCGCACACACTGACCTGGCAGTTTTCCGCGCGCGCGCCGTCGATAATCATGGCGAGGGCTTTTAGTAAGGCCGGGTGGTAGGTGTGATAGAGCTCGGCAACCCGCGGGTTATTGCGATCCACCGCCAGCAGATACTGGGTAAGGTCATTGGTGCCCACCGACAGGAAATCCACCCGTCGCGCCAGTTCACGGGTTTGATAGACAGCGCCGGGCACTTCGATCATAGCGCCGACCGCAGGCATGCTAATGCGGTAACCTTCTTCAGTGGTCAGCTCGTCGTACACGCGACGAATGAGTTCCAGTGCGCTTTCCAGTTCTGGAACATTGGAAATCATGGGCAGCAGGATGCGCAAGTTATCCAGGCCCTCGCTGGCGCGCATCATGGCGCGCAATTGCACCAGAAAGATTTCCGGGTGATCGAGGGTGACACGAATACCGCGCCAGCCCAGAAACGGGTTAGCCTCCTCGATGGGAAAATAGGGCAGTGCTTTATCACCGCCGATGTCGAGGGTGCGCATCGTTACCGGGCGCGGTGCGAACATTTGCAATTGTTCGCGGTAAATTTGTCGCTGTTCCTCCTCGGAGGGGAAGCGCTCGCGCAGGAAGAACGGAATTTCGGTGCGGTACAACCCGACGCCCTCGGCTCCGAGATCCAGTGAGAGCATGGTGTCGAGTCGCAGCCCCGTGTTCACCCACAGTGCGATGGGATGACCATCCGCGGTGGTGCCCGGTTCATCCTTCAGTACTTCCAGGTCCTGAGCGAGGGACTTGCCCTCCTCGAACAAAGCTTCGTAAGCTCGCAGCACGGGCTCAGAAGGGTAGGTGATGATTTGCCCCTGGTGCCCGTCCACAACCATTTGGCAACCATCGAGCTCGGTCCAGGGTAAATCCACTGCGCCCATAATGGTAGGGATACCCATCGCCCGGCCCAGAATAGCCATATGGGAGTTGCGCGACCCGCTCACCGACACCATGGCGATAATTTTTTCCAGAGGTACATCCGCAAGGTTGGCAGCCGCCAGTTCTTCGCCAATCAATATTGTGTTGTCGGGATAGTCGCGGCTAACCTGCTGGACCTGCTGTAGATAGGCGAGAACCCGGGTGCCAAGATCGTGAACATCTGTGGCACGCTCCCGTAAATAAGGATTTTCCATGCGATTAAACGTGCGGACATGCTCAATAATCACCTGACTCCAGGCGGTTTGTGCACACAGGCCGCCGCTAATTAGCGCGATCACCTCGCCCGCCATGGACTGGTCGTCCAGCATGCGCACGTAGACTTCGAACAAGGCCCGCTCGTCCGCACTCAGTTTTTCGCTAAGGTCTTTGTGGACGGTGCGTAGATCCTGTTTGGTGGCTTCCAGCGCATCGCGAAACTGGCTTAGTTCGCTCTCCACATCGGTTGCCATACGGCGTGGAACCGCGTATAGATCGGCAGGGGAAGATACCGCCACCGCGGTGCCGATGCCCACTCCGGGGGCGCTGGCGATCCCGTGAAACCGGGTCTCACCAAAGGGTGTCGCAGTTTCGGGAGAGGTGGTGCGCGCCAGGGCGCCAGTCGCCTCCGCGTGGGCGATCACACCGGCTAACTGCGCGGAAATGGTCACCAGAAAAGCTTCTTCGCTCTCGTCGAATTTGCGCCGTTCCTGTTGCTGTAACACCAGCACGCCGAGCACCGAACGGTGATGGATAATCGGGACTCCCAGGAAAGAACTGAATTTTTCTTCTCCTGTTTCCGGGAAATAGGCGAAGTTAGGGTGTTTTTCAGCCTGTTCCAGATTTAGCAACTCCGCTTTGCTGGCCACCAAACCGACCAGCCCTTCACCACTTCTAAGGCGTACCTTGCCGACCGCATCCGGCAGCAGGCCATCGGTGGCGGCCAGTACGTAGCTGGTTTTGGCGGCGTCCAGCAGGTATACCGAGCAGATGCCCGTACTCATTGCGGCCTTCACCTGTTTAACGATAATGGACAAAACTTCGTTAAAGTCGCGGGCGGAATTGACCTCCTGGACGATACTGCGCAGTGAGCTGAGCACGGCGGTCAGTGCTCGCGGCCGAGTTTGTGTTCGATTTCGCGATGGGCCTGAGCCAGTTCTTTGAGAGCGCGGCGGTACACATCGCGTTTAAAGTCCACCACCTGGCCCACGGGATACCAGTAATTGACCCATTTCCAACCGTCAAATTCCGCTTTGCTGCCGCGATCAAAACAGATGTTATGCTCGGCGCCAACCAGGCGCAGCAGGAACCATTTTTGTTTCTGGCCGATACATTGGGGTTTGGCGTTGCGACGAATAAACCGCTTGGGCAGCCGGTAACGCAGCCAGCCGCGGGTATGTGCAATGATTTCTACATCTTCTGCACGCAGACCAATCTCCTCATACAGTTCGCGATGCAGGGCATCCATGGGGTTTTCGCCATCGTCGATGCCGCCCTGCGGAAATTGCCAGGCCTCCTGCCCAATCCGTTTGGCCCATAGCAGCTGCCCCTGGCCATCGGCCAGAACAATACCGACGTTGGGCCGAAACCCGTCCTTATCGATTGTATCCATTAACAACCCAGTTATTCAGTTTGCTTCAGCTGGCTATTGTTCCATAGATGTTCGGCACGCAGCAATTGCGCGTTGAGGCCCGTGCAGAATAACGGTATTCTCCAGCGCCATCATGACCAGCCGGTGACAGTCCGGCGCTCCAGCCGGGATGTTCCTTGTATGCCGCTTGCCCTGTTTGATCTGGACAATACTCTTATCGCCGGTGACAGTGATTACGCATGGGGCCAGTTTCTGGTGGCTGTGGGTAAAGTCGATGGTGCGGCGTACGCGCGGGCCAACCAGCAATTTTTTCGCGATTATCAGGCCGGCAAGCTGGATATCGCTGAGTATTTACGTTTTGCGTTGGCCCCCCTGGCGCGCCTCGAACCACAGGAGCTTGCCGCTTTACACAGCCAGTTTATGCGCGAAGTCATTAGCGCCATGTGGCTACCCCGTGCGGAGGCGTTATTGACGCGGCATCGGGCTGCCGGGGATGAATTGCTGATCATCACGTCCACCAATCGATTTGTGGCCGAGCCGATCTGTCGACAACTGGGCGTAGAGGCTGTGATCGCAACTGAACCAGAGGTGCGGGATGGGCGCTATACCGGGGCTGTGGTTGGTCGACCGAGCTTTGGCGAGGGTAAGGTGGTGCGTTTACAACAGTGGTTATCCGCCCGGGGTGAGCCGTCGGATAACTCGCTGTCGGGCAGTTTTTTTTACAGTGACTCCATTAACGATCTGCCATTATTGCTGGCGGTGGATAACCCCGTTGCAGTCGACCCGGACGCTGCGCTACGCGCGATCGCTGCAGGCAAGGGGTGGCCCATTATCAGTTTGCGCGACACCTGAGTTGGTGGCAGTGCCGAGTAAATTGTTCGCTAGCGGCCAACCCCACGGGAGCGCGCATCGTATGGGAAAGTTCGTGACAGTATCGTTCTGCAGGCGGCAGTTGTACTTGGCCAAGTTGGACCGGAAAGTCTATGATCCGTGCCTTTAACTTTCCGGAAAGCTACCGCTATGTTGACCTACCCCGCGATTGACCCCCTGGCGTTTGCTGTGGGTCCAGTGCGTGTGCACTGGTACGGCATCATGTACTTGTTGGGATTCCTGGCGGCCTGGTTGATTGCCATGCGGCGCAGTGGGCGCGCCTGGTCGCCGGTGCGTCGCCCGCAGGTGGAAGATCTGGTGGTCTACGCGGCGTTCGGTGTAATCATCGGCGGTCGTTGCGGCTACGTCCTGTTCTACAATGTTGACAAGTGGCTGGCGGATCCCCTGTGGCTATTCCGTATCTGGGAAGGCGGTATGGCGTTTCACGGTGGCCTGCTTGGTGTGATCACGGCCATCTGGCTGTTTGCGCGGCATATACAACAGCCGTTTCTCGCCGTCGCAGATTTTGTCGCACCCCTCGCGCCCATCGGGCTGGGTCTGGGTCGCATCGGCAATTTTATCGGGCAGGAATTGTGGGGGCGGCCCACATCCGGTCCCTGGGGAATGGTGTTCCCGGCGGATCCGGAGCAACTGGTGCGCCACCCGTCGCAACTTTATCAGGCCGGGCTGGAAGGCGCGGTACTGTTCCTGTTACTGTTTTTTTATTCGCGGCGACCGCGACCCGTCGGTGCCGTAGGCGGCATGTTTTTACTGTTTTATGGCTTATTTCGCTTTGTGGTGGAATTCGCGCGACAGCCGGATGGTCATATTGGCTACGATCTGTTTGACTGGGTGACACGGGGACAGCTGTTGAGTTTGCCGATGATTGTTATCGGCGCCCTGATGCTGGGTTGGAGTTACTGGCGGGCGGAGCGGCGCCAGTAAAAAGGGTTGGTGCAGCGCTGGCGTGACAAAAAAAGCGGGGCGCGAGTTGTTGATAGTAATCCAAAGGTGACTGATGCGGCAGTATCTTGAGTTAATGCGCCACGTGCGCGATCACGGCGTAAAAAAAACGGATCGAACCGGCACCGGTACCGTGAGCGTATTTGGCTATCAGATGCGGTTCGATCTGGCGCAGGGCTTTCCGCTGGTTACCACGAAAAAAACGCATCTTAAATCGATCCTGCACGAACTGTTGTGGTTTTTGCAGGGCGATACCAACACCCGTTACCTCACCGATAACGGGGTGAGTATCTGGAACGAATGGGCGGACGATAACGGTGATCTCGGCCCGGTGTATGGGTACCAGTGGCGTTCATGGCCGGGTCCGAATAACGCCAGTATCGATCAAATAGCCGAGTTGATCACTCAACTGCGCACCCGCCCAGATTCCCGACGCCTGATTGTTTCCGCGTGGAATCCGGGTGCGCTACCCGATGAAAACCTGTCCCCGCAAAAGAACGTGGAACTTGGCCGCATGGCTCTGGCACCATGCCACACTTTTTTTCAGTTTTACGTGGCAGAAGGGCGATTGTCGTGCCAGCTCTACCAGCGCAGCGCGGATGTGTTTCTGGGGGTGCCATTCAATATAGCGTCCTACGCGCTGCTGACGCTGATGGTGGCGCAGGTGGCCGGTTTGCAGGCGGGCGAATTTATTCACACGTTTGGCGATGCCCATTTATACCTCAACCATCTGGCCCAGGCGGAACTTCAGTTAGGTCGAGAGCCCTACCCTCTGCCGCAGATGCGTATTAATCCGGAGGTGAAGGATATTTTCGCCTTTCGTTACGAGGATTTTGAGTTGTTCGACTACCAGTCTCACCCGCATATTTCCGCGCCGATCGCGATTTAGATTCCCTGCATGCGCCTGGCGATGATCGCGGCACTTTCCGCAAACGGTGTTATCGGCGTAGGCAATGAATTGCCCTGGCATTTGCCGGATGATCTCAGGTATTTCAAACAGCACACCCTCGGCAAACCCATCATTATGGGGCGCAAAACATTTGAGTCTATTGGCAAAGCACTGCCGGGGCGCACCAACATAGTGCTAACTTCACGCAAAAACTGGTCACCACAGAACGTGGCAATTGTCGCTTCCCTGGACGCGGCGCTGGTGTTGGCAAATAGCGCGATCGAAGCGCAAGGCGGCGACGAAGCCATGGTCATTGGTGGCGAGCAAATCTATCGATTGGCCTTGCCTCGCTGTTCGCGACTGTATTTGACCAGGGTGGCGGTGGTCATCGAGGGGGATGCCTTTTTCCCCGATTTAAATCTGGACGAATGGCGGGAAACCGCGCGGATAGAAGGGCCACCCCTGCACAACGGGCCGGCCTTTGCCTTTGAGATTCTGGACCGCAAAATGTCCTGATAAAATAATTAATAGTTATGGTGAACATGAATCCTGATTGCGATTTGTCGGCGGCTGTATTAGGCTTGCAGTCCTTGAGGTGGACGGTTCTACCGTTAGGTAAATAAATCGCCCTATTGGCCGATTTTGGTGTAAGCCCACCTTAACAGCCGTGTTTACTCCGCAGGGGGTGCTGCAGGATGGGTGGATATCGCAGCTGCTAGTCGGGCAGGAAAGGGTGTCGATACAATTTAAAGCTGAGGACATTATGAGAAGACAACGAAGTGCCGTGGCGGGTATTTGCGCCGCCTTTTTTTTGGGGTTGCTAGCTTCCGCGGGGAGCGTGGCCGCCGAAGTGGACACGGTGCTCAAGGCCGGCGCAGACAAAACCGCGGCTGCCAAAGCGTCGCAACAAAGGATTGATCAGACCGCCGATAAAACCTACGACCTGCTGCAGGACTTTCGAACCGTCAATAAGCAGATCGAAGGGTTGCAAGTTTACAACTCGCAGCTGGAAAAGCAGGTGCAAAACCAGCTCCAGATCATGCAGGACATTGAAGAATCCATCGAAAACGCCACCGTCATTGAACGCCAGATCATGCCGTTGTCGATAAAGATGCTCGATGCCCTGTCGCAATTTGTCGAGTTAGACATGCCCTTTCTCCGGTCGGAGCGGCTCGCGGCGATTGAGCAGGTGCGTCGCAATCTGGATTCGGCGCGGTTCAGCAGCGCTGAAAAATTTCGTCAGGTTCTGGAGCTCTACGATATCGAAAGTCAGTACAGTCAGACCATCGAACAGTACAGTGGTATTCACGATGTGGACGGGCAGGAACGGCAGGTCACCTTCCTGCGGGTCGGTCGCATCGCACTGCTCTATCAAACCTCGGACCAAAGCAAAACCGGCGCCTGGAACAAGCGCTCCAGTGCCTGGGAGGCGCTGAGTGCGGGGGATTATCGCAGCGCCACAGCCAATGGCATTCGTATCGCCAAGAAACAGGCGGCGATTGATATTATCAAGCTGCCGATCGTGGCGCCGGAGGCCGCACAATGAAAAAGATAAAGTATCTGTTGCTGGTGTGTGCGCTGGCGTCGACTTCAGCCTGGGGCGAAGACAAGGCCAAATCACTGGACGAATTGTTGCGCCTGGTGCAGAACGCCAAGGTCAACGAGTCCCGGGAACACAGCCAGCGGGAGGCCGAGTTTCGCAAGGCGAAAGATCAACAGGCGCAGCTGTTGAGTAATGCCAAAGGCGTAAAGGCCACCGAGGAGCGCCGCAGTGACCAATTGGAAAAGAATTTCGCGGACAACGAATTACGGGTTGAGGTACTGCGAGCGCAACTGGACAAACGGCTCGGTACGCTCAAAGAGCTGTTTGGTCATTTAACTTCCGCAGCGGGGGACGCGCGGGCGTCACTGGAGCAGTCAGTGGTCAGCGCCCAGTATCCTGGCAGGACGCAATTTCTCGACGAACTCATTGCGAAGATGAGTAGTAATACCAAGCTTCCGTCCCTCGCCGAGATTGAACGCCTGTGGTACGAAATCAATCGGGAAATGGTCGCCTCCGGGCAGGTTGTCAAATTCCCTGCCAAAGTCATTACGGTAGATGGCGAACAGGTGACCACCGAAGTGGTGCGTATTGGTGCCTTCAATTTGGTAGCGGATGGCCAGTACCTGAATTACACCCCCGCCACCGGGGCGCTCGCCGAGTTAGCCCGGCAACCCCGTGCTTACACCGGTGGCGCCGCGGATTTGCAGACGGCTACCGAGGGCTTCACTCGGGTGGGCATCGACCCCACTGGGCCGAGTGGCGGCGGTTTGCTGAACGCGCTGATCGATACACCCACGCTAGTTGAGAAATGGCACCAGGGCGCAGAGGTAGGTTACATCATCACCGGGGTGGGAGTGTTTGCGATCATACTCGCGCTGTGGCGGTTTATGGTGCTGCTGGGGGTTTCCAGAAAAGTTGATGCGCAACTTAATAACCCCGAGGCCAGTGCGGACAACCCGTTGGGCAGGGTGTTAAAAGTGGCGGAAGCCTACCCGGCGTCGGATGCGGAGTCCACCGAATTGCGTTTGCACGAAGCCGTGTTGAAGGAGCGCCCGGCCATCGAAACTGGTCTCAACCTGCTGAAAATTATCGCCATGGTGGCACCCCTGCTCGGGTTGCTCGGGACCGTTACAGGCATGATCGTGGTGTTCCAGCAGATCACCATATTTGGAGCCGGGGATCCGAAAATGATGGCGGGCGGTATTTCCCAGGCGCTGGTCACCACCGTACTCGGCCTGGTGGTGGCGATTCCCACGGTGTTGATGCATACCTTTGTCAATGGTTATGCACAACGGGTGCTGCACATTCTGGAAGAACAGAGTGCTGGTATCGTCGCGCAGAAAGTTGAGGGCAAATAAACGTGTACGCGCTGCTGGAAGCCTGGGAAGGGGTCACTCATTTTATGGAGATGGGGGGCATGGTGCTGTGGTTTATCGCTGGCCTGGTATTTGTTCTGTGGACCCTGATCTTTGAGCGTTTCTGGTACTTTCGTACGGCGTTGAAGGCCGATCTGGTGAGGGCGGTACAGGCGTGGGAAGCGCGCCCGGAGCGCAAGTCCCGGCGCGCTCGCCATGTGCGCGAGGCGTTGGTGAGCGAAGTGACTCTCAAAATTGACCAGTTCATGCCGTTGATCAAAACCCTGGTGGCGTTAGCGCCGTTGTTTGGGCTACTGGGTACGGTGACCGGGATGATAAAAGTGTTTGAGATTATGGCGATTACCGGCGGCGGTGATGCCAAGTCGATGTCCAGCGGCGTATCCATGGCGACCATACCGACCATGTCGGGCATGGTTGCGGCGATTTCCGGGGTGTTTGGGTTAACTTATCTGGAACGCTTCGCCAGACGCGAAAAGGCACTGTTGGAAGATAACCTGACGATCGATCACTAGTGGTTTAACCGGCGCGCCGACTAATACCGGCGATACACTTTCGAGATAACTGATGCGCAGAAATAGCGAACAATTCAGCGAGCAGGCTCAGGCCATCGATCTGACGCCGATGCTGGACGTGGTGTTTATCATGCTCATTTTTTTTATCGTCACCGCATCGTTTATCAAGGTGCCGGGTGTGGACGTCGAGCGGGTGGAAACAGTGTCCGCGGCGAATAAAAAGCCCGGGATTCTGGTGGCTATCAACGCCAGCAACGAAATATGGATCGACAAGTCGCCAGTAAAAGTAGAGGCTGTTAAATTGCAATTGCTGCGGCTCTATACGGAGAATCCCAAGGGCGGTCTGGTGATACAGGCGGATAGCGATGCCTATGTTGAAAAAGTGGGTTTGGTGGCCGATTTGGCGCGTGAAGTCGGCATCCTCGATATCTCAGTGTCGACATTAAACGAGTAGTGGTGGTATGAATATCGCCTCCAGATTGAGCGTCTCCTTTGTTCCGGGGCTGTTGGTTACATTCCTGCTATTCGTGCTGATGTACGTGTTGATTCTGAACAACAACACGGCGCTGGATGAGCGGGCGCAGCGCAAAATTGCGGACATCTGGCAGCCCGAGCGGGAACTGACTGAAAATATAAAAGAGGTCAAACCGGAGAAACCCGACGAGCCGGATCAGCCGCCACCGAATTTGCCCGAACAGAATGTGGATATTGACGTGCCCCTGGACGCAGTGAGCATCGCCGCGCCTGCGGTGGTTGGCACCCTCGACATTGGGTTGGGCGGCGGTTTTTCGCGGGACACTGACTATATTCCGGTTTACGTCCCCCAGCCGACCTATCCGCGCCGCGCCCAGTCCCGCGGTGTTAGTGGATATGCGGTGGTGGAAGTCATCATTACCGCCACCGGGGGTGCGCGGGATCCGCGCTTGATTGAGGAGTCGCCGGAGAACTACGGGTTTGGTTCGGCGGCGCTGCGGGCGGCGAACAAACTTAAGTACAACCCCCGGGTAGTCGACGGCAAGGCCGTGGAAGTACCCGGCGTGATGTATAAATTTTCGTTTCAAATTGAAAAGTGATAGCGGTGTACGCATGGTAAAAATTAACCGCCTCGCGGATAGTGTCGCTCGCTTCGGCATACCCATCGTCGTGGCGCTGATGGTCAACGCAGTGCCGTCTTTGCTGCCGGTCAATACGCCTCTGCTGGGCTATTTGTCTGCGCGCGCTTACGCTGTCGACAAAGAAGACCGCAAATATGCGGATGTGGAAACACGTAGACGCCACTCGGTGGGGCAGGTGTGTGGCAAAAAGCTGGAAGAAGCGCAGCCGCTGATTGAGGCGGAGCGTTGGGCGCAGGCGCAAACGGTGTTGGAGAGCGCGCCGGCCAAGGCGTGCCAGAGCAGTTACGAAAAATCCCAGGTGTGGAATTTTCTCGGCTATGTGTATTACTCCCGCGACCGTTTCCGGGACGCCATCAATGCCTATAACAAGGTGATCGCAGAGCCGGAAACCGATGAGCAGTTGAAAACCAACACCCGTTACACCGTCGCCCAGTTATATTTTATGTTGGAGGATTACGCCAACGCCGCCAAATATCTGGAACAGTGGATGCGGGAATCCGACGCGGTGGGTGTGGACGGCAAAGTGCTGCTGGCCCAGGCCTATTACCAGCTCAACCGTAAAAATGACGCGTTGCGCTACGTCGAGCAGGCCATTGGCGAGTCGGAAAAAAACGGCAAAACACCCAAAGAAAACTGGTGGGGTTTGCAGCGCGTCATCTATTACGAAAAGAAAGACTACCGGCAGGTGGTCGCAATTCTCAAGAAAATGATCAAGCACTACCCCAAATACAGCTACTGGCGGCAGCTCGGCGGTATGTACGGCGAGTTGGATCAGGACCTCAATCAGCTGGTGGCGATGGAAGTAAGTTACCTGGTGGGTAATCTCAACAAGGAGCAGGAACTGCGCGGACTGGCGTCGCTGTTTATTGGCGCTGAAGCCCCCTATCTGGCAGCGAAAGTTCTGGACAAGGGTGTTAAGGACGGTGTCGTCGCGGCGAACGCCAAAAACCTGGAAATGCTTGGGCAGGCGTGGCAGTTGGCGCAGGAATCAAAGCGGGCGCTAACGGTATTTGAGAAGGCTTCCAGCCTGTCCGACAAAGGAGAGATTTCCGCCCGCCTCGCGAGCGTTTATCTCGATCTCGGCGAGGACGGCAAAGCAGTCAGGTCGGCGCGCACTGCGCTGAACAAAGGTGGTCTCAAGCGCAGCGATTTAGCCTATATGGTACTTGGTAGCGCTCAACTGAATTTACATTGTTACGCCGATGCGCGGCGCGCGTTTGTCGAGGCTGCGAAAGATCAGCGCAGTGCCAGGTACGCCAATCAGTGGATCGAATACGCTGATCGCGAGGGGGATCGCCGCGACCGCTTACGGGAAAGCGGTGCCAAGCTGGCGGCGTGCCAGAAGGCCTGATATCAAACCTTAACTGGAAGCCGATGCCGAACGCGGGGGGCCTCAAGACTAACGCATTCCGCCGGGCCCCCAGCCAGAATGCGAGCACCTGGACTTCAGATCTAAAGCTGCGTTAAATCCCGCACCGCACCTTTGTCTGCGCTGGTGGCGAGTTTGGCGTACGCTTTCAGGGCTGCACTTACCTTGCGCGGCCGTTTTTCCCGGGGATGCCAGCCCTTCTGATCCTGCGCCGTGCGCCGTTGTTGCAGTTCCCGATCGCTTACCTGCACGTTAATAGTGCGCTGGTGAATGTCGATCTGAATCAGGTCGCCGTCTTCGATCAGGCCGATAGCGCCACCGGATGCCGCTTCCGGGGACACATGGCCGATAGACAGGCCGGAGGTACCGCCGGAGAAACGCCCGTCCGTAATCAGCGCACAGACTTTACCCAGACCCTTGGATTTAAGGTGACTGGTGGGATAGAGCATTTCCTGCATGCCGGGGCCACCGCGGGGTCCCTCGTAGCGAATCACGACCACATCGCCGGGTTCGATCGCATCGCCTAAAATGGCATGCACTGTGGCATCCTGGCTTTCAAACACCCGCGCGCGACCCTCGAATACCAGAATACTCTCGTCTACGCCCGCGGTTTTCACCACGCAACCGTCCGGTGCGATATTGCCGTACAGCACCGCCAGACCGCCCTCCTGGCTGTAGGCGTGTTCAAGGTCGCGAATACAGCCGTTGGCGCGATCAATATCCAGGCTCGGCCAGCGCGTATCCTGGCTGAAAGCCGTTTGTGTCGGAATGCCACCGGGGCCGGCTTTGAAAAGGTGTCTGGCGCTGTCGCTGGCGGTGCCGGCTACATCCCATTGTGCCAGCGCATCGCTCAGGGTAGCGCTGTGAACGGTGGGAATATCCGCGTGTAGCAACCCGGCGCGATTCAGTTCGCCGAGAATGCCCATGACGCCACCAGCGCGGTGCACATCCTCCATATGGTAGAGCGGTGTGCTCGGCGCAACTTTGCATAACTGTGGTACTTTGCGGGACAGGCGATCAATGTCCGCCATGGTAAAATCCAGTTCCGCTTCCTGGGCGGCTGCCAGCAAATGCAAAATGGTGTTGGTGGAGCCACCCATGGCGATGTCCAGACACATGGCATTTTCGAACGCCTGAAAATTGGCCACCGAGCGCGGCAACACGCTGTAGTCGTCCTGTTCATAATGGCGTTTGCTAATCTCCACGATTTTACGACCGGCCTCCAGAAACAGTTCGCGACGATCCGCATGGGTAGCCAGCAAAGAGCCGTTGCCAGGCAGCGATAGCCCCAGGGCTTCGGTTAGACAATTCATGGAGTTAGCAGTGAACATCCCGGAACAGGAGCCGCAGGTGGGGCACGCGGAGCGCTCGTATTCGGCAACCTTTTCATCCTGCGCGCTGTCGTCAAAAGCAATGAGGATGGCGTCCACCAGGTCCAGTTTGTCCGCCGATAATTTCGTTTTGCCCGCCTCCATCGGCCCGCCAGATACAAACACGGTGGGAATATTCAGGCGCAGGGCCGCCATCAACATACCCGGCGTAATTTTGTCGCAGTTGGAAATGCAGACCAGCGCGTCGGCGCAGTGGGCGTTAACCATATATTCGACCGAGTCGGCGATAACGTCCCGGGATGGCAGGGAATAGAGCATGCCGTCATGGCCCATGGCGATGCCGTCGTCCACCGCAATGGTGTGAAATTCCCGACCCACGCCGCCCACTTTGGCGATCTCTTCGATCACCATCTGGCCCAGGTCCTTAAGGTGCACATGACCTGGGACAAACTGGGTAAAGGAGTTGGCGACGGCGATGATAGGTTTGTCGAAATCGTCGTCCTTCAGTCCGGTGGCTCTCCACAGGGCGCGAGCGCCGGCCATGTTGCGGCCTTTGGTGGTGGTATGCGAGCGGTAGGTCGGCATGGGTATTCCCCTGGGCAAGTACGACTGGTGAAGAAAAAAATGCAATTGACAATTTTACGAAGAGAGAAAGAATAGCAGATTCCGCAGCCAAGCCGTACCTGGAACGACCAATTACATTGTGGAATGGGGTTATGGGGGGTGCCGATAGCTCGCGGTCGCCATTACGCTTGAGACGGTGGTTTTAATGGTCAGCCCAGTTGCTAGTGTTGCGGTACTTGCCATTGGCGCTTTCTGCCAGCGCTTTATTGCGCTTGCGGCGGGGTAAATCTGTGACTCCGGTGGCCGCTGGACTAACCCGCCGCGCTGGGTTAGTTTAGCCTGACTGCCGTGCTGTTTCTACGCCACCCGTATTGGGTTGCGGCGGTCGCGCACGGCAGCGTAAGGCAGAAAAATTAACGCCAAAAGCGTATATAGCGTATACATAGAAGGAAGAAAACTATGTTCAAGGAATTCAAAGAATTTGCCATGCGCGGCAACGTAGTGGACATGGCGGTCGGCATCATTATTGGCGGCGCGTTTGGCACCATCGTCAAAAGTCTGGTGTCCGATGTGATTATGCCGCCGATTGGATTGTTGCTGGGTGGCGTCGACTTTTCCAACTTGTTTATCCTGTTGCGCGGTGTCGAAGACGGGGCGACTTATGCGGCGCTTGCCGATGCGCAGGCGGCGGGAGCGGTCACGATCAATTACGGTATGTTTATCAATAATGTGATTAGTTTTGTGATCGTGGCTTTTGCGGTATTTATGTTGATCAAGGCGCTTAATTCTGCAAAACGGGAGGAACCCGCTGCCCCTGCGGAAGTAACCACCAAAGAGTGCGCAAAGTGTTGTACTGCCATTCCGATCAAAGCCACGCGCTGTCCCAACTGCACCTCCGATGTTGGAATGTGATGCTGGTATGTGGAGAGATATATAGAACCGATCGACGCGCCGGAGTATGCTCGACGCACATTGTTTGTAAACGATGTTTTGTAAAGGGTTATTAAAGGAGAAGAGCGTTGGGCTTTTACGATACCTATTGTTTGCCGTCGATTATCAATCTCGCCTGTGCCACCAAACCGATTCGCAAACAGCGCGAAAAAGTCGTGCCCCTGGCCCATGGTCGGGTGCTGGAAGTCGGTATGGGTTCGGCTCTGAACCTGCCTTTTTATGACCCCGCAAAAGTCGAGTTTATCTGGGGTCTGGAGCCGTCTGAAGGCATGCGTAAAAAAGCCGAAAAAAATCTCGCGGCATCGCCTCTGGAGGTGAAATGGCTGAACCTCGACGCGCAACAGATTCCGCTGGATGACAAGAGTGTCGACACGGTAGTGTTGACCTATACCCTGTGCACGATTCCCGATTGGCACGCCGCGTTGCGGCAAATGCGTCGCGTGTTAAAACCCGGCGGCAAGTTAATCTTTACCGAACACGGCAAAGCGCCCGATAGCGGCGTTGCGCGCTGGCAGGATCGTCTGAATCCCGTCTGGAAAAAGCTGTGCGGCGGGTGCAATCTAAATCGCCCCATGCCGCAGTTAATTGCGGAGGGCGGGTTTCGTGTGGACGAATTAAACAGTATGTACCTGCCCTCGACGCCGCGTATTGCGGGCTATCATTACTGGGGTGTGGCCAGTCGCTGAATGCGGGCTGGCGCTACGCGTCTGTTGCTGATTATCAGGACGTAGTGTGTAACGCCGCCGCCCTACAGGTTCATTAACCGTAGCAAACCACTGAGGATAAACAGTATGGCAGTCACCGTATTGCTGGAACTTAACGTCAAACCGGAATGCGTACAGGATACGCTAAATGGTCTCGCGCAATTGTTGCCGGAAACTCGCGAATTTGATGGTTGTATCGAAGTCTACGCCCATCAAAATCAGGATGACCCCACCAATATCGTCGCCATCGAAAAGTGGGAGTCGCGGGCACATTACGAAAAGTATTTTGCCTGGCGTACTGAAACCGGCGTAATAGGGCAGTTGGGTGCCTGGGTTTCGGGCCCGCCGACAATTCGGTACTTCGATAAGAAAGCGTAACGTCGCGTCAGTGGTGCAGTCAGTTTGGTATTTATCGAACTGGCTGCATGACTGGTGTTGGTGCAACCGCTGCTGGCGGGGGATGCAATTCAACAATCGTGCGCAGGTTGCGTGGTGCGCGGCTTTAAATATTTTTTTGAAATATTTTCGAATTGCGCTGAAAATTATACAGTTGCGCCTTGCTGGCTGGAAGTGTGTCCAGTGTCACGGACTCAAAACCCTTCTCCATAAACCAGTGCGCCGCTTGCGTGGTCAACACAAACAGCGCGTCCAGTTGTAGTGCGCGGGCCTGCTCTTCGACATGCAGGAGTAACCGCGAGGCCAGTCCCTGGTTGTGGTAGTCCGGGTGGGTGGCGACACAGGCGAGTTCTGCAGATTGCGAGTCAGGAAGCGGGTATAACGCAGCACAGCATACGATCATGCCCTCGGGGTGCACCAGGACGTAAAACCGTGCGATCTCGGTTTCGAGCACTTCCCGCGAGCGCTTGACCAGGACACCCTGTTCCTCCAGGGGTGCGATCAACTCAAGAATACCGCCGACATCGTCGATGCTTGCCTGGCGAATGGTTTCGGCGCCATCCTTAACGATCAGCGTGCCGGCGCCTTCCCGGGTAAACAGTTCGCCAAGCAGCGCCCCATCTTCGCTAAAACTGATGATGTGACTGCGTGGAACGCCGTTAAGGCAGGCGTCGTAGGCGGCTTGCAATGCCATTGCCAGCGCGGGTGGAACCAGAGGTATCCAGTTGCCGATTTCGTGCAATGAAATAATTTTCTGCAAGGCGCCCGCAGCATCTTTAATTCCGGATTGCGCGCTGAAAATGATCAATTTTTCGGCATGTAAAGAGATGGCTGTCTGGGTCGCGACGTCCTCAGCGCTCAAGTTGAATGCTTCACCGGTGGGCGAATAGCCGATCGGTGACAGCAGCACAATGGCGCCATCGTCCAGTTGCCGTTTGATGCCACTGCGGTCCACACGCCGTACTTCACCGGTGTGATGAAAATCAACACCGTCGCGAATGCCCAGGGGTTTGGCAGTGATAAAGTTGCCGCTGACCACCCGAATGCGCGCGCCATGCATGGGCGAATTTACCAGACCCATCGACAACAGGGACTCGATAGCGATACGGATGCTGCCCGCCGCTTCCTTAACGCAGTGCATGGTGTCGCCGTCCGTGACCCGGGTCGCGGCGTGAAATTTTGACGCGATAGCCCCCTGTTGCAGCCGCGCTTCAATTTGCGGGCGTGCACCGTGCACCAGCACAATGCGTACGCCGAGGCTGTTGAGCAGTGCGATATCCTGAATAACGTGGGAAAAATTCTCGTGGCCGATGCCCTCCCCAGGAATGACGACCACAAACGTTCGGCCCCGGTGCATATTGATGTACGGGGTGGTGTCGCGAAAAAATTTCACGTCGTTGGTCACGGCTGTGAGTCCAGTTTGTAGCGCCTGATCAGCGCGGAATTATAACAGGGGTTGTCGGCCTTGAAAGGGCTGGCGGCAAAACCGGTCGATCAGTTTTTCGAGGGTGGCCACGGTGGGTTTGATGCGATCCAGCGCCAGGAATTCGTTGGGTTGATGAGCCTGGTCGATATCCCCCGGCCCCATGATCAGCACATCCGTCCCGAGAGCGTGTAAATAGGGTGCTTCGGTGGCAAACGCGACCGCTTCGCGAGTATAGCCGGTGAGCTGTTCGCACATCGCTACCAATTCCGACTGTGGGTCGCTGGTAAACGCGGGCACACCGAAGTGCTCAATGGTCAGATGGGTGCCATCCTTTTCCCCCAGGGGTAACAGGCGCTGCTCGAGCATTAATTGCAGATCGGCAAGGGCCATTCCCGGTAACGGGCGAATTTCAAAGCCCAGCTCGCAGTGACCACAAATGCGGTTGGGGTTGTCGCCACCCTGTACACAGCCGAGATTCAAGGTGGGGTAATCGACGGCAAACAGCGGGTCGCGGTAGCGTTGTTTCAGCTCGTCCTGCAGGATAAACAACTCCTCCAGCACCCGCTGTAAGGTGTGCATGGCATTGTTGCCCAGATTCGGGTTGCTGGAGTGGCCGGAGCTGCCGCGAATCATGAGTTTTTCAATCAGTATTCCCTTGTGCATTGCCACTGGTTTCATGCCGGTGGGCTCGCCAATTACGCCGTAGCGCGCAATGGATTCGCCGCGTTCCGCGAGCGCTCGCGCGCCGGCCATGGAAGATTCCTCATCGGCAGTGGCCAGAATAATCAGCGGCTGTTGCAGGGGTTGGTCGATAAATCCGCGCGCGGCCTCGAGAGCCAGAGGAAAAAATCCTTTCATATCGCAGGCGCCCAGGCCATACAGTCGCCCGTCTCGCTCGGTCAGTTTGAAGGGATCCTGTCGCCACAGATGTTCGTCGCACGGCACCGTATCCATGTGCCCGGCCAGCACCAGACCTGCGGGGCCACGACCCAGGGTGGCGATCAGATTGGCTTTGCGGGGGTCTTGCAACGGCATAATCTGCACGGCAAAACCGAGGGGTTCCAGCCAGTTCGCCAGCAGGTCGATGGCAGCGCGGTTGCCGTGATCGTGATCTGGATTAGTACTGCTGATGGAGTTGCAGGCTACCAGTGCGCTGAGCATGTTAATTAACGTCATGACAGGCAGTGTAAAGTGCTGGCGTTAATTTGCAATTTCAATCGTTGGCTGCGGCGGTCGGTGTGGGCAGGGGGCGGAGTGTTGTTGCTGGTTAAATCCCGATACAATCTTGCCGCACCCGATAAGGAATAACATCATGGTTCTGACTGCGGCCCCCGATCGCGTACTGGAACTGACGACGGTTCTTCAGGAGCTGGTAGCAGCGGGTTTGCTGTCCCAGGAGAATGCCAACATCGTGGGCGGCAGTAACCGCACCCGCGAACAATCCCTGCAGCATCCCCTCGTGTATATCGCCAGCCAACAGCCGAGCGACGCGAGCAGACCGGGAAAAACGTTGACCCTGTTAGCGTTGAGCGAATGGATGGCAGGTCAGGCCGGGCTGGAGCTGGTACATATCGACCCGCTAAAAATAAACGTCGCCGATGTGGCAGGCATCATGTCGTTTGAGTTTGCCAAACGGCACGGCATTTTGTGTACCGGCATAAAATCCGACGAGGTGCTGGTCGCGACCACGCAACCCTATACGCGCTCCTGGCTGGCGGGGCTGCAAAAAGTGACACGCAAAACCATACGGCCGGTGTTCGCCAATCCCGCCGACGTGGAAAAATATACGGTCGAGTTTTACTCCCTGGCAAAATCGGTATTTGGTGCCGGTAAGCTCGCGGGCGATGTGCGCCCCGGTATCACCAATTTCGAACAGCTGCTGGAGATCGGCTCGCTGAAGGATCCGGATGCCCAGGACAAGCACATCGTCAACATCGTCGATTGGCTGTTGCAGTACGCGTTTGATCAACGGGCCAGCGACATTCACATTGAACCCCGTCGCGACAAAGGTCGAATTCGCTTTCGCATCGACGGCATTTTGCACCAGGTCTACGATTTGCCGAGTCCGGTGATGACGGCAATGACCAGCCGTTTAAAAATACTGGGGCGCATGAATGTCGCCGAGAAGCGACGGCCCCAGGATGGTCGCATTAAAACCCGTACACCCAAAGGTAACGAGGTCGAATTGCGGCTGTCGACGTTGCCCACTGCGTTTGGCGAAAAAATGGTGATGCGTATCTTCGACCCGGAGGTGTTGCTGCGCAGCTTTACTGAGCTGGGGTTGACGGGCGACGACTACCAGCGCTGGCACGCGATGAGCAACCGTCCCCACGGCGTGGTGCTGGTTACCGGCCCGACCGGCTCTGGAAAAACCACAACCCTGTACTCCACGCTTAAAGTGCTGGCCACCGAAGATGTGAATGTCAGTACCGTGGAAGACCCGATTGAAATGGTCGAGGAAAGTTTTAACCAGACCCAGGTGCAACCGCAGATCGACCTGGATTTTGCCGCCGGCATTCGCACCCTGCTGCGCCAGGACCCGGATATTATTATGGTGGGTGAGATACGGGATATCGAAACGGCGGAAATGGCTATCCAGGCGGCGCTCACGGGCCACCTGGTGCTGTCGACATTGCACACCAACGATGCCCCTACCGCAATTACCCGGATGCTGGATCTGGGCGTGCCCGCGCACCTGATCAAGGTGACTCTGAACGGCATTATGGCGCAGCGTCTGGTGCGCACCCTGTGTCCGCACTGCAAGGAAAAAGTGGCTATGGACAAGGCCGCCTGGGAGCAGCTTGTCAGCCCCTGGAAAGCCCCGCCGCCGCCCTTTATGTATCGGCCCACTGGCTGCCTGGAATGCCGGGATACGGGTTACCTCGGACGCCAGGGTATTTACGAAATCATGACGATCAGTGATTCCGTTCAATCCCTCATTAGCAGTGATTGCGACATTGCGGCCATACGCATTCAGGCCATCAAGGAAGGTATGCGCACCCTGCGTCTGGGTGGCGCGCAGAAGGTAGGCGCCGGTATTACCTCTTTTGAAGAGGTGCTGCGCGTGGTGCCCAGCAGTGGGCGCTAGCGGAGTAGTGAACTCTTCGGCCACGCAGCACATGACTCCCGTAGTTAATCCGTCCCGGGAAACCTTTGCAAACCAGTTGCAGTTGTTCCGCGAGCGGGTGCCCGCGGAGGCTGCGCGCTGGCTCGACCTGAGGTTAGAAGATCTGGAGTTCGCCCGCCAGCTACAGGTGGTATGGGACGGCAGCGAATTTATTGCCACGGTGTGCCACAGAAAACCGGCGCTGTTACGGGAGCTGGTGGAATCTGGCGCGCTGTTGGCGGCGACATCTTCTGCTGGCTACACAGAGCGGTTGAATGCAGTACTTCTGTCCGTCGACAGCGACGACGGCCTGCATCGTGCCCTGCGTCTGTTTCGCGAGCGGGAAATGGTGCGCATCCTGTGGCGCGACCTGGCCGGATTGGCAACGCTGCGCGATACCACCGGGGAGATGAGCGCGCTTGCCGACGCCTGTATCATCGGCGCGCTACATTTTCTCGCTCGCGCCGCCGAACGAAGTCTGGGTGTCCCCGTAGGGGCCACCAGTGGCACAGCACAGCATTTGCTGGTGATCGCCATGGGCAAGCTCGGCGCTCGGGAGCTCAACCTGTCGTCCGATGTGGATCTGGTGTTCGCCTATGGCGAGGGCGGAGAAACGCAACGTGAGGCGGGTGCGGCCAGTCACGCCAGAAGTGGCATAAGCAACCAGGAGTTTTTTACCCGCCTTGGGCAAAAGCTTATTCAGGCGCTGGATACACGCACTACTGACGGCTTTGTGTTTCGCGTGGATATGCGGCTGCGGCCCTATGGGCAGAGCGGCCCCCTGGTGTTCAGCTGCGGTGCGCTGGAAGAGTATTACCAGAGTCAGGGCCGCGACTGGGAGCGGTACGCGATGGTCAAGGCGCGGGTCATAGGTGGCGACGGCGAGTGGGGCGATGGGGCGCGGCTAATGACCGTGCTACGGGCTTTTACCTATCGAAAATACATCGATTTCAGTGTTATTCAATCCTTGCGCGATATGAAAGCGCTGATTAACCGGGAAGTGCGGCGCAAAGCTCTGCACAACAACGTCAAGCGCGGTGCCGGGGGTATCCGGGAAGTGGAGTTCATCGTGCAGGCGTTTCAGCTGGTGCGCGGTGGGCGGGACCGGCGTTTTCAAAATCCCGTGCTGCTGGAGGTGCTGCCCCTGTTAGTGGCGGAAGGGCTGGTGACAGCACCGGATGCCACCGACCTGGAAACGGCATACGGCTTTTTGCGCAATGTCGAACATCGACTGCAGGGTTGGCGCGACGAACAAACGCAACAGCTGCCGCGCGATGTGCCGGGGCAAGCGCGTCTGGCACGGCTGATGGGATTTGAGAACGCGGCGGACTTTGATGCCACCCTCGCCCGGCATCGCCAGTGCGTACGAGACATTTTTAACGACGTCGTAGCGCAGGTGGGCGACGCACCAGATGTCGACGATGGTCAGCGCGAGGATCTGCGCTGCGCCGAGCAGGTCTGGTCAAGTCGCGCCGCCGATTCGACACCGCTGGCCAAGCTGGGGTTTGACCCGGCCGGGCAGGCGCTGGAAATACTGCATGGGTTGCGCGCGAGCTCAGCCGTAAAAGCGATGCAAAGTGATGCCCGGACGCGCCTGAACACATTGATGCCGCTACTTATCGGCGCCTGTGCCAAGGTCGATAACAGCGTCGAAACGCTACAGCGCACCCTGAAGCTGGTGGAAAGCGTGGCGCGCCGCAGCGCATATCTGGTCTTGCTGGCAGAAAATTCAGGGGCCCTTGAGCAGCTCGTGAGGTTGTGCGCAGCGAGCCCCTGGATCACCGCCGAGCTGTGCCGCCATCCGGCGCTACTGGACGAATTACTCGACCCGCGGGCGTTGTATACGCCGCTCGATAAAACGGTTTTGCAACATGAACTGCAACAACATCTGTTGCGGATTCCGGGGGAAGACCTGGACGGCCAGATGGAAGCGTTGCGCTATTTTCGCAGCGCCCAGGGGCTGCGCATTGCCGCCAGTGAAGTCAGCGGCGTGGTGCCGTTGATGAAAGTCAGTGATTACCTGACGTGGTTGGCGGAAATCATCCTCGATTATGCGTTGGTGCTGGCCTGGAAAAATCTTGTCGAACGGCATGGGCAGCCGGGTGATGTCGCACCCGGGGAGATGCCGTTTCTGATCATTGGATATGGCAAGCTGGGGGGCATTGAGCTCGGCCACAGTTCGGATCTCGACCTGGTATTTATTTACGACGCCGATGCAGATTTAAGTACCAGTGGGCCGCGCGAGGTCAGCAATGGCGTTTTTTTTGCACGACTTGGGCAGCGCATTCTGCATATTCTCGGTACGCGCACACCGTCGGGGGTCCTGTACGAGGTCGATATGCGCCTGCGGCCATCCGGCAACTCCGGACTGCTGGTAACTACGTTCGCAGCATTTGCCAAATACCAGCAGGAAAGTGCCTGGGTCTGGGAACACCAGGCGCTGGTGCGCGCGCGCGCAGTGACCGGAAGCGAGCGGTTGGCAGAGCAATTCAACGTCCTGCGCGAGGCGGTATTGACGCAGCAGCGGGATTCGCAGGTGCTGCAGCAGGCGGTGCGTGAAATGCGCATGAAAATGTTTGCCGAACACATGGGGGGCGGCGTTAATAGCGAGCTAACGAGCGAGATGTTTGACTTGAAGCAGGCGCGCGGAGGTATCGTCGACATTGAATTTATGGTTCAATTTGCGCTTCTGGCCCAGTCCCATCAGCATCCCGGTTTGACCCGCTGGACGGACAATATTCGACTTCTCGATGCGCTGGCCGAGTTCGGCGTGTTGTCGGCTGACGAAAAAGTAAAATTACAGGATGCGTACCGGGACTATCGGGTGGCGGCCCACCGACTGCAGTTGCAACAACGACCGGGACTTGTTCCGGCCGAGGAGTTTGTCGCGCAGCGGGCGGCAGTCTGTGCAATCTGGGAGCGCTTGTTAGGCGCGTTATAAAGGCTGTGCGTAACGTGCGAAGTGAAAAATTGAGGAGTTGTTGAATGTCGTTTGCCGATCGCGATGGTACTATCTGGTTTGACGGAGAACTGGTCCCCTGGCGGGAGGCCAAGGTACATGTACTGACCCACACCCTGCACTATGGCATGGGGGTGTTTGAGGGCGTGCGCGCCTATCACACTGAAAATAACGGCACGGCGATTTTCCGCCTTAAGGAACACACCAACCGTTTATTTGATTCCGCCAAGATTATCGGACTATCGCTACCCTTTGATCGCGACACATTAAATGAGGCGCAACGGCTGGTGGTGCGCGAAAACAATTTGAAAGAAGCCTATCTGCGGCCCATGGCGTTCCTCGGCTCCGAGGCGATGGGTCTGCGCGCCGATGGTTTGAGCACGCACGTTATCGTCGCGTCCTGGGCGTGGCCCTCGTATATGAGTCCGGATGCCCTGGAAAAAGGCATTCGAATTAAAACTTCGTCCTTTACGCGCCATCACGTGAATATTACCTTGTGCAAGGCGAAGGCCAACGGCAACTACATGAATTCCATGCTGGCGCTGCGCGAAGCCCTGCAATGCGGGTACGACGAAGCGCTGCTGCTGGATCCCGAGGGTTACGTCGCGGAAGGCAGTGGCGAGAATTTTTTCCTGGTCAAAAACGGTGTACTGTACACGCCGGAACTGACCTCCTGCCTGAATGGCATTACCCGCGCCACGGTTATCCAGTTGTCCGAGGAGCTCGGCTACGAGGTGCGGGAAAAACGCATCACCCGGGACGAAGTTTATATCGCGGACGAAGCCTTTTTTACCGGCACGGCTGCCGAAGTGCTGCCGATTCGGGAAATGGATAATCGGGTCATTGGCAGTGGTGTGCGCGGGCCGCTTACTGAACAGTTACAGAGTCTGTACTTTGACGCGGTGCGTGGACGCAATAGCGCCCATCCCGAGTGGCTAACGGCTATCGCAGACTGACGCGGAGCACAGAGCATGGGTTTGATCGGGTGGCCGGATAAACAATGACCGGTGAGTCCGTGAGTCAATCGCGGTTGCTCGTCATAGGCCCTTCCTGGGTGGGCGATATGGTCATGGCCCAGGCTCTGTTTAGCGCACTCAAAACAAAATTCCCCGACAGCGCAATCGATGTGCTCGCTCCGGCGTGGAGTGGGCCGTTACTGGGGCGCATGCCGCAAATCAGCGCTACTATTTCGATGCCGGTAGGTCACGGCAAGCTGGGGCTGTTAGCGCGTTGGCGGTTGGCGCAAACCCTGCGCGCCCGCGGTTACCGTCGCGCTGTTGTGCTGCCCAATTCGTTTAAATCCGCATTGATTCCCTTTTTTGCAGGTATTCCGGTGCGCACCGGGTGGCGCGGGGAAATGCGCTTTGGGTTACTTAACGACATTCGTTTACTCGACAAAAAACGCTATCCGTTGATGGTGCAGCGATTTGTGGCACTGGCTTACGCGGATCATGCAGCGTTGCCGGACGTCACACCTCGACCGCAGTTAACCACGGATCATGGACGTCTCCCCGAACTCTATAGTCGCCTGGGTTTACAGGGCGACAAGCCGGTTCTAGCGCTTTGTCCCGGCGCCGAATTCGGCCCCTCCAAACGCTGGCCCGCCCGCCATTTCGCCGCCGTGGCACAGGAATACATACGCCGTGGTTGGCAGGTCTGGTTGCTCGGGTCGGGGAACGACAGGTTGGTGGCGGACCAGGTGATCGCCAGCCTGCCAGCGGCGAGTCAGTCCGCAGCCAGCAACCTTGCCGGGCGCACCGAGTTGGTGGACGTCGTTGATTTGTTAGCTGTCGCGGGAGCGGTGGTGAGTAACGATTCAGGGCTGATGCATATCGCTGCGGCGCTACAGCGCCCGTTGGTGGCGGTGTACGGCTCCAGTTCACCCGCCTTTACACCACCCCTGGGGGATAACGTGGCGGTAGTGTCCATCCCGGTGGATTGTGGTCCGTGCTTTCAAAGAGAGTGTCCCCAGGGACACTTGAAATGCCTGAATGATCTGACGCCACAACGGGTACTCGACGCGCTCGCCACGCGCAGCGCGGCGGCTACGTCCGCTGTCGTGTCAGTTGTTAACCAGCGACCGTTATTATGAAGTGCGCACGGGTGTCGAGCGCCGCGCAACCCGTCGTCGTTGCGTGCACGACTGCTGGTGCAAGCCCGCAGTCAGGGTGGCGCAAATCAGTATGTAACTGCGGGTAACTGGGAATGTTGCGCTCCATTGACGAATTGAAAAGTGCGCCGATCGGTCTGCAAGCGCCGTTTGATATTGCCACGCCGGGGCGTGCGACATTGCACTGCGAACGGATTTATCGCCATCTGCCAGGCAGACGTCTGGTGTTTCGCGCTCGGTGGCACGACACGGACACGTTGGTTAAACTTTTTTTCCGCGCCAAGGATTTTGACCGTGAACGCGCAGGACTGCGGGCTATGGCCGCCGCGCAGATTCCCCATGCGGCGGAAATGTGGACGCTGATCGATTCCGCGGAAGAAAGCTATTTTCTCGGTAGCGAATTTCTCGACGACGCCGCGAGTTTGCAGGACTGTTACGCCGGCTTGTCCGCCAAACAATTGTTGCCACTGCTGCGCGACGCGCTGAGCATTGTGGGGCGGTTGCATGGTGCCGGCTGGATGCAGGCGGATATCCACCTCGACAATTTTTTGCTGAGTCGCGGCAAGCTATTCGCCATTGATGGTGGGGGTATGTCTGCGCTGGCGAGCGTTCCTGAAGATAATGTCGGTATGTTCTTTGCGCAGTTGGTACCTGACTACGATCGCTTGATCCCCGATGTCCTGGACGCCTATGGCGAGGGCGCGCCGTCGCTTGCAGCAGTCCAGGCCGCGACCATCCGTATGCGCGCTGTGCGTATCGCCAGGTATCTACAAAAATCCGTGCGCTCCTGTACGGAATTTTCAGTCAGCACGGATCGCCACCGATTTATCGCCATGCGCCGCGATATGGAAACCCGTCGCCTGACCAGGCTCATGGATGAACCGGACGCCGAAGTCGGTGGCGCAAGATTTTTAAAAAGAGGTAATACGGCCACCGTGATCAAGGTAGATTGCGAGGGCCAGGACCGCGTTTTGAAAATATACAATATCAAAAATTTTTGGCACGGCGTCAGTCGCTGTTGGCGTCCCAGTCGCGCCTGGGTGTCGTGGCAGAATGCCCACCGCTTGAAATTGCTGGGCGTGGCGACACCGTTAGCGGTGGCGCTGCGGGAAAACAGAGTGGGGCCGCTGCGCCGTGTGGCGTATTTGCTCACTGACTTTATCGACGGTGAGAACCTCGCGTCGTGGCTATTAAAAACCGACAGAAAGTCCATACCCGAGTGGCTCGATGGGGAGATTGTGCGTTTGTTTGATATTATGTGGTGCAGCAATGTGACGCACGGGGACATGAAGGCGACCAATTTTATGGTGTTTGCCTACCGTTTACATGTCATCGATCTCGACTCTATGTGCTGGCACGGCTCGCAACGTAAATTTATTGCAGCTTACAGGCGAGATCTAATACGCTTTTTGCAAAATTGGCAGGGTGAAACGCGCGAACATTTTGTGCAACTGCTACAACCGTTTGCGCAGCGCGCAGGCTTGTTATTCCCCCCTAACTAAGGTTGGCCAGTGGCAACGATTATTCTTGGACTATCTGGAGCGCTGAATCACGATCCGTCGGCGGCTATTTATGTGGACGCGAAGCTGGTTGCGGCCGCGGAAGAAGAGCGTTTCATACGCGATAAGCACGCGAAAGGCAAAATGCCTTACGAGGCAGCAAGATTTTGTCTGGAGTTTGCGGGCGTCAAGCCTCAGGACGTCGATGTGGTGGCCGTTCCTTTTGCGCCGATATCAATTTTATCCCCCGCCCGCTGGCATTTCGCACGTCGCTACTGGTATGCCCCTGATCGCGCCCTCGATGCAATTTTTAACGGTAACCGCCGTTATCGACGCTACCGTCAGCGCGTCTTCGATCTGCTGATTGAGCTGGGCATCGACCCCAAAAAAATTCAGTTTGAGCCAATCGAGCATCACCTGGCCCATGCGTCCAGCGCCTATCATCTAAGCGGTTTTAGCGAGAAAACGGCAATTATGGGGGTGGATGGCAAGGGCGAGTACGCCACCACATTTTTCGGTTACGGTGAAAATGGCAAGATCCATAAAATAAAAGAATTTTACGATCCCGATTCTCTGGGCGGTTTGTACGGCGCGATCACCGAATATCTGGGTTTTGAGATGCTCGACGGTGAATACAAAGTGATGGGGATGGCGCCTTACGGGGACCCCACAAAATACGATTTTTCGCGGCTGGTTGATTTTGACGGCAAGAATTTCACCATCAATACGCGCTACGTCAATACGGTTGGCCTGCGCCGCTACAAGGAAAACGGAGTCGGTTTTTATTTCAGCAAAAAGTTGACCGAGTGGTTGGGGCCGCGTCGAGTCGGCGATATGGCGGATGATCCCTATATTCACTATGCCGCCACCATACAGGCATTGTACGAGCAAATGGTATTAAAGCTGATGGATTATTACCTCGGCGATATTCTTCGGGAAACCGGCAAGCTGGCGTTTTCCGGTGGTGGAGCACTGAACGTCAAGTTAAATCAAAAAATTATTGCGCACCCCGATGTCAGGGAATTGTACGTGCAGCCGGCGTCTGGAGATTCCGGTACTGCTGTGGGGGCGGCTTCCTATGCGTTAGTCAAGCGCGGTATCGCGCCGGAAAAAATGGCGCACGTGTACCTCGGGCCAAAATATTCTAACGACGAGTGCGTGCTAGCCTGTGAGCGGCACGAACATAAGCCGCGTTATCAGATTATTGATCAGGTCCCCAAACGCATTGCAAAAATTCTTGCCGATGGCAATCCGGTAGCATGGTTTCAGGGGCGTATGGAGTTTGGTCCGCGGGCGCTGGGTGGGCGTTCTATCCTTGGGTGTCCAAGTGCGCCGGGAATCGCCGCGCGCATCAATGAGCAGATCAAGTTTCGCGAACGCTGGCGGCCATTTTGTCCGAGCATGCTGGACCGTGTTGCCCCGTTGATGTTCAAGACAGATCATCCCGCGCCATTTATGACGTTTACATTCGAAGTGGCGGAGGAGTGGAAAGCGCGCGTTCCGGAAGTCGTACACGAAGATGGAACAGCCCGCGCCCAGGCTCTGACCCGCGCACACAACCCGCGCTACTACGCGTTAATGGAAGAGATGGAAAAGCTGACTGGCAATGGTGTGGTGCTGAACACCTCGTTAAACCGACGGGGCGAGCCAATGATCTGTTCGCCAACGGACGCGCTGAATATGTTTTATGGATCGGATTTGCAGTATCTGATTATGGAAGATGTGTTGGTAACCAAATAGCAACAACTTCGATTGATCAACGTTCAGCGTGGCGCCACGAGATAAGCATCTACGCCTGGTGTGTTACCGGATGGGTGACAAGTAGTGGCTGATGGCACCGCTGACGCGCGCATCGTTATATCCGGCCGCAAGGTTGTCCTTATATTTTGCGAGGGCGGTTCTATCACTCGCGACCCGCAACAGGTGTCGGAAATTTCTTGCGCGCCGACGTTGGCTCAGGGGACGCCAGGCAACTTGCAGGTCGGAAATGTCGATAAGGCCCAACTGGTTGTCCGGCGTCAATACGATATTACCCAGGTGCAGGGAGCGAAAATAAATGCCTTTGTCGTGTAACGCGCGCACAAATGCGCCGAGCTGTTGGATGGCTGGCGCGTCGAGCGAGGCGGCGATGCTGCGCAGCGTGTTTCCGACCAGAGGTTGGTAACACACGGCGGAGCGCTGCAAGTCGGGAATGTCGTAGGTTGCAACCACCGCCACCGTGCGCACGCCGCGCGCAGCCAGCAGCCGTGCGTTGCGCACAAAGCGCCGTGCGTAAGAAAAAATTCGCGCCGAACTGAAAAAGCGTTTCACACGAAACAGCTTCAGGTAGTTGCCATTTGCGAGACGCAACACCTTGTCGCCGTGGGCATCTGCTTCGATAAGCGCTGCGTCGCGGGTTAATTCGAGATAGCGATTATGATCGATACGTTGCATAGCCTGGGCGCGCGACTCCGTGATACTGTGTGCGCAAGTGTAATGACTCCTGCTTGATTAGCAACATTCTTGATGGCGTTGCACAGTTTTATGGCGGCTTAGCGTCAAATAATTGTCCACATACTTACGGTATTTCAACGGTCCCAGATCCGGGGTTACAGTAGCGACAGGATAATAAAACACGCTCTCTGGATAAGCGCTCACAACAAGATGGGTGGGCAGAGAGTAGGTAATTAGCATAGCGCGGAGGGGGGCGAACATACCATGGGTCAGAGGGTATGGCGATCGCAATGGCAGATCAACGCCGAGCAAATTCCAGGTCGGCGCGATGGACCCCTTTGTATATTTTGACGAGGCATGCTCATTGCCGGGGGAGTTGGTCAGCAAGGGGCCAGCCAACGCAGTCGTGCGCACCTCGATACGCGGCGTCGGTTATTACCTGAAGCGGTATCGATGTGGCGGTAAATGGTTACGGCGGTGGTTGGGATCCAGTCGCGCCAGCGGAATGGCAAATCTACGCTTGTTTAGCGATCTTGGTATCCCCACACCGCCATTGGTAGCGTTGGTAGCGTTGGTAGCGTTTGCGGAGCAGCGGGACTTGCGCGGTGAGCGATGCGGTGTACCTGTCCTTCGCGAACAAACTGGTACGGTGGATTTGGCCACGCTTGCCCGCAGTCGTTGCCCGGAATTGAAATCGCGCTCGTGGGTGCAAAGGGTCGCGCATCAAATCGCCGACGCTGTGCGTAAACTGCACAATAGTTTTTGTCACAACGATCTCAAGTGGCGAAATATTCTGGTGACGCGGGATGCCGCACCTGCTGTCTATTTTATAGACTGTCCTTTCGGGCGATTCTGGCGGGGCGTTTTTTTAACGCGTCGGCTAATTAAGAATCTGGCCTGTCTGGATAAGGTGGCGAAGCGGCACCTGAATAGAACGCGGCGCCTCAGGTTCTATTTGTCCTACGTCAATAAAGCCACGTTGGATGGCCGGGATAAGAAAATCATACGGCAGGTGGAAGACTATTTCGGCGCTAGATAACGGCGCAAATAACTTTTTTTTGCGGTGAGATAGTGATAATCACATAACCAGCAAACACGTCTGTCGTAGTAAAATCCTGCGGAACCCAGCACAATACTGTCGCCAACCGCTCAACCAACACAAGTGACTGTTGCTATGCGTGCTCTGCTCGTCAAGCTGTCTTCCATGGGTGATCTGGTACAAGCCCTGCCCGCGCTGACGGACGCCTGGCGGGCGCGGCCGGACGTGCGTTTTGACTGGGTGGTGGACGAGGCGTTTGCGGAAATTCCGGCCTGGCATCCGGCGGTAGTTCGCGTTATCACCACCGCCCATCGGCGCTGGCGTCGACAACCGATCAGCGCGTGGCGCAGTGGTGCGCTCGAGGGTTTTTTAACGGCGTTGCGCCAGACTAAATATGCTGCGGTGATCGACGCGCAGACTAATTTTAAAAGTGCGACGGTAACCTGGCTGGCGCGCAGCGCCAACAAAATTGGACCCGATAAAGCGTCCGTGCGGGAGTGGGGTGCCCATTTTGCTTACCATAAAAAAATTCCCATCGAAAAAAATCAACTCGCCATCAGCCGCATTCGGCAGCTGTTTGCCGCCGCCCTCGACTACGAGCTGCCCGACACGCCACCCGATTTTGGTTTGCATGCGGTAGCGTGGCCGACAGCGGGTGTCACCCTGCCCGATGTACCGTATCTGGTGTTTATTCATAACGCCAGTTGGGCCAGCAAAGGTTGGCCCGAGGAATCTTGGCGACAGCTGCTGGCGTTGGCCGTACAGGCCGGGTATCGCGTGTTGTTGCCCTGGGGCGTGGAGGCAGAACGTCAGCAGGCGCTGCGCATTGCAGCGGGTTTTGGCGAGGCTCAGGTACTGCCGCGCCTGGCGCTCGGGCAATTGGCGGGTATTATAAAATCCAGTCGAGGCGCGGTCTGCGTGGACACCGGGCTGGCGCACCTGTGTGCGGCGTTGGGGATGCCAACGGTGACACTGTACGGGCCTACAGATCCCCATCTGATTGGTGCAACCGGGTACAATTCCGTGCATATAAGCGCCGAGGGTTTTGCCTGTATGCCATGCTACCGTCGCGAGTGTGCAGTGGAGGGGTATCGCGGTCCGCAAGCTCAATGTCTGAAAGGTATCGCGCCGCAGCGGGTATGGGCGGCGCTGCAATTGCAGTTACGCGACAGCGGGGCAACTAATCTCGCGGCTGACCCCAACAACTCGTGTTGAGTATGATTGTTTAACGGTAGATTACAAACACCCATGAAGTCGTGCACCTATGAAGTTGTGGAAAATCGAACGCCAAAATATGGCGTGATAAACGGAGTAGCCCCGTGAAAAGCACACTACCGCGCTTTGACAAGGCCCAGATTCTGATCGTTGGCGATCTGATGCTGGACCGTTATTGGCACGGCATGACGTCGCGCATTTCTCCCGAGGCGCCGGTGCCAGTGGTCAAAGTGGAGCAGATCGAAGACCGTATCGGCGGTGCCGGCAATGTGGCGCTTAACGTGGTGTCGCTGGGAGCCGGGGCCGCGTTGGTGGGGGTGGTGGGCAATGACGAAGCGGGTGGCGTACTACAGGAGCGGCTGCATGCGGCCGGTATCCATACCGATCTGCACCGTTCCAGCGGAAAACCCACAATTACCAAATTAAGAGTGATTAGTCGCCACCAGCAGTTACTGCGTCTCGACTTTGAAGAAAGTTTCGCAAATGAGGATGCAGATGCGTTGCCCGCCAAAGTAGCGAGTCTGCTGGGTGGCGTCGGTGTGCTGGTGTTATCGGACTATGCCAAAGGCGCGCTGCAGGATCCGCAGACACTGATCGCCGCAGCGCGGCGGGCCGGGGTGCCGGTGCTGGCCGACCCCAAGGGGAGTGATTTTACGCGCTACGCCGGGGCGACGTTACTGACGCCAAATCTTCAGGAATTTGAAGCAGTGGTTGGCCGCTGTAGCGGCGAGCAGGAGTTGATAGAGCGGGGGCTCGTGCTGCTTGAGCAGCTACACCTGGAGGCGCTACTGATCACCCGCGGGGAACAGGGCATGACCCTGTTGCGCCGCGATGCCCCTGAATTACATTTGCCCGCGCGGGCGCGGGAGGTGTTCGACGTCACTGGCGCAGGCGACACGGTAATTGCTGTGCTGGCGGCAGCGATCGCCGCAGGTTCGCCCCTGCCCGAGGCGGTTGCGCTGGCCAATATTGCCGCCGGTATTGTCGTGGGTAAATTGGGAACGGCAACCGTGAGCGCGCCCGAGTTACGCCGTGCGGTGCAACGGGAGCAGGGGTCCGAGCGCGGCGTTGTTAATCACGAGCAGCTACTGGTGGATATCGCCGATGCCCGCGCCCACGGGGAAAAAATTGTTTTTACCAATGGGTGTTTCGATATTTTACACGCGGGCCATGTGGGTTATCTCGAACAGGCGCGCAAACTGGGTGATCGACTGATAGTTGCGGTCAACAGTGATCAGTCGGTTACCCGTCTGAAGGGCCCCGGCCGCCCCATCAACAGCGAAGGGCGACGCATGGCGGTGCTGGCGGGCCTCGAAGCGGTTGACTGGGTTATTGCGTTCGCCGACGACACCCCCGAGCGATTGCTGGAAAGTCTTAAACCGGATGTGCTGGTGAAGGGCGGCGACTACACCCGGGAGCAGGTGGTTGGCTGGCAAATAGTCGAAGGTTACGGCGGCGCGGTACAGGTTCTGGATTTTCTCGACGACTGCTCCACCAGTGCGATTGTTGAGAAAATACAAAAGAAATAAATAAAGGCTGAGTTTTTTGTCAGTGGTTAGATAAAAAACCAGCTTTTGCGTTGATTGCCCGCATTTCCAGGTTTGCTCGCGCTGCTAATGAACACTGCCGCGCGTCACCCGCGCGACATGTTGCATGGCGCTGTCGGTACGCTCCCCGACTGAACCACGCAGTTCGATCAACTCGACCCCCAGATGGCGCACCAGTTTTACCATGGTCTCTTCGATATCGGCGCGGTGCTGTTCGGAGTGGGGCCGTTTGCCATCCAGTTGCAGGGCGATTTCCACGGGCAGGAAAAAAAGTAAATCAAACTGGCCTAAATACCAGGGCAGGAGCTGCTCAATCGCCGCTTTAAGATGCGGGTTTTTGGGTCCCTCGGTATGCAGATATGCGGCGTAATCGAGTAGCGTGCGATCGTAGAGCATCAGTTGATTGCGGGGCTGCTCCAGGCGCCGCAGGTGCTCGCCTAGCAGTAGATAATAAATATGGTCCGCGCTGAGTGGTGGTTGGGTCTGACCCAGCAATGGGCGCAACACATCGATGGGTTCCACCAGAGTCTTGACCTGCACGCCTTCGACCCGCAGTGCGTCGCCAAGGGTTGTGGCGAGGGTGGACTTACCGGAGCAATGGCTACCGGATATGCCAATCCGCCACCCGTCCTTTTTGCAACCCCCCTTGGTCATAAGGTGTCCGCTGCTAGTGCGTGGGTTAACGCCTCGATGTTGTGGCGTAAGTGCTCTGGGTTAAGGGTGCCGATGATGGCGCTGGTTACGCCCGTCTGTGCGAACAGCTGCTGAAATGTTTGCTCAATGGCAGCATTGTTGGCAGGGCTGGCGGTGCTGACGAGATGTCCGCTGGCCAGGGCTTTTTTGATTAGCACCCCCTTGTGATGGCGCGCGCAATAATCGATCACCGGTTCCTGATCCCGCTCCCGCAGGTTCCACGCCACCATCACCAGGTCGCATTGTTGTGCCGCCAGCAGCCCTCCCGGCACAGTTTTGGTGGACATGCCAAAGGCGCGAATTTTCCCGGCCTGTTTCAGTTCCGCCAGAACATCCAGTGTGCCGTGGTGGCGAATAATGTCTTGGTCCGCGCCGTTGGAATGTACCAGTACGATATCGAGTACGTCCCGTTGCAGGCGGCGCAGACTGCGCTCGACGCTAAACCAGGTATGTTCGGCGCTAAAATCATATTGTGACTGGCCGTCGACGAACTCTTCGCCCACCTTGGTACAGATTAGCCAATGGTGACGCTGGTGTTTTAACGGCCCTTGAAACAGTTCGCCAACACGGGTTTCGCTGCTGCCGTAGGCGGGTGCGGTGTCGAGCAGATTAATACCCAGATCCTGCGCCAGCGACAATAGCTGCGCGGCCGCCTGATCGCTGGGCAACGCAAAATCGCCGGGATATTTTACTCCCTGGTTGCGGCCCAGCTTGACCGTGCCGAGTCCCAATGCGCTGACGGCGATACCCGTCGCGCCAAGTTCTCGTTGGGGAATCAACGCGGACCTCCAAATGCCTGTTGCCACGGTGTGGCGGCCAGAGGGGGCGCGGCGAGGGGCAGATCCACTGCGGCTAATCCGGATGCAGTACAGCCTTTGTCCGCTAAAAGTGTTAAAACCTGGGCGGCAAGATTGGGCGCCAGTGTCATTTTGGTGGGCCAGGTGGCGATAACGTTCGCACAATCGCTGGCCCAGCGGGCGAACGCCTGATCCGGGCGTGCAAAATTGCGTTGTAACGGTTCCGCACGATCTACTTTGAGAGTTGCCCACTGCGCGCTGCCAAGCTCGACCCACGGCATTAATTCCGTCAATTCCCGCTGCGCATGGGCGATCAGTTCGCTGGCGTTTTGCTGGGCTCCGCGCTCTGCGAGGCTGCCCCCCAGATACCAGACCTGGCTACCGTCGCCACCGGGGTGGCTGGAAATGGTTAGTCGCGGCACGCTCTCCACGCCCAGGCAGTGACCATAAAAGCTGTGTGGATGCTGGTGCCTGACCATCACCTGCTGCAGCGGGCGACGCTGCATGCGCGGCTGCGCGGCGCCCAGGCTGGCGAGTAGTCCGGCATTGCCCTGTCCGGCGCACAGTACAAATGCGTCGGCCTGCAACTGGCATGGCCGGGCCGGGTCGTTCAGGTTCAATGCCGTATGGCCGTTGGCGAGTTGTGCCCAGGTGGCCTGTTGCCAGTCAAGCAAAAAAATGCGCTCGCGATAGTTGTCCGCCAGCGCCCGGACAACGGAGGGCACGTCGAGCACAATATCCACCAATTTGTACAGGTCGCCTTTGAACCGGGCCTCCTGAAAAAGCGCGGGTCGCTCGGCGGCGGCCACGCGCTCGACGCGGCCGCGAGTCGCTTTACTGCCGAGAAAGGTCGCCATGCGGGAGGTGACGCTGGCGCTGGACCACAAATAAAAATGATCGCTGAGGACCCGCGCCCCACGCAAATCCACGTCACCCTGCCCGGCCAGACAGTTGCGCCAGTGCTCGGGCATATCCGCAACCGCCTGCGAGGCGCCGCTTAACGCGCCTCCCAGAGTGTATTTGATGCCGCCGTGAATCATGCCCTGGCTGGCTATGGTCTGTTCGCTACCGAGAGCTTTGTGTTCCAGTAACACAGCGTTATACCCTGCCCTGCACAGGCGATTGAGCAGCCACAACCCCGCCACACCCCCGCCAATAATGGCGATGTCGACACAAACCGTTGGGCGCTGGTGATCGGGCATAACAATTCTCACGCGTGGCACGGTAGTATACCGGGTTTGCGGCGCTCTTTTGCCGCGCCGACCCACTGCCGCGGCCCTGTCGTGAGAAACAAAGAAGGAGCAACTTTGGCGCGCTTTTTTTACAGTCTGTTGTTTTATCTGATTACCCCGATAGTGCTGCTGCGCCTGTTGTGGCGGGCGCGCAAAGCACCGGCGTACGCGCGCCGCTGGCGCGAGCGTTTTGGTTGGGTGCCGCGAGTGGCCGGCGGCAAACAGGTGATCTGGGTACATGCCGTTTCGGTCGGTGAGACGGTTGCCGCCGCACCCCTGATCAACACTTTACTGCAACGCTATCCGCAGGCGGTGGTGGCAGTCACCACCATGACACCGACGGGCTCGGAACGGGTGGAGGCGCTGTTTGGCACCCGTGTCTACCACGCTTACGCGCCCTACGATTTACCACTGGCGTGGCGCAGTTTTTTGCGCCGCGTTGTGCCGAGCCTGTTGATTATTATGGAAACGGAGCTCTGGCCCAATATGATTTACGCCTGCCGCAAACGCGCTATTCCGGTGGTGGTGGCCAATGCCCGGTTGTCGGAAAAATCTGCGCAAGGTTATAAAAAAGGTGGTTCGCTCACACGCGCTATGCTGCGTTCTCTGACTGTCGTGGCCGCGCAAAATAGTACGGACGGCCAGCGTTTTGTGGGCCTGGGTGTGGCGCAAGCGGCGTTGCAGATCACCGGTAATCTGAAGTTCGACGTCGAACTCGACACGCCGATGCGGCAGCGGGCGCTGGCATTGCGCGAGCAATGGCGGGGCTTGACTCGGCGCCCGGTGTGGCTGGCAGCGAGTACGCACCGCGGCGAAGACGAGCTAATACTGGATGCGTTCGCGCGCATCCGCACGCAACAGCGACAACTGTTACTGGTGCTGGTGCCGCGCCATCCAGAACGGTTTGATGAAGTCGCCGCCCTGTGTGCAGCGCGACAGTACCAGGTCTGTCGACGCAGCGCGGGGGTACTTCCGACGGCCGACGACGAGGTGTTGCTCGGCGATACAATGGGAGAGTTGGTGTCGTTTTTCGGTGCCTGTGATCTGACCTTTGTGGGTGGTAGTTTGCTGCCCATCGGTGGACACAATCTGATCGAGCCAGCGGCCTGGGGAATTCCGGTGCTGACGGGGCCGCATTTATTTAATTTTGCGGAGGTGGCGCGGGTGTTGCAGGACGCGGATGCGCTGGCAATTTGTCATAACGCCCACCAGATTGCACAACGGGTTATGGAATTGCTGGATGATCCCGATGCCATGGAGCGCATGGGGCAGGCGGCCATGGGTGTGGTCGCCGCCAATCGCGGCGCGCTAAACAAAACCCTGACTATTGTTGATGGACTGTTGGCACCGCGCTAGCTTTGCCCACCACGAGGGAGGGATCGAGCCACGCGTTTAGTTGGCCGATATCTTCCGGACTTAGTTGACCCGCCACTTCCTTAAGTTGCAGCATGCTGGCAATGTAGTCGTAGCGTGCATTGGCGTAGTTGCGCTCCGCCCGATGCAGTGTGCGTTGCGACAATAATACGTCGACGATATTGCGCGTGCCAACCTCGTAGCCAGCCTGGGTCGCGTCGAGGGCACTGCGGGCGGAGGTAACCGCCTGATTGCGCGCTTTGACGCGGGCCGCATTGGTCACCACCTTCAGATGCAGTGAACGCGCCTGCTGTGTGGTATTGCGGGCGCTGTACTGGTACTGCTCTTCGGCGGCAATAAACTGCTGATGGGCCTGACGGCGCTGCGCGCTGATCAGGCCACCGCTAAACAGCGGCGCATCTAGCCGTACGGATATCACTGTGGGTTCGTTGTCCGCGAAAAAAGGTTCCTTGTTGCCGGTTGAGTCGCGGGTAAATACGCCGTCCGTATGACTGTTGGTGTAGGACAGATTGGCGCTCACCCTGGGTAGATGCTCGGCTTTGCTGGCTTTGGCGTTTTGCGCGGCGGCGGTCATGCGGTGTTGGGCCACTTGCAGCGCGAAATTATTGCCACTGGCAAATTGCACCCAGGCCTCCGGGTCCCGTGGTTCGGGCTCCACGACTGGAAAGCCAGCGGTGAGCCCCGCCAGTTCCCGGTGCGGCTGTCCGGTCAGCACCTCCAGGCTTTCGAAGGCGATATCCAGAGCGCTGGTGGCTTCCAGCGCATTGACCGCCGCTTCATCGTAGACCGCCTGGGCTTCGTGCACATCGGTGATGGGCAGCAAACCCACCTCGAAGCGCTCTTTGGTTTGCTCGAGCTGACGCCCGATCGCCCGCTGTTCGGCCCGCGCTGAGCGCAGATCTTCACTGGCGCGCAATGCGCCGAAGTACGCGTCCGCGACGCGCAGGATCAATTGCTGTTGTTCGGCCGCAAATTGTGCCGACGCTTCCCGATCCAGTGCCTGACCCTGTTTAAACGTAAACCAGGCGGGCAGGTCAAACAGAGGCTGTGAAAGGGAAACCATGTAGGTTTCGGTTTCGTCGTCGTTTTCGCCCTTATTGGACGGTCGGAATGTTTCGCTAAGCACCCGCGCGCTACTGGTGTCGCCCTGGCCGTCGGCGTATTCCGCCGAGGCGGTGATCTGCGGTAACAAACCCGCGCGGGCGATGGGCAGTGCCTCCTGGTCGGCGCGGTAGGTGGCTCGCGCCGCCCGCAGTTGCGGGTCATTGCCGAGCGCGAGCTGGTAAATGTCCGCCAGGGAATCGGCGCTGGCATAGGTGAGCGGCGCCATGTTTAAAACGACAACGCAAAACGCGCGGTTGAGCACATTATTCATGGGTTGTTCCGTTATGAAACCATTGTTAGAGGCACGGCAGGGCCGTTGGCGAGCGTGTTCGGTGCAAGTCTAGCAGATCACCGCCCGCTACGGTATTTTGGTGGACAGCAATTTGCCTGCCCGCTAGAGTGCAGGCACGGCGCCGGAACAGGCGCGATGTAGCGGAGTCATGAGAGAGGCGATGAGTGACGTTAAAACGGAGCACTACGGAATCGGGGATTATCGGGTTGACGACCTGCAGGAACTGTATCGGGGCTTTTTCACTTTACAGCGCGCCCGCTTGCAGCATCGCCTGTTCACCGGGGGCTGGGGCGATACTATTACGCGGGAAGTGTTGCGGCGCGAGCCGGCGGTAGGCGTGCTCCTGTACGACCCTGCACATCGCCTGGTGGGGTTGGTAGAGCAGTTTCGGGTCGGCGCTCTGGACAGACCCGCTGGACCCTGGCTGCTGGAAGTTGTCGCAGGTATTGTCGACAGCGGCGAACGACCGGAACAGGTAGCCCGACGGGAGCTGCGGGAAGAAGCGGGAATAGATGCGGTGAGCTTGTATTCGATCTGTGAATATTTCGTTAGTCCCGGCGGCAGTAACGAGCATATGACGTTATTTTGCGGTGTAACCAGTCTGGCTGGCAAAGGCGGTATCTACGGCCTGCCGGGAGATGGGGAGGATATTCGCTTTCATGTGTTCGAGGAAGCGGCGGCATTTGCCGCGCTGGCGAATGGGCGCTGCGATAACGCAGCCACCATCATCTGTTTGCAGTGGCTGCAGTTGAACCGCGAACGATTGCACAGTGACGGGCTTGGCAGTCTGGGGTGAATCGGGTTAACAGGCTGATCAAATTGTGGGGTAAGAGGTAGTGTCGCGATTGAAGTTACGTTACAAAGTTGATCTCAAAGGCTTTATGGCCGAGTGCGCCACAAATTATATGCGGTTGCGCAAGCTGTTTCCGGCACTCGCGCAGGTGGACTGCAGGTGTATTGGTCTGCGGACGGGTGCAGGGGACGTCGCAGAACAGGGCGAAATGGTGGTGATTACGGTGTTGGAAAGAACCCGTTACACCACACTGCTCGCGATCGCATCTCAGGGTGGGGATCGCCCCCGCTGGTGGCCGACACCGGTCATGCAGGTGCGGCTGTATCACGATGCGCGACTCGCGGAGGTGGTCGCCTGGGATCGTGAATTACGGGTGTACCCGAAAAACGGGTACCCCAATGAGCGGATGCAACAGCCGGATGAGAAATATCAATGGAATCGTTATCTCGGGGAGTGGCTGGCGAACTGTATCGAACATGGTTACGCTGTAGAGCAGGACTTTCCCAGCGTGGTGACCGAATAAAAGTATTCCTGTCGAGCCGTTAGTCCCGTTACGCGAGCGGCGTGCACGGGGCTGGCTGAGGAGAATAAATTGCAGACCCGTACCCGGCGGATTGTCCAGATCACTGACCCGCATATCGGTGAAACCCGCGATCACACATTAGCCGGTATCCGTACTTACGAAAGTTTCAGCCAGGTGTTGGCCGCTGTCGCCGCCGCGCAGACAGCGCCGGAATTGTTGATGGTGACAGGGGATATCGCTGCCCTGGGTACCCACAAGGCGTATCAGCTGTTTACCGAGCAGATCACTTTTTTCGAAATACCCTACGCCTGGCTACCGGGTAACCACGACGATTTTGCGGTGATGCAGGACGGTATTCAGGCTTCTCCGTACTGGCCAGTTCTGGAGCTGGGCGACTGGCGCGTGATTTCGATCAATACCGCGGTATCCGGGCAGGTGGGCGGCCATCTGGTAGCGGACGAATTGTCCTTTCTCGACAGTACCCTGCGGCGCGATGCGGATAATCCCACGGTGGTATTTATGCATCACCCGCCGCTGCCGGTGGGCTGTGACTGGCTCGATAAACAACGTATCGCCAATGCCGACGCGTTGCATAAGTTGTTGGAAAAACATCCGAATGTGCGCGCCATTTTCACCGGGCACGTGCATCAGCACAAAATGTTGCAATGGGCCGGCATACCGATCTACACGACGCCCTCCACCTGTTTTCAGTTTGCGCCCAACAGCCCGCATTTTGCACTGTCAAACGATCCTCCCGGCTATCGCTGGATCGATTTGCACGACGATGGCCGACTGGATACGGGCGTTGAATATCTGCAGGATTTTGCGCAGAAAGTAGACCATCGCACTGGCGGCTATTAAGGGTCGCGTCCGGCGCCGCTGTGCCGCTATAATCCCCGCGTAGTTCGCGGCGGAAGGTGGCCATGGCGTCACTGCTATACATTCACGGTTTCAACAGTTCTCCTCAATCCCACAAGGCTATCGTTACCGGTCGCTGGTTGGCGCGGCATTATCCCGAGGTGGATTTTCTGTGCCCGCCGTTGAGCCTTTTTCCACAGGCAGCCATGACCTCTCTGGAGCAAGTGTTGAGTGAGCAGGGTGATGATGTGTATCTGGTGGGCAGTTCCATGGGCGGATTTTACGCCACCTGGCTCGCGCAGCGGCATACCTGTAAGGCGGTGTTGATAAATCCCGCGGTGGCGCCCTGGCGGGGCAGGAACTATTTACTCGGTGAGCAAATCAACTATCACACCGGCGAGCGTTGCGTGTTTGAACAGCGGCATCTAGAGGCATTACAGGCGTTTGACGTCCCCTGCCTCAAGCATCCGGAACAGCTCAGGGTATTACTGCAAACCGGCGACGAAGTGCTGGATTATCGTCTGGCGCTCGAAAAATACCGTGCTTGCGAAACCCTGGTGGAGCGCGGCGGCGACCACAGCTTCCAGGATTTTGAACGACACCTTCCCGATATCATGGCGTTTTTCTGCGGGACTAACTATCAATCAGCACGCGGGTGACGATGAGCAAATATAATTCGGAAGATATTGAAGTACTGACCGGTCTGGACCCGGTGCGCAAGCGACCGGGCATGTACACCGACACCAGTCGACCGAATCATCTAGCCCAGGAAGTGATCGACAACAGCGTCGACGAGGCGCTGGCCGGGCACGCACGCAAAATCGATGTGGTTCTGTATCGCGACGGCTCACTGGCGGTCGCGGATGACGGTCGTGGCATGCCGGTCGACCTGCATCCGGAACAGCGCAAACCCGGCGTCGAGGTTATCCTGTGTACGCTGCATGCCGGGGGTAAATTTTCCAATAAAAACTACCAGTTTTCCGGCGGCCTGCACGGCGTCGGTGTGTCGGTTGTTAACGCGTTATCTCAGAGCCTGGAGGTGCTTATTCGCCGCGACGGCAACCTGTATCGTATGGCTTTTGCTGGTGGTGACAAAGTGTCCGAGCTGGAAGTGGTCGACACCTGCGCAAAACGCAGCACCGGTACGGAGTTGCGTTTTTATCCGGACCCTAAATATTTTGATGTGATCAAATTTTCGGTGTCGCGCCTCAAGCACGTCTTGCGGGCCAAGGCCGTCCTGTGCGCGGGGCTTGAAGTGTCATTCCGGGACGAAAATACCGGAGAGCAGGAAGCCTGGTGCTATGCGGACGGCCTGCAGGATTATCTCGCCGCCGCCACGCAGGGTTGGGAGACGGTGCCACGGCAGGTGTTTGTGGGCAGTTTTGCGGCGGAAACGGAAGCTGTTGACTGGGCCGTTCAATGGCTGCCCGACGGCGGGGAGTTAACCCAGGAAAGCTACGTAAACCTGATTCCCACCGTTCAGGGCGGCACACACGTCAACGGCTTTCGTTCTGGCTTGCTGGAGGCGATGCGGGAATTTTGTGAGATTCGCAGCCTCCTGCCGCGCGGCATCAAATTGGCCCCGGACGATATCTGGGACAGGTGCTGTTACGTGCTCTCGTCGAAGCTGACCGAGCCACAGTTTTCCGGGCAAACTAAGGAGCGCCTGTCGTCCCGGGAAGCCGCCGCGTTTATATCTGGAATTGTCAAAGATGCCTTCAGTTTATGGCTCAACCAGCATATTCAGGAGGCGGAAGCGCTGGCGGAGCTGTGTATTGGTAATGCGCAGCGCCGCATGCGCGCCAACAAGGCCGTGGCGCGCAAAAAAATTACCTCGGGGCCGGCGCTGCCGGGCAAGCTGGCGGATTGTTCGAGTAACGCGCCGGATCAATCAGAGCTATTTTTAGTGGAGGGCGATTCCGCCGGAGGTTCGGCCAAGCAAGCCAGGAGCCGGGAATTTCAGGCCATCATGCCGCTGCGCGGAAAAATTTTGAACACCTGGGAACTCGACAGTCAGGATATTCTCGCTTCGCAGGAAGTGCACGATATCTCCGTGGCGATTGGGGTCGACCCCGGCAGCGCGGATTTAAGCAGGCTGCGCTACCACAAAATTTGTATTCTGGCGGATGCCGATTCCGACGGTGCGCATATAGCAACGTTGATCTGCGCACTTTTTTTACGCCATTTTCGCCCGTTGGTTAGCGCCGGTTATATTTACATCGCGATGCCGCCACTGTTTCGCGTGGACGCAGGCAAAGAGGTTTTTTACGCCCTGGACGAGTATGAGAAGCAGGGAATTCTGGATCGCATCGAAGCGGAAAAAAAGCGCGGCAAAGTGCAGGTCACGCGCTTCAAAGGGCTTGGCGAAATGAATCCGTTGCAGTTGCGTGAAACGACCATGGCCCCGGACACCCGTCGCCTGGTGCAATTATCGTTGGAAGCTGGAGATGATACGGATGAATTGCTCGATATGTTGCTGGCCAAAAAACGCGCTGGCGATCGCAAGGCCTGGCTCGAAGAAAAGGGCAGCCTCGCCGAAACGGGCTAGTCGGTCGCTGCGCGGGTTGCCCTGTGAATAACCCGCGCGATCGCAGTAATCCCCCGAGTGCAAATGAGTGATCACAGTTAAGCCAAATATTATCGCAACAGGCGCAGGATCAAATGACCACGACTAATTTATCGGAAGAACGCGTAGCGCTGCGGGATTACGCCGAAAAATCCTATCTCGATTATTCGATGTACGTCATTCTCGACCGGGCGCTGCCGCATATTGGCGACGGGCTCAAACCAGTGCAGCGACGCATTATCTACGCGATGAGCGAGTTGGGCCTGCACGCCACGGCCAAACACAAGAAATCCGCGCGCACGGTGGGCGACGTGATTGGTAAATTTCATCCCCATGGGGACAGTGCTGCCTACGAAGCGATGGTGCTGATTGCGCAGCCGTTTTCCTATCGCTATCCATTGGTGGACGGACAGGGCAACTGGGGCTCCGCGGACGATCCCAAATCCTTTGCGGCCATGCGCTACACCGAGTCCCGGTTGGCGCCCTATGCGGATTTGTTGCTGGCCGAACTGGATCAGGGCACCGTGCAGTGGCAACCCAACTTCGACGGCACCCTGGAGGAGCCCACGGTATTGCCGGCCCAGGTGCCTAACGTGTTATTAAACAGCGTGGCTGGCATTGCCGTAGGTATGGCCACGGATATTCCGCCCCACAACCTGCGGGAGGTGGTGAGCGCCTGCCTGCGGTTACTGGAAGCGCCGAAATCTACGGTCCGCGAGCTGTGCGAACATATTCAGGGGCCGGATTACCCCACCGAGGCAGAAATTATTTCTTCGCGGGAAGAGATTATCAGCGCCTACGAAACCGGGCGCGGCTCGGTAAAAATGCGTGCTGTATGGACCCGGGAAGATGGCGATATTATCGTCACGGCCCTGCCCTTTCAGGCGTCGCCCGCCAAGATACTGGAGCAGATAGCCCAGCAGATGCAGGCCAAAAAACTGCCCATGGTGGCCGATTTGCGCGACGAATCAGATCACGAAAATCCCACTCGGCTGGTGATTGTTCCGCGTTCCAATCGTATCGACCTGGGAGCCCTTATGGGGCATCTTTACGCCACCACTGATCTGGAACGCAGTTACCGCATCAATCTCAATATGATTGGTCTCGACGGGCGTCCCGGAGTGCGGACCTTGCCTGAGATCCTCGGCGCGTGGCTCCAGTTTCGCCTGGCGACAGTACGGCGGCGCCTGGAGTTTCGTCTCGAGAAAGTGCTGGCGCGGTTGCACGTGCTCGACGGTTACCTGATTGCCTTTCTCAATATCGACGAAGTGATCGCCATCGTGCGCACCGAGGACCAGCCGCGGGAACAGCTTATGGCCCGCTTCGAACTTAGCCAACAGCAGGCCGACGCGGTGCTGGATTTAAAGTTGCGCCAGTTGGCCCGACTGGAAGAAGTTAAGCTGCGCGCCGAACAGGATGAATTGTCGACCGAGCGCGCAACCCTGGAAAAAATACTTGGTTCGGCACTGCGATTGAAAAAATTGGTCGCGAGCGAATTGCAACAGGTCGCCGAAAAATTTGGCGACCCACGCCGTTCGCCGCTGGTGGCGCGGGCCGAAGCCCAGGCTTTCACCGATATAGAGTTGCTGACGTCCGAAGATGTGACTGTGGTGTTGTCGGAGAAGGGCTGGATTCGCGCCGGCCGCGGACACGATATCGATGCGGCTGCACTTAGCTACAAGTCGGGGGACCAGCTATTGGCGGCCGCGCGGGGCAAAAGTAATCAGAACGTTATCCTGCTGGACTCCACCGGCCGTACTTATGCCCTGCCCGCGCACACGCTTTCGTCGGCGCGAGGTCAGGGTGAGCCCGTCACCGGGCGCGTAAATACAGCCCCCGGCGCGACGTTTTGCGGCCTGGTGCTCGGGGATAATCAGACCCGGGTGTTGCTCGCGACCGATGCCGGCTACGGTTTCGTGGCCGCCATCGCTGATTTATATACCAAAAACCGTTCCGGAAAAACCTGTCTCAGTGTGCCCAAAGGCGCCCGTGTACTGCCTCCAGTGGTGTTGGCCGAAGCGGAAAATAGCGTTGTGGTTGCGCTTAGTAACGAGGGCCGAATGTTGGTGTTCCCGCTCGCTGACTTGCCCCTGCTGGCGCGGGGCAAGGGTAATAAAATTATTGGTATTCCGGCTGCGCGGCTGCAGGCGCGGGAAGAGTACATGCTGGCGGTGGTGGTGGTTGCCGAGGGCCAGCAATTGATTGTGCACTCCGGCAAGCGCCAGTTGAACCTCGGCGTCAAGGATCTGGAGTACTACCGCGGGGAGCGGGGCCGCAGGGGCAGCAAGCTGCCGCGCGGGCTGCAAAAAGTAGACCGCGTGGTGGTCAGCGCTAAAAATTAGAAATCAGCGGTCACGGTTAATCGTTTCTTCAATGTTACCGGTGGGTTAAATTCCGCCGCTATTGTCGTACTATACCCAGCAGGCTCCAGCCGTCGATAGAGCGCTCGGGTGCAGGCTACGCGCGGCGCGAACGGGCCAGTCACCTGCTGGAGTGTAACTGGACAGGCGTCGCTCATCAGACAGGAGGGTAATTTTGGACACCACAAAAACGCAACCGCTGGCCGATTCGAAGCGCGGTGTGCAAGCAGATACTGCGGACGAGTTCAGGGCACAGACGCGCCAGTGGCTGGCGAGCAACTGCCCCCAGTCCATGCAAAAACCGTTGGAAGACTTCGACGACCGTTGCTGGGGCGGGCGTCGCTGTGTGTATGCCAGCGATGACCAGCGAGTTTGGCTGGAGCGCATGGCCGCGCGTGGCTGGACCGCACCGGAATGGCCGCTGGAGTACGGCGGTGGTGGGCTGAATAAGGAACAGGCAAAAATTTTGCGGGAAGAGATGGAGCGCATTGACGCGCGCCCCCCACTCAGCAGTTTCGGACTGTGGATGATCGGTCCGGCCATATTAAAGTACGGTTCCGATGCTCTGAAAGAGCAACATATACCACCCATTGTGCGTGGCGAAATTCGCTGGTGTCAGGGTTACAGTGAGCCCGGCGCTGGCTCGGATCTGGCCAGTTTACAGACCCGTGCGGAGGACCGTGGCGATCATTTTATCGTCAACGGTCAAAAAGTCTGGACGTCCTATGCCGATCAGGCGGACTGGATGTTCTGCCTGGTGCGCACCGCCCGGGACGCCCCCAAGCATCTCGGCATCAGCCTGGTGTTGTTTGATATGGAAACGCCGGGGGTGTCCACTCGCCCAATCAAACTGATTTCCGGAAAATCACCGTTTTGCGAAACCTTTCTCGACGATGTGCGCGTGGAAAAAAACCAGGTGGTTGGCGACATTAACAAGGGCTGGGAAATCGCCAAGTATCTGCTCACCCACGAGCGCGAGATGATCGGTAACCTCGGCAAGAATACCGCGGGAGCGAAAAGCCTGAGTGAGTTGGCAGTCGCCGCCATCGGTGTCGACGGCGGCGCATTGCGCGACCCCTCGCTGCGCGAGGCGGTAGCCCGTTGGGAAGTGGATATGTGCGCTTACGAACTCACCGCAGAGCGGGTCATCGATGAGGCCAGAGCCGGTCAGGGTGTGGGCGCTGCGTCGTCGGTACTGAAGTACGCCGGTACGGAGCTCAACAAACGGCGCTATGAACTGTTGCTCGGTATTCACGGCCTGGATGCGCTGGCGTGGGAAGGCGAGGCCTTCAACAACGGATTGCTGGCCAGTCAGTGGCTGCGCAGCAAGGGCAATTCCATCGAAGGCGGTACCTCGGAAGTCCAGTTGAATGTGATCAGCAAACGTATTCTCGGGCTGGGTTGACCGGTGGCCAGTACAGCGATTGCCATAAATAGTCGCGGTTCCGTTTTATTCATCGCACGGTTACGAGGGGTGTGTACGTGGCATTGATACTGAATGAAGAACAGCAGATGCTGAAGGAGTCGGCGGACGGATTTTTGCAGGAGGCCGCACCCGTAGAGGCGCTGCGTAAACTGCGGGACGAGCGCAACGCAGACGGATTTTCCCGGCCCTTGTGGCAACAAATGACCGACATGGGATGGCCCGGTATTTTGATCCCGGAACAATACGGTGGATTGGCGTTCGGGCACGTAGGCATGGGCCAGATTAGCGAGGCCTGTGGCCGCACGTTGACGGCCTCGCCACTATTTGCCTCCGCCGTGATCGGCGCGAGCGCGCTCTCACTGGCTGGCAGTGAGCAGCAACAAAAAGAACTGTTGCCGAAAATAAGCGCCGGTGAGTTGTTGCTGGCATTGGCCGTGGACGAAGGGCCGCGCCACGCTCCGTTGGCCATAGCGATGGCGGCGAAAAAAACGTCCTCCGGGTACGTGCTCAATGGCGCAAAACAGTTTGTGGTCGATGGACATAGTGCGCACACATTCATCGTTTGTGCACGCACCAACGGCGCCGTCGGCACTGACGAGGGACTGACTTTATTTCTGGTGGATGCCGCGGCGCAAGGCGTGCAGGTCGAGCGCGTGATCATGACCGATAGTCGCAATAGCGCTATGCTCAGGTTTAACGATGTGGTGGTAGATCACGGCTCAATCCTGGGCGAACTGCACGGTGGGTATACACTGCTGCAGCAAGTGCTGGATATCGGCAACGCGCACCTTGCGGCGGAACTGCTGGGTATTTCTCTGGAAGTGTTTGAGCGCACGGTTAAGTACCTGCAGGAACGCAAGCAGTTCGGTGTGATAATTGGCTCGTTTCAGGGTTTGCAACATCGGGCAGCCCATCTGTTCAGTGAGTTGCAGCAGGCCAGGTCTGTGGTTTTGCGGGCGTTACAGGCGTTGCAGGAAAATCGTCCCGACCGTGCGCGGCAAGTCAGCATCGCCAAAGCGAAAGTTAGCGAAGTAGCGCAGCTGGCCACCAACGAGGCGATCCAGATGCATGGCGGCATTGGCATGACCGACGAGCTCGATATGGGCTTTTTTATCAAACGCGCGCGGGTTGCCGAACAGCTGTATGGCGACTGTCGCTATCACCTGCGGCGCTTCGCCGAGCTTGCGGGTTATTAAACTAGCGGGTGGAGAGTATTTTCCGCGCAGAGCGGACTTGCCAATTTTATTTGTGTTGTTAACTTTGCCGGCGTTTATAAAATTCCACAGGTGTTTACTACGACAAACAGGGGTGTGTTATGGCTATCACAATTGACGTCAATAATTTGCAGGCACAGATCGGCGCGGTGGGTGGACCTTCCGACTGGTTTTTGATCGACCAGGACCGTATCAATGAATTTGCCGATGTCACACTGGATCATCAATTTATCCATGTCGATCCGGAAAAAGCCGCAAAGTCGCCGTTTGGCACCACCATTGCCCACGGATTTTTAACCCTGTCCCTGCTCGCCCACTTTTTACAGTCGGGGGTCGGGGTCGATGTGCCCAACCGCTCCATGGGCGTGAATTATGGGTTCGACAAGGTGCGTTTTTTGCAGCCGGTCAAGGTTGGAAGTCGCATACGGGCAAAAACGAAGTTACTGGAGGCGACCGAAAAAAAACCGGGGCAGTATCTGTTTAAGCTCGAAGTGACCATCGAAATTGAAGGGCAAGAAAAACCAGCCCTGATGGCGGAGTGGCTGTCCATGATCTTTGCGTGAATTTTCGAATAATTTGCCGGGTCAGCCCCGTGCGGCTGGCGCTGGCAACGGGTAACTATCTGGAGCGATAACATGACAATACGATTTGACGGCCGAGTGGCCATAGTAACGGGCGCCGGCAACGGCCTGGGGCGTTCCCATGCGCTGGCGTTGGCGGCGCGTGGTGCCAAAGTTGTGGTCAATGACCTGGGAGGTGATCGCAGTGGGTCGGGCAGTTCCAGCGCGGCGGCGCAGGAAGTGGTGGCTCTGATCAAGGAGCGCGGTGGTGAAGCGTTGGCCAACGGTGCCAACGTTGCGGACTTCGCGCAGGTCGAAGCCATGGTGGCGCAGGCGCGTGAGGCCTGGGGCCGAGTCGATATTCTGATTAATAATGCGGGAATTTTACGGGACAAAACCTTTGCGAAAATGTCCCTCGACGATTTTAGAGCGGTCGTCGATGTGCATTTGATGGGCGCCATGCACTGCTGTAAGGCGGTGTGGGAATTGATGCGCGAGCAGGAATACGGTCGGATTGTCATGACCACGTCTGCCAGCGGCATGTATGGCAACTTCGGTCAGTCCAACTATGGTGCGGCGAAAATGGCGGTGCTGGGTTTGATGAATACCCTGGTGCTGGAAGGGCAGAAATACGGCATCAGGGTCAATGCGCTGGCGCCGGCTGCGCTAACCCGCATGACGGAAGACATTATGCCTGATCCCAGTGCTGCCAAGCTGATGACCGCCGAGGCGGTAACCGCCGGGCTGCTGACCCTGTGTCACGATGATGCGCCCAATCGCTTTATTCTGTGTTGCGGAGCGGGCGGATACGCCAGTACCCATATTTACGAAACCGAGGGCGTCAGTTTGCCGCCTGGTGCTCAGACCCCGGAAGAAGTTATTGCCCACTGGGCGGAACTGGACGCTGAGGCAGGGCAACAGGTGATGACCGGTGCCGGACAACAGATCCAGAAATATATGCGCAAGGGTATGGAACTCCAGGGTTAAATCTGAGAGCCGTTCAACGACATTAGTTAGCATCAGGAGTACATCGTGAAAGAAGCCGTTATTGTCGCCACTGCACGCACCCCGATTGGCAAAGCCTATCGGGGTATTTTTAACAACACGGAAGCGCCTACCCTGGGTGGCTGGGCGATTCGCGCCGCGGTAGCACGCGCGGGTATCGACCCCGCCACGGTCGACGACGTTATTATGGGTTGCGCGCTGACTCAGGGCAGTGCGGGTTCCAATATTGGCCGCATGGCGGGTTTGTCAGCGGGGTTGCCGGTGACGGTCAGCGGCATGACCCTGGATCGCCAGTGCTCCTCCGGTCTGATGTCCATCGCGACCGCCGCCAAACAAATTCTGCACGATGGCATGACGACGGTGGTGGGCGCTGGTCTGGAACAAATCAGCCTGGTGCAAAATGAACATATGAATCGCCACCGCAGCGTGGATCCGCGCCTGGTCGCGCTGCACAAGGATATCTATATGCCGATGTTGCAGACCGCTGAAGTGGTGGCAAAACGCAATGGCATCAGCCGCGAGCAGCAGGACGCCTACGCCTTGCAATCCCAGCAGCGCACTGCGGCCGCCCAGCTGGCCGGCAAATTCGACGACGAAATTATCGAAGTAACCGCCACCATGGGTGTGGTGGACAAGGTGACCAAAGAGATCAGCATGGTGGAAAAAACACTACGCCAGGACGAAGGGAATCGCCCGGACACCAATGCGGATGGGCTGGCCGCGCTTAAACCGGTGATAGAGGGCGGTTGTATTACCGCTGGCAATGCCAGTCAGCTCTCCGACGGGGCCGCTGCCTGCGTGGTGATGGACAGCAAAGCCGCCGAACAAAAAGGCTTGCAACCCCTCGGTATTTATCGTGGCATCGCTGTGGCCGGATGCGAGCCGGACGAAATGGGGATCGGGCCAGTGTTCGCTATTCCAAAACTGCTCAAGCAACACGGATTGAAAATAGACGATATTGGTGTGTGGGAACTCAATGAAGCATTCGCGGTACAGGTTATCTACTGTCGCGATCAGCTGGGAATTCCCGATGAGCGGTTGAATATTAACGGCGGCGCTATCTCCATCGGCCATCCCTACGGCATGAGCGGCGCGCGCATGGTGGGTCACGCGCTAAGAGAGGGGAAGCGTCAGGGGGCAAAATATGTGGTGATTACCATGTGTGTTGGCGGAGGGATGGGCGCTGCCGGTTTGTTTGAGGTAGTGTAACGCCAGATCGTCATTTTTACTGAGCTTATTACTATGGAGCCATGGGTGAAGAATGTTTGAACAATTGAATGTGGTGACAGAGTTTCTGACAATTTATGGGCTAAAGCTGGTTATCGCGCTAATAATTTTCCTGGTGGGTACCCGCATTGCGAAATGGCTTGGTGCGGTCACCCGCAATGTGATGCGCAAAAAAAATGTAGATCCGGCTCTGCAAAATGTCACCGCGAGCCTGGTGTACTATGGGCTTCTGGCGTTCGTTGTTATTGCGGCACTAGGGCAGGTAGGAATTCAGACGGCCTCCTTCGTAGCGCTTATCGGCGCGGCGGGGCTAGCGATTGGTCTGGCTTTGCAAGGCTCGCTTTCCAATCTGGCGGCGGGGTTTCTAATTTTGGTGTTTCGTCCCTTTCGGGTCGGCGATTTTGTCGAATTGGCCGGAGTTTCCGGGGCAGTGGAAAAGATTTTAATTTTTACCACCGAACTGAAAACTGCGGACAATAAAAAAGTGATTATTCCCAATGCGTTGGTGATCGGCGGTACCATCACCAATTTTTCGGCCAACGACACTCGCCGTGTAGATTTGACGGTAGGGATCAGTTATGCGGACGATATCGACCACGCCAAGGATGTGTTAATGGCAGTTGTGACAGCAGACGAGCGAGTGCTGGCAGAGCCGGAAACGGTTATCGGGGTGCATACGTTGGCGGACAGCAGTGTTAACATCGTGGTTCGCCCCTGGGTTAAAACGCCAGATTACTGGCCAGCGCACTTCGCTTTAACCGAGGCCATCAAGAAGAATTTTGATAGAGCAGGTATTACTATTCCCTTTCCGCAGCGGGAGGTGCACGTGTCCAGCGCAGGTGCTGGTCTGAAGGGCAGTTGAACGTATTTGGACGTAAATCAATTCGCATGAGAGGATATTGTAATGAAAGGATTAAAGTTGACGACATTGGCGGCCCTGCTTGTAGGGCTGAATGCAACATCTCTGGTTATGGCAAAACAGCCTGGAGAAGAAAGCGCAAAAGCAAAAGATAAAATGGAGCAGCATGTTAGCGCTAAGGACGGCAGGGATATTTACGCGGACGAAAAGAAAGAAAAAGAGGAAAAGTTTAAAAAAGACCACGAAAAAGATCATGAGGATGGTTTTTTGGTGGACGACGAATACAATGGCCAGCACCAGGACAAGCGGGAAAAGATGCACGACCAGGATGAGGACGGCGGATCATCTGGATTATACAAACAGCACGACAAGAAAATGGACCAGGAGCAAAAAGAGTTGGGCCGTGGTTCGGAGCAGGGCCAGGAGACGCGCGAACAGCATAACCGCAAATGGTGGAAATTCTGGGAATAATAGCCGGACGGTGTTTTATGCAATGGCCAGCTTAGCTGGCCATTTTTTTTGGCGCGCCAATATAAGCTTGGCGAAACAAGCTTGGCGAAAATTTGGAACCTGGTTTGCTGCGCTCTTTTTTTCACGGCTTTGTTGGTGAGCGTGGCTGTCTGGCTGGCGGGGCTCTCTGATGCCTTGTTATAAACTAGCGGTTAGCGTGCGGGAGAAACGCCGTTTACGACGGTAAGGAAACACGTCGACGATTTTACCGTCGCGGATTTCGCGTTGAATTTCCTGCCAAAAAACCGGATCGTAGATGTCCATGTGTAGCTCCTCGAACGCCTTTCTTGCCAGTGGGTTGCCAGAAAAAAACAGGCGGAACTGTTCCGGAAAAACGTCGTTCTGCGCCACTGCATACCAGGGTGTCGCTGACATTTCCTGCTCGGCGGTCTGCGGCTCTGGAATGTGTCGGAAGCGGCAGTCGGTGAGTGGGCAGATTTCATCGTAATCGTAAAATACCACGCGCCCGTGGCGGGTGACCCCAAAATTCTTCAACAACATGTCGCCTGGAAATATGTTGGCTGCGGCGAGTTGTTTGATCGCATTGCCGTACTCGTCCATGACTTCGTGGGTTTGCCGAGGGTCGGCGCGTTGCAGATAGATATTAAGCGGTGTCATTCTGCGTTCGGTGTACAGATGGCGAATCACCAGTTTATTGCCGTTAAACAATAGTAAAGAAGGCGTAAGCGTATTCAGTTCTTCGAGTAATTCAGCGGAAAATCGATCCAGTGGAAAACTGAGGTTGTGAAATTCCTGCGTGTCGGCCATACGTCCGATACGGTCGTGGCGGGAAACAATTTTATACTGCTCGCGAACAATTTCGTGGGTGACTTCCTTGGGCGGATCGAATTTGTCCTTAATGAGCTTAAACACAATGTCGTAGGATGGCAGGGTAAACACGCTCATCACCATGCCCTTAATCCCAGGGGCAATAACAAACTGGTCCGTGGAAATTTCCAGGTGGTGCACCAGCTCGCGATAAAATTCAGTTTTGGCGTGTTTCGGAAAGCCCAGGGAGGTGTATATTTCGTAATCGCCTTTGTGCGGCAGCAGCAATTTTAAAAAATGTAGATACTCATAAGGCGTTGGTGCATCAACCATAAAATGTGTTCTTGCGAAACTAAATACAACGCTCATTTCCTCCCGGTTAAAAAGAGCCGTATCTACAAACAGACCATTTTGCTCATTGTTCAGAATTGGTAGCACCATGGGTATGTGCGTCGCCCCGACGACTATACGGCCCACCAGGTAGGCGGCTTTGCCGCGATAAAATACCGATTCCAGTACATCGATTTTCAGGTCGTCGAGTTTTCCCTGGTGCAACGTGGCGATATCTTCGGCAAAGGCGCTGGCAATATTGCGGACATCTCTTTCCAGGTCTTCCCACGGAATTGAAAATTCTGATTCAGTCAATAATTGTCGAAAAGCTGACGCAACGTCGGCATCGCTTTGGTAGCGCACATAAATGCTGTATTCGCTTTCCGGCTCTTTTTGTCGTTGCGAAGGAAACACATAAATCAATGAGTTGTCGATTTTATCGTGGTCGTTGATGTGGCCGAATACGGAGTTAAAGAACGTTTCCATAATCTGAAAGTTGGTGGAGTTGTGCAGTAGTTGGGTGTAGATAAGCTTGGCCTGTCGCCAAAGTTCAAAATTGGTAATGTCCTTGGTGGTTACTGTCTCAAGCAGCAGCGCAGTCTGTTGGACCTTGCGCTTGTACAGTTCGATGCGCTCCTGGTTAGCACTCTGCACCCCGTGCCAGTCGGCTTTCTCGAAGCGCGCCTTGGCGCCGATCGTAATGTTGTGAAATTCGGCGAAGTAACTGTGAAATCCATTGTGAATGGTTTTGGCCATGCGCCGTGCGCTGCTGTTGCGCATGGAAGGTTGTTCGCTCATATATAACCTGGCCAGGCTTGGAGTTACAGGTCGAGGTCTTGGCGCAAGGCACGCAGGCGGTGCTGGCGTTCTTCCCGGGTCAGTGGTTTTTCAGGCTGTTGTTCCAGGGCGGGTGGCGCATCGACGGTCAGTTCCTTGCCGGCGACCACATCGCGGCACAGCGCAAGATAGTGCCGCTGAAAGATTGGCCAGGAGACCCCTTCGGGCTGGCTGGCCAGATTGTGCCAACCGGTTTTTTTACCAGCTTGGTACACTGCGGGATGCGACCATTGCTGCGCGGCTTTGGGACTCGGTGCATTACTGGCTTGCGCATAGGCGTCGCGTACATCCGGCAGACCGAAATTGGCGCCACAACTCAGGCAGGCGCTGAGCATTTTGTGCAAGGTCGGCAGGTAGTCGGAGTTTTCGATAACAATTTTAGCGCCGTCCAGAATTTGCTCGGGAGTAAATAGTTTCAGGGATTCCAGCCACAGGCGTTTGGCCTGATTCAGTAGCTGGGTATCGGCAAACGCGCTGTAGAACTGGTTGTGGTAGTTGATGCGAAACAGAGCAAAAACCTGGTTGATCGTATCAACCAGCGCTTGATCGAAAGGCTGGGCGTCAGTTGGCCCAGCTGCGGTCGCTAAGTTCTTCTGCGATGTCACGATGTCGTGTACTGCGTCCTGGATTGGATCTTTGCTGTGTGCCATGGTTACTCACTGTTGAACCGTAGTCGCGATGATAAGCCCATTGCCGTTTGGCGTATTGCAGAAACTTGGTATTCCATGCGTTGGACGCCTGACCGGTGTCGCGCCAGTAGAGAATAAATTCCGGCACGATATTTTCCGCGAACGGACGTTCGATGTTGGCCAGAGCCAATACCTCGTAGACGGTATGCGCCGGCTGCCAGTCTGGATCAATCGGGCGCGGTTCGCTGTCGTGCTCAATCGTCGTGGAATAACGCGCCCACTGCCGTTTTACGTGCTGAATAAACTGCGTGTTCCAGGTGCTGGATGCGGTGCCCCGCTCCCGCCAGTAGAGAATAAATTCCGGAATGGCGTCTTCGACAAAGTTGCTGTTGATGTCAGCCTGGTGGGTCAGGATGTGCATGGCATCGGCGGATGGACGCCAATCCTGTGGGATGCCTGTCTCCTGCTCCTTGCGGGCCACCTGGGTTTCCTGCTCGCGCCACAGGCGCAGCACGTGCTTGATAAATCGCGATCCCCAGCTATAGCGTGGTTCCTGGCGCTCGTTCCAGTAGGTCACAAATTCAGGAACCTGCTGCAGGGCAAACTCCCGTGGAATGTTGTACAGGGCAAGTTGACTGAGTACGTCTTTTTCCGGTTGCCAGCTGGTGGCAATGGTGCTGGCGCTGCGCGGCCGTGGCGCGGGTGTTGCGGCGACCGGCGTGGCTACGGGCAGTGTCGTGTCATTAAACGCAAAGCGCAGACTGTCTCCGATATTGAGTGGCGGCGAGCCTATCAGCAGTACACCCTGGTCCCTCAGGTCGCTGGTAATACGTTGAATATCCGCGACGCGCCAGAATGGCAGCAGCCGCAGCAGCAGCTCCACTCCGATATCCAGCCACACAAAACCGTTGCGCTGCTCGGGCTGTCCGTGCAGCTGTGCATCGTGCAACGCTTGCAGCAGGATAGCTTGCTCCAGACCAAGGGTCGCGGCAAGTTGCGGAGAGAAAACCAGGGGTTTTTCGAAGATCAGTGGCATAGCGGGACTCTAGCAGATATCGGCGGGCATGCTAAGAGCGGCAGTGCAGTTTGTGGTGACCACGGGCTCGCGGTAGGATGCGCGTGAGCCGTTAACCAGATAACCAGAGTAAAAATCCCTTGGCCAAAAAGAAAGCACTTGCCTTTGTTTGCAACGATTGTGGTGCCGATTATACCAAGTGGCAGGGGCAGTGTGCCGAGTGCGGCGCCTGGAACACATTAACCGAGCTGCGGCTTGGATCCGGTACCGGCCGCGCTGCGGCACAGGGCGGTTTTTCCGGGATGGCGGACGGCAACATCAATACCCTGGCGGATATCGAAGTGGACGAGCTGCCGCGCCTCGCGACCGGGGCCAGTGAATTCGACCTGGTGCTGGGGGGCGGTCTGGTGGCGGGCTCCTGTGTCTTGATCGGCGGTAATCCCGGCGCCGGTAAAAGTACCTTGTTACTGCAGATTATGTGTTACCTCGCCGCGCGCCACTCGGCGCTGTACGTCACCGGCGAGGAATCCCCCCAGCAAATCGCCATGCGCGCCCGGCGTCTGGGCCTGCCAGTGGACAAGTTACAGATCATGGCGGAAACCAGCACCGAGGTGGTGTGTGCGACGGCGGCAAAATATGCGCCGAAAATTCTGGTGGTGGACTCGATACAGGTCATGCACTGCGACGATATCGCGTCTGCGCCGGGCAGTGTTTCCCAGGTGCGGGAGAGCGCGGCCCTGCTGGTGCGTCACGCCAAACGCAGCGGTTCTATTCTGCTACTGGTTGGCCACGTCACTAAGGAAGGGTCGCTGGCCGGCCCGAAGGTACTGGAACATATGATCGACTGTTCACTGATGCTGGAGGGCTCCCACGACAATCGTTTCCGTACCCTGCGCAGTCACAAAAATCGTTTTGGGGCGGTTAACGAACTGGGCGTATTTGCCATGACCGAGCGCGGACTCAAGGACGTGGCGAATCCCTCGGCAATTTTTCTGCAACGCAGCGACGAGATTGCCTCCGGCAGTGTGGTGATGGTGGTCTGGGAAGGTACCCGCCCGCTGCTGGTGGAGTTACAGGCGTTGGTGGACGACAGTCATCTGGGCAATCCACGGCGGGTTGCCGTGGGACTGGAGCACAATCGCCTGGCGATGTTGCTGGCGGTGCTGCACCGCCACGGCGGGGTGATGGTTGGCGATCAGGATGTATTCGTCAACGTCGTCGGTGGCGTCAAGGTGCTGGAGCCGAGTGCGGATCTGGCGCTGATTTTATCCATCGTCTCCAGCTTTCGCGATCGCCCTTTGCCCCGCGATCTGGTGGTGTTTGGCGAGGTTGGGCTGGCGGGGGAGATTCGCCCGGTTCCAAGTGGTCAGGAACGCCTGCGCGAGGCCGCCAAGCACGGCTTCACCCGCGCCATTATTCCGGCTGGAAATGCGCCACAGAAAAAAATTCCGGGCATGGAAGTGGTGCCAGTACGCAAAATTACCGAAGCGCTGGAAGCGCTGTACTGAAGTCCGCTACAATGCTCCCGCGCTGTGGTCCCCTTCGGGGGCCAAGAGGGAATTCGAGGCAGTTCGCGTTACTGTGAACTGCTAACTGAAGCTGATCCCGCAACTGTATCCGGCGAGAAACCCCACGGGAAACGTCTGACCGATTTATTTTTTTGCATTGGACAGGGTTTTCCAGGCCACTGACTTCGGTCGGGAAGGCGGGTGATTTCGACGACCCGAGAGCCAGGAGACCTGCCGCAGCGGCGTTGTTTTTCAATGGTCGGGTTTACTGTTGAAGGCGAACCGCCGTATTGGCGGTGGTCCGCGATAGCAACGCTTCTTTAGTGGCAGCGGTGTTGTTAGCGCGAAGTGACCGGTCTTCTTTTTTTGTCCCTTTCCCGTGACTCTCCGCTTCTGTTTACGGTTGTTATCACAGAGGCATACTATGTTTACCAGAAAATTATCTACGCTGACGCTGTTGGCGATGTTTGGCAGTGCGTTAACGGCATATGACGTAAACGCCGTGCAAAAGACCCCGGCGGACGCAATTGAAGCAGAAGTTATCGTTACCGCAACTCGCTCTCCCTACAGTATTCAGCGCGTACCGGCCACGGTGCGGGTGATAAGCCAGGAAGATATTCACAACAGCGCGGCGCGCAATGTGGCCGATCTGCTGCGCAATCAGGGCACGGTGCAGGTGCGCGACAGCCAGGGCAACGGGCGGGATACCAGCCTGACCCTGCGCGGTTTTGGGGCGAGCGCCAATGCGTTGGTGCTGGTGGACGGGCGCAAGCTGAATAACTCGGATCTGGGTGGCCCCGATCTCACGGCGATTGCCCTGAGCGACGTGGAGCGCATCGAGATACTCGAGGGCGGCGCGGGGGCCCTGTACGGGGACCAGGCGGTGGGGGGTGTGATCAATATCATTACCCGCAAAGTCGACCGACGCCAGGGCCAGGTGGCGGTTGGGCGCGGCAGTTACGATGCGGAAAACTACCGCGCCAGTTACAGCGGTGCGCTGGATAGCGGCTGGTACTACCGGATGACCTCGGAGCTGGAGCGCAGCGACGCTTACCGGGACGATAGCAATGTGAATTACGAAAACTACTCGACAGCGGTGGGTTACCGCTACGGGGGTGGCGAAGTGTTTGTGGACGGTCGCCACACCGACAGCGAATATCGCCTGACTGGCGCCCTGTCCGCCGATGCCGTGCGCCACGACCGCCGCCAGGCGGGTTCCAGTTTCAACAACTACGGGGCGGATATTCGTGCGTTTCGCGCTGGCATTGACCACCAGTTCAGCGATGGGATACAGCTACTGGCAACCTACAGCGACCGGGACGAGGATGTGCTGATCAAGGCCGCCTCCGGGTTTGGCGACACCGTGACGGTGCAGGCGCGCCGCGTCAAAGCTTTTGATCCGCGCATTATCCTGAGCGGCGAGAATTTACGTCTAACCGTTGGCGCCGATATCGAACGGGTAGATTACGATTTTGCCCTGGATTTTGGTTTCGGCTTTTCAGGAAGCGCCCATCAGAACCACAAGCGCAGCGAATACGCCCAGCTGATTTACACTCCTCGGGAAAACGTGGAGGTGATGGCGGGGCTGCGCCATGCCAATCTTGAAACCGACATCGACCCCTTCGCTGTAAGTTATGACGAGAGCGCGACGGTCCAGCAACTAGGTATGGTCTGGCTGGGCACCAATTGGCGCTTGCATCTCAATCGGGACGAAACGTTCCGCTTCCCTCTGGCGGATGAAAACGTCGATTTTTTTGGTGTAATCAACCCGCTGCGAGTACAGCGCGGGGTGGCCTGGGAGCTTGGTGGCTCACGCCAGTGGCAGACGGTTGAACTGAATATGGCATTGTTTGAACAAAATAACAGCGATGAAATTGGTTTTGATCCAGCTGCGGGACTGTGGGGGGCAAATACCAATTTTGACGATACCCGCCGCCGCGGTATCAGCACCGAGGTACGCTGGCAGGCGGCGATGGATTTGGACGTGCGCGCTACCTATACTTATATCGATGCCCGCTTTATGGACGGCCGCTACGAGGGTAACCGGGTGCCGGACGTGGCTCGGGAGCTGATTAAAGTGAATGCCAATTATGTCATCACACCAGCGGCCAGTATTTTTGCCGAGCTGGTGTACACCGGTTCCCAAACCCTTGATTTGGCAAATGCTGCGGATAATCTGGGCGGTTACACGGTGGCTAACGTTGCCGCTACGCTGCGCTGGCAGGCGTGGACGCTGCAGGCGCGGATTAACAATATCACTGGTAAAGAGTACAGTGAATTTGTTACCTTCTTTTCTGCCAAGGGGCTGTTTCCCTCGCCGGAACGCAACGGGATGCTGACCCTGAGTTACGATTTCTAACGGAGTGCTTTTCTGATGAAACATCAAGCGACTGTGACCGTCATTTGCGCCATTCTACTGGCGGCGCTAAGCCGGTTAATTCCCCACCCACCTAATTTTTCCCCGGTGATTGCCATGGCGTTGTTCGCCGGGGCGAGCCTGGCGGACCGGCGCCTGGCGCTGATCGTACCGCTGGCGGCGATGCTGTTGTCTGATCTATTGATCGGTTTGCACGGCACCATGGCATTTGTTTACGGGGGTATTGTGCTGGTGGTACTGGGTGGGCGCTGGTTGGGTGCGCGTCGTGGTGCCTGGTTACTGACCGGCGCTGCGGTTGGTGGATCCCTGGTGTTTTTTATCGTCAGCAACGCCGGTGTCTGGCTCAGCGGTGGCCTGTATCCCCTGTCGGGCGCGGGGTTGCTTGCCTGTTTTATCGCTGCGCTGCCGTTTCTGCACACCACGCTCCTGTCCACGTTGCTATACGGCGGCCTGTTTGTGCTGGTGGAGCAATGGGCGCTGCGCCGCGAGAAAGCCGCGCTGGCAGTAGTTTAACGACGGGTTAACAACAAGCCGGTTAACGAGTAATGGTTTAACGGCGGCTGTTACGCTGTGACAGTTTTCAGGACGCGTTTTCAGGGCAATTGAAAGGGCAAAAAAACGCCGGGCTGGCAAACAGCACCGGCGTTTTTTTGTGGGGCATGACGCTCTGTTACAGATCGTAACCGCGCTCGTCGTGCAGGGCCAGGTCGAGACCCATGGTCTCCTGCTCGCTGTCGACTCGGAAGCCCATCACGGCGGTAACAATTTTCAGGAGCACAAAGGTCACAACCGCGGTGTAGGTGAAGGTGGCGATGACGCCGATAACCTGCACCCCCATCTGGGAGCTCATCGTCATCCCCTCGTTGTACCCCTGGCCGCTGAATACCCCCAGTTGATCGGAGGCGAACACGCCGGCCAGCAATGTGCCGAGTACGCCGCCCACGCCGTGCACTGGAAACACGTCGAGGGAATCGTCAATCTTGAATTTCTGTTTGATCGCCTGCGTCGCGTAATAACAGATAATCCCCGCGCTGAACCCGATCACCAGCGCGCCCCCCGGACCTACAAAACCGGAGGCGGGGGTAATGGTGCCGAGTCCCGCCACCATGCCGGTGACAATCCCCAGTACCGACGGTTTACCATGGCGTAACCATTCCATCATCATCCACGCCAGCGATCCGGCGGCGGCAGAAATATGGGTGGCCAGCATCGCCATGCCAGCATCGCCATTGGCGGCCAGCGCCGAACCGGCGTTAAACCCAAACCAGCCGACCCACAGCATCCCCGCGCCTGCGACCGTGATGGTCAGGTTGTGGGGCGGCATCGCCTGGGTGGCAAAACCCCGTCGATTGCCGATGGTCAATGCCGCGACCAGGGCACCAACCCCGGCGGTGATATGCACCACTGTACCCCCCGCGAAATCCAGTAAACCCATCTGGCCCAACCAGCCCCCACCCCAAACCCAATGGGTAATGGGCACGTAGACCAGCAGCAGCCACAGCATGCTGAACACCAGCATGGATGAAAACTTCACCCGCTCGGCGAAAGCGCCGATGATCAGCGCCGGGGTGATGATGGCAAACGTCATTTGAAACATCACAAATACGCTTTCAGGAATGTCACCAGACAGGGAGTCTTCGCTCAGATTACCCAGCAGCACCTGGCTCCACCCGCCGATCACATCATTCGCACTGCCGCCATCGGTGAACGCCAGACTGTAACCGCAGATCATCCACACCAACGAGGCGGCGCAGGCAATAGCGAAACACTGCATCAGTACCGACAGTACATTGCGCGAGCGCACCAAACCGCCGTAAAACAGCGACAGGCCGGGAAGGGTCATAAACAGCACCAGGGCGGTGGCGGTTAAAATCCAGGCGGTATTGGCACCGTCGAGGCCCTCGGCGTAGGCCATGGTCGGCATCAGTAATAGCAGGGCGAGAGCCAGTAATGGCGGAGTGTTGTGACGTAATTGGTGCAACATAGGAAAACCCTCTTTATCGTTTTCGTGCTCGGTGGCGGGTACCGGGACGCCATGCGTCCAACACGGCTTCAGTTTAGCGTATTTAATACGTTTGATTGTTTGGCGCGTATGCGTGTTTTATTTGCGTTTAACCTTATTAGTTCGTTTACCATTAGCGAGCTTTATTGTTCAGGTTCGGACACCGTGGCCGCACTCCTGGTCGCACTCCTGGCGGTAGTCCTGATGGACATCGCGACGGTGAGTGTGAAGGCTGTCATTTAACAACTAATCTGGTTGCTATAACAGCGCAGGGCGCGCCAGGCCTGGGTGTCGAATTTTTCAGAGGGCTATAATGGCCCGTAACGTGGAGAAAGTGAAGTGGAGTGGAAAATACTGTTAACGATCTTCTCGACGGTTCTGTTGGCCGAGCTCGGGGATAAAACCCAATTGGCGACGGTACTGTTTGCGACCGATAAAGGGGTCAGTAAGTGGCTGGTATTTGGCGGCGCTTCGGCGGCGCTGGTGGTGGCGACCGCGATTGGGGTTTTGGGCGGTCAGTGGGTATCCACCTATATCAACCCGAAAATGTTGTCGCTGATCGCGGGGGTGGGATTTATCGCTATCGGTGGCTGGACGGTGGCGCGGGCGTTACAGTGAACGCGCGGGGCGGTTGACAGAGTCTGCGGCGGGCGCACCGGTGGTGCGGCGTTAAAAAGTGGCGCAGCGTTAAATAAGTGGCGCGGCGTTAAAAAATTTGTGGATAAACCGGCACCGGGTGGCGCTGGTCGTGCTTAAGTTGTTTTACTATGAGTTATCACTAACGGCGTTGCGGGGGTGTTTCAATGGTCGAAGATAAGCTACATGCGCAATTGGAAGGCCTGCACGCCGAGTTGGCGCGGGCAACCGAGGTAAAGCGTGGCGAAAAGGACGTGGTCGGCCATCTGCTGACCGAAGTGGTGGATTTGATGTCGGGAGATGAGGTCGCCGAGCAGCAACATCGAGATCTGCTTGAACGACTGGAAAGCAAAGCGCTGGAGTTCGACTTCGACCACCCGAAGCTGGCCGCCATGCTGCGCCGCCTCGTTAATTTACTGGCGGGGCTTGGGGTCTAACTGTGGCGTTGGCAGCACTCCAACGGCAGCGCTCCACCGCTGATCTGGTGGGTGCGCGGCTCCTGGCATCGTGGGTACTCCTGTTCATGGTATCTGGCTGCGCCGGGGATGGGCACCAACAGGCCTATATTGGCTGGCAATGTAGCGGGCAAAAAAACAGCGACAACTGGCGCTGTGAGCAGCGGGAAATACGCAACGGCGTGGCCGCCGGGGTCGTTGCCAGCAGCGCTGATCAGAAACTTGGCGATGCGGCGCCAAACAATACTGAACGCACAAAGGCCGAACCGGATATCGCGACCCGTGCGGCCACGATGGTGGTATTTGAAAATGGGGTGCGCCCAAAAAACTGGCGTGAACAGTTGCCGGGTTTAAGTGCCGCTGAGACGTCTGAGGCCACGGCGGCGCCTGCTCCGAAGTCCCGCGCCGCAAGCGAGCGGGACAAACGTGTGACCCCCGAGCCAGAACCCGCCTATGCGAACTGGGCGGACCAGGCAAACGAAAAAAGCGTCGGTAATCCCGTTAAAGACGGCGCGCAAGACAGTGCAGGCCAGGATAACTCTGCCAGAACCCCCTCCACGGTCGAGTTGGCCCCCGTACTATCGAGCACCGACGTTACATCGGCACCCCCCGCGGCAAGCCAAGCCCGCAGGAGTTATACCGTACAACTGGGTGCCTTTGGCAACGCCACGCAACTAACCGAGTTTGTGGAACAGCACAACCTCGCAGGACTCGCCTATCGGCAGGGCGTTGCCACCGCCGTCAGTGGGCGCGCCTTGCGCGTGCTGCTATGGGGGCAGTTCGATACGGCGACTGAGGCGACCGCAGCCTGGCAGCGGGAAGCCCGTAACTACCCAGCGGTGAACGATTACTGGGTACGTCCGCTGGCGGCCGTCAGGGAGCTGTCGGATTAGTCCAACGCTGTTTATGCGGCTCGGTGCTGTGGGCCGGACAGGGCTGGTGAGGTATGGATCGCTCCTTACCGTTTACTGTTTCAGACGTTTATATTTAACCCGCGTTGGTTGCGTATCCGCGCCTTTGCGCTGCACCAGGTCGTCGTGGTACTCCGCGTAATTACCGGTGAAGAACACCACTTCGCTGTCTCCTTCGAAAGCCAGAATATGGGTCGCGACGCGATCCAGAAACCAGCGGTCGTGGGAAATCACCAGTACATTGCCCGGAAACGCTTCAATCGCTTCTTCCAGAGCCCGCAGGGTTTCGATATCCAGGTCGTTGGATGGTTCGTCGAGCAACAGGACATTGGCGCCCTGTTTCAGGGTATGGGCCAGATGCAGGCGGCCACGTTCACCTCCGGACAGGTCGCCGACCCTTTTTTGCTGGTCGCCGCCCTTGAAATTAAAGCGCCCGATATAGGAGCGCGAGCCGACTTCGTAGTCGTTGATGCGCAGAATATCCTGACCATCCGAGATCGCTTCCCACACGGTCTTGCTGTCATCCAGCTGTTCGCGGCTCTGTTCCACAAACGCCAGGCGCACGGTGTCGCCCAATACGATTTCGCCCTGGTCGGGTTGGTCCGTGCCGGCGAGCATGCGAAACAGGGTGGATTTACCCGCGCCGTTGCCGCCGACAATCCCCACCACCGCGCCCCGGGGAATACTCAGATTAAGATTTTCGATCAATAACTGGTCGCCAAAACCCTTGCTCACATTAGTCAGTTCAATAACTTTGTCGCCGAGGCGCGGGCCGGGGGGAATATAGATTTCGTTGGTTTCATTGCGCGCCTGAAATTCCTGACTGCTCAATTCCTCAAAGCGCTGCAGTCGCGCCTTGTTTTTGGCTTGTCGCGCCTTGGGATTTTTGCGCACCCACGCCAGCTCCTGCTGAATGGATTTTTGTCGGGCAGCTTCGGCTTTTTGCTCGCCAGCCAGGCGTTGAGATTTGGTTTCCAGCCAGGTGGTGTAATTGCCTTCGTAGGGAATACCGTGGCCGCGATCCAGCTCGAGAATCCAGCCCGCCACATTGTCCAGAAAATAGCGGTCGTGAGTTACGGCGACCACGGTACCGGGAAAATCGTGCAGAAACTGTTCCAGCCAGAACACAGACTCGGCGTCCAGATGGTTGGTCGGTTCATCGAGTAACAGCATATCGGGGCGCGACAACAGCAGTCGACACAGTGCGACGCGCCGTTTTTCGCCGCCGGATAGCCGCTTGATATCGGCGTCCCAGGGCGGTAACCGCAGGGCGTCGGCGGCCACGTCGAGGGTGTGCTCCAGATTGTGTGCGTCCCAGGTCTGAATAATGTCTTCCAGTTCGCCCTGGCGTTTGGCGAGCTTGTCAAAGTCGGCTTCGGGTTCGGCATAAGCCGCGTAAACCTCGTCCAGTTCCCGCAGGGCATTGGCGGCTTCCGCAACCCCGTCCATCACATTGCCGCGCACGTCCTTGTTCGGGTCCAGAGCGGGTTCCTGGGCGAGATAGCCAATCTTGATGCCGGGCATGGCGCGCGCTTCGCCAATAATATCTGTGTCGATGCCAGCCATAATGCGCAGCAACGTCGATTTGCCCGAACCGTTCAACCCCAGCACGCCAATTTTTGCGCCGGGGAAAAATGACAGGGAAATGTCTTTCAGAATTTCGCGTTTGGGCGGGACAATCTTGCCCACCCGGTTCATGGTGTAAACGTATTGAGCCATGGGGTTATACGGGAGTTGGAATGAGGCCGCCATTGTAGCGAAAAAGCCTCAGCACACGAAAGATTCCGATCGGTGGTGTGGTTTTTCGCAGTGAATTATTTGCAGACACTCACAGCGGCCAGATCAGCGTGATGGCTATCAGCGACGTTACCCCAACGATGATATTCATCGGTATGCCAACCTTCAGAAAATCCTGAAACCGATAGCCGCCGGGGCCGTATACCATCAAATTGGTTTGATAGCCGAGGGGCGTGGCGAAGCTGGCGGAAGCCGCCATCATCACCGCGAAAACAAAAGGTTCCGGCGCGCTGTGGGATTTTTCCGCAATTTCCAGCGCAATCGGCAGCATCATCAGCGCAGCCGCATTGTTGGTAATGATTTCAGTGAGTAGCGACACGCACATATAGGCGAGTACCAATGCCAGCCACGCCTGCCCTGCGCTAATGGACAACACCTGCTCTGCCAACTGGGCGGCCACACCGGTTTTGTAAATCGCCGCGCCCAGGGCAAAGGACGCGCCGATGGTGATTAGCACATTCAGATCGAGACTCTTATGCGCCTGACTCAGGGAACAACAGCCGCTGGCCAAAATAGCGCCAGCGCCCAACAAGGACGCGTCGAGCATGCTCAGCATTCCCGTTGAGGCGCTGATCACAATGGCCAGCAGGATGGCCCAGGCCAGGTAGGCGCGATTGTGGCGCGGCTGTTCCTGATCGAGATCGCTAATTAACAGGAAGTCCTTGTTATAACGCTGGCGAGTTACAAACGCTGGCCGCGCTTCCAGTAGCAACGTGTCCCCGGCGCGCAGTTTGATGGTGCCGAGATTGCCCGAAATTCGTTCTCCGCCCCGTGCTACCGCGAGAATAACGGCGCCGTAGCGGTCGCGGAAACGCGAGTCGCGAATGGTCTGGCCAATGCATTCCGAGTGGGGTGACAGGGCCGCCTCCACCAGGCAGCGCTCTTCCCGCGCCTGACTCAGCGCCGGCCGATCATCCCCGGTGGAGGGTACGATACCCTTGATACGCAACAGGTCGGAGATGGCCTCCGTATTGCCCGCAAACACCAGGCGGTCGCCGCCGCGCAGGTGCTCTTCGGACGACACCGCCGTGACGATGCTGCCGTCCCGCTCAATTTCCACCAGATAAATTTTAACCAGGCGGCGCAGCCCGGCCTGTTCAACGGTCTTGCCCACCAGTGGCCCGTCGTGGGCGACGGCGACTTCGAGGGTAAATTCCCTCACATCGCTAAACAGGGCGCCGTCGCGGTGATCCGGTAACCAGCGGGGAAACAACCACAGCATAAACAGGAGCCCCACCAGGCACACGGGCAAGCCGATCAGCGTAATGGCAAAAATGGGAAACCCGGCGTTGCCGGTCAGCGTTTGATACTGACTGTTTACGATCAGGTTGGTGCTGGTGCCAATCAGCGTCAGCGTGCCGCCCATAATGGCGGCGTAGCTCAGGGGAATCATCAGCTTGGAGGAGGCGATACCTAATTTTCTGGCCCAGGCGTTGACGCCCGGAATTAGCGTGGCAACGATGGGCGTGTTATTCAGGAATCCGCTTAACAGGATAACCGGTGTGCACAGGCGCAACTGCGCCCCGCGCACGGTGCGCGGGTGCCCGAGCAACCCGTGAATAATCAGGTCGATACCACCGCTGGCGTGAATACCCGCCGCGACAATAAACAACGCGGCCACGGTGACCAACCCGTCATTGCTAAAGCCCGCCAGCGCCTCGCTCGGCAGCAGAATACCGCTGGCGCTCAACAGAACGAGCGCCGTCATCATCACCAGGTGTGTGCTGATGCGGGTAAATACCAGTGTCCCCAACGCGCCGACGGTGAGGGCGATAACCAAAATTCCTTGCCACTCCATGGGTGAAGGTCTCTAAAATAAAGGCGTTATCATACCCGAGGAACGGGTTTTCACCACCGGGTAGCCGCGCCCATGCAGGGAAAATAATTGTCTGGCCAACGGGAATTTTTAGTGAACAATATCCACCGCACCGCCGTCGATACGGATATTCTGGCCGTTGATAAAACCGGCGCGGCCACTGGCCACAAAGCACACCAGGTCGGCGACCTCTTCCCGGGTAGCGATGCGCCCCACCGGGTTGGGAAAACGTTCCGCTACAATGCGCGCCTCTATGCTGGGCCAATCATCCGGCCAGCCCTCGCGCTGCGCTTTGGCGCGAAATCCCGCCTCAATTTCCGGTGTGCGAATATAGCCCGGCGAAACCGTATTGACGGTCACCCCGGTGCCCGCCAGATCCTTGGCGAGGCTGACGGCGATATTGGCGAGCGCGCCCTTGGCGGCGTAGTAGTGGGGGCGCAGGGCGTTGGGCTGGGTTGAGCCGATGGTGCCGAGCTGAATAATTCGCCCGTAACCCCGCGCGCGCATGTGCGGTGCCAGCAGGCGAATCATGCGCGCTGCGGACAAGACATTGACCTGATACATATGTAACCAGTCGTCAGTCGTGGCGGTCGCCCACTTTTTTTCGCCAGCCGTCCCGTAGTTATTGATAAGAATGTCCACTTTGCCGGTCAGTGCCAGTGCTTGCGCCACCACCTGTTCTGCGCCCGCGTCGGTGAGAATATCGCCCCACACCCCGTGACTCACCGCGGAGTTAGCCACCACATGTTGCGCACTATCCGGTGCGAACCCGTGGGCAATCACACAGGCGCCTTCTTCGGCCAGGCGTTGGGCAATGATTTGCCCTGTGCCGCGGTGACTGCCGGTCACCAGAGCGACCTGGCCGTTAAGATTCAAATCCATCACTGCCCCCGCTCTTTACGATCTATTGCATTACAACGGTTGCGTCGCTGCCCTGTATTGGCACGGTCGCCAGGGCAGCGTAACAGATCGCGCTGACGCTGCTCCATACCTGAGAGCTAATGTGTCTGAAGTTGGTGTGTTGGGCATGGGTGGAGAAGCGTCGTGTTGAGATGGTTTAAACCTGCGGTACAATAGCCGTCCGGCGGCGTGGCCGCGGGGCGCCAGATTTGATTCCGATCACCCGTACAGACCAGCGAGATACGCGATGAAATTTCCTGCAAAGGTTCCCCTGTTTATCGACGGCGAATGGGTGCAAAGCCGCACCAGCGACTTTACCCGGGTAGTCGATCCCACCAATCAGCAGCTGTTGACCGAAGTGCCCTGCGCCACCGACGACGAAATGGAGCGCGCGGTTGCGTCGGCCAGGGCGGCCTTCCAGATCTGGAAGGAAGTGCCAGTGCCACAACGGGCGCGGCTGATGTTGCGCTATCAGCATTTGCTGAAAGAACACCACGACGAACTGGCGGAAATTATTAGCCGCGAGCTGGGTAAAACCTTTGAAGATGCCAAAGGCGACGTATGGCGCGGGATTGAAGTGGTGGAGCACGCGGCCAACATTCCCAGTCTGATGATGGGCGAAACGGTGGAAAACGTCGCCGGTGGTATAGACACCTATTCCTATATTCAGCCCATCGGCGTGTGCATGGGTATCACCCCGTTTAATTTCCCGGCGATGATTCCCCTGTGGATGTTCCCACTGGCGGTGGCGTGCGGTAATACGTTTATTCTCAAACCCTCCGAGCGCGATCCCCTGACCCCGACCCGGCTGGTGGAATTGTTCGAAGAAGCGGGCGCACCCAAAGGGGTGGTGCAGGTGATCCACGGCGGTGCCCACCAGGTAGACTACCTGCTCGAACACCCGGACATTCGCGCCGGTTCCTTTGTCGGCTCGGTGCCGGTGGGCAAGCACATCTACCGCAAGGGCACGGAAAATCTTAAACGCATGCAGTGCATGACCGGCGCCAACAACCACATGGTGGTGATGCCCGACGCCAATAAAAGTCAGGTCGTAAACAATATTATCGGCTCGGCGTTTGGCGCTGCCGGTCAGCGTTGCATGGCCATCCCCAATGTGATTCTGGTGGGCGAAGCCGCGGCCTGGGCCGACGACATTAAGGCCGCCGCGCAGAAAATTCGCCCCGGCGTCTGGTCTGACAAGGGTGCTGCCTACGGCCCGCAAACCAACACCGCGGCAAAAGAAAAAATCACCGCGGCCATTGCCCAGGCGAAACGGGACGGCGCCACCTGCTTGCTCGACGGCAGCGACTGCACCGTGGAAGGTTATCCGGACGGCAACTGGATTGGCCCCACTATTTTTAGCAATGTCACCCGGGACATGAGTATTTATAAGGACGAAGTCTTCGGCCCGGTGCTGTGCTTGTTAAATGAACCGACACTCGATGCGGCGATAGCGGCCATTAACGAGGATTTTCGCGGCAACGGCACCTCCATTTTTACCTCGTCCGGCGGTGCGGCGCGTAAATACCAGCACGAAATTCTGGTGGGTCAGGTGGGCATCAATGTGCCGATTCCCGTGCCCCTGCCGTTCTTTTCGTTTACCGGCTGGCGCGGTTCATTTCACGGCGATCTACACGCCTACGGCAAACAGGCCGTGCGTTTTTATACCGAGACCAAGACCATTACTGCGCGCTGGTTTGACGACGATGTGGCCGCTGGTCCCAACATGTCCATCAGTCTCAAATAAACGGCCCTGCTGTCATGGATTTTAATCTCAGTGACGAACAACGGGCCTTTCAGGAAGCGGCCCGCGCCTTTGCCCAGGGCGAAATGGCGCCGCAGGCGGCGCGCTGGGACGAGGAAAAAATCTTTCCCCGCGAGACCATCGCCGCCGCCGGTGCCATGGGTTTTTGTGGCATGTACAGCCCCGAACAAATCGCTGGCGAAGTAATCGGCGGTATGGGTATGTCGCGTCTCGATGCCGCCATTATCCTCGAGGAGCTGGCCGCCGCCTGTAGTTCCACCGCGGCATTTATTTCCATTCACAATATGGCCACCTGGATGGCCTGCACCTGGGGCACCCCGGCGGTACACAAAGAATTTTGCACGCAACTGGTCAGCGGTGAAAAACTGGCGTCCTATTGCCTGACCGAGCCCAATGCGGGCAGCGATGCGGCGGCGATTCGCACCAGGGCCGTGCGCGATGGCGACGACTACATCATCGACGGCGGCAAAACATTTATCAGCGGCGCGGGTGCCACCGATGTGCTGGTACTGATGACCCGCACTGGCAGTCAGGATTCCGGCGCGGCGGGGATCACTGCCTTCGCGGTAGCGGCGGATTTACCCGGCATCAGCTACGGTAAAAATGAAATTAAAATGGGCTGGAACAGTCAGCCGACTCGCACCATTACCTTTGAAGGTGTGCGTGTCCCCGCCCGCTACCGGCTGGGAGAGGAAGGCGAGGGTTTTAAAATCGCCATGCAGGGTCTCGATGGCGGGCGCATTAATATTGCCGCCTGTTCCATCGGTGCGGCCCAGGCGACATTGACCCACGCCCAGCAGTATCTTCTCGAACGCAAACAATTCGATAAACCGCTGGCCAGTTTTCAGGCCCTGCAATTCAAGCTCGCGGATATGGTCACCGAGCTGGTGGCGGCGCGGCAGATGGTGCGACTTGCCGCCAGCAAACTGGATGGGAACGATCCGGATAAAACGACCTACTGCGCCATGGCCAAACGCTTTGCCACCGACATCGGTTTTCAGGTGTGCAACGAAGCGCTGCAACTGCACGGCGGTTATGGCTACCTGCGGGAGTACCCCATAGAGCGCTTTTTGCGCGATGCGCGGGTACACCAGATACTGGAAGGCACCAACGAAATTATGCGAGTGATTGTGGCGCGCCGTATTCTTGAGGAAGGGGCAACACAGATCATCCGATGAGCGATCATCCGATGAGAGATCATTCGATAAGCGAACTTTTGATGAATGAACCATTGATGAGCCAACGATTGATGAGCCAACGATTGACGAGGGAGTTTACATGACTGAGTTACTGAAAGTAGAAAAACGCGGCCGCACGGCCATTCTCACCATGAACAATCCGCCGGCAAACACCTGGACGCCGGAGAGTCTTGCCTGCCTCGAACAGGTCGTAGCCGAACTCAACGGGGATAAAGAAAACTTTGCTCTGATTCTCACCAGCGAGAGCGAAAAGTTTTTCAGTGCCGGGGCCGATCTGACCCGGTTTAATCACGACGACAGCGGCGCGGCCTTCGATTTTATCAAAGCCTTTGGCACCGCGTTTGAGGCGCTGGCCAATTACCAGGGGGTATCCATCGCCGCCATTACCGGCTTCGCCATGGGTGGCGGGCTGGAATGTGCACTGGCCTGCGATATTCGTATTGCCGAAGAGCAGGCGCAGATGGCGCTGCCGGAATGTACCGTCGGTTTATTGCCCGGTGGACTGGGTACCCAGCACCTGCCCTGGTTGATTGGCGAAGGCTGGGCCAAGCGTATGATTCTACTGGGGGAGCGCGTCAAAGCCGCCAAAGCCGAACAGATTGGTCTGGTGCAGGAAGTGGTACCCACCGGCAAGGGTCTGGAAAAAGCCCTGGAACTGGCGGCCAAGGTGGAAAACCAGAGCCCGACCTCCGTACGCATATGTAAGGCGCTGACCATGTCGTCCCGGGAGCGCCCACTCAATAGCGGCTTCAAGTTCGAACGGGATGCTTTTATGGATCTGTGGGGCTCTCAGGACCAGAAAGAAGGCGTGGCGGCATTTGTCGAAAAACGCAAACCCGAATGGAAAAACGGTTGAACGAACCCCCTGAGAACCACCTGACTTGTTTTCGCCGGAGTGACCCGTGCCTGATCTCGCCATAGAAAGCCCCGTACTTTTCAGCCTGAAGGATTGCGGTGGCGGGAAAAAAATTGCCATCGCCACCCTTAACGCCGAGAAATCCCTGAATTCCCTGAGTCTGGAAATGGTCGATCTGATCAGCGCGCGGGCGGATCAATGGGAAGCCGACAACAGCATTGTTGCGGTGCTGATCGACAGCGCGGGCGACCGCGCCTTCGCCGCCGGTGGCGATATTCGCAAGCTGTACGAATCCATGGTGGCGTGCGGCGCCAACCACAATGCCTACGCCACTGATTTTTTCTCCCGGGAATATCGTCTCGACTACCGACTGCATAATTTCCCCAAGCCCGTGATCACCTGGGGTAACGGTTTTGTGATGGGCGGCGGCATGGGGGTGTTCGAAGGGGGCGATTTTCGCGTCGTCACCGAAAATACCCGCATCGCCATGCCGGAAATTGGTATCGGTTTATTGCCCGATGTGGGCGGCACCTGGTTTCTCAATCAGACCCGCGACAACACCGGGCTGTTTCTGGGGCTGACCGGCGCGCAAATTAATGCCACCGACGCCATTTACGTGGGCCTTGCGGACGTATTTGTGCCCCACGGTGAAAAAGCCGCCATGCTGGAACAACTGGCTGCGCTACCCTGGAGTGCTAACGCCGATGAAAATAAGTCGAAAATTCGCGCGACGCTCGAACAGTTGCAGGAAACACACAGGGCGTTATTGCCCGCTGCCCAGCTCGAACCCCATCTGGAGTGGATTGCGCAGGTGACCTCGGGAAATAGCGTCGAACAAATATCCGCTGCTATCGCTGCCTACGCTGGCGATGACAAATGGTTAAGTCGCGCGGTGGCAACCCACAAAAAAGGCTGCCCGGTGTCCATATTTCTGGCCTGGGAATTAAATCGTCGTGGCCGGGATTTGTCTCTGCGCGAGGCGCTGCAGCTGGAGCTGGTGGCAACCCTTAATTGTTCGAAGTATGGTGTGTTCCGCGAGGGTGTGCGCGCGCAGATAATTGAAAAAGATAATACGCCGCATTTTCAGCCGCCCACGCTTGCAGAACTTACCGATGAAATTCGCCAGCAGTATTTAACCCCACTCTGGGCGGACGGCGCACATCCTCTGGCCGATTTATAACGCGCACTGATCGCAGCACCACGCAAAGGAAACCATCATGGCAAAGAAAGTGGCATTTTTTGGATTGGGTAATATGGGTGGCCCCATGGCGGCCAATCTGGTCAAAGCGGGTTTTGAAGTGTGCGCGTTCGATCTGGTGCCCGCCTCCGTGGAAAAAGCCGTGGCCGACGGTTGCAGCGCTGCCACCAGCGAGAAAGACGCGGTTGCGGGCGCGGACTTTGTTGTCACCATGCTACCCAACGGGGCCATCGCCGAATCTTTGTATATCGACGGCGCTGGTCTGCTCGATCTGGTGGAACCCTCCGCCGTGCTGATCGATTGTTCCACCGTCGCCGCAGCCAGCTCGCGGCGTATTGGTGCGGAAGCAAAAAAACGTGGCATTCGCGCAATCGACGCCCCAGTGTCTGGTGGTGTTGCGGGCGCGGCGGCGGGTACCCTGGCCTTTATGTGCGGCGGTGCAGCCGCCGATGTGGAAGCCGCCAAAGAAGTGCTCAAGCATATGGGGGCCAATATCTTTCACGCCGGGCCGAGCGGTGCGGGGCAGGTGGCCAAAGCCTGTAACAACATGTTGCTCGCGGTGCATATGATCGGTACCGCCGAAGCCCTGCAACTGGGCGTAAATAACGGCCTCGATCCCAAAATCCTGTCGGAGATTATGCTCAAAAGCTCTGGCTGCAACTGGTCGCTGGAAAAGTACAACCCTTACCCCGGCGTGATGGATGGCGCCCCCGCCAGCCGCAATTACAGCGGTGGCTTTATGGTGAAGCTAATGCAAAAAGATCTGGGCCTGGCCATGGAAGCCGCGCTGGGGAGTAAATCAGCCACGCCAATGGGTGCGCTGGCGAACAATCTGTATAACCTTTACGCTGGCGGCGACGAAGGCAACGTTGATCTGGATTTTTCGAGCATCCAGCGGTTTTTTGATTAGACTGGTATGAAAAATCGTCAGGAAATTCAAGAGGGTTAAATGGAGCGAGCCTACTACTCTTCTTCGATAGGTAAATTCTGTGCTCGTGAGCCTGATCAAATTTTAGGGCAAATGGCCCGCGAGCATTCATTCGATTTAAATGGGTTGCAGCGAGATGCATGGATTGAGCAAACGCGATTGCTGAAGGAAGTTCTGTTTAACCAAAACGGAAAAATATATTTTGAGTTTTCAATTCCAAGAATGGGGAGGCGAATTGACGCAGTTATTATTATAGGTTCTGTTGTTTTTGTAATAGAGTTTAAAGTAGGCGCCGCAAGCTATGGCTCTGCGGAGTTTGATCAAGTAATGGATTACGCCTTAGATTTGCGGAACTTCCATGAAGGTAGTCATCATGTTGCACTAGCGCCTATTTTGGTTGCCACCAAATCGCTAACTTATGATGCTTTGCCAACGTGCCTTCCGGCAGGTCGTATATTTGACCCCCTTCGCTGTAATGCAGCGACGCTACATGCTGCAATTGCTGAGGCCAATAAGCTTGTTGTTGAAGCCCCTATTGATTGTGAGGAATGGGAGAGTAGTGGCTATAAGCCCACGCCGACAATCATTGAGGCGACGTTAGCGCTCTATAATGGCCATGCTGTTAGTGAGATATCTCGGAATGATGCATCTAGGTTTAACTTGTCGCGCACCTCTAAATCAGTCTCTGAAATAATAAAAAAATCTAAAGACAATTCTGAGAAGTCGATAATATTTGTTACAGGCGTTCCAGGAGCCGGTAAAACATTGGTTGGTCTTGATATTGCTACTACACATATAGATCCTAATGACGAGTTGTATAGTGTTTTTCTGTCAGGAAATGGACCGTTGGTTAAAATACTTCAAGAGGCGTTGGCTCGGGACAAGGTTGCGCGCGGAAAAGAAAGTGGGGAAACAATCCGTAAAGGTGATGCCTTAAGCGACGTCAAAGCTTTTATCCAAAACGTACATCATTTTCGTGATGAAGGATTGCGGGACTTAATAAAGCCGCCTGTCGAGCATGTTGCGCTATTTGATGAGGCGCAGAGAGCTTGGACAAAACATCAAACAATAAAATTTATGCGGGAAAAGAAAAACGAGCTAGATTTTAATCAATCTGAGCCGGAATTCCTCATATCATGCATGGACCGACATAAAGATTGGGCGACGATTGTGTGTTTGGTCGGTGGTGGTCAAGAAATTAATACCGGTGAAGCGGGAATTTTTGAGTGGTTTGATGCCATTAAAGAGTCGTTCCCTAAATGGAAAATCTATCTTTCTGATCAATTGACCGATAGTGAGTATGGTGCTGGTAAATTAGCTGAAGGAGCCAAAAAGAATCCGCGAATAACGTTTCTTCCTCAATTACATTTAAGTACTTCCGCGCGTTCATTTAGAAGTGAAAAAGTCTCTTTATTCGTAAAACAACTTTTGGATATAGACCTGGCATCAGCCCAGGAAAACTTTTCTGAAATAAAGGATAAATATCCCATTGTATTAACGAGAAATTTTGATGTCGCAAAGAATTGGGTGCGCTCGCATGCCCGAGGATCTGAGCGCTATGGCATGGTAGTTTCATCGCAAGCTGAACGTTTGAGACCCTATGCAATTGATGTTCGCGTTAAAACAAACCCCGTACATTGGTTTTTAAATGATAAGCATGATGTGCGTTCATCGTATTATCTCGAAGATGTCGCAACAGAATTTGATGTTCAGGGGCTTGAGCTGGATTGGGTATGTATGGCATGGGATGCTGATTTTCGATTTGGCGAAAAGAATTGGGATCATTGGTCGTTTCGCGGCAGTCGCTGGCAGCGAATCAATAAAGCAGAAAGGCAAATGTATCAAAAAAATGCTTACCGCGTGCTGCTTACAAGGGCCAGGCAGGGCATGGTTTTAGTGGTGCCTCATGGTGATTCTTCGGACCCTACTAGGCGGCCTAGTTTTTATGATCCTATATTTAATTATCTTTCGGATATCGGTGTACCGATTATTTAGGAGTAATGCAAGGCGGGGATTTACGGGTGTGAATAGTTGCCATATTTTTGAATACATTTACCTAGACGCAAATAATTTCAAAGCCTTCGGTTAGTTGCTGTTGTCAGGCATGATTTCAGAAGAATATATTGCTGAATTAAGGTTGTATCTTGATTATGGAGAATATTTTGTCGCAGAACAGGTAGGCATTCCCACTTTGTATTCGCAGCTCTGGGCTTACAGTAATGGGCCGACGCTAGCAGATCACGCCTTCCATGAATTTTCGCGTTTAAGGGTGGCCACAAACGGTGATGTTGAGTCACTCCATTTGTGGGGGACTTCCGTGCTATTAATGGATACGTTTCGGAGCGCTAGTCAAGAATCCTGAAATTGTTATCTGTCTGTGCATGCGGCGGTGTTTTAGACGTGGAGCGAAGTGGTGGGCACAGTATCAATCTGTTGTATCTTGGTGGGACGATATCCCTAAGCGTACGAACGATTTGTAATGAGTAGTTCGTGGCTTATCTGCTAAGTTTACTGATAATTAACGTTATTACTTGTATGGTAGATTGCTTGTATGCCTAATTGGGTTCGGCACGAGTGCAACCATAATAATACGGAGTATATCTGCCCAATGAACTACCCCTTACAAATACCCGAGAGAGACGAATTGCTGGCCAACGCTCGGTCTATCCGCTCAATTATTGAGGGGGATGCGGAGCAGAGTGAGGCGGATCGAACATTGGCGCTGAGCTCGGTAGAAGCCATGTATCAGGCCGGGCTGCTGACGATGTGCGTACCGCGCTCGCTGGGTGGTCTGGAGGCCGATCCGGTCACCCAGGTCGAGGTGTACGAAGCGGTCAGCGAAGCCAATGGTGCGGCGGGGTGGTGTTGTTTTATTGGCGCCACCGCTGTGGGTCTGCTGGGCAGTATGACCAGTGATACGGCTGTGGCCGAGGTTTTTAAGGATGGGCGTATTCCCCGTGGCGCTGGCACCATTGTCCCCTCCGGGCAGGCGGAACAGGTTGCGGGTGGTTATCGCGTCACTGGCCGCTGGGCTTTCGGCAGCGGTATTCACCACGCGGATTGGGTATCAACCGCGGTACTGGTTAGCAAAAAGGGGGAGTCGGTGCTTATGCCGGACGGCACCCCCAGGGTTTGCATGATGGCAGTGCCGACCAAGGATATTGTTATTGAAGATAACTGGCATTCCGCCGGCCTGTGCGGCACGGGCAGTTCGCACTATCGGATTGAGAATGTGTTTGTGTCCGACGATTTTGTGTTGCAGAACAATCCGCCACAGCGCGGTGGCGCATTGTATCGCCTGCCGATGTACGGCTACGTGGCGGCCTGTCACGCTGGGTTCGCACTCGGGGTGGCGAAGCGTGCCCTGGCGGAAATTGTCGCCCTGGCAAACACCAAAAAACGCAAACTGAGCGGCGTTGCGTTAGGGGATCGGGGCGCGTTCCACAAGGAGCTGGGGGTGATTACCTGTAAACTCGCTGGTGCGCGGGCCTATTCCCTGGATATTCTGAATCAGGTGTGGGAAGCCACCTGCAACGATGAGCCACTGTCCCTGATCAAGTGGGGCGAGTGCCGTGCCGCCATGGCCTATGTGACCGAAGTCGCAGCGGAGGTTGCTACCTTCGCCTATCGTTATGGCACCGGTGTGGCGTTGTATCGTCCTCATCCCCTGCAACGATGCCTGCGCGACATCTATACGGGTACCCAGCACGGAATCGTGAGTGACGAAAATTACGAAGCCCTGGGTCGTGCGCTAGTTGGCAAAGCGCAGTGGGATCCGATGATTGGCGGGCCACCTGAAAATTGATGCTGTCAGACTGCAAGTCGTGATTTGAAGCGCACGCGGCGGCCCGCACCAACAATATAGGCCCGCACCAACAATATAGTTGCCTGTACCAACAATATAGTTGCCTGTACCAACAATATAGTTGCCTGTACCAACAATATAGTTGCCTGTACCAACAATATAAAAGGCACAGCTCGCGACAGTATTTCACGAGCGGTGCGTTAAGCGCGGGCTCTGTTGGCAAGCGTTGATGGCGAAAGGACGCGGCCTATTTTTTTAAGGCGCTAATACCCGCTTCGGCAATCTGCGCGTCCTGTTGCGAGGAAGCGCCACTCACCCCAACGGCGCCGACCACCTGTTCGCCGACCATAATTGGCACGCCGCCTTCCAGCAGTACGGTGTTGGGCAGAGTGGCGATTGCCGGCCGTGTAGTGGCCATATCGTCGAGCACTTTGGTCGGCCGTTTGAATGCCGCTGCGGTGCGGGCCTTGCCAATGGCGACGTCAATGCTGCCGGTGGGCGCACCGTCAGCACGTTGCAGGTAAATCAGATGTCCACCATCGTCCACCACTGCGATTACCACATTCAATTTCAGTTTGTTTGCCTCGACTTCCCCGGCGGCGGCGATGGCTTTCGCGCCATCCAGGGCGACAACTTTTTTATCCGCCAGTTGTGCGGCAGCGGGGAGCGTGAAGATACTTAAAATGATAAACATGGACAGAAACGGAAATGTATTTTTGGAAAACATAATTTTCTCCTAAGTATCGGGGTGCAGCTTTGGTAAGTACGCTATGCGCGAATCTAGTTTAAATGACAACAATAGTCCAAGCAGGTTCGTGACCGGTGGTTCGGTCGGGAGTTACTCCGCCGTTTCCACCAGTATCAATGTCACGTCTGCGCCCTCGTTGCGCACCGGAACAAGCGCTTGATAAGCCGCGCTGTTATACCAGGCCCGGGCGGTGTCGGCGTCGCGGAATTTGATCAGCAGAAAACGTTCAAAACTGGCGTCGCCACACAGTACTTCCAGAACCGGCGCGCGCATCACGTACTCCCCGCCGTATTCGGCGATGGTTGCGCCCGCAGCTTTCCCGTAGGCCGCAAGTTTGTCGGCATTTTTGGTGGTGGCCTGAGCAATGACGTATGTTGCCATATCAAATCTCCGAAAAAAGTGGTTGGGAAAGGACGGTTACGTATGGGTTTTAAAAAACCGGTTTTCTGGCCGAGGAATGCCCAGGTTGTCCCGCAGGGTTTTGCCTTCGTACGCGGTGCGGTACAGGCCCCGTCGCTGTAGTTCCGGCACCACCTTGTCGACAAAATCATCCATACCGGCTGGCAGAAAGGGGAACATAATATTGAACCCATCGCAAGCTTCCGACATAAGCCACTCCTCCATTTGCTCTGCAATGGTGGCCGGGGTGCCAAGCATTTCCAGCACGCCAAAACTGCCGCCGATCATCTGCGCCAGCTGGCGTACGGTCATGCCGTCGTTTCTGGAGAGATCGAGCAATTTTTGCCGCGCAGATTTGCTGGCATTGGATTCGGGAATCTCCGGCAGGACCTTGTCCAGATCAAATTGGGAAGCATCGCAACCGAGTTGCACAGACAACGACGCCATGCCGCTAACCGGATCGACCAGGCTATCGAGTTTGGCTTTTTTTGCACGCGCCTCGGCCACTGTGTCGCCGATAATCACAAAGCAGCCGGGTAATATTTTCATTTGTTCCGGCGTGCGACCCACTGCGCCCATGCGGCTTTTTACGTCGGCGTAATATTGTTGCGCTGCGGGTAGCTGGCTCATGGAGCCGAACACCATCTCGGCGGTTTCCGCCCCGAGTTGACGCCCCGCCTCGGAAGCGCCCGCCTGCACAATCACCGGCCAGCCCTGCACCGGTCTGGCCACATTGAGAGGACCCTTGACCGAGAAAAACTCGCCCTTGTGGTTGAGGGTATGCAGTTTGTCCGGAGCAAAATAAATGCCGTGTTCCTGGTCGCGAATAAAGGCGTCATCCGCCCAACTGTCCCACAACCCCGTCACCACATCGTAAAACTCCCTGCCCCGGCGATAGCGGGTGTCGTGTTCCATATGGACTTCAACGTTGAAGTTGGGTGCTTCGGAAGGGTTGGCCGACGTCACCAGGTTCCATCCGGCGCGGCCCTCGCTGATATGATCCAGGGACGCAAATTTGCGGGCCACGTGATAGGGCTCGTTATAGGTGGTGGACGCCGTCGCAATTAAACCCAGATGTTTGGTCACCACCGCCAGGGCGGGCAACAGGGTCATAGGGTCAAAGGAAGTAACCGTTGCGCTGCGTTGCAGTGCTTCCATGGGTATGTTCAGCAGTGCGAGATGATCCGCCATAAACATGGCGTCAAACAGGCCGCGCTCCAGGGTCTGCGCAAAACGCACCTGATGGGCAAAATTAAAATTGGCATCCGCGAACTGACCCGGATACTGCCAGCTCGCAGTGTGAATGCTGGCGGGGCGCATAAAGGCGCCAAAGTGTAATTTTCTATCTTCTGGCATGACAGGCCTCTGGCGGTGACTTTTAATTCTTTCCCGAATTTAGTTGCTCGCTAATTTTTATCTGGCATCGTACGCGCACCCTCGGGAATTCATCATCTTCAAAGTTGGTTCAGGAGGATACAGGGGGGCGGTCATTTAATGTAGCGATCCCAGGGCATCACTTCCTGTTTGCAGTCGGAGTAAAAGCTAATGAAAAATATTGCGGTTTCCAGTTAGCCTTTTACTCGCCCCTCGATGATTCGAAAATACTAGGCTTTCGGCAAACCCACCAACATTTTTCCCAGAAAATCCAGCTTGCCCAGCGGCACCCCTTTGATACGCAACATATCGTAGATGGTGGTGGCGTGAAAATAGAGATTGGGCAGGGAAAACGACAGGGCGAAATTATCGGTGGTAAAGGGCAATTCAAAACTTCCCGCCCGAAAATGCATGGCCTTACCCTGTACGGCGGCAATGTCACCAGCTTTTATGGTGCCGAGTTCGGTTAATGCCTCGCTTAGCAGCCCCATAAGTCCGCGATAATCCAGTTCGGGAATTTCGGGGGGCGGCCCAAACTTGCCGGCCATCATGCCGTGCGCTGCGCCGAGCGAATGATGGCGCACGGAATTTACCTGAAACGGGAACGCCGCCATATCGGGGGCGAGGCGCATCTGCACTACGTCGTTCAAATCGAGCCCCTGTTCGTCAAAGTACTTGGCACCTTTTTCCATAACGGCAATGGTCGAGGTCAGCACGCGTCCGTAGGTGCCCACGCTCAGGTCGTATAGCGTTGTCATTGTTTTTCTCCATTAGTGATTTAGTGAATTAAAAAACAGGGTGACTTGATGATATTAATCCCTCAGCTCGACCAGCCCGCCCGGCGGTTGGCCTCCTCGGCCAGCCTTAATTCGGCGGGGTCGGCATATTTTGCATCCCACTCGGCCAGGTGTTTTCGCATCACTTTATGCCATAGCGGTGGCAGGAAACTCAGCAGGAAATAACCGTATGCGCTGCCGGGTCTAATGACATCTTTGTAGGGAGTCAGCTCCCAGTAAGGCCGTGTGGGGTCGGTATGGTGTTGCGAATGAGTGACAATTTCAAAAGTCAGTATGCGCGACAGCGGGCGAATATGGTTGAGGGCGTGGCGGTTTTCTATCGGGGTGCCCGGTACGCGAAGCAGGCCATAGTGCTGGACGTAGCTGAACATGCAGATAATGGCCTGGCCCAAACTGGAGATGGCAATCACGGTGAGGCCAGCTCCCCATCCGGCGGTTATAACAAATACCGCGACCAGCGCGATGAAGCCCAGCCAGGCCCACAGTATCTGGTTGGAGAGCGTCCAGTGGCTTTTGCCCTTGTTGGCGTAGCGCTTTTTTTCCAGCGCCCAGGGTGCGGTATGAAAGAAAATCAGCAGCTTGGGAATAAACGCATACACCGATTCGCCGCGATGAGGTGTATCCACATCGTTCACGCTGGAGGTTTCGATATGGTGGCCAATGCGGTGTTCCTTTTCCACATCCCCCGCCATTAAGGTGACCGCGAATAAATTACCGACAAAACGCGAAAAACTATCGTGCCGATGAAACAGCTCGTGGGCGACCGGCAGGCCAACGGCGGCGGTGATGGTGCTGACCGACAAAAACGCGCCTGCCCATCCCCACCAGGTGTAGTCCGTGGTCAGGAAATACCACAGGGCGTACCACATAAATAGCCAGGGTATAAGCTGAAAGTAGAGCATAAACAGGCCGGCAAACGCGCTCATATTGCGCACCCGCAGATCGTCCTGCATAAAGTATTCAGCGATAGCGACCAGCGGAAATAACGCCAGCCCCGACCAGGTGGCGATGCCGCCACTCATCACACCCAAGCCGGTGACCACCATAAAGCTGGCGGGTAGTAAGTAACGTAGCGCGTCCATTTGGGGTTACCTTATTTTCGGTTAATGGCCCATTAGATCAAACTAACGTTTCGTTTATCTGGTGACGGTTGCCCGGTCGTTAATTGCTGGTGAAATTCGCTCCACCATCCACATTCAGAATTTGTCCGGTGACAAAATCACTGAGCTCCGACGCCAGATAAATGGCGGTACCAACAAGAGTGGGCGGCGTCTGCGCTTCGCCGAGGCAGGTCATACTGACAATCGTGGGAGCCATGGTGTCATTGCCGCTGTCCGCGAGCAGATCCTTGGACGCCTGGGACAGGGTAAATCCGGGGGCCAGGCTGTTTACACGGATGCCATCCGGACCCAGCTCCCGGGCCAGGGCGCGGGTCATGGCGGCGACCGCGCCTTTGGACGTTACGTAATCGAGCAGGTAGGGCGCGCCCATGGAAACACTGGTCGAAGCAATGTTGATAATTTTTCCATAACCCTGTTTTTTCATATAGGGGTAGGCGGCCTTGATGCAGTTCCAGACGCCTTTGACGTTGATGCTCATCATCTGGTCCCAATCCTTCTCATCGATTTCCGAGAAAGGCTTCATGGTGGCGCCCTTGCTGACCGCACTTTTGCCGAACATGGCGGCGTTGTTGATCAGAATGTCCAGGCGGCCGAACTTGTCTACGGCCTGCTTCGCCATGGCCTGGGTGCTGGCAGAGTCGGTGACATCCAGATGTACTGCAATGGCGCAACCCGGATGGACCTTGTTGAGCATGGCCACGGTTTCGGCGCCATCGAGAATATCCGCGACAACAACTCTGGCGCCCTGACCCGCAAGGCCCAGCGCATATTCCCGTCCGATGCCCCGTGCGGCGCCAGTGACAATGGCCACTTTGTCTTTCAATAAATCCGACATGCTTCCTCTCCTGTTAGTTTTATGCTGAGTGGCGCTACGGTCTGTTAATAAATTGTAGTTCCAGTTTAATTGACCGACTGTTCAATAAGTTGGAAGGGAATCGTCCCACAGGGCGAGGGATGCGGCAAGGGGGGAAGCACAGCATGTGCGCGCCACAGTTTCATGTTGCGTAGCCGGAGTCGGCCGTATAGGATCGGGGGCATAAAAACCACAGGGATGGGCGTTGTCGCACATGGACAAGTTCGACCGGATCTACGCGCTGCACAATCTGCTGAGCAGCTCCAGGCAACCCGTCTCCATGGCGCGTATCATGGACGAGCTGGAATGCGCCAATGCCACCGCCAAGCGCATCATCCAGCACATGCGGCTCCATCTTGATGCCCCCATTAGCCACGACCGCGAGCGCAACGGCTACTATTACGATCGCGCGGGCGACCACCCGTTTGAACTGCCCGGTCTGTGGTTCAATACCTCTGAACTGCACGCCCTGCTGACAGCTCAGATGCTATTAGAACGGGTTGATCCCGGACTCTACAGTGAACAACTGGCGCCGCTGCGCGACAGAATCACAAGCATCCTAAAAAAAGCCGGTGAAAATGATGACGAAAGTACCCGGCGCATTCGCATCCTGGCGCTCGCCAGACGCCAGTTCAATAATCATATTTTTCGGCAGGTCGCCAGCGCCGTGCTCGAACGCAAACAACTGCACATTCAATACAAAGGCCGGGGCGATGGCGAAACCAGTCAGCGCAATATTTCGCCGCAACGTCTAGTGCATTACCGCGACAACTGGTACCTCGATGCCTGGTGCCACAGAAAAAACAATTACCGCACTTTCGCCATCGAACGCATTGCCCAGGCGCGGGTGCTCGGCAAGCGCGCCAAAGCGATCAGTGAACAGGCGCTGGATGATTATTTCACCAACGCCTTCGGTATATTCTCCGGCCCGGCAAAGCATGTCGCCGTGTTGCGATTCACTCCCGAGCGCGCGCGCTGGGTGGCGGAAGAAGAATGGCATCCAGAACAACAAAGCCGCTGGCTGGACAACGGCGATTACGAACTGCGTATCCCCTACGGCAACCCGAGAGAACTGATTATGGACATACTCAAGTACGGTGCGGATGTGGAGGTGGTATCGCCCGCGAGTCTGCGCAATGAGGTGAAGCGTAGAATTGAGAGTATGCGAGAAATTTATCACTGACAGGCTCACGTATTGAGCCACCGGCTATGGAAAGATAAGCCAGCAAAGCCTCGGCAAAATGCGGAGGAGTGGAACTGTGCGATACCGCACCCGCCACCGTCATCCCGGCGAAAGCCGGGATCCAGTGGCTTGGCTTGTGTATCAATCGCGTAGGTTGGGTTAGCGCAGCGTAACCCAACAAAATGTCACCAAAGGAACAGCATTATGAAAAGACGCAGTTTCATACAAAACATTCTGGGTATACCGGAATCACTGCCGTGCCGGGCGGCATTGCCGTTGCAAAGCCCGCTCCACGTAAAATCCTGCTGCAACAATGCGAACTTGCCGGTTTTCAATACTACGAAGGCGAACGCGGTTACCCGAACCTGCGTTACGGAGACACACTCACAATGAAAATCGTATTCCACGTCGCACAGGATCCAGACAGTGGTAAGGTCGCATATGGCACGGGTGACTGTCATCTCATTAACCGACATGTTGAAGGCCAGGGATGGTGAGTTTTTCATCTCCGATTGGCTACGCAATCGCAACACAGTCGAATTCCCGGGTATCTGGGAAACCGTACACAATCCGGATTTTAACTATGGCGAATTCACCATAATTAAGGACAGTTAAGATGACAAAAAAGAACACAGTAATAGATGTTCAAGGAAGAGCAATTACTATTCCTGCCGGTAAAGAGCAAGGCTATATATCCCTGACGGATATGGTTCGCAATACTGAGAATGGCCTTGCTTTGATCGAAAAATGGCTGCGGAATAAAAACACAATTGAATTTATAGGTATCTGGGAAGAAATCTATAATCCAGACTTTAATTCCCTCGAATTCGAGGGAATTAAAAATCAGGCCGGATTGAACCGCTTTGTTCTTTCGGTAAAACAATGGGTTACAAAGACAAACTCAAAAGGAATTATAGCTAAAGCGGGTAGATACGGAGGCGCTTATGCACACAAAGACATTGCCTTTGAGTTTGCATCATGGATATCACCTCAATTTAAGCTCTATCTCATCAAAGAATTCCAACGCTTAAAAGATGAAGAGCAAAAACAACTGGGCTGGGATATCAAACGCAACCTCGTCAAAATCAACTACCGCATTCATACCGATGCCATCAGGGAAAATCTGATCCCTGAAAATTTAAGAAAAGGGCAAATCAATTTTATTTACGCCACTGAGGCCGATGTCTTAAATGTAGCGCTGTTTGGAAAACCTCAATGCCGTGTTTATAGGTAAAGGTCTGACGCAAAGTGAACGATTGTTAAAACTGAACCTGATCGCCATACAGCAGGTGAAAATATTGGTGCAGGATCATAGCGTAAAAAAACTGGGCGAAGCCACATGATGGTCACCTTCGTCTCCCAGTGCGAAAAAAAGCGCTCAACTGCAGCCGCAGAGTGTTGGACGAGTTTGCCGACCGGTTCCGCGATAAGACCTAATGAGGAAAAACGGCAGTATGAATAAGCAATACTTTCTAACGCACATAAGGAAGGTTCTGCGCAATAAGTATACTGTCCCCGGATTTCCGGATTTCCGTCCCCGGATTTCCGTTACGGACGACGCATCAGGACATTATGGCAAACTTTGATCCGAATGTTGTGAAGCTGAAGAAAAAGATGAAGGTTGTCGTCGCGCCTGGGGCGTTTGATGGGTTGTTGGGGGAAGAGGGTGATGAGTAGTCAATATATTGCGCACATTCGGGAAAAGGATGGTGATATTCAACCCCTGATTGACCATTTGCGTGAGGTCGGTAATCTGGCTTGCGAATTCGCTCAGAAGATAAACACTCCGGATGCCGGAAATGTGCTTGGTTTGCTTCATGATTTTGGGAAGTTCAGCAAGGCGTTTCAAAACTACCTTAACTCTGCTCAAGGACGTATACAGCCGGACGAAGATGAATATGTGGAAGCAGACAAGCTGAAAGGCAAGATCGATCACTCCAGTGCCGGTGCACAGCTTATCTGGCAGCGATTGTACAAGTTTGGTGGCGCTGGGCAGGGAGAGTTGGTAGCGCAGACGCTAGCGCTTTGTATCGCTTCACACCACAGCGGCTTGATTAACTGCATTGATAAAGATGGCAGCAATATATTTAACATACGGATGGGTAAAGATGATGAAAAAACCCATTTGCGTGAGTGCCTTAGCCACGCAGAAGCTGAGCTAATGGCATCCGTTGATGAATTAGTTACTCAAGAGTTGGTAAAAAAGCTATACGGAAAACTAAGTGAGCTGGCTGATTTTTCTTCAGCCAAGGAGAAAAAGAAGTATTCAAAAACAGACTCCTTCAACCTGGGATTCTTTACCCGTTTTCTGTTTTCATGCCTGGTAGATGCTGATCGCCTGAACAGCGCGGAGTTTGAAACACCCATAAGGAAACAACAGCGGCTATCCCGCCAGACATGGTTGGACTGGGAGATTGCTGTCGAGCGCCTTGAGTCTCATCTCGGTCAGTTTGAACAGACAAAACCTATTGATGAAATTCGTCGGCGAATCTCTGACAACTGCAAGCAAAGGGCGAATGATCCTCAAGGCATCTATTCGTTAACCGTCCCCACCGGTGGTGGGAAAACACTGGCCAGCCTCCGTTATGCGCTGCATCACGTGCGTAAACATAGCTTAGAACGCATTATCTACATCATTCCCTATACATCCATCATTGAACAAAATGCTCGTGCTGTCCGCGAAGTACTGGAACAAGAAGCGGATCTCCATCCCTGGGTACTGGAGCATCACAGCAATTTAGAGCCGGAGTATCAAACTTGGCATTCCAAACTGGTATCGGAAAACTGGGATGCGCCGATTGTCTTTACCACCATGGTGCAATTTCTTGAGACATTATTCAGTGGTGGCACACGCAGCGTCAGGCGTATGCATCAATTAGCCAATTCGGTGCTAGTTTTTGACGAGATTCAGACGCTACCCATTAACTGCGTTCATCTGTTTTGCAATGCGCTTAACTTTCTAACGCAACATGCCAAAACCACGGCTCTACTATGTACCGCCACTCAGCCGCTTTTGGATAACTTGCGTTTTGAAGACAAAGGTCAACTCCTAATGGCGGATAAGGCCGAGATTGTTGGAGATGTTAGAGATACTCGGAAGTTATTTTCAGACCTAACACGCGTGGACATAAGCAATCGGGTAAAAGTGGGTGGCTGGAGCTCCGAGGAAATCAAACAACTCGCACTTGAGCGGTTTGATAAATTTGGTAGTTGCCTGGTTATTGTAAACACCAAACAGTGGGCACAGGATCTTTATCAAGCATGTATGGATGATGTGGATAAAAATGCTATTTTTCATCTGAGTACCAGTCTTTATCCCGCACATAGAAAAACCAAGCTGGACACTATCAGAGATCGCCTGTCTCAGGGCTTGCCAGTGTTATGTATCAGCACACAATTGATCGAAGCTGGGGTGGATATCTCATTCGGCGCGGTTATTCGATTTCTCGCTGGTTTGGATTCCATAGCGCAAGCGGCAGGACGATGTAATCGTCACGGCGAATTAAAAGACAAAAACGGCCTATCAATTAAAGGGCAAGTAGATGTCATTAATCCTGATTCCGAGCCAGTAGAGTTGCTAAAAGATATTCAGGTTGGGAAGGAGAAGACCCAGCGGGTATTCAGCGAAATTGGTGGCCAGGCTGAACTGCTTGCTCCTGAAACGATGCGGCGCTATTTTCAGTACTACTTTTATGATCGCAGTGAAGAAATGGACTATCCAGTTTCCGCAAAAGATCATGCCCCAGAACAAACTCTACTAAACCTGCTAAGTCAGAACTTTCTCAATATTAATAAGGACGAGAGAAGACGCCCTGGAAAGTTGCCCCTGATGCGCCATTCCTTTATGGACGCAGGAAAATTATTTAAAGCTATAGAGGCCCCAACTCAAGCAGTGGTTGTCCGGCATGGAAAGGGTACGGAATTGGTCAATGAGCTTTGTCGGCTGGCCAAAGAATTCGAACCGAAAGCCTACTTCGAAACATTAAAAGAGGCGCAGCAATACAGTGTCAACTTGTTTCCCAAAATCTGGAGAAAGCTTGTCGATGCTGACGCAGTGCATGAAACCCAGCCGGGAGAAGGCATTTATTACCTGGATGAAACCTATTACAGCGAGGAATTCGGCGTTTCTGTAGAGCGTGCTGGAAATATGGAATGTGGAGTTCGCTAGGACAGACAGCACCAAAGTGCTGTCATCCCAAGCTACTAAAGCACAACTACTATTTCAATCCACGCTTTTTAAGCGAAATGGTAATATATCACTAAAGCACTTCTACTGAAAGTATTTTTGCATTAGAATCACCCCCTATCCGATTGTTGGGGTTAATAAATGGCCTGGTTGCCAAGGCTGATTAAAGAATTGCGGCTCCTGCCACCAGATAGGTTCTATGTGCTTGTTCTTATCACCTTGGTATTTATATGGATTTTCACGGAGATCTAGGAGGGTAAATTTATGAAAAACAGTATCAGCTTTCGATTATGGGGACGCTATGCCCTTTTCACCGACCCGATTACCAAAATCGGCGGCGAGAAGTGTTCGTACCACATCCCAACCTATGAAGCGTTAAAAGGTGTACTCAAATCCATTTACTGGAAGCCCACCCTGATCTGGCATGTAGATAAGGTCAGGGTTATGAGCTCACTACAAACCCAAACCAAGGGTACCAAACCGCTGGTTTGGGGTGGCGGCAATAGTCTGGCGATTTACACCTTTCTTCACAATGTGGAATACCAGGTTGAGGCACATTTTGAGTGGAACGAGCACCGACCAGAGCTGGAACAGGACAGAATCGCCGGCAAACACTACGCCATAGTCAATCGAATGCTGGAAAAAGGCGGCCGTCAGGATATTTTTCTGGGCGTTCGGGATTGTCAGGGCTATGTGGAACCGTGCGAATTCGGGACAGGAGAAAGTGCTTACGACAATATACCGGAACTCGGCTTTGGCTTGATGTTTCATGGTTTCGACTACCCCGATGAAACCGGTATTAACGAGCTTCATAGTCGTTTTTTTTCGCCGGTCATGCGTCACGGGATTGTCGAGTTTCCAAGACCGGAGGAATGTGAAACACGGCGCTTTATCCGGGAGATGAATGCCAAGCAGTTTGGTTTAGATGACAATCTGCTGCCGGTTGAGCTTGAGGAGAAAGCACTATGAGCTGGATGCAAAGCCTTTATCAAACCTATGAAGAGGGTATGAAGCTCGACATAGCTGATGATTCAAAACCCATTCCGGTTAGTCACACCATACAAAATGCGCATATCAATATTGTCATTGACGGAAAAGGGAATTTTCGTCGCGCCAAAGTGCTGGAAAAAACACAGATCGTTTTACCTGCCACAGAAAAATCCGCCGGAAGAAGCAGTGGCGAGGCAGCACACCCTTTGGCGGACAAGCTTCAATATGTAGCGGGAGACTATAAAGCCTACGGCGGGGGAAAAGCTGCGTATTTTGAAAGCTATCACCAACAACTTACTGATTGGCGCCAGTCGGATCACCGTCACCCAAGCGCTCAAGCTGTCCTCAACTATGTCACCAACGGTCAAGTGATTGAGGATCTTGTTGCCTATCAGATTGTCTGGCTGGACGAGCACGGGAAGCTTTTGCGAGCCTGGTCTGAGGAAGAAGGCGAGCCTCCACTATTATTTAAAGTGCTCCCTAAAGAAAAAGGCAAGCTTGATCAGGGGAACGCCCTAGTCTGCTGGACCGTGGAAGATGAGCAGATCGAATGCCCCGACACCTGGAAAGACGGCAGTCTGCAACAGCAATGGATAGCTTACGATAGTGCTAACGCTGGAATAAAAGGGTTATGTTTTGTATCGGGTGAAATTCAACCGCTGGCATTAAGTCATCCCGCCAAGCTGCGCCACTCTGGTGATAAAGCCAAGCTTATCTCATCTAATGATCTCAGCGGTTTTACCTTTAAAGGACGCTTTACCGATAGCAAGAACTCCATACAAGAACACGGTCTGCAATCTGCTGGTATCGGCATTGTCACCACACAAAAAGCGCACAATGCCTTGCGCTGGCTTATCAATAGGCCAAAACAGACTTTTCGCAATGGCGATCAAGCGATAGTGGCATGGGCTGTTTCAGGTAAACAAATACCGAGTCCATTGGTGGCCACGACCGATTTCGATCTTGATAATTTTGACGAAATAGATGATTCCGGACAATCCAGTGGAGATGTAACCGAATCCGTTATAGAACATTCAACGGATGTAGGGCAAAGCTTCGCAGCAAAGCTCACCACTTATATGCGAGGCTATCGTGCCAGTCTTTCCGATAACGATCAGATTTCAATCATGGCTATCGATTCCGCCACCCCCGGTCGAATGGGTATTACTTACTATCGAGAAACATTGCCGCAGGAATATATCGATAAAATTGCCCAATGGCATACCGATATGGCTTGGCCTCAGCGCGTTGTGATTGAAATACCACAAACAAAAGGAAAACCAAAATCAAAAGTTACCTGGCCACTCTCAGCACCGTCCCCCTATACCATGCTACAGGTGGTCTACGGAGATGTTATTAAGAGTAATGACAGTTTGAAAAAAAACTTTTATGAGCGCCTAGTTCCTTGTGTTTTAGAAGGAAGAGCCATTCCCTTTGATTTAGTCAAGCTGAGCATGGCAAGAGCCAGTAACCCGGTGGCACAAGAACATTGGGAATGGGAGCGATCATTAGGTGTCGCTTGCTCGTTATTTCGCGGTTTTTATTTGCGTCATCCACTTATAGAACAAAGAAAGGAGTTTGCTATGTCACTCGATACCTCTAATACCTCTCGTGATTATCTTTATGGCAGGCTTTTAGCGCTTGCTGAACGCTTGGAAGAAGTCGCATTACGTGCCGCCAATGTTAATCGACCAACCACAGCCAATCGATTGATGCAGCGGTTTGCTGATAGACCCTACGAGACATGGCTGACGATTTATAAACAGCTGGATCCCTATATTCGGCAGATGAAAACTTCTCGCCCAGGATTTTTAACCAATATCAGCAAGGAGCTGGATGCCGTAATGAACCTGTTCGATCACGATGAATTTATCAGTCCTAAAGTTTTAACTGGCGAATTTTTACTAGGCTTTCACTGCCAGCGCTTGACCCTAAACCAAAAATCTGAAACAAAAATCGACACTAAACTTGAAACCACTGAGGAGCACGGAGCATGAGTCTGAAAAACAAAATCGACTTCGCTATCATATTTTCTGTAAAAAACGCTAATCCTAACGGAGATCCATTAAATGGCAATCGTCCCCGCCAGGATTACGGAGGCTTTGGCGAAATTACAGACGTATGTCTAAAGCGTAAGATTCGGGATCGCCTGCAAAGTGATGGACAAAGCATATTTGTTCAATCTGATGAGAAGAAAACCGATGGCATGACAAGCCTGCAGAATCGTGCCTATTCCGACGAGTTCGGTCTTGGAAAAGAAGTGTTTAACGCGAAAAAGACCAGCCCCGATGAAACTGCCAGACTCGCTTGTAAAAAATGGTTCGATGTTCGCGCCTTTGGACAGCTATTTGCTTACAAAGGCGAGGCGAAAGATGGTGTATCTATACCAATTCGTGGCCCGGTAACTATTCAATCTGCTTTTTCAAAAGAGCCAGTTAGCATTACCAGTACCCAAATTACCAAAAGTGTTAGCGGAGAAGGTGATGGAACAAAACGCGCCTCTGACACTATGGGTATGAAACACCGTGTTGATTCCGCCATCTATGTTACTTTCGGCGCAATGACTCCTCAACTGGCAGAACGCACTGGGTTTAGCGATGAAGATGCCGAGAAGATAAAAAAAATTCTGCCCAAATTGTTTGAAGGTGATGCGTCATCAGCTCGGCCTGAAGGCTCTATGGCAGTCGTGAAGGTAATATGGTGGCAGCACAGTAGCAAACCAGGCCAATATTCGTCAGCGAAAGTTCATCGCACGTTAGATATGCAACCAGATGGCAAATACACACTTAAAAATCTTGATGGACTTAAGCCCGAAGAAATAGATGGGTTTTAAGATAATGCTTGAAGAGCCCATCTACCAAACCCAGAACGGCCAATCCCGTCCTGGGGTTCGGTTGGAGGGTGAAACCGTTTTGGCTGTCGCAGAAACGTATGGCCTGTCTGGAGGATAATACATAATGTCCCCGCGCAAAGAAAAACCGAAATCCGGGAAAATCGAGAAATCCATTATTCGTTCATCGGCGGCCGAGTATCTGACTTTTGTCGCGGCCGGCGGCCAGGGTGGTGTGGAGGCCGTTTATGCCGATGAAAGCATCTGGCTGACGCAGAAGATGATGGGGGTGCTCTACGACGTGGAAGCCCATACCATCAACTATCACCTGAAAAAGGTATTTTCCGACAGTGAGTTGCAGGAAGATGCAGTTATTCGAAATTTTCGAATAACTGCCGCTGACGGAAAGACCTACAACACTAAGCACTACAAGCTGCCTGCCATTATCGCATTGAGCAGGATAGATTGTTCATGAGTGATTTTGATGCAGCGGTGGAAAAACTGGGCAAGATTACGTCGGCCAGAAAAAAGAAAGATAAGTAATGGATGATCCCACTATCGCCATCTCCGCCCTGCAACACTACGCCTACTGTCCGCGCCAGTTCGCCCTGATCCACATCGAACAGGTTTGGGCGGAGAACCGCTATACTGCGGAAGGTCAGATACTCCATCAGCGGGTTGATTCGGGAGAGTCTGAAAGCCGTGGGGCTGTGCGCAGTGAAAGAGGCGTGTTGTTGCGATCGGAAATATGGCGACTTACCGGTAAGATGGACTTGCTTGAAATCGAGTCGGGCGAACCGCTGCGCTATTTCCCGGTAGAGTACAAACGCGGTAAGCCAAAAATTCAGGACTGGGATCGCATCCAGCTTTGCGCGCAGGCATTGTGTATCGAGGAGATGCGCGATGTTCATGTCGATGAAGGTGCCATCTGGTATTGGGAAGTACGCAGGCGTGAGCCGGTGGTGATCGATAGCACGCTGCGGCAGACGACGGTAGAGATGATTGAGGCGGCGCACGCCTTGCTGGCTTCGGGCAGAACCCCGCCGCCGATAGACGACAAAAAACGCTGCCGGGCCTGTTCGCTGGTGGATCTGTGCGAACCCGATACGTTCCGCCGCGATCATTCCGCCGACTATATCCGCGAGTTGTTTACTTCATGAAAAAGCTGCTCAATACCCTCTACATCACCCGTCAGGAGAGCTACCTGCATAAGGAGCGGGAGACCATCGTCATAAAGCAAGGGAATGACAAACTCGGGCAGTTTCCTGCTTTGACGGTAGCCAATATTCTCTGTTTCGGTCAGGTCTCGGTGTCGCCCTTTCTCATGGGATATTGTGGCGAGCAGGGCATCGGGCTGGCGTTTTATACCGAATATGGCCGCTTCCTGGCCCGTGTTCAGGGCAAGCAGACTGGTAATGTGTTGCTACGCCGTGCCCAATACCGCTGGGCGGATGATGATGAGAAATCCACGTCTGTTGCCCGGCTGATGGTCGCCGCCAAGATTGCCAACGCCCGCTCGGTGTTGATGCGCGAGTTGCGCAATCACGGTGATAACCCGGCATTACAAGCCGCTGTTGATAAATTGGCCACCAGTCTGCGCCGCGCTCAGCATGCGGGTTCAGTGGAAGAGACCATGGGCATGGAGGGCGACGCCGCGAATAGTTATTTCAGTGTCTTCGATGAGTTGATTCGCGGCAGCGGCTTCGCGTTTGGTGGGCGCGTGCGTAGGCCACCGACCGATCCCGTCAATGCGCTGCTGTCCTTTGTGTATTCGCTTCTTACCCATGAATGCTCGTCGGCCTTGCAGGGCGTGGGACTCGATCCTTATGTCGGTTTTCTGCACAAGGACAGACCGGGGCGGGTCAGCCTTGCCCTGGACCTGCTGGAGGAATTCCGTTCGCCCCTGGCCGATCGTTTTGTCCTGACGCTCATTAACCGGCGGCAGATCCAGTTATCGGATTTCGTCACGGAAGCCAGCGGCGCGGTGCGCCTGACCGATGATGCCCGCAAGACGCTGTTGACGGCATGGCAGGAACGCAAACAGACCGAAGTCAATCATCCCTATCTCGACGAATCGGTCCCCGTCGGTTTATTGCCGCACTGTCAGGCCATGTTATTGGCAAGGCACATTCGCGGCGACATGGAATTCTATCCGCCGTACCTGGTGAAATGAAATGCTTGTACTGATAACGTATGATGTAAGCGTTATATCCAATGGCGGGCAAAAACGCCTTCGTAGAATTGCCAAGACCTGCCTGGACTATGGCATGCGGGTGCAACACTCCGTGTTTGAATGCGAGGTTACGCCGGCGCAGTTCGTTACGCTCAAGAATGAATTGATGGAAATATTTGATCCGCAAGAAGACAGCTTGCGCTTTTACTTTCTGGGCAAGAAGGGGAGGCAGAAGGTCGAGCATGTCGGTGCCAAGCCTGTAGCCGATCCCTTGCGGGATAGCCTGATTCTATAATCGCTAACGCGTCGTTCTCATTCATTCGTAAGAAGGTTAGCGGACTTCCAAGTGTATGTTTGATAACTAGAATATGCTGAACGAAAGTTACGGCAGGTATTATTCCGGTTTTCTCGCATTCGGTTAGCGGAGATCGGGAATTTGTTCTTTCAAAATTAGGTAGATAGAATTCAGTGGTCGCGCCCCGTGCGGGCGCGTGGATTGAAACCTCTGTCCACAGCACGTGTGTGCCAGTGCGCAGGTGTCGCGCCCCGTGCGGGCGCGTGGATTGAAACAAACGGGGTCCAGTTGGTGACTCGGTATTCGCTGTCGCGCCCCGTGCGGGCGCGTGGATTGAAACCGACATTTCCCAGCTATCCCCGGACTTGTGGCCGGTCGCGCCCCGTGCGGGCGCGTGGATTGAAACAAAACCGAGATTGCCAACGTCGAGCGAGCCCTTGGTCGCGCCCCGTGCGGGCGCGTGGATTGAAACCCAAACCAAACCTACACCAGCGCCGGTGGCGCAAGTCGCGCCCCGTGCGGGCGCGTGGATTGAAACATCCGGCGCGCCTTCGGCGGAGCGCACCAGCGTGGTCGCGCCCCGTGCGGGCGCGTGGATTGAAACTCTTCCAAGTGTCGACAAACCGTGCCCTTAAACCGTCGCGCCCCGTGCGGGCGCGTGGATTGAAACGCTTCTTTTACCGGGTCAATACCTGCCCAGCGGCGTCGCGCCCCGTGCGGGCGCGTGGATTGAAACCGCTGCACCACCGTTTCTGCTGTGCGAATAAAGTCGTCGCGCCCCGTGCGGGCGCGTGGATTGAAACCATCGGCCCATCGCTGTCCACCAGCCCCAAATAATGTCGCGCCCCGTGCGGGCGCGTGGATTGAAACTATTTGCAGCTCAACACCGGCGGCGGCAATTGGGTCGCGCCCCGTGCGGGCGCGTGGATTGAAACACTCATACGCCTTGCACCCGTGGGTAAGTGATAAGTCGCGCCCCGTGCGGGCGCGTGGATTGAAACACGATGGCGCAGGTGAAATTACAGTGACATTGCTGTCGCGCCCCGTGCGGGCGCGTGGATTGAAACCCGCGGTGATCTACGACATTGAGGACGTGCTCGGTCGCGCCCCGTGCGGGCGCGTGGATTGAAACTCATATTTATCGACATTGCGGGTTTGATAATCGGTCGCGCCCCGTGCGGGCGCGTGGATTGAAACGACCAAAAAACGCCTCAGTAAATTTGAGCGCAACGTCGCGCCCCGTGCGGGCGCGTGGATTGAAACTAGAGAAAGCGTGAACATGCCCGCCCACAGCCACGTCGCGCCCCGTGCGGGCGCGTGGATTGAAACAAGTTGTGGTGCTGGAAGCTGAACGACTTAACCACGTCGCGCCCCGTGCGGGCGCGTGGATTGAAACGTCTAATTACCCTAGTCAATAGCCGCGCTACTTGTCGCGCCCCGTGCGGGCGCGTGGATTGAAACGGTTTAATAACGCCCTCAACTAGAACGTACGCTGTCGCGCCCCGTGCGGGCGCGTGGATTGAAACACGGTAGACGATCTGGAGAAATACATCCTGGTCACGTCGCGCCCCGTGCGGGCGCGTGGATTGAAACATAAAACTTTCGGCGTTGACGTCCGGCCACTTGGGTCGCGCCCCGTGCGGGCGCGTGGATTGAAACATCCTCCCTTTCACGCACTGCGGCATCTTTACCGTCGCGCCCCGTGCGGGCGCGTGGATTGAAACTCAACGCGGCGGAAATCGATGCGGCGAGTGAATGTCGCGCCCCGTGCGGGCGCGTGGATTGAAACACCGCCAGTTTTCGAGGTTGATCTAAATGCCCGACGTCGCGCCCCGTGCGGGCGCGTGGATTGAAACACCACCATCATCGATGATACCGCCAACGCCACTGGTCGCGCCCCGTGCGGGCGCGTGGATTGAAACGCGCGCTGCTGGCCGAGTCTATCGAGCAGGCCCTGTCGCGCCCCGTGCGGGCGCGTGGATTGAAACGACACACAGCTAGCCACGAAAATAGTGCGTTTTAGTCGCGCCCCGTGCGGGCGCGTGGATTGAAACTGTGACATATATTTGCATGAAATCGTTTTGCTTGGTCGCGCCCCGTGCGGGCGCGTGGATTGAAACGCGCAACCGCTGGTATCAATGGCGTTATCGAGTCGTCGCGCCCCGTGCGGGCGCGTGGATTGAAACACGGTTTCGCCGCTCAGCCATTCGGTTGTGTCCAGTCGCGCCCCGTGCGGGCGCGTGGATTGAAACCGCCGCCCGCGCAGCAGGGCGACAACCAAATCTAGTCGCGCCCCGTGCGGGCGCGTGGATTGAAACTCGTCGCTCACCTCCTCGCTGTCGGGGCTGTTTGTCGCGCCCCGTGCGGGCGCGTGGATTGAAACTCGATCTATGGAACGCGAGGCTCTGGATTACGTGTCGCGCCCCGTGCGGGCGCGTGGATTGAAACGCCGACAAACCCGCTGGCCCGTCGCGGGGCAACCGTCGCGCCCCGTGCGGGCGCGTGGATTGAAACCAGACGCCTAAGCACGGCATACGGGCAATGGGCGTCGCGCCCCGTGCGGGCGCGTGGATTGAAACTGGAGCGAGACGCAGGGGGCGTCAGATTTGACCGGTCGCGCCCCGTGCGGGCGCGTGGATTGAAACCTACCGGCACTGCGAATAACGCCACCGAGCTGCGGTCGCGCCCCGTGCGGGCGCGTGGATTGAAACAGGATGCTGGGCGAATTCACGCCAGCGACAGAGTGTCGCGCCCCGTGCGGGCGCGTGGATTGAAACTTGCATCACGCGCGGCAGTACCACCACCAACACCGTCGCGCCCCGTGCGGGCGCGTGGATTGAAACCGTGTCGATCAGCGCGATTGGTTGGCTGGGCAGCTGTCGCGCCCCGTGCGGGCGCGTGGATTGAAACAACCTACCCCGTACAGTTATTGACAGAACTCCAAGTCGCGCCCCGTGCGGGCGCGTGGATTGAAACTGCGTGAGAGGTCGATCACTGTCCTGCCCTCTGGTCGCGCCCCGTGCGGGCGCGTGGATTGAAACAACACCTCCAGCCAGGGCGCCTCCAGCAACTGGCGTCGCGCCCCGTGCGGGCGCGTGGATTGAAACGAGCTCGAAGATTATTTAGGGTGCTAGGTGGTGGGTCGCGCCCCGTGCGGGCGCGTGGATTGAAACTATCCATTTGACCGGATAGAAGAGGCGCGAGCTTGTCGCGCCCCGTGCGGGCGCGTGGATTGAAACCGGTTGCAGTGGCCGCCGTACAGTATTGCCGACAGTCGCGCCCCGTGCGGGCGCGTGGATTGAAACCTAAAATCTAATCCAAACATCCATCCTACCGAGGTCGCGCCCCGTGCGGGCGCGTGGATTGAAACAGAGTAGGGCGCATCAGCAGGCACTCCATATTGTGTCGCGCCCCGTGCGGGCGCGTGGATTGAAACGAAGAAATTCGTGAATTAACGTCTCGCCCCTATTGTCGCGCCCCGTGCGGGCGCGTGGATTGAAACAATAACCTCATACTATTGGCACCTCTGACCAGTGGTCGCGCCCCGTGCGGGCGCGTGGATTGAAACGCCGTCGGATTTGTCGAGAAAGCTGGCGCAGTCGTCGCGCCCCGTGCGGGCGCGTGGATTGAAACAACATGGTATCCCGCCAAGGCGAATATCAACGACGTCGCGCCCCGTGCGGGCGCGTGGATTGAAACACCTCGCTGTGGCTAATGCCCTCGTAGTTGTCGTGTCGCGCCCCGTGCGGGCGCGTGGATTGAAACTACAAAAAATAAAGAGGCGCGAAATATGGGTGATGTCGCGCCCCGTGCGGGCGCGTGGATTGAAACAAAACCATTCTCGGCGGCGTCGCGGTTGGCTTGCTGTCGCGCCCCGTGCGGGCGCGTGGATTGAAACACTGCCGATGAGGAAGCGGGCGAGGCCCATTGCTGTCGCGCCCCGTGCGGGCGCGTGGATTGAAACGTTGCGTCGTCCGCGCACCAGCACGTAACGATTTTGTCGCGCCCCGTGCGGGCGCGTGGATTGAAACTGTGACATTCGCAGGAGCGCTGGTCAACGATGTGGTCGCGCCCCGTGCGGGCGCGTGGATTGAAACCCAGGCCGCGCCAAATACATAACCGCCGACAATGGTCGCGCCCCGTGCGGGCGCGTGGATTGAAACCTCGCGGCGGTGGATATGGAGTCGCTGTTGTTTGGTCGCGCCCCGTGCGGGCGCGTGGATTGAAACCGTCACCACCGGCTGCACTGGCTGCCGAGCGCACCGTCGCGCCCCGTGCGGGCGCGTGGATTGAAACGCGGCAGTTGGCCGGACGCCAGCCAGTCGCCGACGTCGCGCCCCGTGCGGGCGCGTGGATTGAAACGTTTTAGCCGACCGGACAACATACACTCCTTTTTGTCGCGCCCCGTGCGGGCGCGTGGATTGAAACCCCTCGACGGGCAGGACGAGACGCTGGCCTGGGTGTCGCGCCCCGTGCGGGCGCGTGGATTGAAACTTTTCTGGTAAATCGTTTGTCTCCGCTTCTCTCGTCGCGCCCCGTGCGGGCGCGTGGATTGAAACATAAGCCCTGCACCCGTGGGTAGCATGTGAACGGTCGCGCCCCGTGCGGGCGCGTGGATTGAAACGCGCTATTTTCCGATGACCCGGTGGGGCAGAGCACGTCGCGCCCCGTGCGGGCGCGTGGATTGAAACCGCCACCTCTCCCCCCAGCTACCCGGTGCTGGAGGTCGCGCCCCGTGCGGGCGCGTGGATTGAAACTATAACGTAGCGACGTCTGCGAGTATCACCGGTGTCGCGCCCCGTGCGGGCGCGTGGATTGAAACTTAGAGTTCTACTGTCTGTTGATTGTTGTTCTATGTCGCGCCCCGTGCGGGCGCGTGGATTGAAACACGAACTCGCAACCCTGCCACTCGGCACCATCACGTCGCGCCCCGTGCGGGCGCGTGGATTGAAACAAAGACGCTGTAGCCCAGGAATCCCATTATACAGGTCGCGCCCCGTGCGGGCGCGTGGATTGAAACCAGTAGGAAGTCCTATCAAGTTTTGGACATCAAGTCGCGCCCCGTGCGGGCGCGTGGATTGAAACCCGCCACCAGCCCCGGCAGCACCCGGTCCACAGGTCGCGCCCCGTGCGGGCGCGTGGATTGAAACTCGTCGCCTTGTCATGCGTGATCCTCGGGTTGGGTGTCGCGCCCCGTGCGGGCGCGTGGATTGAAACCTCCCCCGCGGGTCATTCGAGCTCGAAGATTATTGTCGCGCCCCGTGCGGGCGCGTGGATTGAAACGTTTTCCTTTAACACCACTACATCCCGGCCAGTTGTCGCGCCCCGTGCGGGCGCGTGGATTGAAACATCCCTCGTAGACCGGGGATCTCGTCGTAAAACGGTCGCGCCCCGTGCGGGCGCGTGGATTGAAACTTGCCCAGCACTGTGCGGGTTGGCCGGAATCACCGTCGCGCCCCGTGCGGGCGCGTGGATTGAAACTGCCCCAGGGCTTGGACAGACACACGCATTACTGTCGCGCCCCGTGCGGGCGCGTGGATTGAAACGATTTTCCGCATCTCTTCAAGCGTCATTGAGTTGTCGCGCCCCGTGCGGGCGCGTGGATTGAAACTGGTGGTGCCGGGTGAGCAAACCGCACCGGATGTCGTCGCGCCCCGTGCGGGCGCGTGGATTGAAACAATCTCCTTTTTGAGCCCGAATAATAGTTTACCGTCGCGCCCCGTGCGGGCGCGTGGATTGAAACTCTTACGTCAACACGGGTGCGAGTAAGGCCACGTGTCGCGCCCCGTGCGGGCGCGTGGATTGAAACAGAATAATAGACAAAACGGCTCAAGGGTCACTCGTCGCGCCCCGTGCGGGCGCGTGGATTGAAACCCACTATGGCCGCAACGCTCGCGAGTGAAGGCCGTCGCGCCCCGTGCGGGCGCGTGGATTGAAACGTGAGCTTGGGATTAGGGCAAATCGGCATCAGAGTCGCGCCCCGTGCGGGCGCGTGGATTGAAATATCTTCTTTGTGACCACTTTATCAGATTCGCTAGGGTCGCGCCCCGTGCGGGCGCGTGGATTGAAACATCACCACATTAACGTGATCCCCTTTGTCTGCGGTCGCGCCCCGTGCGGGCGCGTGGATTGAAACCGCCTCCAGTTTGCCGACTCACAGTTACTCAAGGATCTGCCATTGGCCAATGAACGTATTTTTCTATGGGAAGATGGCGCGCAGGCGGGCATGGAGGCGCTGCATGTCAATTCCCGGCGTGATGAGCCAACCAGCCGCAGGCGTTGGCAATTCGGTGAACGCAACGAATGTTACCGTAGTGAGCAACGTGAATTGAGCGCAGGGGAGGGAAGCTAATGTTTTTTAGTCGTATTGAGCTAAATCATAACGGACTCCAGGTCGCCAACTTGCTGAAAAAATTGTCGGGTGATGACTATCGTCATCACCAATTTATCTGGCAACTGTTTGAGGGAGTCGAAGATCGTGACTTTCTCTATCGCCGTGAGGATGCCCGTCACTGGCCACGTTACTATGCGGTTTCGGCGCGTGAGCCGGTGGATAAGGAAGGTTTGTGGATAGTGGAAACCAAATCCCATAAGCCTAATCTCCAGCAAGGAATGCAATTGGCCTTTAGTCTCCGTGCAAATCCGGTGGTTACCCGCAAGGTCGCCCAAGGCAAGGCACAACGACATGATGTGGTTATGGATGAGAAAAAGCGCATCGGTTATCGTGATATGGCAACAAATGAGAGACCATCTCTCGCCCATTTGATTCAGGAAGCAGGATCGCAATGGCTTGGTAAAAGGTCGAGCCAGTATGGATTTGAGATTAAACACGTTAGCGTGGATGGTTATCAGCAACACCAAAGTATCAAAGGAGTAAAGGCAAAGCCGATTACATTCAGTACGCTGGATTATTCTGGTTTGCTGAGCATTACTAATGTACCCCTGTTTGAGCAGGCAGTTTATAAAGGTATAGGTCCGGCCAAAGGGCTAGGGTGTGGCCTGCTGCTGGTTCGGCGCATCTGAAAACCGGCTTGAGTACCTGCCGGAACCGGGCTAAACTTGTCTTACTTTATTCTTACTTTTGGTTAAGGTCATGAACAAGACGCGGTTATCGAGCAAAGGGCAGGTCATCATTCCCAAGACTTCACGGGATACCCACCACTGGGAAGTTGGTCAGGAGCTCGTTGTGATCGACACTGAGGAAGGTGTGCTGCTCAAACCACTAAGACCCGTTCCAGACGCCACGCTCGATGAACTCGCGGGGTGCTTGAAATATACTGGCCCGGCCAAAACACTGGAAGACATGGAGCAGGCAATTAGAACAGGCGCCAACCAGGTCAGGGATGAATCAGATGATAAGTATTGATACCAACATACTGGTGCGACTTTTTACCGCAGATGACAAGAAACAGGCGGACAAGGCGAAGCAGCTTTTCAAAAAGGAACAAATCTATATCACCAAGACCGTCGTTCTGGAAGCAGAATGGGTGCTCCGTTTTGCCTATGATTTTCCGCCTGATGCCATAGCGATCGCTTTTACAAAATTGCTAGGCCAGGGAAATGTGGCTGTCGAGGATGCGCACCATATTGCAGTGGCAATAAGCATGCTGCGAAATGGCGTGGATTTCGCTGATGCATTGCATCTGGCATGTTCACAGAAGCATACTTTTGTCACCTTTGATAAAAAGTTAAAAATAAAAGCTTTCGATGCCGGTTGGACAACAGTGCAGCTGCTTTAACTATGCAACTTGCTCATGCCCATGTCATCCTGGATGAGTTTTTCTCGGTGGCGGAGTGTGGTGAGGACTGTTGGGCTGAGTATCCAGAACAATGACCTTTATTCCCTTGAGGCCCATCCCCATGAAAGATCGCGTTTCGATGATTTTTGTTGAATACGGCCAGATCGACGTCAAGGATGGTGCCTTCGTTGTTATCGACAAGACCAGTGTGCGCACACACATTCCCGTCGGCTCGGTGGCGTGTATCATGCTGGAGCCGGGGACACGGGTTTCACATACCGCGACCGTGTTCCCCACACACGTGGGGATGAACCGTGGGCGCGTGGACTGAAACCAGACCGAATGCTCCACACGCGCCACATGAATGGTACTAACTTGGAGAGAAGGTCAATACGTTCACTGCCGCACAGGGGGCCTGGAAAACACTAGCTCCGCTGCTCAATTAGTTATACGTGCTACAACTTTTTGGTCATTTAGCAACGACGCGATATTCTTCCAGTTTGGCATCTTTAAGATCGCGGCGGAATTTGGTGGCGGTCCAGGGCCAGGAACCGGGCACACCATTTTTATCCAGATACCAGCTGGAACAGCCGGTCAGCCACACGGTGTCTTTCATATTGGCTTTCATGTCGTCGTTGAATTTCTGGGTGGCGTCTTGCCGGGGCGCAATGGCTTTGAATTTTCCGGCGCGCCATTGTTCGATCAAATGCAGAATGTATTCTGATTGAGTCTCGGCGATGGAGGCCAGTGAAAAGTTGCCGACCGGGCTGTGGGGACCCATGACCATAAAGAAGTTGGGAAAGCCGGGCATGGCAACTGTGCGATAACCCGTCGGGCCATCTTTCCAGGCTTCGTCCAGCGTGAGGCCGTTTTCGCCGGTCATTTTCATGGGCAGCATATATTCGTTGGCGTGAAAGCCGGTGGCGAGGGCGATGATGTCCACTTCGTGCAGTTTGCCCTCGTTGTCGACGATGCCTCTGGGTTCAATGTGGTCGATACCGCAGGTGACCAACTCTACGTTGTCCCGCTGCATGGCCGGATAAAAGCTCGACGACATGACCAGGCGTTTGCACATCGGCGTGTAGTCTGGGGTCAGTTTTTCTCGCAACACGGGATCTTTTACGTTGCCAAGATTCATGCGGCACACCTTACCGACGATTTTGCGCGACCAGCCGTCCCTGATAATGCCGCGCCCCATCATTTGTTCCATCATAAAACGATAGGTGCGGTACAACAGTTTGGACAGGCCTGGCACGTGGGTGGCGAGTTTCTGTTCGAATTTGCTGTAGGGGCGATTCGGTACCGGTATCACCCATTGTGGCGTGCGCTGAAAGGTCACCAGCCTGGATGCCACTTTCGAAATGGGATCGATCATTTGCACGCCGGTGGAACCGTTGCCGATGACGGCCACGCGCTTGCCGTTCAAATTCAGGCTGTGATCCCAGCGGGCGGAGTGCACGGTGGTGCCCGCGAAGCTATCCATACCCGGAATCTCCGGGTACTTGGGGCGCACCAGAATGCCGCAGGCGGAAATCAGAAAGTCGGCAGTGGCGGTTTCGCCGTCGGTGGTTTCGACTTGCCACTGGCCGTCGGCGTAGGTGGCGTTGGTGACCTCCTTGTTGAATTTGATACGGGAAAAGATATTGTATTTTTTTGCCATATCCTCAAAGTAGTTGCGAATTTCCGGGCCGCCGCAAAAGCGGTGGCTCCAGCTGCCACTCGGTTCGAAGCTGTACTGGTAATAGTGGGACGGCACGTCGCAGGTCAGGCCGGGGTAGTCGTTGTAGTTCCAGGTACCACCGATGCGATGGCTTTTCTCGAACAGGGTAAGATTGGAGAATCCGGCCTTCATCAGCCGCATGCCCATCACGACGCCGGACAGCCCCGTTCCGATAACAATAACGGTGGGGTTTCTGGCCCCTCCGGACGCGCCGGGGCTGTTTGATTCGATTGTTGCGGTGCTGTCGATGCCCATGAAAAACCTCTTAGCTACTCATTGGTAAAATGGATTTACTAATGGTAACTGTTTGCCGTTTTAAAGGGAACACGTTTGGCTTCAGGCGCTAACCGCTTGTCTTTATGCCCCACAGGCACGGGGGGGTAACGTATCCCTGCATCCGGCAACGCTGGGCAGCGACGTACGGGCACGGGCACGGACACGGGCCCGGGAGTGGCGGGCTGTGGGACTGTGGGGATGACGGAAAAGTACCGAAAAAATTGATGCCCCGCCGCTGTGGGTAATGAATTTAAAATTCTTTAAAAACATAAGGATAGGATGTTTTTCGCCGAATAGAAGGATTTTTGTGTAAAGTCCCCGGCCCACTTATAACAAAAAAGTTGCGACCCTTCCCGTTTCCAACGCATCCTATTCATATGAGCAGTGCATTTGCGATCACTATTGATCTGGGGTTGATACGCCAGGCGCAGTCGGGGGACAGGGGGGCTTTCAAGGCGATCTACGAGGCCTTTGAAAAACCGGCCTACACTCTGGCCTACCGTATTTGTCAGTGTCATGACGCAGCGCGGGATGTGGTGCAGGAAAGCATGTTGATGATTTTTCGGCGCATTGGGCAGTTCCGTTTCGAGGCGCCGTTCTGGAGCTGGGTGCGCAAGGTAGTGGTGAATGCGGCCCTGATGCACCTGCGACGCAACGGCGAAGGGCAGTGGACGGCGGTGCTGATTGACGACGTTATTGAAGATCGCAGCGACGGTATGGGCGTGCAGCGGGATATTGAGACACTGTTTGCACGACTTGCTCCCGAGCGCAGAGCAGTGCTCTGGTTATACGCAGTGGAAGGTTATTCACACCGCGAAATTGGCGACATGATGGATTACACCCCGAGCTATTCCAAATCGCAGTTACTGCGTGCGCGTCGCCAGTTGCGGCGCTGGTGGGCCCCGGATGAAGCGATGCCAGAGGAGCTGGCAGGAGAGGCAGACGATGACCATGACTGACCAGGAACTTGACGACATGCTGGCCGAATTACCGCAGCTAGCGCCCCGCGAAAGTCTGTGGGAGGGCCTTGAACGGCATTTGTTGGCGACCGGCAGCGGGGCTGCACCACCACCCGTGTGGCGTCGCCCGGTCCACTGGGGCATCGCCGCGCTATTGATAGTGGGCGTGGCGTTGTTCCTGATGCGCGTTGCGCCGCCTGCCGAGGATGTGGCGTCTCGTCAGGCACTTGCGACGTCAGTAGCGGATAGTGCTGCGGGCGGCTCAGATACTGGCAGCGCGACGGTGCGCTCTACGAGTCAGCCGCAGGGACGTTATGCGCGGCATCTGTACAGCGGTGATGAAGCCGTTCGCGATGCGCTGCTGGAAGACGAGTTGCAGCGCGTTGAACAGGCCATGTTGTACGCCGCTCCCACCGAACAGCGCACCCTCTGGCAGTACCGCGTGCGTCTGATCGAGCAATTGGTGCGCATGCGCTATGAGACTGGCGTAACCCTCTACGAGTTTTGAGGATGTGAACATGGGACGCTTTGAAAACAGGTTTTTCCCGGTGTTGCTGTTGGCGCTGATAGCGCTGGCCGCACCACCGGGATATGCGGTTGACGAGGGGGAATCCGCCAGGGATGCGGAGCTCGGCAAAGCGCGCGAAGAGTTGCAGCAAGCCCGACGGGAGCTGCACAAGGCGCGCACCAACCTGGCCCTGGTCATGGAAGATCAGGGATCAGGTTATTCACAGCGGGGCTTTCTCGGCATTATTCTGATGCCGGACAAAGCCTTTGGTATAAAGGTTATCCGCACGTTAGCGGATGCCCCGGCGGAGCGCGCGGATGTCAGGGCGGGGGATATTGTGCGCGCTATTAACGGCGTTTCTCTCCTGCCCACCGACCTGCCCATCGACCGGCCCATCGACGCGGATGGCGGGCGCGGTGGCGATGGACATAAGAATGCGGCAAGGGATAGTCAGGGCGTGCTCACGCCAGCAGATGCCGAGGCGTTACTCCACAACGCTTACCAGTTACTCGAAAAGGTTAAACCGGGGGAAGAAATTGTACTTTCCCTGCAACGTGGCGCGCAGCAGATCGAACGTCGAATCGTGGCGGAGTCCCGCAAGCTGGAATTGTTCTGTGAGCGCGGCACGGGTTGTGATTCGATTATGCACGAGCGTCCGAGAACGGAGCGGGGCCGACCGTATATTCCGCGGGATATCGGCGCGGAGCTGGCGATGATCATTCCCGAACTGGAAGCCAATATAGAAAACGCTATTCGCTCGTTGCCGTTTCTGGAAACCCGCAGGGAACCGACCACCGCTTTGCCGGAGACCCTGATCAACGGGCTGGAGCTGGCGGAATTAAATCCAGGACTGGGGCAGTATTTTGGTGTCAACCGAGGTGTGCTGGTGGTCAATATTCGCGAGCAAAGTATCCCGGGTCTGCGCCCGGGAGATGTCATTCTGTCCTGTGGTGAACGGGAAGTGACCTCGCCCCGGCAGGTGATGCATATCCTGATGAGCTACGAGAAAGGCGAAAAAGTTTCCATGACAGTGCAGCGCAACAAGCGCAAAAAAATAATCACGGCGAATATGCCGACCGAGTAAGTTAAAAAAGCACGTGGCCGCTCCTGACGAATTGGCTGGTTCAGGGAGCGCTCGTCTGCTTACCCCGCGGACCCTGCTTTAACCCGCACTATTTCAGATCAGCGCTACTGGTGGCGATGGGCCCGCTGGGCACATTGTCGAAGCGCAATGATTTCTGTACAAAAGTTTACGCATGGGATTTTTCTGGTTAAAAAGCTTTTCTGGCTGAAAGCATAGGATCACATGCCCCTATTGTGTAAAATTCGCGCTTCATTTCGACACGGCGCCCATACCATGTTTGATCAAAAACTGACTCTCGCCCAGTTCGACCCGGACATATGGCGTTCTATTCAACAGGAAGAGCGTCGCCAGGAAGAACATATCGAACTGATCGCATCGGAAAACTACACCAGCCCCCTGGTTATGGCCGCGCAGGGCACGGTGCTCACCAATAAGTATGCCGAAGGATATCCTGGCAAGCGCTATTACGGTGGCTGCGAGTATGTTGACCAGGCGGAAGAGCTGGCCATCGCGCGGGTCAAGCAATTGTTTGGCGCGGACTATGCCAATGTGCAGCCGCATTCCGGTTCCCAGGCCAACGCGGCGGTGTACCAGGCCTTGTGCCAGCCGGGTGATACCGTGCTCGGTATGAGTCTCGCGGATGGTGGTCACTTGACTCATGGCGCCAAACCGAGCTTTTCAGGCAAGACCTACCACGCCGTGCAATACGGTTTAGTGGCTGCCACTGGCGAGGTGGATTACGCTCAGGTGGAAGCGCTGGCACTGGAACACAAACCCAAAATGATTATTGCCGGGTTTTCCGCATACTCGCGGGTGATGGACTGGCAGCGGTTTCGCGATATCGCCGATAAGGTGGGTGCCTACCTGATGGTGGATATGGCCCATGTGGCGGGTCTGGTGGCGGCGGGTTGCTACCCCAATCCAGTGCCGGTGGCGGATGTTGTAACTTCCACCACACACAAAACCCTGCGCGGGCCTCGCGGCGGCATTATTCTGGCGCGGGCTAACCCGGAGCTGGAGAAAAAATTTAATGCGGCGGTGTTCCCCGGCGGACAGGGTGGCCCGCTGATGCACGTGATTGCCGCCAAGGCTGTGAGTTTTAAAGAGGCGATGAGTGAGGAGTTCAAAGCCTATCAGGTGCAGGTAGTAAAAAACGCCCGTGTTATGGCTGCGACCTTTATTGAGCGGGGTATCGACATCGTCTCCGGCGGCACCGACAACCATCTGATGCTGGTCAATCTGATTGGTCGGGATTACACCGGGAAAGATGCCGACGAAGCGCTGGGCAATGCCAATATCACGGTCAATAAAAATGCCGTGCCCAACGATCCACGCTCGCCCTTTGTCACCAGTGGATTGCGGGTCGGTACGCCGGCCATTACCACACGTGGGTTCAAAGAGGCAGAAACCATTGAGCTGACCCACTGGATGTGCGACGTGCTGGACGGCCTGCAAGCGGGCAACACCGAGCCGGTGATCGCCGAGGTCAAAGCGAAGGTGCTGGAAATTTGCCGCCGCTTTCCGGTTTACCGCTAGTCGCGTGAGTCGCGCGGAGCGAGCACGCACGACTCGTTAACGGTTTAAAAACCGACGGAAATACCCGCAACGATGCGCCGATCCACGTCTGTCTGTGCGCCCTTGTGGTTTTCTATAACAGGCACGGCGTAGGACAAATAGCCGCTCCAGTTGTCAGTCAGGGACAGGCGGATACCCGGCGCGAAATAAACCTTCGTGCCGCCCGAGTGTGTGTCGGCTAAGCCCGCCACTTTATCCTCGCTGCGTGTTTCGCCATTTAATTCGAGTACCAGATCCCAACGCATTGCATTGCCATGCATGGCTGAATGATGGTCGTGGTGTTGCGTGTGGCGTTTATGGGGTGCGCCCAACCGATAGGTCAGCGCGACATTGTAGGACAGCGCATTACCAATCTCCGCACGCTGCGCGCCGCCGTTGGTGGCGTGGTACAGCACATTGGCATGCAGATTTACTACAGTCAGTTGCCTGCTGGCCGCTACGCCAGCGAGGTAATCGAGAGAACCGGAGCCCGGCTGGAACTCTGTTTCAAAACGCTGCCCGCCGCTGTCTTTAATATCGGTCTTACCGGTGGGTGCCTTGATCCCGAACAGCAGGGCAACGTCGGTCTTGTCCCTAGCCACAACCTGGTACTGTCCGAGCAGGAGCAGATCGCCCAGCCCCGACGAGCCACCGTGGCGGTGCGCCTCGGCCACATCGTCCTCAATTTCTGCTTCATTGATGGAACGCCGCTCGATATAAGGTACTTGCAGGCTGGCAGTCAGGCGCTCGGTGATGCCATAGGCGAGGGAGACCGTGGTTTTCGTCAGGCGCTCCACGCTGTGCACGCCCTCGAGTCCATTTTCTGCGAAGCGGGTAAGTTCGTTGTTGCTAAACCCGTCGAAATTGGTCATCTCGGTGCGCAGTCCGCCAGTCCACTTACCCCCGGGGAGAACAGCTGCGGATACCGTGTTGATGGGCCCGGTGCTGTCGGCGCCAAATGCCATGGAAGGGTGGTCTGCTAAGGTTGTTGTACCCAGCGTTAAACCACTGACAACGAGTACCAGGCGGCCATAAAAAGACATGTTCATGTTGTGGTGAACTCCTTGTTAAAACGGTGCGGGTAAAACTTATGGATGGATCGTGCCAACCCTATGCACGCTGGTGCCGACGTGAAGCGGGCCAGTGTATGTGCGCGCGCATGCAATCCGCGGATACACAATCGGCCAACGCAGAGGTACCAACTGACAACCAGAATGCCGATCTGCTGCCGCGACGTCGGGAAGGTCGGTTGTTAAAAACTACTCACAGCTTGAGCGCGCGCAGATCTAGCTGCTTTTCGGCCATCGGCGGACACCAGAAATAAGCGCCGGTGAGCGGACGGGTAAAATTAAACAGTGCGTCGCTGCCCCCATCTTCAATACCAACCATGCGCGAAAGCAGTGCTTCATAGGCGTCGAAGGATTTGCCAAATGCCACAAACACCAGCCCCGCTTGCTGGCCTTTGCTCCAGGGCATGGAGCGTCTTAGAATAAACGCCTGGGGATCGAAACTTTCCTGGGCGGTCCGTTTGACGTGGGCTGAGGTCGGCGCCGAAGCGAATTCTTCATTGTCACTTTTACGCCGACCGAAGGTGTCGTCCTGTGCCCGCGGGGACATGGCGTCGAAGGTGTCGAGATCGTGTAGCCACTGCTGCACTGCGACAAAGCTGCTGCCGTCAAGCCCCGGACCTGCGTCGGCGAGGATGGCGGCGGCAACGGCTTGCTGCCCGGTAGGGTTTTCCGTGCCGTCCTCGTATCCCGTTAAATCTTTGCCGCCCTGATACACAAAGGCATCCACGGTTTGCGACAGCAAAAAAGTAGGTGCGAGGGAGCGTAACAGGGCGCGACTGCGGTGCACCAGGTCGCCCTGGTCGTCGCCGCGCAACCAGCACCACAGGGCGGATGGCGTGGAGGGGATGTCAAAACCCGGGCCCGACAGGCGTGGAAACAGCCGCAACTGTCTAATCTCGCCGTCCAGGGCTTGCGTCAGAGCCTGGCCAATACCCACTACCAGGGTCGAGCCATCGGCAAGCTTTGCCAGTGCTTTAAGCGTCGCTCGGGGATCGGCGTTGGGTGCGAGATCAAACCAGTGGTAGCGGGACAAGCGCGGCACATCCGCCAGAATCCCCGATTGCGTGGCTGCGTTAGCGGTCGCCTGCTTTGCTTTGGTTCTTCCAGTGGACTTGCCGTTGGGCATGGGTTGCTCCGGTCAAGTATTCAGCGAGGGTGGTTCGGCATGAGTTTGCCAAGCAGTGTGCAGAGAATAACAGTGTGCGGAGAACAAAGTGCCGTAAAAAGCGCATGGTTTCAATCGGGAGTCCAGCCCGAGGGCCGCGAAACGACTGTTGTGAAGCGAGAGTCCAGGTCCAACTGTGCTAAAATTCGTGGCCTTTTCAGACGATTATTGGCCGTCGACCATGCACTGTCCCTTTTGCGGCAAAGATGACACCAAAGTAATCGACTCGCGCCTGGTTGCCGAGGGCGGCCAGGTGCGCCGCCGTCGCGAATGCGCGTCCTGCAAGGAGCGCTTTACCACCTATGAGTTGGCGGAGTTACTTATGCCGCGCGTTATCAAGCAGGATGGTACACGCGAACCCTTCGACGAAAACAAACTGCGTTCCGGTTTGCACCGCGCACTGGAAAAACGCCCGGTAAGCGTCGAAGCGGTGGAAGCTTCCATTTCCCAGATCAAGCGCTTATTGCAGGGGACTGGTGAGCGGGAAATCCCGTCGCGCGTAATTGGCGAGCAGGTGATGGCGCAACTGCGCAAGCTGGACGAGGTGGCTTACGTGCGCTTTGCCTCCGTGTATCGCAGCTTTCAGGACTTGAATGAATTTCGCGCCGAGCTGGATCGTCTTGAAAAACAGGGGTTCCCCGAGGACGACAGATGAGCGGTAGCGATGCACATCGCCATATGGCGCGGGCTCTGCAACTGGCCAGAAACGGGTGGTATACCGCGCGACCCAATCCGCGGGTGGGATGTGTTATCGTGCGCGCCGAACAGGTGGTGGGCGAAGGCTGGCATAGCCGTGCGGGCGAGGCCCATGCCGAAATTAACGCGTTGTCTGCCGCGGGCGACATGGCGCGGGGTGCAACGGCCTATATCACCCTCGAGCCCTGTAATCACCAGGGGCGCACCGGACCCTGTTCCAGAGCCCTGATAGCGGCGGGGGTGAGTCGAGTAGTGTACGGGATGTGCGACCCCAACGACACCGCTGGCGGGGGCTTACAAACTCTGCGCGACGCCGGCGTCGAAGTTATCGGGCCGTTGCTGGAAGATCAGGCGGCAGCGCTTAATCCGGGATTTATTAAACGTTACCGCGAAAAATTGCCGAGAGTGACGCTCAAGGTGGCGATCAGTCTGGATGGCCGCACCGCTATGGCCGACGGCGCAAGTCGCTGGGTCACCGGACCGGAAGCGCGTCGGGATGTACAACGCTTGCGCGCCCAAAGCGCCGCGGTAATTACCGGCATTGGCACCGTGTTACAGGATAATCCCGCGTTTACGGTAAGAGCGTCTGAGCTGGATGTTCCCAATGCGGAAGAAGTGGCGCAATTGCAGCCGCTGCGAGTGGTTGTGGACAGCGCACTGCGCACCCATGCAGGCCTGCGTATTCTCGAACCGCCAGGTCCGGTGTTATTAGCCACCGCCCGAGCGCATGGGATGGCTCCGGTAGGAGCACATGTAGAAGTGTGTGCGTTGCCCGATGGCCACGGCAAGGTTGATTTGCACCGGTTGCTGGAGTTGCTGGCGAGCCGCGGCTGTAATGATGTGCTGGTAGAAGCGGGCGCTAAATTGAGCGGTGTTTTTTTGCTCTCCGGGCTGGTCGATGAAATTGTCGTATACATGGCGCCCAGGTTATTGGGCAGTCGCGCCATGCCTATGGCGCAGCTGCCTTTCGACGGGCTGGACGAGAGCATCCCGTTAACTATCACGGATATGCGCGCGGTCGGTAAGGACTGGCGCATCACCGCGCTACCGGGAAAACAGTAGATGTTTACAGGCATTATTGAAGGACTCGGAGTCGTCGCTGCGAGCGAGCGTCGCGCCGGGGATCTGCGGGTGCATATCGACACCGGCGAGATGGATCTTGCGGACGTTACACTGGGTGACAGTATCGCGGTCAACGGTGTTTGCCTGACGGTGGTGGCATTGCCGGGCACGGGGTTTATTGCGGATGTGTCCGTGGAAACACTGGATTTGACCACCGTGGGCGCATGGCCCCCCGGTACGCGAGTCAACTTGGAAAAAGCATTAACACCGACCACCCGCTTGGGTGGGCATCTGGTGAGTGGACATGTCGATGGCGTCGGCGAGGTGGTGTCGCGGCACGCGGATGCGCGCTCGGTGCGTTTTCGCATGCGCGCGCCGGCACATCTGGCGCGCTATATTGCCCACAAAGGTTCCGTTGCGGTGGACGGCGTCAGCCTGACCGTCAACCGGGTCGACGGCGCGGAGTTTGAACTCAATATTGTGCCGCATACCCTGGAACACACGGTGTTCGGGGATTATCAGCCAGGGGTGCAGGTGAATCTGGAAGTGGACGTAATTGCGCGCTACCTCGAACGCCTGTTGGCCAGCGACAAGCCAGCCAGCGAATACTCAGCGCCATAGCGACACATCCCGTAATTTGTCATATAAGGTTGAAGTGATGAAGCTCAATACCGTTGAAGAACTGATCGATGATATCCGCCAGGGCAAGATGGTCATCCTGATGGACGACGAAGATCGGGAGAATGAGGGCGACCTGGTGATCGCCGCGCAGTGCGTGGGCGCCGAGCATATTAATTTTATGGCCAGGTACGCGCGCGGTCTTATCTGCATGACGTTGACGGAACAGCGTTGCAAACAGCTGGCGCTGCCGTTGATGGTGGCCAGCAACAACGCCAGTCACGGTACCAATTTCACGGTATCCATCGAAGCTGCGGAAGGTGTTACCACCGGCATTTCCGCTGCGGATCGCGCGCTAACCGTACAGGCGGCAGCCGCTAAAAATGCCACCCCGGACGATATTGTGCAGCCGGGCCATATCTTTCCGCTACGTGCACAGGAAGGCGGCGTTTTGAGTCGCGCGGGACACACCGAAGCGGGTTGCGATCTGGCGCGCCTCGCCGGGTACGAGCCGGCCTCGGTAATTGTGGAAATTATGAACGACGATGGCACGATGGCGCGTCGCCCCGATCTGGAGGCATTTGCCGTACAACACGGGATTAAAATGGGCACCATTGCCGACCTGATTCATTATCGGGTGGTGAACGAGCGCACCCTGAAGTGCATTGGCGAGCGCCAAATCGATACAACTTACGGTGAGTTTACCCTCAAAACTTATCTGGATACGGCCCGGAAAAATAAGCATTTTGCGCTGGTGAAAGGGGAAATTTCTGCCGACAAACCGATACCCATTCGCGTCCATATCCCGAGCACTGGGCGGGATATTTTGTCCGTGGAGCGCACAGGGCCGTACCCGACCTGGACGATCCACAAAGCCATGCGAAAAGTGACTGAAGAGGGTTGTGGCGCGATCGTGTTGCTACACCACCCCGAGACGTTCGATGAGATCGAAGCGGAACTCAATGCATTGCAGAGTAACCAGAGCAAGGTGCGAAGCGCGGCGGAAATGGTGTATTTACAGGTTGGCGCTGGCTCGCAAATATTGCGGGATCTGGGCGTAAAAAAAATGCGCGTAATGAGCGCGCCTTTTCGTTTTAATGCGATTTCCGGCTTTGATCTGGAAGTTGTCGACTATATTGAGTGTCCCTGAGCGCGTGGGTCGGTCTTTTACAACGCGCTGCGGGAACTAAACTGGATATGTTTATGAGTGAATTTCGACCGATAGAAGGCTCCTTTGAGGCCGGCAATGCGCGCTTCGCGATTGTGGTGAGCCGCTGGAATGGCGATATTACCGAGAATCTTCTCGCGGGCGCATTGCGCGCCCTGGCGCGCCACGGTGTTACCGAGGAGCGTATTCAGGTGGTGCGCGTCCCCGGGGCGTTTGAATTGCCGCTGGCGGCTCTGAAGTTGGCGGACAGTGGGAACTATCAGGCGATTATTACTCTCGGTTGCATCATCCGGGGCGGAACGCCGCATTTTGAGTACGTGTGTGGCGAGTGTGCTCGGGGTATTGGCGAAGTCGCATTGGCAACAGAACTGCCCGTGGCGTTTGGCGTGTTGACCACGGACAACTTGCAGCAGGCAGAGGAGCGCTCCGGAGAAGGGCCGGAGAATAAAGGCGAAGAGGCGGCGCTCACCGCACTGGAAATGGCATCGTTGTGTAAATGGCTGGAGGCTTGATTGGTGGCTGCCGCACCCCTGCCATCCACCCGCAAGAAAGCGCGCCATCTGTTAGTGCAGGCGCTCTATCAATGGCAACTGGCGCAGGAAGATATTGCCACCATCGAAGCGCAATTTCACACCGACCACAGTATGGCCAAGGTGGATACCCAGTTCTTCGGGGAGCTGTTGCACGGCATTCCCGCAAATCTTGAGGAAATTGACGCCGCCTACGACCAGTTTCTCGATCGCAAGGCGGAAAGTCTCGACCCTGTTTCCCGGGCCGTGCTGCGCCTGGGCACTTACGAGTTGATGTATCGCATCGATGTTCCCTATAAAGTTGTCATCAACGAATCCGTCAATCTGGCCAAGACGTTTGGCCCGACCGAGGCGCATAAATACATCAACGGCATTCTCGACAAGGTCGCTGGCATCACCCGACGGGTCGAATTGTCGGCGGGTCGGGCGCGCGGCTGACGGGGGCCGCGCTAACTAGGGCGAGGCGCACCGTGGCCAGCGATGAATTTAGTCTGATTGATACCTATTTTGCCAGGCGCCAGCGTGCCGATGCCGGGGTGGTGCTCGGTATTGGCGACGACTGCGCGCTGTTGTCGCCCACGCCGGGCATGGATCTGGCAGTCACCACCGATACGCTGGTGGGTGGCGTGCATTTTCCCGACTCAGGCGCCCCCCGCGATATTGGTCAGCGTTCACTGCGAGTCAATTTGAGCGACCTGGCGGCGATGGGCGCCCGGCCGCGCTGGTTTCAACTGGCGCTGACGTTACCCCGTGCCGATCCAGAGTGGCTAGCGGCGTTCAGCGCGGGGCTGTTTGCGGCGGCCGAGCTGTTTCCCTGTGCGCTGGTGGGTGGCAATATGGCGCGCGGCCCCCTCTCTGTAACCATTACCGCAATCGGTGAAATACCGTTGGGGGCGGGGCTGACCCGCAGGGGCGCGCAGGCGGGTGACAGCTTGTATGTGACCGGTTCCCTTGGGGATGCAGCGGCGGGGCTTTCCATACTAACTACTGATAAAAACCCTATAAAATACGAAAGTGAGTGTTCGCATACAGAGTACCTTCTGAGTCGTTACTGGCGCCCAACGCCGCGTCTGGCGGAGGGGCAGCTGCTGCGCGGTATTGCCTCTGCGGCCATCGATATTTCAGACGGATTGTTGGCTGATTTAGGGCATATCGCCGGGGGTAGTGGTATTGGTGCACAGGTTGAGGGCGACCTAGTACCCCTTAGCGATAATCTGATCACCGCGGTGGGGGCACACCAGGCGCTGGAGTGGGCGCTGTCGGCGGGGGATGACTACGAACTGTGTTTCACGGTGCCCGAGGGGCAGCTTGATCAGTTGGCCAGGCTCATCGACCAGGGGCAGCTGATGGCCACCAGGATCGGTACCATGGTAACGGGCAGCGGTGTGAGCTGGCGCGACAGCGACGGTAAACTGAGCGTTGCGACCAGCACTGGCTATCGCCATTTTTGAGGCTTGATTCTCATGCGCCCATCCACGCCCACCCCTGGACAACTTCTGCGCGATCCATTGCTATTGCTGGCCTTTGGTTTTGGCAGCGGACTGTCGCCAAAAGCGCCGGGCACTGCGGGAACACTGATCGCTGTCGGACTTTTTCCGTTGTTGGCGCTATTGCCGCTCGGCTTGTACCTGTCGATGCTACTGGTGGTGGTGATCGCCGGTGTCGGTATCTGCGGTTATGCCGCGCGCAAGATGGGTGTACACGATCACGGGGGCATCGTCTGGGACGAGCTGGCCGGCTTCTGGTTGGCCATGACCGCTTTCCCCGCCACCTGGCCCTGGCTGTTGGCGGGGTTTGTACTCTTCCGGTTCTTTGATATCGTCAAACCCTGGCCGATTAGCTGGCTGGACAGAAATGTCACTGGGGGGCTGGGTATTATGCTCGACGATCTGGTGGCAGGGGCGTTGACCTGGGTGGTATTAACCCTGATCGCAATGACGGGCTTGATGGTGTAGCGACATGAGATATTTTTTGATTGCGTTAGGAATGTTGGCGGCGATGCAAAGCGGGGCGGAGGCGGAAACTGAGATTTTCGTCGATGGTCTGTTTGAAAACAGGGCGGTGCTGACCATCAACGGCGAACGCCATTTGATGAAGGTCGGGGACACCCAGGATGGCGTAACATTGGTGAGCAGTGATAGCCGCAGGGCTGTTGTGCAGGCCAACGGCAGGCGCCAGGAGCTGTTGTTATCGCAACACATCGCCGCTCACTTTAGTGCAGCATCACAGGCGGAAGTGCAGATTCCCAAGGGTCAGGGCGGGCATTATTTTACGGCGGGTAGCATTAACGGTTATCCGGTAGCATTTATAGTCGATACTGGTGCAACAGAGATCGCTATGAATATAAATCAGGCGCGGCGTCTGGGGCTCGATCTGAAGCGCGGCCAACCTGGCATGTCAAACACAGCCGGTGGTGTTGTGGATACTCTGCAAGTGACCCTCGCGAAGGTCAGTGTGGGCAGTATTACCGCCCACGATATTGCGGCGACTGTGGTTCTGGGGGATCACCCTGCCCAAATATTACTGGGCAACAGTTTTTTGAGTAAGGTCGAAATGAGCGAACAGTCCGGTGTGATGGTGCTGCGCAAAAAATACTAGTGTGGGACCACGCCGACTGCGCCGCGGCTGGGCGCTCGGGCCGCAGCCCATGGCGCAAGCGCGAGTTGGCGAATCGAGGTGTGGTCGGTCTGGTTGGCGATTAGCAAACGCCCCCTGACCCAGGTTGACGTCCATAGCTCTCCGTCGCTACAGGCGTTTGCTCCAGCCGATAAACACGGTGTCCACGTAGGGGCTAATGGATTCCTCACCGCCGATTCCCAGTCCCGCCGTCGCCGATGGGCCCTTGTATTCATCCTCCACGAATTTCCCATAGGCCAAATGCAGCTCAGATTTTTGGTCGAGAGCCCAACTTAAGCCCAGGGTGTACTGGTCGATTGGATTCGGCGCCAGCATATTGAAGGTTACGGTGTTAATGTCCTCGCTGTCGTTGGGGCGGCGGCCATAGGCGTAGCCGGCGCGCAGGATCAGGCGTTGGGTTGCGGCATATTCGACGCCGAGGCGGTAAACATTCTGGCTGTCCCAACTGAAACCGCTGCCGTTGCTACTGCCCAGTGGGCTACCGCCGGGGATCAGTGAATTAAGGTTGCCGTTGTGCAGCGCGTTGATTTCTCCCCAGTTAACCCGCTGTATATCCAGCGCGATGACCCAGCCGGGGGCGGGTTTAATAGCGGCTCCGACGCTGTAGTTTGACGGAATATCAAAGGCACCGCTGTCGGCAAACAGGCCTTTGTATTTGTCAAAATCCTGCATATAAACACGGGTGGAATAAGCCGCGCCAAGATCCAGCCAGGGGGTGATTTGTCCGTACCAGCCAATGCGCACGCCGAAGCCGAACGCCTGGTCATAGCCATTATTGGTAACCGCGTCGGGGTGCGCTGACAAGCCCTGAAAGGCCTGCAGTCCGTACACCTTGATCCGTTGATAGGCGAGCAACGCCGTGATACCAACGCTGTGTTGCGGAGCAAACTGCCACCCGAGGCTCGGGGCAACGACCACCTGCGCCAGATCGAAGCCCAGTTTGCCACAGCCCAGCATGAAGTTGGCGGGTGCGTCGCCACATTCCGCGGGGTTGAAGTTGCTGCCGGGTACGCTGTTGTCATCGCTGTACTCAGTGTTTAGTCCGCCATTGCCATACAGGGTGACCCCCCATGAAAATTCGTCGTTGATGCGGCGCGCAATGCCAGCTTCCGGCAGGAAGAAAATACTGTTGCGGCTGGTGCTGTCTATATCGTAGATGCTGTCACTGGCGCCGGTGCGCTCGATTTCCCGATGGGGCAAAAACATCTTCAGGCCAGCGTCGATGCGGTCCCCGGCGGCAAACAGCTTGCCGGGGTTGGAGGAACCTGCAAAACCATCCAGGCCCACTGCAGTGGACGCCCCGGCCATCTGATTGGCATAGGTGCCGTATCCGAGGACAAAGTAACCCCCGCCCGCCGAGGCGACCCCTGCAGTTAGGGTTAGCCAAAAACTGAGCACGACACAGGCGCCGCGCGCCAACACGTTTTGATTCATGGGGGCTCCACTGGAATTTTTTTGAGTACGACGAGCGACCGATCGTTCAAGAATGTAACACAACTTGGTCTCGGGTTAAATCTGGGTCTCGGGTTAAATCTGGGTCTCGGGTTAAATCTGGCCGCAACGTGCTGCTTGCCTTTGCTTCTTTACTCGCGCGGATGTGCGGCTACAATGACGCCCCATATCAATTCGGTTTTGCTCGGGTGACAGCTGCTCGAGTAACGCCGCCGGTGGTAGTTTTTCTGGTTTCCATGTGGAGTACCAATGTCGAATTTAGCGAAGCGCATTATTCCCTGTCTCGACGTGGATCAGGGGCGCGTGGTCAAGGGTGTAAAGTTTCTGGATATTCGCGATGCGGGAGATCCCGTAGAAATCGCCAAACGCTACGATCAGGAAGGGGCCGATGAAATCGCATTTCTGGATATTACCGCCAGCCACGAAGGCCGCGACACCACGATTCACACGGTGGAGCGCATGGCCAGCGAAGTGTTTATTCCCCTCACCGTCGGTGGTGGCATTCGTACCCTGAATGACATCAGAGGATTACTAAAAGCCGGTGCGGACAAGGTGAGCATTAACTCCGCCGCGGTGGAGAACCCACAGTTGGTGTTTCTCGCGGCGGAAAAATTTGGTTCCCAGTGTATTGTCGTGGCCATTGATGCCAAGCGCGTGAGCGCCGACGGGGAGATTCCGCGGTGGGAAATATTCACCCATGGGGGGCGGCGCCCGACCGGCATCGACGCAGTGGGCTGGGCGGTCAAAATGCAGGGGCTCGGCGCGGGTGAGATACTGCTGACCAGTATGGATAGGGATGGTACTAAAAATGGCTTCGATGTGGGGTTAACGCGGGCGGTCAGCGACGCGATCAATATACCGGTGATCGCATCCGGCGGAGTGGGTACGTTGCAGCACCTGGTAGACGGTATTCTCGAAGGTGGGGCCGATGCGGTGCTGGCCGCGAGTATTTTCCATTTTCAGGAATTCAGTATCGCCGACGCCAAAGCGTTCATGGCGGAAAAACGCATCGAAGTGCGCTGACATGGTCGTCGGTGAAAAACGGTGGGTGGGTGCCGAAACGCCTTAATTCGGCGTCTGATTCAAGCGCAGAAACGGGATTCCTGAGAGAGCAGGTCGAGAGTGCGCGGCGAGGCGGATGCCACAAAGGAGACGTACTCGTCGATTCCGTACTGCGCCAGCTCCAGGGAGTCGAACGGCCCCATGGTCGCACCCTCTCGCGTACCAAAGAACCAGTAGTTAGAGAGTTTGAAAAAGCGCTCACTGCGAAACCGCGAGCCGGGTGTTTCGGGCAGGTCATTGGCGCGTCTAAACAGGGTTATTCCATTCATAATTCACTCCGTCGCATAGCTATCTTTGGCACACACGACCTCATTACGTCTGAATCCGATTGATCTCAACCGGGCGCACATTGAGCGCTGGGCAAGGCCTCTCCGGTATACTACCTATAGCCCGTACTTATACCAGAGAGCAAAAGCCAGGGCAATCCTATTTTTCGCCTAAAATCGCTATTCCTTTCAAAAGGTTAAGTGCCTCGTAGAGTTGATTGTCGGTGACGTCGGTGGTTTTATCCTCGTCGCCAGCGACGCCTCCCTTAGCGTTGCCGTTGCTCAAATGTCCGCTCAAATCTGATTCCTTGATGCTGCCGAGACCCTCGATGACCCGAATTTCGGCACGGGCCACGCGAATATCCGGCTCGATACCCTCGGCCTGTATCGACCGCCCGCCGGGGGTGTAGTAGCGCGCGGTCGTGAGTTTGATGGCGCGGCCGTCTTGCAGAGGCAATACGTTTTGTACCGACCCCTTGCCAAAGCTGGTAGAACCCATAATTACCGCGCGGTGCTGATCCTGCAGCGCCCCGGCCACAATTTCCGACGCGGAAGCGGTACCGCCATTGATCAGTACTACCACTGGCACGCCCTCCAATTCGTCACCCGGGGTCGCGGAAAAGCGCGAGTTGGAGGAGGGGATACGCCCCTGGGTATAGACGATCAGGCCGTTATCCAGCAGCGCATCAGCGACGTCAATGGACGAGGGTAACAGGCCGCCGGGATTGTTGCGCAAGTCCAGCACGACGCCCTTCAGCGGCGGCGCGTCACCCTTGAGTTTTTGCAGGTGTTTCACAAACTCAGTGCCGGTGTCGACCTGAAACTGGGCAATGCGCACGTAGCCGAATCCGTTTTCCAGGGTGCGGCTACGCACGCTTTCCACCTTGATTACGTCGCGCACAAGTTTGATCACCAGGGGTGCGTCGACACCCTCTCGGGCGATGGTGAGTGTGATAGCAGAACCTTTCGGGCCGCGCATTTTGACGATGGCTTCCTCCAGGGACATGCCCTGCACCGCTTCGTCATCCAGTTTGATAATTAAATCCCCCGGCTGCACGCCGGCCCGTTGCGCGGGTGTGCCGTCAATTGGCGAGACCACTTTGACAAAACCGTCCTGCATGCCAACTTCGATACCCAGGCCGCCAAACTCACCCGTGGTTTGTTCCTGCAATTGCTCGTAGCTCTCTTCCTGCAGAAACCCGGAGTGGGGGTCCAGCTCGCTGAGCATTCCGGTAATGGCTTTTTCCAGCAAAGTTTTGTCGTCAATTTCTTCGACATAGGCGTTACGAATTTGCTCGAAGACCTGCGCAAACAGCTGCAATTCTTCGAGGGGTAGGCGGGCGTCCGTTTCTACATCGACCGCGGGTTGTTCGGCGGCGAACGCCAGCGCAGTGAATAACAAAGTGGCGCAACAGAAAATACGGGTGGCGTAATTCATGGAAACGGTCTCTCGCGAAGTACCCTCAGTGTAGGGGGGACGAGGGTTGTATGGGAAGGGGTGTTGTTCACCCCCGCGGCTTTAACCAGGGTTTTGGGTCCAGTGGCTGGCCGCGCAGACGAATTTCGAAGTACAGGGCGCTGCGCGACAATCCGCCTGTTGCGCCGGTTTTTGCAATCACCTCGCCAGGCTTTACCCAGTCACCAGTTTCTTTCAACAGCAGTTGGTTGTGGGCATAAAGGCTGAGATAACCTTCACCGTGATCGATGATTAACAACAGTCCCTGACCGCGCAAGTAGTCTGAAAAGACCACCCGGCCGTGATGCACTGCGCTGACCGGGCTACCCTCGGCAGCGTGCAACAACCACCCGGTCCAGTTGAGGCTGGCGGCACGGCGCGCCCCGAAGGCGTGCACGACCTGGCCGCTCAGGGGCCAGGGCAGCTTGCCGCGCTGTTTGGCAAAGGGCTGATTGTCGGGTATATCCAACTGTCGCAACGATTGCGCCAGGTTGTTGATTACCACTTCCAGCTGTTGGCGTTCGCGCGTCAGTTGCGCCAATCGTGCGTTGTCATCTTTCAGTTGCAGATCAATTTTCGTCAGCAATATGCGCCGTTCCTGCTGCTGGTTTTTGAGTGTTTCCTGTTCCTGTACCAAGTGTTGGCGATCGTCGTCCAGTTGAGCCTGGCGTGAATTTATAGTTATTTTGACACCGTTGAGTTCTGTCAGGGTGTCTTGATATCGGGCCAGTTTTTCGCTGCGAGCGGCGACAAAATAGCGGTAGTATTTGATGGTGCGCGAGACCAGCTCCGGGTTTTCCATGTTGAGCAGTAACTTGACCGGCTCCTGGCGGCCGAGACGGTATACGGAACGGATCTCTGTGGCGATTTGTTGGGCTTGCCGGTCGTGGACGTCCTGCAGGGCGGCGCGCTGGGCTTCGAGAGTTTTTAGTTCTGATTCGAGCGCTTTGACTTGCGTTTCCAGGTGAGCAACCCGTTGGCGAATGGCGACCGCGCGCAGTTCCGCATCCCGCAAGGCGGTCATCAGCGATTCCCGTTCGCCGCCGGTGTTCAGTAACTGTTTTTGCAGATCGGAAATTTGTGTCTTCAACGCGTCGAGCTTGCCCTGTTGCGCTTTATCCGCGCCCTGTGCCGTGGCCGCGCCCAGAGCTATCAGTAGGGTGAGTGCGATGGGTACAAGGGTCACGACAGGTGCCTTGTGAATTTCTATTCTACGGTCGCGAGAGTGCGCCCGGTCATTTCGGCGGGCTGCGTGGTCCCCGACAGATAAAGCAGCGTCGGCGCCACGTCGGCAAGGGAGCCACCGGAGTGCATCTTAACTTTCCGACGTCCCACGTACACCAGCGGCACAGGCATTAACGTGTGGGCGGTGAGTGCCTGTCCGGTGGTGTCGTCCAACATGCTTTCGACGTTGCCGTGATCGGCGGTAATCAGACATTCCCCGTCTGCCGCTTCCAATGCAAGGGTAATTTTAGCGAGGCAGCGATCAAGACTTTCCACCGCCTGCACCGCTGCGGAAAAAATGCCGGTGTGTCCCACCATGTCGCCGTTGGCAAAGTTGCACACGATCAGGTCGTACTGTCGCGCCCGAATCGCAGCCACCAGTTTGTCGGTCACCTCGGGGGCGCTCATTTCCGGTTGCAGATCGTAAGTGGCTACCTTCGGTGAGGGGACCAGAATACGGTCTTCCCCAGGAAAGTTGTCTTCGCGGCCGCCGTTAAAGAAAAAAGTTACGTGGGCGTATTTTTCGGTTTCGGCAATACGCAATTGAGTTTTCCCCAGACTGGACAAGTATTCGCCCAGGGAGTTGGTCAGCGCGGCTGGTGGAAACGCGCAGACTACGTTGAGGGATTGTTCGTATTCGGTGGTGGTGACAAATTGGCCAAGCTGCGGGATTGTGTGGCGCTCAAAGCCATCAAACGTGGTGTCGACAAACGCCTGGGTAAGCTGGCGCGCCCGGTCGGGGCGAAAGTTCATAAACAAAATAACATCGCCGTCGGCTACCAGGGCGGGTTGTTCGTTTGCGTCTACCAGCACCGTGGGCTTCACGAATTCGTCAGTTTCACCGCGCGCGTAGGCCTGCTGTAGTGCATCCGCGGCGTTTGCACTGCGGTAACCTGCGCTCCCATCGGTGAGCATTGCGTAGGTCAGGCGCGTGCGTTCCCAGCGTTGGTCCCGATCCATAGCGTAGTAGCGACCCGTAATGGAAGCGATGCGCCCCACTCCCGATTCCTCCATCGCAGCCATGATTTTCGCGAGGGAGCTGTCGGCACTGCGCGGCGGGGTGTCGCGACCATCCAGAAAAGCATGTAAGTAAAGTTTAGTGGCGCCGCGCTCGGCCGCCATTTTTAGGGCTGCCGCAATATGTAGCTCGTGGCTATGCACGCCGCCGGGCGACAACAGGCCAAAAATATGAATTGCTTTTTCGGTGGCGATTGCAGCGTCGATCGCCTCGACATAGGCCGGGTTACTAAAAAAACTGCCGTCTGCGATAGCCTTATTAATGCGGGTAAAATTCTGATAAACGACGCGTCCTGCCCCCAGGGTCATGTGCCCGACTTCGGAGTTGCCCATTTGCCCGTCAGGCAAACCCACATCCATGCCGCTGCCGGATATCAGAGTGTGTGGGCAGTCGCGCCACAGTCTGTCCCAGGTTGGTGTGTTGGCGCTATAGATGGCGTTTGCAGACGTTTCTTCGCTATATCCCCACCCATCCAGAATAATCAGCGCCAGGGTTTTTTTGACTTCGCTCATGGCGTGGTGGGATCCTCGTACGGCGACTGTAAATCAGCGCAAATAGTACCCGTTTGTGTGACGAATGGCCATTGATAGGTGCCACGCGGGCAGGGGCGGCGTGTTCTTTGTAGGGTGCTACTTGCGGCTGCGACGGCCCAAATAACTTTGTGTATACTACCCGGCCTGTAATTGGCTGCCCCATTCAAAATTGTTTGCCGAGGTGTTGCGCACGTGGATTTTTTTGTTTTTATCAGCGAGCAGTGGATGCTGGTCAGTGTGCTGCTGGCGCTTGTTTATGTTTTTATGCTATCCGAGCAGATGAAGGCCGGTAAGGCACTTTCCACCCATCAGGTCACGGCGTTGATCAACCGTGACGAAGCAGTGTTGCTCGATGTGCGCGATGCCAAAGAGTTCCAGCTCAGCCATATCGCCGGGGCCATGAATATTCCCGTCGGCGCGCTCGATACGCGGCTTGCCGAACTGGAAAAGCACCGCACCAAAATAATTGTGGTCACCGACAAAATGGGTCAGCAAGCCTCGGTGGTTGGCCGTAAATTACGACGTCTCGGGTTTCAGGTGCGGCGTCTGCAAGGTGGCATGGGGGAGTGGCTGGCACAACGTTTGCCGGTGGTTTCACAGTGACCGTGGTGCTGTATGGGACGCGCTTCTGTCCCTACTGCATTGCCGCGCGCGCACTGTTGCGCGCCCGCAATATTGACTACCAGGACATTGCCGTGGACGGCGATCTGCAATTGCGCGACGCGGTAATGGCGCGCAGCGGGCAGAGTACAGTACCGCAGATATGGGTAGGTGGTGTACATGTCGGTGGATTTACTGAGCTGCGCCAGATAAATGCCTCGGGCGAGCTGGATACGCTATTGGCGAAAGCTCCTGCTAACGGCGAGCAACTGAAGCCGGATGCGCCGCCAATCACAGGGCTCGAAAGCCAATAACGACTGAAGGGATTAATTTATGAGTGAAGCACCCGCCGATACGGATGCTCTCGTAGCGAGCGAGGCTAAAAGCCCGCCGGTACAATTTGCGATTGAACGTATTTATCTAAAAGATATTTCTTTTGAAGTGCCGATGGGTTTTGCGGGTTTTACCAAACAGTGGAAACCTCAGGTCAATCAGGATATCGCCACCAAAACCAATAAACTGGGCGGCGGTCTTTACGAAGTGGTTTTGCGGGTGACCGTGGAGGTCAAAGAACAGGAAAAAATCGCTTACCTTGCTGAAGTCGAACAGGCCGGGGTGTTTAAGATCGACGGACTCGAAGGTATGCAGCTGACTCAGTTACTGAATACCCATTGTCCGAATATACTGTTTCCGTACGCACGGGAAGTTATCGACAACCTTGTGACCAAAGGCAGCTTTCCGGCGCTGCATTTGCCGCCCATCAGTTTCGATGCGTTGTTTCAAAAAGCTGTGACCGAAGCCCGGAAAAACGCGGGGCCGAAGGCGGGGGAAAAATCCCACTGAGTGTATCGACCCTGGTTCTGATGGGCTATCTGGATACACGATTAACGACCGCAGATTTAGTCGCCATCGCTCAGTCCTAACTCCTTTAACTTGCGGGTCAGCGTATTGCGTCCCCACCCCAGAAGTACTGCAGCGTCGCGTTTGCGCCCCGCGGTGTGTTCGAGGGCGACTGTAATGGCCGTGCGTTCAAAAGCTGGAACCGCTTGCGCGAGAATATTCCGTTTACCCTCCTTTAACTGACTGGTCAACCAGCGCTGCAGGTTTGCTTCCCAGTTTTGTCCGGTTGTCGCTGGTTCGGCAGGGGTGTCGCGCAGTTCCGGAGGGAGGTCCGATAACAATACCTCCCGCCCGGCAGCCATCACTGTGAGCCAGCGACAGGTGTTTTCAAGTTGGCGCACATTGCCGGGCCAGGGCAGTGCACACAGAAATTGCTCTGCCTCAGGACTCAGAGTTTTGGGTTCGACGTTGAGCTCGCGGGCGGATTCCCTGAAAAACAGCTGAATCAGCTTGGGGATATCTTCGCTGCGATCGGCCAGCTTCGGCAGGTTGACACGGATCACATTGAGTCGATGGAAAAGATCCTCGCGAAAGCGCTGTTGAGTAACCAGGGTTTCCAGGTTTTGATGGGTGGCGGCAATGATGCGCACGTTGACCTTGATCGGAGTGTGTCCTCCCACCCGATAAAATTCGTTGTCCGCCAGTACTCGCAACAGACGGGTCTGTGCCTCTTTGGGCATATCCCCGATTTCGTCGAGAAAAAGTGTGCCGCCGTCGGCCTGTTCAAAGCGGCCGACGCGCCGTTGCGCAGCGCCGGTAAAGGCGCCTTTCTCGTGGCCGAACAGTTCAGATTCGATCAGATCATGGGGAATTGCCGCCATATTGAGGGCGATAAACGGCTGATCCTTGCGCGGGCTGTGTTTGTGTAACGCGTGGGCCACGAGTTCCTTGCCGGTGCCAGATTCCCCATTGATCAGCACCGTGATATGTGAATGAGAGAGACGACCGATAGCACGAAACACTTCCTGCATGGCCGGCGCTTCGCCGATAATTTCCGTTTTTACCCGGGTGCTGTGCTCTGCGGATTGACTGGCTTTTTCCTGAGAAAATGCCAGAGCGCGGCGGGTTACCGACACCAGGTCATCGATATCAAACGGCTTGGGCAGGTATTCGAATGCGCCGCCCTGGTAGGCCGCCACCGCGCTGTCCAGATCGGAATGGGCGGTGGTGATAATCACTGGTACCTGCGGTGTTTCGCGGTGAATTTTTTCCAGCAGTTGCAGGCCGTCGATGCCTGGCATGCGAATATCGCTGATGATGGTATCCGGATGCTGGCGATCCAGGCTCGTCAGAAGTTCATCGGCATTTTCGAAACTGCGCACACGCATGTCGGCGCGTTCCAGCGCCTTTTGCATCACCCAGCGGATGGAGCGGTCGTCGTCAACAATCCAGACGTTCGGTTTCATGATGGTGTCCATGGGGTTAGTTATCACAGTGGCTGTCAATGGGAAGCTGTGTAATGACCGGCAAATAAATAGCGAATTGAGTGTTGCCGGGTTCGCTGACGTATTCAATTAACCCCTGGTGGAGATTAATGGCGGACTGCGCGATCGGCAACCCGAGGCCGCTGCCTTCGGCGCGCCCGCTGATCATCGGATAAAAAATCCGATCGCTGATTTCTTCCGCTATGCCCGGTCCGTTGTCAATAATATCGAGTCGGCACACCACACGATGGCGTGCCTTGCCGATGGTAAAGTGGTTGAGCACGCGAGTTCGTAATGTGATCGAGCCGCCGTTGCCCAACTGTCCAGCGCCCTCCAGAGCTTGCATGGCGTTACGCACCACATTGAGTACGGCCTGAATCAACTGTTCCTGGTCACCCCGAATTTCCGGAATGCTGGGGTCGTAGTCGCGAACAATAATTACCGCACCCTGAGTTTCTGCCTCCACCAGGGTGGCTACCCGTTCGGTTACTTCGTGAATGTTGGTCGCCGAGAATTTGGGGGGGCGCGAGGGGCCGAGCAGGCGATCGACCAGATTGCTCAGTCGTTCCACCTCGGTGATGATGATGTCGGTATACTCTTTAAGCTCGCTGCGCTCCAGTTCGCGGGCCAGCAGTTGTGAGGCGCCGCGTATACCTCCGAGTGGATTTTTGATCTCGTGGGCAAGGCCGCGGGTCAAATTGCGCGACGTATTACTGGCGGAAATCAGCGCCTCCTCCCGGTCGATCCTCAGAATGCGGTCCATCGGTTGTATTTCGAGCAACAACATGTCTATGCCCTCATAGACTAAGGGTGTCACCGCATAGTCGACGGTTATCTCCCGTAACTCGGGAAGCACCAGCGTGGCTTTGCGCTCGGTGTAGGGGTTCTGGCTGACCAGCGCTTCGCGCAACGCGTTGACACGGGCTTGTGAGTCTCCGAACAGGTGGCTGGCGGACGTGCCGTAGATGCGCTGGGCGCTGACGGCCAGCAAGTTTTCCGCCGCAGGGTTTAAATAAGCAACGGCCAACGTATCGGTGAGTAACAATACCGCGGTACTGAGGTTGTCGAGTAACGATTGCCTGGGATCTTTGGGGTTCATGATGGTTCTGTCGGCTGCCGGTGGGCAGCGCTCCTTCTTACATCAGGAGGTCAAGCAATTAGTGGGCCAACGGGTTTTGGGTGGGGAGGCGCCCGGAACTGCGTGGAAAGGGGGGGAGTATAGCGAAGTCAGAGCTAAATTGCACCGTTGTGGTGCACTGCTTTGTCAGTTGCTACCTGATGACGCGCCCTGGGTGGTGCCGACCGAGGCTCTGTGAACGAAAATAACAATGGGGTCTATCGTTGCGAGAACGTCGCCGCTGGCGTTAAGTACTTTTGCATGGATGCTATGGGAGCCTCTGGTCAATTCGCCAATTGAAAATGCGGTACCCGCCACGGGTTCGCCATAGGGCTGACCATCAAAATACAACTGCAACAGGTGCCCGGTTTGCAGCGTCGGTTCCAGCGCTATCTGTACCACAATATCCAGCTGCCCAGGTGGGACGGTGGAGTTGTTTTCGGGTTGCAGAATGTAGGCTGTGGTGTAGCTTTGGCCGGGCTCGGTTGCTGTCTGTGGTGATTTCTGTGGTACGGGGAGTCCTGGCTGGGTATTCAGCGGGGGCAGCTCAACACTCTGGGCTTGGGAACCCTCTGCCGGCGAATCCGTGTAGGTCACTTCACCCTGGTCATCTTCGACTCTGTACACCTGTGTCAGCGCCGTGTTGGGTAGCGCGAGTACCGCGAGGGCAAATAATACGAAAACTGTTCTAAAGGGCGTCATGTGGAAGTCCTCTTTGAGGTTGGTCGGGTTGCGCAACTCTACTCGACACTCGGCTCGACGGCATTGGCACCGTGCTCCTCGCAACACAGGGTAGCGCGACTTGGACCAAAGAAAAAGCCCGCCATTCCAAGAATGACGGGCTTTTTTTACGCAGATGCATCAATTAGACGCTGTAATACATCTCAAACTCCACCGGGTGGGTGGTCATGGCGAGTCGCTCGATATCGGCTTTTTTGAGCGCAATATAGGAGTCGATCATGTCGTCGTTCATCACACCACCCGCTTTCAGGTAGTCGCGATCTTCGTCCAGCGCCGTGAGCGCCATCTCCAGCGAAGAGCAAACCGTGGGTATACCTGCGGCTTCTTCCGGTTCCAGATCGTAGAGATCCTTATCGGCGGCATCGCCGGGATGGATTTTGTTTTGAATACCATCGAGGCCCGCCATCAACATTGCGGTAAAGGCCAGATATGGGTTGGCGGACGGGTCGGGGAAGCGCACTTCAATGCGTCGCGCTTTGGGGTTGGCCACGTAGGGAATACGGATCGACGCGGACCGGTTGCGAGCAGAATAGGCCAGCATCACCGGTGCTTCAAAACCGGGTACCAGACGTTTGTACGAGTTGGTGGAGGCGTTGGTGAAAGCATTAATCGAGCGCGCGTGCTTGATAATGCCGCCGATGTAATGCAGTGCTGTTTCGGACATACCGGCATAGACATCGCCGGTGAAAATATTCTTTCCGCCTTTGGACAGCGACTGGTGAACATGCATGCCGGAGCCGTTGTCACCGACCAGGGGCTTGGGCATAAATGTGGCGGTTTTGCCGTAGGCGTGTGCGACATTGTGTACGCAGTACTTGAGAATCTGAACTTCGTCCGCTTTCTTGGTCAGGGTGTTGGCTCCGACGCCGATTTCGCACTGCCCTGCGGTTCCCACTTCGTGGTGATGGACTTCAATGTCCAGCCCCATCTGTTCCATGGCCGCGCACATCGCGGCCCGTAAGTCGTGCAGGGAATCCACGGGCGGCACGGGGAAATAGCCACCTTTAACGATCGGGCGGTGACCCATATTGCCATCTTCAAAATGATGTTCCGACGACCAGGCGGCCTCTTCCGAGCTGATTTTGTAAAACGCACCGCTGATGTTGGCACCCCATTTGACGTCGTCGAATACGAAGAATTCCGGTTCGGGACCAAACAGCGCCGAATCGGCGATACCCGTGGATACCATGTAATCCTGCGCTCTCTGCCCAATTGAGCGCGGGTCGCGGGAGTAGCCCAGCATGGTGGTGGGTTCGACGATGTTACAGCGCAGGATTACCGTGGGTTCGTCGGTGAACGGATCGAGAACGGAGGTGGAATCGTCCGGCATCAATACCATGTCGGAGTCATTGATCCCTTTCCAGCCGGCAATGGACGAGCCATCAAACATTTTACCGACTTCAAAAAAGTCTTCCGCATAAACCTCCTTGCTCGGAATGGAGACGTGCTGCTCTTTACCTTTCGTGTCTGTGAAGCGCAGGTCGACCCAGCGGGCTTCGTTTTCTTTTATAAGGTTTAAGGTTTGTTCGGACATTATTTCCTCCAACTTGTAACGTTCTAGTGTGTCTGGATAGGTCGTTCGCTGCCATCGAAATATCAGTTTGCGCGAGGTAAGCGGGGTAAATAATAGCAAGACCTGTGCCATCTGGCATATTCAGATAAGGTTGCCGCCCCATGTGTATCTTCCTGCCTCCACCCGGCACTGCTGCGCCCCAAAAGAAAGCAAAAATTCATTTTAATGCTCTATATTGGTGCGTTATGCGGTGGGTGAGAAATCGACCGGTTATTGTGCCTTATTTTTTTTGCCAAGGGGAGATGAAGTTTATGCTTTCCCGCTCGGAGGTATTCGGGCTGCGTATAATGAGCGCCCGCAACGCACTTTAACGGCACTGGCACAGTATGCACTTTATTATCAAATTGTTCCCCGAGATCATTATCAAGAGCCCACCAGTGCGGCGACGATTTATCAAGCAGTTACAGCGCAATCTGCGACGCTTAACTGAGCGCCTGGGCTACCGGGTAGATCTGGAGCGAGACTGGGAAAAGATACAGCTGGTAGCTGAGGGTGAAGACCCGGCGCGCGAAACTGAAATCGCGGAACTACTTGCGCGCACGCCGGGGGTGGGTAGTTTTGCCCGTGGCAGCAGCTATCCGCTCGGGGATTTTGCCGATATCGCGGAAAAAACCGGTGCGATCTACGGACCGCTGCTGAGCAACAAAACATTTTGTGTGCGGGCGAAACGCACAGGTAAGCACGGTTTCTCCTCCATGGATATCGAAAGGTCCGTGGGCGCACATTTGTTGCAACAAAGCGCCGCAGCGGGGGTTGATCTGACCCGACCGGACATTACCGTGCGCCTGGATATCCGCGACGATCGCCTGTTCGTGGTGGAGCAGGAATATCCCGGGCTTGGGGGGTATCCACTGGGTACACAGGATCCGGTTTTGTCGCTTGTCTCGGGGGGCTTCGATTCCTCCGTGGCCAGTTTTCTGACCATGAAGCGCGGCCTGATTACACATTTCTGTTTCTTTAACCTCGGAGGTCGGGCCCACGAGGTGGGAGTTAAAGAAGTGGCCCATTATTTGTGGAACCGCTACGGGGCGTCCCACCCGGTTAAATTTGTCACAGTACCCTTCGAGGCAGTGGTCGCGCAAATTCTCACACAGGTACAGAATTCGCAAATGGGGGTGATTCTCAAGCGCATGATGCTGCGCGCCGCCAGTCGCATCGCCGCGCAGTTACAAGTTGAAGCGTTGGTCACGGGCGAAAGCATCGGTCAGGTCTCGAGTCAGACTTTGCCCAATCTGGCGATCATCGATTCCGTGTGTGACCGGCTGACGCTGCGCCCCCTGATCGCCATGGACAAAAATGACATTATCAATATCGCCCGCCATATCGGCACGGAAGTCTTCGCCGCCAACATGCCCGAATATTGCGGTGTCATTTCGGTAAAACCAACAACCCGTGCGCATCCCCATGTGATCGCCCGCGAAGAGGCGCGTTTTGATTTCAGTATTCTGGAGGGCGCCATTGCTGCGGCCAACATACAGAGTATCGGCAGGGTGCTTGAAGATATGCCGCAGTTGCATCTCATAGAAGTCTTTACGGCGCCGCAACCGAATACGGTGATCGTCGATATTCGCCATCCCGATGAAACTGCGCAACGACGCCTGGACGCTGGCGGTGTGAAGGTGGAGGAAATCCCGTTCTTTTTACTGCAAAAGCGCGCCGCCGAATTTGACAAAAAACAGCGCTACCTGCTGTATTGCCAGCAGGGTGTGATGAGTCATTTACATGCCGAACTGATGCTTGAGTCCGGGTTTACACGCGTCGGTGTATATCGACCGTGATTGTCGCGTGATTGTCGAATGGGCAGGCAGTGACCGAGCAGTACTATTTATAACTTAACATACAAAAAGGATTAACATGCTGATAAACTTGCACGCGAGTACTTTTTTTGTCAGGCGTGGCTATGGCCACGTATGAGCAGCTCCAAACATTGTCAGGCGTAGCTATGGCCCCGTATGAGCAGCTCCAAATATAATCTTTCGCCTGCGTACGATAAGGAAATTTTCGCTCACACAATTCATCGGCTGCGCTACGGTATGTTGCTGTCCGGGGCAGCCGCTGTGGTTATCGCCGTGGCGTTCTGGGGCGTGGTGGCGCCCTGGCGGGTGTTGCTGTGGGCCGCATTGGGCAGCGCTGTTACCTTGGCCCACGCGCTGTTGCTCTATCGGGATATCGCCTGGCTCGAGCAGCTTGGCACGTCAGTGTGGGGTCCTGATAATCGATTATGGTTGATGCGGATTTCTGCCGGCTCGGCCGGGTTGGCTTGGATGTTCGCCATCCTTCTGTTGTTTGTATCCAACGATATTTACCAGGGAATGCTGCTGGGGGTGGTGGTCGGCACCGCCGCGGGCGGTATGATTATTTACGTTTACTACCCTTCGGCGGCAAATATATTTCTGGTGCTGACCCTGGGTGCTTTTTTGGTTTATGCACCCTTTTCGGGTTGGGCATATGGTCCTCTGTTGGCGGCCCTCGGCGCAATCCTGTTTGTCGTCCTGTGCATGGGCAACCGCGATTTAAGTGCCTTGTTGCGAGACAATTACCGGCGCCGCCTTGAATCGGAGCGTGTGGCGCAGCGCGCCCAGGACGCAAATTATCTGTATCAGCAGCACTGGGAAAATACGCCCCTGGCGGTGGTGCAGTGGAACGCCGATTTTACGGTTCTCTCCTGGAGCCCGGGGGCGGAAAAAATGTTCGGTTATGGTGCCGCAGAGATGCTTGGCAAGCACGCTGGCGTGTTGCTTGCTCCGGATGCGAAGCGCGATGTGCGGGTACTTTGGGGGCTAATCGAAAGTCACGCAGGGGGCTACAAACAAGTCAACGCTAACCTGCGCAAGGATGGTGTCGAAATTGTCTGTGAGTGGTTCAATACGCCGATTTACCGGGGCGGAGTGCTCGAAAGTGTCATTTCCTTTGCGGAAAATGTTACGCAACGGGTCGAGGCCCAGCGGACCATTCAGGAGTACGCGGGAATCGACGCACTGACCGGACTGGCCAACCGGCGCCGCATGCTGGAAGAAGTCGAGCGTGCGCTGGTCCGTAGTCGCAGGGTCGGGCAATACGGCGCCGTGGTGTTTATCGACCTGGATCACTTCAAGGATATCAACGATACCCAGGGTCACCATATTGGCGATCTGGTGCTGCGGGAGTTCGCCAGCCGGATGCGCTCTGCGGTACGCGACAACGACATGGTGGCGCGCTTTGGCGGGGACGAATTTGTTGTGTTGTGCGAGGATTTGGGTGCGCTCGAGGACGGCGCTCGCTATGCGGCGAGCACCATTACCGAGAAAATTCTCGACGTGGGTCACCATCTCGAAAAAATAGACGGGATGAATTTCGAGGTTGACGCCAGCGCCGGTATTTACCTGTTTCAGGGTGACCGGGAAGATGCGGGCGAACTGCTAAAAAAAGCCGATCTGGCCCTGTATCAGGCAAAAAATGCGGGACGTCGGGGCTACCAGATTTATGCCGAAGCCATGGGGGCCGAGGTGCAGGCGCGGGTCCTGATGATTCAGGCCTTGCGCTCGGCGCTGGATAATGAGGAGTTTGTTGTTCTCTATCAACCGATCGTGGATCGACACAAACATCTGGTCGGCGTCGAGGCGTTATTGCGTTGGCAACGTCCGGGCGTGGGACTTGTGGAAGCGAAGGAATTTATTGGTGCGCTGACCTCTATGCCGTTGATGCATGCGGTTGGGCTGAAGATCCTGGAACGTGTTTGCAAACAGATAGAAGTCTGGACGGCTGCGGGAGTGTGGCGTCATTCGATGGTGATGTATGTCAATATCGGTCACCGGCAACTCGCGGAACCAGGCTTTGCCGCTGCGGTAAAGGCTGTTCTGAGCCGCAACCACGTTCCGCCCCAGGCGTTGGTGTTCGAGATTGCTGAGCATAGTTTGGTGCGTAATTTCGACGCCGCAGAGGTGGAGATCAACCACCTGATGGCGTTGGGTCTTGGGTTTTCCCTGGATGACTTTGGCACCGGTTATTCGAACTTATCCGCCATGCAATCGTTACCCATTCGTTCCGTCAAACTGGGTGTGGACCTGATTGCGGACCTCGGTAAAGGCGCGCGCACGGACAATGTGGTGCGCGCCATTATCTCCCTGTGCCACGAACTGTCCCTTCAAGTGGTGGCGGCTGGAGTAGAAACGGAAGAGCAGCTAACGTTGCTCTGCGCGGTCGACTGCGACTACTTTGAGGGCTACCTGTTTGGCGACGCAACCGAGGCGGCGAAACTCGGTCAACAGCTGGTCGCTGAGCAGTCGCGATAAGTTTATAGAGGGTGTTGCCCATTCCCCGGGATCACGCGGGAATTAATTGGTTGATTACTGTACAAATAATATTGTGACTTAGGGAATCGAAATCTCTATAATCCGCACCTCATTTTTCCTTGTGGTCGGCTCCATGTCAATACAACAGTTGCGCAATATCGCGATAATCGCCCATGTTGACCATGGCAAGACCACCCTGGTGGACCGGTTGTTGCAACAGTCGGGAACCCTGGACCGCAAAAGTCAGGGTGCCGAGCGCATCATGGATTCCAACGATCAGGAGCGGGAACGCGGGATTACCATCCTCGCCAAGAATACGGCCATCGACTGGAATGGCTACCATATTAATATCGTAGACACCCCCGGACACGCTGATTTCGGCGGCGAGGTAGAGCGGGTATTGTCTATGGTGGACTCGGTATTGCTGCTGGTGGACGCGGTGGATGGTCCCATGCCCCAGACCCGATTCGTCACCACCAAAGCCTTTGAGCGCGGTTTGAAACCAATTGTGGTGATCAACAAGGTGGATCGCCCCGGTGCGCGTCCCAGCTGGGTGCTGGATCAGGTGTTTGATCTGTTCGACCGTCTCGGCGCCACCGATGAGCAGCTGGATTTCCCGATCATTTACGCCTCCGCGCTGAACGGCGTGGCGGGCCTCGATGCGGATAATCTGGCGGCGGACATGACGCCCCTTTTCGAATTGATTGTCGACCGGGTGCCGGTGCCAGACGTCGACCCGGCCGGGACATTACAGATGCAGATATCCGCGCTGGATTACGACAGTTACGTTGGGGTTATCGGTATCGGGCGCATCGCGCGTGGCAGTCTCAAAGCCGGGCAGACGGTTGTCGTGGTGGACGCCAACAGCGAGCAGCGCAAGGGCCGCGTGTTGAGTGTTAAAACCCATCTGGGTCTGGAGCGTATCGAAGCCAGGGAAGCACACGCTGGAGATATTGTCTGTATCAGTGGTATTGAAGGCCTGGGTATTTCGGACACCCTGTGCGATCCCGATAACGTCGAAGCGCTTACACCGCTATCCGTGGACGAGCCGACGGTCAGCATGACATTCCTGGTTAACGATTCTCCGTTTGCAGGCCGCGATGGTAAATTTGTGACCTCCCGAGTGATCAAGGAGCGGCTCGAGCGCGAGTTGATTCACAACGTGGCTCTGCGCGTCGAACAGGGCGATACCGCCGACAAATTCAAGGTGTCGGGTCGCGGTGAATTACACCTTTCGGTGCTGATAGAAAATATGCGGCGCGAGGGTTTTGAGCTCGGCGTGTCGCGCCCCGAAGTGATTCAGAAAATGATCGACGGCGTGCTGCACGAGCCCTTCGAGCAATTGGTTGTAGATATCGAAGAACGGCACCGCGGCGCGATTATGGAAGAACTGGGTAATCGCAAGGCGGACATGACCGACATGCAGAGCGATAACACGGGTCGGGTTAAGCTGGAATACGTTGTACCCTCGCGGGGACTAATCGGTTTTCGCGGCAACTTCCTCACCCTGACCTCCGGTTCGGGGGTGATGACCAGTATTTTTGATCATTACGGCGTGGTAAAAGCAGGGGTCAGTAGCGCACGCAAAAACGGCGTGCTGGTCTCCATGGTAACCGGTAAAACCCTGGCTTACTCTCTGTTTAATTTACAGGAGCGTGGGCGCTTGTTTCTCGGCCACGGCGTGGACATCTACGAGGGACAGATCGTCGGCATTCATTCGCGCAATAACGATCTGGCGGTTAATCCTACCAAAGGCAAGCAGCTCACCAATATTCGCGCCGCCGGCACGGATGAGGCGCTGACCCTGGTACCCCCCATTCGCCACAGTCTCGAACAGGCACTGGAGTTTATCGAAGAGGATGAACTGGTCGAAGTGACTCCCCACCACGTGCGCCTACGTAAAAAGCTGCTGACTGAAAACCAGCGTAAACGCGCGCCAAAACCAACCGCCTGAGCGACCACTGGCACCCTGTATCTGACCGGCAGTCGGCTCCTTTGCGGGCCGCTGGCGAAGTTGCAGGTGTCGGACTATATTTTCCGGGCAATGGACGCTGTAGGTATGGCGATGACCCAGGGAACAAATGGCGCGGCGCGCCTGGCCGAAAAACGCTCAATTGGCTTCCAGAGAGAGCTCTGGTACGAACAGGGTTTTTTGACCTACGCCATGCTTATAGTGGGTGCGTTCTGCCTGCTATTCGCTGTTTACGATTACTATAACAGCGACCTTTTTTACGCCTCTTTTTTATTCGGCTGCTCCGCTGCAGTATTTATTGGGCTAACCGTTCTGGTATTAACTGGGGTCAGCGAGTTTTTACAGTGGTATTTCGGTCTGCTACTGATCGCATTATTTTTTTCCTGGTTTTGAATGGTGGTGTATCCGGGACGGGTTTGTACTGGTGCATGGGATTTTCTCCAGGCATCGTCTCCATACTGGGCTATCCGCGCGCGCGTTATCGCGTTATCGCGTTATATAGCGCCCCTGATCGTATTGGTCCTGGCGGTCATTTTCTGGTTTGACCTATATCCGTGGCCCACCCGCATGTTCGAACCCGCCGTAGAGCTGCGTTTCCTGTCGGCCCTGTCGGGGCTGTTCCTGTTTACGGTGGGTCAGGATTATGCGTTTCGCGTGGCGCGAGCGCGCTCAGTAGAGCGCCAGCGATTGCCTGTGGTGCCACCGCAGCCCAGCACGACGCACATTCCGGCCTGATGGCGCGGGACACCATGGAAGAATACTTGCACTCACAGGCGGCAAAGCGCGATGCCGACGGCGAGGATTGTGCAGTGGTTATGGTGGTGATTGAAAATTTATCGGATCACAACGAAAATCTCGGTCGCGAATTTGGCGACGAAACATTGCGCGATCTGGCGGATGTGTTGCAACGGGTTTTGCGCAGCGGTGATGGCATAACCCGATGGGAAGGTGACCGATTTATGGTTCTGCTTGAGGGCCAGAACAAGCACGCCGGTTATCGCGTGCAGCAACGGTTGCGCAAATTTTTATCGTCTCTGTATCTGGAACATGGCGGTAAGCGGGTGGTGGTGACCTTGGATGCGCGCATGACAAGCCTGGCCAGTTGTGGCGGTGTCGTCAACTTGATAGCGATATTGAGCGGCAGCGAACCGAATGTGGTGACCGACAGGCTTCACGCGCGCAACGGGATCAGCCTTCACTAGCCAGAAGGCGGCATTCGTTGTGTCGAAAGCAGTTGTCCGTGTGATCGTTGACCATACCCATCGCCTGCATGTGCGCATAGCATATGGTGCTGCCAAAAAAACGAAAGCCACGGGATTTCATATCTTTACTGATGGCATCCGAGAGCGATGTGGTGGCGGGTACTTTGGAGGAGGTAGTCCAGTTATTCTGGATGGGCTGGTCGTCCACGAACGCCCATAGATAATTTGTAAACGAACCAAACTCCCGCTGTACCTCCAGGAAATAACGGGCATTGCTAATGGCGGCTTCAATTTTCAGGCGGTTGCGCACGATACCCGCATCGTTGAGCAGGCGCGAGACACTGCGCTGGTTAAAGCGCGCGACACTGGGCGCGTCAAAATTCGCAAATGCGCGACGATAGTTATCCCGCTTCCGCAAAATAGTGATCCACGCGAGACCGGCCTGCGCGCTTTCCAGAATTAGAAATTCAAATAGTTTGCCGTCATCGCGACAGGGGACGCCCCACTCCTGATCATGATAAGCCTGATACAAAGGGTCCGAGCCGGACCAGGCGCAGCGTTGTTTCTCTGGCATTTGCGTTTTCCCATTTTCTGCCTTAGCGTAGCTCCCTGCCAATAATAATGGAAGTAGCTGGATGCGTACGCACTACCCCGCAATTCGACCGTACAAGACGCACCGCTTTGAAGTCGGCGAGCCGCACGTCTTGCACGTGGAGGAGTGCGGTAATCCAGACGGTGTGCCGGTGCTGTTTGTGCACGGTGGGCCGGGTGGCGGCTGTACGGAACAGGACCGCTGTTTTTTCGACCCGGAGATCTACCGTATTATCTTGTTTGATCAGCGTGGCTGTGGCCGGTCCACGCCCCATGCCAGCCTGGCGGACAACGATACCCATCAGTTGATCGCCGATATGGAGGCGCTGCGGCGCTATCTCGCAATAGATCACTGGGTGTTGTTTGGCGGTTCCTGGGGCTCTTCGCTCAGTCTGATTTATGCCCAAACCTGGCGAGAACGGGTGCTGGGGTTAATTCTGCGAGGCATCTTTCTGTGTCGCGATCAGGATATTCACTGGTTTTATCAACATGGTGCCAATCGCATATTTCCCGATTACTGGCGCGATTTCGTCGCACCCATTGCCGCAGCAGAGCGCGGCGATATGGTCGGCGCGTACTACCGTTTGCTGACCGGTGATAATGAAATTCAGCGTATGGCTGCCGCCAAAGCCTGGTCTCTCTGGGAGGGGCGCTGCGCCACACTAGATCCGGCCCCGGCAGTGGTGAACCGCTTTGGCAGCCCTCATACGGCGCTGGCCCTGGCGCGCATTGAGGCCCATTATTTTGTAAATAAAATATTCCTGGAGCCGAATAGTATTCTGGAGCGTGCCGACCGCTTGCGCACTATTCCCGGACTTATTATTCATGGCCGCTACGATGTTGTTTGTCCGCTGGATCAGGCCTTCGCCCTGCATGCTGCGTGGCCGGAGGCGGAGCTGGAAATTATTCGCGACGCGGGTCATGCTTCCAGCGAAGCCGGTACCGTCGACGCACTGGTGCGGGCTGCGGACAAGATGGCGCGCCTGGTTGGCGTGCAGAGCAACTAGTGCTGGGACTAATTCAAAGAGTCACGCGCGCGTCTGTGGCAGTTGCTGGGTCCGTGGTTGGCGAGATCGGACCTGGCCTGCTGCTATTTCTCGGGGTACAGCGCGGAGATGGCTCGACCGAAAGCGAAAAACTGGCGCGAAAAATAGTTAACTACCGAGTTTTTTCCGATCCTCAGGGGCGTATGAACAAAAGTGTCAGGGATGTGGCCGGAAGTATTCTGGTGGTGCCGCAATTTACCCTGGCCGCCGACACCGGTACAGGTTTGCGCCCCAGCTTTACCAGCGCCGCACCGCCGGATATGGCGCAATCACTGTATGTTCGCTTTGTGGCGGAGCTCGAGAAACTGCATGGGCCCGTTGCCACCGGAGTGTTCGCTGCGGATATGCAGGTGTCCCTGTGTAATGATGGCCCGGTGACGTTTTTGCTGCGCGTGCCACCCACTGCCTAGGGCATGTTAAATCGCGAAAGTCGTTTTCAGTTTTTTTGGAACCAGTACATTTTTCAGGCGCGCGTAGTCGGGCACACCGTTTTTGTAGGGAGGATAATCTTCCCCCTGAATGAGTGGTTCCAGGTAAGTGCGCGCCCGCGCGGTAATGCCAAAACCGTTGCGGGTAATGAAATTACGGGGCATCTTCTTTTCCACGTTAGCGACCTGTTGTAGCGGCGCTTCCCCGAGATACCAGCGATATTTTTTGCCCGCGCCCCGTTCGATGGTGACCATCACGGCATTCTTGCCCGCCAGCGCATACTCGACGGCCGCACGTCCCACCGCATAGGCCTGCTCCACATCGGTAGCCGAGGCGATGTGGCGGGCGGCCCGTTGCAGGTAATCCGCCAGCGCGTAGTGGTATTTGTAGCCGAATTCGGCTTTGATGAGCGCCGCCAGAGTGGGTGCGACTCCGCCTAATTGTTGGTGTCCAAATGCGTCAGTTGTGCCCGTCGCTGCCAGGAACGTGCCGTCGGCGTATTGCGCCCCCTCGGAAGCGACGATGACACAATAACCCGCGCGTTTTACGGTGCGCTGCACTTCGGCAAGAAACTTGTTCCGATCAAAAGCAATTTCGGGAAACAGAATAATATGCGGTGGCTCGCCCGCGCGCTGCGCCGCGAGACCGCCAGCCGCGGCGATCCAGCCGGCGTGCCGACCCATCACTTCGAGAATAAATACCCTGGTGGATGTGGCACACATGGAGGCAACATCAAGACTCGCCTCGCGGGTGGAGACTGCCACGTACTTTGCCACCGAGCCAAATCCGGGGCAGGTATCGGTTAACGGCAGGTCGTTGTCCACGGTTTTCGGAATGTGGATCGCTTGAATAGGGTAGCCCATGGTGTGCGACAGCTGTGAAATTTTCAGACAGGTGTCGGCCGAGTCGCCGCCGCCGTTGTAAAAAAAATAGCCGATATTGTGGGCGCGAAATACCTCGATAAGTCGTTCGAATTCCGCGCGGTTGTGTGCCAGATCCTGAAGTTTATGGCGGCAGGAACCAAAAGCCCCGGACGGCGTGTGGCGCAGCGCGGCGATGGTTTTTACCGATTCCCTGGACGTGTCGATCAATTCCTCGCGCAGTGCGCCAATAATGCCATTGCGGCCAGCGAAAACTTTGCCAATTTTATTGCGGTTGGCGCGCGCGGTTTCGATGACGCCGCAGGCGCTGGCGTTAATGACCGCGGTCACACCACCGGATTGTGCGTAAAACGCGTTCTTTTTTGCCATGCTTTCCCCGCGCGACGCAGCGTAATTCGGACCAGGCATAATACTGGAATCGGGGCGTTAATGCATGGCGGATTCCCCCTGGAATGGCGGTCCCTGGGTATTGGTGTGATAATCCGGCCACAGCATTACCGGTCGATCATGGCATGCACATTCATATATTGGGTATTTGCGGCACCTTTATGGGTAGCCTTGCGCAACTCGCCGTCGCCGCAGGCTATCGTGTCACCGGTAGCGATGCCAATGTCTATCCGCCCATGAGTGCCCAGTTGGCTCAGGCTGGTATTGAAATTACCGAGGGCTACGATGCGGCGCAACTACAACCGGCACCCGATCTGGTGGTGGTGGGCAACGCCCTGTCCAGGGGCAATCCCTGTGTGGAATACCTGCTCAACGCCGGTTTACCCTATATCTCGGGACCACAGTGGCTGGGGGAGCATTTTTTGCCAGGCAAACACGTCCTGGCAGTTGCTGGAACCCACGGCAAAACCACCACGGCGAGCATGTTGGCATGGATTCTGGAATATGCCGGGCGCTCGCCGGGTTTTTTGATCGGTGGTGTTCCGCAGAATTTTGGTGTGTCGGCGCGGCTGGGTACAACGCCATTGTTTGTGGTGGAGGCCGACGAATACGACACCGCATTTTTCGACAAACGTTCCAAATTTGTGCACTACCATCCGCGCACACTGGTGCTGAATAATCTGGAATTTGACCACGCGGATATTTTTCCGAACCTGGCCGCCATCGAGACGCAGTTTCACCACCTGCTGCGCACTGTTCCCGCGCAGGGTCTGGTGGTGGTGCCGCAGGACGATGCCAATTTGGCTGCGGTGTTGCAGCGCGGCTGCTGGACGCCTGTGGAAACCACGGGACGCAATGGACAGTGGCGCGCCAGTCTACTGGCCAAAGACGGCAGTGCGTTTGAGATTTTATGCGACGATAGTGTGGTGGGCAGGGTCGACTGGGAACAGACTGGCGACCACAATGTGGCCAATGGGTTGATGGCGGTCGCCGCGGCCCGCCACGCGGGGGTCCCTGCGCAGCAGGCCTGCGCGGGGTTGAGTCACTTCCGAGGGGTCAAGCGACGTATGGAATGTCTCGGCAGTTTTGCGGGTATTCACCTGTATGATGATTTTGCCCATCATCCAACGGCGATTGCTACAACATTGCGGGGCTTGCGCAGGAAAGTCGGCACAGAAAAAATTATTGCTGTTATCGAGCCGCGCTCCAATACCATGAAAATGGGTATACATCGCGCTGAATTGACAACAGCTACACGGGATGCAAACCTCGCATTGTGGTATCAGCCGCCCGGTATGGACTGGTCGTTACGGGAGGTAGTCGATAGTGCCGATGTGCCCAGTAAAGTAGTGAGCGATATGGAACAGCTGGTCGAAGAGACCTTGCGCGAAGCCGGGGGAAACGCACATATTGTGATTATGAGCAACGGTGGGTTCGGTGGTTTTCAGGCTCGGTTACTGGCACGGTTAGGGCAACATCATGGTGGCGTACAAAACGCAGGTGGCGCGGAGCAATGCGATGGCCAGTAACCGCGAGCTGTGGGTTTTGCTGGCAATGATTGGCGCGACCACGCTATGGTCCTGGATCGCCCCCTTCGACCGCCTAACCTGGTGGATGGAGACATTGCCAGTGCTGATGGCACTGCCCGTTGTGTGGCTGAGCCGCGAACGGTTTCCGTTGACCCGTCTGATCTACTATCTGATTTTCCTGCACGCCATACTGTTGCTGGTGGGTGGACATTACACCTATGCCCGCGTGCCCGTCGGCTTCTGGGTGCAGGAACTGTTTGATCTGAGCCGCAATCACTACGACCGCCTGGGACACTTTACGCAGGGTTTTGTACCAGCCCTGGTGGCGCGGGAAGTATTGTTGGGCAATCGGGTATTGGCGCGTGGCCCCTGGCTATTCTTTTTGGTGACCTGCTTCGCGCTGGCGCTAAGCGCCTTCTACGAATTGATCGAGTGGTGGGCGGCGGTGTTCGGCGGCGACGGCAGTATTGAATTTCTCGGCGTGCAGGGCGATATCTGGGATGCCCAGTGGGATATGTTATGGGCTTTGCTGGGGGCGCTAAGCGCGCAGCTAACACTGGCGCGGTGGCACGACCGACAGTTGGCCGAGGTCGCAGCCCATCGCGCTCGGGGAGCTGGTTGATTTGGCGCGGGTATTATTGGTGGGATGCGGCGACATTGGCAGCGGTTTGGCGACGGTGCTGGTGGCGCAGGGACATCAGGTCAGCGCGGTAAAACGCACCGCGCCACAACGGGCACTGCCCGGGGTGAGCTACCTGATCTGCGATATCACGCAACCCGATCAGGTGCAGCGCATTCCGTGCGAGGTAGATCAGGTGTTTGTAATTCTGGCGCCAGGCGAGCGCACGGAAAATCATTATCAGGCTTTGTTTATAGTCGGTTTAAGCAATCTGCTGCACCATTTTGCAAATTCCCCTGAGGCGCGCTCAACGCTACAGGGCGCTACACCCCACTGGCCCCACTGGATATTTGTGTCGTCCACCAGCGTCTATGGTCAGCACGGGGGTGAGTGGGTTGACGAGAAGTCGCCGACGCTACCACAGGGATTTAACGGCCGTTGTCTATTGCAGGCGGAAAAACTACTGCACGAGCATGATGCCAGCGCGACCGTGGTCAGGTTTTCCGGCATCTACGGACCAGATCGTAGCGGATTGGTGCAATCCGTGTTGCAGGGTAAACCGGTGCAGTACCTGCCCAGTTATTACACTAATCGTATTCACGCCGAGGATTGCGTCCACCTTTTGGCGCACCTGTTGGCGCAACGCCTGGCGGGCGCTGTTTTGGAAGCGTGTTATGTGGCGAGCGACAATACCCCCGCGTCCCTGCGCGAAGTGGTGACCTGGCTTGCGCAACAACTGGGTTGCGCGGTGCCGCCGGCAACTGCGGCAACGGCGCACTCGCGTGGGCAAAATAAACGCTGTTGTAATAAGCAGATTATCGGGCTGGGATACCAGTTTCGGCACAGCGATTATCGGAGTGGTTATCGCGACATTATTAATGCATATTCTGGGTGAGTGGATGTGAGCCACACGGACGCAGAGAAAATTTTAGTCGGCATCAGCAGTTGTCTGCTGGGTGCGCCGGTGCGTTATAACGGTGGCCATAAACGCAATGACTATATCGAAAAAACTCTGGGCCAGTTTTTTGAGTTCGTGCCATTTTGTCCGGAGGTGGATATCGGCATGGGCGTACCCCGCCCCGCCATTCGTTTGCTTGCGGTGGATGGCGGTGTACGCGCCGTTGGGGTAAAGGATGACTCGGTGGACGTCACGGCAAGGCTTGATCGTTGTGCGCGGGAGCAAAAATCCTGGCACGGCAATCTGTGCGGCTACATTCTTAAAAAAGACTCTCCCAGTTGCGGCATGGAGCGGGTCAAAACCTACACCAACGGCCATCCCAGCAAAAATGGGGTGGGCTTGTACGCGGCACGTCTGATGGCCAACTTCCCGCTCCTGCCGGTGGAGGAAGAAGGCCGTCTGGGCGATCCGGTTTTGCGGGAAAATTTTCTGCAGCGTGTGTATGTGTTCCACCGCTGGCGACAGTTGCTGGCCCAGGGCGTGAGCCATAGCGCGTTGACGACATTTCACGCTCGGCACAAGTTGCTGTTTATGAGTCATCACCAAAACGCAACGCGAGCGCTGGGTAAAATACTTGCCAGTGGCGCGCAACGCGATGCAGATCAGTTGGCCGAGCAATATATCGGCGCAGCGATGACCTTGCTGAAAACAAAGGCCAGTCGTCGTAACCATGTGAATGTCCTGCAACACATTCAGGGTTATCTTAAACGCGAACTGGAACCGGACGATAAACGCGAGTTGGTGGAAATTATCGAGCAGTATCGCCTCGGCGCGGTGCCATTAATTGCGCCCATCACCTTGTTGCGTCATCATTTTCGCAAAAATCCTGATCAATATATTGCGCATTCCTGTTACATGCAGCCGTGGCCCGAGGCGCTGCGCCGACACGATGGTATCTGAAAAATACTTTCCCGCCCTTGATTGAGGCGCAATTGCCAACCGCACGTGATCCCTGCCTCTCGCCACGGGGGGTGAAATGTTCTAACCTGTTTAGCAGTCAATTGCGTCGGCGGGCATAATGATTACAAGCGTGCTGTGGGTTAAAGGGGAAGCGGAACTCCGCCGTGGCGGAATCGAGCAAATTGCCACGTGGCAGCAACTGCCCGAAGCGCAATTATGGTTGCATATGTGGGGTGAAGACCCAGAGTTCGAACGCGCGCAACTGGAGCGCTTTGCTTTCCATCCCCTGGCCATCAAGGACGGATTGAAAAATCGCGAGCCGCCAAAATATCGCGTGTACGATGATTACACGTTTGTCTTACTCCGCGGTCTCGATGCGGAGAGTTTGTCTCTCGACGTTGGCACCATACAGCTGGCATTTTTTTGTGCGGAGCGTTGTCTGGTGACGCGCAGCAGCGGGGATTCCCCAAGCATCAATCACTGGTTGCACTCGCCCGAACTAACGGAGCATCTCGCCCATGGCAGTATGGCGGTGTGCCTGCGGGTGGCCAGCACGGTTGCGCAGCGTTACCTTAATTTGCTGCTGGATTTCGAACCGCGTCTCGGTGATCTTGAGGATAATTTGCTACTGGCCCCGAGCGACGACGCCATGACGCAGTTGATCGAATATCGCACCAGCCTGCGTAAACTGTGGCGCATATTCAGTTACCAGGAGAAACTCTTCCAGCATCTATGTGACGATATTCCCGAGGATACAGCGGCCGATGCGTGGATTCGCGCGCGATTAACCGAGGTTTACGATAAGTTTGAACGTTTGCACAGCCTGAGTCAGTTGTATTATTCCCTGGCGGGGGATTTGATCGAGGGTTATTTGTCCCTGTCCTCCCATGCGTTGAACAAAAAGCTGGGGGTGTTGACGGTGATGACGGCGATTTTTGTGCCGCTTAGTTTTCTGGCCGGGGTATATGGAATGAATTTTGACGTGATGCCGGAATTACATTATCGGTGGGGCTATTTCGTATTGCTGTCGGTCATGCTAAGTGTGGCAGTGGGCTTGATTATCATTTTTCGACGTAAAAAATGGCTGTAATGCGATGGCTGTAATACGGGTGCTGGGAAAATATTTCTCCCCCAGGCGCTATTCGAGGAAACATTGATGGATAAATTCAAGGCGGTACTGGAGTTTCGTCTAATCGATGTGGCGGGTTATCAACTCACAGTGGTTGAGCTTGGATCGTCACTGGCCATCCTGCTGATCGCCATAGTACTGTCGCGCAACCTCAGTAATTATATGACGCGCATCCTTACTGCGCGCAGCCGCATTTCGCCTATGCAGCTATATACCTTCAACCGTATTTTGGGTTATGCGATTCTTGCGATCGGCGTATTGGTGTCTCTTGGCATGCTGGGCCTAAGTACGGACAAGCTGATGCTGGTGGTTGGGGCGCTGGGCGTTGGTATCGGATTTGGCCTGCAAAATATTGTCAACAATTTTGTATCCGGTATCATTATTTTGTTTGAAAAATCTCTGCGCGTCGGCGATTTCGTGGAGCTTGAATCGGGATTACTGGGGGAGGTGAAAGAGATCAATATTCGTAGCACCCTGATTCGAACACTGGATAATGCCGATATTCTGGTGCCAAATTCCGAGTTTATCAATAATCGGGTGAACAACTGGACGCTGTCCGATGACGAACGGCGTTTTTTGATACCGTTTGGTGTGGCCTATGGTAGCGATCCACAGAAAGTCCAGGATGTGGTGCTCGATGAAATTAAAAAAATGCCTTTCACGTTGACTGGGGAGCGTCGCGAACCTTCCGTTTTGATGACGGAGTTTGGCGACAGCAGTCTCGATTTTGATCTGGTGGTATGGCTCAAAGGCGATAATGTAAAGCGACCGGGTTTGATCAGATCCAGTTATCTTTTAGCCATACACAAAGCACTAATAGACAACGCCATTGAGATTCCTTTTCCGCAGCGGGATTTGCATATCCGCTCGGGACTAACGAGCGTTGCAAAGTAAATATTCAGCGGTGAATAGCAGATAATAAACGTGTAGCGTGCGCGGCGCGGTAAGCGAGATGTGGCTCAGCGCGGCGGCATTGCTACCCGCTAACCAGCCCGTAGGCGCTACCGGCCTGCAATAACGCGATGTGATCCGCGTCGACGATGGCGACAATCTGGCAGCCCATTTTATATTGCGCCCGGGTCTCCTGATTACTGTTCCAGATCAACTGTTGCCAGGCGATGCGCAGGGTCGCGTTGATGTTCATCTGGCCCTGTTGAGGATTGCGAAAGCTGATGGAAACACGTTTTGTGCTGCCCGGAATAAATGCTCTGTCGGTGAGCAACATGAGCCCCGACGTGGACAGGTCTTCGATATAGCCAAGGACTGTGCCGCACTCAAGGTCTTTGACCTGAGCGAGAGCGACCAGGTGTCGACGTTGGTTTTTTCGATGGTTGTTCACGATACTTACCCCTGTGACGCCACCTGTTGAATTCTGTTGTTCCAGTATATTGGCCAGCGCCAACCGGCGCGTCGCGAGATTTACGGTTTGCGTTCGGCAAGGCTCTCTGCCGCGTCGGCCGTACTCCGTTTAGTCCGTGGCGGTGGGTTTTCCCACAACCGACCGGTGGCCAGGCACTGCCATCCCCACTTGATCCAGTTTAGCAGTGCGAACACCAGCCACAGGGACCAGGCCAGCATTGTCACTCGGTAGGCCCACAGGGGTACGCTCAATACCTGGCCCTGTGGCAGGGTGTTGGCGCTGCGATCCTGATACCACTGGTACAGGTAATTGCTCGATCCGTTGCCGGTAATTTGCATATCCGGCGCGGATAACAGGCTTTGAGGAATGGTAGAAAACAGACTTAGTAGCGCCACGATAGATAGCGCGATCAGGCCTATCTGAACGAGATTAACCACTCCCGCTGAACGGCGACGGCGCGCCTCCATGGCAAAGAACCACAACACCACCGGTATGCTGCCCACCATATTCACGGTGCTCATGCCGATGGTCAACAACAGCCACTGCCAGGTTTTAACCGGTATCGATAACCCCATGCGCCTGGTGCTGATACCAAGCGCCACGGCCACCGCAATAATGACTGCCAGCACGCCCCAGTACAGCATGGCCGGGCCAATGTCCGGGCCGCTGATAAACAGCGGCCAGCGCGAGTGCGGCAATTCCATTTTCACATCGATGTTATTGGCCGGTGTGGCGAGTATCAGGGCCGGGGTGACCGTGGTGGTGGTGACACCTACGTCTAGCGCCCACTGAATATCCACGGTCTGTAGACCGGGGCGCAGTGGGATAGTTACTGTGTTGTCGTCCATCCCGCGGGTTTGCTCGTCGCCATCTATTGTCAGGCGTTGCAGTTTGCCCGACAGTGGCAGGCTGACGGCATAGTCGCCGCCCAGACTGGAACGAATTGCCAGGCTAACCTGTAGTGCCGCGCTACGCGCGCCAGGCCGATAGTCCAGCGCCGCGCCTTCCACGGTGGTGGTTGGTCCCGCAATGGGCTCTGGTTTGATGGCGGACAGGGTGAGCCCTTCTCCCGGCCAGGGACGCCAGGTTGGCAGCGCAGCCTGGGAAGGGTCTGCGGCTTTTACCGGGGGCAGGCCCTCACTGACAATATGCCAGCGCGGCGAGCTGTTGACGCGCCATTGTTCCACCCAGGCAGGGTTGTTGGCGGCGGTCAGGGTCAGCTGCTCGGTGATGGGCAACATAGAGCGCCATTGAAAACCTGTCTGGCGGCCATCCAGTGCCACCAGCACCTCGCGGTTTTCTACGGTTAGTCCCGAACTCACTACGGACTCGCCCGGCAGTAGTCCAATGCGCAGATTGAGTGGGCCCGTGCCCGGTGCGACACGGGTCACTGTGGTTAGCACCTGCCAGTCCAGGTCGAATATGAATTCCCGCTCGACCCGCGCAAACGGCGCAATGGGGTTGGGTGCCAGGGTTTCGGCCGCCTGTTTTCGCTCCCGTTTGTGCAGTTGTAACGAGCGCCCCGGCACGGCCCCATTCACCAGGCCTTCAACGCGCCAGTCCGGGGCGACCACGGAGACATTATGTGCAGTCAATGCAAAGGGCAGTGTTATCTGCTCGCCGGTTACGTTGCCGCTTAACACCAGATCGTGACTACCCGCGTCGAGGGCTACCCACAGCCTGTCCCCGTCCCGCGCCAGGGGCGCGGGCTGGCCGTCGACCAGTAGAGTTTGCGGTTGCCAGCTTTTATCCCCCGGCAGGGGTAGCGCGACCGATGCGCCAGCATTGGCGCGAACCCGCAGTAGCAAGCGGTTATCGTCGAGCTGTAAATGCACGGCCTGAATAGAAGCACACTGGGGCGCGCAGGTTGGCGCACGCGTAAGTTCAGCACGCAATTCATCGAGCAGCGTTTTGGGTGGGAACGATGTGGCATCGGTAACCGGCGTATAACCGCCGAGGGTAAGGGCGAGCAATGCGGGCAGCAGGTACGCCCTCATCGTTATGCCGGCGCGGCCGGTATTTTTTGCGACAGAGTCCCTGGCCCCTGAACGCGCCGCTTCCAGCACCGCGCGCGCCAGACCGAACAGCAGCAGTCCGCTAAGCGCGAGCTGAATAAATTTGAGCAGTCTCGTCAGCCACGGCGGGCTCAGGTACAGCCTCAGCGGTTCGTCGGCGCTCACCGGACCACTCCAGTCCAGGTGAATCTGGCGCCACTGCCAGGTGGGCTCTCCGGGTCCGGTTTGCACGTTGTCGGTGGGCCGATAGCGTTCGCGCCGGGGTTTCTCAGCCGCGCCTTTTCTGACTTCAACACTATCCAGCGTCGCCAGAGTTCTTTCCTCCAGGGCCTCCGGTGCCTGGGCCTGTACGGCGGGGCGCGCGTAACTATAGGGGGCGGTATTGATGGCGCGCTGCTGTTCCAGCTGTGGGTAGAGTCCCTGGCGCATCTGTTGCACTGCAAATGCCAGGATGATCAGCACCAGTACCGCCAGGGAGGCGTAGCCAAACCACAGCGCCCATTGTCGCGTGCGCCCGTCCGGTAACACGCGGATAAGCGGTAATACCCCAATCACAACTGCCCAGCTCCACAGCGGAGAATGGCTCTCGTGGTAGGTAAGGGCGAGCACGGCGACGCCGAGCAACCCCCACTGCCAACCCAGTAGTCTCGCCAGGGCGCTGACTACCAACAGGCAGATAAACAGGTCCCACAAATCCCAGCTCGATAGCCATGAGGACTGGACGCGATCGGGTCCTGCGGCGTGCCACAGGTGCCAGCCGGGGGGTAGCCGCAATTCCACACCGACCCCTTCAAAATCCTGTTGCCAGCCACTGGCAGAGAGTGCCGCAGCGGGTTCGATACGGCTTATCGCTTCGACGTTAACCTGCGCCTGACGTAGTTCGATGCCGGCGTTTTGTTCTCCCGGGAGGCGGGTGACCACCTGCGGTTCGCCCCCGGAAACGATTCTGCCCAGGGCCAGTTCCGGCCGTGCCCGCAGGCGCCAGTTGTGGGTCAGGGTACCGCTGATCAGATCCCGGGCAGTTGCACCCTCACCGCTGAAATCCAGCCACAGGGTGCGTTGCAGGGACAATCGATTGGCGGCCGGCGTGGCGTCCCCCCGATACTGTTCTTGCAGGGTCAGAGTATCGTCGGGACCCAGCAGGTAGGTGGGAAGATTGCGATACTCTTCCGGTAAATCCAGTTGCGACGGGTCGACCGCGGCGACGCCTTCCACCTGTACGCCGCGCAGGGCTGGGTTGGCGCGAAAACTCCATATTTCCTGTGTCGGCCAGTCCGCATCCAGCTGGCGCATGGCAAATTTGTTGGGCGCCGCGGTGAAGCGCGCAGCGAGGCGTAGACGCCATTTACCGGCGCGGGCCTGGATACGCAGGCGGCCGTCAGGTTCGATACGCGCCGGCAAGGGCGACATAAAATCGATGGGTTGCGCACCCTCCGGCAACAATTGGCCGACCACTATTTCCCGCGGGCTCCCGGATACTGTGAGGCGCAATTCGGTTTCCAGCAGCAGCGGTATATCGTCGCCAAGTAGACGAAAGACTTCGATATTGAGGGTATCATTCTGCACCGCGGTCGCGTCGCTGGTGTCGCGGTCCCGTAGCCACAGGCGTCCCTCCGCATCAAGATTTACGGGCCCCTGCTTGCCATCCACCAGCAACCTGATCAAAGCACTGTCGGCGGCCACGGGCAGATACTGTGGCGGTTGAAGCCAGCGCAATGTCCCCTCAATGGCGTAGCGCCCAGGTGCGGCAAACAGCGCGGGACGGCCATGGTGTTCCAGGACGGTGGCGGGCGCGTTGTTGACGGTGACCTGAAGAGGCCAGTGTTCGTTGTTGCCCGGTAGATAGATCCAGCTTTCGCCATACAGGGTCCAGCGCTGAGCAAAGCGTGCTCCCTGTTGTGTCATTTCGATAGTCAGTTCATCCGGCCATACGCAACGGCGTTGCTCGGGTTGTTCGCTTGCAGTGTGGGACAGGCGCGGACACTGGTGTAACTTATCGTCCTTCAGTACCCAGGGCGCCCATTGCGCCAACTCGTCGGGGATTGTAGCCGCTGCGCTGGGCAGGGCTATGCTCCATAGCCCCGCGCACAGTGACGCCAGTACTCGTATGGCTGGACGAACCCTGGACATTGACGCACTCCTTGTGGCAATAGCAAGCGGTGGTGCAGGTCTGTGATCGGTTTGGCGCGAACCTGGCGCGGAGATTGTCGCAAACGTTTGCGACGCCATGCCACAATGCTATGGCCTGCAATAGAACCCGGTCGCATTGTTTATCGAATTATTGCTCGCGCTCATTGTTTATCCGCAACACCAGATTAACAAGCCCCTTTCTTGCGTACCAGTCGGGCGCTCTAGGCAGACGCCAAGCCTCGCGACAGGCGCTTTATTTGTCTGAGCGGAACTAATCCTACCGCAATGTCTCCAACAGACCTTATATCATTTGGTCAGGCACCCAGCGATGTGCAACAGATCTAACGCCGTGTTGTTCGAAAACTCAGAAAAACCTCGCGGACAAGCACGCAACATTTTTTTTATTTATCTATTTTTCGTTTATTTTTCCGGCGTCTATCAAGCTGTCGTGTGGGCGACGGGGCACAGCGGTACCGGATTGCGGCAGGCCGTCTATATGAGTGCTCTGTGGTTAATACCGGTGCTGGTATGGCCGCGCCTCACGCGTCAGATCTCGGCGTTGACGGGGTTGTTGTTGTGGGCCGCGTCACTGGTAACTCTGGGTTATATGCTGGTGTACGGACAGGAATTCTCGCAAAGCGTAATTTTTACGCTGTTTGAATCCAACACTGCCGAGTCGAGTGAATATTTACAGGTCTATTTCCAATGGTGGATGCTGTTGGTATTTACGCTGTACACCGCGCTGCCGGTCTGGCTTTGGTTCCAGTTGCGACCGGTGCGGCTTACCGTTGGCCGACGCTTGGCGACAGTGGGGTTGTGCGCGACCGTGACCCTGTATCCCCTGGTGATGCCGATGCTCAAAGGTGCGCTGTTCGCGGACGCCTTCGACCACTTTACCACCCGGCTGGAACCGGCCGCCCCGTGGCAGATGGTCATCGGCTATGCCAAATACCGGCAACAGCTGGACGGGGTGAACGCTTTGTTAGCGAAAAATAGCGCCACGGCGCAGCTCACAAATCTGGTTGACCAAAACGCCGATAAACCCGTGACCCTGGTGCTGGTGATTGGTGAATCCACCAATCGCGAGAGGATGAGTTTGTATGGCTACGGACGTAAAACTACGCCCAAATTAGACGCCATGCGCAACGACTTGATGGTGTTCGACAATGTTATCACCCCGCGACCCTATACCATTGAGGCGTTGCAGCAAGCGTTGATAATGGGCCAGCAAAGTCATCCCCTGGCCGAACTCTCCCAACCCACGCTGGTCGACCTGATGCAACAGGCAGGTTACGAAACGTTCTGGATCACCAACCAGCAAACCATGACCCGACGCAACACCATGCTGACGTTCTTTTCCGCACAGGCCGACCATCAGACCTATCTGAACAACAATCGCACCCAGAATGCGGAGCAATACGACGGCGCGGTGGTGGCACCCTTTCAGCAGGCGCTGGCCCATCCCGCCAGGCGCAAGTTTATCGTGGTTCATTTACTGGGTACGCACATGAGTTACCGCTACCGCTATCCGCCGACATTCGATCAATTTACGGATGGCGCAGGTATCCCGCCCTGGGTGACCAGCGATGAAGAGGCGATGTACAACAGCTACGACAACGCCGTGCTGTATAACGATAGCGTTGTGGCATCGTTAATTGAGTCCTTCAAGGGAGCGGGCTCCAACGGCTTTTTACTGTATTTTTCCGACCATGGGGAAGAAGTGTACGACGACCCCGAGCGTGCGTTTGTCGGTCGCGATGAGGCTGCACCTACGGCGGCAATGTATACCGTCCCCTTTGTCCTGTGGCGCTCGGTAAGCTGGAAGGCGGGTAACGCTGAGATCGACGACGAGTGCATACACCGTCCTTACAGTATCGCCTACCTGATCGACTCAATCGCCGACCTGGCGGGCATCACCGCACCTGCCCTCGATACGAGACGGAGTATCGTCAACCGCCATTTTGAATATCCGGTGCTACTGGTCGGGAACCCCGATGCGCCCCGTGACGTGACTCGCCATCCGATGCGGGATTTACTTTTGCCGACCGAAGGCTGAGCAGGCGGGACATTTGCAAAGCATAAAAACGCAACTATCCTAAAGGGGTTTAGCGCGGAAAGGGGTTTAGCGCGGACTTGACGCTAAGCGGGGCAGGGATGGCTGGACGGTTTTCTCCGGGGTTACAACAAATCATTTTTCCTTGCCCGACGGGTGTCATGCCCGTCGATCCGCAGGGGGTGTCCGATACAAAGATGGCAAGTCATGGCATGACTCGTATTCGGCATTGTGCTGGTGGCAGGTGCGGCGCTGGCGCGCGTCAAATTCGAAGTGAAAACCCTTGAATTGGTGTTGTTGGTGTTGTTGGTGTTGTTGGTGTTACTCGCGATGGGCAAGCTGAAAATGCTGGACGCGTTTGGTGTGAAGGCGGATTTCTCCGAACTGTTTGCCGACGCCGTGCGGACACGCATTGCCGCTGAGGTGGCATATACCAGGCCCTGGATGTGGCCGTGTATTTTCGCGCAGAGCAGGAGCGCGCCTATCGGGATTTTGCCAAATGGCTAAATGAGGCTTCAGCCAGCGCGCGGGAGCAATTGAAAAAATTGCCCGGCTTTTTCGACGCGCAACTGGCGGTGACGCCCGACGCGAGTAAGCGCGAAGTGCTGGGTCGGATGAATCAATTGCGGGTCAACACCATCCCGGTGATAGATGCGCAGGGTTTTTTTATTGGCACGGTCGAGCGTTCGCGTCTGACCTCCAGTCTGATTCTGGAAGTGGCCGAGCGCATCGACGCGCGGTAGGTGGATGGCGTCAGGTGGCTGGTGTCAGGTTGATCGTGTCAGTCAGGTGGATGCTAGAGACAAATCAAAAAAACAAGGAGGAACACACAGTATGCGCAATCTCATCGTTTGCTGCGACGGTACCTGGAACACGCCTGATCAGGAAGAAAACGGTATTCCAGCGCCCACCAATGTGGTGCGGCTGTACAACGCGTTGCCCCGACCTGCCAACGCCGACGGCGTTGCACAGCTGACCTACTACCATCCGGGGGTCGGTACCGAAGGCACCTGGTGGCAGAAACTGGCGGGTGGTGCGACCGGTTCGGGGTTGAGTGACAATATCAAAAGCGCCTACCGCTGGCTGGCGGCCCACTATCAATCCGGAGATCGAATCTATCTGTTTGGATTCAGTCGCGGCGCCTATACGGTGCGTAGTCTGGCGGGAATGGTTGGCCAGGCCGGGCTGCTCAATGTCTCCGCAGTGGCCGATAATGATACCTGGAAGCGGGTGGAAGCGGCATTTACCAAGGGGTATGGCAAACGCCAGCCGCGGGACGAGTGGAGTAAGGATTGGGCTTTTCACTCTGCCAGCACCGGTACACCGACGGATGTGTCTGTGCATTTTCTGGGTGTCTGGGACACGGTGGGAGCGCTGGGTATTCCCAACGATATGGCGGTCCTCAATCTGCTCGACGACATCGATGATTACGCGTTTCACGACACTACCCTCGGGCACTCGGTGCGTCATGCGCGCCAGGCGGTGGCCGCAGATGAAATGCGGGCCAGTTTTGCGCCCACCCTGTGGGATAACCCGGATAGCCACCCGGATGTTAAACAACTGTGGTTTCCCGGCGTACACAGCGATGTGGGTGGTGGTTATGTGGAGTGCGGGCTCGCAGACGGCGCCTTAAAGTGGATGATGGATGAAGCGCAGAGTCTGGGCCTGGGTTTTCACCCGGGCCTTTATCACCAGGTTGTGCCGGACTGCCGGGGCTTGTTACACGATTCGCGCAACGGTCTGTTCAAGGTGATGCGTTCCCAGCCGCGCAGTGTGCCACAGCTTAAATCCGGCCCCGCACTGCACGACTCAATTCTCGATCGCCAGAGCAATCCGCCCATCACCCAGGGGCTTTATCGCCCCACCATTGATCTCGCCCCCGGCGCGACGCAGCGTTGTACAGTCTTCGCATCTCAGCCCTGGAACGACACGGGTATTTACCTGTACGGCGGGGCGACTTACCAGTTTTCCGCTAGCGGCCAGTGGCTGGATCGCAACATCAAATGCGGTCCGGCTGGCACCACGGACGGCAAGTTTCACGCGGGCGAAATTGTGCACCTGGCCGGTACGCTGTGGGGCAAGATCGAGTCCGGCTTCAAGCAACTCAGTGGCAATGAGGAGGCCGACTTTCGCGGTTCGCGCCGCGAGGAAACGTTGCCCTGGTTCTGTTTGGTGGGGGTCATTGCCAACGGAGCAAACCCGCAGGCGGACGGTACCCCGGCGACCCATGAGATTATTCCGATCAAGGACGGGTGCAGCTGGACCGCGAGTAAATCCGGCTACCTCTACTGTTTTGCCAACGACGCCTGGAATTTCTATAGCAATAATCGCGGCAGCGTGGAGCTGATGGTGAAGAGAACCGGATGATCAACGAGCCGGCGGATCACTCCTCATCGCGGTTGCTATTGGCCAGATCGGCGGGGTCGGAATGTCCCACATGTCGGTTGTCTCGCTGTCTGGTAGACTGGGATCAGCTGCTTTCTGAGGGTTTTTACCATGGGCCAATTATAGGGTGGTGACAAGTTATTGCGTGGTGACAAGTTATTGGATGGTTACAAGTTCGCGAAATCCATCCTTTTCGCTGCGCAAGCGCGCCGCGTCGCGAAATATTGTTCCTGGCGTAGTGATAGCCTGGTACTGGTGCTGGCCGCATGCGTGGCGGGGTTCGCAGGTAATGTGGCAGCTGGATAGCGGCCTGGCCGGAATTTTTCATTCACCTCGCACAGCAGGAAGCTGCCATTCGCACCAACCCGGCGAAACAGACCACCGATTTATTGCGCCGCGTATTTGGTGCGCAATAATTGAATCTGCCCCGGCCATTGAGCGGCGCATATAATCTGGATGGACGGATATGAGCAACCACCACCCGGCTACTGCCGGTAAACCCTGTATAAAAATTGTCTATTGCCCGCGTTGCAACTGGTTGCCGCGCTCCACCTGGATGGCGCAGGAGCTGCTGCACACGTTCGCCGACACGGTTGGCCAGGTGGCGCTGGTACCGGCCGAGCAAGGTGGGACATTTGAAATTTGGGTGGGCGACCAGCTGCTGTGGGAGCGTCGCCGCGACGGGGGATTTCCCGAAGTTAAAATCCTGAAACAGCGAGTCAGGGATCTGGTCGCGCCGGGCCGTGAACTGGGACACCTGGATCGCTAGTTTACTCAGTAGTTTCCGGGACCATTTTTTCGCATAATGGCCGACGGGTTTATCGGTGCGCTGTGGTGCATGTGGTGCACAGGTAGCGCGTATTAATCATAACCAGGATAAACCACTGTTGCGTGCGGTTTACGCTGCACGGCGTCAGATCAATCACCAATGTCAGGTCAATCACCAATAAGGGAACATTCCATGTCTCAGCGATTACTGCGACTCCATGAAGCAATGGTGTTACGTCATCCAGCACTGGTTCTGATGGTCGTATTTATCGCCGCTGTGGTACTGGCATTTGGCTTGCCAAACTTTAAGCTGGATGCTTCAGCAGACTCATTGACGCTGGAGCACGATACCGATCTCGACTATTTCCGCGAAGTGAACCAGCATTACGGTAGCGGCGATTTTCTGGTGGTGACCTTTACGCCCCGCAACATGGACCTGTTCTCCGACGCCGCGTTAGCTGCCCTGAAATCTCTGACCGAAGATTTGTCTCGAGTGGACGGTGTGGTGGGGGTTAATTCCATTATCACTGTGCCCCTGTTGTACAGCCCGAAGGTGGCGGTTGCAGAACTCAACGACGAGCCGCGCACGTTGCTGAGCGCCGGCACAGATCGCCAGCTCGCTAAACGGGAATTTCTGGAGAGTCCGATTTACCGCGATCTGATTCTGGGGCCGAACGGTCAGACCACGGCCGTACTGGCGACTATTCAGCTCGATCAACGCTATACCGAACTGGTGCGTGAACGGGACGCGCTGCGTTTGAAAAGGGATACCACGGGCCTTACCCCGGAGGAACAGCAGGAGCTGGACCGGGTTAGCCAGGAGTTTCTCGACTACCGCACCGCGCGCGCCGCCGCTGAACATAGACGGGTGCAGGAAGTGCGCTCGGTGTTGCACAAATACCGGGAGAATGCCGAAATTTTTCTGGGCGGACCGAGCATGGTGACCGCCGATATGATCGATTTTATCAAGAGCGATCTCAAAATTTTCGGTATTGGCATTATTCTGTTTATTATCGTTACGTTGGCGGTGATTTTTCGTCAGGTGCGCTGGGTGGTTCTGCCGCTACTGGTGTGCGTATTATCGGTGACCATGGTGTTGGGCTGGCTGAGCTGGATCGACTGGCGGTTAACGGTTATTTCATCCAACTTTGTCGCGTTATTACTGATATCTACCCTCGCTCTCACCATTCACCTGATCGTGCGCTATCGAGAATTACTCCGCGATCGGCCAGATGACGAGCTGATAAATCTGGTGCGAGAAACTGTGTCGTCGATGGCTCGGCCCTGTCTGTACACGGTACTTACCACCATCGTTGCGTTTCTGTCGCTGGTGGTCAGCGATATTCGGCCGGTGATAGATTTTGGCTGGATGATGACCATCGGGCTGGCGCTGGCGCTGGTGCTCGCCTTTCTGGTCATTCCCGCTGGCATGATGTTGACCGGCAAGGGTGCCAACAATGATGGTGATGATAACTCCGCCTCCCTGACGCAGCACTTTTCCCGATTTACCGAACGCCATGGCAATGTTCTGTTGGTATTGGCGCTCACCATCGCGCTGGTGTCGGCGTATGGGGTCACTCTGCTGAAGGTGGATAACCGTTTTATCGATTACTTCCGTGCCGACACCGAAATTCATCAGGGCCTGGCGGTTATCGATGCCAATCTGGGGGGTACCACGCCCCTCGATATTATTATTCAGGCACCGAGCTTTGACCCACCCGCCCTGGATGTGGCTGCCAATGCGGGCGATCCCTACGGCGGTGGCGATGCGTTTGACGATAGCTTCGGCGACTCGCAAGCCACCGAGGAGAGTGCCTATAGTGACGGGGGCGACGCGTTTGAGGACGACGCATTTGGTGATGCGTTTGGCGATGACGACGCAGAGGATGCGCCGCAGAACAGCTACTGGTTTACCACTGCCGGCCTGGACGACCTGGAAAAATTACACGCCTTTCTCGAATCCCTGCCCGAGATTGGCAAAGTCAATTCCCTGGTGACGGCGTTTCACGTGGCCAACGATTTAACCGGTCATCGCCTCAACGATTTTGAGCTGGCCGTAATGCGCCAGAATATGACTCCGGCAATCAATAATTTTCTGATTGCGCCCTACATTAACGACGCCCGGAACGAAACCCGCGTCACCATGCGCACCGTGGAAACCCAGGGCGACCTGCGGCGTGCGGAACTGCTGGCCGAGATTGAGAACTTTCTGGTAGAGGATTTGCAATTGGCGCCGGATCAATACCGGCTGACGGGGTTGATGGTGTTGTATAACAATATGTTGCAAAGCCTTTTCTATTCCCAGATCGTCACTCTGGGCGCGGTGTTTTTCGGCATTATGCTGATGTTTTTGGTTCTGTTTCGGTCGTTAAAAATCTCCCTGATAGCGATTCTGCCAAATCTGCTGGCGGCCTCCATCGTACTGGGGGGGATGGGTATTGTCGGCATTCCCCTGGATATGATGACCATTACCATCGCCGCGATTACGGTTGGCATCGGCGTCGATCATGCGATTCATTACCTGACGCGCTTTACCCGCGAATTTGTGGTGGACAAAGATTACGTGGCCGCGATGCACCGTTCCCATGCCACCATCGGCCGTGCGCTTTTTTACACGGCGATTACCATTATTGTCGGATTTTCCATTTTGGCGTTGTCGAATTTTATTCCGTCGGTGTACTTCGGTTTATTGACGGGCGTCGCGATGCTGGCCGCTTTGCTGGGATCACTGACATTACTGCCGAAATTAATTTTGATCTTTAAGCCGTTCGGGGCAGGCCGATCAGATGGCGTGTAAGTCTGGCGCAGGTCATTGGGCGGCGAAAAAACGCCTGGCTTCCGCCAATTCCGGCCGTGCGCTGTCGCTATCGACGGTTTGCGCTTGCAGCTGAGTGAAGTACTCGCGAGCTAAATGATTGTTTCCCGAAGCGGCAGCGGCGCGCGCGGCGCCGGATAGTCCGTGGTAACGGTTGGGGTCCCGTTGCAGTGATCGCACGTATTCATTCAGCGCCGCAGCGGGTTGTTGCAGTTCCAGCAGCATATCGCCGAGCAGTTCCCGCGAGGGCACGACATTACCCGGAGTGACGGGGTGTTTATCGCTGGCATCCTCAGCGGTGGCGGCCGCGCGCATCAATCCCAGTGCCACATCTGGCTGTCCCTCGGCGAAGGCGATCCAGGCGTCTACCGCCTGGATCTGAATATCCGTTTGTGTGGGCCAATAGCCGAGATTGGCGGCGCGCATCTGGTCGTTCAGAGTTTGCAGTCGCGCCACGCTACTCCGCGCCGCGTCAATATCCCCGCTGCGCGCCGCGCCCAACCCCCGTGCGAACACCAATATGGATTCGGCCTGGGGAAATTTTTCCCAGCCCATATCGGCGGGAGATAACGTCAGTGCCGCGGCCTGCGGCCAATCCTTGCGCTCCAGTGCGAAGCGCGCCGGTATAGCCGCCAGTGCGTAGGCTGCGGCAAAATTTTCCACCTGAATTTTCTTTATGGCCTGAGTTTCTTCCAGAATAGCCTGTGCGGCGCGGTCCTGAGCCTGCTGCAGATGCGCAAACAGCATGTAATCCATGGCGTGCAGGGCGTTGTAGTTACCCAGCGTCAGTGTCGCAGCGTCGAGTTCGGCGCGCGCGGCGTTATAGGAGGCGCGATTGCTGGTGACCATATCCGGCCACAGCCCAACGCGTGAAAAAATGTGGGAAGGCATATGCAGCGCATGGGGTACGGACGGCGCGATGCCGGCATACGTGCGGGCGGCGGGCAGTGCCCTGGTAGCGAGTTCACTGTAGTCGTTGGTGTGAATAACGTAGTGGGCGATGCCGGGGTGCCTGGGGTATTTAACGAATAATGGCTCGAGAATGGCCATCGCCTGTGACTGTTTCGCAAAGGTTTTGTCCGCCGGATCAATATCGAAATTAATGGCTAATGCCTGCAGGATTTTGGCCTCGTCATCTTGCGGGTAGCGTTCGGCAAGGCTGGTCATGGCGCGCACGTAGTCGGCAACACGTTGCGCGAAGGAGACGGTTTGCCAATTATGAAAGAATATCCCTTGGGCGGCTATATAGTCCCTTTCCCGGGCGCTGTTCGCGCCAGTGTTGTGTGCTAGTTGCGCGTGTACAGCGCCGAGTTTTGCCGCACCGGGATTGGACGACCAGGTAAAAGGGTTGCCCATCGACGCGAAGGCTAGACCCCAATGGGCCATACCGCATTCGGGATCAAGTTCCAGCACCGTTGCAAACGACGCCTGTGCGGGGCTGTACCAGAACGAATGCAGCAGCGCCATGGCGCGATTGAATTCGGTTTGTGCAGCAGGTATGCAGGTGACTGGAAAATCCACTTCGCCGAGCGTTTCGACGGCCGCGGTGGCGGCAGCGTCGTGGTCGTGCGCCTGAACAGCACTTGCGCAGAGGCTAAACAGCAGTACCGCGAACCGTTTTTGTATGTTTGTCATTAAAGTCATGTGATGTCTCCGTATCGGTAGCAGATCAGCCGACGAATGTGGTGTCCATCTGTGCCGCCCTTTAGTAAAACGGCAACCTTCAACATAGTACCAACTACCATAGTACCAACTAACAGCCTCAGCGGTTTAGTTGGCATATATAGCTTATTTTGCATTAGTCAGCGGGGATCAAAAGCCCCCTCGGTTCCGGCACTCGATACTGGCACTGCGGAACGCTGGTGGCGATATGTCAATTGCTCCATGTTATGCACGGTCACTTTTGATGCGACGCCTGAGGCCGCCGGTATCGGTGAATTAATTTATAAGTGCCGCGGTGCGAAGTCGCAGGTTATGGGCAATTTTTCCAGGCCCCTGAAACTCAGGCTGTCGATCCAGTCCGGCTCGCCGCCACTTAAGCGGGGGTTGAGCAGGCGCTGCGCAAAAATCGGGAACGCTATACGCCCTTCGAGGCGCGCCAGCGGTGCGCCAATACAGAAATGAATACCGTGTCCAAACGCGAATTGCCCAATCGACGGGTTGCCAGGCACCACTCTGCGAATGTCGAATTGCTGGGGGTCGTTAAATATCTGCGGATCGCGGTTGGCGGCGTTTATCATGGCGAAAACCCGTTGACCGTGGGCGATGTGGTGACCGCGAAAGTTGATGTCCGCGCTGGCGACGCGAGTGACAGCAGCATTGGGGCCATCGTGGCGCAGTACTTCCTCCACCACCTGCTCGCCGAGTTGCGGATGGCGGTGCAGATCAGCCAGCTGGTCCGGGTGTTTGAGCAAATAATAGAGACCGGTGGCCAATAAATTGCTGGTGGTTTCGTGACCGGCAAACAACAATTGAATGCAGGTGGCGATAAGTTCCCGGTCGTTTAACACTTTGCCTTCGTCTTCGGCGCGAATCAGTGCGGTGATCATATCGCTGCGGGGTTGGCGTCGCCGCTCGGCTATGAGCTCGCGAAAGGCATCACTCATCTGCGCGGTTGCGGCTTCCGCACGCACGTACTTGTCCGGTGTCACCCGCGCACCGCCGACGAATAGCCCGATTTCGTCCGACCATAGTTTAAAATTATGAATTTCTGAACTCGGCGCGCCGAGCATTTCCATGATGACTGACGCGGGAATACGGAAAGCAATATCGCGCACAAATTCGATTTCTGTCTGGTGTGCCACCGTGTCGATGACGTCGTGGACAATTTCCGCAATGCGTGGCGCCATACCGTTTATCGCCCGCGAAGTAAAACCGCTGTTCAGCAAACGGCGCAAACGAGTATGGTCCGGTGGGTCGAGAAATACGGTCCACAGTCCCACCGAGGATTCAAGATTTACCACACACGCCCGTTGTTCGGTGTGCATCGATTGGAAAAACGGTTTCATGCGCTCTGAAGAAAAACGCTTGTCGAGCAAGATGGCCTTGCAATCTTCGAAGCGCGTAACCACCCAGCCGTTGAGTTTGACGCTCCAGTAGATGGGTGCTTCCTGTTGCAGGCGGGCAAACAACGGGAACGGGTTATTAATCGTTTCCCGTTGCGTGGGGTCATACTCCAGCTCGGCGTTCGGTTGGTGGGTGGTCGTGGTCATCATCAGCTCTCCACTCTGGTATCCGTTTTCGCATTCGTCCGCTGGCGGCAGGGGACGAGATTGCCGACAGCGCACTAGCAGTGCACCATTAGAGACGTTATCGGTAGCAATGTTAAGCTGTTCGACAGCTGAAACCCAGATTATAAGTATTTCCTGGTGGGCGGAGTCGGGTTTTCGTCCCTGGTCGTGGGAGCTAGTTGCCATGCTATACCGATTGTTGGCTGATGGGGTGCTGGTCCTGCATTTGCTGTTGATTATCTTTGGCCTGTTGGGCGGGCTGTTGTATTTCTGGCGTAAATGGATACTGGTGTTACATGTGCCGCTAGCGGTGTGGATTTCGCTGATTGAGTTTTTTGGCTGGGTGTGTCCGTTAACGCCGCTGGAAAACAGTTTGCGCATGGCGGGTGGCGAGGCCGGTTATGACGGTGGCTTTATCGAGCACTATCTGAGCCCGCTGATTTATCCGGCAGGGCTGACCCGCGATCTACAGTTGCTGTTGGGTGTGATTGCAACGGGTACCAATCTGATGGTGTATAGCCTGATAGTGCGCCACTGGTGCGCTATTCGGCGCGCAGTGCGTCCACTGGATTAAGTCTGGCGGCGCTGCGGGCGGGAATGACCCCGGCGAGCAAACCAATAGTAGCCGCTACCAGTAGCGCGATTACCAGATACATGGGGTTGATCAAAAATGGAAGGTTGGGCACGGCCAGACTAAACCCGACCAGAATAATACCCAGTAGTGCCAGTCCCATCAGCCCCCCCAGTAACGCGATAACCACCGCTTCACCGAGGAACAACCCCAGGACCTGTCGTTGGCTGGAGCCGAGGGCGCGCAGCAAGCCGATTTCGCCAGTGCGTTCGCGCACGGTAGTGGTCAAAATGGTGGCAATACCCACTGCGCCGACCACCAGAGAGATCGCCCCCAATGCCGCCACGCCGACGGTTAATACCGATAATACATTGCCCAGGGTGTCGAGCATTTCATCCTGGGTGGTGAGGGTAAAATCCTCGTCGCCATGACGCTCGATCAACTGGCGGGTAATTGCCCGAGCCACTGCGGCGGACGAACTGGTCTCGGAAAATGTCACATCGATTTCCATCAAGCCCGCGCGATTAAACATCTGCAACGCCTGATCGACAGGAATATAGACGATGTCATCCATATCAAAGCCCAGCATCTGACCTTTCTGTTCGATCACACCGACCACGCGAAAGCGCAGCCCGCCGACGCGAATAAATTCGCCCAGGGGGTTCTGGTTGCCAAATAACTCCTGGCGCATGGTATAGCCGAGTACCGCATAGGGACGGCTGCGGCCGCTTTCATCGTCGGGTAAAAATCGTCCCAGGGAAAGTTTGAAATGCCAGGCTTCGGGCATTTGCGCGCCGACACCCAGAATATCGCTATTGCGTTGGCGCTGCCCAGCCTCAATGGTGCCGGTGCCCTGCACCACACCAACCACCTGTTCGACGCCGCCAAGGGCGCGCAGTGAGTCGGCGTCCGCAAGGCTCAGGGGGCGCACGGTGGATAGTAATCCGCCGACACCGTGGGTGACATTTTTGCCGGGATGGATGGCGATGATACGGGTGCCGAACTGGGAGAATTGATTCAGCACGTACTGCTCTATACCGCCGCCGATGGCGGTCAGCAGGGTCACGGCAGTGATACCGATGGCGATACCAAGCGCGGTCAACAGACTTTTACTCAAGTTGTGGGCTACCGAGCTCCACACCAGCTTGAACGCATCCTGCCCCCTCATATCTGCCTGCTCACGAATACGTGCTCAATTTTATGTCGCCCGTTTATTTTGCAGTGCGTCGAGTGGTGCCAGGCGGGCGGCTTTCTGGGCTGGCAACAGCGCAAACAATAACGCGGTTGCCAGCGCCAGCAGCACTGAGCCGATTTGGGCCCAGGCGGGAGTGGTGAACGCAATCGCGGGGTACAGGGAGCGGGCAACGAATAACAGCGCCTGGCTGATGATCAGGCCAAGTAATGCACCGCACCCCGCCATCATCCCGGCTTCGGTAAGAAAAATTAAACGTACGGTGTGTTCTGGCGTTCCCAGTGCTTTGAGCAGCCCGATTTCCTCGGTGCGTTGGCTGACGGTAATCAGGGTCACATTCATAATCAGAATGCCGGCTACCAGCATGCTGATGGCCGCGATACCGGTGACCGCCAACGTCATCACGTCGAGTACCCCCGCGAATGCCGACACCAGGGAATCCTGCGTAATCAGAGAGACATCTTCCTCGCCACCGTGTCGCTCGCGCAACAGGTTAGTCAGCGTGGTGCGACTGCCAGCCAGGTTGTCCAGCGAGCGCAGCTCGACAAAAATACGAAACAGGCCCTGCTGATTAAACAGGGCCTGGGCGCTGGCAACTGGAATAATCATCACCTCGTTCATGTCGAAGCCGAGGCCCTGACCCTCTGAATGCAGAATGCCGATAACACGAAACCGTCGCTCCCCGGCGCGCACCCACTCGCCCAGTGCGGGTTGAGTGCCAAACAGTTCCCTGCGCAGCGTCGGACCGAGAATGCACACCGCTTCGGCCTGATCGAGGGCGAGCGAGGGTAAGGCCTTACCGCTGGCAATATGTAATTGCCGAATACGGAAAAAAGCGAGATTGGTGCCCACTGTAAAGGCCTCGCGGCTGATCGCGCCGCGGGATATTTGTGCATTACCGGCAATCAGGGGCGCCACATCGCTAACCATCGGCAGGCGTTTTAAGGCGGCGGCATCCTGCAGGGTAAGATCTCTGGGGGTTTCCCCGGTGACGGGCGGCATACCGCCGGTGGTTTCTTTTTTGCCGGGCAGGATAATCAGGACATTTTTGCCGAGAAAATCGAATTCCCCAAGTACGTAACGTTTGCCACCTTCCCCCAGACCGGTGAGCAGGTTGATGGCAATAACGCCGATGGCAATCGCCACCAGCAGCATCGCCGAGCGCATCGGCTGGCGGTAAATAACCTGCAGGTTGAAGTTGAATAGATCAAGGGCGCGCATGCGCTTCGCGCTCTGGTCGATTCGCGGATGAGCCTGCCCCGGACAATGGTTGCGCTGGCCCGGAATCGGAATGCACTCGCCCGTCGAGCATTTTCAGGCGCCGTTGTGCGCGGGCGCCAATGGCGTCGTCGTGGGTCACTACCAGTAGCGTGATGCCTTCGTCATTTAGCTCCTCCAGTAGCGCGATTACCTCTCCACCGGATACCGAGTCCAGATTGCCGGTGGGTTCGTCGGCGAGGATCAATTGCGGTTTCATAATGATCGCGCGGCCGATGGCGACCCGTTGGCGCTGTCCGCCGGACAACTGATGGGGCGCGTGCGCGGCGCGCTCACTAAGCCCCAGGCGATCGACAATCGCATCCACCTTGCGGCGGCGTGACGGCGGCGGTTCGCCTGCCAGAACCAGCGGCAATTCAATATTTTCCCAGGCGCTCAGGCGCGCTATCAGGTGATAGCTCTGGAACACAAAACCAATCTGTTGCCGGCGCAAACCCGCGCGTAGTTCTTCGCTGAGGATAGTGGTGCTGACGTCGCCGAGACGGTAGGTGCCGGAGTTGGGGTTGTCCAGCAGGCCGAGAATATTGAGCAGGGTTGATTTGCCGGATCCGGAAGGGCCCATTACCGAAAGATATTCGCCGCGCGCGATATTCAGATCGATGTGATCGAGAGCGTGCACCGCCTGATCGCCGGCGAAAAAGGTACGACATAACTGCTGTAATTCAATCATGGCGGGGGAGTTGTGACAGGGTCTTGCGATTCAACTTTTGCGCCGGCGACGGCACCGGGTGTATCCAGGGACAAAAGTATTTGTTCGCCCTCGGTGAGACCCGCGGCGACTTCAGTATATGTCCAGTTGCTGATTCCAGGGGTAAATACTCGCGGTTCGAGTCGGTTATTCTGCGGGTTAAACAGCAGCACACGATTACCGTCGGAGATCGCTTCGGTCGGAATCCTCGACACATCGGTGCGTTGCTCTAACATAATTTCCAGGTCGGCGCTGTAGCCAACCAGCAAGTGAATATTCTCGGGCAATGTGTCGAAGGTCGCGTCGATATCCACAGTGCGCGCCTGCTTTTCCAGTTCCTGCACATAGGGGGCGATACGGGTCACTCGACCAGCGAAACTCGTGCCGCGAAACGCGTCGAGAGAAATGCGTACCGGCATATCGAGGGCAATAGCGGCGGCGTCAACTTCATCAATGGGCGCGGATATGTACAGGCAGTTATCCGCAATCAGATCGATTGCGGGGGGCGTCGGAATGCCAGGAGGCGACGGGGTAATATATTCGCCCACCTCGCCGTTTACTTCCGCGATAATACCCGCAAAGGGTGCGGTCAAACGGGTTTTGGCATACAGGGTTTGTTGTAGTTCGGCAAAGGCCTCGGCGACTTCTACCCCGGCTTCCGCCTTACGGCAGGAAACGGTGCTTATGCTGGCGCGGGTTTGTGCGCTGTCCACGCGGTCTTCCGCGATCAGTTTGCGGGTTGCCAGGCCTTGCACCCGTTTGAGCTCGCGTTGTGCTAACGCGGCGTCGTAACAGGCTTCCTGAACAGCAGCCCTGGCGACTGTCAGTTTGGCGCTGGCCTCGGACACCCGGGCCTTCTGATCTTCGTTCCAGAGTTCCAGTAGCACCTGCCCCTGTTGTACCCGGTCACCCTCATCCACCAGCAGTTGGCCCACCTGACCACCCATGGGGGGAGACAGGCGCGAACGCTGACAGGCTTTGACGGTGCCCGCCCGGGTGTTGGCCACCGTGGCTTCCACATTGCCCCGCTCCACAGTAGTCAGGCGCACGACGACAGGTTCAACCGCGGCCAGGCGCCAATAGAGCAGGCCTGCCAGGCAGACAAGGAGAATGACGGTAATAGCTTTTTTCAATGTGGTCACTTCAGGTTCCGTTCAGAACGTTCCAGCTACTCTGAGTTCAGCGCAAAAAGTGCAAATTCCGTGGACGGTGGCGGTATTCGTGTCACAGGGAATTTTTTCAGATTAACTACAACCGGGAGTTGATGCAAAACAAACGATGCGCGCACGGCAGCTGAGTGCGTCCACGAGGGTTGGCCGGGTAGTAACGGTGTGTCGGTTAATGCTGGCTTATTCCCGCAAAAATTCCAGATGTAGCCGGTTAAACGCCTCGGGCTCCTCCCATTGTGGCCAGTGGGCGCTGTTTTCCAGAACCACGAGGCGCGCGTCGGGAATATGCTGCATCGCCTGTTCCGCCAGTGCAACCGGCTGTCCCGGGTTGTGCCGTGTCCACAGCACCAGAGTCGGGCATTGAATTTTTTGCATGGCGGCTGGATTGACCCAACGTTCACACCAGGCGTCATCGCCAATGCCGCCGAGCACGGTATTGGCGATTTTGCCCATGATCGGCAACATGCCCGGTTGTGCGTAGATTTGGTAACGAATATCTACCAGTTCCGCAGTCAGGGTTTTGTCCGGTTCTGCCATCAACCACGCCATTCTGGCCTGCACGGCCTCTTTGCTCAGGTGGCCGGCCGCCTTGCGGGAGCGCTCCAGAGCATCTTTGAGTTCCGCTCGGCCGTGGGCATTGGGTGCAGCGAGAATGCCAGTATTCATCACCAGTTTTTTGACCCGCTCCGGATAGCGAATGGCGGTCCACGCCGCCACCATGGCCCCCAGGGACTCCCCGGACAACAGTGCCTGCTGTGCGCCGATCACATCGAGCAGGGCGATTAGATGGTCGGACCAGAGATCGATGTTGTAGTCGATATCCGGGCGATCGCTATAACCGTGCCCCAGCATATCAATGGCCAGCACCCGGAAATGTTCGGCATGGGCGGCGAGGTTGCGCGTATAAGCTTCGGCATGGCCGCCGGTACCATGCAGAAATATCAGTGGTTCGCCCTCGCCAGCTTCGAGCACGCGTATACGATACTCTCCGACCCGGTAATAAGTTTGGCAAAACTTGAGACCCATCAGGTCAGGCCATACGGCTGTCATTGGGAAACCTCAGATGGTGGGTTGGTGAAAGCAGATGATGCCCCAGGACAGTTGTTGCTCCGGAGCATATCCGTTACCTGCATCGCTTTTATAAATACTGCTTAGAACAGTAACTGGTACGAATAGTACAGCATCAGTACGACTTGCACCGTAAACAGCGTGGCACGCACCAATACCATCGGTACGCTGGTGGAAATCATATGTACCACGGACTGGGCGATGCGGCTGTACAGAACGTACATCGCGGTTCCTTCCATAATACTTAGCTGGTTGGATAAGCCGGCCGCAATCACCAGTGCTGCAAAAATTGGCAGCAATTCCAGGCAGTTCAGGTGCGCCCGGGTAAAACGCTTGCCGAAACCGGGTAGATCGTCCCCCGAAGCGTTGAATTGATTGAGGGGTATTTTGGCCCCACCAAATGCATTGGCGAGTCGTACGTTGACCAATCCGAAGGTCAGTAAAACCGTCCATCCCGCAAAACCGGCTAGTGCGACGAGTGCTGGGTTCATTGCTTCCACGATATTCCTCCTGACTATTGTTATATTGGAACGACCGATCTTACTGGATGTATATTCTCCCGTAAATGGCGATTGCGATTGGCGGCAGTAAAACAATTGCGTGCAGCCCGACAAAAGCGCGCTGCGGCTGACGGGCATCGATCGGCACCCTATACTGGTCTGGTGGTCTGTTATATCTGGTGAACGCACAATGGTTTTTCCGGCCCCGTCGCACTTGATTGCACAGGTCGATCTGCGGAGTAGAGATTAGACATGGGAGATCAGCCAATGCAGGAAATGCCACTCTTTCCGCTACAACGTGTCCTGTTTCCTACCGTAGCGCTACCGATGCAGATTTTCGAGCAGCGTTATTTAAATCTGGTGAAAGCGTCGTTGTCGGGTGACCAGGCGTTCGCTGTGGTTCCGATTCTTGAGGGGCGGGAGGTTGGCGCTACCCCGCAGATTCATCATTGGGGTACGGCGGTTCGTATTTGCGACTGGTCGCAGTTACCCAACGGGTTGTTGGGTATCGTGGTAAGGGGTGTGCAACGGGTGCGGATCGAACGCAGCTGGGCGCAAGACGATGGCCTGGCGAGCGCAGATGTTGTGTTGCAACCGGCCGATCATGAGCGCCCGATGAATGAGTGCGACGCGGATCTTGGCGAACTGTTAAAAAGTTTCGCCACCCAAATGGGTTTATCCCAGTGGTACATCGATGAGGGACTGACGGATGTCTCCCTGGCCTGGCGCCTGGCAGATCTGCTGCCGGTGGATCGGGCCGCCAAGCTCGACCTGTTGGCGGAAGACGATCCAGCGATACGTTTATCCCGTGTCCGCGCCTGGGTGTTGGCGTTGAGTCAGCGCTAAGTAACGTCAGCGCGTCGCCGCCATCATTGTGGTCGCCCTTTTAGCATGCGCAGCGGCGTATAGGTGAGCACGGTTTTGCCGTGCTGATTAACGACCTTGTTGAACGTGCGCACCAGGCCGCGGTTGCCTTCCCGGGTGGCGCGAATATCCGTCACTTCGATCTCGACATGGATAGTGTCCCCAGCGTAACAGGGCTGTTTAATATCCAGCTCCATATTGAGAAACGCCATGCCAGTACCCTGCATGGTGGGTAACAGCAGGCCTTCGGCAAAGCTGTACACCAGTGCGCCGGGGGCGAATGGCTTGCGGATTACCGAATGTTGCGCGAGAAACTCGCGGTCCGTGAACACCACTTCGTGCAGGCCAATCAAATTGATAAACTGGCTGATGTCGTTTTCCAGCACGGTTCGTCCCCAGGTTTCGAACTGATCGCCCAGGTTCAGATCCTGCCAGTAAAAACCGCCGCCGATTTTTTTCATACCAACCTCGTATTCGGTGAATTACTGGAATCCCGCGCAAATTATACCCATTGGCCAGGCGGATTAGCGATTACGATTTGCGCGCGACGGAGCCGCGGTTAGTGGGACACAAATATCGCGGCGGACTTGCAGCTGCGCGAGCGTTATAATGGCGCAGATTTTGGGCGAAGCGGGATGGCGGGCTGACGCAGTGGATATCAAAGAATATATGTTGCAGGTGGGGCGCAACGCGCGCGCGGCGGCGCGGGTGATGGCGCGTGCCAGCACTCGGCAAAAAAATAACGCGCTGACGTTTATCGGCAACGCGCTCGCGGAGCAGCGCACCCTGTTGGCACAAGCCAATGGGCGGGATATGGAGAGCGGGCGCAGCCAGGGACTTGAAGCAGCATTGCTCGATCGGCTGGAGCTGACGTCGGCGCGGATCGACGCCATGATTGAAGGTCTGAGTCAAATCGTGGCCCTGCCCGACCCGGTGGGTCAGATCAGCGACATGAACTACCGGCCGAGCGGTATTCAGGTGGGCAAAATGCGTGTGCCCCTCGGCGTAATCGGCATTATTTATGAATCCCGGCCCAACGTGACTATCGACGCGGCCAGCCTGTGTCTCAAATCGGGCAACGCGACTATCCTGCGCGGCGGCAGCGAAGCCGTTCATTCCAACCAGGCCATCGCCGACTGTATTGGTGCGGGATTGCGGCGCGCGGGTCTGCCACCGGACGCAGTACAGGTGGTGACCACCCCCGATCGCGCGGCGGTTGGCGAACTGATCACGATGAGCGAGTACGTGGACGTTATAATCCCGCGCGGCGGCAAGGGGTTGATCGAACGGGTCAGCCGCGAGGCCAGAATTCCGGTGATCAAGCACCTCGACGGCATTTGCCATGTGTATATTGACGATTCTGCGGACTTGGAAAAGGCCTACAATGTGGCGCTCAACGCCAAAACACGGCGTTTCGGCATTTGCGGTGCCATGGAAACGCTACTGGTCGCCGAAAGTGTGGCGTCGGTTATTCTGCCGCGATTGGCGAAGAGCTATCGGGACAGGGGTGTGGAGTTGCGTGGCTGTGAGCAGACCTGCGCACTGATCGATGCCTGCAAAGCGGCCACGGAGGAGGACTGGCGCACTGAATATCTGGCGCCAATTCTGGCAGTGCGCGTGGTGCGGGATATCGACGCGGCCATCGAACACATCGGAACGTTTGGATCTGGGCATACGGACAGTATTGTCACCGAGGATTACACGCGCGCCCGGCATTTTCTCGCCGTGGTAGATTCGAGTTCGGTGATGGTCAACGCCTCGACCCAGTTTGCGGATGGGTTCGAGTACGGGCTAGGCGCGGAAATTGGCATATCCACCGACAAACTGCACGCTCGGGGGCCCGTGGGACTAGAGGGGTTAACCAGTCAAAAATACATCGTGTTCGGCGATGGCCATATCCGCGAGTAAGCATTGAAAGCAATCGGTATTTTTGGTGGAACGTTCGATCCGGTGCATATCGGACACTTGCGCACGGCGGTGGAACTGCGCCAGTTACTGAATCTGGAGGTGATGCATTTGCTGCCGTGCGCCGATCCTCCCCATCGCGATCAACCGATGGTCAGTGCCGAACACCGTTTCGCCATGTTGCAGCGCGCGCTGGTTGCCGAGCCAGGGCTGCTCGCCGACGACCGGGAAATGCGGCGCGGTGGACTGACCTACACAGTGGATACGCTGCGGGAGATGCGCGCAGAATATGGACCCGACGCCGCTTTGTGTTTGTGCCTGGGCATGGATTCTCTGGTCAACCTGCACAGTTGGCATCGGTGGTGTGACATCGTTGAATTCGCGCATATTGTCGTCGCTTGCCGCCCTGGTTGGCATCTGCCGGAATCCGGTCCGGTGGCCGGGCTGCTGGCGGATCGGTTGGTCAACAGTGCGGACATGTTGCACCACGCGCCGTCTGGCCATGTGCTGGTGGCGGAAATGACGTTATTGCCGATTGCAGCTACCTGGATTCGCACGCAGCTGATGAACGCACAGTCAGTGCGCTATGTGGTGCCGGACCCCGTCATCGAATACATCGAAAGACATCATCTTTATCAACAGGAAACCCGATGACCCAATTGACCAGTCTGATTATCGACGCCCTTGAAGATGTTAAGGGACAGAATATTGTAACGCTGGATGTGCAGCGTTTAACGGATGTGATGGACACCCTGATCGTCGCCAGTGGCACCTCGAGTCGCCAGGTCAACGCGTTGGCGGAAAATGTGGTGGAGCGTGGCAAGAAAGCGGGGTTCCAACCGCTGGGTGTAGAGGGCAAGGACAGCGCCGAGTGGGTGCTGGTGGATTTTGGCGACGTGGTTGTGCATATCATGACGCCCGCCACCCGCGCGTTTTACGAATTGGAAAAACTGTGGTCGATTCGCCCGGACGATTTGCGCTCGACGCACCCGGCGCGCAGTGAAGAGTAAATCGCGGTGCGTCTACGGGTGATTGCCGTCGGCACAAAAATGCCGTCGTGGGTTGCAGCGGGTTGGCACGAGTATGCGAAGCGCCTGCCGACGGAGTTCAACCTGGATCTGGTGGAAGTTGGATTGGGCAGGCGCACCCGCAGCCAACCCACAGATTGCGCCATAGCGAGCGAAGGGGAGGCGATGCTAAAGGCCATTGCCAGCGGCGATCGCGTCGTTGCGCTGGAGGTCAGGGGAAAACCCTGGAGTACTGCGGACCTGGCCGTTGAATTGGCGGCCTGGCAAAACTCCGGGGATAATTACAGTCTGCTGATTGGGGGACCCGACGGGCTGGCGCCAGCCTGTCAGGCACGCGCCGACAGAATGTGGTCGCTCTCACCCCTGACACTACCACACCCGTTGGTGCGTGTGCTGCTGGTAGAGCAACTCTATCGTGCCTGGACCATTAATACCGGACATCCCTACCATCGATAGGTGCTGCGGCGACCCGATGAACCACTGTAAAGCAAGTCAAGTAAAGCTGATTCGTAAAGCCGCCGTTGCGGTACGCGCTGCTGATACCCGCTGTGTTTGTGATACCTCGGTTTACGCCAACTCTTATCAACTGATCACGCTGTCCGCGCGCCACCATGTACGCTGACCGCACCCTGAAAAATCCCTTCCGGGAAGCCCGTCTTTTTTTTGGCCGCATCGTATTTGCGATGCTGGTGGTGGCGCTGTTGCTGGGAGTCGTGGTGTGGCGTTATTACCAGCTGCAGGTGGTGCGCCACCAGGACTTTGTTACGCAAGCGGAAAATAATCGCGTACACGTGCGCGCGATTCCGCCGCCGCGGGGTTTGATCTTTGACCGCAACGGGGTGCTGCTGGCGGATAATCGCACCGGTTTTACATTGTCGATAGTGGTGGAGCGCGCGCAGGATCAGCGACAACTACTGGCCGATCTGGATCAGTTGCTGAATTTAACCGACGAGGAAATCGAGCGGTTCGAAAAGCTGTTGAAACGCCGTCACCCCTACGAGCCGGTACCACTGCGTTACAACCTCAGCGAAACTGAGCAGGGCGCTATCGCAGTGAATGAGTATCGCCTGGATGGTGCCGAAATCGTCGCCGAGCTGATTCGCTATTATCCCCAGAGGGAACATATGGCCCACGTGGTAGGGTATGTGGGGCGTATCAACGAAAAAGAAACGGAAACACTCGATCACAAGCGTTACAGCGGTACCCATATGGTGGGGAAAACTGGACTGGAGCGTTTCTACGAGGACACGTTGCTGGGTAATCCCGGTTACGAATATGTAGAAACCAATGCGCGTGGCAGGGTGATGCGCGTGCTGGAAAAAATTGACCCGCAGCGGGGCAAGGATCTGTATCTCTATCTCGATAACCGCCTGCAGGAAATAGCATTTGCAGCGCTGGGGGACGAGAAGGGTGCGGTGGTTGCCATCGAAACACAAACCGGTGGCGTGTTGGCGCTGGCGAGTGCGCCGGGGTTTGATCCGAATTTATTTGTCACCGGTATCAGTCATGAAAATTATCGATTGTTGACTACTTCGCCGGATCGCCCGTTGTTCGATCGTGCTCTGCGTGGGCAATACCCGCCCGGCTCTACGATAAAACCTATATTCGGATTGGCCGCTCTCGATAGTGAAATTATTTCCGAGGATTACAAAATTTATGACCCGGGCTTCTTCCAGCTGGAAAACCGTGAACACAAGTACCGGGACTGGAAAAAGGGGGGGCACGGTAGTCGCATCGGTCTGTACGACGCCATTGTGCAATCCTGCGATACTTTTTTTTACACCGTGGGCGTGCGTATGGGGGTGGATCGCCTGAGTCACTACGGCGAGTTGTTTGGACTGGGGCAAAAAACGGGCATTGATTTACCTTTCGAAGCCACCGGCATTATGCCGTCGAAAGAATGGAAACGGGGCGCATATGGAATCGCCTGGTATCCGGGGGATACGGTAAACACCAGTATTGGGCAGGGCTTCATGCTCGCCACGCCGTTGCAACTGGCCGTCGCGGCTGCGCGACTCGGCACCCGCGGCCAGGTGCGTCGACCACGCCTGGTGCGTGCCGCTGGCGAGGAAATTTATCACGAGGTGGCGCCAGATGCGGTGCTGGATATTGCCCCGCAACACTGGCGCCCGGTGCTTGATGCCATGCGCGGCGTGGTTCACGATGGGCGTGGCACCGCGCGCCAGGCAGGTGTTGGTATGGCCTATGAAATGGCGGGTAAAACCGGTACGGCTCAGGTGGTTGGCATCAAGCAGGAAGAAAAATACGACGCTACCAAACTGGCCAAGTTGCAACTGGATCACGCGCTGTTTATTGCGTTCGCGCCGGTGGAAAATCCGCGCATTGCGGTGGGTATAATTGTCGAAAACGGGGAGCACGGCAGTTCCACGGCGGCACCGGTAGCGCGCCAGCTTATCGATGCCTACTTTACTTACTATCCGCTCGAAGGGGCTGACGTTGCAGCACGATGATTTTGTACGTCACATGAAAGAGCACGGGTCGGGCGTCTATGGCGAACGGCGCCACTGGCTTGGCAAAAAAATAGATTACGTGTTGTTGCTGCTGCTGCTGATGTTGATGGGTGTGGGGCTGGCGGTTTTGTACAGCGCCAGCGGTCGCACCCTGGCGGTGGTTGAGCGCCAGCTGGTGTATATGCTGATTGGGCTGGGGGCCATGGTTGCGGTGGCGCAGGTGCCGGTGCGTTTTCTGGAACGCTGGGCAATCCTGCCGTATTTAGCGGGTCTGGGGTTGCTGGTCGCGGTGTTGCTGTTCGGCGATGGGGCAAAAGGTGCGCGGCGTTGGCTCGATCTGGGTATCGTACGTTTCCAGCCCTCCGAGATACTCAAAATTGCGGTGCCGCTCATGGTTGCGAGTTTCCTCAGCCGGCAGTTGCTGCCGCCGCGTTTTGAACACGTTGTGGTTGCGGTACTGCTGGCGGTAGTGCCAGCGGCTCTGGTGATCGCTCAGCCGGATCTGGGCACCGCATTATTGATTGCGATCTCGGGGCTATTTGTATTGTTTCTGGCTGGACTCGGTAAACGCTACATTCTGGGTGTAGTGCTGGCTGCGATGGTGACCGCGCCGCCGTTCTGGATTTATGTGCTACACGATTATCAGAAACAACGCATACTGACCCTGCTTGACCCGCAGTCCGATAAGTTGGGTGCGGGGTGGAATATTATTCAGTCCACCACCGCCATCGGTTCGGGAGGGATGCACGGTAAGGGCTGGTTTGGAGGCACTCAATCGCAGCTCGATTTTCTGCCGGAAAGCCACACCGACTTTATTATTGCGGTGCTGGCAGAAGAATTTGGCTTAATTGGTGTCATGCTGCTGTTACTGTTGTATGTTCTGATTGTCAGCCGGGGTGTTATTATCAGCTTGCGTGCGCAGTCCATGTTTGGGCGCCTGCTGGCTGGTAGTATTACGCTAACGTTCTTTGTTTACGTGTTTGTGAATATGGGTATGGTGTCGGGGTTGTTGCCGGTGGTGGGCGTGCCGTTACCGCTGGTAAGTTATGGCGGCACGGCGATTGTGACCCTGATGTTGGGCTTTGGTATGCTGATGGCAGTCAGCACTGAGAAAAAACGGTTGGTCTAGACTTTATGAGAAAGTGGGCAATAGCGTTGTTACTGCTGGCTGTTAGTTCGCTGGCAGCGAGTCCACGTCCGGTAACCACCGGCTATAGTGGTCATGAGTTGACCCGTGCGCTGATCGACAAGATGGTCGTCGAACACGGGTTCGACCGCACGCAGCTCGAGCGTCAATTTGCGCAGGTCGAGTACAAGCAATCCATTATTGATGCGATGGAACGCCCTGCTGAAAAAGTCAAAGAGTGGGGTGAATACCGTAAAATATTTATCACCGAAAGACGCATCAGTGAAGGTGTTGATTTCTGGCGAAGCCATGCGGCCGTGCTGGCCCGCGCGGAGCAGCAATACGGCGTAAATCCTGCGCTGATTGTGGCGATTATCGGTGTGGAAACCCACTATGGCAGAATCACCGGGAGCTATCGGGTTATCGATGCGCTCTCCACGCTGGCATTTGATTATCCCAAGCGCAGTGAATTTTTTACTCGCGAACTCGAACAATTCCTGATCCTCACCCGGGAGCAACAGCGCGACCCGTTGACCCTTACGGGGTCGTACGCTGGCGCGATGGGGTATGGCCAGTTCATGCCCAGCAGTTATCGGCAATACGCGGTCGATTTCGATGGCGATGGTATTGTCGATATCTGGGAGAATCCCGATGACGCCATCGGTAGTGTCGCCAATTATATGCTGCGCCACGGCTGGCAGCCCGGACAGAGCGTGGCGGTGCGGGCGCGCACCAGCGGCGCGTACAACGCGGCACTGGTCAATAAGCTACTGGTACCGGAATTGACTCTGGCGGAATTACGTGTGCAGGGATTCGCACCCGTCATGCAAGGCCTGCCCGCAGATACCCGAGCCATTCCTCTCAAACTTGTTGGTGACTACGGCGTGGAATTTTGGCTGGGCCTGCCCAACTTCTACGCGATTACCCGCTATAACCACAGCTACCGGTATGCCATGGCGGTAACTCAGCTCAGCGAAGCAATTGCGGATCGCCTGGGTGATGGCGAGGGTTAAACGCGCCCTATGGGTGGTGTTGCTGCTGCTGGCAGGGTGCCAGGGTGGCAGCAGCATCAGGCCCGAACCTGGAGACGGGCCGCCGCGTGATGATATCGACGTCAGCGGGATCCCCGATGCGGTGCCCCGTCACGAGCCAGTCACGCGAGCCGGGAATAAAAGTCCCTACGAAATCCTGGGTAAAACCTATCACGTGATGCCGTCGGCCCGAGGTTACCGAGAGGTGGGCACTGCGTCCTGGTACGGCACCAAATTTCATGGGCGCAAAACCGCCAACGGTGAAGACTACAGTATGTACGAAATGACTGCGGCACACACGTCGCTGCCAATTCCGTCTTATGTGCGCGTGACTAATCTGGCCAATGGTCGCAGTGTTATCGTGCGCGTTAACGATCGCGGACCATTTCACGGTGGTCGCATCATCGATTTATCGTATGCGGCTGCCAAAAAACTGGGGTACTCGGGCCAGGGCACTGCGCGGGTAGAAGTGACCGCGATCGATCCAGGCAACTACCAGCGAACGTCCGTGGAAATTCCGCGCATTGCGACTGTGTCGCGCGTACCGCCTGCCATTGGCGCGAGCACGGCAGGCCGGCTGCCGGACAATACCTTTTTGCAGATCGGTGCTTTCGGTTCGCAAAGTTCGGCGCAGTCCTTGCGCGCGCGCGTAAGCCAGGTAACCGAGTACCCGGTTGCGGTGCGCGTAGCGCGCACTAACGCGGCCACCCTGTTTAAAGTACTGGTCGGCCCGGTTACCGATCACAATCAGTTGATCGCCCTGCGTAGCCATCTGCAACAAATTGAACGGCTGTCGCCATTTGTGGTCTACGACGCACTCTTGCCGGATTGAGAAGGCGTGGTCGGTTCGCCCGCGCTGCCGTGTTAAACTGCAGCGGTGCGTGCATCAGGAATTTCCCATTTTTTCGCGAACGGCGCGCTCGTCGTTCTCGCGACGTTTTGATGGCTTCAATAAACGACCAACGACAGGATTGTATATGCTAAAAAAATTGGTAATTTCAGGTTTGCTCGGGTGTTGTGTGGCGAGCACAGTCTTCGCGGCGGCGCCGACACTGATTCCCGCGCCACCGCAGCTGGCGGCCAAGTCGTGGATACTGATCGATGCGGACACAGGCAAAGTGCTGATCGAAGAAAATGCGGATCAGCAGTTACCGCCAGCCAGCCTGACCAAAATGATGACCAGTTATGTGGTGTCCGGAGAAATTCACAAGGGCAAACTAGCGCCACAGGATAAGGTTCTGGTGAGCGTCAACGCCTGGCGAATGGGTGGTTCGAAGACTTTTATTCGCGAGGGCACCGAAGTTGCGGTCCAGGATTTGCTGCGCGGTGTAATTATTCAGTCCGGCAACGATGCCAGCGTGGCGCTGGCTGAACACGTGGCGGGGAGTGAAGACGGGTTCGCCGATGTGATGAACCAGCAGGCGGCTCTATTGGGTATGACCGGCTCTAATTTTGCCAATGCCACCGGGTGGCCAGCGGAAGGACATGTCACCACGGCGCGGGATTTGTCACTATTGGCGCGCGCATTAATCAATGATTACCCGGAACACTACCAGTTCTACGCGGAAAAATATTACGAGTACAACGGTATTCGCCAGCCGAACCGTAATTTGCTGTTGTGGCGCGATAAAACCGTCGACGGTATCAAAACCGGGCATACAGAAGAGGCCGGATACTGCCTGGTTTCGTCTGCTCTGCGCAATGGAATGCGGCTCGTCGCCGTGGTGATGGGCACGACCAGCGAGGAAGCTCGTGCCAGCGAATCGCAAAAACTGCTTTCCTATGGATTCCGTTACTACGAGACTGCCAAAGTGTATGCTGCCAACGACGTCATACAGGAGAAAGTGCGAGTTTGGTACGGTAAGGAAGAATCGGTCAACTTGGTGGTGCCAAGCGATGTGTTTCTTACCATCCCGCGGGGCAGTCGCGAGCAGTTGGTGGCGACTATTCATGTGGATAAAGTGATCAAGGCACCGCTTACCACCGCAACAGAACTGGGTCGCCTGAAAGTGGAATACGAAGGTGAAACCTTGCTCGATCAGCCATTGGTGGCAGATCACGAAATTGCCAGGGGCGGATTTTTCGCACGTATTTGGGACGGGATCAAACTTTTTTTCCTGAATCTTTTTACGTGAAATTTTGTTGGGTTATGTATCAATTGAATTGTAATGACCGATCAATCAGCACCTAAAATTGAGTTTCCGTGTTCCTATCCGATCAAGGTGATGGGGGATGCCTGTGAGGAATTTCGCCAACACGTAATGACCGTGATGGCCCGCCACGCGCCTGAAGTCGACGCGGCCGCGGTTACCACAAGAGCCAGCAGCAATGGTAATTATCAGTCGTTGACGGTGACTATCGTGGCTACTGGCAAACAGCAACTGCAAGCTATTTTCGTCGATTTAAAAACCAGTCGCCTGGTTAAGATGGTGTTGTAAGCCGCCGTGAACACGCCACTGTCGGTGCGTCGCCTCGGAGAGCAGCCCTATGGGCCGGTGTTTGCCGCCATGCGCGACTACACCGATGGTCGCCGCGATGACAGCGCCGATGAATGCTGGTTCGTTCAGCATCCGCCGGTGTTTACTCAGGGGCAGGCCGGCAAGGCCGAACACATTCTCGCGCCGGGTGGCATTCCGGTGGTTAAGGTTGATCGCGGTGGGCAGGTGACCTACCACGGCCCTGGCCAGTTAGTCGTTTACGTATTGATCGATCTCAAACGTATGGGGATGCACGTGCGGCAGCTGGTATCGGCTATCGAGCAAAGCATCGTCGAACTGTTGCGCGGCTACGACATACCGGCAGCGGCGCGTGTGCACGCGCCGGGTGTTTATGTAGAGGACGCTAAAATTGCCTCCCTCGGTTTGCGGGTGCGCAAAGGGTGTAGTTATCACGGCCTGGCGCTCAACGTAGATATGGATTTGACACCGTTTGAACGCATTAATCCGTGTGGCTACCAGGGGTTGCGTATGACACAAATTAAAGACCTGTTGCCGGCCCATTGTGTGGCACCGATGGCCGATGTGGAGCAGGCGTTGTTAGCCAGGTTGGTCGCCAATCTGGGTTTTCAGGCGTGGCGCGAAGACTCCGATCCCCTCGCGGCGCTGGTAGTGGGAGCTCGGCAATGAAAGAAATAGACGTTGTGCCTGCACAGCGCACGCGACGACTACAGCAGGGCGAGAAATTGCGCAGCGCCGATAAGGTGGAGCGCATCCCGGTTAAAGTCATCGCGACGGAAAGCATGCCGCGCAAACCCGATTGGTTGCGCATTCGTCTGCGCGCTTCCCCCGAAGTGGATCGCATCAAAAAGATTTTGCGCAAAAATAATCTCGCTACGGTGTGCGAAGAGGCGTCCTGTCCAAATCTCACGGAATGTTTTGGCGGCGGCACCGCCACGTTTATGATCATGGGGGATATTTGCACTCGCCGTTGTCCGTTTTGCGATGTGGGGCACGGCAAACCGAACCCTCTCGACCGCGACGAACCTGCACACCTGGCGGCCGCGATCGCAGAAATGAAGTTGCGCTACGTGGTGATCACTTCGGTTGATCGGGATGATCTGCGCGATGGTGGCGCGCAACATTTCGCCGACTGCATTCGCGAATGTCGAGAGCGCACGCCACAACTGGAAATTGAAATACTGGTGCCGGATTTTCGCGGGCGTATGGAGCCCGCCCTGACCATTTTAGGTGCGACAGCACCGGATGTGTTTAACCACAATCTGGAAACGGTGCCGCGCCTGTATCGCATGGCGCGTCCCGGTGCGAACTACCAGTGGTCCTTAAAGCTGCTCAAGGAATACAAGGCGCGCAACCCTCAGGTGCTGAGTAAATCCGGGTTGATGGTCGGGTTGGGCGAAACCAGGGACGAATTAATGCGCGTGCTCGACGATATGCGTGAGCACAACATCGATATGCTGACTGTGGGCCAGTATTTACAGCCCTCCAAGCATCATTTGCCGGTCGACCGCTTTGTCCACCCGGACGAGTTTGGGGAGTATGCTGACTACGCGACAAGTATAGGTTTCAGGCGCGTCGCCTCGGGACCGCTGGTACGCTCCTCCTACCACGCGGATAAACAGGCGCACGGGGAGGCCGTTGGTTAGATTTACTCCAGTTCAATAATCGCGATTAGTAGAAAGTTGGAATAAACACAAATACGCGACTTAACGTTAAGTTGCAGGACGGGTTTTTACATCGCCAGGGGAGAGGGATTATGAGTACTGTGGATATAGAAGCTGCCGTGTTTCGCCGCCTGTTAGAGCATCTGGACGCGCATAAGGAGGTGCAGAATATCGAGTTAATGAATCTGGCTGACTTTTGCCGCAATTGTCTGGCGAAGTGGTATGTCGCGGCGGCCCAGGAAAGGGGTGAGAAAATCGACTACGAGTCCGCCCGGGAAATTATTTACGGGATGCCTTATGCCGAATGGAAGAAAAAATTTCAGACAGAACCCAGCCCCGAACAGTTAGCGGTATTTAGTGCTAAAGCAAAATAAATAACTAGCGTTGCGGTCTCGATAAAATCGCGCCTGGCGGTTTGAGAGTGGTGCGACATTTTTATTGGAGAAACTAATGGTTGCCCGAAAAACTGCAAGTGGGTCCCATACAAAAACGGAGGTCAATGCTGCGGTGGCTCTGACCATAGCCGAGCTGCCCGCCTGCTGCGATCCAGAGCAATTCGCTTTTGCCACTACTGAAGAGCTCGAACCACTGCGGGAAATCGTTGGTCAGGACCGCGCCCTCGAGGCGATCCGTTTTGGTATCGATATGCACCATCATGGTTACAATTTGTACGCCCTCGGCCCGCCCGGTGTCGGTAAATTTACCGCCATCAAGCATTTTTTAAACGCCAAAGCCAAACAGGGTGAGGTGCCGCCGGACCGGTGTTACATCAATAATTTCCAGGATCCTTATCGACCGCACTTGCTGACCTTGCCCGCTGGGCGTGGGGCTGAGTTGCGCAACGATATGCACAAGCTGGTCGAGGATCTACAAACCGCTATTCCCGCTGCGTTTGAGAGCGATAATTACAAGGCGCGCGCACAGCAATTGCAGGGCCAGCTACAGGAAAAAGAAGAAAGCGCCTTTCGAGAATTACACGACGCCGCCAAAAAGCAAAGTATTAAGATGTACCAGACCCCTACGGAATTTACGTTTATCCCTCTGCTAAACGGCGAGGAAGTCACGCCCGAGACCTTTGAAAAACTGGCTAAGAAAGAACAGGATCGTCTCGAAAAAGTCGTCGCGGGATTGCGCGAACAGCTGCGCGAAATTGCGCAGAAAAAAATCCCCGAGTGGCGCAAACATACACGGGAACAGTTTCGCGAACTCAATCATCGAATTACCCGGGAAGCTGTCGCGTTACCTATCGACAGCCTGCGGGACCGGCATGCCGAGCTACCTGCAGTACGCACCTATCTGGAGGAAGTAGAGCGGGACGTGATCGCCAATCCGCGTGACTTCGCGCCACAGGAGGCGCCTGCCCTGCCAATCCCCCAGGTAGCGCACAACGGACTCAGTCGTTATCAGGTGAATCTGCTGATTGATCAAACGGGTATCACGGGTGTGCCGGTGGTGTTTGAGGAACACCCCAGCTATCCAAATCTGTTGGGACGTGTTGAAAACAAGGCCTTTATGGGTGCCCTGACCACGGATTTTACCCTGATCAAACCAGGTGCTTTGCACCGTGCCAATGGCGGTTATCTGATTCTCGAAGCGCGCAAACTGTTGATGCAGCCCTACGCCTGGGAGGGGTTAAAACAGGCGCTTTACTCCCGTGAGCTGCGTATCGAGTCCATGGAACAGGTGTTGAGTATCGCCAGTACCGCGTCGCTGGAGCCAGAATCGATTCCCCTCGACGTCAAGGTGGTTTTATACGGGGATCGGACCCTGTATTACATGCTTTACGCCTACGATCCGGACTTTGCGGAGCTGTTTAAAATTCCCGCGGATTTTGAATCGGGCATTGATCGCAGTCCAGAAAACGATCTGTTGTACGCACGTATGATCGCAACCATAGTGCGGGAACGAAAATTGTTGCCGTTCGACCGGGTGGCGGTAGCGGCGATTATTCAACAAAGTATGCGCATCGAAGCGGACACCCGAAAACTTTCGACGCATATGAGTAGTATTGCGGACCTGATTGTGGAAGCCGACTACTGGGCCCGGCAGCGTGGCAGTGAGCGGGTGGGCGGAGACGATATTCACAAAGTGATCACTGCTCAGGTGGAACGGGTAGACCGGGTGCGCGACCGACTACAGGAAAATATTCTGCGCGATACGATCATGATCGCCACCGCTGGTGAGGTAGTTGGACAGGTGAATGGCCTGTCGGTGCTACAAATGGGTAATTTCAGCTTTGGTCAGCCGTCGCGCATTACGGCGACTACCCGGCTTGGGAATGGCAGGGTTATAGATATTGCGCGGGAAACCGATATGGGTGGCCCGACCCACAGTAAGGGCGTATTTATTCTCAGCAGTTTTATCGGCGCGCGCTACGGTCAACAGGCACCGTTGTCCTTTAATGCAAGCCTGGCCTTCGAGCAAAGCTACGGTGGTGTAGATGGCGATAGCGCTTCGTTGGCGGAGTTGTGCGCGTTGTTGTCCGCGCTGAGCGGGGCGCCCATCAAGCAATGTTTTGCGATGACCGGCTCGATTAATCAACACGGTCAGGTACAGGTGATCGGTGGGGTCAATGAAAAAATAGAGGGCTTCTTCGACGTTTGTCAGGCACGGGGATTGAGCGGCGAGCAGGGCGTATTGATTCCGCGCAACAATGTACAGAACCTGTTGCTACGCCACGACGTGATCGACGCGATCGGCAACGGTAAATTTCATATTTACCCCATGGCCACTGTCGACCAGGCCATCGCCTTGTTGACGGGCATCCCTGCCGGTGAGGCGGACAGTGTTGGCGAATATCCAGCGGATAGCATCAATGGTCGCGTGCAACGCCGCTTGCAGGATTTTGCAAACCGGCGTAGCGCGTTTGCAGAAAACGCCGGAGCAGGGGATGGCGCCAGTGACGCTGCTACGTCGTAGCGCAACCCGTTGCCCGGCCGCCGGGCTGTTGTTGGGTGTTAAAACACCGTCGCGGCTAGCTTGTTAATCCCAGGTGTTGTGCCTGTAAGGTAGGGGAGTGGCGACGTGAATGGCGTTGGTCGTTAACGGCTCCCGGCGAAGATGGCCTTAAGGTGTGAACTGCATCACAAACCTCCGCGGTCGGATTTCCGACTGCGAGGGTATAAAAACAATAAAAAACAATCGCATACAAATTTAACTCCAAAGGATGGGACTTTGTCCCATACGTTTTTCACTTGCTTCTCCCTAAAGTATTCCCATCCCGTGACGATATTACTGTCACTAGCAAGCAAGTTTCGGCAAGCAAGTTTTCAAAAAATCTGCCGTGAATTGGAGAAGTGACATGACTATTAGCAAAATATTACTGGTTGATGATTCCCCCGCTGACCTGCTTTATTTAAAGCGTGCGGTCGACGGGGTCAACGCGAAAATCGTTACTGCCACCTCAGGTGCCAACGCCATTGAGGTCGCCCGGGCGGAGCAACCGGACATTATCTTTATGGATATTATTATGGAAGATCTTGACGGTTACAGCGCGTGCCGCCAGCTTAAGAAAGATCCCGCAACCAAAAATATCCCGGTAATCTTCGTCAGCACCAAGAACCAGCGTGCCGACCGGATGTGGGCCGAGCGCCAGGGCGGTGCCGGCTATATCGCCAAACCCTATACGGCGGACCATATTAAGGACGAAATCAAACGCTTCGCCTGATCTATCGTAGTTATACTCCTCCATACCCGGCGGCCTTTTGGCCGCCTTTTTTTGTCCTGGATAATTTGTTGGCTTTGCTGAGTGATGCAGGTGCAATGCGGTGTTAAGTGCTCCGTCGTTCACAGGAACAATTTCTGTCCGGTGGCAACGAAGTGGTTGTTTTCAAAATTTTGTCGGGCGGGGCCGCGCGACTGAGTATGCTGTATCAGTAATCTGGCCGAGAGCCGTAGAGGAGACAGATGGAGGGATGTAGGAGTACCTCAGGGTACAGGTACGCGCCGTTGCTGAGCAAGACGCTTGCTACGACGCGGTTGCCGACAAACGCGCTACCAAATATCCCATACCGGGCGGCAGTTGTCCGGCAGCAAACCGTGTCGGCCGAGATCCGCCCAGCTTTGACCTGGTTTGTGGAAATCTGAACCACAGGAAGCGTGCAGACCTTTTTGGCTACACAGCGCCCCCAGTTCCCGGGTGCGGGAAGCGGTTTGTCGCCCAGAGATCACTTCCAGAGCTTGACCGCCTGCCTGTAGAAAATCGTCAATCAGACGCACCAATTTGCTGTGCGTTACGGCGTACTTGTCAGGATGGGCCAGTACTGCTACCCCGCCCGCATCCCTTATGCCCTGTACGATGTCGTCGAGTGGTAGCCAGGTGCAGGGAACATCGCCTATTTTTCCATTGCCAAGGTACTTGTTGAAGGCCTCGCTGAAGGTCCGCACTACGCCGTTAGTGACCAGCACGTGCGCGAAATGCGGTCGCCCGATATTGCCGAGTTCGGCCACCTGGCTAGCCTGTTCAAACAGGTTCCCAAGCCCCCGTTTTGCCAGCCGCTCGGCAATGGTTACGGCGCGCGCGCGGCGCGTCCGTTGCTGGGTCGCGATAATCTGCCGCAGGCTGTCGCTGTTGGGATCGACATTCAGGCCGACCACGTGTACCCCGGTTTTGTGCCACTGGGCCGACAATTCAATGCCGGGGACCAGTTGCATAGTACCCGGTTCCAGGGACGACGCTTGCTGGTAACCAGCCAGCGTATCGTGATCGGTAATGGCGAGTACGGCAACGTTGGCGAGTTGCGCCTGGTTTACCAGTTCCTGCGGAGACAGTACCCCGTCCGATGCGCTAGTATGGGTGTGTAAATCAAAAATCATTGCGGTGGGCCAGAGCGGCAACAGTTAGCGTGAGAGTTAGTGTGAGACAGTATAACCTTTCGAGCATTGATGCGCCGTCTATGCCCCGCCGTCCCATGGTCGCAACCAGTTGTAGCCGTGGGCAGCGCGGTGGGGAGGTTTATCTGACGCCTATATTGGCGGCGCAAAATGTAAACTGTGTCAGGTCCAGTTGCGGGCTGTGAACAATGGCATGGTGACACCTATTAACGCAACCCAGCGTGCCCAGGTGGTGTCGGAGACGCAAATTTATATCGAGCGCGCGGCGCTGATAGTTAGCAAACCGATCCCCATGCTACCGGTGACGTTCGATTTAACTGGCCGCGCCTGCGGTATGTACCGGGTTACCGGGCGCGTGCGTGAAATACGCTATAACCCCTATATTTTCGCCAAATACTTTGCCGACAATCTGGCGGTAACGGTGCCCCATGAAGTCGCTCACTATGTCGTTGACAGACTTTACGGTCGCCGCAAATGTCGTCCACATGGCGCCCAATGGCAGGCATTGATGGAAAGTTTTGGTGTCGATGCAAGCCGTACCGCGAATTACGAATTGAGCGGAATTCCGCTGCGCATTCAGCGGCAATTTTCTTATCATTGTGGCTGTCGACAACACCTGCTTTCCACGCGCCGACACCGCAAAGTGGTGCGTGGCGAGAGTCTTTACCACTGCCGCTACTGTCATAACGAGGTGCGGTTCGAGGGATAGCCAGTGCCGGGCGGCGGGCAGAATTTTACTGACTAAGGATAAACATGGAAATTGGCCAAAACGCGGTAGTGGCGTTTCGCTATCGATTACTAGACGATCAGGGTCAGCAGCTCGAAGCGTCTGCGGAGGAAACTACCGTCTATTTGCACGGGGCTGGCGGCATGTTACCGGGCCTTGAAAAAGCGCTGCAGGGTAAGGCGGCGGGGGACCAGGTGACTGTGACCCTGAAGCCCCACGAGGCCTATGGTGCAAAACACCCGGACTCGGTGCAACGCATTCCGCTAAAACATCTGCGCGGCAAGAAGAGGCCGCGACCCGGCGATGTCGTCGCGGTTAATGGCGAGCACGGTCCGCGGCAGGTGACGATCGTGAAGGTCGGGAAATTTATGGTGGAAGTGGATACCAATCACCCACTGGCCGGGATGGTGCTGACGTTTGCGGTGGATATTGTCGACGTGCGCGCCGCCACTACTGAAGAGTTGGCCCACGGCCATGCTCACGGCCCGGGTGGGCACCACCACTAACTTCGTTGTTCGCGGTGGTTGCCGCCCACGGCTGTTATCAAAACGGGGAGAGAACACCATGTCGCACGCCACGAGCTCTCGTCAACAGGGGCAGGTAGCCGTCGTCACTATGGACGATGGCAACGCCAATGCCGCAGGTTTTGTTCTGTTCGAAGCGCTGCGCCAGGCTCTAGATCGCGCCACCGATGCAACACTGCGCGCTGCGCCTCTGAGCGGGATGGAGCAGGGCCTGTAGAATGTGCAGTGGCTCGCTGGGGCCGTGGTCGGTGTATATGATTGCCGCCAGCGATGGCTCCCTGTATACCGGTATCACGCTCGATATCGAACGGCGCTTTCAAGAGCACGCTGGAGGAAAAACAGGGGCCAAATATTTTAATCGCGGGCGCCGACCGGTGGCGGTGGTGTATCGCGAAAACGGACTGTCCCGCAGCGCCGCCGGTCAACGCGAAAGTGGCATAAAAAAGATGACCCGCGCGCAAAAACTGGCGTTGGTAGCGGGCTGTGATACGGGTAAAGATCCGGGTAAAAAGGACGCAAACGGAAAGGTAAAATGAGCGACGCAACTATCCCTCAAAACTCCCAACCAGTGCCGTTGCCGGAGGATCCACTGGCGATGCAAAAACGGAACCTCAATGCCCAGACGGCGGTGATCCGGTGGCGCGAATTACAGCGCTACTTTGCCGCCGGCTCGGTCGTCTATGTGGCGCCGGAACTGGACCTGGTGGACGTCGCCTGTCAGGTGGCGTTGGATAATAAGGCGCAGGTGGCAAACTGGTTGCAAGACGGCGCGATCGCCTCGGTAAGCGATCAACAGGCCCGGGACTGGCTCGCGCGGGACGCGTTGGTCTGGTCGGTGGTGGTCAAGCCCTGGGTGCTGGTGCAGCCCCATTCACCGACGTGCGACTGACGTCTGCGTGTGGGCAGCGAGCAAGGTCTGGTAATCGACGCTGAACCCGTTGCGCTCATCCCCAAGCCACACCAGACCGTCCTGTATATTGCATTGCAGGCGCATGGTGCGGGCTGTCAATGTTACCAGCGCGGCAGTTGACGCGGGCGGTAACTGTCGCACTGTCAGGTTTTCAAAGCGGGTCAATTTGCCATCCAACTGCTGCCACCATGGCTGTACCGCACGCTCGCCGTAACAGTAAATCACTACCTGCCGGGCGCGATGGCAGGCCTTGCGAATGCGGCTGGCATCCGGCAAACCAATGTCGATCCACAGATCGATTTCGCCGGTGGCACTGGTTTGCCACAAATCCGGTTCGTCGCTGGCGGACAGCCCCCGGGTGAACTCCAGATGCTCGTCGGCGTGCAGGGCAAATGCCAGCAGGCGCACCATCAGGCGCTCGTCGGTTTCCGAAGGGTGTCGGGCCAGGGTCAGGTTGTGACTGGCGTAGTAGTTCCTGTCCAGGTCGGATAATTGCAGGTCCGCTTTGAAGATCGTCGCTTTCAGTGCCATGGGATGGTTCCCGGTGTCGCCACCGGGCCGAGGCGAATCAGGGAGCATTGTACGTTAGTAAATAGCGGGCGTATCGGCGCACAATACGTCCGGCGCCGATGACACCTAAGACGAGCAATTAGCGGCGCGATAGTTAACGAGTGTTAATCAACATCTTCGCCATGCGCTCGAAGGCCGGTGTCAGCAGCGTGCGGTACTGTTCGGGAATATCCGTATCGAGCAACGCCTGGTTCATGCAGCGCATCCAGGCGTCGCTGGCCGCCTGATCAATGGTGAAGGGTGCATGGGGTTTGCTGATACAGGGACTGCCGTGTTTCGCGACGTACAGGGGCGGGCCGCCCAACCAGCCACTCAGGTATTCGAACAGACTGGCGCGCATGGGTGTCAGATCGGGTTGATGCATGGCGCGAATAGTGGTCGCGTATGCGGCGCTGTCCATCACGTCATAAAAGCGATTCACCAGGTTGCGCAGTGCTGCTTCACCACCAATCCAGTCGTACATGCTGCCGGTGTCGGGCAGAGAGGCAGTAGTCTGCACCGACGGGGTGCGCTGAACTTCGTTGCTGGACAAGCGGTAATTCCTCTGGTGATCGCGGGTGCGCGGACTGGGTCGGTCGGACGCTCCCGGTGAGTTTCAATTGCCTGATGTAGCGCTGTTCAGGTCACCGCTTCGGCAAACGAGCTGATCATTTCCCGGCCGTGATAAAAAATCGCTTTGGGAGCCTGGTCCGCGCTCCAGGTGACCACTTCGTCATCGTGATAGGGAAAAGTACCGCCGCAGTAAGTCTCGTTGCGATTGCCCGATGGGTCGAAGAAGTACGTGGTCAGGCCGCGCGTCAGGCCGTGACGCGAAGGTGTCAGTTCGGTAGGGATATCGTAGCGGCTCTGAATATCCGCAGCTCGCAACACGTCGTCCCAGGCGGACAGCGCAAAGGCGAGGTGATGCAGTTTACCGTTCGGACCTTTAATAAAAGCGATATCGTGAGCCTTGTTGGTGATATGCAAAAATGAGGCGAGGGTTTCCTGACCATCCGGGGTCAGCATGCGTTCGCTCTGGTGAAAATCCAGCACCTCCACGAAGAACCGCGTGGCTTCCGCCACGTCGTCGCAGGTCAACAGCACGTGGTCGTAACGGGTCACGCCCATGCCGTGCACATCGTCGGGCCAGGGTTGTGGATTGGTGCTACCGACTTTGATGCCGGTGCGCTCCATGTGGTGATAAAACTCAATATTGTGTCCCGAGGACAAGGTGGTGCACAGGGTTTCACCTTCGCCGCGACGCGCCCCTGCGGGTGTGCGACTGGTGGTGAGACCAAACGCCTGACAGTCTGTTTCAATAGCGTCCAGATCCGCCGCAAAGCGCACTTTAAAGCCCACGTGATCCATGCCAGCGCGATCAGCCTGCTGCAGAATAAGGCTGTGGTGATCGTACTCATCCCAGGCTTTGAGGTAGACGCGACCCGGCTCGCGCGCCACTTCGTAGAGGCCGACGTAATCGCGATAGTGCGTGACTGCCTCCTCCAGATCCATCACCCGAATAGCGACTTTACCGTTGCGTAGCACACCCATTGCGATTTCCTCCGGCAAGAACATGACTTGACGAGCAGTTGGCGCGGCCGATTCAGCCCGACGCCGAACCCGTCGATTTAAACGTTATAGATATCCATGGGTATGGAGATCAGATCGTTCTTCACAATAATTTTTTTCCCGGCGATCACGTAGCCGATATTGTCACAGGGCTTGAGCGTATGTTCGTAGTGACCGGCGAACACCACGGTCTCTTTCCAGCGATAACTCATGCATTGCCAGTTGGAGCGCACAAATAATTCACCTTTATCAAGGTTTTCCACCTCGATATTGGTAACGCTGTGCACGGTGCGCGGCAATGGTGTAGAGGCGGAAGACAGCCCGGTGCGAATACGGAAGATGCGATCCTCGATGCCCGAGCGGTCGGCGTAGTACATCAGGGATATGCCGGTACGCGGGTTGTCTACCAGTTTGTGTTGCCCGTCCCAGCTGGGAATCCAGTACTCGGCGTCCGTGTCAAACAGGGCGATCCAGTCGTCCCACTGATGGTGATCGATAAAGCGTGCCTCGCGAAACAGCAGCGCGCTCGCCGCGTGATATTTATCGGATGAAACAGTCGCTTCCAGTTTTACAGCCATCGCCATGTCAGCCCCCTAAATTTTTTTGCATACAGTCGCGCCAGTAACGATGCTGGGCGATCATGATCCCTTCGTCTTCCAGTTGTGAGCCGCTGGTCAACGGGTTGATGCCGAGGCGTCGCGCCGCGTCATTCGGCCCCTGTGAAAGATGCTTGATACCGCGCCGCAAATCGTTCCAGCGCGCTACCGTGCCCTTGAACCCGTCCTGGGCCGCATTGAACTCGGCAAGATCGTCCGGGGTGGCCATGCCGCTGGCATTAAAGAAATCTTCATACTGCCGAATGCGGCGATTGCGGGCGTCGGGGGTTTCACCCACCGGCGCGATGCAATAGATTGTGACCTCCGTTTTATCCACAGCCAGGGGTCGGAACACCCTGATTTGCGAGGACATCTGATCCATCAAAAATACATTCGGGTAGAGCAAGGTGTTGCGCAGATAACCCACCATCCAGTTCGCCTGCTCTTCACCAAACTGCTGTTTATAGCTGTCGAGGTGCGGATAGATGGCGCGGTCGCTGGGGTTCGGCCAGGCCGCGTACAGGGTGACATGGCCGTGACCAAAATCGAAAAATCCCGACTCACTGCGGCCAACACCGCCCACTTCCATGGCTTTGACCGCGTCATTTTCCGCCTTTAATTGCTTGCGGTGTTCCGTGGTCATCACGTAATTGCCGTGGGTGGCGAACACGTGATAGCCATCCACACCGTTTTCAGCCTGCACCTTCCAGTTGCCGGCAAAGGTGTAGGTGGAGTATCCCGGCAACACTTCGAGTCCGTCCGGAGACTGATCCGCCATCATATCGATCATGCGCGTGGCGTCACCGAGGTGTTCCTCAAGGTTGGGTACGGTGTCGCTCAGGGCGCCAAATATAAAGCCCCGGTAAGTGGCAAGGCGCGGCAGGGGTGTCAGTCCCATATCTCTTTTGCAAAAAGAATCCGGGTAGCCGCCGCGTCGCTCGTTCATGATGCCCACATTGTCGCCGTTGGAGTTAAACATCCAGCCGTGGAAGGGGCAGGAAAACTCTGCCTTGTTGCCGCGATCCTCGCGGGTCAGAGTGACCCCGCGGTGGGCGCAGGCGTTAATAAACGCCTTTACCTCGCCCTCGGCATTGCGGGTTACCAGCACTGGCTGGCGCCCGATCCAGGTGGAAAAAAAATCGTTGGGATTGGCGACCTGCGATTCGTGGGTCAGGTACACCCAGTTAGCTTCAAAAATGTGTTTTATCTCCAGTTCAAATAAATCTGGATCGGTAAATATGGAGCGATCCACCCGGCAAACACCTTCGGCGACACGGTCGTCTACGTAACAGGACGGGTCCATTAAATTTTTAATCGGGATATTCATTCGCTGCTCCGTTTACTGAAAACTGTTGGCGATTCACATGAAATAACAAAGGTTTTTGTCGAGTACGACCCGCTGGTCGATGGAGATATGGCGGGCCACCAGGCGCCATTTCCCGTGCACACGGCGCAACCTGTCGCGGCGTCCGCCGTACACCACCGCCTGATCACGCTGGCGTCGGTTGCGATACACCATAATGTTTGAGTAGGCCGTCACTTCTCCGTCCACATCGGACCACTCGGCATCGATGTTGGTGATAAACCGGCGCAAATGGCTGACTGGCTGAAGTTAATTAATAGAACTATCATCAGCGCGATCATAAAGGGAGTGACGTTAAGCGGAATTGACTTTGATCAAGTTCTCAGTGAAATTTGCCGTGTTACTGTGGGCGCGATCAAAGGTGGTTGCGTCGCACCCGAGCCCCTGTTTGGACAAGATAAAGGAGTCAGTGCTAAATGCTGGTATTGATTGGGGCAAGTATCTTTTTCCTGGGTATACATTTTGTGATTGCGGGCACTCGCCTGCGGGATGGCCTGGTGGCGCGGCTTGGCGAAAAACGGTTCCGCCTGCTTTTTTCTGCTATGGCCGTGGTCGGCTTTGTGGCGATGGTGCTGGGTTATGCGCAAGCGCAGAGGGTCGTTCTCTGGGGCCCCCATATATTGCCTCTATCGGTGTTCTTCGTCGGCAATCTGGTTGCGGTGTTATTGCTGGTCATCGGCGCACTCACCCCCAGCCCCAATTCGATTTTGACGGAAAGGGCCTATCGGGAAGGTGCGGTGGAAGTCAGGGGCATACTGCGTATCACACGTCACCCCGCCATGCTTGGCCTGGGATTGTGGGCGCTGATGCACCTGTTGGCCAATGGTGATAGTGCGTCCATGGTGTTTTTCGGGGCTCTGGCCACGCTGGCACTGCTTGGGCCACTGTCCATGGATCGCAAGAAATTGCGACTGGATGGGAAGCGCTACAGGCAGATTCTTGAACAGACCTCCTACCTGCCATTTGTGGCCCTGTGGGGGCGTAAAAACTCACTGGGGAATCAGCGCGGGGTCTGGGCGGAAATCGGTTGCGTAAAACTAGTGTTGGCGATGCTGGCTTTCGTCGCCCTGGTGGTCGTGCATCCGTGGATAGCGGGTGTTGCCATCCTGTGAAAAAGCGCCTCCTCGGAGTCCATTTCCCAGCCCACCGCGACCAGGTCGTCGTTGTCACTTTGTTCAATCACCACTCGTTGAGTTTGGTTGTCCAGTCTCAAAGCCAGCGTTTTTGTATCGCTGTTGCCGCCAAGTTGCATACCAATCAGGTCGATCGCAAAGATCTTCCATGCGTCGAGGTTGCTCCCATTAAAAATGAAATAGCCCAGGGCGGATGGCGCGTGTCCATTAGTTGACTCCTCAGGTGCCGCAAGTGAGTATCGTAGAGAATTGACGGCTACAGCCAGGTAGCATTGCCAGTTGTCCATTAAAACTCGATACGTTCCCATGTGTGGGTTATACAGGTGAAATTTCCCACGTCAGCGGTGGGTCGGACGTGTCGCCTGGCTGTTATTGGATTATTCCTACGTTGCATTTTTAACCCGACGGCAGTATAAATACCGGTAGTGATAAGAATATTAATTTAAAGCGGTACAGTGGAGAAAACAATGGCTGAGTTGTCTAATTTCGGGATTGTGTGGCCGAAAAATATAAACGAAGTACCCAAGGAAGTGTTTGTCCGCAAGGACTTGTTTGAGGTCGAGCAGGAGCGAATCTTCCGCGGTCCCGAGTGGCACCCAGTCGCCCACGTGGGCGAGTTACCCAATCCGGGGGATTTCAAAACCTTTCCCCTGGGCACCGTACCGCTTCTGATTACCCATGGTCAGGACGGCGCATACCGGGTGTTCTACAACGCCTGTTCCCACCGCTCTAACCAGCTGGAAACCGCGACTTTTGGCAACAAAACGGAGTTTGAATGCCCCTACCATCGCTGGTTGTTCAATCCCGAGGGTGAATTGATCGGTTGCCCTAACAGCAAAGAGTTTTCCCCCGGCTTTAAGCGCGAAGATTACCCCCTTGCGCAGCCGCGTATGGAAATGTTCTGCGGCCTTATTTTCGTGACCATGCGCGCCGAGACCCCGCCGCTGGACGAATGGCTGGGCGAGGTTAAGTCGACCTTCCGGCAGGCGATGGGTGGCGATGGTCGCCTCAAATTGCTGGGTTATCAAAAGGTCAGCTACAAAACCAACTGGAAGGGTTACAACGACAACGATGGTTACCACGCGCCGCTGCTGCACACAGCTTTTACCCTGCTTAACTGGCAGGGTGGCCAGGGTCGGCAGTATTCGGATCTGGTCAGGGGTCATCTCGGGTTTGAGGCGGATCTGTCGCCAGTGCCCAAGTCGGACATGATCAAGGATCACTCCCTGGTAGAGTACAAGGGCGATCCCGCCAACATGGGTTCGCGACTCATTCAGCTGTTCCCCACCATGGTGATCACCCGGCATCTGAATATTTTCAATATTCGCTTCGCCATTGCCCGCGGAGCGGAAGATACAGAAGTACATTACGCCTATTTTTGTCACGAAGACGACGACGAAGAAATGATCAAGCATCGGGTGCGCCAGGCGTCTAATTTGCTGGGGCCGTGCGGCATGATCAGTATGGAAGACGCGTCGATCTTTCACCGCATTCATATCGGCAGCGGCACACCGGGCAATGCGATTTTTCAGAAGGGCGTCAAATCCTTCGATACGCTGCCGGACGATATCAAGCAAAACGATGAAACCGGCAATCTGGCCCGCTGGGAGTATTACCGTAAAGTGATGGGCTTTGAGAGGGCGCAGTCATGAGCGGGGTGTCGATAGAGGTGATTGCCCAGATTGACGCGCTACAGGCTGATTACGTTCATGCGCTGGATCACAGAGATTTCCAGGGCTGGGTGGATACGTTTGATACCGCGCCGGATACCGCTTATTTCTGTATTTCCGCCGAGAATGCCGATAGCAACCTGCCCATCGCGCTGATGTACGACGACACTCGGGAGCGTATTGAAGACCGGGTAACGTTTATCGAAAAAATCTGGTCCGGTACTTATCAGGACTACCGCACCCGCCATTTTATTCAGCGCACTCGCTGCAAAAAAATTGCCGATAACACTTACGCGGTGGAAAGCAATTTCTCCATTATCTATACCCCAGAATCCGGCCGCTCCGATGTGCAGGTGGCGGGCGTGTACCAGGACGAAGTGGTGATTAACGGTAGCGGTGCGAGATTTAAGAGTAAAAAAGCCGTTTACGATACCACCGTACTGCCCCGTTATATCGTCTACCCGTTCTGAGCGGGTTTTGGCTAAGCCGTTGGGATGTTGTGATGGTCTTCGCGTACTGCGGGAGGTGGGTTACGTAGTTGTCATATATTGCAAGGCAAACAGGAACACGCAAGCGACCCGAAGCTGATTCCATATTGTCGGCCTCGCGAAGCGAGAGCGCGGCAGCGGATAGCCCATTTATGGGGTTGTCCGCTGCCGCGTTGTAGCTCCCTCTCTCACCCCGGAATGCTACAATCCCTATCTGATCCAGGGCATTGAATCTTGCGTTGTAGCTCCCTCTCTCACCCCGGAATGCTACAATTTATTGACAGAACTCCAAGGCGCGACAAGTGTTGTAGCTCCCTCTCTCACCCCGGAATGCTACAATAAAGGATACTGCACACCATCCGCGCTTATAGTTGTAGCTCCCTCTCTCACCCCGGAATGCTACAATATTGGATCCTTTTTCGTTGCGTGCATCTGCGTTGTAGCTCCCTCTCTCACCCCGGAATGCTACAATCTCAACTCCTGCACCTCGGTCCACACCGGTGTTGTAGCTCCCTCTCTCACCCCGGAATGCTACAATTAACGGCTTCGCTGTGGGTGAGTAACAGGCGTTGTAGCTCCCTCTCTCACCCCGGAATGCTACAATTAGAGTTGTAATAGTATCAATGAGTTAGATGTTGTAGCTCCCTCTCTCACCCCGGAATGCTACAATCGCGCAGGGGGGCACGCCGGTCGCGTTGCTGTTGTAGCTCCCTCTCTCACCCCGGAATGCTACAATTACACGCCCTTTTTTGTCACAGGCTTGGGCGTTGTAGCTCCCTCTCTCACCCCGGAATGCTACAATCTCAGCTCGCGCTGCGCCCGCATCATCAGAGTTGTAGCTCCCTCTCTCACCCCGGAATGCTACAATATTGTTAGGTTGATACATATAAGAAAATACGTTGTAGCTCCCTCTCTCACCCCGGAATGCTACAATCACCTCGCCCGAATCGTTTGACAGGCTTGCTTGTCAGACGAGACGGGCGATTTATTTTTGCCTCAGAAAAGCAGCATTTGGTTAGCATTGACCTTTTTTTCCTGATAATTTTTTGTGCCGACAAGCAGCTTCATGCTCGCGAATTGCTTTTCGCTGACTTGCAGGCAGCGTATTGAACCTTCCCCGGGCAGGTTGTTGGCCAGGCGTTTCAGATGTTTTTCGGCGGCATCCATGCCATTCACCATGCGTCCGTAAACCGACCACTGAAGCATGTCGTAGCCGTCCTGGATCAGGAAGCGGCGAAAGACGGTGTAGGCACGTCGCTTCTCGCGGGTGGTGACAGGGAGGTCGAAGAATACAAGCAGGCGCATATAGCGACGTGTGGCTGCGCTCATGGCGCATCGTTGTCATCTGGTGTTGCGTTGTTGCGATCCAGATGAGGCAGCGCCAGACGTTCGTGAGGTGCGCCTTGCAGCACGATGCTGGACAGGCCGGAGACAGTCGTCTCGATCGCTGCAAGCAAGGTGCAGCGGCCATCTTCGGCACTATGGCTGGATAGCGTCACATCTTCATGCAGCAGAGCGACGAGTCGGGCTTTGTCGCCGGGCGCTAAATCCCGATCCGGCTCCACGGGGTAATGGGTGAGCACAGCGGCATCGACCAGGGCGCGGTAGGGTTCGATCAGATCGTCGGCAAGATTGAAAGGGTTTTGCTCGCTGTGGTGGAAAAGTCCGAAGGCGGGTAGGAAGCCGTAGGTGGTCAGTGTGCGGGCAATTGCCGCCCGCACTATCGCGTAACCATAATTGAGCGCGGCGTTGTAGAAGCGCTCCTGGGCGCGATGAAAGTACGGATTGACCAGCGCGCGAAAGTACACCTGCGCGGCTTGCGCTTCGCAGTTGTCCGGGTCCCCCGAGCGCACGTCGTCAGCGAGTTGCCTCAGGAGTCGCGCTTCGCGTTCCTTGTTCAAATGGGCGAGCAGCGCGGACTGATTGCGAATTTTGAATTGCACGATGCGCTGCCAGAGTCGTTTTCTGGCGGGCTGCGACAGGGCCAGTTGTGCCGTCATCACCTTGAGTGCGCGGCTATGGGGTAAGTAAGGCAGCAACACGCCGTTGGGCAAATGCGAGCTGTCCACAGTAAGCACGACGATCTGTGCTTCAGCGCAGGCGGAAAGCAGCGGCGCAGTGAGGCTGATTTGAGAATGGTCGAGCACCAGCACACTGATATCCTCCAGCATTACGCGCGCTTCCCTGTCCCCTTGCCGGATGAAGAGCGCCCGATTGTCCAGCGCAAGCGTTGCCGGGTTGGCAATAACCACGCTGCGCCAGCTCATGGTTAGCGGGGGTGTTTCCGGGTGATCGGCTGGCGCTCTTCGTTATGCACGCGGTGCAGGCGGCCAAGAAAATCGACGTGGTATTTTTCAACAGTCAGGGCGGTTTTGATACCGATACCACGCCATTGACCTGTTGAACCAATAGACTGGTTTTTGTCGTGGGTCCATAGTGAAACAGCCCCTGTTGCCCTGTCCAAACCTGAGAAATAACCCTCTTTTATTTCATTCTTGAGTTTTACCGTCACCCAATCATTCGGATGCAGACTGAACAGGAATTGATAGTTCTCATCCATCACTGTCCATTCGTCTTCTGGTTTGTAGGCCATCACCGCCCGATTCGGCAATTCTGTCTTCACCGCATCCGCAGCATACACCGGCACAGCGTGGAAGCTGTCGCTTTTGGTGAAAATGTCCACTCGCAGCATTGCGCCGTTGTTGGCGATGCCGCCGCGTATCGGGATGCCACTTTTTTGTGTTGCGAGCAGTTTCACGCTACGAATGATCGGCGCATTTTCAGGATTCTTTGAAGGCTTGCGTAACCGTGGCTGATTCGGGCCAAAGGCTTTTTTGCCATCGCCACCGAAGGCAGTGAGTCGTTCGCGGATGACATTGATAAGTGCGGTGTCGCGTTGCTCGACGATATTGTCGAGGTCTTTTAATGTCAGGCTGGCGAGGGGTGTTTTGATCGCCGACTGGCCATCAGCGAGCAGTTTGCCCTCCTTGCCGATGGAGCGAATGGTTTCTTGATGCGCCGCACCTAGCCCGCGCCGGGTAGGCGCGCGGGAGACCCGCACTGGCGGAATGCTGGTGCGAAGATGCTCGTCGTAGCCTGGCAGGCCATCGAGTTGCTGTGCCGGGTTGGATGAAAGTCGCGCCAGCAATTCGCGTCGGAAGTGCGGCCAGGGTTCAGGAAAATGGTCTTCGAGTTGCCGCAGCGCGTCAATGTCAAGTACTTCGCCTGTGGCTGGGTCGATATAACGGTTGCGTACCAGTTCCAGCTCTTTGCGTCGCGAGTAATCGGCCATACGTTTAACCAGGCCGCGGCTGGTGCTGGCAATAACGGCGGCGTCAAGTGCGTGGTGCAGATCGCCTTCCGCGCGCAGCTTGATAAGTCCCCAGCGAGCGCGCAGCAGCGAGGTAAGTTGCCCGGCGAGCACGACGCAGCGATTGTCCGCATCGCTTTCAGGATGCCATTGTAGATGGGTTTCGATCATGCGCTTGAATTCCTTGCAGATGTAGCGCGTGTCGTTAAGGTTACGGTCGCGGAATTCGCTGGCTTCGCTTTCGCCGAAATTGATACGCAGTAGCCGGTTGCGTTTGGCCTGACGGATAGATTTAGTCCCTTGCACCCAGGCCATGAAACGTTGCCAGCGTTCGTTGTCGCTCTCGCCGTCAAAATATTCATAGGGCGTCTGATTGCCTTTGTCCTGGTTACACTTGGTGTGCACGACAACCTTGTTATTCAGGCTGTCGTCAAAACTGCGCGAATAAGGTAGAACGTGATCGATTTGCGCGTAGACCTCGGATTGATCGAACATGCGGTTGATATTCAGCGCGTCCTGGCAGTAGGGGCATTGGCTGCTCTGCTCGTGATACAACCGCATTTTTAGTAATTCATCGCGTTTCGGTTCACGTTCCACGTCATCAATGAAACGCTGCGCTGCTTTTTCTTTTTCTGCCCTGTATTCTTTCTGTTCTCGCTCAATGCGTCTGCGTTCGTCGTGGGGCCTGGACAAATCTCGCGCCAGCTCGATATGTACCGCCGTTGGCGGCCCGTATTCGCGCACGATGGCGTTAACGAGTTTCCGAGCTTGATTTAACGCGCGATAGACCACTGGGTTGCGAATCACGTCGTTGTCTGGCGGTGGTAGATAGGTTTGCTTATCGAAGATTTCCGGTTGGCTATGGTGATAGCCTGCTGACTTCGCGGCCTCGTCGTAACGCTGTCCCGCTTCCATGTACGGCAGTATGGCTTTCAGCGCTTTTTGAGACAGGCGGATGAATTGATCGAAGGATTCCGTCAATACAGCCTCCATGACGGGTGCTTCGATGCCTTGTGCCGTCATCCAATCGCGTGCTTCGGTGTCGTCCTTGTAACAAGTAATCCCATAGGCCAGCGCATCGAGACGATCCGGATCGAGTGCGTCGCGCTGCCATTCAGGTTTCAAGTCTACGCTTGCATAGGCTTTGCGCAGTGTGTGGAAATATTTTGCTTCAAAAAAAGCAGTGTCTTCTGGATCTTTATCCTTGCCTTTCGGGTCGGGGCGATAAGAGAGTAAGTTGAAGCGTTGATGCGCTTCAAGCCCGAGGGCCTTACGCACTTGTTTGAAAGTGAGCCTGGTCTGGGTGAAAGGCAGGTCGATAATGATGTGGCGCTCACTTTGCGTGAGCGGACGGGCATCGCCGCTGCCAACAATCTTGAGATTGTTTAATTTACCCAGCCAGACGAAGCGCTCGGCCCGATAGCTGGCTTTGGGTGCACGGTCTTCTTTTTTCTCGAAGGTGCATTTGCCAATCATCTTGAGCAGGTTTGCGCCCGAAAGTACGGGCTGGCGGGCTAGCAGTAAACCCTTGGCCGCGGATTGAATTTCTTCGCTCGCATAATGGTTGCCGAGCGCACGTTGGCGCTTGAACAGTAGATTCAGCTCCGCCTCAAGATCGGCGCGGGCGAATGTATGTGTGTAAGCGCCGCCTTTGTTGCGCTTTGCTTCCTTGAAGGTTTCATGACGTGCGGCGAGTTCGCCCATGGTGCGATAGCCGGTTTCCTGGAGTAGTGCCTGATTGCGACCCACGCCGGAAAGCATCTGTCCGGCTTTTTCATCGGTCTTGGCCTCCGACTTTCGATTGGACTGAAAGCCGCGATGTTTGACGAGGTGATAAAGCACGGATGCCCATTCCTTCGGCTCCAGAAGACGGTCGAGGCCTTCGGCACGCAAATCCCAGGGCGAGATGTCCGTGAGTGCAAAGGCCGCCGGACTGGCCTGTTCAATCAGTCCTTGGCGTTTCATTAAACGGGTGAGCCGCACCAGGCGATGCGCACGGCGGCGGATGCGGCGCCGGGTCAGCCGGGCGTCGCGGCGAATTTTGTTGAGCGATTCACCTTCCTTGGCGGTTTCGGCTTTGTCGAAGGTGCGAACATGCAGGGCCAGAATATGTTGCTGGTCTGGCAGTAGAAGCGCGGCACCGACCGAAGCCATCCCTATGTCGAGACCCAGCGTGTAGGGGAGATAATTCGTTTGCATGGCAACATCCTGTCAACATAGAATGTCAAAGTGTAGCATTCCGGGGTGAGAGCCGTTGCTACAATAAGGTCTTCGCCCTTCGGGGCGTTGTACACGAGTCCGGCCCGACAGGCTTGCCTGTCGGGCCTTCTTTTTGGGTAACCGTTAACCACATATACGAGACAACGAGATTGAGAGGCCCAGTTATCCGTCCGCGCTGAGTGGCCGCAGGGCTATTTATCCGATGGGAGTGCGCTATCTGCTAGAATGGCGGCCTACGACGTCTGGGTACCTGTCTTTATCTACACCCAATCACAGACGGTTAATCACCTGCACCCTAATCGGCCATAGCAACCATGAGCAATCCAAAAGTGGGTTTTATCAGCCTGGGCTGTCCCAAGGCGCTGGTGGACTCCGAGCGTATTCTTACCCAACTTAAAATTGAGGGCTACGACGTGGTGCCCACCTACCAGGAAGCGGATCTGGTGGTGGTTAATACCTGCGGTTTTCTCGACAGTGCCAAGCAGGAATCGCTGGAAGCCATTGGTGAAGCCATTGCCGAAAACGGGCGGGTGATCGTCACTGGTTGCATGGGTAAAGATGAAAGCGCGATTCGCGCGATTCACCCGCAGGTACTGGCGGTCAGCGGCCCGCAACAGTACGCGGCGGTGGTGGATGCGGTGCACGCCTGGGCGCCGCCCAATCTAAAGCATGATCCTTTTGTTGACCTGGTGCCGCCGCAGGGAGTCAAGCTGACGCCGCGCCATTATTCCTACCTGAAAATTTCGGAAGGGTGTAACCACGGTTGTACCTTTTGCATTATTCCCGATCTGCGCGGCAAGCTGGTGAGCCGCCCGGTGGGCGATGTGCTCGACGAGGCTGAGCGTCTGGTTAAGGCGGGGACGAGGGAGCTACTGGTTATCTCCCAGGACACCAGCGCCTATGGCGTGGATATTAAATACCGCACCGGTTTCTGGCAGGGTAAACCGGTCAAGTCGCGCATGCTGGAATTGTGTCAGGCGCTTGGCGATATGGGGGTGTGGGTGCGTTTGCACTATGTGTACCCCTATCCCCATGTGGACGACATTATTCCGCTCATGGCCGACGGCAAAATTCTGCCGTATCTCGACATTCCCTTTCAACACGCCAGCGCCTCGGTATTAAAAGCCATGAAGCGCCCGGCCCATCAGGAAAGAACCCTGGAGCGCATTGCGCGCTGGCGGGAAATTTGTCCTGATATAACCTTGCGCAGTACATTTATTGCCGGTTTTCCCGGTGAAACCGAAGCGGATTTTCAGCACCTGTTGAATTGGCTCGGGGAAGCACAGCTGGATCGGGTGGGTTGTTTCAAATACGAGGCGGTGGCTGGCGCCCGGGCCAATGCACTACCCGGCGCGGTGCCTGAAGACGTCAAGCAAGAGCGCTGGGAGCGATTAATGGCGACCCAACAGACAATCAGCGCGGCACGCCTGGCAAAAAAAGTGGGAAGTACGCTGGAGGTGCTGATCGACGAAATAGATGGCGATGGGGCTATCGGGCGCAGTTGGGCGGATGCGCCCGATATAGACGGCAATGTCTTTGTAAATGACGCGACCAATCTTAACGTTGGGGACAGGGTGCAGGTAAAGATCGAACAGGCCGACGATTACGATCTATGGGGCAGCGCGGTTAGCGCGGGAAAATGAACCGCCGCATGCTCGGTGTCCCCGTCGTCGATGGACAAGATAAGCGCAAACACCGCCGATGGGGAATGCACGGGCCGGTGCAACGGCTTTAGACACCGTGGACAAAGTCCGGTTAAGAATTATAGTAAATGGCGTGCCAATAACATTACGAGATAAAACTGGAGAGCAGACATGGGTAGAGTACAGGGCAAAGTTGCATTAATTACCGGTGGTACGGCAGGTATTGGGTACGCCGCGGCGGAGCTGATTTGCAAAGAGGGCGGCAGTGTGATGTTGACTGACTTACGCCCGGTCGAGGGCGAGGCTTCAGCGCAGGCGCTACGCGATCAGGGTTACGAAGCGGCGTTTACGGAGCAGGACGTAACCAGTGAAGAGCGCTGGCCGGAAGTTATCGCGGCAACCGTCAAACGCTTCGGCAAGCTCGATATTATGGTGAATAACGCTGGCGTAGGTGTTCCGACGGATCTTGAAGAAAGTGACCTCGCCCATTGGCGCTTCGTCAACTCTGTCAATATGGAAGCGGTGTTTATGGGCACTAAAAACGCAATTCGGCAGATGAAAAAAACCGGTGGCGGCAGCATTATCAATATTTCCTCAATTGAGGGTATTGTCGGTGATCCCAGGTTCGCGGCTTACAACGCCAGCAAGGGCGGCGTGCGGCTGTTTACCAAATCTGCGGCGCTGTATTGCGCGGAAAAAAAATACAATATTCGGGTTAATTCCGTACACCCTGGTTTCACACAAACGCCCATGGTCGACGCGGCGGTTAATTTCTTCACGGCAGATGACGCCGCGCGCATTGAGCGGGAAATCGCCATCGGTTATATGGCCGAGGCCATTGATCAGGCCTATGGGATTTTGTTCCTGGCGTCCGACGAATCCCGCTACATGACCGGTTCCGAGCTGGTTATCGACGGCGGCTATACCGCGCATTAGAGTGTTGCGCCCGTTTAGAGTGTTGCGCCTGAATTGGCGCCCACAACTCGATCGTTGGTTGGCGCTAGCCGGCGGTGGCGCCGCCATCGACAACCACTTCCGATCCGGTGACCCAGGGCGATTGATCGCTGGCCAGAAACAGCGTCGCTTTAGCGATATCGTCCGGTGTGCCGGTCATCCCCAGTGGCGTGCCCCGCTCAAATGCGGCCATCACCTGGGTAGGATCCCGGGCGAGACCGGTGGCGATAAAGCCTTCGACCACAGCGGCTCCCATATCGGTCTGAATTAGTCCGGGGTGGATGGAATTGACGCGAATGCCATATTTGAGATTTCCAAATTCAACTGCGGCGCTTTTCGTCAGTAAGCGCACCGCACCCTTACTGGCGCAATAGGCACTCAGCGCCGCATAGCCGCGCAATCCGGCTACGGAAGACAGGTTGATGATAGAGCCGCCGCGGCCCGCTGCACCGCCGGGCTGCATGACCTTCGCAGCGTGTTTTAGCCCTAGAAAAACGCCGGTGACGTTGACGTCGAGAATACGCTGAAATTGTTGCAAGTCGGTGTTTTCCACCAGGGCGCAGATTTCGATACCGGCGTTGTTAACGACGATATCCAGACCACCAAAGGTTTTTACGGCGTTGGCCACTGCGTTTTCCCAGTCTTTTTCATTGGTGACGTCGTGGCGACAAAAAGCGGCCGCGCCCCCGGCGTCGTTAATTTGGGCAGCCATGGCCGCGCCCTGTTCTTCGAGGATGTCGGTAATCAGCACCGAGGCGCCGGCACTTGTCAGTGTCGTGGCAATGGCAGCGCCAAGTCCGCGCGCCCCGCCCGTAATCAATGCGACTTTGCCCTGTAGTGATATGGCTACCGATGTTGCTGACATATTTGAACTCCTTTTTTAGTGTGCTCTGGATTAGTCGTTGGCTGACTAGTGGTGTACCTGAAGCGGCAAGTTTGCATAACCGTTTTTAATGTCACGCCCCGGGCAACCCTTTTTTAAGGCTGTCGCGGTATTCTGAGGGCGAACATCCGCACCAGCGTTTGAAGGCGCGGCGAAAACTGGCGGTGTCTTTGTAGCCCAGATCGAGCGCCAGTGATTCCACCGAATTGTCCGTATTACGCAGTGACTCCATCGCCATTTGTTTGTGCACAATGTTGCGTAGCTCTCGGTAGTTAGTATTCTGGGCCTGTAGATATCGAATTAATGTGCGGGACGAAATACTAAAAACATCAGCCAGTTCCTCAAGCCCAGGAATATCGCTGGGGCGTTGGCGCATGAGCGCCAGAATGTGTTGCACGGTAAGATTGCTGGAACGTATTTCCTGTAGTTTCTGCTGTAACTGCTCCTCGGCGAGGCGGTGAATTTGCTGGTCTGCGGTTATACAGTGGAGCTTACACAGCGCCGCCGGAAGGATCATGGTGTGTTTGTCGGCATTGAATTCCACATCCCCCGAGAAATAATTGTCGTATTGCTCCGCGTATTCCGGCGGTGGGAAGGCGAACAGGACCTTACTGTCGGACAAAGGTCGGCCACTGACAAACTCCACCGCGTTTTGCAGAGCCAGCATCATGGTTTCGACGATGGTCGCTTGTAGCTCCGGGTTGTGGTGGGTTTCGGTAAGCTCCATGATCAGCGAGGAACCTTCGTAATAGGCGTTGAGATCGCAAAAAGTGATGCGAGTCTGATAGTACCTGGCCAGATCGTCTATGGCCCGGCCGACAGTTGCGCTGCTGATTACCGCCATGCCGACGGTGCCATGGGTCGAAATGTGCATTTTTTCGCCGATGGACAAGCCCGCGTTTGGCATATTGAGCATGCGCATTACGTCAAATACTGCCAGGCACAGTTTGTCAAAATCGACTTGCGCGGCAGGATCGCTCAGTATTTTTTCCGTAATTCCGTGGTTGACGAGGCATTCCATGATTTCAGCAGACCCGCCAAGGGTATGATAAACAAGGTTTATATAACCAGAAGCTATTAAGCAATTGCTTGCGTCATCGGGGCGGATTTCTCTATGGGATTCTTCGAATTCTTTACTGGTCATGAGATTGTAGTGACATATCAGACTCGAGGTCGTTCAGTGGTGTGATCGGCCATGTCGCCAGTTATTGGCACACACCCTTGGACAGTGGCCCGGATTCTCCCATGTAGATAGCCCGTTGTCACGTTCGCATCTGCGGTCGGCTGGGAGTGCGTAAACCAAAGGTTCAGGCGAACAATCACAGATGGGGAAAGGGGTCGCATATCCCCATAAGACTAGCGCCCATCGGCCGCAGGTAATATAACTTGTAGTGTAGAGTTATAACCACTTCGGGTTATAATGGACGTTGTCGATAACCTGGCCGACTAGCCCTGCCTCGACGTAACCACTAGCCGGTATCTATGGGGCAAGATTGTGTCAGTTGAGGTATGTGAGTTGTCATTTTTTGCTCTGCTGAAAAGTCAAAAGATTTGACATATTGGGCGAGTTCTCGGCCCGGTTGGCGTTACTCCGGGTTCGGTTGTTGGGAGGAGGCTGCTCAGAGTTGAATGCAAGAGTGGCAAAAAACGCAAAGAATGGGATATTTTCCCATAGGCGCGGCCAGGTTCTTAGGGTTAGTGTAGGTCAGGTGTGCGGCGGCGACGATTAGAGAAATTAACTAGCAAATAGACAGGGGTGATTGTTATGGAAGCAGTAAAGGCAGTTGCTTATTCGCAGGAAATATCCCACGGCGGCGGCGTGGCAGCCCATTTTCGCCGCAACCGGATATTCTGGGTGGGCGGCGCTGTGGCGCTGGCGCTGGCGATTGCGATTCGCATATACCAGCACGCTATGTCGTTTACCGTCGGCACTGACTATTACGAGCCAGATTTCCAGAAGTACTGGATGTCGCTCCTGTATATCGAGGTTGTCGTGTTGGCCGCTATCGGAGTGATCAGCTCTGTGTACGTATGGCTGACCCGTGAAACGGATGCCTCCGCTATTAGCCCACAGCTCGAATTAAAACGTTACTTCACCTTGCTGGGTGTTCTTTGCGTGATCGCGGTATGGGCGAGCACAGTAGCGGCTTTGGCTATCGAGTCGGACGCATCCTGGCATCAGGTTACAATCCGCGATACGGACTTTACACCTACTCATATTGTTATCTTCTATTTTGCAATTCCGCTGTTAACCGCAATTCTGGTGCCCACCTTCATCTGGGCTCACACGCGAATTCCAGCTTTTATGAATCGTATATCCATACCGTTCCTGGCAGTGGTGTCCGGTATTTTCATGATTATGCCCAACTACGGCTTCAACGAGTGGGGTCACACCTTCTTTTATGCCGAAGAGTTGTTTGCCGCGCCGATTCACTACGGATTTGTGGTGTTGGGCTGGTCGCTGTTCTTTCTGGTGCCCCTGGCCATTCAGATGATTCAGCGTATGGCACAGTTGATTGGCGAAGTCAGTAAAGAACAAAACGTACGGGTCTAAAGTGCCAGTAAATCGATACGGGAAGCAGTTAGAATCTGTTATTTGGTAGACAGGCTGCCCCCGCGAAACTACACTTTCGCGGGGGCAGTGCATTAAAATGCTCGAAAATCCGTTCTCTTCCACCATATTTGAAGGTACCCACGTCGCCTTTGGCGCAGGGTTGGTTTCAGGGGTGCAGGCTTAAACGGTTCCCTATAGTTTGAGGTCATGTGTTATGAGTATGGAATTACCCGCCGATAAAATCACCACCGCTCAGAGATTTGATTTGTCGGCACTCGACAATCCGATGGCGCAGAAAATTTACAAACGCTTCGACGGACTTATCATTTTTATCCTATTTGCTTTTATTGCCCTCGGCATCATGTTGCATTATTCATTGACCGCCGGTGACTGGGACTACTGGATTGACTGGCGCGATCGCCGCTGGTGGCCGCTGGTCACGCCGATTTCGTTGATGATTTTTATTGGTGGGTTTATGTATCCCGTGTGGCGCGCCTTCCGTCTGCCAATCATTGCCACTGCGGTCACGCTGCTGTTGGCGGCCTCGTCCTGGGTGAGCCGTTACTACAATTTTTACCTGTTCGCCGATTTCCCCATGAGCTTTGTGTTTCCCTCCACCTATATCGCTCTGGGCATCCTGATGGACTGCGTTCTGGCGCTGACGCGCAGTATCATTATGACTTCGATTGCGGGTTCGTTTTTATTCGCCTCCCTGATCTGGCCGCTAAATTGGCCCCTGTTCGCAGCCTATAAAGTTCCGGTGGAATACGGCGGGATGTTGCTGTCGGTGTCCGATTTGATGGGCTATGAATACGTACGCACCACCACCCCTGAATACCTGCGCATTATTGAAGAATCCACGCTGCGCACATTTGGTGGCTCTGTTACGCCCCTTACGGCCGTGTTCGCGGCGTTTGCGAGCATTATTGTGTTCGCTGTATTCACCATTATCAGCGCGGCGATTTATAACTATGCGGGTCGCTATACGCGGCGCATCGCCTAAATAAAACGCTGTGTCGCACACTGTGCGGAGCGTTGCAACAAACCTACGGTTACAGGTGTCGTTTATGAGTTCTAATGCAAGATTTTTAAGATTGCTGGGCGTTGTCGCGTTGCTTGCCGTGATGTCGGGCGAAGTCTTCGCTCATGGTGAGCGCGCTCAGTTGGCCAGCATGCGTATGCGTACCATGCACTGGTTTGATATTAAGGTTGAGCCGCTAAATGCCAAAGTCGGCGAAACTGTCGTGCTGACTGGCAAGTTTGTCCCTTCCGTACACTGGCCTGAACAGCTACCCAACACCGAAGACACGGTGTTTCTTAATATCGGTGTCCCCGGCCCCAAATTTATTCGGGTGCATTCAGAAATCAACGGCGTGCCGATGATTCGCTCAACCGCGCTGAAGCGCGGTGAGCTATATGAGTTTAAGGTTGTGGCGCGCGCCCGCGTGGCGGGCCGTTATCACATTCACCCCTTGATCAATGTCAAGGATGCCGGAACCCTGGTGGGCAAAGGCGCCTGGGTCGAGGTGGCGGAAGCTGATGGTGATGCTCCGTTTGTTAACGACATCACTACCATGCAGGGCGACGTGATAGATCTGGAAACTTATGGTCTCGAGCCGGTGAAGTTTTTCCATGTGGTCTGGCTTATTATCGGTCTGGCGTTCCTGATTTACTGGCTGGTACTGAAGAAAGAAGTGTTTATCCCGCGTTACATGCGTATTGCCAATATGGGTAATGACAACGCAAATAGTCTGATTACCCGGCAGGACTTTTTTGTTTCCGGTGCGTTTTTTACCCTCACGCTGGCCATTATTATGGGAGGGTATCTGTGGGCTGAGAGCAAGCATCCGATTACCATTCCCTTGCAGACCGGCAAAGTGGAGGTTCTGGGTGATGTGGTACCCACCGGCGGGCTGCAGGTCGACGTTGAAAGTGCCAGATACCAACTGACCGGGCGTAGCCTCGAGATGCGCACGCGCATGAAAAATACCGGGACCAGTCCCCTGCGTATTGCCGAATTTGTCACCGCCAACATCCGTTTTATAAATGGTGAGGCGTCGTCGGATTCAGTTATTTTCCCGGGTGAAGAGATGGTGGCGGCCGACGGTTTGAGCGTATCGGTTGATGTCATAGGGCCGGGCGAAGAGGTGGAGGTGGTTCTCAAAGCCGAAGACGCGCTGTGGGAAAAATACCGTATGACCGGTTTGATCTACGACCCGGATAGTCGTTTTGCGGGAATGCTGTTCTACTACGATGACAATGGTAACCGCTTCTTCCAGGAAATCGGCGGGGCGATTCTGCCCAGATTTTTTTGATCACATGAAGATGTCGATATGAAAAATAAACCTGCATTGCTTGCATCGACGGCTCGCGGGTCGTTGATGTTTTTGTGCCTGTGCCTGTGCCTGTGCCTGTGCGTAGCCGTAGCCTTTGTTAGTTCCGAGGCTCTGGCCCATGGCGGTGTTTCCGTGGAGGATGATGTTTGCATCATTATGGTGGGTCGCTACAAGGCTCACTTCACCGGTTATTTGCCGAAGGAGCGGGCCACTCAGGAGTTTTGTGAAGATATTCCAGCTGCTACGGAAAGTGTTTTTGTGATTGATTTTATAGACGATGAATTACGGGAAATGGAGTTCGACTTTAGAATTATTAAGGACGTCAACAATATCGGCATTACGGCGACCTATGAGGACCTGGGCGGTACAGAGGCCATTGAAAAAGCCTCGATTTTCTACGTCGATCCAACTCGCTATTCCCGTGGGGTGGTGAATGTTCGGTACCGCTTCACTGAGGATGGCCGTTATGTGGGTATTGTCAACGCGCACCACAAGCGTTCTGGGTTGAGTTATCGCTCGGTATTTCCGTTCAGCGTGGGCAGTGTTGGTTACGGGAAATACGTTGGTTACTATGTGGCGCTATTTATATTTTGCGCAATTTTTATCTGGGGCGCTGGGCGCAACACCTTCTTCAGGGCCAAATCAAAGCAGAAATAATGTTGTCCACCGCCGGGTATCCCGCAGGACCTGACTGTTCTATTTTGACAGGCTCCTTCCGTCGCCATGTGTCCACTCACAGAACTATAAGATTGCGACTCAGGGTTTGTGACGATTATCCTCTCGACGCACATGGTTTCTTTTAAACGCATTATTCTGCGATAGAGGTGTTTTTACAGTTTTATCGCTCGGTTGCTATGTGGCGAGATGCAGGAAGTTTGGGTGGTGATCTTGGCGCGTGTAGTGGCTCACTAAATATAGCGTCGTCTAGTATTATTGAGAAGTCTGGGAGTATCAGTTGCTGGGCGCGGAGTTCCTGTCTGAAAGCTTCTATTCAGCCGGTTGGGTAGGGACCAGATATTTCTCAGTACGCTGTGGCTTGGCCGATTTTTGTATGGTAGAGTTCGCGGCGTTTTTACACTATTAATAGAGTCCTTGCAGGGGGATCAGTTTTGAAGACCTTACGTTACCGTCTGGCGACGCTGACCATGAAGTATCGCTGGGCCGCTTTGACTATTTTGTTCGCCCTTACTGCGTTTTTCGCCTACGGCCTGAAAAACGTGGAGCTAAAAACTATTTTCACCGACCTGCTGCCAAAGAATCATCCCTTTGTGCAAACCTTTCTGGATCATCCGAATTTCGGTAATCCGTTGACTGTTACGGTGATGGTGAAGCGCAAGGATGGGGACATCTACAATCCGGAGACGCTGGCCAAAGTATGGGATATGACCAGGGACATCGATTTGGTCGCTGGAGTTGATCACGACCAGATTATATCGATCACTACGGAAAAAGCCCGTTACGCAGAGGCGACGCCATTCGGTATCGACTCCCAGCCGCTAATGGAAGACCACGCGCCGGCCACACCGGAGGAGATAGAAGACTTTATTTCACGAGTCAAAAAATCCCCCGGTTCGCAAAAATTTCTGATTTCCGAAGACCACACCGCAACTTTGATTCGGGCAACGTTTATCGAGCGTCTGCTGGATTACGGTGTAGTTTCCGAGGGTGTCCAGGAGTTGGTGCGCAACGCTCGGGATGAACACCACGATGTCTATGTCGCTGGACAGCCGATACTAACCGGCTGGGTATATTTTTACGAAAAAGAGATGATCGGCATCTTTGGCCTGACCGGTTTGGCGCTGCTCCTGTCCTTGGTGCTGTACATGCGCAACATAGTCGGTGTCGTGGCACCGCTGCTGACCAGCGCTGTCGCCGCGGTCTGGGGTTTTGGTTTTGTAGGCTGGATTGGAGACCCCATCGAGCCGTTGATTATGGTGGTGCCGTTGCTGTTGATCGCCCGTTCGTTCAGCCACTGTGTGCAGGTGATTGAGCGCTACTATGAAATTTATTATCACGTGCGCGACAAGAAAAAAGCGGCTGAAATTTCCCTGAGTGTGATGATGGCGCCGGGTATTCTGGGCATTATCACCGACGCTGCGGGCCTGTTTTTGATCGCGGTGGCGCCGATCCCCGCGATGGAGCGGTTCGCCCTGTTTTGTGGTTTCTGGGCGCTGACGATGATCCCAGCGAATGTATTTTTGACGCCCGTGCTGTTGTCGTTGCTGCCGGAACCGAAGAATGTCAAAAAACTGATTGGCCTCGACGACAGCCACAGTGGTGTGCATGCACGGATCAAACACCTGCTGCAACGCATGGCGAGGCTAAGCTATGGCAAAAATGCCCGGGTTACGTTCAGCGTTTTGATCGTAGTCACCATCTTTAGCTTTATCAAGACGCTGGATTTGAAGGTTGGTAACCCCGTGGAGGGCAGTAATCTGCTGTGGGACGACTCGGAGTACAACGTCGCGGTTGGGCAGATCAACCGGCACTTCCCCGGCCTGAACACCCTGGAGATCGTGTTTGAGTCGAAAGATCCCGAAAGTCCGAATCGACTGGTGCGCCAGGCCGACCCCATTTTCAAGATGCTGGCCATTCAACGCATGATTGAAAGTGAAGCCGTGCCGCCGGAAGCAACCCTGTCCTTTGGCGATTACCTGCCGGAAGCCAATCGTCTGTTTAGTGGTGGCAACCCCAAATGGGCGCCCCTCGACCTGGACAATGCGGCTGTAGAAGCGGCAGCGGGAGCCGTGTTGTTTGGTACCAGCCCGAAAGCGTATCTGCACGTGAGCGACTTTGTGCAGCAAAACGGTACGGTGTCGCTGTGGTATAAGGACAATAAGCAGGAGACCGTGGATCAGGCGCTGGCCCAGGTGCGCGGGATTCTCGACAAGATAGGTCTGGATCACGAAACCTTCAGAATTCGTCTCGGCACCGGGACCATCGCACTGCAGCAGTCCATCAACGATACCGTCGACAAGTACCAGTGGATTATTCTCGGGTTCCTGAATCTGGTTATTCTGGTTACCTGTAGTTACGCCTATCGCTCTGTCCTCGCGGGCATAATCTTGTTGATACCGGTGAACCTGTCCAATATGTTTCTGGCGGCAGTGATGGTCAGTATGGGTATTGGTCTGGATGTAAATACGCTGCCGATCGCGGCTATTGGTATTGGCGTGGGTATCGACTACGGTATTTACCTGTTGAGCAGGATTTGCGAGGAATATCAGGATCATGAAGATTACGGTCTCGGCATTCTGGCGGCGGTGGCCACCACTGGCAAGGCCATTTTCTTTACCGCCACTATCGTACTGATCAGCATTCTGCCCTGGTACTTCCTGTCGGGCCTGAAGTTCCTCGCCGATATGGGTCTGCTGCTGGTGATGGTGATGCTGATCAATATGGTGATCGCCCTGGTCGTACTGCCGCTACTGGTATGGCTGATTAAACCCAAATTTGTAGCTTCCAAGGATCTGCTGGTTGGCGAAGGTGTCGATCTGTCGGATTACACCGGTGGCGACGAGGCATACAAATAGGGATGCACCGCCGGGGGGAACGCGACTGGGTCCCAGGTGTCGAAACCACAGTTTCAAGCCAAAGTTCCGGCGGAGCGGTACGGATTAACAATGGAGAAGTTATGCAAGGAAAGCCGACAACAAAGTGTTAAGGGTAGTTCATTTGATTTAATTGGGAGGGGTTAGATATGCATATTAAAAAATACGATTTTGACTACGGCCGTCGCTTTTTTATGGACAAGCTGGCGAAGGGGGCCATGGGTACCGGGGTATTGACCGCGCTGTGGCCGTTGATCGGCAATACTGGTGACATTACCAAAGCCTATCCGGAAGAGCTGCTGTCCATCGATGCCTACACCAAGGGCAAGATCAAAACGGGTGACAAGATTGATGCGAGCAACGTGGAGCTGGTCAAGGATCTGCTGGATCCGGTGATTTACACGCAAATCTCGCAAATGGGCCGGCGCATCAAAATCGTGCCCACCACCACCGATGTAACCAAGTTGTATCCCACGGACTTTCTGGAAGCCTCGCTGAAAAATGCCGGGCAGGCTGTACTGGACGCCGATGGTAACGTCGTGGTTAAGGGTACTGGCAAGCCCTGGATCGGCGGCATGCCGTTCCCGGATCCACAAAGTGCCCTGGAAGGGTTTTCCAACCTGACCCTGAGCTGGGGTCGTCACGACACTTCGTTGTTTGCGGTAGATTCCAAATCCATTAATGCCAATGGCGATTTGCAGTATGAATACGACCTCGCGTGGTGCGAACAAAACACCACCGGGCTGGTCAGCAATCCGGATGGCCCCTACAAGGAAGGCTCCGAGAATTTGCTGCGCAATCAGACGGCGTGGTTTACCCACCCCAACGACTCCAAGGGCACTGCGTTCCTGAGTATCTGGCATTACGATCAACGTAAGTTCCCTGATTTGTACGGCTACTTGCCCGCGTTCAAGCGGGTGCGTCGCTTCCCCACCAATCAGCGTTTCGAGCCGCTGGTACCAGGCATGACCTTCTTCCTGTCCGACGCCTGGGGTGCTGGGGATCCGAGTTTGACCTGGGGTAATTACAAAGTCGTGGGCCGCCAGCCCATGCTAGGTTCTCAGTCCGGTAGCTGGGAGGGGGACGCTGAAAACTGGAGCAAAGACGGCACATTGCACGGCGGCCCACAGGACAACAGCTTCTTCGAGCTTAACTTTGAGTTTTGTCCCGAAGTAGTTATTTATGAAGCAGAGCCAACGGGTTACCCACGTGCGCCGATCAGCAAGAAACGCGCCTATATCGACGTGCGTAACATGGTGTACACCGGTTACATCACCTATGACCGCCGTGGCGAAATGTGGCGTTCGTTTGAAGTTGGCTTTAGCCAGCAGCGTAAAGGTGACTTGGTGCGTAACGATCTCAAAGGACGACCCGAGTGGTCCTGGTCCTGCGTGCATTCCATGGACATTCAGACCGGGTTTATGACCCGCTTCAACCACGCGCAGTCGATCCGCGGCGGTGTTAAGGAAGGCTTCGATACCACCGGTATCGATAACGCCTACGACAAATACCTGACCGTACAGGCTATTCAGCGTCTGGGCACCTGATGGTATTAATCGTCAGCAATCAATAACTGGCAAATTTGGAGTGAGTGTGGCTAAGTCGATGATATTGAGAAGTTTCCTGGTGGGTATAGCCTGCGGGCTGGGGTCAATTGCAACCGCAGCGGCGGCGGTAGCGGCAACCGAGGGGGATGATTCCCTGTCGGTGCTCCATCAGGGGATACCACACGACGCGCTCTACGACGTCTGTTTTAACGGCAATCGCGGGATTGCCGTGGGCGTCGCCGGGACAGTTCTGAACAGCTCAGATGCTGGCCTAACCTGGCAACCCCAGCCCGGCTTTACCGACCTGGCGCTGTTGGGGGTTTCCTGTGAGGGTGAGCGCAATATCGTGGTTGGCCAGGCTGGTACCATCTTTGTTCAGGAGGCTGATGGTTGGAAACAGGTGGAATCCGGTACGGAAAATCGCCTGCTGTCAGTCAAGATGAATGCCAACGGACTGGCGTTCGCGGTGGGTGGTTTTGGTGCGGTACTGCGCTCCACAGACGGCGGGCTTACCTGGGCCCCCGTGGACTTTGACTGGCAAGCCATCCTCAACGATTTCCTTGAACCCCACATTTTCGATGTGGCGATTTCCGATCAGGGTGTCGTCACACTGGTGGGTGAATTTGAACTGATCCTGCGTTCCGAGGATAGCGGTGATACCTGGACTCCGGTTAACAAGGCCGACGCCTCGCTGAACTCTGTTTATTTTAGCGATGTGGACAATGGTTACGCGGTTGGTCAGAAAGGCCGGATTTTAAAAACCGCCGATGGCGGTCTGACCTGGTCCGTGGTCGACGCCGGTTCGCCGGAAATCCTGTTGGATGTCTGGTCTTCTCCCACTGGCGAAGTCGTTATCACCGGTATCAGGGAAATGCTGCGCAGCGACGACTTCGGTCAAACATGGCGCAGCGTGGAAGGTGGGGATATCTCCGTAAAGTGGTATCAGGCCATCAATGTTGCTACTGCTGGTGCCGAGCATAACGTCGTGATGGTTGGGCACTCCGGCAGAATTGTAAAAATTAACTAATCACCAAACTGCTGGCCCCGCTGTCGTTCAAGACAGCGGGGCTGGTGGCGTATTACAACAATACCAATCCGGGGAAGAGTCGCTGCGCACTGGCCGCACTCGCCACCACTTAAAAATTGGCCCATTAAACTCCGCACTCCGCGGAGTGCGGTATGGGTGCTTCGACGTCAACCATTACGTCCGCCGCAACATTCTGTTCGTTGTATTGCTTAGAATTTAGGGGTTAAGCGATGAAGACATCAAATATACGACCACCAAAATTACAACGCTCCAACAAACGCTCCAGCATAGGTTCCATAGCACCGGTCGCGTTGCTGGCGGGGCTGTGTATGAGTGCCAGTGTGCAGGCGCTCGACGTCAGCATTTCGGGGTTTATTCGCCAGGAAGCCGCCTATAAATTTACCGGCGACGAAAACCCGTACAACCGGCAGGGTGCGCGTTTCGACAGCGTACTGGTGCCTAACACCAGCGCCACCGGGGCAGCCGTTGCGCCGGGCGGATTGTACGACACGCTCAATGTTGTCACCGGCGGGCTTGTTCCGGATGGCGCCACTGTCGCTGCCGACCGTTCATACCTGGGCAAAATTGATGGCGACCAGTTCCAGGACAATGACTGGAACGTATTGGCCACCAAGGCCGAGGTGGATTTCACTCTGGGCTTTTCCGAAAATGTTTCAGGCTTTGTCAAGGTGCGCGGTTACTACCAGCCCGATGTGTTTGCGGATTACGGCGACGTGAACCAGTTTGAGCGCAATGTGCACGGCAGCAAGGCGGAGATTCTGGAAATCAGCGACGACGACTATTTTGTCGATCTGCCAGCCGCTTATATTGACTACGCGTCCGGTCCCCTGTGGGTCCGCGTAGGGCAACAGCAGATCGCCTGGGGTGAGTCCCTGTTCTTCCGCGTGGCGGACGTTCCCAACGGTCTTGATCTGACCCGGCATTTATTCCTGGATTTTGCCGCAGAGGAGTATTCGGACGAACGTCAGGCAGCGCCGGGTGTCCGCGTCAACTACAGTTTAAACAACGACTGGTCCCTCGAAGTCTTTACCCAGATGTTCCAGCCCAGTACCTTGCCGGCGCGCAACTCCGCCTACAACGTTGTCGCCCATGCTTTCGTCCCGGATTATCAAATGGGTTTCGATAAAGTGGATGACCGCTGGAATACCGGGCTGCGGGTACGTGGCGACATCGGTAATCTCGGCATGCAGTTCTTCGCCGTCAGCCGCACCAACCCGGATCCGGTGTTTCGCTGGCTGCCCGGCGGTCAGGTTGCTCTGGATGCAGTTCCCGGGTTTGCAGGCTTTTCCACTCAGCCATTTCAGACCCAGTCCTATGGTGTGGCCAGTGCGGCAGAGTGGTTTGACACCGCCGCTTTGTCCGGCCTGAACGGGTTTGACGCCCTTAATGCGCTTGGCGAGGATTTTGCGTTTGATGACGGCTTTTTCAAACTGATGACATTGTTCGGCGTTACCCCGGGCACCTGCACGGCTCCGGATCCCGCGACCTGTACCTATAATTTCACCGATGTGGCATCCTCGATGCCGACCCTGGACGTGTTTTTTACGGCGCTGGGTGGATTGGGTGCGGATCTCGAGGCGACCTATGCCTACGAAAATGTCTTCGGTTTCGGGTTTAACTACATCTTTTATGCGGAACCCGATACCTTTCTCGACCAGTTGGTGGTGCGTTTCGAGGGGACCTACACTCCGGATAAAACCTTTACCAACCCCAATCTGAGCCACAATTTCCTCGAAAAAGACGAATGGGTAACGGGTCTGGTGTTTGAAAAGTACCACCGCTTTAGCAATGCCTTTCCCGCGACGTTTGTGGTGTTTGAGTGGATGCACAAATCCGAAAGCGACCTGCTTGGCCGCCATTTAAGTGGTCTGGGCGGGGATCGTTATAAAGGACCCGGTGGCGGTGAAGACGATCGCGGCTGGGATGGCCTGGTATTTGCCCTGCAGCAGCCGTTCCCCAACCTGGTGTGGCGTGCCGACCTGTCGGTGCTGTACGACCTGAACGGCGGTTTTCTGGTGCAGCCCGGCGTGCGCTACAAGCCATCTGCGGAATGGACCGTTGAAGGCTTCGTCAATTTCGTCGATTCCAAGGATAACGCCACTATCTTTCAGCCCATCGAGTGGTCTGACGATGTGAGCCTGCGCCTGACCTATCAGTTCTAGCGCCACCACTCGCCACTGGTGCCTTCAGGGGTACCGGTCAGGCAGGTAAATTGCGGGGCCGACACACTGTGTCGGCCTTTTTTTGTGCCTGAGTTTTTGCGGTGGGTGGACAGGTGTAAATCCAGTACGCACCTGGCCGTTGTGTATTTGCGGGCGTAATGGGCGAGGCTAAGCTCAGGTGCGGAGAACGATTAAAGTTAAAGTATATATATTCATGTATAGCTTGAATAAGCAGTATTTATGTAGTAGAAATAGCAGTCATAACAACGCTTGGAATACCCGCTAGTTGGAAAAGGTATAAAACTATAAGTAATTTGCCACAAATACGTTAGCTACTACTTGTTAGTAACTACTTGTTAGCAACTATTGAGAGTATGGAGGGGTGACAATGCATATCAAGAAGTATGACTTCGACTACGGTCGTCGTTTTTTCATGGACAAGCTGGCCAGGGGTGCTATGGGGACAGGGGTACTTACTTCCCTGTGGCCATTGATCGGTAACACCGGCGATATTACCAAGGCCTACCCGGAAGAACTGCTATCCATTGATGCCTACACCAAAGGCAAGGTTAAAACCGGTGACCGGGTGGATGCCAGCAACGTCGAATACGTCAAGGATCTGCTCGATCCGGTAATTTACATGCAAATATCGCAAATGGGTCGTCGTATCCATATTGTGCCCACCACCACCGATGTCACCAAGCTGTTCCCGCACGATTTTCTTGAGGCATCCCTGCGCAATGCCGGGAAGGCTGTGCTGGATGCGGACGGCAATGTGGTGGTCAAGGATACCGGGAAACCCTGGATCGGCGGCACGCCGTTCCCCGACCCACAAAGTGGCCTGGAGGCCTTCTCCAACCTCACCCTGAGCTGGGGCCGTCACGACACCTCGGTGTATGCGGTGGAAGACTATGACCTGGGTGTCGACGGCGGCATTGACTACGCCTACCAGTTCGCCTGGTGCGAGAAAAACACTGTGGCGCTGGTCAGCAATCCCGATGGTCCCTACTGGGCAGGACACGAAGACAAGCTGCGCTACCAGTCAGTGTGGTTTACCCACCCCAACGATTCCAAGGGCACCGCATTCCTGAATACCTGGTATTACGACCAGCGCAAGTTCCCCGATCTGATGGGCTACCTCCCCGCTTTTAAACGGGTGCGCCGCTTCCCCACCAACCAGCGCTTTGAGCCGTTGGTGCCGGGTATGACCTTCTTCCTGTCCGATGCCTGGGCGGCTGGTGACCCAACCCTGACCTGGGGTAACTACAAAGTCATCGGTCGCCAGCCCATGCTGGGATCCCAATCCGCTACCTGGGAGGGGGATCAGGAGAACTGGTCCAAAGAGCATACCGTGCACGGCGGTCCCAAAGGTCTCAACTTTTACGACGCGGCCTTTGAGCTGTGCCCCGAAACGATCGTGATTGACGCAGAGCCCACCGGTTACCCGCGCGCGCCGGTCAGCAAGAAACGCATCTGGCTGGATGTGCGCAACATGATCTTCACCGGATACCTGACCTTCGACCGCCGTGGTGAAATGTGGCGCTCGTTCGAAGCCGGGTTCACCCAGCAGACCAAGGGCGACCTGCAGCGGCTCGACAAGAAGGGGCGCCCCGAGTGGTCCTGGTCCTATGTGAATGCCATGGATGTCCAAACCACCCGCTGCACCCGCTTTAACCATGCCCAGTACATCAAGGGCGGTTACAAAGAAGGGTTTGATACCGGCGGTGAGCTGGACGACGCCTACGACAAGTATCTCACCGTGCAGGCCATGCAGCGGTTGGGTACCTAAGGGATCGTATAGGTATCTGTTCTATTCCGGCATCAGTGACGGGTTCGTTGGTGCCGGATTCTTTGTATCGCGGGCTAGAAAGCGGAACAGGGGTCAGGAGGCTCGACAAAGAGATAATAAGCAGTACGGGAGATAATAAGCAGTACGGTAAAAATTAAAAAAGAGTAAAAAGACAAGATCGGATTTCCAAAAAAAGGCTGCACAGCGGTTAGCGCATTAGCCAACGACAGCAACATAACATTCAGGGTGAGGAGGTAGTATGAAGTTGATTAAAAAATTGCTGGTGCCGACGGCGGTTGTCGCCGGGCTGTTAGCGGCGGATGGCGTATTGGCGCTGGATGTCAGCGTCTCCGGGTTTATTCGCCAGGAGATGGCTTACAAGTTAACCAATGACGAAAACCCCAATAATCGGGGCGGGTTTAAGCATCAACAAGCTCCGTTGCTTGATGGGCCATTTGTGGGGGGGCCGCCGGGCATCCCTTGTGGTGCCGGTGCAGGGCTTCCAACTTGCTTTGTGGATAAAAGCACCGACAATGACTGGAATGTGTTTGCCACCAAGGCCGAACTGGATTTCACTGTTAGTATCAGCGAAAACTGGTCGGCCTTTGCCAAATTGCGGGGCTACTACCAGCCCGACGTGTTCGATGAGGCGGATGTCTACTACCCAGGTGAGAACGGGACTAATTACGGGGATGATACCGACCATTTTGGGGTAAAAAACTTCAGCAACGGTGAAGCCACCTATCTGGCTTACAGTAATGAAGACTATATAATCGATGTCCCCGCCCTGTATCTGGATTACGCCAAGGGCCCCCTGTGGCTGCGCATTGGTCAACAGCAGATCGCCTGGGGCGAGGCGTTGTTTTTCCGGGTCGCGGACGTGGCCAACGGCCTCGATCTGCGCCGCCACCTGTTCTTTGATCTGGGTGCGGAGGAATACGCCGATGAGCGTCTGGCATCGCCGGGTGTCCGCGCAACCTATAACATAAACTCCACCTGGGATGTGGAAGTGTTTGCCCAGATGTTCCAGCCGTCGGTATTGCCGACCCGCGGTAGCCCCATGAATCTGATTTATTCGCCCTTTGGTCAGAACTATCACGAGGGTTTCCAGGACGTAAAAAACAATGTTAATGGCGGCGTGCGTTTTACCGGTACCTTTGGTGATTTGGGTGTGCAACTGTTTGCGGTGAGCCGCCACAACCCGGATCCGATCTTTAAATTATCGCCGGGCAGGCAACTTAACGGACCGTTTGGCGCTGGCCCCCTGGGCCCGACTCCGCCTTTCACCGCCGGAACTTCGTTTGGCGACCAGCCGTTTATTTATGATCAATTTAATAATGGCTTCGGAGGCTCTGATGGCACCAATTCTCCAGAAATGTGGTTTTGGGCAGCGGGATTGGCCGGCGTAGATGGACTGGCGATACTCGATAATCTTGCGTCCGTAACCTGGGTTAAAGAGGCCTTTGAGTTGGGTTTCGGCCTGGTGCCAGATGCAAATGGGGATTATGTAACGACCGTTAATACACCAGGTGGTCCAAACGGGATAAGCGGCTACGATCTGCTGGACGCATTTTTTGCGCTTGGCGGTATCTCCGGGAATCTCGACGTGACCTACGCGGCTGAGGACGTCTTCGGGTTTGGCTTGAACTATATCAACTATGCGGAGCCGAATACCTTGCTGGATCAACTGGTAATGCGCTTTGAGGCCAGCTACACGCCGGACAAAAAGTTCACCGCTAATGATTTACAGGACTTTATTGTTGAAGACGAGTATGCCTTTAGCTTCATCTTCGAGAAATACCACCGCTTCAGTGAGGCCTTCCCCGCCACCTTCTTTATTCTGGAGTGGATGCATAAGTCCGAAAGCGATCTACTCGGTCGCCATCTGAGCGGCTTGGGTGGTAGTCAAACTCGTCGGCCTTCCGGTGGCGAGGAAAATAACGGTTGGGACGGGGTGGTATTTGCCTTCCAGCAACCGTTCCCGAACTTGGTGTGGCGTGCGGATCTGTCGGTGCTGTACGACCTGAACGGCGGTCTGTTTGTGCAGCCGGCAGTGCGTTACAAGCCCCGCGCCGAGTGGACCGTGGAAGCGTTTGCGAACTTCATCAGTGCAGATGACAACGCGTCTGTCTTTGCGTCTACGGAATGGTCCGACGACCTGACGGTGCGTCTGACTTACCAGTTCTAATCCTAAAGTAGGACAACCCGAAAAAGCCGGCATTTGTGTCGGCTTTTTTTATGCCGGGTCGTTAATGCCTGAATATTTTTTGATCAAGCCAGTCAAATTAAATTACTGCTATGCGGAGCCACTTTTATGGTTAATCTGATAAGGTTGGAATAGCGCGGGTCGGTTGTGTGTTACCTGGCATGGTCGTTCGGCCTGGCGTGAAAAAGAAAGTTTTGCGCGCTACGGTTTTTTAAGTTCTTATATTAAGTCCTTGCATTAAACCCGTAAAAATGAGCCTCAAATGAATTTACTCGATACCATGAATTTATTAAAACTGGGCGGCCCGGTGGTGCTGGTCCTGCTGGTTATGTCCGTGGTCGGCCTGGCGGTGGTTTTTTACAAGCTCATTCAGTATCGCCGTTATTCCAGCGCCATGATCAGCCGCGTCGACCAGGCGGTAAACACCTGGGCCGGGGGCGATGTCAAAGGGGCACTGGCATTGCTGGAACGGGAGCGTGGCCCCTTCGGGCAATTACTGCTCAGTGGTATGGGCTGGCTAGCAGACAGTGGGCCGGACGAGCAGAAAATTCGCGAGGAACTAACCCGCCGCGGGCAAAAAATCATGGCCCAGATCAATAGCCTGAATCCGCTACTGGAACAAATCGCCTATCTGGCGCCGCTGCTGGGATTGCTGGGTACGGTGCTCGGAATTATCGACGTGTTTCACGGCCTGGCCAGCGACGGTGGCGGTGCGGACACCGGTATTCTGGCGGGCGGCATCTGGGAGGCTCTGTTGACCACGGCGGTAGGGCTGGTGGTGGCTATTCCGTTTGCGTTGGTACACGCCATACTGGACGGACGCGCCATTCGCATTCGCAGCAGCATGGAAGACCAGATCACGCGCTTGTTTACGGTGGACCTGTATCGCGCGGGCGCTGCTGCGGGGACGGGTAAATCTTCTGCCGGGACGGGTAAATAAAGTATGTTGCTAGATTCCGTCACTGCAAATGACCAGTAGCCGTTATGCAACTGAATAATGCCCTGCGTAAAAGCCTGCGGCGTATCAGCCTGACGCCACTGATCGATCTGGTGTTTATTCTGCTGGTATTTTTTATTCTGCAAACCAGTTTTATTCAGTTTCGCGCACTGGGCGTTACTGTGCCGACGGATAATCCCCAGGGAGAAAGCGCTGGGCAGGTACTGGCTATCGACGTGTTTGCCGATGGGAAATTGTGGTTGCAGGGGGAGACACTGCGCGTCAAAGAGCTGGACAGTTACCTGCGATTGCTGGGAGTTGACGCGCAAACCACGGTGCTGGTGCGGGCGGGCGACGATGTAACACTACAGATTTTGGTCAAGGTGCTCGACCAGTTGCATGGCAGTGGGTTGCAACGTATTCAGATATTGGGAATGGAGGCGGGCGCGCTGTGAAAACCGTCGCTAGACCTGGATATCCGAACCCTGCCCCGATCAAATTATCGCAAGCGGTGCATCATACCAATGGCCGCGAAGCGAACATTATTCCGATTATCAATATGACGTTTTTGCTGCTGCTGTTTTTTATGGTGGCCGGTAGCCTGACGGAAGCTATGCGCAAGGATATCTTTCCGCCCACGTCCGCCAGTGCTGCGCCTGGCCAACCTGATTTACTAGAATTGATGCTGACCCGGGATGGTAAATTGTTGTGGCAGGATGAACCGGTTTCAGTGGGTCAGTGGGCACAGCGATTGTCCGCGAATGGCGTGGCGATCCCCGCGGCCGTGCGACTGCGGGCCGACGCCGGCACCCGCGCGGCAGTAATTATTCCGCTGCTGGCAGAATTCAAGGCGCTGAATATTGCCAGGGTTTCACTGGTGACCATCAACGATGTCAAATCTCAATAGACAGTCAGTGACCGGGTGCCGATGAAGTATTTGAAGCCGATGCTCCTGTGGTCGAGTCTGTTGCTGGTATCCCTGGTAATCCACCTGCTGCTGTCGTCCCGGGCGGCCGTCAACATGCTGTCTCCCGCCGCGCGTCCGTCCCTGGAAAATACACCGGTTGAAATTCTTCTCGATGTCCCGGAAGTGGTGGAGGAAAAAGACAAGCTGGTGTTTGAAGACCCCATCGAATTTGAACCGCCCCCGGTGCTGGTGCCCTCAGCGGCGTTGGCGCCGCCACCACCGGATGTGAACCTGGCCATGGAAGCGGCTGCCGGAGGCAGCACTGCCGCGGGCTTTTCCACACCGTTACTCAGCGATAGCTTTGCCACGGCGGGTAAGGGGCTGGCCGGCTACGGCACCGGTATCGGCACCGGACTGAGCAACAGCACCAACCGGTTTGCAGCCTACGTGCAGGGCTTGCGGGAAACCGGTCTGGATGTGGTGTTCGTGGTGGATACCACCGGCTCCATGGATTGGGTAATCGACGAGGTGCGCAGCCGCATTGTGGATATTGTCGACGCGGTGCGCATGCTGGTGCCGGTGTCGCGGTTTGGCATTGTCGCCTATCGGGATTACGGCAGTCCCGGCTTTGTGACCCGCGCGCAACCGTTAACCTACAGCCTTAACAAACTCACCGGGTTTCTCAATGGCATGACCGCCGAGGGTGGCGGTAGTATGGAAGAGGCGGTGTACGAGGGTTTACGGGTAGCCGTGAATGACGGCGGCTGGCGTATGGGGGCCAAGCGGGTGATTATTTTGATCGGCGACGCCCCGCCCCATAGCGACAATGTGCGCGCGCTGTTTGCCACCAGCAAAGCCTTTGCCGCTGCCGATGGGCAGCTCTCCACCCTCGATGTGAGTTTCGAATCCAACCCGGCCATGCTGGAGGCCACCCTCGGGCGACCGGTAAACCGCGCCCTGTACCGGGATAAGCCGATGCTGAGCTTTCAACAGCTCGCCGATACGGGTAACGGCGTCGCCGCCACTATGGATGGGGACGTGCGGATTACCCGCCAACTGGTGTCGCTGATTATGGGTGGGCAGTTCGCCACGGAAATGGCGCTGCTGATGGAGGGCTTGTGATGATCGTTCCTGCCCTGAGATCCGCCCGGTTCGCCTGGATATTACTGGGGTGGTGTGTGATCGCCAGCTCCGTCCCCACCAGGGTGTACGGCGCGGGTGCGGTGGACGCGTTGCAGCAACAATCCAAACAGGAATTATCCAGGGCGCAGATAAGCACGTTGAATAGTCGCCTGAATGAACGGGTGGCGCAACGGGGCGCGGCACTGGAGACCCGGGATTTTATCGCGGTCGCCGATACGTTTGGCAATCTGGTGTCCAGGGCGCGGGATACCGGCGTGGGGCGCCCTGGATTTAACGAACTGCTCGGGTCCGCAAAGGCCCTGCGCGAACATTGTCGCAACAAAATCCGCGCCCTGGAGCGGGCCACCGGGGACGATGAAAGCGCGCTGGAAATGCTGTACCGCTCGGACGATTGGCACGCTATCAACTACGCCATGTCCGCGTTCGGTTACTGGGAAGCCTGGACTCTGCTGGGGTTGGCGCAAACCTATGTCGGGGAGCGCGAACAGGCGGGGTTGTTGAATCGCGCCGAGCGCGGATTTCAAGGGAGTGCAGTGCGGATTTTGTACCCCGGTATTGTCTACGGCAGCTGGCTGGGCATCGGCTACGTGGCCATGGCCCGGCATCAGGAGGATATTGCCGAGCGCCATTTTCGTCGGCTGTCGGATGCGCTGCGCACGGATCCCGACAATCCGGTGCGGCGCATTGCGGATACGGAGTTGGCGGTGCTGGCGGTACGCCGTGGGCAGGATGTGTCCGACCTGCCACCCGTGGGAACTCTCAATGGCGAAAATATTGCGCTGATGCAGGAGCAGGCCTTTGCCCTGCTGGAACAACACCGCAAACGTAAAAGTGGCGCTATCGGCGCTGCCCAGCGCCTTAAACCCATTGTCGAATCGTCGTTTATGAACGATGGGCTGGTGCAGCGCATCCTCGGTTATCGGGACGAAATAGTGGGTCAGGACCTGGGTGTGTTTTCCCTGTTGGTGGACAGCGAATACGCCTATGCCTATCAGCAGTACAACACGGCGGTGTTCAAGTTCCGGGAATTTCAAAAACGCGGCGGCGCTCGCTTGCCGATTAGCCTCGACGTATTCCGCTACCATTACGCAGTGGCGCTACTCAAATCCGGGCTGCCGCGGGATGCCTCGCAGGCGCTGCAGGAGCTGGATGCCACGCGACCGCTGTCTGCTGCGGTGGCGGGGGCGATTCCCAAACTGTCCTTCCTGATTGCGCAAACGCTCTATCGACAAAAACCCGAAAAAGCCCGCGAGCAGCAGTTAGTGCAGGCGGCACAGCGGTTTTTACAGACCAGTCCCAACGACGGGGACATCGGCAGCGCTCATCTGGCGCTGGCCCAGTTCAGCACCGACCAGGCGGCCGTGGAGCGCCATCTGAGCGCCGCAAAGCGGGACCGCAAGCTGGCCGCTGGAATATCTCTAACTCACCTGCAACGCGAACTGGTGGCGTTTAATCAGGCCGCGCGTAACGGTGAGGCAGACGTGCAGCTGCGTCTGGCCAGGGCTATTTTGCAGACCCTGGACAGTTTGCCGCGACGGGAGCGCAATAAACCCTGGTTTACGGCGGTGGCGCTGCAGATGCGGACCTTTGTGGGTGACGGGCTGTCGAAGACGCTGGCAGACATCGATGCCCTCGCGGCCCGGGAAGGGCTCGACGACAGTGTCCGGGTCCTGTTGCTCTGGTCGAAATTGCGGGCGCTGGACGGATTGGGGCCACCTCAGCGGGTGGCGGAATTTATCGCCCAACTCGCTACTCAGTCCATCCCCGTTGGGCAGCAGCGGGAAATTTATCAGTTTCTACTGGAGAAGGAGCGAGCCGCTGCGTTTACTCAGGTGGCTGACCTGGCGATGCGGTTTTATCCGGCTCTGGAGGGGCAGCCCCAGGACCAGCGGCAATTACAATTGCTGCGTATTCGCGCGCTAACTGCGGGGGGTGAAGGGGACACGGCATTCGCGGCGGCGCGGGACATGGTCGCTGCATTTCCAGATTCGGGGGACGCGTGGGTGGCTTATGCCGACGCGGCGCAGGCCTCAAACCGGCTGTTCGAAGCGGAACGCGGTTGGGCAAAAATCACCGGTGCGGTGCCCGACGGCTCGCCCCGTTGGCTGGAGGGCATGGCGCAACGTCTCACGCTATTATCCAGCCTGGCGGAAGCGGGCGAAGCACAGGGACAACGTGTGTGTGAGTTGGCCGGACAGGTGAAACGCTATCAGCATAATATGGCGCAGGAGGTGCGCACGCAGTTCGAGAAAAACATACAGGGGTATGGGTGTCCATAACGGGCTATCCTGAGCACGTATTGAAGAGGTCGCGGTGATGAGAATTCGCAAATACGATAGCGGGTACAGCAGACGCCATTTTCTCGGGCAAATGGCCAGAGGTGCACTGGCCACCGGGGTGTTGGCGCCACTGTGGTCCACCATTGCCCGGAGCGGGGACATAACCGCAGCGTATCCGGAAGAGCTGTTGTCCCTCGACGGGTTTACCGCCGGGAAAATCAACACCGGGGATATAATTGACGCCAATAATGTGGAGCGGGTGCGGGATTTGCTCGACCCGATCCAGTACACGCAAATCACACAGATGGGGCGGCGTCTGAAAGTGGTCAAAACCACCACCGATATAATGCGGTTGAGTCCGTGGGAATATATCGAAGCGACCCTCAGAAACAACGGGCAGGGCACCTTCGACGCCAATGGCAATGTGGTCACCCAAGCCGGCCAGCCGTGGATCGGTGGCAATCCGTTTCCCGATCCAAAATCCGGGATTGAAGTGTTTGCCGGGGTCACCCTGAGTTGGGGTCGGCACGACGCGTCGTTCTACGCCATTAAGGAGTACGACCTCAATGACGAGGGGGTGGTGGCCTACAATTACGATACCTGCTGGGTGGAAATGTCGCCGGTGGCGCGGGTCGTCATGGAGCCGAAACCCTACTGGCCGGGACACGAGGACAAATTGCGCTATCAGTCGGTGTTTTTTGTGAGTCCGAACGATATCAAGGGCACGGCGTTTTTGAATATCTGGCACTACGACCAGCGCCAGTTCCCGGATCTGTATGGCTATCTTCCCGCGTTCAAGCGGGTGCGGCGCTTTCCCACCAATCAGCGTTTCGAGCCGTTAATTCCAGGCTCCAACCTGTACCTGTCCGACGCCTGGGCGGCGGGCGACCCCTTTCTGACCTGGGGCAACTACAAAGTGGTACACCGTGGGCCGGGGCTGGCGGCGGTGTCTGGCAGCTGGACCGGCGAGCACGATAATTGGGAGCATACCACCCATGGCGGACCCCAGGGTCTGACGTTCTGGGATACGGAGGTGGAACTGATTCCGGAGGTGATTGTGGTGGAAGCCGAGCCGGTGGCTTTCCCCCGCGCCCCGGTGGGTAAAAAGCGCGTCTGGTTTGACGCCCGTACCCTGTTGCCGTTGAGTATGGTGTCCTTCGACCGGCGCGGCGAAATATTCCGCTCCTTTGACGGCGCCTACTCCCTCTATGAACACGGCGATAAGAAAGTGATGGATGGCGCTCATCCCTACTGGTCCTGGACCCGAGTCCATGCCCACGACATTCAGACGAATCGCATTACCCGTCTCGAACAGGTGGCTGACGTCGGAGGCGGGAATCGCATGCGAGTTAACGACCCTGCTATGTACGAAAAATACCTGACGAGAAATTCCATGACTCGACTCGGGGCATGACCGGGCGCGGCTCTGTTTGCCGGTTTGCGGGCAGTAAAACGTCCGAAACTGGAGCGTCTGGAGCGTCAACCGCGAGGAGAACGTACTCATGATCGCGCGTTATATTGTTTTGACCGTGTTGGTATTTCTGGCCCCCGTGGCGGTGGCAGATCAGCACGGCGTCAGCCATGTGGTGCTGGCCTGGTTCAAGCCTGGCACCGGCGCGCACACTGTCGCCGAAGTGGAAGCCCGCTCCCAGGTGTTGCGGAATATTCCGGGGGTACGGGAAGTTCGCACCGGCGCGGCGCTGGCCAGCGAGCGGCCCGTGGTGGATGCCAGTTATGATCTGGCCATCTACGTGTATTTTGCTACGACAGAAGATCTGCAAAAGTATTTAAACCATCCCACTCACGTTGAGTTTGTGAACCAGTGGGTGAAACCCCACCTCGAACGTATGCAGGTTTACGATTTTCAGGCCCGTTAATATCCAAGTGGTTTTAATATATACGATTTGCGTCGTGTCCCCTGCAATTGGGTTTGCTACACTGTAGCGCAGTCCGGTCTCGACCCAGTTGAGTGTTGGCTGATATTTCAGAGCGACAGCCCGGCCGCAAAAACTGGGCAAAAGTACAACGATTACAGGATTAGTCATGTCCGTAGAAGCGCTAAAAACCGCCACCTCCCCCACATCGATTACCATTAAACTACAACCCGCGTCCGCCGATATCTGGGACAAAAAATATCGTCTCAAGGACAAATCTGGGCGGCCCCTGGATGCCAGCATCGACGACACCTACAAACGGGTGGCGCGGGCGTTAGCCGACGTGGAGCGCGCTGATCTGCGCGACAAATGGTACGAGCGTTTTGTGTGGGCGCTGCGCAATGGCGCCATTCCCGCCGGGCGGATTGTGTCCAACGCCGGGGCCTGGGAGCACAAGCCAGAGACGTCCACCATTAACTGCACGGTGTCCGGCACCATCAACGATTCCATGAAGGGTATTCTGGAAAAAAATCTGGAGGCTGGCCTGACTCTCAAGGCCGGCTGCGGGATTGGCTACGAATTTTCGACTTTGCGTCCACGGGGTGCCTACGTGAAAGGTGCCGGTGCGTACACCTCAGGCCCCCTGTCGTTTATGGATATCTTCGACCGCATGTGTTTCACCGTATCCTCGGCGGGTGGCCGACGGGGCGCGCAGATGGGCACGTTTGATATTAGTCACCCCGACGTGGTCGATTTTATTCGCGCCAAGCGCGAGGACGGCCGCCTGCGCCAGTTCAACTTATCCCTGCTGATCAGCGAGGAATTTGTGGCGGCGGTCAAGGCGGATGGGGACTGGCCACTGTCGTTCCCGGTGTCGGACTGGGAGGTTGAACAGGGCGCAGTGGATATCGCCAGCGAGGATATTCTGTGGCGCAATTTTCCCACCAGTAAAGGTTATGTCAGCGATGCCCAGGGGCGGGTTGCCTGTCGCGTGTATCGCTCTGTGCCGGCGCGCAATTTGTGGAATGTCATTATGACCTCCACCTACGATTACGCGGAGCCGGGCTTTATTCTGATCGACAAGGTGAACGAGCAGAACAACAACTGGTTCTGCGAGAATATCCGTGCCACCAACCCCTGTGGCGAGCAGCCCCTGCCGCCCTACGGCAGTTGCCTGCTGGGGTCGGTCAACCTCACCAAATTCGTGATCAATCCGTTCACCGAACAAGCGCGTTTCGACTGGGAAAATTATCGTCAGGTGGTGGCGGTGTTTACCCGCATGCTCGACAATGTAGTGGAAATTAACGGCCTGCCCCTCCCTGAGCAACGCCACGAGATTATGCACAAACGCCGTCACGGCATGGGTTTTCTTGGACTGGGATCGACCTTGACCATGCTGCGTATGCCCTACGGTGAGCAGGCATCCCTGGATTTCACCGAGCAGGTGAGTCGCGAACTGGCGCTGGTGGGCTGGCGCACCGGCCTCGAGCTGGCCAAAGAAAAAGGGCCAGCGCTGGTTATGGACGAAGAGTTTACGATTACCGACGAGATGCTGGCCCAACGCCCGGAAATGGCGGACGACGGTATTGCAGTGGGCGATCGGGTCGCCGGCCGGGTGCTGCACGCCCGCTACAGTCGCTATATGCAAAAGGTGGCACAGGAGGATCCCGGGTTGGTGGCAGAACTCGCGGAGGTCGGCTGTCGATTTACCCACCACTCTTCCATTGCCCCAACCGGCACCATTTCCCTGTCGTTGGCGAATAATGCGAGTAACGGCATCGAACCCAGTTTTGCGCACCACTACGCCCGCAACGTGATTCGCGAAGGCAAAAAGTCCAAGGAAAAAGTGGATGTGTATTCCTACGAATTGCTCGCCTACCGGGAATTGATCAACGGTGCAGCGACCCCGGAGTCGAGCCTGGCGGAGCAGAAGCTGCCGGATTATTTTGTAGTCAGCGAAAACGTCGCCCCGCGCCAACATGTCGATGTGCAGGCCGCCGCCCAGCGCTGGATCGATTCATCCATTTCGAAAACCATTAATGTGCCGTCCGATATCGCGTTTGATGAGTTCAAGGATATTTATCTCTACGCCTACGACCAGGGCTTGAAGGGTTGCACCACCTTCCGTTTCAATCCAGAGGCTTTTCAGGGCGTGTTGGTCAAAGACAAGGATCTGGAAAATACCCTGTACCGATTTACCCTGGAAGATGGTTCCACGGTGGAACTCAAAGGCAATGAGGACGTGGAGTACGACGGCGAAATTCACTCTGCAGCCAATCTTTTTGACGCCCTCAAAGAAGGCTACTACGGGAAGTTCTAAAATTATGGTTACCGCAATCAACAAAAAAATAGTCGGCTACGCGGTGGTAATGCCGGAGTCGGACAAAGGCCAGCAAAAAGTGCCGCCCGCGGAGGCTCTGGAGCGCGCAGTGGAGGAGATGGACGAGCATGTACGACGCCCGGAAACCCTGCACGGCACGACCTACAAAATCAAGACCCCCCTGTCTGATCACGCGTTGTATATCACCGTGAACGATATCATTCTCAATCGGGGCACCGCCCATGAGCAACGGCGGCCGTTTGAAGTATTTATTAACTCCAAAAACATGGAGCAGTTTCAGTGGGTGCTGGCGTTGACGCGGGTGGTCTCGGCGGTGTTTCGTAAAGGCGGGGACTGCACTTTCCTGGTGGAGGAACTGAAAGCCGTGTTTGATCCCAAGGGCGGCTATTTCAAAAAGGGCGGCAAGTTTATGCCCTCGCTGGTCGCAGAAATTGGCGAGTGTCTGGAGACCCACATGAAGTCCATCGGATTGCTCCAGGACGAGCCGATTGGCGCACACCAACAGGCCATTCTCGATCAGAAACGCGCCGAGTTTGAAGCGCGCGCGGGCGACGGGGGTGATACCGGCTTCCCCAGCGCGGCGCAGTTGTGTAACAAGTGTTTAACCAAGGCCATGATTATGATGGACGGTTGTATGACCTGCCTGAGCTGTGGAGAATCAAAGTGTTCCTAGCCGACTAAGGCTGGGGTTGACGGGACGCGCAGTTTAAAAAATTTTGCCGGGATTGAGAATGTTTCTGGGGTCGAAGGCCTGCTTCAAGCGGCGCATGGCGTCAATTTCTTCCGCGCTGCGGCTGTAACGCAGGTAGGGTTTTTTCTCCAGTCCGATACCGTGTTCTGCAGAAATCGAACCACCGCAAAGTTGCAGCGGTTGGTAAAGTAATTCCTCTACCTGATGATAGCGCTCCGGGTCATCCCGCCCGACGCCGACAATAATATGCAAATTGCCATCCCCCAGGTGGCCAAACGTGGCCAGATCGGTTATCCCCAGTTGTTGTTCAAGATTGTGTTCCAGCTCCTGCAAATAATTTTCCATTTCGCCAATTGGCAAACTAACATCAAAAATGGCGATGGGATCCAGCGCCGACAGGCAGTCAATATTGTCGCGAATAGCCCACAATGCCTCCCGCTCCGTTTCGGATTTTGCCAGTACCGCGTCGACGATCAAGTCTTCTGAAAGCGCCTCTTCCAGGGCGTTGAGAAACTCCTCGCTTTCCTGAGCCTCGTCGTTGCCGGTGGATTCGATCAGCGCGTAGAACGCATGCTGTGGCGGAAATGGTGGGGTTCCAAGATGTGGCCCCTTGCTCGCCAGCACATAGTAGTTGTTCCAGATCGCCTCGAATGCACTCAGCTTACCACCCAGTGCGGTTTCCATGTGGCTGAGTAACAGGGGTAGTTTGGCAAAACTGTCGGTGGCGACGAACGCGGTGTTGCGGGCGGGCATGGCCGGGCGCAGGCGCAACACCGCGCGGGTGACCACCCCGAGGGTGCCTTCGGACCCGATAAAGAGGTGTTTGAGGTCGTACCCCGCGTTGTTTTTGAGCATGTGATTCATGGACGACAAAATCGTACCATCGGCCAGTACGACCTCCAGCCCGAGAATTTGTTCGCGCACCATGCCGTAGCGAATCACCTGGTTTCCGCCCGCATTGGTGGAGATGTTGCCGCCAATGGTGGCGGAGCCGCGGGCGCCGAGATCCAGGGCAAAAAACAAATTTTCGCTGGCCGCTGCCTCCTGAATAGTTTGCAGTACCGTCCCGGCCTGTACGGTCATGGTGCGCTCGATGGTGTTGATATCCTCGATGGTATTCATGCGCTCCAGAGACAGGGTAATATCCTGGGGCGAGGTGGCAGTGGCGCCCACCAGCCCCGACCCGCCGCCGTATACCACCACAGGGGTTTGCGCCTGGTGACAAAGGGTCATCACCTGCGCGACTTCGGCGGTGGATTGAGGTCTGACCAGAACTGTGCTCTGGTAGGGGTAGTTGCGCCAGTTACCCACCGGATCCAGATCGGGATTCAACGTGATTCCGGCCGGGCCCAACAGTTGTTCGAGATCCTGTAGCAGAGAGATATGCATGGCTGCGGTTTCCGCCAACTAATCCAGCTTACTCGGGTCGGGTTTACGTTTTTCCACAAATGCCGTCATGATTTCCCGCGAGGCGGGTAATTTGAGCAACTCCATAAACACGGTCATCTCCGCGTACATGCGCTCGGACAGGGGTTCCGCCGGGCGGCGCAGCAACGCTTTGGTGTGGCGCAACGCACTGCGGGACTTGCCTGCGAGCTTGGCGGCCGTAGCGCGCGCGGTAGGTAACAGTTGCGCGGGCTCGCACACCGCGCTCACCAGGCCGATGTCGCGCGCGGTATTCACGTCAAAAGGTTCCCCCAGCATCAGCAGCTCGGCCGCTTTATGATAGCCAGCCATTTGCGGTAACAGTAGTGAGGATGAGGCTTCCGGCACCAGAGCGAGGTTGATAAAGGGTAAAATAAAGCGTGTGTCGGGGTGCGCATACACAAAATCGCAATGCAGCAACATGGTGGTGCCGACCCCCACACTCATGCCCTCTACGGCGGCTACCAATGGTACGTTGGTGGCCGCCAGGCTCAGCAGAAACTGATGCACAATCGAGTTTTCATCGCCGGGCGGCTTGTCCAGAAAGTCCTGCAGATCGTTGCCAGCAGAAAAGTTACCCCCCGATCCAGTAATTAGAATGACACGCATGGCCGGATCGGTGTCCGCCTGTTTTATCACGTCGGCCATGCGCTGATACATTTCTTTGAGCAGGGCATTTTTCTTTGCAGGCCGGTTGATGGTGATCGTACAGATACCATCTTCGATGTCGGTTTTGATGTGCTCGGTCACGGTGTTCCCCCCGGGTTGCGTTAATTTTTCTATGCTGCCGGAAACTGGGGTATGCGGAGCATTGCCCGGTCGCTCGACGGTTACAACGATGGGTTACTGTAAGGCATCGCGCAAATACTGGAAAAGCTTTTTGCTGGCGTTGCCCGGTTTCTTCGCTGTTTGCTGCTTTTGCGCCTGACGTATCAGTTGTCGAAGACGTTGCCGGTCGATAGTCGGCGCCTGTTCGAGTACCGCTTCGAAGGCGTTGTCACTGTCTTCGATAAGCTGTTCGCGAAGCTGTTCAATGTGGTGAAAGCGTTGACGGAAATAACGGCTTTTGTCATCCAGTTCAGCCACGGCGGCGGCGATTTTTTCGTGTTCCTCGGTGCGCATCAGCTTGCCGATATACTGGAGTTGGCGGCGCTTTGCTTCCCGATGCTTCAGCGCTTTTGACAGTTCGAGGGCTTCGCGCATGGCGGTCGACAGGGGAATCTCCGCCAGTTGCGCCGCCGTGAGATTGAGTAGCGCCTCGCCAGTTTTCTGCAGCGCCAGCATTTGCCGTTTAAGCTCGGACTTGCTGGGGCGCACGGGGAGGTCGTCGTCGACGTCAAAATCAGACATATACCAGAGTCGCCAGGCCGAGGAACGATAAAAACCCCACCACATCGGTCACTGTGGTGAGCACCACGCTACCCGCCAGGGCGGGGTCGATTTTTACGGATTTGAGCAGTACGGGCAACAGGGCGCCCGCTACCGCAGCGGTTAACAGATTGATCAACATCGCGGCTGCGATAATCAAACCAATTTTGTAATCATCAAACCAGTAGGAGGCCACAAAGCCGATCACTGTGGCCCACAGCATACCGTTGATCGCGCCGCTAACAAATTCCTTGCCCAGTAACCAGCGCAAGTTGTTGCGGCTGATCTGCCCCAGCGCCATACCGCGCACCACCACGGTGAGGGTCTGGCTGCCTGCGACGCCGCCCATACTGGCGACGATGGGCATTAAGATCGCCAGTGCCACTACCTTTTCCAGCGTTCCCTCGAACACATTGATAACTGCCGAGGCGATAATGGCGGTAAACAGATTGATGCCCAGCCAGACGGCGCGGCGCGGCGCGGCGCGGCGCGCGGAGGTAAATGTTTCTTCCTCGTCGCTGACGCCGGCCAGTCCCAATAGCGAGTGATCGGCGTCTTCGATGATGACATCGACCACGTCGTCGATGGTAATACGACCGAGCAATTTGCTTTGTTCGTTGACCACGGGAGCCGATACCCAGTTATGGCGTTCGAACAACTGAGCGACTTTGGAGTCGTCCATAGTGGCCAGCACCGGTTCGGAGTCGGTGATCATAATTTCACGCACGGTCATGGCCGGGCTGGACGTTAGAATTTTGCTGAGAGGCAGGATGCCGAGAAACGTGTCGCGCCGGTTAACCACAAAAATACTGTCGGTGGTATCGGGTAATTCTTCGTGGCGACGCAGATAGCGCAGTACCACATCGACGGTCAGATCAGGGCGCACCGTAATGGTGTCGGTGTTCATCAACCCGCCGGCGGTGTCTTCGGCGTAGGTGAGCACCGATTCGACGCGGTGGCGATCCTGTTCGTCCATCGCCTGCAGCACTTCTGGAATCACCCGATTGGGCAATTGCTGCAGAATGTCGGCGACGTCATCCGGATCAAGGCCTTCGAACAGCGCCGCGACCTCGGCGCTATCCATGGCAGTTAGAAATTCCTGCTGCAGGCCCTCGTTGAGTTCTCCGAGCACCTCGCCTTCGAGCTCCCGGTCAACCAGCTCCCACAGGATATGGCGTGTTTTAGGGGGCGCGGATTCGATATGGTGGGCGATGTCCGCCGGTTTCAGGTTGTTAAGGATATGGCGCAGGCGATTGACGCTGACCGGATCGAGAAACTGATCGATGCGGGCCAGCATAGAAAGTTGATCTGCTCTGTCAGTGCTAAGTTGCGTAGTCACGATTGTCCCAGGTCAGATTGGCGTTACGTAAACGCCGAAGAATACGGCTAGTTTACTGATCGCGTGGTAAAAGTGACAGGGAATGCGCGTAATTACCGGTGTTCTTATTACCGGTTGGGTGGTTACGTTGCCAGGGATCGGCTGGGGTGCGAAGTTGGTATTAAGTCGGGAGCGAGTTTACTGCGCCTCGCCAAAACGATTCTGGATCAGTTCGACAATGCTATCGTGAGCCCGGCGCTCGTCACCGCCGTGGAATTCAAACGTCAGTACGGTTCCCTGACTGGCCGCCAGCAGCATCAGGGACATGACACTTTTGGCGTCCACCAGTTTTTCCGGGTGGCCAGTCTTTATGGCGCAGCCAAACTGATTGGCAGTCGAGGCGAGTTTGGCGGCGGCGCGTGCGTGCAGCCCCAGTTTGTTAATTATTGTTATTTCGGTTTTTATCATGGGCGCTTGCTGCTCGGTAGTGTGCGTGTACGTTTTGCCCGCGATCGGGTGGTTCACACTGCGTAATTACGCTGGCGTTGGTTCGCTCAGCTCCCGGTGCTGGGTCTGTATATTGGGGAATCGATGAGCAAACTGCAACGCCAGCTGGTTGCAGATGTACACCGAGCGGTGCTGTCCCCCGGTGCAACCAATGGCGATGGTCAGGTAGCTGCGGTTACTGGCCGCAAAGCTGCCGATCCAGCGGGACAGGAATCCATTCAGGTCCGCCAACATGGCGGCAACCTCCGTTTGTGATTCCATAAACGCAATCACGGGCGGGTCGTTGCCAGTATAAGCGCGCAATTCATTCTTCCAGTACGGATTGGGCAGGCAGCGCACGTCAAACACGAAATCCGCATCGATGGGCACGCCGCGCTTGAAGGCAAATGACTGGAACAAGATAGCCATATCCTGGCTGGCGTGAGGCACGATCTGCTTTTTGATCAAATCCCGCAGCTGATGCAGGGTCATATTGCTGGTGTCGATATGGCGATTGGCGATGGCGGCTATCGGGTCGAGGATTTCTCGTTCCAACGCGATGGCCTTTTTGAGGTCGACACTGGAGGAGCTGAGGGGATGGCGACGACGGGTTTCACTAAAGCGCCGGATTAATACCGGGGTGCGTGCGTCGAGAAAAATTACTTCGCAGTCAACGCCTGAGTTGGTCAGGGTATCCAGGATAATCGGGAACTGGTCCAGATCCCCGAGCAGGTTGCGGGCGTCGATACCCACCGCAATTTTCAGTGCAGAGGGGTGCTGTGAGTTTCTGGTTTGCTCAAACAGGCCCGCCAGAAGGCTGGCGGGAAGATTGTCGATACAGGTAAAACCCACGTCCTCAAGTACATTGAGCGCGGTGCTTTTGCCGGACCCGGAGCGTCCGCTAATAACTACCAGACGTAATTCCGGGGCCGTGGTCACGGGTTATCCACCTGGGTGGCCACTCTAAACAGGGCGCTGTCGCTGGTGCAGTCCCGTAGCTGCTGACGCACCGTTGGTTGCTGCATGAGTCCGGCAATACTCTGTAGCACCCGTAGATGCTCTTCGTTCTGCTCGCTCGGTACCACCAGGGCAAACACAAGATCGACCGGTTGGTCGTCAATGGCGTCGTAATCCACCGGGTGCTCCAGTTTGAGTAACGCGCCGATCACGTCCGGGCAGCCCTCCAGGCGGCAGTGAGGTACGGCAACGCCATCGCCAATGCCGGTGCTACCCAGCTTTTCGCGGGCCAGCAACTCCTGATAGACCTTGTCGGCGTCGATGCTTTGGGATTGGTGCGCTAAAAAGCCGGAAAGAAACTCCAGCACCCTTTTTTTACTGATTCCGGGTGCGTCACAACAGGTGCGTTCCGGAGTGAGGAAATCTGCGATCTTCATAGGGCGTTTATCAGCGGCCTCTCTGTTTTTCTTTGCGTTTGATAATTTGTCGGTCGAGTTTGTCGACAAGGCTGTCGATAGCCGCGTAGAGGTCCTCGTTTTCCGCGTCGGCAAAAACATCTGTGCCGCTGGCATGCACAGTGGCTTCGGCTTTTTGAATCAATTTGTCTACGGAAAGAATGACATTGATGCTGGTAATGCGATCGTTATGGCGCTCCAGGCGGGACAGTTTGTTGGTAACGTAATCATGCAGGGCGTCGGTGATGTCGAGATGGTGTCCGCTGATAGTCAATTGCATTCAGAGCTCCTTGGTGTGGGGGGTTAACGGGGTTGAAGGTGATGGTTCACCGGGCAAAGCGCTTGCGCTCGCTGGAGGAACCGATGCCGAGGCCCTCGCGGTATTTGGCCACCGTGCGTCGCGCCACCTGGATACCCTTGTCCTGCAACAGCGTAGTTAGCACATTGTCACTCAGGGGTTTGCCGGGCGCTTCTTCGGCAATAATTCTCTTCAGCATGGCGCGAATAGCCGTGGAGGAACACTCTCCGCCGCTGGCGGTACTGACATGGCTGGAAAAAAAGTACTTTAGTTCGAACACGCCTTGAGGGGTATCGATATATTTTTTTGTGGTAACTCGGGAAATTGTCGACTCGTGCAGATCCAGTTCGTTGGCGATATCCGCCAACACCATCGGTTTCATGGCTTCCGCGCCCTGTTCGAGAAAATCCCGTTGTCTTTCCACTATACGCAAGCTAACCCGCAGCAGGGTCTCGTTGCGACTCTCCAGACTGCGCAGAAACCAGCGCGCCTCCTGCAGATTGTTGCGCAAAAATGTATTGTCGGCGCTGCTGTCAGCGCGCTGTACCAGGTCGGCGTACTGCTGGTTAATACACAGCCTTGGGGTAATCTCGCCGTTGAGGGACACCAGCCAGCGGCCCTCGCGTTTCTCGACGCGCACGTCGGGCACGACATATTCTACATTGGCGTCCGAGATCAGCTCGCCCGGATTGGGGCACAGGGTTTGAATAAGATGTATTGCCGCGCACAACACCTCCTCCGCCAACCCGGTTTTGCGGGTCAGTAGCGGGTAGTCGCGCTCGGCGACCAGGGGTAGAAAGTGTGCCACAAGTAACTTGGCCTCTTCGAGGTGCGCAGTCTGTGGAGCGAACTGGTGCAATTGAATCAGCAGGCATTCCCGCAGGTCGCTGGCGGCCACGCCCGCCGGGTCAAATTGTTGTACGCGGTGTAGTACGGCGATCACTTCGTCGAAATCAATGACGTCCTGATCCATGGTGTGCCACAGCTCCTCCGCGGACGATTCCATAAAGCCGTTATCGTCGAGGTTGTCGATAATGGTGGCGGCGATCAGGCGATCTGTGTCAGATAGGGTGGTGAGGTTGAGTTGCCACAGCAGATGGTCGTGCAAAGACTCGGTTACCGTATGAAAGGTATCAAAATCCCGTGACTCGGGGCCGACGGTCGTAGCGCTTGAGCCGGATGACGGATAAATGTCGTCCCAGTTGGCGTCCACTGCGAGTTGCTCTGGAATCTCCTTGTTCCACTCTTCGTGCAGCGATCCGGATTCCAGGGTACTCTCTCCCGTTTCGTCGCCGCTACCGCCCTTTTGTTCCTCTTTGTCCCGTTGTTGTTCTTGCTGGTGTTCGACTTCATCCACCATTTCCAGCAAGGGATTGGAGTACAGCGCCTGCTGGATCTCCTGTTGCAAATCCAGCGACGATAACTGCAACAATTTGATGGCCTGTTGCAGCTGGGGGGTCATAGTCAACTGCTGACCGATTCTGAGTTGCAGGCCCTGCTTCATGGCAATTCAAATTTCATAACGGACCAATTTCTCAGGAGCTTAATGAACGCTTGTTGTTCGGTGCCATGTTAAGTGTAGTCCGGCCCAGTGGCTGACGCAATAAATCCTAGCAAGTTACGTGCCCACTTGAACGATCAGCGTGTCAACTTACAGCGTAAAGTGTTCTCCCAGATACACCCGCCGCACGGTCGCGTCGGCCATAATGGCCTTTGGTTCACCGTCGGCGATGACGGTCCCGTCGTCCACAATGTAGGCGCGTTGACAGATATCCAGGGTGTCGCGCACGTTGTGGTCGGTGATCAAGATGCCGATGCCTATTTCCCGCAGATGGCGAATGATTTCTTTAATATCATTTACCGAGATGGGATCTACCCCGGCAAACGGTTCGTCCAGCAGCATAAACGCAGGCTCCATGGCCAGTGCCCGGGCGATTTCCACCCGACGGCGCTCGCCCCCGGACAGACTCATGCCCAGGTTGTCGCGAATGTGGGTGATATGGAATTCCCGTAACAGGCTTTCCAGTTTTTCCAGGCGCGCCGTCTGATTGAGAGTCTTGCGGGTTTCGAGGATCGCCAAAATATTGTCGGCCACGCTCAGTTTGCGAAACACCGAAGGTTCCTGGGGCAGGTAGCCGATTCCACGACGGGCTCTGCCGTGCATGGGCAGGTCCGTGATGTCCTCGTCATCTATGATAATACGCCCGTCATTCTGCTTGATCAGACCGACGATCATGTAAAAACAGGTGGTTTTGCCGGCACCGTTGGATCCCAGCAGGCCGACGATTTCGCCACTGGCAACGGTCAGGGAAACGTCGTTCACCACGCCCCTGTTTTTGTAGCTTTTGGCCAGGTGTTGCGCCCGTAGTACGGCCATTATTCCGCCCCTTCGGTTTTTTGCGGTGGAATGACCATCTGAATGCGCTGGTTGCCGGTAGTGCTGCCGGTTGCCTCCACCAGCTCCGCCTGGAGATCGTAGTTGATACGTTCCCCTTTCAGCGTCGACCCCTCCTGCTCAAGGCTGGCGGCGCCGAGCAGGGTAATGGCGTTTTTACTGAGGTGATATTCGATGGTATTGGCCCGCGCCGTGACCAGTTCGGCGTCCGGTCTGGGTTGCTGCTGATAGTGCGCCGGTTTGCCAGTGCAAACAATCTTGGTCACTTTGTTACCCACCGCATTAACCGAGACCTTGTCCGCCTTGATACGAATGGTGCCCTGGGTGATCACGACGCTGCCCTGATAAACGGTCACGCCGGTTTTGTCGTTGTGCTGGGCGCGGTCGGACTCGATTAAAATGGGTTGCTGCCGATCCGACGGTAATGCCGAAGCCAGCTGTGGCCAGCTCCAGATAAACGCAAACAGCATAATGAAGAAACGGTTATAACCCATGGCGTGTGCTTCTCACCCGTGACAGAAGTTGGTAGGTATGGCTCTCAAAGTCGGCTCTCATACCCACCGCAGTGGTGCGGTTATTGGGTGCGAGCAGAGTGACCGGCCGATCGGTTTGGGCCTGATTTTTTTGTGGGAAAAAAATTAGTTGGGACGTTTTCAGTTCGTTTTTGTCCGACCCCGCCACTTGCCACGCATAAACGTCGCCGCTGAGAACCAGTTTTTCGCCACTATCAAAAATTTGACTGCTGTTGGCTTCCAGTCGCCAGGGTTGTGCGCCACTCTTCTGTTGATAGGCGAGTAATCGGGGGTTGTCCATTTCAAACAGGTCCTTGTCCTGGTAATAACGACCTGCGTCCGCAGTCAGGTGGTAAGTTTCGCGACCGTTGTCGCCAAATTTGCGGGTGACTGTCTCGACCATAAAGCTGTCCGCGGGGGGTAAGGCTTGTGTCGTTTGCGGTTTTTTCTTTAAAAACACATCGGGCTGGGAGTCCCAGAACACCAGGAAAGCACCGACCCCCGTGAGCAGCAGAACAATCGCGAAAACATTTTTCATCTACAGGTAGTCCGCGACGGTGGGCGTCAGTTTGTTTTGCGCCTGGAGAATAAATTCGGCCGCTTCGCGCACCGCGCCGCCGCCGCCGACACACGTCGCCCGCCACAGTGCGTGTGCCGCGACCACCGGATGCGCGTCGGCAACTGTCATGCCCAATCCGACCGCGCGAATAGCTCTGAGATCCTGCAGATCGTCACCCATATAGGCGACATGCTCCAGCGGGTGGGGGTGCGCAGCCAGCAGTTCCTCCAGGGCGGCAAGCTTGTCGTCGCGCCCCTGGATGACGATCTCTATACCTAATTCCTGGGCGCGGCGGGCCAATAGTTGAGAGCTGCGACCGGTGATGATGGCCACCTGAATGGCGTTGCGTTGCAGCAATTTGATGCCGAGACCGTCGCGTATGTGAAACGCCTTTAACTCCCCACCGTCCTCGCTGTAATACAGGCGACCATCGGATAGCACACCGTCCACGTCCAGGACCACGAGGCGTATGTTCTGCGCAGCTTGCATCGCTCTGTTTGCCTCGCCCATCACTCAGGCGACTCCGGCGCGCAGTATGTCGTGCATATGCAGGACGCCGAGCGGATGTTTATCCTGAATAACCACCACCGCCGAGATTTTGTTGTCTTCCATAATGCGCAGTGCTTCGGCGGCCAGCATATTGGCGTGCACGGTTTTGCAGTTGGGGGTCATCACGTCGCCCACCGCAACGGTGTTGATGTCCCGATTCTGGTCGATCACGCGGCGCAAATCGCCGTCGGTAAATATGCCCAACAGGTTGTCGTCGGCATCCACCACTGTGGTCATGCCAAACCCTTTGCCGGTCATTTCCAGCAGCGCTTCGCGCAGCGGAGTTTGTGGACTGACGCGCGGTATCTCGCGACCGCCGTGCATCACGTCTTCGACTTTCAACAACAGGTTTCTGCCCAGCGCGCCGCCGGGATGAGAAAACGCGAAGTCCTGGGCGGTAAAGCCGCGCGCCTCGAGCAGCGCAATCGCCAGCGCATCGCCCATGACCAGGGATGCCGTGGTGCTGGTGGTAGGCGCCAGTCCGAGCGGGCAGGCTTCGCTGGCGACACTGACATCGAGATTGGCTTCCGCGGCTTTGGCGAGTATCGACAGGGGATCTCCGGTCATACTGATCAGGGGTATGCCAAGGCGCTTGATCAGGGGCAGCAGGGTGATAATTTCAAGGGTCGTGCCGGAATTGGATATGGCGACAACGACGTCGTTAGCGGTGATCATGCCGAGATCGCCGTGACTCGCTTCGCCGGGGTGAACAAAGAAAGCGGGCGACCCGGTGCTGGCCAGGGTGGCCGCAATTTTGTTGGCGATATGTCCAGATTTCCCCATGCCCGTGACGATGGTGCGGCCCCGGCACTGCAAAATCAGTTCGCAGGCGTGCGTAAAGCTGGCCGCGATGCGACTCTCCAGTAGTTGTATCGCCTCCGCTTCCATGCGCACGGTGCGTTTGGCGGGGGTAATGAAGTCGCAATTGCTCATCTTGGGTCCGGTCACGAATTGGCGCTCAGTATAACGACGACTGTGGCTCAGGTCAGCCGGGCGCGAACAGAATCAGATAATAAAGGCCGTACAGGGCCAGTAACGATCCGCCAAACCCGCGGGACAGTCGCCTCGGCGCCATCGGTTGCGGCCTGTGGTTTCTATGCAAAATCGCAACTGCAAGTACCATCAACAGGGTCAATCCGGCCATGGCCAGATAGTCCCGGTAAAATGTCGCAGTTTCCAGATAAATGGGTGCCACGATGCCCGCTGCGGGCATGACCGCCAGCAAATTAAACAGGTTGGATCCAAAAATATTGCCGATAGCGATGGCGTGGTGTCCGCGCCGTGCGCTGACCATTGATGCTGCGAGCTCCGGCAGGCTGGTGCCCACTGCAACCACCGTCAAGCCGATGACCAGCTGACTGAGGCCCGCTCGGGTCGCGATCATCTTCGCTCCCCAGACCAGTGTTTCGGCACCCACCAGCATGATGATCAGGCCTACGCTGAACCACATTGCCGCTATGGGCATGGTCATAGCCGGTATTTCCTCTTCCAGCTCGGTTCTCTCCAGGTCAGGGGTGAGGCGCTTGAAAAACAGCGTGGCCCAGATCAGCACGACGAGCGCTGCCAGCATCAGCAGGCTCTCAAGGCGATCTAGCAGTCCATCGTACAGGCAGAAGCCCGCGCCAGCAGTCACCAGCAGCAACACTGGCCCTTCCGTGGTCAACAGGTGCCGGGCCGTGGTAATCGGTGTAATCAGTATCGTGAAGCCCAGCACCAAGCCTACATTGGCGATATTGGACCCCAGCGCGTTACCGACGGCAATTTGCCCTGCGTCGTGTAACGCGGCACTAATTGATACAGTAATCTCGGGCGCCGAAGTGCCGATGGAAACCACCGTCAGACCGATGACTATGGGTGCCACGCCCAAGTTGTGAGCCGCCGCCGCGCTGCCCGCTATAAACCGGTCTGCACCCCAGATCAGGCAGGCAAGTCCCATAACGAGTGCCGCAATGGCGGGTGCCAGCTCTAGCATTTGGTACAGCTTTCACGACGGGTTTTCATAGTTGGATATTTCGCGATAAACTCCGTCAATGGTATAGTGCGCAGCTGCCGACGTCAGCAGTTTTATAGTCGCTCAGAACGGCACTGGTGCGCCCCGCCGCAGTCTAATCATGGGTGCCGTCGGCCTGGGATTTTAATTTGTCACAACAGGTTATATTCAATCAAAACAGTGGGCCGATAGATCGGTTCACGCCGGGAGCCAGAAATACAATGATGTCGCATATGCAAAAATGGGTGGTAGCAGCTGTGCTGGTATTGTGTGGGTCTGCCGTAGTGCAGGGTGCGGTTGCCGCCGAAGCCGCCAGGGCGGAACAAACGTCGGCCGACCCCTATCTGATCGTCGACTGTGTGACCCGCGAGGTGTTGGGCCATATTAAAGCGTACCGTGCCAAATACACTGGCGCGGAAGTGGATGAACACATCGACGAATTTTTTGCGCTGATGGACAGTACCCTGGTGAAAGCTATCGATTTTGACTGGATCGCATTGAACGTCATGGGCCAGTACCGCAAGACTGCAACTGCGGAGCAGCGTCGCCAGTTTGCCGACGCGTTTCACCGCGGCCTGGTGGAAACCTATGGTCGCGGGCTGTTGAGTTACAGCAACGAAAAGATTGTTCTGGTGCCCGCCAGCGAGCCGGTCGGCGACAAGCGGAAAGTCTCGGTTGTACAAAAAATTCACGGCCGCGACGCTATCCATCCCCTCGAATACACCATGGGTTTGGGTAAAGACGGTCAATGGAAAATTATCAATGTCATTATCAATGGCATAAATTTGGGTAAAACCTTTCGCAACCAATTTGCCCAGGCCGTGCAGAAAAATAGCGGCGATATCAATCAGGTGATCGTCGGCTGGGTGCCGGAGCCGGTTTGAACGTTGCGCGACGGGTGGCGAGATAAGCATGCAAGCGCCCGCTATTAGAAACTTGCTGAGTGACACCTTTCCCGGGTGCGAAGTCGTGGTCAGCGCCGATGGTAACCATGTGGATATCACTGTTATCGGTGAGGTGTTCGACGGCTTGCGCCCGGTGCAACGACAGCAGCGAGTGTACGCTGTGCTGCGCGAAGCCATCGCCTCGGGCGTTATTCATGCAGTGAATATGAAAACCTATACGCCCGCGGAGTGGCAAGCGAGTCAAAACAATTAGCCGCGATCCAATTAGTCACACGTTAATGCACTGCCGATGTACGGCACGACAGCAACGGTCTGCAAGGTCTTTCCATGGATAAACTGTTAATTACCGGCGGGGTGCCGTTGCGCGGCGAAATCCGTATCTCCGGTGCCAAAAACTCTGCTCTGCCAATTTTGGCGGCAACGTTACTGGCGGACGGTCCGGTGACGATATCGAATATTCCCCATTTGCACGATATCACCACCATGATCGAGTTACTCGGCTGCATGGGCGTCAATGTTGTGTTGAATGAAAAAATGCAGATTGAAGTGGATGCGGGCACTATTCATACCTGCGTGGCGCCCTATGATCTGGTTAAAACCATGCGCGCCTCCATTCTGGTGCTGGGGCCGTTGTTGGCGCGCTTCGGCGAAGCCACAGTATCGTTCCCCGGCGGTTGCGCCATCGGTAGTCGCCCGGTGGATCAGCATTTGCGCGGTCTGGAATTGATGGGTGCCGAAATCGACGTGGAAGAAGGTTATATCAAGGCGCGGGTAAAAAAACGGTTGGAAGGAAAACATATCTGCATGGATATGGTAACGGTGGGCGGCACCGAAAATTTGATGATGGCCGCGACTCTGGCGCGGGGTACGACGATTATCGAAAATGCGGCGCGCGAACCCGAAGTGGTCGATCTTGCCAACTGCCTTAACGCGTTTGGTGCCGATGTGCAGGGTGCGGGCACCGATACCATTGTTATCACCGGTGTGGAAAAACTGTCCAGCGGCAGTTATCGCATTATGCCGGATCGCATCGAAACCGGCACTTACCTGGCAGCCTGCGCGGCGACCCGGGGGCACATCAAATTGAAAGATACGAATCCCCATACTCTCGAGGCGGTGTTGCTGAAACTTCAGGAGGCTGGTGCAGAAATAAAAACCGGAGAAAGCTGGATCGAAATGGACATGCACGGCCGTCGGCCGCAATCCATCAACTTGCGCACCGCACCGTATCCGGCGTTTCCCACGGATATGCAGGCGCAACTGACCGCAGTTAACGCGGTGGCTCAGGGCGTTGGCATGATCACGGAAACGATTTTCGAAAATCGACTGATTCAGACCCACGAGCTTAATCGGATGGGTGCAAAAATCAGAATAGAAGGCAATACTGCTATCGTTACCGGGGTGGAAAAGCTGAAGGGCGCGCCGGTGATGGCATCCGATCTGCGCGCCTCCGCCAGCCTGGTCATAGCGGGTCTGGTTGCCGAGGGCAAGACCGAAGTGGATCGCATCTATCACATCGACCGCGGCTATGAATGTATCGAGGAAAAATTACAACAGCTAGGTGCGAATATCCGCCGTATCCCGGGTTGAAAAAATATGAGCGAGTTAACTATCGCCCTGACCAAGGGGCGCATTTTAAAGCAGACACTGCCGCTACTGGCTGCGATCGGCATCGTCCCGGACGAGGATATCGATACCAGCCGTAAGTTACTGTTTGCCACCAGTCGCGACAACATTCGGTTGCTGGTTCTGCGCGGCTCGGACGTGCCGGTGTATGTGCAATTCGGCGCAGCGGATATTGGTGTGTCCGGACTGGACACACTGCTGGAGCACGGCGGTGATGGCTTCTATGAGCCCCTCGATCTGGGTATTGCACGTTGTCGTTTGATGACCGCGACCAGAGTGGGCGCGCCACCGGTAAGCGGACGCATGCGGGTCGCAACCAAGTACGTGAATGTGGCGCGCCGCTATTACGCGGAGCAGGGTCGCCAGGCGGACATTATCAAGCTCTACGGTGCCATGGAATTGGCCCCGTTGGTGGCGTTGGCAGATGAGATTGTCGACATTGTCGACACGGGCAACACGCTGCGCGCCAACGGCCTCGAACCCCGCGACGTTATCGCCGAGATCAGTTCCCGCGTGATCGTCAATAAAAGCGCGATGAAGCTGAAACACGATGCCATACAGCCGTTGCTAAAAGATCTTAAGCTGGCGGCCGCCAACAGTGGGGGCGAGCGGTGACCACAGGGTTAACGATTGCTCGACTCAATGCAACTCACGGGGAGTTTGCTCGGGATCTCGACCGATTGTTGGGCCAGGCCAGCGACGTTGATCCGACCGTAACTGCGGTGGTGGCGGAGATTATCGCCACCGTGCGTCGCGACGGCGATGCGGCGTTACTTGAATACACTCGGCAGTTTGACCGGCGCGATGTGCAGCACGTGCGACAACTGGAGGTCAGTGCGCAGGCAATTGCCGAGGCGGTGCAAAAAGTCGCGCCGCAACAGTTACAGGCACTGGAGTCGGCGGCGCAGCGCATCCGCGACTTTCATCAGCATCAGTACCAGCAGTCCTGGCAGTACGCCGAAGACGATGGCACGGTGCTGGGTCAGCATATTACCGCTATTGAGCGCGTCGGCATCTACGTGCCGGGGGGGCAGGCCAGTTACCCCTCGTCGGTGTTGATGAATGCCGTTCCGGCGCAGATCGCCCAGGTAGGCGAAATTGTCATGGCGGTACCTGCCCCCGAAGGTAACTTAAACCCCATGGTATTGGCGGCCGCGCATATTGCGGGGGTTGATCGCGTGTTTACCATTGGTGGCGCCCAGGCGATTGCGGCTCTGGCCTACGGTACGCAAACCGTCCCGCGGGTGGATAAAATCGTTGGCCCCGGCAATGTTTATGTGGCTGCTGCGAAGCGCGCGGTATTCGGTCAGGTGGGACTGGATATGGTGGCCGGCCCTTCCGAAATTCTGGTGATTTGCGACGGCGCGACACCGGCGGACTGGATCGCGATGGATCTGTTTGCGCAGGCGGAACACGATGCCAATGCTCAGGCTATATTGATCAGTCCGAGTGCCGAATTTCTCGATGAAGTGCAGCGACGCATCGCGGTGCTGTTACCGCAAATGGAGCGCGCATCAGTCATTAAGGCGTCCCTGCAGGGACGCGGTATATTTATTCAGGTGCCCGACCTGGATACCGCGGTGGCGGTTGCGAATCGTATTGCCCCCGAGCACCTCGAGTTGTCCGTGGCTAATGCCCAGGACTGGATTGCAAAAATACGCCACGCGGGGGCAGTATTTCTCGGGCGGTACACCGCTGAGGCGGTGGGCGACTACTGCGCGGGGCCAAATCATGTGTTGCCAACGTCGGCTACGGCGCGCTTTTCTTCGCCGTTGGGCGTCTACGATTTTCAAAAGCGCACGTCCCTGATTATGTGCTCCCCGCAGGGCGCACAAACCCTCGGACGGACGGCGGCGGTGCTTGCTCGGGGCGAATCCCTTGCCGCTCACGCACTATCTGCGGAATGCCGCATGGCGGAGCCTGGTTCCGGGCGCGGGTCAGATTAGACTGCGTGAAGAGGGATGCGCGATGAAAAGTAAATACTGGAGCCGCTTTGTCGCAGACCTGGAGCCCTATGTGCCCGGCGAACAACCGCGCATGGCGGGGCTGGTGAAACTCAATACCAATGAGAATCCCTACGGCCCTTCTCCTCAGGTGCTGGCCGCGATTCGCGCGGCGACGAGTGATGATTTACGCTTGTACCCGCCGCCCGACGCGCAACAACTGAAAACGGCGATCGCGCAATATTACGCCGTCGAAGATGATCAGATATTTGTCGGTAATGGTTCCGACGAAGTACTGGCGCATGTATTTTGCGCTTTGCTGCAGCACCCTCACGGCGTTCTGTTTCCCGATATTACGTACAGTTTTTACCCGGTGTACTGCGCGCTCTATGGCATTGATTATCGGCAAATTCCGCTGGAGGAAGATTTCAGTATTTCCTTTGATAGCTACCCGCGGCGCAACGCGGGAATAATTTTCGCCAATCCCAACGCGCCGACCGGGTGTCTGGTGTCCCTGAGCGATATAGAAACATTGTTGCAAAACAACACCGACTCGGTAGTAGTGGTGGACGAAGCATATATCGACTTTGGCGGCGACAGTGCGATCACTCTGGTCGGCAGCTACCCTAACTTGCTGGTCGTGCAAACCCTGTCCAAGTCGCGCTCGCTGGCGGGGTTACGGTTGGGTTTTGCGGTGGGCCACGCGGACCTGATCGAAGCCCTGGAGCGGGTCAAAAACAGTTTTAATTCCTACCCGCTCGATCGCCTTGCCATCGCGGGGGGCGTGGCCGCTTTTGCGGATAAGGACTATTTTGAATCCACCCGCCAGCGGGTGATCGCCAGTCGCGAAACGTTGCGCGCGCAACTGGTACAACTCGGGTGTTCGGTATTGCCATCGGCCGCCAATTTTTTACTGGTCTCGCATTCCGCCCGAGATGGCGAGGCGCTGGCGGCGGCGCTACGCGAGCGCGGTATTATTGTGCGGCATTTCAGGCAGCCACGCATCGCGCAGTACGTACGCATTAGCATCGGTACGGACGCGCAAAATGCACAGTTGGTCCAGGCGCTCGCAGCGCTGCTTGATTAACCTGGGCGTTAATTCGTGGGTTCGTTCGCGCAAGTCATTCGCGCAAGTCAGCAGGGGTCGGGTGACGTTATTCCAGGATTGCGTCGCGGCGATTAGTCTAGTAACAAGTTGCTGGGCGACTAGTTAACGGGTGGGCGCGTCCCGGCGGTGGCGTTGATGGTGAGTGGTTGACCACTGCGCACTACCTGTAGTCGGATCGGGTCGCCCGGCTTGAGTCCGGCGATGATGTTCAGACCCTGCGACCCATCTGCAATGCGCAGGTCGTTAATATGGGTCACCACATCGCCCCCTTGCAGGCCCGCAGCGCGGGCCGGGCCGTTGGCATTGACATCGGTAATAATAATCCCGGCGGGAGGATCCAGCCCCAGTCGCGTCGCCAGTTCCGGACCCAACTGCTGTGCCTGCACCCCCAGCCAGCCGCGAATCACGCGACCATGCGCAACAATATCATCCAGTACCTTTATTGCCGTGTCCGCGGGAATGGCAAAGCCGATACCGACCGACGACGTCTCATTGAGCGTCGCCGCATTGATACCCAGTAAGTTACCGTAGGCGTCGATTAACGCGCCACCGGAATTTCCCGGGTTAATGGCGGCGTCAGTTTGAATAAAATTATCAAAGGTGTTGAGGTGTAGACTGTTGCGGCCGGTGGCGCTGACAATGCCCTGCGAAACCGACTGGCCCACGCCAAACGGGTTGCCAATCGCCAATACCACGTCACCCACTTCTGCCTGTGCAGCGTTGACGAGAGTAATCGGGCGCAGATTGCCAAGCTCGATTTTAAGCACTGCCAGGTCGGTGTCCTTATCCAGCCCGACGACCGTTGCCTGGGTTTCGCGACCGTCGTACATCAGCACAATAATTTCATCGGCCCCCTCTACCACGTGATGGTTGGTGAGAATAAAACCGTCTTTGGTGATGATGACACCGGACCCCAGGGAAGACTGCATGCGTTGCTGGCGTTGTGGATTGTCCTGATTAAATAAGCGTCGAAAGTAGGGATCGTCCAGCAGGGGGTGGCGCCGTGTGGCAAGTCGCTTGCGGGTATAAATATTCACCACCGATGGTGCGGCTTTGCGCACCGCCTGCGCGTAGGATGTTGTCTGTCCCCAGGGGTTTCGGGTATCTGGTGCGAGGTTGTCCAGGGGCGACGCGCTACGCTGGTTGCCAGGATGTAGTAGCTGTGGGAACAATATGAGCAGCACTGCCGCTGCGATCACGCCGACGGCAATGGGCCAACCCAGAAAGTTTAACAGGCGTCTGGTCACTCCCTGTATATCCACGTTTCCCCCAGTTGGCTGCGACCGTAATTATGAATTAGATTTTTCGCGATTATCGCATAATCAACACACATATATGTGGTGCCTGTGTGTTGCTGCGGGATCGCTGTGTCGAAAAGTCAGGGTGCTATGCTGAAAAATTCTTACCGTCGGGCTGTTTTTTGTTGTCCTCTATTGCTACTGTGAGCACCGTTTTTTCACACAGGATGTTGTTATGGCCAATCTGGTAACGCCTCACGGCAGCGACGCACTCAAACCCCTGTTACTTGAGGGCGATGCCCACACGGCCGCGCTAAGTCGGGCGCAATCGCTGCCCGCCATCAAGCTGGTGTCACGTGAAGTGGGCGACCTGATCATGCTCGGTATCGGTGGGTTTACGCCCCTCAATGGTTTTATGGGCGAGGCCGACTGGCAATCCGTGTGCGACAACATGTCGCTGGCGAACGGATTATTCTGGCCAATTCCCATCACCTTGTCGGTTTCTCAGGCACAGGCAGACACCATCGTTGAGGGTAGCGAGGTCGCGCTGTTGGACGGTGAAACCGGGGAGGCCATGGGGATTTTGACGGTAGCGGAAAAGTATCAGATAGACAAAGCCCACGAATGTCTCCAGGTATTTAGAACAACGGACGCAGCGCATCCCGGTGTGGCAATGGTTATGAACCAGGGAGAGGTGAATCTGGGTGGCGCGGTGCAGGTACTGTCCCAGGGAGAGTTTCCGAGCAAATACGCGGATATTTATATGACCCCGGCGCAAACCCGGGCACTATTCGAGGAAAAAGGCTGGTCCACGGTGGCCGCCTTTCAGACCCGCAATCCCATGCACCGCTCCCACGAATACCTGGCCAAGATCGCGATTGAAATCTGCGATGGGGTGATGGTTCACTCGCTGCTGGGAAAACTCAAGCCCGGAGATATCCCCGCCGACGTTCGCCAGCAGGCGATTGGTGTTTTGTTGGACAAATACTTTGTGAAAAATACCGTGGTGCAGTCCGGCTACCCCCTTGATATGCGCTATGCGGGTCCACGCGAAGCACTTCTGCACGCGTTATTTCGCCAGAATTACGGCTGTTCCCATTTAATCGTCGGGCGTGATCACGCGGGCGTTGGCGATTATTACGGACCTTTTGACGCCCACCATGTTTTTGATGAAATTCCGTCCGATGCGCTGCAGACGCAACCGCTAAAGATCGACTGGACCTTCTGGTGTAATCAGTGCGCCAGCATGGCGTCGATGCGCACCTGTCCTCATACGGCCCAGGATCGGGTGCTGGTATCCGGCACCAAACTGCGTCAGGCGTTGTCGGAAGGCGAAGCGGTAGAGGATAATTTTTCGCGGCCGGAAGTGCTCGACGTGTTGCAGGCCTATTACCGGGACGTCGACGCCTGACATAACCCGGCCGGGCATGCAGTCGGCGAGCTATGTTGAGAACTTTGTCTGCGGGCTAAAGATGCCTGCGGGATGGTCTGCAGGCAAATACAAAACGGGTTTGTTCAGAACTTAATCGACAGCGAGCAGAGCGCTGCTCTACGCTTACTTCAGCCGACCCGCAGGGTGGGATCCGATTCTGCATCGTCGTCAAAGTCGTCGTTTTCAAAGTCGTCGCGCGCATCGTATTTGCTGGAAGTGGTTTTCACAGCGCGCAGCGGAATTCTATCTTCCGGATCGTCGCTATCATCGCGCAGTCCGTAATCTTCGCGCAATACGCCGCTGGTCGGTGCGTAATCTTTCGGCGCCACTGTGCCGGACGTCAGGTTGCGGCGAGTTTTCGGCAACAGGCGTCCGCTGCCCGCGTCGAGTAGTTTGCGGCTGACATCTGGATTCGCCAGGTTCATGGCGCTCATCGCGAGGTGTTCGTGTACGCTGCGATAGCTTTCGGTAAGGTTGCCGATTAATTCAGAGGTTTTAACAAAATGTGTGGTTACTTCCTGCTGGTAGGCTTTGAATTCTGCCTCTTTGGCACGCAGTGAAGCCTCCAGTTCGCGCCGCTTCTTACCGGTTGGTGAAGCGGACTGGGCGAGAAGGTATCCGGCGCAGGCGCCAACGACCAGGCAAATCAGGCCAACCCAAAATAAGGTGGTGGTCATGGTGATGGCTCCTTGTGCTGCTCAACTCAGTGGGAATTCTAGCGGGAAACCGTCCAGCCGTCGAATCGGATTTGATCTGGTGTCCCTGCCTGTTCTAATAGTAATGGTTTGTTCTAATGCCGTTAGTTACAGTTAGTGGGGCGCAGGTCGTGGCGGCGTGCCAGCGGCACATTTACAATGTTGCGAATACGGTAATTGATCGGTGGGGATTAGCTTGGCCAACGTCAGCAGAAGATTAATTCAGGGTCCGGCGGGTATGCTGGAGCTGCGGCTGGATGAGCCGCGCGCGGCTCAGGACGTCACTCGTTATTGCGCAGTGCTATGTCATCCGCACCCTTTATACGGCGGTACTCTTGAGAACAAGGTGGTTGCCACGCTGGCGCATACTTACCGCGATCTCGGGATACCGGCGGTGCGCTTCAATTTTCGAGGTGTGGGCGCAAGCGCGGGCGAACACGATGCCGGTCGTGGGGAGGTGGATGATCTGCTGTCGGTAGCAAACTGGGCTGCGGCGCACTACGGCACTGACCGGCTGCTGGTCGCGGGTTTTTCATTTGGCGCGGTGGTGGCCGCCGCAGGGGCCGATAAGCTGCCGCTGCACCACTTGATTTTGGTGGCGCCGCCAGCGGATCGCTATGGGATGGAGGCGATAAATTATTTCCCGTGCCCGGTGTGTGTGCTGATAGCGGAACAGGACGAAGTCGTCGACGCGGCGGCGGTGCGCCGTTGGGCGAGGCAGTTATCGCCCCCGGCAACGGTGCTCTCTTTTCCCGAGGCCAGTCATTTCTTCCATGGCGAGCTGGTTAATTTGCGCCAGCGGGTGCGCACCGAGTTGTGCACCGCACTACCTCTGGTTGCAACCGAATAGCTGTGCCGGTAGAGTGTGCCGCGACCTTGATTCCGTCACACTTTCTATCCGCGACGACCCCCATGTCTCTTAACCCACAGCAACGTTATCAACTGGATCTGCAGCGCGAAGGCTTTGTGGCCGATGTTGCGCAGGAGCAGGCGGTGGCGAAGTTGCAGGTTCTGTTCGAACAGCTGTTAGCGGCGCGCCAGAGCAAAACCAGTTTGCTGAGTCGGCTGTTTCGTCCGGGTGCAGGCGTACCGGTACGGGGACTGTATTTTTGGGGTGGTGTGGGCCGCGGTAAAACCTACCTGATGGACAATTTTTACGAAAGCTTGCCGTTCCAGTCGAAAATGCGTGTGCATTTTCATCGGTTTATGCGCCGTGTGCATCGAGATTTGACACTGTGCCGAGGCACGAAAAACCCGCTTGAAAAAGTGGCGGCCGGTATTGCCGACGACGCAACGGTGTTGTGCTTCGACGAATTTTTTGTATCCGATATCACCGATGCGATGATTCTGGCCACGTTGATGGAGCAGCTGTTCAAGCGTGGCGTCACCTTTGTCGCGACCTCTAATATCGAGCCGCACAACCTGTATGCAAACGGCCTGCAACGCCAGCGTTTTATGCCGGCTATCGAGTTGATCCAGCGGCATTGTGATGTGGTGAATGTGGACGGAGGCGTGGATTATCGGTTGCGTACCCTGCAGCGGGCACCATTATTCCATTGCCCTCTGGATGGCGCCGCCGAGCGGGCGTTGACTAATTTGTTCGAAGAGCTGGTGCCGAGCGTGGAGGAAATCCGCAAAGGTGTATTGCTGGAGGTGGAGGGTCGCGACATTCCTTGTCGCTTTGTGGGAGAGGATGTGGCCTGGTTCGATTTTATGGCGCTGTGCGATGGGCCGCGCAGTCAGAATGACTATATCGAACTGGCGCGGGAATTCCACGCCATTGTGGTCAGCGGTGTAACTGCTATGGATGTGCGTAGCGATGATCGGGCGCGACGCTTTATCAATATGATCGATGAGTTCTACGATCGCAATGTCAAACTGGCGCTTTCTTCCCAGGTGGCGGTTGAGCAACTCTACGGGGGGGGCAATCTGAGCGCAGAGTTTGCACGTACCACCAGTCGGCTACTGGAGATGCAGTCCCGGGAATATCTAGCCCGACCCCATCGTCCAGAGTAAAAACCCATCGCTCAGAGTAAAAAAGAGTGGGATAACACAGGATAGAAGTCCGAAATTGGTGTCTGCACCTCGAGACTTCCGCGCAAAGCTCCAGGCTGGATGGCCCGTCACTGCGATTTCCCACAACAACTACCGCCGTGCCCCTTGATATGCGCGGCTCTCATCGGTAGAATTCGCGCTCTTTTCTGGAAGCCCCCAGATATCAGGCAGGTTACGATGAAAACTTATAGCGCCAAGCCCAGCACTGTGGCACATGAATGGTATGTAGTGGATGCCGCCGAGCAGACCCTGGGTCGCCTGGCCAGCAGCATTGCGACGCGACTGCGTGGCAAGCACAAGCCGGAGTATACGCCGCACATAGATACCGGCGACTACGTGGTTGTGGTCAATGCGGAAAAAGTTCGCGTTACCGGGAATAAGGCCAAGGCCAAAACCTATCACCACCATACCGGCCATCCCGGCGGTATCAAGTCGATCACTTTCGAGAAATTGATCGACAAAGCACCAGAGCGCGTCCTTGAAACCGCCGTGAAGGGCATGTTGCCGCGCGGTCCTCTGGGTAGAGAGATGTACAAAAAATTGAAGGTGTACGCCGGTGAAGTTCACCCGCACACCGCCCAGCAACCGAAAGAACTGAAGTTTTAATGGATCGTTGATCATGGCAAATACCCAGTATTACGGCACCGGCCGACGCAAAACCTCCTCGGCCCGTGTATTCGTTAGTAAAGGCACCGGCGATATCACGGTAAACAACCGCACGCTCGATCAGTATTTTGGTCGGGAAGTGGCGCGTATGATCGTGCGTCAGCCACTCGAGCTGGTGCAGGTAACAGGCCAGTTTGATGTCAAGATTACAGTTGCCGGGGGCGGCAGCTTCGGTCAGGCGGGCGCTATTCGCCACGGCCTGTCCCGGGCCCTGTTGCAATACGACGAAGGCTTGCGCGGCACATTGCGCAAGGCGGGATTTCTGACCCGGGATGCGCGGGAAGTGGAAAGGAAAAAAGTGGGTCTGCGCAAAGCGCGCAAACGCCCGCAGTACTCGAAGCGCTAATACAGCTTCTGGATTCGCGACGCCCGGCTTTCAGCTGGGCGTTTTTATTTAAAAAACAGTAGGTTGTACCTGTTTCCTGGGTCGTTTGCTTGTAAAGGCACACCTTTTTCATTACTATTACACACCTTTTTTTGCGCATTTAATCCAATCGCTGATAAATGTCGTTGATAGTCACTTCTCAGCCAGTCTTAAACCTTTTTTGTTGTTGTAAGGGGGATCTCCTATGAGCTATGACGGTGTCAATCAGGGGCGTCGCCGCTTTCTGACCGGTGCCACCTGTGTGGTGGGCGCCGCCGGGGTAGTGGGGGCCGCGGTCCCTTTTGTCGGGTCCTGGGTGCCCAGCGCCAAGGCGCGGGCCGCCGGGGCGCCGGTCAAGATCAGCATCGCCAAAATAGAGCCGGGTCAAATGGCCACCTTTGAGTGGCGTGGCCAGCCGGTGTACGTGGTGCGCCGCACGCAGGAGGTTCTGGAGAACCTCGCAAGTGGCGCGGATCACCTGCGGGATCCGAATTCCGAAAAATCTGTGCAGCCCGGCTATGTCGACCCGAACAATCGCTCCATCAAGCCTGAAATTCTGGTGCTGGTGGGTTTGTGTACTCATCTTGGCTGCGCACCGAAGTATCGCCCCGATGTGGGGGCGGCGGATTTAGGCAGTGCCAACGAAGAGTGGTTGGGCGGATTTTTCTGTCCGTGCCACGGTTCCAAGTTTGATCTGGCGGGCAGGGTCTATCAGGGCGTTCCCGCGCCGACCAATTTGTCGGTGCCCCCTTATTCCTTTGAAAGCGATACCGTTATTGTTGTTGGCATTGACCAGGAGGCTGCCGCATGAAGTGGTTAACTGCGTTGTGGACCTGGATAGATCAGCGATTGCCGGTGCAGCGGGCCTGGGACACCCACATGGGCAAGTATTACGCCCCCAAGAATTTTAACTTCTGGTACTTTTTCGGCGTGTTGTCCCTGCTGGTTCTGGTGAATCAGTTGTTGACCGGTATCTGGTTGACTATGAGCTATGTGCCTACTGCGGAAGGGGCATTCGCGTCGGTCGAATACATCATGCGCGATGTGGAATACGGTTGGCTGCTGCGCTATATGCATTCCACCGGGGCATCGGCGTTCTTTCTGGTGGTCTACCTGCATATGTTTCGCGGTTTGCTATATGGCTCCTACAAGGCACCGCGCGAACTGGTGTGGCTGTTTGGTATGGCCATTTATCTGGCACTGATGGCCGAGGCATTTCTCGGTTATGTACTGCCTTGGGGGCAGATGTCCTACTGGGGCGCGCAGGTAATTATCTCCCTGTTCGGGGCCATTCCCTATATCGGCGAAGCCGTGGTGGAGTGGGTGCGCGGGGACTATCTGATTTCGGGGATTACTCTGAACCGTTTCTTCGCGCTGCACGTGGTGGCGGTGCCCATCGTGTTACTGGGTTTGGTGGTGTTACATCTGCTGGCTCTGCATCAGGTGGGCTCGAATAATCCGGACGGGGTTGAAATCAAAAAGCACAAGGACGCCAATGGTGTGCCCCTGGACGGGATTCCCTTTCACCCCTACTACACGGTGCACGACCTGGTACCGATCGTGGTGTTCCTGTTTGTGTTCTGCTTTATTATTTTCTTTATGCCGGAGATGGGCGGTTACTTTATCGAACACGCCAACTTTGAAATCGCCAATCCGCTGAAAACCCCGGAGCATATCGCCCCGGTATGGTATTTCACGCCTTACTATTCGATGTTGCGCGCGGTGCCGGACAAGTTTTTTGGGTTTCTGATCATGGCCGCCGCCATCGCAATATTATTTGTATTGCCCTGGCTCGATCGCAGTAAGGTCAAGTCCATTCGCTACAAGGGCGCCATCAGTCGCGTCGCCATCCTGGTGTTTGCCGCCTCGTTTATTATTCTCGGCGTATTGGGGGTGAAGGCACCGACCGACGACCGCACCTTCCTGGCACAAATTTGCACAGTGCTGTACTTTGCCTACTTCCTGGCGATGCCGATCTGGACCAGTCTGGAGTCTACTCGACCGGAACCCGAACGCATTACTATGGATGGTGGCATGGGCTTCTGGCGTTCCCTCGCGGCGCTCGGCATTGTGATTGCGTTGACGGTTATTCCACTGAAAGCGGTGGGTGCCGAAACGCAATTAGATTGTGGTGCGATTGCCTGCGATAATTTTGAAAACCCGCTGGTTGCGCAAGCACAACTACAGGGTCAACAGCTCGATAAATACGAGCTCGCGGCCCTGAACAATGCGTCGCGGCAACGGGGCGCCCAGGTTTTTGTTAGCTACTGTATGGGTTGCCACTCCGCGAAATATTCGCGTTGGGAGCGGGTTGCGGACGACCTGCATATTCCCAAGGGTCTGATGCTCGAAAATCTGGTGTTTTCCGGGCAGAAAATTGGTGAGCTGATGACCATTTCCATGCCGGAGCGTGCGGCCAAGGAATGGTTTGGCGCCGCACCGCCAGATTTAACGCTGGTGACCCGAGCGCGGTCACCCGAATGGGTATTCACTTATCTGCGCAACTTCTATGCTGACCCTGGCCGCCCCATCGGCGTGAACAACAAGGTTTTCAAGGATGTGGGCATGCCCCACGCGCTGCTGGATTTGCAGGGTCTGCAACGTTGTGCGCCGGGGCCGATACTGGCCGCCAATGGTGGCGTCAAAGTCGATCCGCTAACCAGCGAGCCGTTGCTGGACGATCCCTGCGGCAGCTATGAGCTGGCGGTGGAGGGGCAGTTATCTGCCCCCGAGTTCGACCAAAGCGTTTACGATCTGGTAAATTTTCTCGACTATCTGGCCAATCCCATCGCGGAGGAAAGTCACTCCATGGCGATTGGTGTGTTGTTGTTTATCGCATTTTTACTAATCTGGGTGTGGCTGCTGAATCGGGAGTACTGGAAGGATATCCATTGATAAATCAATCCGGGTAGACGCCGGCTCTTTGTAATGCGCAACAACTGAGGTGAACTCCATGGGAGTTGTAACCAGACGCTCTTCGATGACATTTTTTTCCGATCCATCCTGTCAGTACTGTCACAGGGTACGCATCGTGCTTGCCGAAAAAGGTGTCGCGGTCGATATCGAAAGCATCAACCCATCCGCCGTGCCGGAAGAGTTGTTGGAGCTTAACCCCTACGGCACAGCGCCGACGTTGGCGGATCGGGATTTGTCGCTGTACGAATCGAAAGTGATGATGGAGTACCTGGACGAACGCTTTCCCCACCCGCCTTTGTTGCCGGTGTATCCCGTTGCGCGGGCGCTGAGCAGGCAGTACATGCACCGCATCGAAAAAGACTGGTGTGAGCGACTCGATTTGATTACCCATAAACCCGAAACGAAGGGCGCGGCCAAGGCGCGCAAAGAGCTGCAGGACGAGTTACTAAGCACTGCCGCTATCTTTGCCGATAAGCCTTTTTTTATGCACGAGGAATTTACGCTGGTGGACTGTTGTCTCGCGCCGCTATTGTGGCGTCTCGAATCGGTGGGCATAAAAATTCCAACCAGCAAGCAGTCGAAGCCGTTGCTGGGCTATATGAAAAGAGTATTCGAGCGGCCAGCGTTTCGCGCCAGTTTGACGGAAGCGGAGCGGGATATGCGTCGCTGAGTTGGCGAGCTGAGCGCCCGTCGCGTTGTACACTAACGGTGAATCTTGCATGGCCATGACCCCGAATCGGCCGTATCTAATCAGGGCTTTTTACGACTGGATCGTCGATAACGACTGTACGCCTCATCTGGTGGTCGATGCCTTTGCGCAAGGGGTTGAGGTGCCAGAGAACTATGTTACCGACGGGCAGATCGTGTTGAATCTGGCGCCACGTTCGGTCAGACATTTCGAAATGAATAACGAAGAAATCGTATTTAGCACGCGCTTTGGTGGATTGCCCACGAATATCCGCGTGCCGATTCCCGCCGTGTTGGCCATTTACGCACGGGAAAATGGCCAGGGTATGGTCTTCCAGACGGGGGGGCAGGAACCGCCGCAAGGACCGGACCAACCTGTTGGGCCGGGTCCGGGCAAGTCGCTGAGCAAGGGGCCGGGTAAAGGGAAGTCGGGTGGCGCGGAAAGAAAGTTGCACATTGTTAAGTAGGTAAATTGTTAAGTAGGTAAGCACAAATAGCAGCAGTTTCCCCGGTGCTGTCGCCACTAAACTTTCGCGAACTGTGAACGCGCTTAGTGGCCAGTCGCGGGTTGTGCCATGCAACTTTAATCGAACATTTACAAAAAGCGAATCACAACAGGAAAAGAGGAAACCAATGAACGATCCGGTAGTGATAGTGGGTATGGCGCGCACGCCAATGGGTGGCATGATGGGTGAGCTGTCAGGGGTAACCGCTCCAGAGCTGGGAGCCACGGCGATCGCTGCGGCGTTGGCACAGGCAAATGTTGCCGCTGCGGATGTTGGCGAAGTACTGATGGGTTGTGTGTTGCCCGCCGGGATTGGTCAGTCACCGGCACGTCAGGCGGCGCTGGGTGCAGGACTACCGGTTGGGGTAGGCACTACCACGGTCAATAAAATGTGTGGTTCGGGCATGAAAACGGTGATGATGGCCTGCGATACTTTGTCTGCGGGGCAAACCGAAATTGTGGTCGCCGGTGGTATGGAAAGTATGAGTAACGCACCGTATTTATTGCCAAAGGCGCGCAGCGGTTACCGTCTTGGCCACGGCGAAGTGCTGGACCATATGTTTACGGACGGTCTGCAGGATGCCTATAACGGCGGGCTGATGGGGACTTTTGCAGAACAGTGTGCCGACAAATATGCGTTTACCCGTGAACAACAGGACGCATACGCCGTTGAATCCCTGCGGCGCGCGAATGCGGCGATAGCGGACGGTAAATTTAAAGCCGAAATAGCACCCGTCACTGTCAAGAACCGTGGTGGCGAGATCGTGGTGGATACCGACGAACAACCGGGCAACGCCCGACCGGATAAAATCCCCAATCTGAAACCGGCGTTTAAAAAAGATGGCACCGTGACGGCTGCCAACGCGAGCTCTATTTCCGACGGCGCCGCAGCGCTGGTATTGATGCGTTACAGCGAAGCGGCCAAACGGGGTTTGCAGCCCCTGGCGACGATTTGTGGTTACACCCAGTTCGCCCGCGAGCCGGAGTGGTTTACCACTGCACCGGTGGGCGCGCTGCAATTACTTTTCGAGAAAACTGGCTGGTCCGTGGCGGATGTCGACCTCTTTGAGATCAACGAAGCGTTTGCAGTGGTGCCGATGGCGGCCATGCACGAACTTGATTTACCCCATACCAAAGTCAATGTGCACGGCGGTGCCTGTGCCCTGGGTCATCCGTTGGGCGCCAGCGGCACGCGCATCATTGTGACCTTGCTGGCGGCACTCAAAACCTATGGCAAAAAGAAAGGCATAGCCAGCCTGTGTATTGGCGGCGGTGAGGCAACGGCGATTGCGTTGGAGCTATGTTAAGGATCTGTGTTAAAACGAAGCCTGATGCTCACAAAAAACCCCGACCTGGCCGGGGTTTTTTTATGAGTGCTTTCAAGGGTTTTTAGCAATCGTAAAGTTTACCTAGAGATACACATTCAAACTCTTGTTCATAAAAATATTCTGGTCGAGAATAATTTTACGCTTGGCGAGCTTTAGCTGACCCTGCACGCGACGGATGATGTCCTCGCGATGGCCGACCATGGTGTGCTCCTCGTCCTCGTTCATGTTGCGGTGCACCGTCACCAGGGAATAGACCCGAAATTCCTCGGGGCTTTCCGTCAGCTCCACTTCGATATTGGTGACCACGTGGGCGACGCGGGTGGCGGGATCTTCCGACCAGCAGGTGCCGGTCTCGGTGCGCAGGATGCGTCGTTTCAAGTCTTCCAGGGAGTCGTTGTAATAGGCGGTATCGTAAATGGTCGGTTCTTTTTCATTTTTGCGATAGCGCTGATAGCGGTAGGGCATCCAGTAGTGCACGTCCTCGGTCAGCAGATCGAGCCAGTCGCGAAACTTCTCGCTGTCCTGCAGGCGCGCTTCCCGGTACAGGAACTGCTGCACCTCGTTGACCAGTTCCGCGGAAGCAAGGGCGGGCGTACTTGGGGTGATGGCGTGTGCCTGATTCATGGTTGTGGCTCCTGGCAGGTCGGTTTGCCGGTATAGCGCGGGGTGTAGCGGGTTGGCACCTCGTCCCAGCTGTTGGCGTTCATTAAATCGGCCCAGCGCTGGTAGAAGTGGCGCTGGTTGGCGTCGTTAAACTGACTTTCGTAGACAATGCCCGGCAGCTCCGGGTGTTCGATACGGCGTTTTAATCCGCAACCGTAATGCAGTTTTTCCCGACGCGTCACCACGCCCTTGTTAACCCGGGTGTTGCCTTCCCAGTTTTCGCCGTCGTCCATCTCCAGCACACCGGCGGGGTTAAAAGTCTGCATACAGCCGATATTAATTGCCTGTTTAACATCGTCCGGCATATTTTTGTTGACGATCGTCCACATACGAATCTCAAACTTGCGTGGCCCCCTGGGCAACCACACCCGGAAGGTTTGAATACCGGGCAGAAAAGAACAGTTGGGAAATAGAGAAACCGAGGCCAGTGAACCAAATATTTTGGAACGCATTTCGCCTAGACGTTTGGCCATTTTGGGGCGCAGCTTTTCGTAGTACTCCATCACCTTGGGTTGGCCAAGGATAGCGATATCCGCCAGGCCGTCGGTACCGAACTCCCAACCGTGGCCGTTGACGCTGGCATGGTAACTGCCGGCGGGATCAGCGGGGGGGGAAGCCCACATTGTTATTCATGGCCTTGAATCCAGAGTCGTGGGTCCACAGGGCGTGATAGGCGTCCCCTACAAAATTTTCCACGCCGAATTTCCAGTTGGCGCTGATATAATTCTTCAGGCCGCCGCCGATAAATTCGGTGCCGCCCTCTTCCTGATCGAGCATGATATCCAGGTACCAGCGAAAGTCTCCAAGAAATTCTTCCAGCGGGGGTGTTTGTTCATCGAAGGTGGCAAAAATTAAACCTTTGTAGCTGTCGACCTGGGCTTGCTTTAGACCCCATTTACTTTTGTCGATATCGCCCTCGTCGTAGACATGTTCATTGGACAGGCCCAGCAGATCGCCATTCGGACCGAACCCCCAGCCGTGATAATTACAGGTGAAATTACGGGTGTTGCCATCGTCGGCATGGCAAATTTTATTACCGCGATGGGGGCAGGAGTTTAAAAACACTTTGACGCTGCCGTCCCTTTGTCGCACCACGATCACGCCATCTTCGCCGATATAGGTGGTGTAGAAATCATTGGCGTTGGGGATCATGGAATCGTGCGCCACAAACTGCCATGTTCTGGCAAATATCTGTTCCAGTTCCCGCTGGTAAATTTGCTCTTCCCAGAAAATACGGCGGTCGATCCATCCTTCATCAACGTTGACGTACTGGTGATAATCGTGGGGATTCGGTGTCATCGCATTCACTATGAATTACCTCTGGGGTTGCCGATTTTAACGACGAAAATGACAGGACAATAAGTTCGGGCGCGTTTATAGCATGGGCGTATTAGTCAATCAACTGACCGAGTGGTATAGGATGCCCGGCCTCTTTGGGACAGATTATCAGCCGCAATCTCCGCTGGGTGACAGAGATAGCCTAGTGAAGTCCGTGGTATTTTAACAGCGGTCAATCCAGCCCTCTTCCGTATTGATGTATTGGCTGACATCAATTGCAGTGCGCGCCTGAGCAAGGTTCTACGCTTTTATTATGTTCATTATTTTTAGTGGGGTATGGTTCTCTGGCACGGCGCTAACAGCGCTTTCGAATTTAACCTGCGAAGTGTATTTGCGCTAATGGGCGACCGGTGCGCGCAGCGTTTCGAAACGGGTCAGCTGCCCGGACAGCGCAGCGATCACCAGTGGCAAAATTAACAGTAGCGTGTGGGCCGCCGCCCAGTTGTGTGCTGGACCCACCAGGTAACCAAGCAGCGGCGGGCCAAATAAAATACCCGTTCCCTGACCGGTCACTACAATGCCGATGACCATTCCGGCGGCGGCTGGATCTGCGGCAAAACGGGGGGCCTGTGCAAAAATAGCGGTGGGTACAATGCCTGTCACCAGGCCAAACAGGGTCAGTAACACAATGGCCAGCACACCGTCCCCCAAGGTGAGTACCGTCCACAGCGTCGCGCTCATCAGTAGTGCGCAAACGGCCATCAAGCGAACGGGGCGCAGCCCGCGATGCAACAGTACGCCGCCGAGTAAATTGCCACACATCAATACCGCCGGGAGCAGTGCCGAGAGTAGGGGCGCCTGGGTCTTGGATAAATCGTGGACCGTGCGAAGATAGGTTGGCAGATAGGTCAGAATACTGAAAAAGCCGCTACTAAAACACGCAAAAATAACCCCCAGCAAGATTGGTCCACCGGCAAAGGGCGCAGTGGGTAATGGCCCGTGCGCTGCATTCACGCTTACCCTCGGCAGTTTTAGCAGCAGCGGCAGAATTAGCATCGCCATGACACCGCTGGAGAGCCACAGGGTACGCCAACCACCACCCGCCAACAGTAGCGGGGCGAGTAAAAATATCAGCGAGCTACCCAGCGGCATCCATAGTGCCCAGACGCCCATGCTCAGCCCGATATCCCCAGGCCTGGACATGGCAATAATCATGGCCGGCCCCGCCACCATCACCAAAATCACACCGACACCTTCCAGGGCGCGTTCCAGTAGCAACAGGGTTGCGGAGTTCACAAACCAGCTGGTCAGGGGTGCGATCAGAAGAATCAGTAATCCGCTGGTCAGTACAGTGAGTGCGCCGCAGCGCTGCACCAGGCGGCCGGACATAACGCCCAATAGCACGGTGGCCAGCGCCACCAGCGACATCACCCAGCCAATTTGTAACAAACTCAAATGCAGATCGGTTGCCAGATCCAACGCCGCGGGGCTCGCCTTGGTCATCGTGAACGCAGCTGCCAGTCCTGCCCCAAAACACACCCCGATGCCGAACCAGTTGCTTGTTTTCATTTATTTAGTCTTACGGGAGTATGGAGTCGGTGACTGCTGAAACAATCAGGCGATAAATGCCTACTCACCAGATCAGGCCCCAAAAAGCGATGTGAAATACGGTGCCAGCAGCACATAGGTCGCGGTCGACAGGGTCATGGCGGTGCAGAACAATTCGGTGTCCAGTTCAAACCGATCGCACAGGGCTATACCAACGACTACGGCGGGCGCGGCGGCGGTCATAATCGTGGCCAGCAGGGCATATCCTTCGAGGCCAATGAAAGACCCGGCGCCGTAGGCCAGTATCGGGCTGAGCACCAGCTTGATGAGCAGCACCGGAACAATTAGCAGTAAATATTTAGTCGAGCCAATGTGCAAAGACATGCCGACCATCAATAGCAACATAGGGATTGCGGCGGTGCCGACCATGTGCAGGCCTGCCAGTAACGCGGCCGGTAGCGCCACATCAAACGGCAGCAATAGCAGCGCCAAAACCAGTGCCCACACCGGCGGCATACGCAACAACTCCCGCCCCAGTCCACCGCCGGAAATACGGGTGCCAAAATGTGCGCACAACAGTACGCCGCCGATCCACACGAACGGCACGGTAATCAATAAATCATAAATAAGTGGAATACCCGCCCAGTCCCTGCCCAGTAAGGCGCTCACCGCGGGCAGACCCAGGCCCATACCGTTGCCGAATGCGCTGGCCATAATCAGCGCGCCAGCCTGCCTGCGGGTAATGGTATGGGAGCGCAGCAGGGTGGTGTACAGGGCAACGCTAACTGCGAGCACGACAGCGACGGTCGTGGCACCGGTGAACGGGATCTGATACAGCTCTTTGTCCAGTGTCGATGTCAGCATCACCTCAAGAATCAGTGCGGGTGCCATCAGGTTGATGACCAGCGCCCCCATGGTGGCGCGCACCTGTTGAGTGGATAAGTTGGCCGGTTCGATATAGCGCCAGAGAACCCCGGCTGCGAGTACCAGTATCATCGGCAATAAATGTTGCATGAATTTATTCCTCGCCTCAGCCACGCGCTCGCGTCGGCGCGACGTAATGTTTCATGGCTGGTTTGTGTGTGGGAGAGTTTAACTCAGCAATAATTTTTTCCAGCGCCATATCGCTGTCCGTCATACGCTCCCGTTGGCGCAGGTATTCGAGCCAGGACTCTACCAGGAATGTTTCCGTAAACTGATCGGGTTTGATGGCATCCTGAAAAATTTCCCAGAAAAAAGCGCCGTTGCGTCTGCGTGTACGGCGAATTTTTTGCATCCCATCCAGAAAGTCTGGCTGGTTGTGATTCGGGATAACATATTGAACCGTGACCATCACCGGACCCCGCGTGTGTGCGATCTGTATACTGGACTCAGGTTCGATTCCCGTGCGCGTCACGCTGGGTATATTTTTCTGTTCGCTGGCAATTGGAAAAAGTTTGCTGAGCAGTAGTGTCGCCAGCAAACCGATCACCGCGCAATAAATGCTGGCGGCAACACTGGTGACATCGGACAGGTATCCCCACAGGGCGCTGCCCACCGCCGTACAGCCCCCATAATTCAGCATAACAATCGACAACGCCCGGGCCCGCACCCAGTCCGGTACGGTCAGTTGCGCGGTGACGGTCATGGACGAAAACAGCACAATCCAGGCGATGCCGATCAGCAGGGTCAGGATGCCAATCAGCCAGAAATTCGTCGTGGCGCTCAATGCTAACAAAGCCAGTGCATACAGCCCAGTGGCTGCGCCAAACTGCAGATTGCGGGAATAGCGCAACCCGAGTCCGGGTAGCCACATCGCACCGAGTACCGCGCCGAGTCCCGATACCGCCATCAGCAAACCATATGTACTGGCGCTGGCGTTAAGATCCCGAATCAATATCACTGCAATCAACGACCAGAACGCGCTGGCAAAAAAGAAGCACGCGGCGCTGCGGATCAATACCACCTTCAAGTCCGGCTCGTGCAGGGTGTAACGCAGTCCCGCTTTGAGGGCCGACACAAAGCGTTCCACCGGCAGCACGCTGTTAAGGGTCGGCAATTTGGGGTGCCAGACTAATAAAGCTACCAGCACAAACACAAAAGACACCGCGTTAATGATAAACACCGGCAGTGCGCCCCAGGAGGCGATAACAATACCACCCAGGGCTGGGCCAATGGCCTTGCTCATATTGGTGCTAAGGGTATTTAGCGTCACCGCATTGCTGAGCTGCTCCCGAGGCACGTAGGAAGGAATATTCGCCGCCCAGGGGGGGCGCAGCATGGCGTTGCCGATACCCAGTGCGAAGGTGGCTATCAGCAGTAGCCATTCAGTAGTCAGCTCCAGATGGGTCAGAAGCGAAAGCCAGACGGCGGTCGCCAGCATCCACAGATGCAACACCACCAGCAGCGTGCGGCGATTAACGGTGTCCCCCAGTGCACCGGCCGGATAACCCACCAGCAAAAAGGGCAGGGTGGCGGCGGTTTGAATCAATGCGATCATCAGATTGGATGGGGCGAGGCTCGCCATCATCCAGGTCACCCCCACCTCGTTCATCCAGGTGCCGATATTGGACACCACCATGGCGATCCACATTACCCGGTAGATGGGGAACGCCAACGGGGTCCATACGGAATTGGAGCGGATGGGTGCGGAGCTCGGCATAGTAGTTTATTAGTAAGGTTGAGGGCGTACAAACCGCTTGATTCAGGATGGTAGTAGTTCCATCGTCAATACACGGTCATTCGAGTTACATCAATAATGGTCTTTGTGTCCAGTAAAAATGTACCACAGTTATTAAGTTTTTAGTTAATTAAGTTATTTGTAGTGCAGCTACTTATGCGATTTAGTTTCTTTAGAATGATTCTTAATTACGATACATTACACGTCGTAAATTGATATAACCGTCATAACCATTAGAAATAACTTTTAAAGGGGGAGGAAGAGATGAAATACATCTCCGCTCGTACAGTTACAACCAGCTGTCTTGGTTTTATTCTCGCTTGTGCACCATTAGTGGTCGTGCACGCGTTTAATTTCCGCAGTGGAGACCTGTCTGGCGCTCTCGATACCGACCTGACCTACGGGCTGCAGTATCGCACCGAGGACGCCGCTGAGGAAAACAAGGGTGCCTACGGCAACCGGGCCCTGTATCCCGACAGGGGGGATATCTTCAGTAACCAGGTGCGCGCCTCGGTAACCCTTGCGCTGGAATGGGGCAATAATTACGGGGCGCTGGTGCGCGGCAACGCCTTTTTCGATTTCGAGGGCAACGACGCCAAATTGCGCGGTGAAGCAAAGGATGAGCTGGAGAGCCAGGAAAGCCTGACCGACGCCTATGTGTATGGCTACTTTGGTGATAACCAGCAATTGATGGTGCGCATCGGTAAACAGGTGATTAGCTGGGGTGAGAATACCTTTATTCAGGGCTCCCTGAACGATATCAATACAGTCAACCTGAACAACCTGCGCCAGCCCGGTCGGGAGCTGAAGGATGCCTTTATCGGCACCGACGCGGTGTATGCCACCTATAACTTTCTGGAAAACTGGACCCTCGAAGGCTTTGTGCTGCTGGATTTTGATCCGACCGTACTGGACCCCATGGGCAGCTTCTGGACCACCCTGGATGGTGCGGGTACCGGCGGCGGTCACGATAAGGACGGCGATGGAGTGCTGGATGGCGATTGTATCCCGCTTGATGGCCTGCCTGCGCGCTGTGACTTGTTGGGCGGCGGGTTAACCCGGACCAGCGATAAAGACGCCAGCAGCGGCGGCCAGTACGGTATCGCCCTGCGCCGTTTTCTGCCCGAACTGTTCAACGGTTCCGAGGTCGGTTTTTACTACCAGAACCTGCACGACCACGGACCCATAGTTTCAGGATATAAGGGCACCGGCCTGTATTTCCTCGATTATGCGGAAAATATCGAGCGCTACGGTGCGTCCTTTAATACCAATATTGGCGGTTGGGCGATCGGCGGGGAATATTCCTTTCGTAACGGGGCGCCCATTCAATTGACCTCGCCGTTGATTGCGTCGCTGAATATTCCGCCGAACCAAGTTGGCAAGGGTAGTTACATGAAGGGTTACGGGGAAGTGGACCGCCACCAGGTGCAGTTTACCTTCCAGCGGTTATGGGGGGTGGTGCATGCCATTGGTGCGGCCGGCAGTACGACCCTGGCGGAAGTGGCCTACGGCTGGATTGACAATTTGCCCGCCGATAAAACGAACTTTTTTGAGGGCAATTCAGATACGGCACTCGGTGCAGTAACCAATAATTTTCACAGCCTGCAGGTATTGCAAAATGTAACCTTCGCAAACGTGTTTGGCTTGTTTGAAATGACCCCTTTTGTGGCGTACAAGTGGGATATCGACGGGTTCTCTCAGGAACTGGGGGGCGGCAAGTTGTTTGTGGAAGATCGCCAGGCGCTGACGTTGGGGGTTGATACCAGCTACCAGGGCGGCCGCTATAAGGGCGGTATCAGCTGGACCACTTTTTCTGGCAGAAACAACGAGCGCAACGCCGCAGGTGGGCGGTTGAACGGTGGTGTCGATCGGGACTTTGTGGCCATTAGCGTTAGCACATCGTTCTAGGTGCCGACCATGTGCGCTGATGACATAGCCCTGACCAATAATGAGTACGAGAGTGGGAGCATAATTATGAAAGCTGTATCTATAGTGAAAAAGCTGCTCGCCGGCACCGCCGTCGGTCTCGCTGCGCTGACCTATCCGGCGCTGGCGGCGATGACGGACGCGGAACTGGCCGAAATAGGTCTACAAGGAACCAAGTACACTGTCACCGGCGCTCTGCGCGCGGGCAACGCAGAGGGAACCATTCCCGCCTGGACGGGCGTTCCGATACCGGTGCCCGCCGGACGCGTGGAGGGCACCTGGCCGGATCCCTTTGCCGACGAGAAACCCCTGTTTACCATTACTGCCCAGAATTACACGGAGCATATGGATAAGCTGACGGCGGGTCAGATCGGCATGTTCAAGCAGTACCCCGACACGTTCCGTATGCACATCTACCCCACCCATCGCACGGCGGTGGCGGACGATTGGGTGTACGAGCAGACTTTAAAACAGGCCAAGGCCATCAAACTGTGTCCGGAAACGGAAACCAAGGGCATTGTTTGTCTGGTGGATCAGATTCCCGGTGGCGGCGTGCCGTTCCCGCGCCCAAAAAATGCCTATGAAGCGGGGTGGAATCACTTCCTGGGCTGGCAGGGTCTGGGTCTGCATGGATTTGGCAACGGCGCATTGATCGACACCCTCGGCAATCGCACCGATGTCATTATCGAGAATCGCCTGTTGTGGACCTGGTGGGCGCAGCCGGACGAACTGGGGGACAGCGACTGGTACACGCGTGATGGCGGTGCCATGTTGTGCGACTCCTGGCAGATTCAACAACCACCGCGCTCGTCCGGCCTGGTATTTGGCGGCTGCAACTATGTGCAGAATGTGGATTTTCAGGTTTCCCTGTATATTCCCGGACAACGCCGGGTGCGCAAGGCGCCGGAAATCGGCTTTCACGATAGCCCCTCTTTTGGTTCCGACGGCCAACGCACGGTAACCAGCCGCTGGATGTGGTGGTTTGGTGGCCGCGAAGTACGCCACGACTACACTATTACCGGCCCGATAGAAAAATACGTTCCCTACAACACCTACAAGCTGGCTCAGGAAGATGTGACTTCCGATGATATTTTCGGCAAGAAACACATCAATCAGGATCTGATCCGTTACGAGCTGCATCGTGTGTGGGTCATTGATAGTATTCTCAAGCCGGGCATGCGCCATCTGTACAAGCGTCATACCGCATATTTCGACGAGGACAGCTGGGTCGGCGTCGGGTTTGAAGCCTACGATGCGAAAGATCGTCTGTGGCGCATGGGTGAGCAATACAACATCCAGTACTACGATTCCAACGTGTTTAACGCCTACGGCGACAGCCAGATCGATTTGATCAATGGCCGCTACACCACGTTCCCCTACTGGTTTACCCAGGTGAAAAATGAGTACTCCGGTAAGCCGGTGGTGATGTTTTCCAAAATGAAAGATTTGCCCTATAACGTGGATATTTTTACGCCTCAGGGTTTGCGCAAATTCGGTCAGCGCTAGGTTAACGGTTAGCATTGTCGTTTAAATTGTTAGCAGTACCATTCGGGCGGCGTTTGCCGCCCGAATACTGTCTATACTACTCACAAGTTACACAAGTTAAGGGTGCGTGATCCGCTCATGAGATTATCCGCAGTCGTTATTGGCATACTTTTCGTTAGCCACATGTTCGCCGCTCAGGCGCTAGCCAGCGAAGCGCCAAGACCCGCTAAAATTGTCCCTCTCTCCACCCGCGCCGTGTTTCTGGATATCGCGATTAATCAGGGTAGCGTTATGGCGGTGGGGGAGCGCGGTATTATTCTGCGCTCCGATGATCAGGGGGATAGTTGGCGACAAGTACCGTCCCCGGTCGATGTCACACTGACGGCCGTGACCTTTACAGACGCCACGACCGGCTGGGCCGTGGGCCACGAATCCACCATTCTCAAAACTCTGGATGGCGGGGAAAGCTGGCAGGTGGTGCGCTATAAGCCCGAAGAAGAACGTTACTACCTGAATGTCTGGTTCAAAAATGCTAACCGGGGCGTGGTGCTGGGTACCGATGGCGAGCTGTGGAGCACCAGCGACGGTGGTGAAAGCTGGTCGCTGGAAGTGCTCTCTGTCGAAGAGTGGTATCAGAATCATCTGTTTGCTTTTCATGAATTGTCGGACGGCAGTGCGGTGATTGCCGCCGAGCGCGGCGGTGTATTCGCACGCTCCGCGGGGCAAGCTAAATGGCGTGTGGTGGCGTCGCCCTATCCCGGTACATTTTTTGGCGTGACCGAACTGGCCGGGCAGTTTCTGTTGTACGGCATGAGTGGTAAGGCGTATCAACTGGATTTAACGTCTGCCGAAAATGAGGTAGATCAATGGCGAGAAATTGCCATCGACAGCGATCAGTTTTTACTGGCGGCAACTATCGCACCTGGTAGTGGGCACGTGGTGTTGGTGGGGCGCGGCGGCATCGTCCTGGAGGTCGGCGTGGACGGTACGGTTGTCCATAACCAGCAGAGACCCAATCGGGTGGATATTACGGCCATCGCCGAGGATGCTCGCTACGTTTATCTGGCAAGTATGCGTGGCGGTATCGAACGCCTGCCGGTCAATGAATTATTTGCGCCCGTTAGTGGCGCTACCGCTAACGATTAAGTAGAACTTTATATGGAACACGCACAACAACATGCGGGCTTTCTGCACACTATTTCCGATTCCACCGCTAATTTTTTGCTGCGGTACCGCCTACCGATTTTGATTCTGGTGGCGGTTGTAACCGTACTGCTTGGCTACCAGGGTCTTAACCAGCGCCTGTCGCCCGGGTTTGACAAAAGTCTGCCCCTTGAGCACCCCTACATGGCGACCTATCTGGATTTTCGCGCCGAGTTTGGTGGCGCAAACCGGGTCACGGTTTTTATAGAAGACAAACGCGGTGATATGTTTAATCCAGAATTTTTTCAAATTCTGGATAAGGTCACCGCAGAAGTTCTGGTGATGGAGGGGGTAGATGCACGCACCGTGACGTCGTTATTCACACCCAACGTAAATTATGTAGCCGTTAGTGAGGAGGGCTTTACGGGTTCGCGGATCGTGCCGGCAGATTTTACGCCCACCATGGAGGACATAGAACGGGTCAAGGGCAATCTGTTTAAGTCCAGTGAAATTGGTAAAACGGTGGCAACAGATTTTTCCGGCGCACTGGTTGTTGCCGACCTGGTGGAATACGATCCGGTTACCGGCGAACATATTGATTACGAGCAATTTGCCACCATGCTCGAAGATCTGCGGGTCCGTTACGCTTCCGAACATATTGGTATTCGCATTATCGGTTTTGCGCCATTTATCGGCGATATCATCGACGGGGCCGAGGGCGTCGTCCTGTTTTTTGGCATTGCGCTGCTGATTACCATTTTATTCCTGATCTTTTTTGCCGGCTCCTGGAAGCTGGCGTTAGCGGCCATCGCCACTGCACTGGTCGCCGTGTTGTGGCAGTTGGGTCTGGTCAAGTGGCTAGGTTTCGGTATCGATCCGCTGTCGATCCTTGTGCCGTTTTTGATTCTCGCCATTGGCGTGAGTCACGCGGTGCAAATGACCAATGTATGGCGGGTAGGGATTGTAGATGGGCAGAGTTCCATCGATGCGGCCCGTTCGGCTTTTTACAAATTGTTTATTCCGGGCGCCACAGCGCTGGTATCGGACGCCGTCGGTTTTGCGGTGATTATGCTAATCGATATTCCGATCATTCAGGAGCTGGGCATTACTGCCAGTATCGGCGTGGCGGTAATGCTGGTTACCAACAAACTTATGCTGCCGATCTTGCTGTCCTATACCACGTTGAATACGCGGGAAGTCGCCAGGGCCGAACGCGCGGTGAGCGGGCTCGATCACCGCTTCTGGAAATGGCTGTCGACCATGGCTACGCCGCGCAAGGCGGTGGTGATTCTTGCTGTTGGTGTGGGTATGGCACTCTACGGCTATCGCATGGAGGGCCAGCTCGTGGTGGGCGACGCCGAAACCGGCGCGCCGGAGTTCTGGCCCAATGCCCAGTATAACCAGGATATTCGCACCATCGACGCCAAGTTTAACGTCGGTCTCGACGAAATCATTGTGCTTGCCAAAGGCAATCGCGAGGAAGTATGCGTCGATTTTGGTGTGATGCGCACCATCGACGATTTCGTCTGGGCGATGGAAAATGTACCCGGCGTGAGATCCGTGAAAGCCCTGTCGCAAGTGATTCGCGAGCGCAACATCGGAAACTATGAAGCCAATCCGAAGTTTTTCGGCATTCCGCGCAATTCGCAAATGATTTCTGCCAATATTTACCGGGTGGAGTTTTCCCAGGCGTTGTTTTCCAACGACTGTAGCACCATGCCCGTGACGATTTACACCGGCGACCACAAAGCCGACACGCTGCAAACCGTTACCGATGCGGTTAAGGCGTTTAATGCCAGCAACACCAATCCGGATGTAGAGTTTCTGCTCGGCATGGGAAATGGCGGCATTATGGCGGCAACCAACGAAATGGTGGCTGGCGCACAGCTGAAAATTTCGCTGATCTTGTTTAGCGCGGTGGGCCTGTTTTGTTATCTGACGTTTATGTCCCTGCGTGCGGCGCTGTGTATCGTCGTGCCGTTGGGGCTGGTTGCTTACTTTGCTAACGCGGTGATGGTGCACCTGGGCATAGGCCTGAAAATATCCACTCTGCCGGTACTCGCGCTGGGTGTCGGTGTTGGCGTGGACTATGGTATTTATCTGTTCGCCAGAATGAAGGCCCATCTCGATGAGGGTACGTCTCTGGTGGAGTCCTATTACCACTCCCTCAAAGATGTGGGGATGGCGGTGGTGTTCACGTCGGTAACCATGAGTATTGGTGTCGCCACCTGGTGGTGGTCGGATCTCAAGTTCCAGTCCGACATGGGTATCCTGCTCGCCTATATGTTTTTTGTGAATATGCTGGGCGCGATATTCCTGATGCCCGCCATGGCCGCCTGGTTGGTGAAACCTAACGCCAGAGTCGAAAAATCTGCACAATAAATGCACGCGCCCGGTGCGTGCGAACTCGAGGTTATTGATTTAATCCGCTTGATGATGTCGCGGTCGGGAAATGGAATTCCTGGCTGCGACCCGCAGAGCGGTTTCACAATCCGCATTATGTCGCTGTTGTTCCTCCGCTTGAGAAACTTGCGCTAGTGGAGCAAGCGTTCTCCCCGAGCATGAGTAGCGTCACAAAAAAGGTGGTGATAAGCAAACAAAGCAATTTTTATAATGGTAGTGGGGCAGTTATCATAGCTGTTGTAGTTGGTTGGAGGTTACCCGCAGTTGTCGCAAACTATCCCATCCCGCGCGCCATTTGGCACTCCGCTGGGCTACGCGCCCGGTGGCGTGGCTGTTTACTCTTCGGATTACGATTCCGCATCAGATCAGGATTATCCCAGGCGCAGTTCGTTTCGCAACTACGTCGACGGCATTTATATGGGTTACAAATGGCAATGCGTGGAATTTGCCCGGCGTTGGATGTACATCAATAAAGGGTACATTTTTGACGACGTGGCAATGGCCTACGACATTTTCGCGTTGCGCTCGGTGCGGGAGTTGGCCACTAACACCCGCTTACCACTCCAGGCATTTCGCAACGGTTCGCGGGTGCACCCGCAGCCCGGCAGTTTACTGATATGGGAGGAGGGGGGTGAATTTCACCACACCGGACACGTCGCGGTGATTACCGAAGTCTTTACCGATCGCCTGCGCGTTGCCGAACAAAACGTTGGACATATTGTGTGGCCAGCGGGCCAGTCCTTCAGTCGGGAGCTGCGCGCCAGGGTTACCGGGGATGGCGATTACTGGCTGGAATGTTCCTACAGCGATGCCACGATTCTCGGCTGGGTTACGCAAACTGAGGCCGTTGAATTTGCCGAACCGAGCGCTAACGTCGAGGGCAAACTGTTTGCCCTGCAAAGCCGCGTGGTGGCGCAGCACGGGCAGGCGGAAAAAACCTGGCTAAATGTGGCCAACGAGGACGAACTCGCTTATGTGGAGATGATGGGCGGGCATAAGCTCACCAGTGTAGCGGCCGATCAGTATCGCTATTACGTTGCCTCCGCGACGGCGCAACGGGAGCTGGAGCGCGCCACCAATGATCTGCATGGCTTGTTTATGCACGCCACAGATTACGTGCTGGAACGCCCCGAACTGTTAGCGAAATTTAATTTGCCCCAGGCAATTCTGCCGAAAATACGGCAGTCCTGGGACAATCGCCTCAATCAGTTGATTACCAGTCGTTTCGATTTCGCCATGACCGATCAGGGCTTGAAGGTGTACGAATACAACTGTGATTCGGCGTCCTGTTTTATGGAGTGTGGCAAGATACAGGGCAAGTGGGCGCGGCATTTCGGCGCCGACGACGGTGTTGACGCGGGACGCGAATTGTTTGCCGATCTGGTACAGGCGTGGCGCAACAGCAATGCCGATGGCCTGCTGCACATCCTGCGGGATGACGACGCCGAGGAGAAATACCACGCGCTGTTTATGAAAGAAACGTTGCGGGCGGCGGGCATTCGTTGTCGTATTGTTACCGGTCTCGAAGGGCTGGTATGGGATGCGTTGGGCAATATTCTTGATGCTGAAGGTGAAAAAGTCAGTTGGGTGTGGAAAACCTGGTCGTGGGAAACGGCCCTCGATCAGCTACGTGCAGAATGTGAGGCCGACGAACTGGCCCGTCAGACCTACGAGCCAAACTGGATAGAAGGTCGTACGCCGCGCTTATCGGATGTGTTGTTGCGGGACAAGGTGATGGTATTTGAACCGCTGTGGACGTTGATACCGAGCAACAAGGCGATTTTGCCTGTGCTCTGGTCGTTATTTCCCAACCATCCACTGCTACTCAATACCGACTTTGAGCTGAACGACGAGCTACTTGCCAGCGGTTATGTCAGTAAACCCATCGTCGGGCGCTGTGGTGAAAATATTCAGCTGGTGGACGAGCGCGAGGGCGTTATTGAGGCGACCGGGGGCGGGTTTGCGTCGCAGGATCAAATCTACCAGCAATTATTTCCATTACCTTTTGTAGACGGGTACTACGTGCAGGTTTGCACATTCACCGCCGCGGGTGTTTACTCGGGCAGTTGCCTGCGCGTCGACCCCTCCATGATTATCGGTAAGAACAGTGATTGCATGGCTTTTCGGTTTGTATCCGACAAAGAATTTATTGCGCAACTTATGATCGTTACCGAATCGTTACAAATCTGAAGTTGCGGGCTCCTGAATAATCGACACGCGTCAGTCCGCTTATTATGCAAACGCACTAGTATCAACTGGCAGTGCGCAGGTGGGCCGTATATTCGGCGTGTAACAAATGCAGGGATTGCATTCTCAAAAAAATATAAATTATCCATGCCGTGCGCCGACATGGCGCGAACATGATCGCGTGCGATGATGGCCATCACCAACCCGCGCGGCACCTCAATTGCGGATCGATATTTGTTGGATTCGATCAGCAATTTCCCAGTAGTTAATCTGACCATAAATCTGATCTGCACCCTGTGCAACGCAAATGTCCGCAGGCTAGCTGAGGGATAGTTGCGGAGCAATTGCACACAGATTCTCAGCGATTGCGTAAGCGTGATAGCGCACAGACGGTGTGTGCATGCTGCGGTACCTTTGCTATCCCATCGTGTGGCAATTTTACGCGGCACGGGATTCGCGCAAGGGATAACGCGGATAGCGTCAGTGCGCGAACGCAGCGGGCGGCGCAAGCGGAATGTGGCTGTTGGACTTCAAAACTGGCATTTCGCGTACTGCTCAGGCCGTACTGGTAGGGAACAGGTGCACAGGTGGTCACTGGAGTTGGGGGACGTATATCTCGGATCCCAGGTTGACGGTTTAGCGCACTGCCTGTCAATACGCCCGAAGATGGAGGCGGCAGGTGGTCCAGATTAATCGGAGTAACGGATGTGGTCATACATTCCTGGCCACCGGGAACAGCGGTCATCGACTATAGGAAGAAACCGTTATGAGCCACAGCGCGGAAGAAATGAAGGGCAGGTTGAAACAGCGATTGGGTGCCGCCAAGGTTATCTGGGGCAGGATGATGGAGGATGAGTGGTTGACATTGGAAGGCCACGAGCAACGTCTGGCTGGCCTCGCTCAGGAGCGTTACGCCATTACCCGAGGCGAAGCTGACCGGCAGGCCAGGAGTTTATTCGAGAACCAGAAGTCCTGAGTGGAGGCGCGGTGCCTGCCAGATCGCTACGGCGGGACGGCAGCGGTCCAAACCTTACTCAGAATATGGAGTTTTTTGCGAACGGCCACCGGGCCGTCCCCGCAAAATTATTAACACTACACACAGGAAATGGAGAAGCAACATGTACACACTACCCCGTAAATTAAGACTGGCGGCAGGCATTGCGCTGGCAATCGCCGCGACCAGCGGCGCACTGGCTGCGGACACGGTATCCCAGGATATCACCGAGGCGCGGCAGGAAACCCAAATCTGGACAACTTACGCGTTGAGTCCTTATCTGCGTGCGAGCGACCTCAAGGTGTCGGTGGACAACGGTAAGGCCACGCTGACCGGCACGGTCGAGGAAGGTGTCAACAAGGACCTGGCGAAGCAGATCGCGCTGGGCGTCAGCGGTGTTACGGAAGTGGACAATCAGATCGTGGTTCGCCCCGATTATATGCCTCCGGCGCAAACCGCGGAGCGCAGTTATGGCGAGGTAATTGACGATGCCTCCATCACCGCGGCGGTAAAATCGAAGTTGTTGTGGGGCAGGCACACCAGCGGTCTGGCCGCGAACGTAGATACCAACCGGGGTAAGGTGACATTGCAGGGTACGGCCGATAGCGCTGCGGCCCGGGACCTTGCCGGTCGCATGGCGTTGAACACCCGTGGTGTCGAATCCGTGGACAACCATCTGGTGGTTGGGGAAACCAAACCGGCCGTAGTTGGATCGGTCAAGGATGCTGCCCACGAGGCCGGGGATGACGTCGCTGACGCCTGGATCACCACCAAGGTGAAGTCGACCCTTATGTACACCAGGAATGTTGACGGTTCCCATATCGCAGTGAGCACCAAGAATGGCGTAGTCACGCTAAGCGGTAAGGTGGACAGCGGTGCGGAGCATGCACTGGCCGTCGAACTGGCGCAGAACGTGCGCGGCGTCAAAAGTGTCTCCCACAAGGGACTCACGCACTGATCGCGACTAGCGCAGCCGCGGATGATCGCCGCGTTTTTCGGCGGCGATCCTTTCCTGCCCCGCCTGAGCGCAGGGGGTCTGTAACAGGGATATAGCGAGGGAGTTCCAGAGCAAGGAGCATTAGAGCAAGGAGCGTAACAAGGAGTGTAACGCAGGGAGCTCTCAGCAGGGAGCTCTCAGCAGGGAGCCTGGACACACGGGCAGTGTCATGGATCAGTCCGCGAAGGTATATTACCGCGCGGGATTTTCTACTGTCGCCGGTGGGGTTTATTGGCGCTGTAAACGAAGACTATTTACTTGGCGGATAGCATGGACATATCCAGGGTTAGGTTCAGGGTTAGGTCCAGGGTTAAAGGACAACGAATGCTGCGCAGGTGGTCAACACAACACGCTGCGCTAGGACTTCAGTTTACTCACCGTCAGTCGTTAAGGTGAATCGTGGAGCGGCCAGTATTGGCTGATTTTCACACTGCCCTGAAACCCGCGCAGCATTGTCTGGGCGGGTTTTTTATTTATCGACCTTGCCGCATGGGCGGTTGGGGAATGAGGTGAGGATGAAGAACAGCGCCTCTGTTACCGGCAGATGTTGTGGGGCTGTTCGGGCAGCCTTGTGGTGCACACTGGCGGGTATCCCGCTGGCGCATGCCCACGACGCGGCCGCAGACGTGGTGGCGTTGACGGCACGTCACGCGGAATTGCGCAAGCAGTTGAGCAGCAACCAGTTCCAGCGACCGCTTTACCTTGAATCCAGCGAGGTCCCGGGCAAGCTGCAGGGCGATATCTACGCATTGGTTGAACAGCCCTATGCGGTGGTCGGCCCGGCGTTGCAACATATCGACCGCTGGTGCGACATTCTGATTTTGCATCTGAACGTGAAGCGTTGCCATACCTCGACTGCGCAGGCCGGTGGCGCGCTGAGCCTGCATATCGGGCGCAAATTTTACCAGCCATTGGCAGATGCCTTCCTGTTTAATTTTCGCTACAGGATGGTGTTTAACCAACCCGATTACCTGCAGGTAACGCTACATGCCAACGAAGGCCCACTGGGCACGAAGCGCTATAACATCGCTCTGGAAGTACTGGCGCTCGATGCCGGACGTAGTTTCCTGCACCTGTCGTATTCCTACGGGTATGGCATGGCGGCGCGTGCCGCCACGGCGGGCTATCTGGCGACGCTCGGACGGGACAAGGTGGGTTTCAGTATTGTCGGCAACCAGGCCGACGGCCAGCCCGTTTACCTGGATGGTATGCGTGGCGTTGTCGAGCGCAATACGATGCGCTACTACCTGGCGATTGACGCTTACCTCGGTGCGCTGGTGGTAGCGCCCTCGGAACGGTCGGAGAAGCGTCTGAACGACTGGTACGCAAGCGTTGAACGCTATCCGGATCAATTGCACGAAATGGAACGCGGCGAGTATCTGGACATGAAACGCAGGGAAATCCAGCGCCAGCAGATGCCGAGAGGAGCGGGCGCGGTTGATTAACCCCCGTGCTGAGCCTGTTCACGCCCTCCTCCATCGTCGCCACCGACAACCGGGCCGGGAGTAGTCCGGGCGACACCAACAAAGAAGATCAATATGATGCGAACAGCGCCGCTCCAGAGTGGAAAGTTTAATGGCCTTAATGCTCGTGCGGGACGTGCCAGGCTGGACGGTATCGCTCTGGCAGCCGGGGCTCTGATGACAATTTCAGGCTGCGCGATGATGCCGGATGCCGAACGGGAAATGGCGGTACCGCATGTTCAGCAGGTCGAGTTCGAAGGCGCACAGGGCCCCATCTCGTCTGGCAGAAGCGATGCGATTATCGTGCAGCTCGAGGGCAACGAGGGCGCATCTACGGTACTGGACAGGCATCTTGCCTACGAACAGGCGGTTAACGCGGACAGCCCTCTGGTGTTGGGCAACAAACTGACCCTGTTGCAGAATGGGCCGGCTACCTACGAGGCGATGTTCGCCGCCATACGCGCCGCGCAGGACCACATTAACCTGGAAACCTATATTTTCGGCGACGACGAGGTCGGTAAACAGTTCGCCGATTTGCTGCTGGAACGCCAGGCGGCAGGTGTGCAGGTCAACGTCATTTACGACAGTGTCGGTGGTCTGGCAACACCACAGGCATTTTTCGACCGCCTCCGCGAGAGCGGTATCCGGGTGCTGGAGTTCAATCCGCTCAATCCCCTGGCCGACAACACCAAGCCCTGGCTCATTAATAACCGCGACCATCGCAAGCTGCTGGTGATCGACGGGCGCACTGCCTTTGTCGGCGGGATCAATATCAGTGACAGCTACTCCAGCGCCCCCTCGGGCAGGCATCGCCGGGCACCGGTCGGAGCTATTGACGGCACCACTGGTTGGCGTGACACGCACATCCAGATCGAAGGGCCGGTGGTGGCAGAATTCCAGAAACTGTTTATGGGTACCTGGGCCAAACAGAAGGCTGATCCACTGGCGGCGGCGCACTATTTTCCCGAACTGCCGGCCCAGGGTAGCGAGATTGTGCGCGCCATAGGCAGTACGCCGGATGACTCCGAGAACCTGATCTTTCTGACCCTGATGTCGGCCATTGGGCATGCGGAACGGGAAGTGCATCTCACCATTGCCTATTTCGCGCCAGATCCACAATTGCTCAATGCCCTCACCGACGCGGCGCGGCGCGGTGTTGAGGTCAAGCTGGTGCTTCCCAGCCAATCGGACTCCTGGCCGATCTTTCATCTCGGTCGTTCTCATTACACGGAGCTGCTGCGCGGTGGCGTCAAGATTTACGAGCGGCGCGGCGCGGTAATGCATGCCAAATCCGCGTCCATTGACGGCGTCTGGTCGACTATAGGCTCAACCAATCTGGACTGGCGCAGCTTTTTGCACAACGACGAAATCAACGCCGTAGTGCTGGGCCGCGGCTTCGCCGCGCAAATGGACGCCATGTTTGCCGAAGATCTGGCGGAGTCCACAGCGATTTCCCACCACCAATGGCAACGCCGTTCGTGGTTGATGCGCATCAAGGAACAGGTCGCGCGCATCGGCGCCTACTGGCTGTAGGGCCTGCGCTGTCGAATGGTTGGCGTTTAAATCTGATGTTCCAACCTGGCGGCAAAGGGCTTCAGAAGCCCGTATCGAAGACTGAAAATAGCCGCCAGACGCGACACGGCACGATAGCAAATCCGGATTCAAATGGCCCAGAGCTATGCGCGCAAGCGAACAGACTTCGCGGCAGGTTGCGGCCATGCTTGGGTTTCATTTACGCGGTCAAGACCAGGGAAGACGAGTTGCATGAAACATCTACTTCCACCACTACCTTACGCCGTCTCGGCATTGGAGCCACATATTGATGCCCGCACCATGGTGTTGCATCACGACATGCACCATGCGTCCTACATAAAAAAGCTGAATCTGGCGCTGGCATCGGCGCCGGAGTTACTACAGGGAAAAACAGCCGATTGGCTACTGCGCAATCTGAGCGATGTGCCCGAAAAAATGCGCACCGCAATACGCAATAACGCTGGTGGACATGCTAACCACAGTCTGCTGTGGGAGTCGATGTGTGCGGGCGGTGGTGGCGCGCCCTCGGGTTCACTCGCGAAAGGCATCAACGCTGACTTTGGCGGTTTTGAAGAATTCAAAGTCCAGTTCGAGGCAGCGGGTAGCCAGCTGTTCGGCTCGGGCTGGGTATGGCTGGTCCGCGCGCAACGCGGTGATGGCCGACTTCAGATACTCACCACCTCGGGGCATGACAATCCGGTAACGCAGGGTTACGACCCGCTCCTGGTCAACGATGTCTGGGAACACGCCTACTACCTGAAACACGAAAACCGCCGCCCCGAATATCTGCACGGCTGGTGGTCGGTGGTCAACTGGAGGGCAGTCGAACAGCGGCTCGCCCGTTCCCTGGACAGCGCCGAGTTATCCCCTGGTTGAAGGACGCTATTTCTGCGGATTCTGCTTCTGCGGATTCTGCGGAAATGTCACGCTAGACCGCGTCTGCCGGGGCGGTTTATCGGCGCCATCTGGCGGGATGGCGCGCCGGGTTGCCGACCTCGTCCTGAAGCCTTACGCCCCCAGAAATTCCGCGAACCCCTGCAACGGTTCGACCCGATCACACAGGGTTTTAAGCACCACCAGAATGGGTACGGCAAGCAGTGCGCCGGACATACCCCACATCCACCCCCAGAACAACACCGACAGCACGATAACCACCGGATTCAGGCTCAAACGTTGGCCGATAATCAGCGGCGTGATCAAATATCCTTCGACTGCGGTCAACAAGTAAAAGACGCCGGGCACCATTAAGGCCTGCCATAGTCCATCGAAGGTGAGCAACCCCACAATACTCAGCACAACCATGCTGGTTACATCGCCAAGGTAGGGGATAAAGTTGAGTACTGCGACCATAGTGCCCCACAGCACCGGGTTCGGTACACCCAGCAGATACATTGCCAGGGCGACCAGGCAGCCGAGACCGGCATTGATGATCGTCACCGTCAGCAGATAGGTCGATACCTCGACCTCAACCTGTTGGGCAATGTCGACGGCCCGCTTCTTGTCGGCCAGGCGCGGTGTGACCGCGATGGTTTTGCGCAAAAACAGGTCTCCGGATGCCAGCAGGAAATACAGAAGTATCAGCGTGCTGACCGCGCTCAGAGAAAATTCCTTGACGGCGTCGAGCACTGCCGCAGTTAGTGATGGACCCTGTACTATCACTTCCTGAAGTTTTTGTTCATTGCCGGCGCCGGACATTTTTTTAGTGATGTCCTGCACCTGTGCAGTCGCAGTTGCGACCTGTTGCACCGAACCGGTAATGCCGCGCAGTTTGGCATTGATTTCCTGCACAGCTTTCGGCGCGCGGTGGATCCAGGTGCTGGCGGGTTCGGCCAGTCTTAATGCGCCGCCCAGAAAGGCCGTAATCAACACCAGCACAACAACGCCAGCGCCGAACGACCTTGGGATGCCAACTTTACGCATGCCGCGCACTGCTGGCAGGAACACCAGGCTGAGGATCAGGGCCACCACAACTGGCAGGATCAGATCCCGCGCCAGATACAGCACGGTCAACATTGCCAGCAAAAAAAGGCCGGGCAACGCCCAGGAACCCATGTATGCGGTCTCGGGGGCGCGGGTCGGTGGTGGGCTATTGTGCGCCACCATGGTTTCTAATGCGGGATCTTTAGCGCTCAAGGGAACCTGCCTGTGGAGGTGGAAGTCAAAATTTGGCCCGTTGTTGCCTCGAGCTGGACTGTTGTTGCCTCGAGCTTAAGTCGTTTTGCCATGACCAGATGGCTGCTGTTAGTTACTGGTGGAACATTTTTCAGTTGAGGCCGAGCGCACGATTTTGGCTACTGCCACCGCGACCATGATCGGTTTAATGAAGCGCGCGCCAATCAGCAGCGTTGCCAGTTCGACAAACAGATGGGTGCTCAGGGTCGGTCCCTGGTTTAGAAAGCGCATCGTCATGCTGCGCGGGTAGCTACTGTCTACCCTGGGGGTGGGTCCGAGCCGGTGCTCAATCACCAGACGCTGCGCCTGTAGTCGGCGGCGCAGGGCTTGGCGCTGTTCAACCAGGGATGCTTCCGTAACCGCAGTCATAGTTTACTTCTGATCAGGGCTATATCTGCGGCAAGTTCTTCCCGTGTTGCCGCAAACGCCTGATCGCTGAGCGCGGACAGGGTGCGAACGCGGTGCCATGCGACACCGGCTCCGATCCCGTAGACGCCGATCAGGGCTAGCAGTGCCGGTATCCGGTACGCCGTTTCCCAGCTGCATGCCAGCACCAGGATTCCGGCAAACAGCATAACGCACAGCAGGCAGGTAACGCTCAGCAACGCAGCCACGAGCATTTTCGCCAGCCGGATTTTCTCTTTTGCCCATTCGACCCGCGCCAGCTGGCCATGCAGGACAGCCTGGGTAAACAGAGCGCCACCCGCCGCACGCAGCAGGCGGATGGCGGCGAGTGAGCTGACCGTCATAGCGTCCGTCGCCGGTTCGGGTGTCGATTCGGGTGTCGATTCGGCTGCGGGTTCCGTTATCCGGGATTCTTCCACGGCAGAGGCTCGGGTCATTCGACTACGATTCAATATTAGCTGCGGCGCGCAAGCAGCAACCCGAGCAGTAAACCGACCGCCGCGCCGACGCCGATTGCCTGCCACGGTTGCTCGTGGACGTATTCGTTGGCGTCGGCAGCGGTCCTGCGGGCGCGTTCAACGGTTGCGCCACCCATCTCTTCGACAGACTCTTTCACTGCCGCAACACGCTCGTCGAGTTGCGCCCTGGCCGCGGCCAGCTCGTCGCCGGTGAGGGAGGTCGTCTGCTTGATCAGGTCTTCAATATCCGCGAGAAAATTACGTAATTCCAACGACACGCCTGACCAGGTGACGTCGTCTTTTTCAGTCGTCGAAGATCTGGTTCGGCCCGCAGCCGAGCCCGGAGTACTTGTTTTGGTTGGCATGGTCATTTCCTGTTGAATATTACTAAGTATTGTTGTCGATCGTCGCTGAGCAAGGCGACGGGGGTCGCAATGTAATTGCCAGCGCCTCTCGCTGGGGCGCGGCGCCCGTTCCCAAGGATGTGGTACGTGGAGATCGCCAACCATACAGGTCGGCATGGGTGGCGTCGGTGCGTCAGCGCACCCAACTGGCAGATCAGCAACTGGTCGCGGTGTGGACTGTCGAGTGGCTGGTTACAGGTCGTGCTTAAACTGACAGTTGTGTGACGCTCGGGTTTCCACGCGCCACGGCTATTGACCTGGCCAGGCGGAGGCAGGGTTGCTGTCGAAGGGTTTTGTGAACACTAATTCCTGATCTGGCGCTCGGGCAGGTAGGGTAGCAGGCGGTCGGTTTCCTTTTTGACTACCGCGTAGCACTCGCAGCACAGATTCTCGAGTTTGGGTCGATTCAGCACCGTGATATGCCCGCGGCTGTACTCAATCGCTCCCAGCTTCTGTAGCTTGCCAGCGGCCTCGGTGACGCCCTCGCGGCGCACACCGAGCATGTTGGCGATCAGTTCCTGGGTCATGGTCAGGTGGTTGTCCGACAGGCGGTCCAGGGACAGCAGGAGCCAGCGGCACAGCTGTTGATCAATCGAGTGGTGCCGGTTGCAGACCGCGGTCTGGGCCATTTGCGTGATCAGGGCTTGCGTGTAACGTAGCATCAGCATCAGCATGTCGCCGTGGCGATTGAATTCATCCTTGAGCCGTTGCCCAGGTAACCGGTATCCGCTGCCGGCGCTTTGCACGAGCGCCCGGCTCGGAGTGCTTTCACCGCCCATGAACAGGGAGATGCCGACCAGACCCTCGTTGCCCACTACCGAGATTTCCGCCGACGCACCGTCTTCCATCACATACAGTAGCGACACGATGGAATCCGTGGGGAAATACACATGGCGCAAGGTGTCACCGGACTCATACAGCACCTCGCCGAGGGGCATTGGCACCTGTTCGAGATAGGGAAACAGGCGATCCTGAACGTCGCTCGACAGGGCGGCGAGAAGATGGTTTTGCTGGGGCGAGGGGGTTTCGGACATGGGTGTTTCCTTGCTGTTGAGCCGCCGCACAACCGCCTCCAGTTCCAGGGGGCAGGGTAATTTGGCGAGGCGCTTACGCTTAAGAATGTTATAGGCGCGCGCAAATTGTAAATAATTATCTCAGACTTTCACAGGCCCAGTGCCACGGGCTGCCAAAAAGAGAACCGAGGGTGCGCTATCGCACAGACCGGGTTTGGCAATAGCGCTTAACCTGATGGCCTATGGATCGTGGCAGGACAGCCATTGGAGATACAGATATGCTGGAAACCATCGCAGTCATTTTATTGATTTTATGGGCATTGGGGCTGGTGTCGTCCTATACCATAGGCGGATTTATTCATATCCTGCTGGTCCTGGCGGTTGTAGTCATACTGCTCCGGGTGATTCAGGGTCGCAGACTCTAGGTATTTCACCAGGGCGTCGGCCGACGGGTGTTTTCCAGCGCCTGATTTCAGATGTTCATCGCAAAGTTTATTGCGGGAGAAGACAGGATGGATGCACTAAAAGTTGTGGCGATTGCGCTGATTGTAGTCGGGACCCTGGGACTTGGATATGGCGGCTTCAGCTACACCAAAGAGACCCACCGGGCGGATATAGGTCCCTTAGAACTGTCAATCGACGAAAAGCAGCGGGTCAATATCCCTGTCTGGGCTGGTGTCGCCGCCATTGTTGTGGGCGGACTCCTGCTGGTGAGTAACAGAAAAAAGTAATCTATACAGAATGTACTTTACTAGCTTGACTAGCTTGGCATAGCCGGGGGTCCGAGCGACTTTTTGTTATCGGGGATCACGGGAGTCATTCCGCCCAGTGCCGCTGTCAATAGATGTGTGTCTGAAGATGTGTGTCTGAAGATGTGTGCCTGAGAGTCCCCTTTAATATGCCCATCCCGCGGATGGTTGGTTTGTTGCCAATATCCGCTGCGGTTTTGAGCTCCACGGCCGTTATCGCGTCAATGGCGCGCTGCACCGCCTTCCACGCCACATCGATGTTATCTTGTATGCCGCCGTACAGTGCGCGGTAAATTTTTCAGGTGCCGAACTGGTGCTTGCTGGCCAGATCCTGTGCGGCCAACTGGATAGTGAGTGGATGGTATTCGGAGTTTATGGTGCAGGTATTCGCGCAAGCTGTGAATTAAATACTACTCAAATTTATTCAGCCAGTAAATTTTGTAACGAGAGATTTACCTTCGGGAACGGCCAGTTGAAATTGGTCGACGTCCGCGAAGGCGCTAATAAATGCCGGACGCTTTGATAGTCGCGACAAATAGCCGCCAAAAATTGCGTTTTGACACAGGTTATAGGCCCGCGCCCAGGTGACATTGTGGCCAATAATGCAGTCCGCTGCGGAAAACTCATCGCCACATATATGTTTAGTTTTTTCGAGACGCGCCACCAGTTGCGGCTCGACTTCGGCAATAAATTTGCTGCGGTAGCGAGCGATAGTGGGCGCATCCCGCTCGGGTGTGGGCAGCACGTGTTCGTGAATGCGGATTTGCCACAGCATCATATCCATCCACGAGGCGCCAAAGTGCAATATCTGCAAATAGTCAGCCCGTGCGTTAGACAACTCGTTAGCCGGTGGCGCCAGTTGCCTGTCGGGGAACGCATCCGCCAGCATTGCCACCATAGCCCCGCTTTCGGCCATGTACATAATTGAGCCGTCAGTAAATGTGATTTCAAGGGTTGGTACGTTGTGGTTGGGATTTTTTTGCAAATAATTTCCGTCGTACTGCGCACCCTCGTACAGCGGTACAATTTCCACTTCAAAGTCGTCGCCAACGGTTTCGTGCAACGCCCACTTGACCCGTGCACTGCGCGTCGCCGGATAGTGGTACAGCTTAATTTTCTGATAGTCCATGTTGTTGTCTCTCGAGGGGGAATTATGGAGGCCCCCGTTACGTCTGTTCGCTAGTCGGTAACGATCGTAATATACTGGAGCGGTATATAGAGTCCGCCGCCGACTGTCAAATTGCCAGAGCAATGAATGCAGGGATCCGGTGTTGTCATTGCGAGGATTGCGAGGAGAGCGCGTATGGCCGTCGAAGTAATCGGCGCCGGTTTTGGTCGCACAGGTACGCTGTCGCTAAAGTTTGCGCTACAACAACTGGGTTTTGCCAACTGCTACCATATGCGTGATGTCTTCGGTCATCCCGGTCATGCCGAGACCTGGACACGGTTGGTCCGGGGCGAAGATTCTCCCGATTGGCCAACTTTTCTCGCGGGTTATCGTTCGGTTGTCGACTGGCCCTGTGCCTACTTTTGGCGCGAGTTGGTCGCATACTATCCGCGGGCCAGGGTTTTGCTGAGTGTGCGTGACGCAGATGCCTGGTACGACAGTATTGTTGAAACCATATTTACGGTGATCGGCGCGGCGTTCCCCAACGGTGCCACCGAACCCCAATTACCGGAAGATACTCCCGCTGTGGCGGTGGCGCAAATTGTGCTGGCCAAAACCATCATCGTCGATCGTCTGTTTCAGGGTAAGTTGCAGGACCGACAACACTGTATCGATGTCTATAACCGGCACAACGCGGAAGTGCAGCGGGTAGTGGCCCCGGAAAACCTTTTAGTTTACGAAGTTAAGCAAGGCTGGGCGCCGTTATGCGAGTTCCTGGACGTGGTTGAACCCTCCGAGGCGTTTCCGCGCTCCAATACCAAGGAGGAATTTCACAAGGGGCTAGGTACTCCTGCGGATTAAGCGCACGAAATGTATACGGTGGCGCCGTGCCGAATTGCAGATTTTTTCAGTTAACAAATGATATTTGCAAACACCCGTTTAGATTTAGTGTGCTACTCAGTGTGCTCCACGACTTTGCGCATACCGTCCACTGCCCGCGGCGCGCCCGCGTAAGCGAGCGCGGTTAGCATAAGCTCTTCCAGTTCGATTTTGGTTAGCCCATGGCGTGCGGCGGCGGGTATGTGAATATCCAATTCTTCCGTACACCCCAATGCGGTGAGGATGGAGATCACTATCAGACTACGGTCGCGACGCGATAATTGCGGGCGCGCCCACACTTCACCAAATACAAAGTCGATGCCGTACTCACCAATGGGGCCGAGTTTTCCCGCTAAGGCGTTTAACACTTCGTCGGGATCCGCTGCATCGTTGCCGGACAGGCGGCCCATCACTTCCGCGCCGCGGGCGCGACGTTGCACATTACTCAATCGATCTGATCCCGGCAAACCTTCTGCCTCCGGTGCGTGACCCAGTGCGGCCAACTGCCGATTGATTTCGGCCATGGCGTCCAACGCTCTGGGAAAGCCCGCGTAGGCGCTGAGATGGATCATCACTTCGCGTATTTCTTCCGGCGTCAGTCCGTGGTTGATTCCGGCACGCACAAAGTTGGCGAGTTGGTTGGTTTGATGCAGGGCGCCAAGTATTGCCAATACGATCAGATTTCTATCGCGCCGACTGAGCTGGTCGCGACTCCAGAGATCACCCATCACAAAGTCGAGAACAAAGGATCCCAACGCACCGTTATCAGCCTCAAGTTTCCTGGCAAAGGCGTCGGGATTATCCGTGCCGGTGAGTGTTTTAATCACCCCCAGCCCCCGTTGACGACGCAGAATATGGTCCGCCTGCGGTACATCGCTATTGTTATCAGCGCCTGGTGGAGGAATTGTTTTGTCATGCATAGTGTAGCCGCCCACAATTAACAAAACGGAAAGGAAAATTAATATGTAATAAACGCAACGGTGCGTTTTTAAGGCTGGTCAATAATGAAAATTATTGTCCGTTAAAATAATAAAAATTTTCTCGACGGTGATTAACCAGGGCACTACGGGCGTCGGGCAGCGTTACACACCACGGGCTAACTGGCGTACCGGGTCTAACCAAAAACCGCGTTGGGATCGAGCGCGGCCTTTACCCGTTGTTGCAGGTCGACAATACCGGCGTGGGTGAAAGACCTGGTGGCTTCCAGCAATATATCGGAGTCGGCATGGGTTGCGCCATAGCCCTGTTCCGCCAGCTCGGTCAGTATGACGCGCGCGCATTCCCTGGCTTTTTCCAGGCTGTCCGCGTCGCTGTGCCGGTAGGGCACACAGATGCGGGCCAGCATGGTGCGCCAGGTAATGGCAAATTCGGTAAACGCGCTGACGCCCTGTTTATCGGCAATGGCCTGCACGGCGTTACTCAGTCCCGTTGCGTCGCTGCCTTCGATGGCAGCACCGAGCGTAAGGCGTACCTGTCCGAAAGCGGAGGGGGCTGGATCTGCGTTGATTTGCCCGCGCATGGCCTGTTCGCGGCCATTCCAGACTGGATTGTCGCCCATGTCCGCTGCGGTTTTAAGCTCGGCGCCCGGGATCGCGTCAATGGCGCCCTGTACCGCCGCCCACACCACGTCAACGTTACCTTGTATGCCGTACAGCGCGGCGTAAACATTCCAGGCGCCGATATGGTACTTGCCGGCCAGATCCTGCGGGGCCAACCGCGTGTCGACCGGCTCGCCGCTAAAATTAATCGCTTCCTGGCGGGCATCGCTGATAACGATGGTGTTGGGAATCAACATGTTCACACGCAGAAAATGTAACGCGTCGACGGTTGCGGCCAATGCTTCCGCGTCGGCCAGTTGGATGGTGAATGGTTTGTAGACTGGCGGGGCAGGCATTAACCACAGACCAATTTTGGTAATGATGCCGAGATTGGATTGGGTAAACAGACCGTCCACGTAGGGGCCGTAGCCGTATTTGAACAGCTGCCAGGTGTCACTGCCTGGCATCGCGCCCATGCCGGTACGCACCAGGGTGCCATTGGCCAGCAGCACTTCCATGCCGCACTGCATCAACAGGTGGTCGCCGTAGGGGGTGTAGCCAAACTCCCGCGCGCCGATGCTGTCGGCGATGGAGTGGCTGCTGTTTTTATCCACATCCACCCAGAACGGAATCTTGTTGTCGGCTAAATATTGTTGCATTTGTGCGTAGGTGACGCCCGGCTCTACCAGAGCGTAGGCGGCCGGCGTGTTCACGTCGAGAATCTTGTTCATGCGCTTGAGGTCGAGCATCACGATATCCCCGGACTCCGGGGGCGGCGTTGCACCGAGCCCACCAGCGTTCGGCATAGTCCAGAGTTTGACGGGTTTGCCATCCACCAGCTTGAGAATACCCTGTAGTTCCTCGGCACTCCCTGGCGTCACAACGGCAATGATTTCTCGCGCTTCCTGGTCGTCGCTAACCGCGCGACGCATGCGCTCAATTTTTTCCCGATAGGGCGCAGCCCGTTCTGCCGAAGCGGCAATGACATGGTCTGCGCCGAGCAATTTACTGATTTCGTTGACAACGGTATTCATAAAGGTATCGATCCCGATAACAGTTTCTGCATTGGTCGTTAGTCACGACTGGGCGGTGGCATGACGACAGGGTATTTTTTGTCGAGGCTGATGCGCGAAAAAGGATCCCGTTTGGCGTACACAATGGATTCGTCCGGTTCGCTGTCGCGCCAGGTAAACGAGCAACGGGTGCAATAGAAAACGGTCCACACCAGCTGGTCCTGTGCGTCGCGACCTTCGTGCTCTACGCGGCAGGCATCTTGTTCAGACTGGCAGCGCGGGCAAAAGCTCATGACTGACCTCCTTGCTGTTGCTGCAGTGCCTGAATAATTTTTGCCAGTTCATCAATTTTCGGGCCGCTGGGCGGCGTAACAATTTTCGCATCGGCGCCGACTTTGTCGGGGGGCATAAAACTGGTGGCGTCGATAATCAGACGATGGCCCTTGCCGGGTACTTCCGCGGCCGGGTCGATAATTATCATGGGCATGTTGGGCACCACAATAATGTCGTCGGCGCGGGTGCGTGTCGATAGCGCCCACATCACCTGGTTCAGATCAAAGGGGTCGACATCGTCGTCCACCATAATCAGATTTTTCAGATACATCAGCCCGTGGGGAGTGCCGAGGGCGCGCATGGCCACGGACTTGGCGAAACCTGAAAAGCGGTTCTTCACCGAAATAATACCGGTCAGTCCGTGCTGGTAGAGGGCGTTGACCGCCTCCACTTCGGGAAAGTCTTCCTTGAGTTTGGCGTAGATGGGCGCCGAAGTATTCAGGCCGATCAGGGTGTCGTGTTCGGTCCAGCCCTTGCCGATATAAATATTTTCGAAAATCGGGTTGTTGCGGTGGGAAATTCCAGTGACGCGGAACTGGGGTGCCATACGCACGCCGCTGTAGCTACCGGGGAATTCGCCGAACGGTCCCTCGTACTGGCGCGAGCCGTGAATCAATTCCGCTTCGATGACCATTTCCGTATCCGCGAGAATGTCCATGCCATTGCCGGATTCCGTAAGGCGCAAGGGCGCGCCCATCATCTGCGAGGCATAGGCGAATTCTGACTCATCATAGCCAATGGGCGTGGCGGCAAACATACACATGGCGGGATGGTTGCCCAGCATCACGGCGATTTTTAGCGGTTTATCATCCCGTTCCGCAGCGATAATCATACGGCCCATATCGTGGGCGGGCACCGACAGCAGCGTAAAGATATCCTTGCCCTGGGGCTGAATGCGATAAATGCCGACGTTTTGCTTGCCGAAGTTATCCGGGTCGTGGGGGTCGCGGCTGACCACGTTGGCCTTGCCGATATAAAAACCGCCGTCGTACTCGTTGATACGATACAGGGGTAATACATCGTATAAATTAAAATTGGCGTCGATGCGGTTTTCGTGCACCGGGGCTTTGTCCGCCGCAATTCGTTTGAGCAGCGGTTTATCGGCACCCCAGCGGGAAATAATGTCGTAGAACAGCTCCTTGATGGTGGTGCCCTTGGGGTGACCGAGCAGCAGCGCCAGATTGGTAAAGCTACCGTGCACCCCCAACACCATGCTTTTGCCGGGATAACCCTTTATGTCGTTGAAAATAATCGCCGGGCCATTCATGGCGTCGCGCCCGGCAGCAACCGCAATGTTGCGAATATCGGGTTCGGGCATGACCGCTTCCGGCCAGGTAATACACTGACCGTGTTCGGCGAGAAATTCGAGAAAATCCCGCAGGCTGGTAATGCGCGCCGCTACCCGCAGCGCGGATTCAGAGAGCGTGACATCTTTTGTTTGCGCGGCCGCGGTGGACATTGCTTTAGTGGCCATGATCGGCTCCGGGTAACTGGACAGTGATCCATTTCCATTCGGTGAGGGCATCCACGTCGACCTCGACCCCTTCGCGACCGAACCCGCTGTCGCCCGTGCCGCCAAAGGGCACATGGGGTTCGTCGTGCAGTGTCGGTGCGTTGATATGCACCATACCCGCGTTGATATTTTGCGCCAGCATCAGGGCACTGTTGATATTGGTCGTGCATACCGCCGCGCTCAGGCCGTAGCGGGTGTCGTTGGCCATGGCCAGGGCGGCGTCTACATCGGCAACCGAATAGACGGCGGTCACCGGCCCGAAGGTTTCCTCATAGCACAGGGTCATATCTTTGGTTACACCAGTCAGAATAGTGGGCTGGCAGCGGTTGCCCTCCCATTCGCCGCCGGTGACCACCGTGGCGCCAAGATCCCGCGCATTTTTTATGTGACTGCGCACTCGCTCCCGTTGTCGCGGTGAAATAATGGGTCCGAGAATGGTGGACATCTCCCGCAGATCGCCCATGGGCAGGTGGCTGGCGGCAGCGGCGAATTTTTTTACAAATTCAGCGTAGATGGGCGCCTCGACAATAATTCGGCTGGAGGCCATGCAGGCCTGACCCTGGTACAGGAACATGCCAAATACGGCGGTTTGCACCGCCTGGTCGAGGTCCGCGTCGGCAAGAATGACCAACGGGTTTTTGCCGCCGAGTTCGAGAATGCAGCGTTTCATGTGTTTACCACACAGTTCGCTGATATGGCGACCGACGCGGCTGGAGCCGGTAAAGGCGACGGTCTTTACCAGCGGGTGGGTAGTGAGAAAGTCGCCCACATCCACACCGAAGCCCGAAACGACATTTAATGCGCCGGGCGGAAAACCCGCTTCGGCAATTAACTGGGCAAAGCGATAGGACAGTGACGGCGCTTCCTCGGAAGAAAGCAGCACCACGGTGTTGCCGGTGGCCAGCGGTGACGCCACCAGTTTGGCGGCCTTAATCAGCGGCACGTTAAATGGGGTGATAGCGGCCACAACGCCGAGGGGTTTGCGCACACTCATGCTGAGCCGGCCGGGCACATCGGAGGGTATGGTCTGCCCGGTGACGCGACGCGCGGCCCCGGCGGCGGCGCGCAGGTGGCCAATACTGTACTGTACCTCGAATTGCGCCTTGTTCATCGGCGAGCCGATTTCGTCAATCAGAATGTCGATAAATTCGTTGCGATCCCGTTCCAGTAGATCAGCGGCCTTGCATAACAATGCCTCGCGGTCCTTGGCCAGGCCCTGGCCATAGCTTTGAAAACAGGCGTGCGCCGCTTCCACGGCCGCGTTAATGTCGGCCTCGCCTGCCTCCGCTGCCTTGCAGTACAGGGTGTCGTCGATGGGGTTCAGTACGTCGAAGTATTTGCCGCTCGCGGGTTTGGTATGTTTACCGTTAATCCAGAGGTCGTGGGTCTTACTCATAATCGGGGTTCCTGGTGACGCTTAATCCGCTTCCGACGGTGTCGGGCTCGACCCGTTGGGCGCGGTGTTGGCGGTGGAAGATTCAGATTGAATGTACGCGATCAGGCTGTCCAGATCGCGGTCGTTGATATCGGTGGGTCGAAACGGCGCCATTTCCATCAGGCCGTCGCGCACCACGTAACGAATGTAATCGGCGCTGAGGTCAGCGCGTGCCAGAATCACCGAGTTTTCTTCGCCCTTCAGTAATTTCAGTTTCATGGTGCCGGCGTGGCCATCACCGGGATTGTGGCAGCCGCTACAGAACAGGTTATATGTTGCTTGGCCGTGGGCCAGATCGACAGTTTTTTCAGCACTGGTTGCCAGGTCCGGCGCCACAGCCGCGGAGTCCTTCTGACCCGGCTCACAGGCGCTTAATGCCAACACCAACACCACGGGTACCAACGCGGTAACCAGCATATTTTTCATGATTGCTGCCCCCGCATTCTTTGCGGCCAAATACCCATTTTGCCCGGCGATAGAATGCCGTCCGGGTCGAGGGCATCCTTGAGGGTTTCGTGCATACGCCACAGGGCGCGGTCGTTGTAATTATAGGTGTCGGCGATTTGATCCATAAACGACAGATGGGTGCGGTATTCGCCGTAACCCAGTTTGGCGGCGTCGTTGATTAACACACCGAACAGCTCGTGGGCGCGTTTCTTTTCGTCGTCGCTCATACGGTCGAACATCAGCATAAAAATATGGTGCTGGTCGCGCCAGCCGATCAGGAACTCGCCAATATAGTCAAAGTTGTACTCGTGGGCGCGGTCGCGAATCATATGGAACTGCTTCATCGAATCCTTGCCGTCGGCGGCGGAAATGGGTGAGAAGTTAATGTGCCCACCGCCCCCGACCCAGTTGAGCAGGCTGAACTCGGTCATGTTGGGAATGCCGCGCATCAGTTTGGCGCGGTAATCCCAGCCCGGATCGCCCTTGCGGTCGGCGTCGAAGTAAATTTTCGCACCGGGAATTTGGCGCAGTGTCGCTTCCACCATTTCCCAGTTGTTGTCCATAATCGGTTGCGGGCCGTACAGCGCCGCATAAAAATTCCACATGCCGAGTTTTAAATCCGAGGCTATTTTCTTGCGAATGCTGTCCGGCACCGGACCCTTGCCGGTGTAGTACTGGCGTTTGGTCACCGACATGGCCGATTCCCACAGCAGATCCGCCGTCAGGGCGCCATTGGCGATCACCATATTCAGTTTCAGTGGCAATACCAGGTCGGTGATGAGTTCCAGATCTTCTTCCCGCGGCAGAGTCACCATAAACGGCATATAACCGGGCGGTTCGTGCATCAACCAGATACCCATTTTGGTAATGACGCCGAAATTGGATTGGGTGAAGAGGCCGTCCACCCAGGGGCCAATGCCGTATTTATACAGGCTGCTGGTTTTGCTGTTGGGCACGCCGCCCATACCGGTTTCCACCACCGTGCCGTCGGCGAGGATGACCTCCATGCCACATTGCATCAGCAGGTGGTCGCCGTAGGGGGTGTAACCCGCGCCATGGTCCGAGGTGTTGCCGACAATGCCGCCCCAGGCCGGGGCCGCGCAGTCAATCCACAGCTTGCTGCCTTTTTCCTGCAGGTAGTTGTACAGATCCTGGTAGCTCACGCCCGGTTCGACCACCGCGTAACCGTGCTTTTCGTTAACCTCGATAATCCGGTTCATGCGCTTCAGGTCGAGCACCACATACCCCGGCTTGCGGGGCGCGGGACCGCCATAGGCGAAGTTTTTGCCGGTGGAAATTGTCCACACCGGTAACTGGTGGGTGCGCGCCACCGCCAGAACGCCCTGGACTTCCTCGACGGTTTTTGGAGCGACGGCGGCAGAAGGGGCGAAATTGCTGTCGTCCAGTGTGGAGTAGGCGTCCCGATAGCTGCGCAGGTGCGCGCGATCGTCGGTGAACACGTACTCCGCACCGACCACGACTTGCAATTCCGCGATGGCCGAGGCGAAGGTGGCGGGGCTGATGCCCTGGGGTAAAGGCTTATCCATAATAATGACGTCTCTATCGTGGGCCGCGTTTTCTGGCCTGTCTGTTTTCGTGCTTGTTAGTGATTATCGTTAGTGCCATCTGTGTCCGCTTGACCGCGGCTGCCATTCGCCGTTACGGCAATGTGTTGGTCGATTAACCTGTCTAACCCGTCTGCGTTACTTTCAGCATCCACGACACCAGATAACCGGAATCTGCCCCGCTGTATGTTGCCGCCACCGTTGTTTTGGCGCGCGTTAACGCGCCCTCCGCCTGGGCAATCAACGGCAATGCGCTGGCGAGCATCTGCGGCCAGGCCGCCCGTGCCTGTCGCAGACTGGTACTCAGCGGTAACGCTACGGCGTGGGGCGCGTCAATGTCGTGTATCAGCGCAATCCCGCGGAAATCGTGGGTAGCGCGGTAGTGCACGCCAAATCCCCGTTGTGCGGCGGTATGTTCGAGTACAAAAAAATCCGAATCCCGGGTTAGCCCGAAGACAATGCCATTGGGGTGAGTGCGGCAAAAATTATCGATTTCCCCCATTTGCCCGGCAACGTCCCGGGCGGTGGCGGAGAGCAGCGGCGCGGAGCCGTTCCAGGTATTGGCAAAAAGGGTGGCCTGTGGGTTGTTTTCATCCGCGAACACCAGCGTCGGTATGTCGTGCGATTCAAGCCGCTCGCTGTGCAGCGCCGCGAGACCGGTACTGCCAGCGATTGCCGAAGCCGCTACCGTGGTTTTTAGAAAAGCGCGTCGCGTTAACATAGAAACGCATCCCCTGAATAGTATTGGTTAATTGTTGCGGAGGGCCGTTATTCTTTCCGCCTTCTTTCTTATATGGACAGACCTGGGATCCGTCGATATGTGCCGAATCCACCGCAGCGTGGGTTTACAACCGCCCTGGTTCAGCTAATCCTGCTTGACCGTTTCCTTGATGCCTTCCCAGCGTTTTACCAGATCGTCCTGGGCGACGCCGAGCAGGTCGAGGGTGCGCCCCACGGTCTGATTGATAATATCATCAATAGTCTCCGGGCGAGTATAGTACGACGGCACAGGCGGGGCAATAATGCCGCCCATTTCCGTTATGGTCGTCATATTGCGCAGGTGCACGAGGTTCAACGGTGTCTCGCGGGTCAGTAATACGAGTCGCCGACGCTCCTTGAGTATCACATCCGCGGCGCGCGATACCAGGTTGTCATTGATGCCGTTGGCGATGGTGCCAAGGGTTTTCATAGAACAGGGAGCGATGACCATGCCGTGGGTCAGATAGGAGCCGCTGGCGATACTGGCGCCGATATCTTTGGAGCTGTGTACCACATCGGCGAGGTTGAGAATTTGCTCGCGCTCAATGCCAGTTTCACTGAACGCGGTTAGCGCCCCCGCCGCGGAAAGAATAAGATGGGTCTCTACATCATCCATCGTGCGCAGCACTTCCAGCAGGCGAATGCCGTACATGGAACCGGTCGCGCCGGTGATGGCGATGATTAGCCGTTTTTTCATTATCGAGTTACCTTTATGCAGCATCGCACGTTAACGCTATGCCCTATGGTGGTCAATAGGAACGCCTGCGCGACGCCACGTCGCAGCGCTGGTCAATTATCCCCCGGTTGTCACGGTATTAAGATTTATGTCACTATCCGGCACGCTAATAAATTTGGCATATTTAATACCGATGTTCTAGATGTTCTTTACTAGTTTGGCGACCAACAGATAACGGGTTGAACCTATATGGATACGGGAGGACGCAAGTCATGACGAGTCAAGCTCAACAGATACATCAACAGATTACCAATATCCTCGATCAGGGCGCCGAAGCTGTCAAGCAGGTAGTGGATGCCTACGTGGCAAACCGCACCCCCGAGCGCGATATGAACTGGCTGTGCCTGCAGATGGCCAAGGAATTTGGTGCGGTCATGTTGCACAGCGACAATGCCAGAGAGGCGATTCGCAAGGGTGTCGATGGTCGTGCCATGGACGCCTATATCGAAACCGTAAGGGAGGAGGTGGTTCACTACCAGGCGTATTTCAATCTGCTCAATCGCACCATTGGCGAGGACACGGAAATACCGATCGCGGATATTTATCGTTATCTGGTTACCAAGATCGATAACGGCAAGCTCGCCATGGACGACGCTATGGTGGCGTTTGCGGATCGCTGGCCGGAACACCACAAGTACATGGCTTGTGCTGCTCCTTATGTTAAAGCTCAGCACCCCTGGGTGGCCAAAGTGTTTGGCGCCACCATGGAGGGCGGGGCTGGGGGTTGGCACTGGTGCATGAGTCAGGTGCCGCCCAATGATGAGTTCCTGGTGCAGGTGGCGAAGCTGCAAAAAGGCATAGCCATCGACGAGCTGGAACACGGACCCGAGGAGTTGGCCGCGCTGTGTGCTGAGTACGACGACGCCATGGGAGTGGACCTCGATGAATTGTATCGGCAGTTGCGCGAGCACCGTTTTCAGGAGGTGCTGCAGCGCAATGAACAATTTTTGTACCCGCTCACGGACGCCCAGCTCCAGGCGATTCACCAGCAGTTGTTAAATAATGAACTGACTGGGTTTAATCTGTATTCCCGCGCTGCCTAGGCGCGCATGCCGCCACTGGGGGAGGTGCTCACCGGCAAGCCACGCAACGCCGGGGGCGCTGATCCCTCAGGTACAGGGGTAGTCGACGGACCATAACAATACAGGTTTTAGTAACGCAGGCTTTAACAGCACAGGTTTTAACAGCACAGGTTTTCGCTGCGGCGACGGGTAGCACTATGACCTTTGATTTCAATCCGCTTATCAATAATCAGTTTCCGGTGGTGACCACACGTTTCGATGCGATCAACCCGGCTACCGGTGCCGTGCTGGGTACGATTCCCGAATGTGCGGTGGTAGTGGACGACGCGGTGCGCGGTGCACTGGCGGCACAACAGGCGTGGGAAAAAGTACCGCTTTTTGGGCGTATTGCGAAAGTATCTGAACTGATCGGGGTGCTGGAAAAACACGGCGAAGAGCTGGCCGAGCTGGATGTGCTGGATACCGGTAGCCCGCGCCATGTGATGCTGACGGATGCAAAATTCGCCATTGCCCTGATGCGCTACCAGACAGGGTTAGCGCCGCAGGTGCTGGGCAAGGGTGGGGATCGCTGGACCGGGGACAATATTCATTTCACGCTGCCGCAACCGTACGGCGTGGTGGCGCGTTTTTGCGCGTTCAATCACCCCATGATGTTCAGTGCGTTGCGCATCGCGGCCCCCTTGTTGATGGGCAATTCCCTGATTATTAAACCCTCTGAACACACCAGTCTCAGCACCCTGCGCATGGGAGAGATTCTCGCCCCACACATTCCGCCCGGCCTGATTCAGATCCTCACCGGCGGCGCGCCGGTCGGTGAGGCGATCGTCGGTCATCGAGATATCAAGCGCATTACCCTCACTGGCGGCAAAAACGCGGCGCTGGCGTTTTATCAGATCGCCGCCAAACATGGCCATCTGAAAGATTTCACGTTTGAGCTGGGGGGTAAGAATCCGATGGTGATCTATCCCGACGCCAATACCGGGCAGGCCTTTCAGTCGGCGATCCACGGCATGAACTTTTATCAGACCGCCGGCCAGAGTTGCGGTTCGACAACGCGGGTGTTTATTCATCGCAGTATTTACGAGCAGGCCAAAAAGGTTATTAAAGCAGGCTGCGAGGCCATTACCGTCGGCGATCCGCACCACGCAGACACGCAGATGGGCGCGCTGTCCTCGCGGCAACAGTTCGACAAAACCCTGCACTATATTCAGTTATCAAAGGACGAGGGCGTGCCGCTGTTGACTGGTGGCGAGCAAGTGATGACGCCGCCGTTGGACAAAGGTTTTTTTGTACCGCCTACCGTATTTTACGATGTGACGGCGGCACACACCCTGTTTCACGAGGAAGTGTTTGGCCCGGTGCTGGCGCTGATTCCGTGGGACGATGAAGACGCCATGCTGGAGAGTGTTAACGCGGTGGAGTACGGTTTAACCGCCAGCGTATGGACCCAGGATATCGATCGTGCCATGGACATGGCGCGGCATTTTAAAACCGGTACTGTGTGGATTAACGGCAGTGCCAAACATTTCCCCGGTTTTGGTTTTGCAGGGGCCAAAAATTCCGGCGTCGGCACGGAAGAAAATATCGAAGAACTGGCATCGTTTTGTCAGATGAAGGCGGTGCATTACTTTGGCGCCGAAGGGCGAAAACACGTGGAGATAGGCTTGTGACAACCGCTGCACACCCTGCAAAAATATGTCGTGCGCTGGTGCTGCCGGATTATCACCAGCCCCTTGAAGTGCGGGAGTTCGATGTACCCAAGGTCGAGGATGGCGGCATTATTGTGAAGATCGACCGAGCCACCATTTGCGGCACGGATCACCACATTACCCAGGGAGTGCTGGCGCCGTTTTCCAAAACTCCGTGTATTCTCGGCCACGAAATGGTGGGTATTATTCAGGAACTGGGTAAGGGACGTACAGTGGATGTGGCTGGAACGCCAATTGCCAAAGGGGACCGGCTCATCTGGGCCTATGCGTACTGTGGCCGCTGTTATTACTGTGCGGTCGCCCTGCAACCGACGCTGTGCACAAATTTTACGCCTTACGGTTATGCGGATTCCCGGGTTCATCCCCACATTATCGGTGGCTTCTCCCAGTACAACTATATTTTGCCAAATTGCCATGTCGTGCGGGTGCCGGACAACGTGCCGAGTCACTGGGCGTCATCGGCGAGCTGCGCGCTGCGCACCATCATGCACGCCACAGACAGGATTGGCGGCATTCGCCCGTCCGATACGGTGGTGGTGCAAGGTAGCGGCCCGGTCGGTTTGTATGGGGTGGCAGTGAGCCGCGCCATGGGGGCGAAAACGGTGATCAATTTCGGTGCGCCTGAAAATCGCCTCAATGTCGCCACGGCTTTTGGTGCCGAACGAGTCGCCAATATCGAAACCACCGACAATGGGCAGCGTCTGGCCCTGGTGCAGGAGTTAACTAATGGCCGGGGTGCGGATGTGGTGCTCGAATGTTCTGGCTCTCACTTTGCCCAGGAGGAGGCGTTCAATGTGGTACGGCCCGGCGGACGTATTGCGGTGATCGGTGCGGGCGACCCCAAACCCATGGCAATTCCGGGCATGGCATTTATCGGCAAGCAGGTGCTGGTGGTTGGTATTCGCTCGGCGGGTATTCAGTACTACCGCGAGGCGCTGGATTTTCTGGCGCGGCATAAAGATGATTTCGAGTTCGAACGCATGTTCGGCGCCACTTATAGTTTGGAGCAAATACCGGAGGCGATGGAAAAAATGGCGCGTCTGGAAGAAATTAAACCGATTGTGGATCCGTTTAGATAAGACTCGTATCAATTAGTGTTAAATAGCCGGTAGTGTTAAATAGCCGGTTTGCGTCGTTTGGTTATTTGGCAGATTGCCTCTTGTTTGCGCAGGTTAATTTTTGAAATAGTGTTATTGCAGGTTGGCTATCCGTTGTTGAGTCTCAGCTTTCAGGTGGTGCCATGTTGTCCCAGGTTCTTGCTCTCAAAATATTCGATCTCTTGCAACGCCAGGTTCTCGCAATTATCTGAAATATTTTTTTGAGTGGATAGCGGGCTGTAGTTATTGTCTTCAGGATATAAACTTCGTCAATGGACGCGGCTTGTTTAGCTGGCAATGAAGTGCGTTAGTCGGGAGATTCAAATTAATTTAAATTTGTCTCGGGCTATTTTTGGGGATGGGCGACATGGCATTGTTCAGTGCAAATCAATACAAAGCCTGCTTCTCGATTGGCTTAATGCTCGTAGCACTCAGTGATGTGCTGGCTGGCGAAGTCACGGCTTTTCCTTTCGATGAGGCGGGTCTGAATTTAGACAGTCCGTTGCCTGGCACCGAAATCAACGCGGAAAATATCGCGCAGTATGTTGGAATTGTTGACGACGTGCTGGCGTCGCAAGTTGCGAAAGGCGCACTAACCTTCACTGTTGGCAAACCAACTGCTTTTGAGTCTCATCCCAATTATGTGGCTGCCACCGAGAAGTTCGGTGCGCAAACGCAATTAGGCGATGCGCCAGGGGAGTTAAATGGTTACGTGGCCGGAAAACCTTTTCCCGCTCCGCTGTCCGCGGACGACCCCCGTGGTGGGGAAAAATTGGCCTGGAATATGCGCTATGCCTACGGAGGTGATAGTGTCGTGATTCCTGAAATGTACTGGTATTACAGGAATATGCGCCAGGATCAGGTGCAGCGTAAATTGAAATTTTCTGCCCGGTCCTTAAAGTTTGCGCATCGAACGGTTAAAGAGCCGCTGCCCAGCGTGGAGCCCAATCCTTTTCAAGTGGCCAGTGCTATTTATCTGGAAGTCCATTCGCCACCGGATATCGCCGAAACACAATTAGTTCTTTTTTACAATAAACTGGATGCCGAACCCGAACAGGCGTGGATGTATGTGCCAATTTTGCGGCGCGTGCGGCGTATTGCCACCAAAGCTAAAACGGATTCGTTTCTGGGTAGCGACATTATGATCGAAGACTTTCTCGGTTACAGTGGTCGTATTATGGATATGGAATGGAAAATCCTTGGTGAAAGTCGTCTGTTATTGCCTTTTTACGAGTATTCGAATCAGGAACATTCGACCGATAAGGCGCGCAAATACTCCTACAATTTTGTTGATTTCCATGGCGAGGCGCACTGTTACCCGAAAGTTACCTGGCAATTGCGGGACGCGTATATTCTGGAGGGATCAACAACTCGTAATGACCACCCGATTGGTAAACGTATTTTTTATGTCGATAAACAAACCAGCGTCGCTCCTCTGACATTTATTTATGATAAAGCGGGAGACCTCTGGAAAATTGGCATAGGTGGCGTTTCCCACCCCGATTACCATGTGGCGGAAAACCAGGGTTCGGGGGCTCCTATACTGGACTCATCGGCTATGATAGACGTTCAGAACCGAACCTGCACCACCATTCAGATGGTGACCATAGTTAATAACGACAAGCTGGAGGCCAAGGACTTTTCGCCGAACAATTTAAGGTAGTCGCATGTGGATACCGTTGAAAGTATAGCTCGCAAGTCTTCGAGAACCTGCGGTTGGCAAGAGATCGTCGGCACATGGTATAAATCCTCCCGGGTGCTTGCAGTTGGCACGGTAAAGGCTTATATCAACAGCTCGCAGTAACTGCGCAAGGGTGGTAGATACTGGTAAACGGTAACTGGCGAAATGTTTAGTCGGAAAAATTGATATGTTGGAAAAGATAAAATGTTGCAGGGGTAAATAGTGAATCAACCACTCATTCAAACTTCGGGGTCCTGGAATAACCCTGCCATTGCCGAGTTGGTGGGGGACGGCCGTGTGCATTCGCGGGTCTATACCGATCCCGACATTTTTAAACTAGAACTCGAGCGAATCTACGCCACGTCCTGGGTGTTTGTCGGTCACGACAGTGAGGTGCCCGAGGCTGGCGATTATCAGGCGCGCACCATCGGTCGCACCTCGGTAGTTCTGGTGCGGGGCAAGGATCGGGTGGTGCGGGTGCTGGTCAACCGCTGTCGCCACCGCGGCGCCCAGGTGTGTGAAGCGGAGTCTGGCAACACCAAATTTTTTCGTTGCTGGTATCACGGCTGGGTATACGATACCGATGGCGCGTTGCTGGAAATGACTGGCGACGGGGCCTACGATGAGCGTATGGATCGAAGCAGTATGGGGCTGACGGAAGTGCCCCGGGTCGACACTTATCGCGGATTCGTTTTTGCCAGCCTCGCGGCCAGCGGCGAATCGCTGGCAACGTTCCTGGGTGCCACCACGTCCGTGATTGATTTGATGGTGGATGCCTCGCCTAACGGTGAGCTGTATGCCGACGGCGGCGCCCATAAAACCGAGTATCGCGGCAACTGGAAGCTGGTGGGCATGGATGGTTATCACCCGGTCTATCTGCACGCTTCGGTGCTGGAAACTATACACCGCAATCCCGACTCAGGAATTGGTGCGACCCATCGCAGCAATCCGTTTACCGACGACGCACCCACCTATACGCGGGACTTCGGACACGGGCACGCGATGCTGGACTTTCGCGAGCACCGTCTTAAACAATACGGTTCGCACAGTGAGTTCCTGAAAAAAATTCCCGGTGGCGCAGAATACATTGCGGCCATGCACGCGGCCTACGGTGAGGAGCGTGCGCGGATGTTACTGGCGATTAGTGGCGATCCGCACCTGGGTTTGTTTCCAAACTTGCAGTTGATTCATAACCAGATTCGAATTATTAACCCACTCGCGGTGGACCACACGCAGGTCACCATGATTGCGGTGCGGCTCGGTGGCGTTAGTGACGAAATTAACGCTGAGCGCTTGCGTCAGCACGAATCGTTTTACGGTCCCTCCGGCGCCGGTGCGCCAGATGACACGGAAATTTTCGAGCGCGTGCAACGTGGCATGCTAGCGGAAGTGAATCCGTGGCTGGACATATCGCGGGGCATGGCGCGGGAGCGCATCGATGCCGACGGTAGCGTGGTGGGCCGCATGAGTGATGAGGTGCCCCAGCGGGGGATTCTAAGGCATTGGCTGAAGCTAATGACACAATCTGCCTGACGTACGAGTAAATAGGTTTATGAATAGTCCGGTCGACAACGTGGCGCAATTACACTGGCAGACGCTGCGGGAAGTGGAGTTGTTGCTGTTTCGCGAGGCGGCGCTGGCCGATGCCAATCAGTATAACGAGTGGTTGGCCTTATGGACCGAAGAGTTACTGTACTGGGTGCCCTGTAATGCCGACGACCTTGATCCGCAGCGTAAAATTTCGCTGATCTACGATCAGCGCCCACAATTGGAGGACCGAATTTTTCGCCTCGGCACTCGACACGCCTACGCCCAGCGGCCGCAGTCGCGTCTGACACGGCTGGTTTCCAATATTGCCCTCGAAGATTATGACGCTGCAACGGGCGGCTGGGTCAGCTCCCGTTTTATTGCCACGGAAATACGTCACAACACGCAAACCCTGTGGAGCGGACGCATGCGGCACAAGTTGGCCCGCGTGGATGGCGCGTTGCGCCTCCGCGAGAAGCACGTATTTTTACTGAACAACGATACCCCGATGGGGAATTTGACGTTTATTATTTAGGCTGTCAGCGTCGTTACTGCTACTTTTTTGCCGAACGCCAGACCCGGTCCACACTCCCTTCAGGAGATTACCGTAGGTGACTGAATCCGCCACTGCAACATTGCCGCTGATTGCGATTATGATTGGCGATCCGGCAGGTATTGGCCCCGAGGTATGCGTCAAAGCCCTGGCGAGCGGCGAACTGGCGGGCCTGTGCAGGCCGCTGCTGATCGGGGATATGGGTGTCGTCAAACGCGCCGCCGAAGTGTGCGGCGTGACGTTGGCGTTGCAACCCGTCACGACCGCGGACGAGGCCGTAGCAAATCACCACGCTGTTGCCGTGCTCGACCCAGGGGGCTTTGCTGTGTCCGCGTGCCCATTTGGTGTGGCGTCACTGACGGCGGGGGAAGCCGTGCTGAACTGGGTGGAATTGGGTGCTACCCTGGGTTCCAGTGGGCGCATCGCGGGTCTGGTGATGGGGCCGCTGCACAGTGAGTCGATCAAGTTGACCGGGCGTATTACTGATATCGACGAGCTGCAACCGGCGGGTACCTTTATGCTGCGCATCAGCGGCCGGTTGCGGGTGGTGCCCTTAACGGAACATCTTCCGCTGGCAGATGCTATTGGTTTGGTGACCCCCGACGCGGTGTACAAGGTGATTGAGTTATTGCACGATAATTTGGTCAGGTGGGGTTTGCCGCACCCGCGTATCGCGGTTGCCGGAATTAATCCCCACGCCATGTTTGCCCAGGATCGGGAGCAGCTGTTGCCAGCGGTGGAGCAGGCGCAGCGCCAGGGAATTGACGTCAGCGGCCCCATTTCTCCCGACTCGGTGTTTCGCATGACCCTCGAAGGTCAATACGACGCGGTGGTGTCCATGTACCACGATCAGGGACAGATTGCCGTCAAGACCAGTAGTTTTATCGGCGCCTGCACCGTTTACCTGGGTCTACCCTATGTGATGCTCAACGTTCCCCACGGCACCGCTTTTGATATCGCTGGCACCGGGGTTGCGCAGCACCAAAGCATGTTGGCAGCCATAAAAATGGCGGCCAATATGGCATCCGGAAACGGTGTTCTCGGGTAGTTTTGAAGGTCCTGTTTTACCCTTGCCACCTGTGTTCTGCGCAGGACGAAAGTTGCCGTTGTGCGACGGTTTTACTCCGGCAGGGGCAAGTTGGGTATAGCCCCCAGTTCGGAGCAATTTTCCCTGCGCTGCAACAAATCATTGCTCTCCTCTTCAACTTTGGAGGCGGAGCCGGTACTATTGACTAATTGATAAATACGGTCACCTAAGTAGGTGGTTGTAGCCGATGTTGTAACCGGTATTGAAACATTGTTTGCGAGGTTGAACTGGAGTGAGCGGACAGTATAAGGTTACCCTCCTCGACACGGGCGAGAGCTACCGATGTGATGGCGACAGCAGTCTGCTCAAGGGCATGGAGCGGTTGGGCCGCAAGGGCATCCCGGTGGGGTGCCGGGGCGGTGGCTGTGGTATTTGCAAGGTAGAGATTGTGCGCGGTGACTACCGTTGCAAGCGCATGAGTCGCGCGCA